>MCHG01000002.1_pt1 | contig 681215 bp, 628 predicted proteins | sample 787351 | NCBI WGS metagenome assembly MCHG01 (sample SAMN05430296, study PRJNA330682) | permafrost metagenome | biome: Cold desert; feature: permafrost; material: soil; isolation source: enrichment culture inoculated with soil incubated with H2/CO2 at 20 degrees... ... | reverse complement strand
AGGGCCTCGACCCCTACCTCAGCCGACCCCGCCCTACCGGCGTGTCCTACTCACCCCCACCTCAGGTGCGAAGAGCCGGTTTGCCCAGCTCGAAGTAGCGTTGCCCTCCCTGCTCAACTGAACACTGGTTGAAGGGAGAACGTCGTGGAGCATGTAGTGATCGGGATGGATCCACACAAGCGGTCGGTGACCATCGAGGTGATGACCGGCACCGAGCAGGTGCTGGCCAAACAACGGTTCGACACCACCACTGCCGGTTTCAAACAGCTGCTGACCTATGCCAAACAGTGGCCCGACCGATTGTGGGCGGTCGAGGGCTGCAACGGGATCGGTCGGCATGTCGCGAGCCGACTGGTTGTGGCCGGGGAACAGGTGGTTGACGTGCCGCCGAAGTTGTCGGCGAGGCTGCGGATGTTCGACACCCGCCAGGGGCGAAAGACCGACCCCGACGATGCGCATGCGATCGCCATGGTCGCCGTGCGGATGAACGGTTTGCGACCAGTCGTCAACGACGAGCAACACGATCTGCTGCGGATCCTGGCCGACCGACGCCGCGCTCTCGGCGAGGACCACACCCGGATGACCTCCCAGGTCCATCAGTTACTGCTCGAACTCATCCCCGGCGGCGCGAAGAAAGACCTTTCCGCTGCTCAAGCACGAGTCCTGCTCGCCGGCGTCAGGCCTCGGGACCTGGTCGGAAAGACCCGCAAACGCGTCTCGCTCGAACTGGTCGGTGACCTGGAGAAGGTCTATCAACGCTCCAAGGCCCTCGACAAGGAGATCAAGCAGCTCGTCATCGAGACCGGTTCCTCTTTGATGGACCTGCATGGCATCGGGCCGTCGTCCGCGGCCCGGCTGCTCATCGAGGTCGGCGACATCAACAGGTTCCCCGACCGGAACCACTTCGCGTCCTGGAACGGCACGGCACCCCTGGACGCATCCTCCGGCGACAACACTCGCCACCGGCTCTCCAGGGCCGGGAACCGACAGATCAACCGGGCGCTGCACGTGATGGCCATCGTCCAGCTCCGCAACCCCACCGAGGGGCGTGCTTACTTTGATCGGCGAAAGGCTGCCGGCAAAACTTCCATGGAAGCCATGCGGAGCCTCAAACGCCGCCTGTCCGACATCGTTTATCGCACCATGGTCGCCGACGCCATCGCGGTAGGAGCAGGCCCGGGAGGGCAACGGGGCAACGACTCTGACTCCAGCGCGGCCGGCCTGCCACCCCACACCGGCACTTCGGAAAAGCCACAACCCGGGCCTGCCAGACCAAGCCTACGACCAGCCCTCCCCGCCGCCTCTTGACACAGAGGGGAGCCATGAGAGTGACATTGGGCGCCGTCGGTAGGAGGTCCAGGTGGCCCTCGCGGACGTGCGGGCGATCCTCATGATCCCGGGCGTCCGGAGCCGGTGCTCCATCCCCGCCTGCTCCAGTCCACCAAACCCCTACGCCAGCAGTACCTCGCCGAGTCCCTTTGAACCCCGGACGCTAGTCCCAGCCGCCCCCAAGACATCAGACCCGGGCCCCCCCTTCCTTTGAAGCGCACGCAATGTACCATTGCTGTGTGGCGATGACTTCGATGGGGATCGTGCGGGCAGCGGGGGCTGCCGGCATGGTGCGTTACCTGTCGACGTGTGGTCATTCGCGGGCTGATGAGTACCTGTCGGAGCACGGTCATGCACTGGTGACGTGGCGTGGGATCGGCGATGACGGTCGGCTGGTGGAGCGGGAGCTCGACCCCGACCAGTTCGGACGGCTCCTGGCCGGCCTGGACCCGGACACCGGAGAGTCGCGGTGGGCGCAGCAGGTGGAGCCGGAGCATGTTGCGGCGGTCGACTTCCTCGTGAACGGGCCGAAGGAGTGGAGCATCCTCGCTGTGCTCGACCCAGACGTGCGGGCAGCGCTGCTGCGTGGCCAGGTCAACGCCGAGCGCGCGGTGTTGCGGTACTTGTGGGAGAACGGGACGGTGCAGGTGAAGCTGGGCGGCCGGGTGGTGCGGGTGCCGGTGGAGCGGATCGAGATCGCGTCGGTGCAGCATTTCTCGTCCCGGGCCGGTGATCCGCACTTCCACCGGCACATGGAGATCTCGGCCCGGGTGTGGGCGGCGGGGAAGTGGCGGGCACTGGACACGCTGGGTGCTCGGAACTTGAACGTGACGGTGCAGGCGATCTTCCAGCGTGAGCAATTGCGAGAGCTGCGGCCGGTGCTGGAAGGGCTGGGCTACCGGCTGGACGAGGCGGGCCAGATCAGGTTGCTGCGTCCGGTCGTGGAGGCGATGAGCCGCCGCTCGGCGCAGCTGCAACGGAACTTGGCCCGGATCGAGGCCGAGTGGCGCACGAAGCACCCCGGGAAGGAGCCAACTGCGCGACTGGCCCGGCTGTGGGACGTCCAGGCGTGGGAGCAGCAACGGCCCTACAAGGCCGAGGCCGGCGTGCTCGATGACGAGCTGGCGGTATGGGCGGCCCGCATCACGGAGGTGATGGCAGAGCACGGCATCACGCTCCCGACACAGGCCGCCACTGACCTGAGTGGTCGGGTGAGTGTGGCCGGGTTGGACCGCGACGGTATGGCGGCGGAGATCGTGGAGGCGCAGGGGCTGAAGCGGTCGGCGTGGTCGAGGGCCGATCTGGAGGCGACGGCGATCCTGGCCGTGGAGGGTCGGGTGCACGGTGATGCGGCCGCGCTGGACGAGGCGGCAGCCGACGTAGCGGCCCGCGCACTGGCGCTATCACACCTGTTACCGGGGGCGGCGGCGGGGGTGCCGTCAGCGGCGGTGAAGTGGTTCACTTCGACGGCTGTGGTGGCGAGGGAGAACGAGCTGCGGGCAGGGCTGGCTGTGCTGGCTTCGGCGGACCGGCTCACCGTGGTGGAAGGCGCGGCAGGGGCGGGGAAGACGACCAGCCTGACCGACTACCTCGCGCAGGCCGGGTTGGCTGGGCAGCAGGTGATGCTGGTCGCGCCGACCGGCGCGGCAGCGAACGTTGCCGCCGGTGCGGTCGGTGCGGAGTCCTCGACGATCGACAAGTTCCTGATGAGGTTTGGCTGGGCGAAAAACAGGGCCGGCGGCTGGGAATGGACCGAACCCGATCACAAGCCGGCCGGCGCGCTGCCGGCGGGTGCGCGGCTGGTCGTGGACGAGGCGGGCATGGTCAGCCAGGACGCCGCCCGCGCGCTGGTGACCACCGCCATCCGTCATGGCTGGCGGGTGCGCCTCCAGGGCGACTCGTTCCAGTTCGGCGCGGTCGGGATCGGCGGGGTGCTGGAGCTGGCCAAACAGACCGCCGACCCGGGCCGGGTGTGGCTGCTCGACGACGCCAACGACGTCCACCGGTTCCAGCTCCGCAGCGGGGGACGCGACACCGCCTACGCCGCGCACAGTGTCGCGCTGCGGACCGGTGCCTACCCCGAACTGGCGGCGGCGACCGTGATGCAGCAGGCCCGGGTGTACGGGTCGGATGCGGAACGGCTCGCGGCAACGGCGGCCGAGTGGGCGGTGCGGGCGCATGCCGGTCGAGGCCTGGTGATCGCTGCCACCAACGAGCAGACCCAGCTCCTTAACGGGCTGATCCGCGACCAGCTGGTCGGCGCCGGCGACATCGGAACGGGTCGGGCGATCACCACAACGCCGCTCGGGGGCCGGTGGGAGTCGGAGACGATCAGCGCCGGCGACGTGGTCGCTACACGCGTCAACGCCCAGGGGGTCGATGGCAGCCGGTACGCCAACCGGGAACGCTGGCGCGTCCGCGCCGTGGAAGGTGACGGGGGAGTCGGTCTGGTCAGCCTCGACGGCACTCGGGCGATCCTGCTGTCCGCGTCGGCGGCCCGGGAGCATCTGCAGCTGGCCTACGCGGTGACCGGGTACGGGGCCCAGGGACTGACCGTGGACGAGGTGGTGCAGCTGGTCGATGAGGGCATGGACCGGCCCGCATTCTATGTGGGAGCCACCCGCGGCCGGTACGCCAACCAGGCTGCCCTGGTCGCCCCCGACGCCAGCCCGGACTTGGCCCGCCGGCTCGTCGAGGACATCCTGGGTCAGCCCGGCGCCGACACCGGCTGGAAAGCCGCCGACCTGTACGCGAAAGCCGACCGTGAACGCATGGGAGATCTGGTCAACCTGCACAGCACCCACGTCCCACCCATCCAGCCACAGCAGGAGGCATCAGCCGAACCGGTGCCCGTGCCGAATCCCGAGCGGCTCGCACGGGTGGCCCAGGCTGCAACCGAGCAGGCCGAGATTGCCGCGCGGGAGGCGGCCGTCGCCAGCCTTCTGGAGAGAGCGGCCATTGTCGCCGCCGGGTATGCGTCCCAATTGGCCACGATCGAGCAGGCGGTGGCCGAGTTCGAAGCCGCTAGAGCCGCCCAGCTGGCGACCGACCGTGCCGGACTGCCCTGGGCGGTCGCCCAGGTCGACCAGCTCCGCCGCACCGCCGACGACCTCGACCACACCGCCGACCATGCCGGGCTGCTGCACCGGGCTCGCGCCCGCCACGACGCTGGCGACGCCCGACAAGCCGCACAGGACGCGGAGCGAGCGTTCCGGACAGCGTGGGGCCACGAGCGCTGGATCGACATGGCCCCGCAGGCGGTCGAACGGATCGCCCACGCACGGGCCGGCCGCTGGCGCTACCGCATCAGCGCCGCCAACCGCGACGCCGACACGATCCGCGCCCAAGCACGTGAGAAGATCCTTGCCGCGTTCGGGAACCTCGACCCGACCTGGTTGGGGCCTTACGCCATCAAGCTCGAACGGGCCGTCCAGCCCGACCAGCCGGACCTCGCCCAGGAACGCCTCCAGCGCGCGGCCGCCGACCTACGCGAAAGCAGCAGCGAGCGCGCCAAACTCGCCGTTGACCTGCAGGCCGCCAGCCCCCAAGAACGCCTCAACTGGCTCGCCCAGCAGGAGGCAGCCGCCGCACGAGCCTCGCGGTACTACGAACGCATCCAACCGACGACCCACCACGTCCGCCCCGAAGACGAACGCGGCCACCGACCCGACCGCGACATCACCCCACGCTTGTGAGGTGACTGCAGTGACCGGTGATTTCGCCGTCTGCGGGTCCGGGATGAGGAAGACCCATGAAACGCGACCGCGTGGGCTGTGGACGAGGTTCCGGCCCGCCAGGCTGGGATCGTGCCGGCCTCGGCCGGTAGTCTTGAACCAGTTACATGCGCCACGGGAAGGAGGCTCGACATGAGCACGACGGTTCCGCGCGGCTTCCGGTTTGAGCAGACCATTCCGTATGACACCCCCGAGTCGCTCGACGAACTCCAAGGACCGACAACAGGGACCGTCCGGGTGCGCCCCCACATCAACACCAGCCCCGACCCGGTCTACAACTTGGCCGAGCCGTCCCAGCAATGGAGTCTGTACAGCGCCGTCGTGCGGGACGGGCTTCCCAGCGAGCAGGCGGCCATCCTGAACCGCGGCATGTTGCTCGCGCTCTGGCCCGACCTGAACCTGCCCGCGCGCTGCCGAGCGATCTGGGAGGACAAGTTCCCCGAACTCGCGGGGCTATCGCGGTCGAGGGCCTCGTAGGTGCTGCCCTTTCATCGGAGACTGGCCGAGCTCGGACTGTCCGCGATCTCTGAGTTCGGATTCGTTCTCGCCGGCGGGTATGCCCTCTCCGCGAATGGGATGGGCGACCGCCCCTCCGAGGACGTCGACATGTTCACTAACAGGGCCGATCCTGACGACTTCGCGTCGGCAGTCGAGCGTTTGCGCACCACATACCTGAGCGACGGCCTCCACGTCGAGGACATCCGCATCCGGCCCACCTTCGCCGACTTCCACGTCACCGACCCGGCTACAGGTGACGCAAGCAGCGTGCAGCTGGGGCTGGACTTCCGTGCCTTCCCTCCCGCGACCCTCGATATCGGGCCGGTGCTCGACGCCAGGGACGCCGTGGGGGCGAAGATGTCCGCGCTCTGGTCAAGAGGCGAGGCTCGCGACTACATCGACATTGACACCGTGACCAGGTCCGGCCGATTCAGTCGCGATGACGTTCTCGCCATTGCGGATCAGTTCGAGGCAGAGCCACTGGACCGAAGGACGCTCGCGATGCGCTTTCGCGAGGCGAGCAGGCATGATGAGAAGATCTTCGCCCAGTACGGCGTCGACGCCGCCCGCCGCGCCAGCATCCTCGCCAGCTTTACCGAATGGGCTGTCGAGATCGACCCGCCTTCGACCGGGCCAGGCGACACCATCCCAGCACCCCTGCCGCCGCCACAGTGGGAGACCGTTCGGCCGGCACCTCGGGTGGACCCGCACCGGCTTCAGGTTCCCGGCCGATCCGGGCATCCTCAGCGTCGACTCGGCATCGATCCCTGACCGTCGGCAGTCAGTACTGGGGCGTTGTCGCCGGGCGCTGACAACCGGGCCTCGGAATGGGTTGGGAGTCCTCCGGGAGTCCCCAGAATTCTTTGCGCAGCTCAAGACCCACCAACCTGCCAAACGGAGAAACCCCTAGTAAACGCAACTTTTCCAACCGTGCCAACTCTGCCGATTCCCGCCTGAGCAGGCTCAGGAAAGAATCCGGGCTTAGATCGATGTGGTTGTGATCGCCGGCGATGTCGTCAACGATGATGCGCTTCGCGAGGGCCGCACGCAGACGCTCCGCGTCAGGGTAGGTAGTGGCCATAGGTGGGGCTCCCTCCAAGTTGGGGAGCGAGCTTGTTGCACGAATGTTGCATGAAGAAACCCGCCCTGACTATTTGACGTAGCCAGAACGGGTTTCAAGTGGGGTGAGTAACGGGACTCGAACCCGCGACCACCTGGACCACAACCAGGAGCTCTACCAACTGAGCTATACCCACCAAGTACGCACGGCGGGCCGTGCGGCCCGGCTAGCTTAGCTGGTCGGGCCGGGGAGCAGAAATCAGTCGGCGGTCTCGGGCGGACGGTGCCCGGTGAGGATGCCCTGATGCTTGGCCGCCAGCTCGCGCAAGGTGTCCTTTGCGGGGCCCGGAGGTGCGACGAACACCGCCTCGCGGTAGTAGCGCAATTCTTCGATCGACTCCTGGATGTCGGCCAGCGCGCGATGGTTGCCGTTCTTGGCCGGGGTGTTGTAGTAGGCCCGCGGGAACCAGCGGTGAGCCAACTCCTTGATGCTGGATACGTCCACGTTGCGATAGTGCACGTGCGCCTCGAGCTCGGGCATGTCGCGGGCAAGGAAGGTTCGATCAGTGCCGATGGTGTTGCCGGCCAGCGGTGCCTTCCGCGGCTCGGGGACGTGTTCGCGGATGTAGCCGAGCACCAGGGCCTCGGCCTCAGCCATTTCCATGCCCTGCTCAAGCAGTGGCAGGAGGCCCGACTTCGAGTGCATATCCCGGACGAAATCGCCCATCTGAGCCAGTGCCTGCGCCGGCGGCTTGATCACCACCTGGATACCGTCGCCAAGGACATTCAGGTCCCCATCAGTAACCAGGGCCGCAACTTCGACCAGTGCATCGGCTTTTGGGTCCAGACCGGTCATTTCGCAGTCGATCCAGACCAGATGTTCACTCACATGCCTAACTCTATTGGGTCAAGCCAGTTGCGCTGGCCAGCACGGGCAACTGATTGGCTGACGAAGCGCTGCAATGGCACCCGGTCGGGCAGTTGGCTCCGGTGTGCACCACGAAGTCCAATGGCGCACACCGGAGGGGTTGAAGCGGTCCTTACAGGCACCGACGCCACTGCATCAGCAACCTGGTGCGTTCAAGCTGTAGCTGCTCGAGTCGCCCTTCCAGCGCGGCCTGATCCAGAACCCGCTTGGGGGAGGCGAATCGAGGCGCTCGCCGCCGGTTCGCCGAGCTCTGTGCCCAGCTGATCAGGGCCAGGCCCGTGCGGAGCATGGCGCGATCGAGCAGTCGTGCCGGAAGGAGTAATGGTGGGTGTATCTGTTCGGGTAGTTCGTATTCACTCATGATGGTCTTTCGGTATTTGGGCAGCACTGTTTAGCCGCAGGTAGGCGGTGAGCTATTGGGGCGTTGAATCAGGGTGATAGTAATCGGACAGACGATGGCGCGGGGCGCTACGGCATGCCGGCAGTCAGGGCATAGCCCCTAGTCGTAAAGGTTTTGAAGCGTCAGGCCTGACGATACCTAGGCGCGCCGAAGAGGCCGGCGACGGTACGCATCGCATCCTGCGAGCTATCTCCAGTAACGGTGATCATCAACATCGGGCCTCCTTTACGGCGAGTAGAGCGACAAGAAATACAATAACCATTCATGGAGTTGTACGCAACTTCTCAGAACGCGTTCGGGTAAACTCGCGCACGGTGCCGACTGCAGGCCTCGGGCCAGTGCGAGATACCATTCAGGCGCGCAAGCGATGAGCCCCCGTAGCTCAGCGGATAGAGCAGCAGCCTTCTAATCTGTCGGTCCGAGGTTCGATTCCTCGCGGGGGCGCTCCTGAGCTATACCGGTCCGGACGGTGAGGAAGGCTTCCCGGGGAGCCTTGGCGTGCGCGTCGAATACGTCCCGAGTGGCGAAGACGGCGCCTTGACCGTCAGTCACTTCACCACCACGGACTGGCCAGCGGTCGTCGATCTGACCAACCACAGCTATTTCAATCTCGCCGATGAGGTCAGTGGAAGCATCCTCGATCACCGACTTGAGGTGCCAGCGCAGGCCTCCTGCCGGTCGACATCGCGCTGCTGCCGTCCGGTGAGGTGGAGCCGGAGTTCGCCGCCCGGCCTCGACGTCTCCACCGTCAATTTCCTCGATGGCAGTCTCGTCGGTGGGGGGCGACGCCAATCGCCAGGGCGTTCGCGCTGTGAGGGGTTGAGCCGAGGCCGGTGCACGCCCGCCAGAAAGCGGCTGGTGCCTAGTTGTCGCCCGCGACACCGGGACGCATGCCACTGGCAAAATGTAAGAAATTTTACGAAATGACCGGTATCTGAAGTGCGGCGGCGGTGCTGCCGATGCTGGGGTCGATGCCCGCCGACAGCCTCAGTGAGGCGGTCGGTGCGTTCATGCCGTCCCTCGTGGCGCACCTGAATCCACTGCTGCACCAGACGACCCACTGCGGGCGATCGTATTCACAGTTGGAAGTCATCGTGGTGTTGGGGCTGGCGTTGGTCAGGCCGATGCGCCCGGCAAAGATGAGTCGCGACCTCGCTATCGAGAAGGGCAGCCTGACCGCGGCGATTCGCAGGCTTGGGGGCCTTGGCCTCATCGAGGGATAGGCGGCCACAGCGGATGCGTGCGGCCACCTGGAATCTCTGACCGGGCCGGGATATGTGCTGGTTAACCATCTGGATGAACAGCGACGCACCGGTTGCCGCAAGCCTTTCGCCGACCTTGCGCCGGACCAACTCGACGCGGCGGTACGCGGCTTTGCCGTGCTCACCGACTACCTGGCCAACCGAACTGGCAAACCTCACGGCAGCGAGGGCGCCAGCTGTTGATTCGCGAATCGGCGGCAGACGGCTGTGGGTGAACGTCTTGTGATCTGTCGGTTCGAGGTTTGATACCTTGCGGGGCGCCAAGGAGGTGCACGTTCGCGTCGGTGTGGCGCCGGCGGTGCGGCGGGTCGCGATTCTCCCGGACCGCGAGGGAATCAAGTTTTCGTTAGGACCGATCAGGGTCTTGTCCGGAAGGGCCGTTTGGCGGCCCGAATAGGCCAACGATGGTCTCGTGATTGAAAACTTCGTGGCCGCCTTCGTCGGGTTGGGCCTGTTGATCTATCTGGGCTACGCGCTCGCTCGACCGGATCGGTTCTGAGGTCGGCATGAATCAGAACTGGAACGCCGTGGCCGCGATCGCGGTGATCGCGGTGATCATCGTGGCCATCCACGTACCGCTGGGCACCTGGATCCATCGGGTGTTCACCGGCAGCAAACACACCCGAGTCGAGCGCTGGATCTACCGACTGGTTGGGGTCGACCCCGACGTTGAGCAGCGTTGGTCGGTGTATGCGATCTCAGTGCTGGCATTCTCGGCGGTCTCGATCGGGGCGCTCTGGGCGCTGATCGCGGTTCAGGGATACCTTCCATGGTCGCTGGGCCGCTCGATGAATCTCGACACGGCGTTCAACACCGCAGTGTCGTTCGTGACCAACACCAACTGGCAGTCCTATGCCGGCGAGGCCGGTACGGGCTACCTGGTGCAGGCGGTCGGATTGACCGTGCAGAACTTCGCCTCAGCCGGCGTCGGGTTGGCAGTGGCGATCGCGGTGGTCCGCGGCCTGGCCCGGCAGGACACCGATCGGATCGGCAACTTCTGGGTGGATCTGACTCGCGGCGTACTGCGGCTGTTGCTGCCGATCGCGGCCGTTGTGGCCGTGGCACTGATTCTGGGAGGGGTGATCCAGAACCTCACCGATCCGACGACGATGAACACCCTCGCCGGTGGACATCAAATCCTCCAGGGCGGCCCGGTGGCCTCCCAGGAGGCGATCAAGAACCTGGGCACCAACGGCGGCGGATTCTTCAACGCCAACTCGGCCCACCCCTTCGAAAACCCGACCGGCTGGACCAACCTCCTCGAGATCGTGTCGCTGCTGGCGATCCCGTCCGCCATGCCCTACACCTATGGATTGATGGTCGGCAATCGGCGCCAAGGTCTGGCGATGGCCGGTGCGATGGCCTTCCTCACCTTCGGGACAATGTCGCTACTGACCTGGGTTGAGGTGAGTGGGGCCAGCATGGAGGGCAAGGAGCAACGCTTCGGCCCGGCCTGGTCGGCGATCTTCGCCTCCGCCACCACCGGGACGTCCACCGGTGCGGTGAACTCGATGCACGAGTCCTTACAACCGCTGGCCGGCGGCGTGGCCCTGCTCAACATGATGTTGGGCGAACTCTCGCCCGGCGGAGTCGGCACCGGCCTCTACTCGATGTTGGTGATGGTGATCCTGACGGTGTTCATCGCTGGGCTGATGGTTGGACGCACCCCCGAATTGCTGGGCAAGACGATCGGACGCCGGGAGATTACCCTGGCAGCGGTGGCGATGCTGATCGCCCCGGCGCTGACCCTGATCGGCACTGGGATCAGCTTGGTGCTCCCGATCGCCCGGGGCGCGTTGTCGACCGGCGGGCCGCACGGTCTCAGTGAGTTGCTCTATGCGTTCACCTCCGCGACCGCCAACAACGGCTCGGCCTTCGCCGGCCTCTCGGCCGACCAGCCGTTCCTGAATCTTGCGCTGGCCACGTGCATGCTGCTCGGCCGATTCGTGCCGATCGTGGCCATGCTCGCCTTCGCCGGTGGAGTCGCCCGCCAGGGTCGCCGACCGGTGACCGCTGGCACCATGCCCACCCACACGGCCAGTTTCGCCGGGTTCTTGGTGGTCATCATCCTCATCGTGGCCGGGCTGACGTATTTCCCGTCCCTGGCTCTCGGTTCGATCGCGGAGGCACTGTCGTGAGTAACAAATCCCGTTCGATGCACCCATCGCTGCTGGTGACGGCCTGGCAGGCTTTGCCTCAGGCGTTGGCGAAGCTGGATCCGCGCCACGTCTTTCGCAATCCGGTGATGTTCGTGGTGTGGGTCGGCTCGGCCCTGACCACCGTTGAGTCGTTTCTTCAGCCTTCGGCCTTTGTGATCTCGGTGGCGTTGTGGCTGTGGGCGACGATCGTGTTCGCCAATCTCGCCGAAGCGATCGCCGAAGGCCGAGGCAAGGCCCAGGCCGACTCCCTGCGCAAGGCTCGGACCCAGACTCTGGCCCGGCGCCTGCTCGCCGACGGTGTAATAGAGGAAGTGTCGGGAACCGCGTTGCACATCGGCGACCGGGTGGTCGTGGAGGCCGGCGAGGTCATACCCGGTGATGGGGACGTGGTCGAGGGTGTGGCAACAGTGGATGAGTCGGCGATCACCGGCGAATCCGCGCCGGTGATTCGGGAAGCCGGCGGCGATCGCTGTGCGGTGACCGGCGGCACGACAGTGCTCAGTGACCGGATCGAGGTGCAAATCACCGCCAAACCGGGGGAGACGTTCATCGATCGGATGATTGCCCTAGTTGAGGGCGCCTCGCGGCAGAAGACCCCCAACGAGGTGGCCCTGGTGATTCTGCTGATCACCTTGACGATCATCTTCTTGTTGGCGGTGATCGCCCTGCAGCCGCAGGCCATCTACTCCGGCGATCCGCTTTCACTGGTGGTGCTGGTAGCCCTGCTGGTTTGCCTGATCCCGACCACCATCGGCGCGCTGCTTTCAGCGATCGGGATCGCCGGGATGGACCGCCTGGTGCAGCGCAACGTCCTGGCCATGTCGGGTCGGGCCGTGGAGGCTGCCGGCGATGTGAACACCCTGCTGTTGGACAAGACCGGAACGATCACCTTCGGCAATCGACGGGCCTCGGCGGTCTTCCCCGTCGAAGGGGTTGACCGGTTGGAACTGATCGGAGCCGCCCAGGGCGCCTCCCTGGCCGATCAGACGCCCGAAGGCCGCTCGATTATCGACTTCGCCGCTGAGGCGGGGATCAGCCGCGCCTTCGCAGATGAGGCCGAGTTGATCCGAGCCGGGGCCGTCTTCGTCCCGTTCACGGCACAGACCAGAATGTCGGGCATCGACCTGGCCGATGGCACTCAGATTCGAAAGGGCGCCGGTTCGGCGGTCGCGGCCTGGACGGCTCGGGAGGGCGGCAAACCAGCCGCTGACCTGGACCCAATCGTGGATCGGGTCTCTGCACTCGGTGCCACCCCGCTGGTAGTGGCCAGCCGTGCCCCGGGCGGGGTGCCCAGGACCCTCGGCGTGGTGCAACTGAAGGACGTGGTGAAGCCGGGCATGGCCGATCGGTTCGCCCAACTCCGGGCGATGGGGATTCGGACGGTGATGATCACCGGCGACAATCCGCTGACGGCTCAAGCCATCGCTGCTGAAGCCGGCGTGGACGACTTCCTGGCCGAAGCCACCCCGGAGGACAAGATGGCGCTGATCAAGTCCGAGCAAGCCGGCGGACGCCTGGTGGCGATGACCGGCGACGGCACCAATGACGCCCCAGCCCTTGCTCAGGCCGATGTCGGGGTGGCCATGAACACCGGGACCTCGGCAGCCAAGGAGGCCGGCAACATGGTCGACTTGGACTCCGACCCGACCAAGCTGATCGAGATCGTGGCGATCGGAAAGCAGTTGCTGATCACGCGTGGCGCGCTGACCACGTTCTCGATCGCCAACGACGTCGCGAAGTACTTTGCGATCATCCCGGCCATGTTCGTCATCGTCTTCCCTGGCCTTGCCGCGCTCAACATCATGCAGCTGCACTCGCCGACCTCGGCGATCCTGTCTGCGGTGATCTTCAACGCCTTGATCATCCTTGCCCTGGTGCCGCTGGCATTGCGCGGGGTCGGCTACCGGCCGATGAGCGCCTCGGCGATGCTCAACCGCAACCTGCTCATCTACGGCTTGGGCGGGATCATCGCGCCGTTCATCGGCATCAAGATCATCGACCTGGTAGTGGCTCTCATCCCGGGATTGGGGTAATCGAAATGACCTTTCTTCGTCAAGCGCTGGCCGGGTTCCGGCTGCTGTTGGTAATGACCGTGATCCTCGGCATCGCTTACCCGCTGGTGATCACTGTGGTCGGGCAAGCGCTCGCGCCTGCTCAGGCCAATGGGTCGGTGATCACCGACTCCACGGGAGCCGTGGTCGGCTCGGCGTTGCTCGGGCAGCAGTTCGAGGGGGCGGAATGGTTCTGGGCTCGGCCCTCGGCGTCCGACTATTCCGGGGCAGTGTCGGGCGGGAGCAACCGCTCCCCGGCTTCGGCGGTACAGCTCAAGGCTCGCGCCGACCGTGAGGCCGCGTTGCGGGCAGCGAACCCCGACGCTGTCGGAGCGGTTCCCGAGGATGCGCTGACCGCCTCGGCCTCTGGCCTTGATCCGCACATCTCGATCGCCTACGCGCTGTGGCAGGTGCCGCGAGTCGCCAAGGCACGTCAGCTCAGCGCGGCCGACCTGCAGGCGTTGATCAGCGCCGCTACCGACCGGGCGCTGCTCGGCTTCATCGGGCAGGACGCGGTAAACGTGACGAGGCTCAACGCCGCCCTGGCGCAACGATGAGAAGGTGAGCTCATGGCGCGCGGCAAGCTGCGGATTTACCTCGGGGCGGCCCCCGGGGTAGGCAAGACCGTAGCCATGCTCAACGAAGGTCACCGGCGCGCCGAGCGGGGCACCGACGTGGTGGTCGGCCTCTGCGAAACCCATGCCCGCGCGCACACCGCAGCCATGCTGGAAGGCCTGGAGGTGATCCCGCGGCGCCAGGTGGATCACAAGGGCACCGCGCTCACCGAGATGGATACCGATGCGATTCTGGCCCGGCACCCGCAGGTGGCCCTGGTCGATGAGTTGGCGCATACCAATGCGCCCGGCTCGCGCAACGAACGACGTTGGCAGGACATCAACGAGCTGCTCGAGGCCGGGATCGATGTGATCTCGACGGTCAACATTCAGCATCTGGAATCTCTCAACGACGCGGTCACCTCGATCACCGGGGTTGTGCAGCGCGAAACTGTCCCGGACGAGGTCGTCCGTGCCGCCGACCAGACCGATCTGGTGGACATGTCCCCAGAAGCGCTGCGACGGCGGATGGCTCACGGCAACGTCTATGCGCCACAGCAGGTGGACGCTGCTCTGGCGAACTACTTCCGGCTGGGCAATCTGTCGGCCCTGCGGGAGTTGGCGCTGTTGTGGCTGGCCGACAAGGTTGACGCCGGCCTCGGCGGCTACCGGACCGCCCACGGGATCACCGGCTCCTGGCCCACTCGGGAGCGGGTGATCGTCGCACTATCGGGGGGAAGCGAGGGCGAAACCCTGCTTCGGCGTGGCGCCCGGATCGCCTCCCGGATGGCCGGCGGGGTGATGGCGGCGGTTTATGTGGCCAACAGCGACGGGCTCGTCTCGGCGCCGCTGGCGAAGGTGGCCGGGTTGCGTCGGCTGACCCAGGAGCTGGGTGGGGAGTTCCACACGGTTTCGGGCACTGATGCGGCAATGGCCGTCTTGGAATTCGCTCGGGGGGCCAACGCCACCCAAATCCTGGTCGGAGCCTCTCGCCGAGCCCCCTGGCGGCGCGGTCTGAGCAGCACCATGGCCGAGCGGATCATCGCCGAAGCCGGCGACATCGACGTGCATGTGGTGACGCATCCGCAGGCCAGCAGGGGTCTGCGATTCCGCCGGTCGGCAGGCATTCCGCGCTCCCGGATCATCGTTGGAATGATCAGCGCACTGGTGCTTCCGCCGCTGGTCTCGGTGCTGCTGCTGGCCGATCCGCTCACCTCCGACCTGCCACTGGACATTCCGATCTTCTTGTTGGTCACCGTCGTGGTGGCCATGATCGGTGGTGTTGCTCCAGCTGTGATCGCAGCGGTGGTCTCCTCGCTGTTGTTGAACTGGTATTTCGTCGAACCGGTCGGCACCCTGACCGTCTCCGACCCAGTGAATGCTCTGGCTCTGGTTGTGTTCGTCCTGGTGGGAGTGGTGGTGGCCGGCATCGTCCATCTCAATGCCCGGCGGACGGCCGAGGCCAGGCTCGCCCAGCGGGAATCGGCCGCTTTGGCCGAACTGTCCCAGACCCTGTTGGGCGCCGCTGATCAGATTCCGCTGTTGTTGCAGCGGGCCCTCGACATGTTCTCGGTGGAGTCCGCCGCAGTCATCTCGGTTGGCGCAAATGGGGTTGGGGAGGTGACGGCTTGCGTCGGCTCGTTCGTGCTGAGCCAGCCCTATGACCACGCCGACGCCGATGACACCCACCAAATGGCGCTTCAGCCCGCAGGCATGGCGGCTGGTCGTCGGCGACTCTTCGAGGCCTTTGCTGCGCACGCCGGCGCCATCTTGCAGCGCCAGGAATTGCTGCGTTCGGCGAAGACGGCTGCCCAACTGGCGCGCGACAATCAGGCCAGAACCGCGCTGCTCTCAGCGGTCTCGCACGACCTGCGCACCCCGCTGGCCGCCATCAAGGCGGCGATCGGCAGCCTCCGCTCGGACGAAGTTCAGTGGTCGGCCGAGGACGAAGAGGAGCTGAAGGCCACCATCGAGGAATCCAGTGACCGACTGGACGCGCTGATCGGCTCTCTGTTGAGCATGTCCAGATTGCAGGCTGGCAGCGTGGTCGCCCACCCCGCTTGGGTTGATCTCGGCGAAGTGATTCCGGCAACGTGCGCAAGCCTGTCCCAGCCGAATCGGATCGCCTGGCAGATCGACCCGAACGCCCGGCAGGTGGTCACCGACGCCGGCCTGCTCGACCGGGTGCTGGCCAACATCTGTGAGAACGCGTTGCGCTATCAGCCATCTGATCAACCCGTGAAGCTGAGTGCTGATCGGGTGGCGGATCGGGTGGAGATCCGGATCGCCGACACCGGCATCGGTGTGCCAGAAGAAGGGTTGGAAACGATTTTCCAGCCGTTCCAAAGGCATGGCGATGTGCCCAGCGGTGACGGACTTGGCCTCGGATTGGCCGTGGCCAGGGGACTGGCCGAGGCGATGTCTGCAACAGTTGAAGCTGAGCCCACGCCTGGAGGAGGTCTGACCTTGGTGATCACCCTGCCGACCCGCTACGACCAGAGCTTCGTCCGAACTGAGCCGGGGCAGGTATGAGCCGCATCCTGGTGGTGGACGACGACCCAGCCCTCCAGCGAACCTTGCGGATCAACCTGCGGGCTCGTGGCCACGAAGTGCTACTGGTCGGCAGCGGCACCCAGGCGGTGGCGGTCTTCACCGCTGAGGCTCCCGATCTGGTGGTCTTGGATCTGGGTCTGCCCGACCTGGACGGGGTAGAAGTACTTCGCCGGATTCGCAAGCAGTCAGCAGTTCCGGTGATCGTCCTCTCGGCCCGTCAGGAGGCCGACGACAAAGTCGAGGCGTTGGACGAAGGTGCCGATGACTATGTCAGCAAGCCGTTCAGCATGGACGAACTGATGGCCCGGGTGCGGGCCACCATTCGCCGCGTCACGGCCGAGAGTGAGGCGCCGCCGACCTACTTCAACGCCGGACTGGAGCTCGACTTCGCGGCCAACATTGCCCGCGTTGACGGCGTCGACGTTCACCTGACTCCCACGGAATGGCGCCTGTTGGCCGAACTGGCCAGGCATGACGGCCGGGTGGTCAGTCACGAAACCCTGCTGCGCACGGTCTGGGGGCCAAGCTACGGCAGCGAACTCAACTACCTGCGCGTCTTCGCCAACCAGATCCGCCGCAAGATCGAACCCGACCCGGCGCAGCCTCGGCATCTGATCAACGAGCCGGGACTGGGCTATCGGCTAACCCGAGGTTGAATCGGAAATGCCGGGCCCCGTGGGCATCAACCGGACCGCGGTGGTAGCTTTGGCGCTTGGGTTCGAGCACCTCTTTATCTGAGAGGTGTTTGGATCAAGGCCTGCCCTCGTGATCCACCACTTGGGCGGGCCGCTTCAGTTATGGATGAGGTTGCCCGGTTTCGTGCTGGACGTGAGCGGACCCGGTGGCCGACCCAGTTCGGGTTGGAGGAAGACGTGCCCCTCACCAACGGCCAGGTCTCGTTTTGGTGGCAGCAACTCGGCCTGCCGGAACCCCGAGCGGCGCTGCCCGGCTCCATCGAGGCCGATGTCTGCATTGTCGGCGGCGGGTTCACCGGGCTATGGACCGCCTATTACGTGAAGAAGTCCCAGCCAGATGCCCGGGTAGTGGTGTTGGAACAGCGATTCGCCGGCTTTGGGGCCTCCGGTCGCAACGGTGGCTGGTGCGTCAACTCGATCACCGGTGACCGTGAGCAGTACCTGGCCAGCCACGGCCGTGACGCGGTGATCGGGTTCCAGGAGGCGATGAACGACACCGTGGACGAAGTGGTTCAGGTGGCCGCAGCCGAAGGCATCGAGGCCGATATTCGTAAGGGCGGTGAGTTCAATGTCGCCTACACCCCGGCGCAGGCCGGGAGGATGCGGGCCTTCTACGACAGCGAAGCCCGCTGGCCGGTCACCGACATCGAGTTGCTCAGTGCGCCGGAGGCCGCTGAGCGGATCAACGTGGCCGGCGCGCTGGGGGCCACCTGGCAGCCGCATTGCGCCAGGGTGCATCCGGCCAAACTGGCCCGCGGCCTCGCCGAAGCGGTGGAGCGGCTCGGCGTGGTCATTTATGAGGGCACCACCGTCACTGAGATCAGCTCCGGCCACGTGCGCACCGAGTTCGGGGTGGTGCGCGCGCCGGCGATCATCAGGGCCACCGAAGGCTTCACCGCCAATCTTCGCGGCGAGCACCGCACCTGGCTGCCGATGAACTCCTCGATGATCGTCACTGAGCCGTTGCCCGCCGGCGTCTGGGAGCAGATCGGCTGGAACGGCGCCGAAGTGCTCGGGGACTACGCCCACGTCTATATGTACGCCCAACGCACCGCCGATGCTCGGATCGCCTTCGGTGGTCGCGGCGTCCCGTACCGCTACGGCTCGAAGGTGGACACCGACGGCCTCACCCAGCAGCGCACCATCGAGAGCTTGGCGGCATTGCTGCGACGCTTCTTCCCTGCCGCGGCCGAGGCTGGGATCGATCATGCCTGGGCCGGGGTGCTTGGTGTGCCCAGGGACTGGGCGGCCACCATCGGTTTCGATCATCGCACCGGTTTGGGTTGGGCCGGTGGCTATGTGGGCACCGGAGTGGCCACAACCAATCTTTCCGGACGGACGCTGGCCGATCTGATCGGCGGCCGCGACACTGAGCTCACTGGCTTGCCCTGGGTCGGTCGCAGGGTGCGCAAGTGGGAGCCGGAGCCGCTGCGTTGGCTCGGTGTCCAGACGATCTATGCCGCCTACCGGGCTGCCGATCGCCAGGAACAGGACGGCCGAACCGCGACCGCGCCGGTGGCCAGGATCGCCGATCTGATTTCCGGCCACTGAAGCTCGTCAACCGTCAGAGGGCATCGCGTTGATGCTGATCAGTGTCGCCGGCCTCGACGACATCTTGACCCTCGACCCGCACCCGCTGGTAAGGCCACGCCACGCCGTGCCGTCGGATGGCTTCAGTGTGTTGGCTGCTGCGGGCTGAGTGCGGCGGGGGTGGCACTGGCTGCGGGGCCCGGGTCGAGGAGCCGGCGGATGGTTTGAACCGCATCGGTGTTGACCCAATACCAGGTCTGGCGCCCTTGGTGTTGCCTGGAGACGAGGTCGGCCTCGAACAGCGCACCCAGGTGGTGGGTGATGGTCGGCTGGGTGCCGTGGCGCTGGGCGCGTTGACGCCTTCCTGCTCCTGTGCAACCACCGCGATCGTTCTGGGGGCGCTGGCCTCTTCGGTGCCCTGGGCCCCGATAGTGGGCTTCGTGGCGTCCTCGCCGCTGACCAGCCCAGAGGAGTTCGTGCTCTCGGTCGGGCTGTTCGGGCCCCGCTTCGCGATCACCTTCTTCTGCGCCGCCATTGTGGTTGGCCTGCTGGGTGGGCTGGCCGCTTGGCTGCTGGAGTCGCGTGGCCTGCTGGACGGCCAGAGCCGGATGGCGACACCATCCCCGGACCGGGCCGGTGCACAGTGTTGTGCCCAGCGGGTTGAGCCGCTGGCCCCAGCTGTTGCGGGTGGTCGGCTGCTGGAGGTCATTGAGCCGTAGGCCCGAATCGTTGCGCGGCGGGTCAAGCTCGCCCGCTTCGTCAACGCGCTGGGTGTCAATACCGCCAAGCTGGCCGGGTATTTCTTGGCCTTCGCTGCGCTCGGCTACCTGATCATCCGGGTCATCCCGGCGGCCACGCTTACCGACTGGCTCGACGAAGGCAACCCGATCTGGTCGGTCCCGCTTGCGGCGGTCCTTGGTATTCCGATTTACCGGAACACCGATGCGTCCTTGCCCTTGGTAGCCGGTCTCATGGCCGGCGGGATGAGTCCTGGTGCGGCGATGGCGTTCCTGATCACTGGAGCAGGCACCAGCATCGGAAGCATCTCCGGCATGCTGATCATCGCTCGCTGGCGGGTCGTTTCGCTGGTGATCGCGACGCTCTTTGTCGTTGCGGTCGGGACTGGCTGGTTGTCATCGGTGTGACTTTGACCAACGGTGACGAACGGAATCGGCCCGCGGTGGCTTGGGTGGAGAGCGTCCCTGGGGCGGAATTACCCCCAATCGTGCGCTGAGGTTCAAGACAGCATCAAGGGGCCTGGTTGCTTCACAGGATTCTCCTAGGGTGCTCCACAGGGGAGGGAAAGCTGGCGCCCACAGGCTTGTAGTCAGCAAGCAGTCCACACAGGAGGCGTCCAGAAATGTCCAGCAACCCAGCAGTTTCCAAGGCCCGCCGCATGGTGGCTGGGATCCTGGCCGGTTCGACCCTGGCAACTGCGGCCATCACCGGCGCGATGCTGGCGATCAGCAGCGTCACGACCAACAGCACGGCCAGCACCAAGACCGACGACACGACTAGCACCAGCTCCAAGACCAAGTCGGGCACTTCGTCGGGCTTCGGGAATGCAGCCAACGCCGGGTCCTCCAGCAGCTCCACCCACACCTCGACAAGGGGTTCATGAGCCGAAACCGGCGAACTTTACAAAGACTTGAGGTTCGGCTGAACAGGGCATAGCAGTCCTGACAGGCTTCTCACAGACAACTTCGGAAGCGTAGCCACGTAAGTTGCTCCAGTCCCGATCTGAGGAGTCCTTGATGGGCACACCGGCACTAGCCAAGACCAGATTCACCATCGGCGTTTTGATGGCCACCGGAACCCTGGTGACCGGCGGTCTCGTCGCATCCTTGGCGGTCACTCCCCAAAGTGATGCCGAGGCAGCCGACCAGGCCGCCAGTCAATACCCTTCGGCACTGCCCGGCGGTAGCCCGACTTCGAGTGCGACCAAGAAGCATGACGATCAAGAGAAGAAGACGGCCGCCAGCACCACGACCCGGACGCCGAGCGCAAGGAAGACCGTGTCGAAGCCGAAGGTGGTCACGGCCCCCGCACCGAAACCAGTACCCGCACCGACCCACACCAAGACCAAAGGATCCTGACCCACCATGTCATCAGCTTCGGTAACCCTGGAACGGGCTGCCGGTCACGCCGACCCAGAGTCGGTGGCCGCAGCCGGGTTCAAGGCCATCGGCACCACCAACGAGATTCTGGCCACCCAGCCGGACGTGCTCGCTGTTGCGGTCGATCTGGCCAAGGGTCACCTGGCTGCCCTGGACCTGGCCTGCTCGCGTTTCCGGCCAGACTCCGAAGTCAGCCAGCTGGCCGCCAGGGCAGCTGTTGGTGATGCTTGGTGTTACGCCTCCCCGCTGTTTCTGGATTACCTGCGTGCTGCCCAGCATGCGGCGCGAATCAGTGACGGTCTGGTCGACTTCACCGTCGGCTCGGCGTTGATCAACTCCGGCTACGACCAGGACATGGACCAGGTTCGGGCCCGGTCCGGCTATCACAGCGGCGGCGCGGTCCCGGTGCCTGGCTGGGAGCACGTGCGGATCTCCGGCCTCGGCCGGGTCGATACTCCCCAAGGCACAGTGATCGATCTCGGGGCCACCGCCAAGGCCCATGCAGCCGACATGATCGCGCGGCTGCTCGCCCTGCAACTGCCCGGTGGGTTCCTGGTGAATCTCGGCGGCGACATCGCCACCTCCGGTGCGGCTCCGGCCGGTGGTTGGCACATCGGGATCGAGGCAGCAAACGGCACGGTGCGGCAATCGATCGCGATCACCGAGCAGGCCGTGACCACTTCATCCACCCAACTACGCACCTGGGCAACTGACTCAGGCACTGCGCATCACATCATCGACCCCCGCACCGGACGCACTGCCGAAGCGGTGTGGGGCCAGGTGACCTGTGTTGCCACTACCGCACTGGAGGCGAACACGGCATCGACCGCGTCTCTGGTGCTAGGCCATGACGCCCCGTCCTGGTTGAACGCCAATGGCGTCGCTGCTCGGCTGGAACGCCCCGACGGCACTGCGGTGTTCACCGGCGGCTGGCCGATTCCTGAACAAACCGAGGAGGAACTTCCATGTTGACCGGTTCAGCTCTGTGGTACTTGTCCCGAGCCACCGGGGTGGTGAGCGTTGTGCTGCTGACCGTCGTTGTCGTGCTGGGTGTGGTCACCGCTGGGCGGCGGCGTCCCACGGGGCATGCCGCCACCGTGACGATGGGTGTGCACCGCTGGCTCTCGGTGGGCATGCTCGCCTTTCTAGCCACCCACATCGTCACCGCGATCGTCGATGGCTATGTGAAGATCGGCTGGTTGGCCGTGGTGGTTCCCTTCATTTCCCCCTACGAGCCACTTCTGGTCGGCTTCGGGGCGATCGGCATCGATCTGCTTGTGGTCGTGGTGGTCACCAGTTACCTTCGCCACCGGATTCCGGAACGCAACTGGCGCGCGATCCACTGGGCGTCCTACGCCATGTGGCTGATCGCCATCGTCCACGGGTTCGCCTTCGGCACGGCCGATGAGCCACTGCTTCGCCTGATCACCTTGGCGTGTGGGGTGGTGGGTGGTCTCTTCGCCAGTTGGCGGGTGTCGGTCAGCTTCGCCGACCGGCTGCGCCGCAACGAAATCAGCGCACAGGAGTGGTCATGACCGAGATCATCGAATTACTGCAATCGTCCGGACTGACCGGGCGTGGCGGTGCTGGGTTCAGCAGCGCGATCAAGGTCAAGGCTGCACAGGAGAACCGGGCGCGGCTGATCGTCAACGTCTGCGACGGTGAAGTCGGTGCGGCCAAGGACGCGTGGGTGGTCGAGAACCACCTGGACGAGCTCCTCGAAGGGGTGCGTCTGGTCACCGGCGGACGGCGTCGCAACAAGACCCTGTTCGCCGCCCACCGTGGCTCGCTGACTGCCCGGCGACTGGCCGATGCGGGGCTGCCGGTGTTGGAGGCCCCGGAACGCTACGTTTCCAGCGAGGAAACCTCGCTGATTTCCTTGGCACACGGCGGGCTGGCCCGGCCGATGACCAAGCGAGCGCCGTTCGTCTTCGGTGGTAACGACAGCCAGGGCAAGCGAGTCCGTCCGACTGTGGTGCTGAACGCCGAAACCATGTGGCGGATCGCTCAGGTTCACCTGTACGGCGCGGATTGGTTCCGCTCCTTCGGCACCGAAACCGAGCCCGGCCCACGGCTGATCTCGGTCGGTGGCTATGTGGCTCGCGGTGGGGTCTACGAGGCCGAGGCCGGCATGCGGCTCACGTCCATTCTGGCGATGGCTGGCGGACTGCCCTCGGACACCGAATACATCAACGTCGGTGGTCTTGGTGGCGTCCTGCTGACAGCGGACGAGGTGCATTCGGCCACCTGGGACACCCCCAGCATGAAGCACTTCGGCGGCTCGATGGGCCCCGGCATCATCAACGTCTGGAATCCCGACGACTGCGCTGTAGAGGCAGCCGCGAGCATGATCGCGTATGGCGCTGGAGAGTCGGCCGGTCAGTGCGGCCCGTGCATGTTCGGGCTGCCGGCCCTGTCGAGGGACTGGGCGGCATTCAGCGAATCCCCCAACCGAGACACCCACTGGCAGTTGGTCCGTAGGCTCGGTCAGTTCTCCGGACGCGGCGCCTGTGGCCATCCCGAAGGCGTGGCGCGTTTCGCCCAGTCGGCTCTGCGGGTGCTTGGTCCCGAAGTGGTCAAGCATTCCGAACACCGCTGCTCCAAGTCAGGAGGTCGAACCTATGCCCGCCTCGCCTGAGCGTGGACGGATCGCCGTGGACCGGGTGCTTTGCACCGGGCACGGGGTCTGTGCGCAGACTCTGCCCAACTCGATTGCTCTGGATGAATGGGGTTACCCGATCATCGTCGAGGAGCACGTCGATCCGGATGCGGCCGCACTGGCAGTGAAACTCTGTCCGGCGCGAGCCCTCTACCTGCGCTAGCCATCTGTTCCTCCTGTGGCTAGACCCGGTGTCGCCGTCCCCGCTAGGACGGCAACACCGGGTTTGCAGTATCTGGGGTGACTCGGGCGATATCGGTGCGCAGCGAGCGGGCTGCGGCCAGCACGATCACCGCAGCGATCACGCCGTAGGCCGTGACCGAGATGAATCCGAAGTGATAGCCGGACTGGTCAATCAAGGCCCCGGCGACACTCGAGCCGATCGAGGCGCCGATGCCAATGCCGGTGCTCATCCACGAGAGTCCTTCGGTGAGCCGTTCGCCGGGCACCAACTGCCCGATCAAGGTGTTGCCGTTGATCAGCGTGGGCGCGACGGTGGCCCCGAAGAATGCGCCGATCATCGTGAGCAGCACCACGGTGTCCACCGCAGAAAGGGCTGCCGCTGCGGCGAACATGGCCAGCACTCCGACCACGAATCTGGTCGGCACAGCTGAGGCCCAGCTCCGTGAGCCGTAGTAGAAACCCGCCAACGCCGAAGCCATCGAGAACACTCCGAGGACGATGCCCGAGGCCGACCGAGCGCCCCAGCTGGTGACGGCAGCCACCACGCTGACATCGGTGGCGCCGAACATGGCACCGATCAGCAGGTTGACCGCTACCACTGAGGCGACTCCGGGGATCAGCAGCGCGATCCGGCGCTGCGACGGAGTGCGACTGGCCCGATCAATGAGTGATGGCAAGGGCGGCTCGGTGGACCGCTGGGAGTAGAACAATTGGGCCCCGACCAGGGACAACACCACCGGGGCCACCAGCCCGGCCACCGGATGGACGCCAGTGGCCAGCGCGGTGGCCAACACCGGGCCGACCACATAGGTGATCTCATCCAGGGTTGATTCCAGGGAGAACGCGGTGTGCAGCAGCTCGGGGTCGGTGAGCACGTGATTCCAGCGGGCTCGTACCAGTGCCCCGGGGGCGCCCCCGGAAGCGCCGCTGATGATCACCGGGGCGAACAACGTCCAGGCCGGCAGCTTCAGCAGCGCCAGCACCACCACAACACTGAGAGCGGCCGCCGAAACCAGGGCTGCGGGATACATCACCCGCCGCTGGCCGTAGCGGTCCACCAGGTTGGAAAGTGCCGCCGTGCCCAGCGCCCACGCAACCGCATTTGCGGCAACCAAGGCACCGGCCAGTCCGTAGCTGCCATAAAGGGAGGAGACCATCAGCACAATGCCGAGGCCCATCATTGCGCCACCAGAACGCGCCAACAGCCCGGCGGCGCAGAACTTGAGGGCGCCCGGCACGGAGAGGATTTCTCGATACAGGCGCACCGAGGGATTCTCTCACGTCTGTGATCGCGCATGCCGACTCAGCCACCGCCGGGCCGTACCCGGCCAGGTTGAAGCTTTCGGCGAACGTGGCCGGATGCTGGGCGCTGCGGCTTGTACCGTTCAGGCGTGCACAACATCGCTCCGCTCGCCTGGGCTGAGGTGGTGATCCGTCGCTATGCGCGCCAGACCAACCGCCTGATCGCCGGGCGCCGCTTCGCTGTTGTCGGCGTGGGTGAGCGTGGGGACGCGCTGCGTTCAGCGTTGACCACCATTGGCGCCCAACTGGTTGAACCGGATTCAGCGCGGCGACCTGATGCTGTCTTGGATGCCGAGGCCACCGAGTTGGATGCGGCGGTGCTGATCGACCCGCTGCCCTCGCGAGCGACCGCAGCGGCACGGATTGATTGGGCCGGTGCCCACATGCCGATCGTGGCCGAGTTGTCGAAGCGATTGGCTGCGGCTGGGCAACTCGACGGGCTCCGGGTGGGGGTCTGTCTGGTTCTGGAGCCGAAGACGGCGGTATTGGCCCTGGCCTTGGCGCGGGCCGGGGCCCATGTGAGCCTGTTCGGGCATCCGGAGGAGACCGATGACCACGTGGTCGCCGAACTGCGTCGACGCGGCCTGGTTGTCTACACCGATCCGGAGCCTGACGCCCAGGAGGCGCTGATCGAGAGTTTCCTCGATCAGAATCTGCACCTGCTGATCGACGACGGCTCTCGGGTGATTCGCGCGCTGGCGAAGCGTCGGGCCTCTCCAGAGCTGATCGGGGCAGCGGAGGAGACCACCAGCGGGCTGCGGCCACTGCGCGAGCTGAGTCAACCGCTCCGCTTCCCGGTGGTTGCGGTCAACGATGCCGGCTCCAAGCGTTACTTCGACAATGCCCATGGCACCGGCCAGTCCTGTTTGTTCACCATTCTGGATCTGCTCGATGCCGCTGAGCAGAGCTGGCCGCTGACCGGCCGGACGGTGGTGGTGGCCGGGTTCGGCCCGGTGGGGGAGGGTTTCGCTCGGCACGCGAGGGCCTTCGGAGCTGAGGTGCTGGTGGCCGATCCCGACCCGGTGGCCCGGCTGCGGGCCCGCTTCGCTGGCTATGCCACCGGTGAGCTGGCCGAGCTGGCCGCGGATGCCGAGTTGATCGTTTCGGCCAGCGGATATGCCCACACCATCAACACCGCGGTGCTGCGCGCGGCCAGGAATGGAGCAGTCGTGGCGGTTGCCGGCGGGGTCACCGATGAGGTCGACTGGGTCGCTGCGCTGGCCGAGGGTGCCGCGCTGGTTGAGGTTAGCCCCAAGGTGGCCGACCTGACCTTCGCTGATGGTCATTCGGTTTGCCTGCTCGACCAGGGGGGCTGCATCAACTGCACTGCTGGGGAAGGTAATCCGATCGAGATCATGGACTTGTCCTTCGGGGTACAGCTGGCCGCGCTCAAGGAGCTGCTGACGTCGAAGCTGGCCGCCGGCGTCCAGCCGCTGCCGCTGGCAGCCGATCAACTTGTGGCCGAGTTGGGCCTGATCACCGCCTTTGGAGAGGCCTCATGAGCATCGTGGTCTATTCGGCCGACGTGGTGGTGCCGGTCACCGCACCGGCGGTCTCCGATGGCGCGGTCGCCGTGTCGGAGGGACGAATCCTGCACCTGGGTACCCGGGACTGGGTGCTGCGGACGCTGGCCGGCGCGGCCGAAGTCACCGAGGTGCGCTGGCCCGGCGTGCTGCTGCCCGGGCTGGTGAATGCGCACACCCACCTGCAGTACTCCCGGATGGATGCGGTCGGGCAGCGCCAATACGAAGGCTTTGAGGATTGGGGCGGCGCCTTCGACCGGGCCTACGAGGCGGAGGGCCATGACTGGCGCGGCGCCGCGGCGTCCGGCGCCCGGCTGTCGCTGGCGGCCGGAGTGACTGGTCTGGCCGACGTGGTCACCGACCTGGATGCGGTCAGCGCGCTGCACGATCACGGGCTGCGTGGGGTGGCTTTCTGGGAGGTCTACGGCTGGGTGAACGAGCGCTGGCGCCGTGATGGGCTGTCTCGCATCGAGGCGGAGTTGGCTCAAGTGCCGACCCCGCCCGCGATCGGAGTGTCGCCGCACGCTCCCTACTCGCTGGACACCGAGCCGCTGCTCGACCTGCCCGATCTGGCTCGTCGCCGGGGTGCCCGACTGCACATCCATCTGGGTGAATCCACCCTCGAACAACTCCATTCCTCCAGCCCGCGCGATGAGTCCTGGCGCACGGTCGACACCGAGAGCTATCGGGCCCTGCGCCGCGACGGGTTCGCGGCCAGCGCCACCGATTTCGTCGACCAGCTCGGGGTGCTCGGACCCGACTGCCACATTGCCCACGGGGTCTATCTCAACGAGCACGACCGCGCCGTGCTGCGAGCGCGGATGACCGCGGTGGCGCTGTGCCCGCGCTCCAATCGGGTGATCGGGCTGGACGATCCGCCGGTGGCGGCCTATCTGAACGAGGGCAATCTGATCGCGGTGGGCACCGACTCGTTGGCCTCTTCGCCGTCGCTGGATCTGTTGGCCGATGTGTCCACCCTGCACGACATCGCTCGCGAACAGGGTTACGCCGGCCCCGACCTGGCCATGCGGTTGCTGCGTGCTGCGACGCTGGGTGGTGCGATCGCTTTGGGAATGGCCACCGGTCCCGACCGGGTCGGCCAGTTGCAGGTCGGCGCTTTGGCTGACCTGGCCTTTGTGGAGGTGCCCGCGGTGGGTGTCCGGGAGGCAATCGAGAATGTGGTTCGCTCCGGTGCCGGACGGGTCGCCGCCACGATGCTCGGCGGCGAGCTGCGGTGGTCCTCACCGGCCTGGGACGCGCACGCCGACGCCGCGGTGGTGCCTCGATGAGCATGCCAGCAACTGCTGAGCGCCTCGGCATGGAGCGGCATCCTGAGGGAGGCTGGTTCGTCCGCACTTGGGCCGCGCAGACCTTGGTGGCCACGCCGGGCGGCCAGCGTCCGACCGCAACCTTGATCCACTTCCTGCTGCCGCCTGGCGAGGTCTCGGCCTGGCACGCGGTGGTATCGGATGAGGTGTGGTTGTGGCACGGCCCGGGCACCCTGGCCCTACAACTCGGCGGTGAGGGCGAACGTCCCGATCCCGACGGACCAGTGCTGCTGCTCGGGCAAGGGCCCGATGCTCACCAACAGGTGTTGGTGCCGGCCCGAACCTGGCAGCAGACCTTGCCTGGGGAGGGTGAGGTCTTGGTGAGTTGCTTGGTCTCACCAGGGTTCGACTACGCAGATTGGACGCTTTTCGCTGGTTGATGCATCCGAGGGCCGAACATGGTTGGGGGCCTCGGCGGTGGGGATCTACCCTTTGTGCATCCACGCGAATCCGCGCCACCTGGGGTGCGGTCGTCACGTCGAAAGGAACACGCTGACCATGTCTCGGTCTTCTACCCGCGTCCTGGCCGTCGCCGCATTTGCGGCTCTCACGGTGGGACTCGCGGCCTGTTCGACGAGTGCGACCCCTTCGGCCTCGACAAGCGCGACGCCTGCGGCCAGCGCTTCGGCGGACATCAAGGCGCTCACCGTCACTCCCGGCAAGCTCACCATCGCCACCGGCAATCCGGCCTATTCGCCGTGGGTGGAGGACAACAAGCCCGAGAGCGGCAAGGGTTTCGAGGCTGCGGTTGCTTACGCGGTAGCCGCCAAGCTCGGCTTCAGCGCCGATCAGGTGGTCTGGAAGCGGACCACCTTCGATTCGGCAATCGCGCCCGGTCCGAAGGCTTGGGACTTCAACCTTCAGCAGTACTCGATCAACGAAAAGCGCAAGAAGGCCGTTGACTTCTCCAGCCCGTACTACACCACCACTCAGGCGGTGCTGGCCTATGCCGGTTCGCCGGCGGCTACGGCCACCACAATCGCCGAGCTGAAGAATGTGAAGTTCGGGGTGGCCGTCGGCACGACCAGCCAGACCGCGCTGACCTCTGTGATCGCCCCGACCAACCAGCCGAAGATCTTCAACAACAACGATGATCTGGTCCAGGCGCTGAAGAGCAAGCAGATCGAAGCCCTGGTGGTCGATCTGCCCACCGCCATCTACCTTTCGTCCGCAGTGATCAGCAACGGCAAGATCGTTGGTCAGCTTGCCGATAGCACCGGTGGAGATCAGTACGGCCTGGTGTTGCCCAAGGGTTCGAAGCTGACCGCTCCGGTGACAGCCGCTGTCGATGCGCTGAGCGCCGATGGCACGTTGAAGGCTCTGGACAAGACCTGGCTGTCTGAGTCGATCAAGGTTCCGGTTCTCTCCTGATCACCGTGTCGACCGATCGCCCTGGTGAAGGGGTGGGCCCAATGGGTCTGCCCCCTACCAGTGCACTCGAGCTGGGTCGCAGGAGTTATCGGCGCAAACAGACCACCCGCTCGATTGTGGTCAGTCTGATCAGCACGGCGGTATTCGCTGCGGTGATGTGGCTGGTGCTGGTCAACTCCCCGGGCTGGGAAGTGACTCGTGAGACCTTCTTCGATCCTGGGTACTTCGTGGCAGCCATTCCGCTGGTCTGGCAAGGCATGCTGCTGAACATCCAGGTGCTGATTCTTGCAGTCATCGGGGTGGCCATCTTTTCCACGGTGCTGGCCAGCCTGCGAAGTCTGCGCGGCCCGGTGTTCTTTCCCGTGCGCTTTCTCGCTGCGGCCTATACCGATCTGCTCCGGGGGACTCCCTTCCTGATCGTGATCTACCTGATCGGATTCGGGGTGCCGGCGCTGGGGCTCACCGACCAGATCATCGATGTGGCCCTGCTGGGTGGGGTGGCGTTGGTGCTGACCTATTCGGCCTACGTTTCGGAGGTACTGCGGGCCGGAATCGAGGCCGTGCATCCGTCTCAGCGGTTGGCCGCACGCTCACTCGGCTTGAGCCATAACGCCAGCCTGAGGCTGGTGGTGTTGCCGCAGGCGATCCGCAAGGTGACTCCGGCACTGATGAATGACTTCGTTTCGATGCAGAAGGATGTCGGCCTGATCTCTGTGCTCGGAGCGGTGGACGCCATCCGACAGGCCCAGATTCAGCAAGCGGAAAGCTACAACTTCACCGCCTTTGTGGTGGCCGGACTGATGTTCGTTGCGCTGAGTTGGCCGTTCATCCGCTTCACCGATTGGCTGACCGCTCGCCAGCAGGCCCGCGAGCAGATCGGAGGCCTGGTCTGATGAGCGATCCGATTTTGGACATGCGGGGCATCGTCAAGGTCTACGGCACCAACCCGGTGCTGCGCGGGTTGGACGTTGCGGTGCGCCAACATGAAGTGGTCGTGCTGATCGGAGCTTCCGGTTCTGGCAAGTCCACCCTGCTCAAGACCGCGAACCTGCTGGAGCGGATCGATGATGGCCAGATCTTCCTGGCCGGCACCGACATCAGCGACCCGAAGGTGGACGTGGACGCCGTCCGGGCCCGGATCGGGGTGGTGTTCCAGCACTACAACCTGTTCCCGCATCTTTCGGTGCTGAACAATGTGACCCTGGCGCTGCGCAAGGTGCACAAGATGGCCAAGGACGAGGCCACTCAGCGCGGTCTGGAGTTGTTGGAGCGGATCGGGTTGGCCGAAAAGGCCAAGGACTTCCCCGATCGGCTTTCCGGTGGCCAGCAGCAACGGGTGGCGATCGCCCGCGCCATCGCCACCGATCCCGAGTTGTTGCTGCTGGACGAAATCACCAGCGCCCTGGATCCCCAGTTGGTCGGCGAAGTGCTCGATCTGGTGCAAGAGCTGAAGCAGGCCGGATCGACGATTTTGATGGCCACTCATGAGATTGGCTTTGCCCGACGAGTCGCCGACCAGGTCGTGTTCCTGGCCGGGGGAAAGGCCGTTGAGCAGGGCTCGCCGGCACAGGTACTCGATGATCCGCAGGATCAGGTCACCAAGGACTTCCTCTACCGCGTCCTGCACTGACCTCGGCGGAACCCCTCTGGCAAGCCCGTGGCGCCCCGGTTTCGGCGGCGGGCCCGGGCAAGGGTTGCGACCAAGGGGTCGCAGCGCGGCTGTCGTTACCCGATCGCGTCGCTGCGTGGTTCTTATTGCCGCCGGAACTCTGCGGTAACCGCCCGCTAACAAGCCTCGAGTTTGCTTTAGTTGGCATTAGTGGGTTTCGGCAGAGAGGAGCGCCATGTTCGCTCGCCAAGCGCTGAACGGGCACAGCTACCAGTTCGCATCGCTGGTGGACCTGCTCGCCAAGGCAACGCCGAAACGATCCGGGGACGAATTAGCCGGGTGTGCGGCCGAATCTGAGGGGGAGCGGGCCGCGGCGCAGCGAGCGCTGGCCGAGGTCGACCTGACCACTTTCCTCAATGAGGCCGTGATTCCCTACGAATCCGACGAGGTCACTCGGCTGATCTTGGATTCGCACTCCGCGGACGCGTTCGCTCGCATTTCCCACCTCAGTGTTGGTGGCCTGCGCGATTGGCTGTTGGAGGTAGCCGCCCGCCCGGATGCCGGTGCAGTGCTGACCTCGGTCTCGCGCGGGCTGACTCCGGAGATGGTGGCCGCAGTCAGCAAGATCATGCGCAACTCTGATTTAATCGCGGTGGCCAAGGCCGCCCGGGTGATCACCGGCTTCCGCACCACGATCGGCCTGCCTAATCGGCTGGCGACCCGGCTGCAACCGAACCATCCCACCGACGACCTGCGCGGCGTGGCCGCTTCGATCCTGGACGGTCTGCTGCTCGGCCAAGGCGACGCGGTGGTCGGAATTAACCCGGCCGGGGATTCGCCTCAGGTAACCGCCGACCTACTCGCGATGTTGGACGACATCCGGCGCCGCTACGAGATTCCGATGCAGTCTTGCGTCCTGAGCCACATCACCACCACCATCGGGCTGGCCGAGGCCGGGGCGCCGGTGGACCTGGTGTTCCAATCGATCGGTGGCAGTCAGGGCACCAACACCTCTTTCGGGGTGAACATCGCGATGCTGCGTGAGGGTTTGGAGGCCGGGCGGTCGTTGGCTCGGGGCACGGTTGGCAACAACGTCATGTACTTCGAAACCGGCCAAGGCTCCTCGCTCAGTGCCGGAGCGAACATCGGCACCGGTGGGCGTCCGGTCGATCAGCAGACGCTGGAGGCCCGGGCCTACGGGTTGGCCAGGGAGTTCTCGCCGCTGCTGCTCAACACTGTGGTGGGCTTCATCGGTCCGGAATACCTCTACGACGGTAAACAGATCATTCGGGCCGGGCTGGAGGATCACTTCTGCGGCAAGCTCCTGGGCGTGCCGATGGGGGTGGATGTCTGTTACACCAACCATGCCGAAGCCGACTTCGACGACATGGATACCCTGCTCACCCTGCTGGCCGCGGCCGGGGTGAACTTTGTGATCACCGTGCCCGGCGCGGACGACATCATGCTCGGCTACCAGTCCCTGGCCTACCACGACGCCTTGGTGATCCGGAACACTCTGGGGCTGCGGCCCGCGCCCGAGTTCGAGTCGTGGCTGAAACATCAAGGCATAGCCGATGCCTACGGCACCGTCCGCGGCTTGGATCTGGGCGCCTCGAAGCTGCGGGCCTTGGCCGGAGCGCCATCATGAGCAGCCTGTCGGCCGGCTCGAGCGGCTACCTCGACCCGTGGGCGCCGCTGCGGGCCACCACTCAGGCCCGGATCGGGCTGGGCCGGGCCGGCATGAGTCTGCCAACTGCCGCCGTGCTCGATCTTCAGGCATCGCTAGCTGCGGCCAGGGATGCGGTCCACGTGCCCCTCGACGTGGACGCGCTGCTGCCCGGCCTGGTCGGGCTGGGCATCGGGGAGCCGATCGTGTTGGCCAGCCAGGCGCCGGATCGGGGCACCTACCTGCGTCGTCCCGACCTGGGCCGGGTGCCGTCCTCGGTGGCCGGGCTGCCGAGCACAGGTTGGGATGTCGGTTTCGTGATCGCCGACGGTTTGTCATCCAAGGCGGTGGCCGACCATGGCGTGCCGATGCTGGTGGCGCTGGTGGCCGGCCTGGAGCCGGGGTTGAGCATCGCCCCGCCGGTGCTGGTAACCCAGGCTCGGGTGGCGGTGGCCGATGTGATCGGCCAGGCGATGGGCCTAGGCACGGTGTTGGTGCTGATCGGGGAGCGTCCGGGGCTTTCGGTGGCCGACAGCCTGGGGATCTATCTCACCCACCAGCCACGTCCGGGACGTAACGACGCCGAACGCAACTGCATCTCCAACATTCATCCGCCGGAGGGCCTCTCCTATGCCGCCGCAGCCCGGACTGCCCTCAACCTCTTGCGTGGCGCCCGTGCCTTGGGCCGCTCCGGCGTCGACCTGAAGGACACCTCAGCAGCTGCAGAGCTCGACTCCTGACCCACGCACGTTGGCTGACCTTGTCGAAGCCTCCGCCGGCCACTTAGGCCAGCCAGGACGTCCTGATCCAGCGCTGGACACGCTGGGGTGCCCGAGCAGATTCCTCCAGCCAGGATGGCTTGGCCCTGCCAACCCCCGTCCAGCCGTCGGCTCTGCGAGTGACAGCAGACTCTCCGGCGCGAGCAGGTACGACCCCGCCGCCAGCGACGGTCAGCACCCACCCATCGAGCTCGTCGAGAAGGTCGGCTGAGCCGGAATCGCAGGCGTCGCAGCCGCAATCCGGTGACCTGGTGAGCAGCGCGGTGCCGAGCTCGGCTGAATGTACCCCGACATCGAATCCGGTGGACGACCCGTTCGCCAGGGTGGGCCTGAAGACCAAGGTGAGCCCCCCGGATCGCGTTGGCTCGAACCTGATCTCCGTGCTGTGATCAGCCGAGAGCGGGGCTTCGGCAAGCCAGTTCGTTGCTGGCTCCTCGGTGACTCGGGCCAACTCACGCGCGGTGAGTACCTGGCTCCAAGCGTTCAGCCGAGCGTGCAGGATCTGGTACCTCCCGGGGTCGAGACAGCGGGAGTATTTTTCCTCGACCGGGTCGCGGTCGGGGTGTGGATCAGCCCAGCCGGGGGTGTCGGCGCCGGTCACCTCGAAGGTGGCGTTCACCTCCATCAGCAGCTCGTCGACCCAGGCCGGACGCTGCAGACCCGGGTCTTCAGCTGGGCCCGGTCCTGGCAGGTGGAAGGCGACTGGATGCTTCATGGTCCCAGTCCGCGCGCTCTGGCGGCGACGCTGCCAAGTCTGTGGTCATCCTCGCCTGCAGTGGCGAAAACCCCGATTGCCGATTTTCCTCCCTTCGCAAGCCGGACTTACTCCGCTTCCCCCGCGGTTACCGAGATCCCTCCCTCTTCAGGCCTGCTGAGCACCTCAAAAGGAAGGAATCTCGGCAACAAGATTGGGGTCGAGAATCAGCCCGCTCGAAAAAGGAGGGAACCCGGTCAGCTCAGTCTTCGCTGCTCAGTCCGCCAGTCAGGGCGTACTCCTCTTCAGGAGACAGCACCAGCTGGTGGCGTCCGTAGATGGCGAAGGCGACCAGCGCCAGTGCGTACAGCACCACCACGGTGTAGATGGCGATGGTGTAGCTCGGATTGAGCAGCACGCCGACGAAGACCGCCAGTGAGATCAGCCCGGAGACCACCGCACCGCCGATGCCGAACGGGCTGCGATGTGGTCGCTTAGCCTCGGGATGCTTCACCCGCAGGATGACAAAGGAGGTCATCTGCGAAAGGTAGGCCAGCACCGCGCCCCAGACCGCGATATTCAGCACCACGGTGCCAGCCGCGGTGCCGCCGAACTGCACCACGAACAGGGAAATGAAACCGATCGCCGCACCGACGATCAGCGCCAGGTAGGGAGTCTGCCGGGCGCCGGTCAGCGAGAGGAACTTCGGGTAGTAGCCGGCCCGCGACAGCGAGTACATGTTGCGACCGTAAGCGAACATGATGCCTTGCACTGAAGCCAGCAGCCCGACCAAGGCGAACGCCGACAGAATCGCGGCGATGTCGCCAGGAATGATCGCCCGGAAGCCCGCCAGCAGCGGCTCGGTGGAGGACCCGATCGCTGTCGAGCCGAGGACACCGGGGTTGAGCACCACCACAATGATCCCGGTGACCAGCAGGGTGAGCATGCCGCCGCGACCGGCGCGCGGGATATCTCGCTCGGGGTTGTGGGCTTCCTCGGCGGCCAGCGGGAGCTCCTCGATGCCGAGGAACAACCACATGGCGAACGGCAGCGCGAAGAGCACCGGCAGGAATCCGAATGGCAGGAAGGTGGAGTTGCCCGCCGTCGCGGCTATGTCGAAAAGGCCGGCGAAGTTGATCTTGCCGGAGAAGATCGCCAGTGCGGCGAAGGCCGCCAGGATTGCGATCGACATGAAGGCGACCACCACGGCGAACTTGAACGACACATGCGCCCCGGCTGCGTTCAGCGCGACGAAGATCGCGTACAACCCGAGCCACCACACCCAGGCAAGGCCGGCTGTGATCAGGCTGAAGCCGGTGAGCTGAGCCACGATGGCATCCGCATACTGTGCCGAGTAGTAGATGACCACCGCGGTGGTCATCACGTACTCGATGGTTTCGGCCAGCCCAGTGACGAAACCTCCCCAGGGACCCATGGCGGCGCGGGCAAAGGAATAGGCGCCGCCGGTGTGGGGCATCGCCGCGGCCATCTCCGAAATCGACTCGATCATCAGCACGTACATCGCCACCACGATCAGGGTGGCGATCATGAAGCCGCCCCAACCAGCGACGGGGATGCCGCTGTTCCAGCCGGAGAAGTCCCCGGAGATCACTGCGGCCACGCCCATTCCCCAAAGACCCCAGAAACCGGCGGTGCGCTTCAGCTTGCGCTTGTCGAAATAGCCTTCCTCGGCCCTTTGGTAGGTGACGCCGGAGACAGCTACCGGCTCATCGTCGGTTACCGTGCTCATGGTGGTCCTCTCGTTTGTTGTCGCGCCAAGTTCGCAAAAATCGACGCCGTGTGGATCGGCGCCGATGGCGGGACGCTAGGCCCAAGCCAGTGGCGTTGAGGCGGGGTCCAAGGCGGTTTACCCGGTTGTTACCGCCGGTGTGCAGTTCTTAACATCCAGGTGTCCCTGTGGATTCACAGAACCCCGATTTTCGCCTGTGGGTGCGCTAACGTCGCAGGCAGCGATCACGATCCCAAAGGGGGGTGAATGTCGGGTTTCCTACTGTCGGGATGCGAGCTCGGGGTGGCTACCGCGGCCACCCAGATCGAGAGCGGTGACCTGGACACCAACTGGCATCGCTGGGCTGCGTCCGGACGGATCGCGGACGGCTCCACCCCCGCCAGAGCCGCAGATCACTGGAACCGGGTCGACCAGGACATCGAACTGCTCAAAGAGATGGGCGTCAAGCATTACCGGATGGGCTTGGAGTGGGCTCGGGTGGAGCCGAGCGCAGGGGAGTTCGATGCCGAAGCAATCACCCATTACCGCGATGAGGTGGCCGCACTCCGAGCCGCCGGAATCACGCCGCTGGTCACCCTTCATCACTTCAACCTGCCTGGCTGGCTGGTGGACGCCGGTGGCTGGCTGAGCCCAACAATCAAGGCGGTCTTTCTGCGGTACACCCGCAGGATGGTTGCCGAGCTGGGGCAGTGGGTGAACGAGTGGATCCCGATCAACGAGCCCAATGTCTACGCCACCCAGAGCTACTTGTACCGGCTGTGGCCGCCGGGGGAGCGATCCCTGCGGCGCACCTTGGCAGTGATGCAGGCCGAAGCCGAGGCGCACGTCGCGGCCTACCAGGTGATTCACTCCCTGCAGCCGGAAGCTCTGGTCGGGTCGGCGAATCACTTGCGGGCCTTTACGCCGGCCAACCCGAAGAACCCGGCCCATCGACTGGCCGCTGAAGCCAGCGATCAGCTGTTCCAACGGGTGCTGCTGAAAGCGATGAACACCGGAGTATTCGGTTGGCCGTTCCGGCATCCTCGAGGCGTGGTGCCCGGGCACTACTACGACTTCCAAGGCATCAACTACTACGCCCGCAGCACCGTGCGGACGATCGGCGACGGGGTCGCGGCGGCGGCCCCGGTGAACGATCTGGGCTGGGAGATCTATCCGGCCGGCCTGATCGAAGTGTGTCGCTGGGTGCATGAGGCCTACCCGAGCCCGCTCTACATCACCGAGAACGGCACCGCCGATGCCACCGACAGTTTCCGCTCTCGCTATGTCTATGAGCATCTGGCCCAAATCGCGGCTAGTGAGCTGCCCATTCAGCGCTACTACCACTGGTGTTTCACCGACAACTGGGAGTGGGCTGAAGGCGAGGTGCCTCGTTTCGGTCTGGTGGAGCTGGACTACGAAACCCAGGCCCGAACGATCAAGGAATCGGGTCGCTTCTTCGCCGATATCATCGCGAACGCCGGGGTGACCGACACGGCCTACCAGCGCTGGGTGGCTGCCCAGCGCTACCGCACCAACTGAGGAGCTGGCGATGGGCAACGTGGATCGTCGCAACAAGTGGACCTTCGGCATCGGCACCATCGGCCGCGACATGGTCTACACCCTGGTCGGGATCTACCTGCTGTATTACCTCACCGAGGTGCTGAAGGTGGCCTCCCCGGAGCTGTTGTGGATGAGCTCACTGATGCTGGTCGCAAGGCTGTTCGATGCGGTCGCCGACATTCTGATGGGGGCGGTGGTCGACAACACCCGCACCCGTTGGGGTCAGTACAAGCCGTGGATCGCGATCGGGGTGGTCGCCTCGGCGATCTTCACCTCGTTGCTGTTCACCGACTTTCACGCGTCCGGCTCGGCGCTGGTGATCGGCTTTGCGGTGATCTACCTGTTGTGGAGCCTGTCGTGGACGGCCAACGACATTCCTTACTGGTCGATGATGCCGGCCCTCACCTTGGACCAGAAGCAGCGCGAGCGGTTCGGTGCGGTGGCCAAGATCTTCGCCACGGTCGGGTTGTTCTTGGTTGTTGTATCGGTCCTGCCGGTGACCAAGGCGTTGGCGGTGACGTTCGGCGACACCGGTGCCTGGACGGTCTTCGCCCTGGTTGTGGTGGTGATCATGATGGCTGGTCAGTCCGTAACCCTGTTCGGGGTGAAGGAGCCCAAAATTGTTTCGACCCAGGAGCGCACCGGGCTGAAGGAGCTTGGTCAAGCAGTCTTCGGCAATGACCAGTTGTTGTGGACGGCAGTCGCGATGGTGCTGTTCATGACCGGTTACATGACGACCGTCACCTTCGGCACCTACTACTTCAAATACGTCTACGGTGACGAGGCCATGTATTCGCCGTTCGGCGCCGTGCTGGTGGCCAGCCAGTTGCTGGGTTATGCGATCTTTCCGGCGTTCTCCAGGCGGTTCTCCCGACGCACGCTGTTCAGCGCCGCGATCGCGCTGATCCTGGTCGGCTACCTGATCTTCTTCTTCAGCCCTACCCACATCGCCTTCGTTGCAGTGTCGGGGCTGCTGATCTTCGTCGGGGATTCCTTCGTGACCTTGCTGATGTTGGTCTTCCTCACCGACACCATCGAATACGGCCAGTGGAAGCTGGGACGGCGAAGCGGTGCGGTGACTTTCTCCTTGCAGCCCTTCGTCAACAAGGTGGGGGCGGCCTTGGGCACCCAGGTGGTGGCGGTGGCGATCGTGATCGCAGGGGCGAATCCCGACCGTCCGGCCGACATCAGCGCTGGTGGCTTGTTGACCATCAAGATAGGCATGCTGGTGATCCCGCCGATCCTGATCGTGATCAGCTACCTGATTTATCGCGCCAAGTACCGCATTGACGAAGCCTTCCACGCCCAGATGGTCGCCGAGTTGAAGGAGCGCGGTCAGGTGCTCTGAGGCGGGGCAATAGCTGCCATAGCCCTGCGTTGCGAGTCGTTCTAGCGTTGGTGGCAATACCCCCAACGCGCTGAGGTGCCTGATGCGTACTCCTCGAATTCTCTTGTCGGCTTTGACTGGTTTGGCCTTGTTGGCGCCAGGGTCGGCACCGGTGGCCGTAGCAGCGGCGCCGTCCGGCTTCAACTACTCCGTCACGCCCGTGGTGAGCGGGCTCCAGATCCCGTGGGACGTGACCTGGATCGGCTCGATGATGCTGTTCGACGAGCGTCCCGGACGACTGTGGACGCTGCGCTCCGGTGGAGCGCCGGTGCAGGTGAGCCTGCCACTTCCCAAGATCTTCCAAGGCTCCGAAGCCGGGCTGTTGGGCCTGGTGGCTGATCCCCAGGCCGAAACCAATGGCTTCTTCTATACGTGCATGTCGGTGGCGAAGGCGTCCGGGGCAGCCTCTGATGTGCAGGTGTGGAAGTGGCGCCTGGTCGATGATGCCAATGCGGTGAAGGTGGCCACCCTGGTGAAGGGCATCCCGATCGGGCATGGACGGCACAACGGCTGCCGGCTGCGGTTCCGTTCGGCCCAGATGCTCTACATCGGCACAGGGGATGCGGCCAAGGGCACCAATCCGCAGAATCTGAAATCGCTGGGCGGCAAGGTGCTGCGGGTTCGCAGTGACGGCAGCATCCCCACTGACAACCCGTTCTACCGCAAGGGCGGTAACGCCCGATACGTGTGGAACTACGGCCACCGCAACATTCAGGGCCTGGCCCTTCGTCCCGGCACCAACGAGTTGTGGACCGCAGAGCACGGCCCCAGCCGCGACGACGAAATCAACCGGGTGCTCAAGGGCGGCAACTACGGCTGGTCGCCAACTCCGGGCTACAACGAGTCTCGACCGATGACCGACCTCAAGCGGTTCCCCCACGCAGTGAAAGCCAAGTGGCGCTCGGGCTACCCGACGGTGGCCACCAGTGGGGCGACCTTCCTCAACGGGGCGCAGTGGGGCCCCTGGAATGGCCATCTCGTTGTGGCGGAGTTGAAAGGCGCGGGCATCTTGGTGTTCGCGGTGACCAAGGCGGGCAAAGTCTCCAAATTGGGGGAGGTTGCCACCAGCTACGGCCGCATCCGCGCCGTCGAGCAGGGCCCGGACGGTGCGCTGTACTTCACCACTTCGAATGGCACTGCCGACGGCATCTATCGCCTCGTGCTCAGCTGATTCAGCGCGAGCCGGTCGTCCCGCGCAAAACGGGGACGGTTCCTTTATGAGTTGCGCGGAACGGAACCGTCCCCGATATGTGGTTTCGGTGGGGCTCAGCCGACTGTTGGGGGCGACCATCGACGCTGATTGAGGCTTGCGAACCGCGCGAAGGTATTCTCCAGCTGATGGGAGTTACCGATGCCAAAGGTTGTTGATTACGCGAAGCGGCGGATCGAGATCGTCGATGCGCTGCTGGAATTGATCGCACAGGATGGCATGGGGGCGGCAACGTCGCGGGCGCTGGCCAATCATCTGGGGGTCTCCAACGGGGCGCTGTGGCGCTATTTCAAAGACAAGGACGATCTGCTCGCCGCGACCTACCAAACCGTGCTCGACAAGTCGAACCGACGAGTGGTCGAAGCGATCGCCGGACGCAGCGGCACCGATGCTGTGCTGGCCATGATGGAGACCTTCTTTCCGCAGACTCCCGAGCTCCAGGACGAGGCCAAGGTGGTGCTGGCCTTCTGGGGTGTCGCGGCGATGAATACCGCCCAAGCCCGGCATGGTAACCCCGAGATGGTCGAGTGGTCTGACGAGTTCGCGATCCTGCTGAACCAGGCAGTTGCTGCCGGTGAGTTGCGGCCCGACACCCCGACCGAGGCTCTGGGCAACATCTTGATGAGCGTGGGCATCAACTCCCAGGTTGATTACGTCTTCCGTGGCGAGGACGGCGCGGCTCGGATGGCCGAAGTGCGCCAGCTGATCGACTCCTTCCGCCGCTGAGAACCTCCTTCGTGCGCGCTGGCTGTTGACAGTCGCGGAGCGCGAGTGACTCTCCGAGACCCGAAACAGAACCGATACACGGGCGAAACCGTTTGTGTACGTGCGTTCATTAACGTGATGGCTACTAGATCGGTATCCGAGGTCGTGTCCGGTCGAACACCAGTTCTGAAAGAGGAGGCAGTCATGTCGGACACCGAGATTTCGTTCTTGTACCTGAGCGAACCCGATGCCATCGCTGCCGGCGTCACCGAGATGGCCGGCTGCGTGGAAGCAATGGACGAAACCCTGCAGCTGCTGCAGAAGGGCGACTACCGAATGGCCGGCAACGAGGGCAACTCCCACGGAGCCATGATGCTGTTCCCCGAGACCTCGGAGTTCCCCAACATGCCCACCGACGGCGTCGACCGCCGCTTCATGGCGATGCCGGCCTACCTGGGCGGCAGCTTCGATAACGCCGGGGTGAAGTGGTACGGCTCCAACATCGAGAATCGCGAAAAGGGCCAGCCGCGCTCCATCTTGACCTTCATCCTCAACGACAAGGACACCGGCGCCCCGAAGCTGTTCATGTCGGCCAACCTGCTCAGCGCCTACCGCACCGGTGCGGTCCCCGGCGTGGGCGCAAAGTACCTGGCCAAGCCTGATTCCGAAGTCGTGGCCATCATTGGCCCCGGCGTCATGGGCAAGACCGGCCTTGAGGCCTACAACGCCGTCCTGCCGATCAAGAAGGCCCAGGTGTACGGCCGCCGCCGGGTCACCAGCGAGGCTTTCAAAGAGTGGGCCGCCGAGCGTCTGCCGCACATCGAGATCGTTATCTGCGACAGCATGGAAGAATCCGTCCGCGGCGCCGACATCATTCACTCCGGTGTCTCCGGCGAGGTGAATCCGGCCACCTACCCGCATGTCAAGACTGAGTGGCTCAAGCCTGGTGCCTTTATCTGTGCGGTGGCCAATCTGAAGTTGGACGAGGAACTGCTGCAGGCACCGGAGACCGGCCTGTTCATCGACAACGTCGGCATGTACTTCGACTGGCAGGAAGAGTTCGGCTACCCGGCCTACGAGACCACCACCGGCATCATCGGTACCCGCTTCGTCGACATGATCCACGACAACCTGATCCCGGCTGAGAAAGTGATCAACATCGGCGACGTGCCGCTGGGCCGCAAGCCCGGACGCACCAGCGATGACCAGATCATCGTCTTCAGCGTTGGCGGTATGCCGATCGAGGACGTCGCCTGGGCCACTGTCGTCTATCGCAACGCCAAGGCCAAGGGCATCGGCGTTGAGCTGCCTCTGTGGGGCACCCCGGTAATGGCCTGACCAACTCCCCGCCGGCCGGCGCTGTTTGTGCACTGAGCAGCGCCGGACCGGCCCCTCCACGCAGCCGAGAAAGGCAATACCCGTGAGCAAAGTTGTGATCATCGGCGGCGGCATCATCGGTGCCACGACCGCCTACGCCCTGCTGAAGAAGGGCGTCACCGACATCACCATTCTGGAACGCGACAGTGTCGGTTCCGGTGGCACTGGCAAGACCGCCGGCATCATTCGCTGCCACTACGGCGTCTCTTCGATCTGTGCGCTGGCGCTGTTCAGCCTGGAGTTCTTCGAGAACGCGAAAGCGCTGATCGGTACCGACATCGAGTTCGAGCAGGTCGGCTACTTGGTCGGTGTCGGGAGTGAAAACCTCGAACCCTTCCGCGCCAGTCTGGCAAACCAGCGCAGCATCGGTGTCCAGACCGAGGAGATCACCCCGGCGCAGGCCCAAGAGCTGTGGCCGACGGCCCTGACTGACGACTTCGCGACCTTCTGCCTGGAGAAGCGCGGTGGGTACGGTGACGGTTATGCCACCGTGCAGGGCCTGGCAGGCTATCTGCGCACCCAGGGCGTAGTCATCAAGCAGGGCACCAAAGTTGCCGAATTGGTCGCTGCCGATGGTTCGGTCAGCGGGGTCAGGCTGGCCGACGGCGAGATCATCGAAGCTGACATCGTGGTGGTGGCCGCCGGCGCCTGGTCGGTGCCGTTGCTGAAGCCGCTCGGCATCGACGTGCCGATCACCCCTCAGTTCGTCCAGGAAGTCGTGATCGATCCGGCCATGGATCTGGGTGCTCCGCCGGTCTTTTCCGACCTGGTGAGCATGCAGTATGTGCACCTGCGCAACGGCGAGATGTTGTTCGGCAACAGCGATGGTCGGGCGGTCACTCCGATCGCCGATCCGGACGTCTACCCGAATCACGCCAGCAATGAGGCCATCGAAATCACCGCTGAGAAGGCGATTCACCGCTTCCCCGGAATCGAGGATCCCGGGGTTTCGACCACCACCACTGGCTGCGTGGATTCGACTCCAGACAACAATCCGATCATCTCGGCGACCGACTTCCACGGGTTATTCGTCGCTGCCGGCATGTCGGGTCACGGGTTCAAGATCTCTCCCGGGGTCGGCCAGTTGATGGCTGACATCATCGTCGAGGGCGACAGCACGATTGCGAACGTCAAGGCATCGGATTTCCGACTGAGCCGCTTCGCCGAAGGTGATCTGCTGCTCAGCCCGTTCCCGTACGCCGGTGCTGTCGGGATCCGCTGACAAAGCCGACGGACCTGACCAATGACTTTGACAAGCTCAGCGAGCTTCCCCCGGTTCGCTGGGCTTGTCGAAGGCCTGTCGAAGAGATTCGACGGGCCCGGCCAACCCAGTATTGATCGTCCTACCCGATCCCTGCCAACCGAGAAGGAGGCAAGCACACCATGACGCTCCTGCTCTTCTTGATTTCGATTGCAGCCACTATCGCTGCGGTGGTGCTGTTCGTCCGTGGCGTGCTCACTCTCTACCGGCTGATCGCCGCCGGACAGCCCAGCCCCGGGCGACTGGTGCCGGTGGGCACGCGGGTCGCCACCATGGTCACCGAGATCCTCAGCCATCGCCGTTTTCGCGCCCGGCCGGTGGTCAAGGTGGCGCACTGGGTGGTGATGATCTCCTTCGTGCTGTTGGTGCCGACCCTGGCGATCGCCTACGCGCAGGTGCTCGACCCGCACGCGGAGCTGCCGCTGCTGGGCGGCTGGGTGGTGTGGCAATGGCTGCTGGAGTTCTTCTCCGTTGGCGGCCTGGTTGGCATCGCGGTGCTGTTCATCGTCCGGCTGCGACACCCCAGCGATCCCGAAGAGGCAGGTCAGGCCCGCGATTGGCGCAGCCGCTTCTTCGGCTCGACCCGCTGGCAGGCCTACTTCGTTGAGGCCGTGATCGCTGCGGTGTTGGTCTGCGTGCTGGTGATGCACGTCTTCACCTCCGCGATGCTGGTCCGTTACCCGGGTACGGCCGAGGCTGGCAGTTGGGTGCACTTCCCGTTGACCTTCTGGCCAGCCCACCTGTTCTTGGATTGGACGCCGGCTGCTCTGGGAGCGGGCATCAACATTGCCGCCGCGGCCAAGATCCTGGTGTCGATGACCTGGCTGGCCGTGGTCGGCTACAGCACCACGATGAGTGTGGCTTGGCATCGCTTCCTTGGCGTGGTGAACGTCTACGCCCGCCGCGAGGTTGATGGCAGCCCCGCACTGGGTGCCGCAGCCCCGATGCTGGTGGACGGCAAAGCGTTCGACATTCGCGATATTGACGACCTCGCCGATGACGCCACCTTCGGGGTGGGCAAGATCGACGAGTTCGGCTGGAAGGCGCTGCTCGATTTCGCCTCCTGCAGCGAATGTGGACGCTGCCAGGATCTGTGCCCGGCCTGGAACACCGGTAAGCCTCTATCGCCGAAGCTGTTCACCATCGCGCTGCGCGACCAGGCGGCCGGGCTTGGCCACAGTGGCGACGTGTTCGCAGCGCTGAAGTCGGCCGGCGCTGCCGGCTCCGCCGAGCATCCCGGCTTCGGCGACGACCTGGTTCCGAACGTGCTCAGCCCGGACGTGCTGTGGAGCTGCACGACCTGTGGGGCCTGTGTGGACCAGTGCCCGGTCGACATCGAGCACGTCGACCACATCATCGACCTGCGCCGCCACGAAGTGATGGTGAAGTCGGAGTTCCCAGAGGAGTTCAGCTCGCTGTTCGCCAACCTCGACTCCAAGGGCAACCCGTGGGGGCTGCCGCCGCGGGATCGGATGGACTGGGCCAAGGGGCTCGACTTTCCCGTCCCGGTGCTCGGAGCTGACGTTGCCCAGGCCAGCGAAGTCGACCATCTGCTCTGGGTCGGCTGCGCGGGGGCCTATGACGAGAAGGCCAAGCGCACCACTAGGGCAGTGGCCGAGCTGTTGTACCTGGCAGGGGTGAAGTTTGCGGTGCTCGGCCAAGCCGAGACCTGCTGCGGAGACTCTGCCCGCCGCGCCGGTAACGAGGCCACCTACCAAGGCTTGGCCACCCAAAACATCGAGACCTTCGCCGAATATGGCGTGGAGAAGATCGTGGTCACCTGCGCCCACTGCCTGAACTCGCTTGCCAAGGAGTACGGCCAGCTCGGTGCTGCCTTGCGAGTTGAGCATCACACCCAGCTGCTCAACCGGCTGGTACGTGAGGGCCGTCTCAACATGGTCGCCCCGGCCGAGGAGGAACGCGTCCAGATCACCTACCACGATCCGTGCTACCTGGGTCGGCACAACGGCGAATACGACGCCCCACGCGAACTGCTGGCTGCGCTGCCCGAGGCCGACCTGGTGGAGATGGAGCACCATGAGGCCAAGAGCATGTGCTGTGGCGGTGGCGGGGCACGAATGTGGACCGAGGAATCGATTGGAACCCGGATCAACGATGCCCGCCTGGACGAAGCCGAGGCCACCGGTGCAGCCACGGTCGCTACTGCCTGTCCCTACTGCGCGATCATGCTCGGCGACGCCGCGGCCGGCCGGGACGAAGCCCCCAACGTCACTGACGTTGCCCACTTAGTACTGGCCGGTGTCAAGCGCGGCTTGGCGGACCCGACCAACTCGAGCGAAACGGAATCCTGAGATGAGAATCCTCACCTGCGTGAAGTGTGTGCCCGATTCCGGAGACGAGGTCGGTTTCGAACCCGATCTGTCGTTGGTCCGCAGTGGGCCTTCCAGCCGGCTTTCGGAATTGGATGAGTATGCGGTGGAGCAGTCGCTGCGGCTGCGGGCCGACCTGGCCGACGCCACCGTCACAGTCCTCAGTGTCGGGCCCGCCGAGGCTGAAGGCGCGCTGCGAAAGGCGCTCCAGATGGGGGCCGACGACGCCGTGCTGGTCACCGATGAGGCGATCGCCGGCAGCGACGTGTTTGGCACTGCCGCAGTGTTGACCGCAGCGATCCACAGCCTGGCCGACACCGGGCTGGTGGTGTGCGGGATGAGCTCCACCGACGCCGGCATCGGTGTGCTGCCCGCTCTCCTGGCTGACGCGCTAGCTTGGCCGTTGCTCAGCCACGCCGCCGACGTCACCACCTCCCAGGCTGGCACCGCTCGGATCACCAGGGTGGACGAAACCGGCTCCCGCGTGGTCGAAGCTGAGCTGCCGGCAGTGGTCAGCGTGACCGATCAGACCGGCGAGCCGCGCTACCCGAGCTTCAAAGATGTGCTGGCCGCCAAGAAGAAGGTTGTGACCACGCTGAGTCTTGCCGACCTCGGCCTCGACCCGAGCCAGGTCGGTGCCGTCTCCGCCCGGGTTGAGGTGGTTGCAGTGAATCGAAACCCCGAACGCGCGGCCGGACGGGTGATCGTGGACACCGACGGCAGCAGCGTTGCCGAAATCATCCAATTCCTAGCCGCAGCGACCAAGTAAGGGAACTCAGATGAGCGAAAACGTTGTCGCGCTGATCAGCGCAACTGCCGGATCCCTGGACGCATCCTCGGCGGAGTTGCTCACCATCGCCAGCCAACTGGGTCGGCCGATCGCGGTAGTTGCTGGCGCAGCGTCGGAGGATCTGATCGCCGAGCTCGGCCGTTTCGGTGCTACCCAGGTGCAGCTGGTCAGCTGCCCGCAGCTGGACTCGAGCCTGGTGATGGCGAAAGCCGCATTGCTGGTTGACCGTGCAGTGGCTGCCCAGGCGAAGGTCGTGCTGGTCGCTGCTGGCCTTGAAGGCAATGAGATCGCGGGGCTGGTGGCTGCCAGATTGCGGGCCGGCTTGGTCACCGATGTGGTGTCTGCCCGGTTTGAAGGCTCGGAACTATCGGTTGACAAGGTAGTTTGGGCTGGGCAGTACACCGTGACCGCCAAGGTCAAGACGTCGGTGGCGGTGCTGACGGTGAAGCCGAACAGCTGCGTGCCGGTTGAAGTGGGCGTGGAGCCGGAAATCCGGCAGGCGCTTTTCGAGTTCGCAACGAACGCTGCGGTCGCGCGAGTGGTCTCTGCCGAACCGACCGCAGCGTCGGTGCGTCCCAAGCTGGTGGAAGCCAGTGTGATCGTGTCCGGTGGTCGGGGCACCGAGGGCGATTTCGCCCCGGTGGAAGCTTTGGCCGATGCGCTCGGTGCCGCAGTTGGTGCCTCCCGGGCTGCGGTCGATGCCGGCTATGTGCCGCAAAGCCTTCAGGTTGGCCAGACTGGCAAGTCAGTCTCGCCGGATCTGTACGTAGCGCTGGGTATCTCCGGCGCCATCCAGCATGTTGCCGGGATGCGCACAGCACGGCGGATCCTGGCAGTGAACAGCGACCCCGAAGCCCCGATCCATCGTCTGGCCGACCTCGGCGTGGTGGGGGATCTGAAGACGATCATCCCAGCGGTGGTGGCTCAGCTCAGCTAGTGGCCCAACGCATGGCTGAACAACTGAATAGACCAGCTGAATCCGCCTTTAGGTGAGGTTCGACTGATCGCCGTGGCGGCATTTAGGAATGCTGGCAGCGGTGCTGTCGCGCCAATTCTTGAAGTTTTTTCCTGAATTCGCGTCCTGAGTACCCTCGGAACTGATTCAGGCGCGGGTGGTCCGGGTTGCTGAGCGCTCCCGGGTTATTATCATGCCTAGTCAAAGGCACACCCCTGGACTGCTCAATGGCTCAGCCGGTACTTGGGGGCTGTCTGGAAAATGATCCTCAATAAGATGCTGACAATTGTCGATCAGGCTCCAACTGACTCGATTCTGTAACAGTTGAGAGACCCAAGCGCAATGCTGGGACGGCAGGATTGTTCCATGGCTACTGAGGTTTCTTTGGCTCCAGTCTCGACCGATAACCGCAAACTAAGCGGATCGCTCGGCGTGGGAGGAATTGTGTTCATGGTGGTGGCGGCGGCAGCGCCCCTCACCGTCATCGGCGGCAGCACGCCAGTCGCCATCATGATCGGAGATGGCGCGGGCTTCCCGCTCAACTTCGCTATCTCTGCGGTGCTCCTGCTGCTGTTCTCGGTGGGTCTGTCCACCATGTCGCGGGCAGTGCCGAAACCTGGCGCGTTCTTCACCTACATCGGTTACGGCCTCGGTCGTCCGCTCGGGGTTGGGGCGGCCTGGCTGGCGCTGCTGACCTACACCACGGTGCAGCTGGCGGTGTACGGATATATCGGCTTCTCGATCAACCTGACCTTGACCACGCTCGGTGTTGCCTCGATCCCGTGGTGGCTGTATTCGCTGGCGGTCATCGCCATCGTCGGCCTCCTCGGCTACCGCGACGTCCAGCTCAGCGCGAAGGTGTTGGCCGTGTTCCTGACCGCAGAGGTGGGCGTCACCTTGGCGCTATCCGGGTCGGTCATCGCGCAGGGCGGTGCTGAGGGGCTGTCACTGGAGCCGTTCACCATTTCGGCCTGGTCCTCTGGCTCGCCGGGCATTGGCCTGATGATGGCGCTGGCCGGCTTCATCGGCTTCGAGGCCACCGCTATCTTCCGTGATGAGGCCAAGGATCCCGACAAGACCATTCCGCGGGCCACTTACGCGGCCGTGATCACCATCGGCCTTCTCTACAGCTTCGCGTCTTGGGCGATGGTGATGGCTTGGGGTCCGAGCAAGGTGGTGGACGTAGCCACGGCCAACGCCGGCGGCATGTTGATGGACACCGCGATGCGCTACCTCGGTGTGGCTGGCGCCTCGGTCATGCAGGGTCTGCTGTTGACCAGCCTGTTCGCCTGCGTACTTTCCTTCCATAACGTGCTCACCCGTTACCAGCACGCCATGGGCAATGTGGGTCTGCTGTCGGCTCGTCTCGGATCGGTGCACGCCAAACACGGTTCACCGGCTTTCTCCTCGCTGATCCAGACCGTCACCGCTGCGATTGTGCTGGTCTTCCTCACGGTGCTCGGCTGGGATCCGGTGATGCAGATCTTCACCTGGCTAGCTGGGATCTCCACCATCTCGATCGTCACCTTGATGGCGCTCACTTCGGTGGCTGTGGTCGCGCACTTCGCCAAGGTCAATATCCCCGGCACGGCCTGGTCCACCCGGATCGCGCCGTCGGTGTCGGCGCTGGGTCTGATCGTCGCAGCTGGGGTGATTGTGGCCTACTTTCCGGCGCTGGTCGGTGGCGGTTGGGATCTGGCCGCGGTGCTGCTGGTCACGGTGCCGATCGCCTTGGTGATCGGTGTGGTGCAGGCACTTCGGATTCGAAAGTCGGCTCCTGCGGTGTACGCCAACATCATCGATTCGATTTCATGAGTAGGAGCGGGATGGTGGGGGCCGATCGGCGCCTCCGCCATCCCGCTTTGGCGCGTACCGGCATCGCAGGCAGATCCAGCCCAGCCGCTGATCGACGTGGAGGGTCGATGAAGGTTTTCTTGATCGGTGCAGCAGGCGGAGTCGGAACCAGGCTCTCCTGGCTGCTCACCGAGTCCGGTACGCAGGTAACCGGAATGCATCGCAACCTGGCGCAGTTCGAAGGGGTCGCCGAGACCGGTGCAACCCCGTTGATCGGAGATCTGGTCACCGACCCGGTCGCGAAGATGGCCACCTGGATGGCCGGGCATGATGCGGTGGTGTTCAGCGCTGGCGCCCATGGCACTGGCATCGACCAGACCTCACTCATCGATGGTCGCGGGCTGGAGAAGGCCGCAGCCGCGGCTCAGGCCGCCGGCGTGGCGAGGTTCGTGCTGGTCTCGGCCATGCCCGAGGTCGGCCGGAATGAGGATCGCCGCGAACGCTTCGAGCATTATCTGAAGGTGAAGAAGTCCACCGAGGTGCACCTGATCGGCACCGAGCTGGATTGGCTGATCCTGCGACCGGGCGGCCTGCACGATCAGCGGGGCAGCGGCTTGGTCTCGGCTGGGCCAGCGGTTCTGGAAGGCCCCACCAGCCGGGACACCGTGGCCGGCTTCATCGCTGCCGCGCTGGCCGAGCCGCTGCTGTCCAGGGAGATCATTGAGCTCACCGACGGCGACGTGCCGGTGGCCGAGGCCGTCGCCACGCTCGCGTCCGGCCATAGGGACGGCGAAGCGGCCCGTCGACTACTGATCGCCTGAGCCGTCGCGGATCCGTTCAGCTGCGGTCCTGGCCAGTGTGTCCACCGTCTCGTTGAGCGGATGCCCAGAGTGGCCTTTGACGTGTTCCCAGCGGACGTCGCGGCCCTCCAGGCGTTCGGCGATCAGCTCGATGGCGTCACGATTGAGCACCGGCTTCTTGGCTGCGGTCAGCCACCCCCTGGCCCGCCAGCCGGGTAGCCAGCGGGTGAAGATGTTGATCACATACATGCTGTCGGCCTGGATCAGCAGGGGAGTCGCGGGTGCGAAGGCGCCGAGCAGTTCGTAGACCGCGCGCAACTCCATCAGGTTGTTGGTGGTGCCTGCATGGCCCCCGCTGCCGTTGCGTCCGTCCTCGCAGGCCCAAGCCCAGCCGCCCGGGCCGGGATTGGTCAGGCATGATCCGTCGGTGGCCACGACCGTACGTTGGGGTTCCACGGTGCCCCTATCGGGTCGGCAGTTCGGCGAGGGCGATGACGACCTGGTGGACTTGGCCATCGCGGAGCAGTTCCACCCGCACTTGGTCGCCCACTTTGCCGGTCAGCAGTAGCTGCGAGAGCGCCGCGCTGGAGGCGGTTTGGCCGTTGATGGTGGTGATCAGGTCGCCGGTGAGAATGCCGGCTTTGGCCGCAGGGCCCTCGGTCGTCACCGCCTGCACAAACAGTCCGGCGCGACTCCGGTAGCGGTCGGCGATGTCCTCACTGATCTGGGCCACCGTCAGCCCAGGCCAGGGGTGGGTGGCGGGGCCGCCGGCGAGCAACTCCTGGCTCACCCGCCGGACAATCGAGGCCGGTATGGCGATCCCGACCCCCGATGTCGCCGAATCACCCCCGCTGCTCTGAGGGATCACGGCGTTGATGCCGATCAGCCGACCTTCACAGGTCACCAGCGCGCCGCCGGCGGTGCCTTGGTTGCTGGCTGCATCGGTCTGGATGGATTCGAGCAGGACGGTGCTGCCGCCGTTGGACAGCGGCAAGGTGACGTTGCGATCGAGCGCGCTGATGATGCCGCCGGAAACGGCACCGGAGGCTCCCAGCGGCGATCCGAGGGCCACTACCGGTTCGCCAACCTTGAGCTGTTCGCTCCAAGACAACGGAATCGCCGGCAGTTGGTTGTGGTCCACCTTCAACACGGCCAGGTCCGAGCGTGGGTCGGAACCGATCAGGGTGGCGGGCAACTGCTCTCCGGAGTTCAGCAGTACCCAGATTGAGCCGATCTCGGCAGCGGTATCGAGCAGACGTGCGTTGGTCACGATGATGCCATCGGCCTGGATGATCACCCCGCTGCCTATTTCGGATCCCGGGGCGGTTCCCGAGCCGATGGTCACCACTGACAGCTGAAACCTGGCAGCCAGAAGTTGGGAATCGCAGGAGCCCGGCTGATCGCCGAGCTTCTTGTACAACACAGCGCCGCCAACGCCAGCGCTGAGAGCGATTGCCAGCGCCAGCCCGATCAGCGGTAACCAGCCGCGCCAGGTCCGAGCTGTGGTTGGAGTATCGGACTGCGTCAACTCTGCGCCCCTTCCGCTTGCGGCTGTGCCGTCATGCCTTCGCCAATCAAATCATCGTCGTTCTTGGGCGCGTGCCCCGGCTGGGTCACCGGCGGGTTGGCCAGCCCTTCGGCGTCCGGCCGATTCGGGGCAGTTGCCCATTCGGCGAAGCCGACGGCGGCGACGATCACCAGGCAGGCGATGATCTGGGTCAGGGTCAGTTCTTCGCCCAACACCACCCAGCCGCCTACCACCGCGACTGCCGGAATCACGTTGATCGCCATCGCTGCACCGGCGGCCGGCATCAGTTTCAGGGCCGAGTTGTAAAGGCCGAAGGCCACCAAGCCGGGAAAGACCCCCAAGTAGGCAACGGCCAACCAGGTGTCCAGCGGCAGGGACGTCCACGGGATCGGCCCGCTCAGTAAGGCCAGCGGAGCGAAGAACACCGCCCCGGTGGCGGCCTGGAGGCCAGCCAAGAACCAGGGGTGGTAGCGCGAACTCAGCCGCTTGATGGTGATCGTCGAACCGGCGGCGGCGAACATCGCGGCCAGCTCCAGCAGATTGCCGAGCCAGGGCGCCGGCGCTGTGGCCGCAGTTCGGCCGCTGAGGGCCAGAACCGCAACCATCGCCATCGAGATCGCGATGCCGACAGCCTGCTGCCAGCTCAGCCGCTCCTTCAGGAACAGCCAGGCGCCCAGAGCAACGATCAAGGGGGCGGTTGCCGACACCACGCCGGCCTGGCTCGAGCTGGTGAACACCATCGCGAAGCCCTCGAGGGTGAAGTAGGCGCTGGGAATGAACGCCATGCTGGCCGCAAGGAGCAACCAGTCGCCGGGCCGGTAGGCCGGGCGGGGCAGGCGGCGCCAGAACGGGGCGAAGACCAACGAAGCCACCAGCATCCGCAGCCAGATCACCGCCATCGGTGGCAGCACCGAGTAGGCGCTTTTGGTGACGGCGAAACTCGTGCCCCAGAAGATCACGGTGCCGACCAAGTAGAGGATCGGCAGTAGGCGACTTCTGGTCATGGTGGGCCTTCCAGGCCGTGTCTCGGCCGCCGCTCATTATGCCCTGAACGTGGCACCGGTAACCCCACCCGGACGCGCGACTAGCCTTGGTCCCGGCGCCGGGGGCGCAGTGATGATTGGAGAACGGTTTGCTTAGACAGTTCGGCCCGAGCACGTGGGTGGCCCTGTTGCTCGGCAGCGCTCTGGCCCTGTTCTTGTTCGTCCCGGTGGCCGCGTACCGCTACCGCAAGGTGGGACGGCTGCGGCTGATCGACCTGCTCGCCTTGTTGTCGGCGGCGATCTACTTCGTGGCCCTGTGGAGCTACACCTTGATCCCGGTGCCGGAGAACGACCACTTCAGGTGCGTCGCCACCCAACTGCGCCCCTTCTCATTCATCGCCGACATCGCAGCGGATCCCAACACCTTCTTGCACAACCGAGCTTTGCTACAAACGGCGTTCAACGTGGTGTTGTTCGTGCCGCTGGGCATCTTCTTGCGAGTGCTGGCACGGTGGGGGGTGGTGGCCACGACTGTGGCCGGTCTGGTCTTCTCACTGGCGATCGAGTCCACCCAAGGCACCGGGGTGTGGTGGCTCTACCCCTGCGCCTACCGGGTCTTCGATGTCGATGATCTGCTCTTGAACACTCTCGGTGCCGGGCTCGGTGCCCTGGTGGCGATTCCACTGGTCAGGCGCTTGGCCCGCGGGCGTCCGGTGCCGAGGGTGACCGAGATCACTCTCGGGCGCCGTCTGGTCGGAGTTGGCGCGGACCTGATCCTCAGCTACACCTTGGGCGTGCTGTTGGTGATCGTGTGGCGGGGATTTGCGGTCATCGTGCTCGAGTTGCCTATCGAGGATCTCCCGGAGCGGTTGGAGCTCGTCCTCCAGTTCTTCGTGCCCGCCCTGGCGCAGCTGGTCTGGGTGCTGTTCCGGGGGCACACCTTGGGCGAGGCTGCGGTCGGGTTGGAGACGGTGGCACCTCCCGGGTCGGTGCTGTGGCGCCGAATCGTGAAGTACGTGTTCGGAGTGGGTGGCTTCCTGATCCTGAGCGCCGACCTGCACCTGTTTGGGGCAGCGCTGGCTGGATTCGCCGTCCTCAGCCTGGCGGCAACACTGTGGACTCGCAACCACCGTGGCCTCTCCCAAGTGGTTTCCGGGCTGGAGTTGCGGGTCACGGTCCCCTCGGGGCGGGCCTTTGAGCGTGGGGTGGGGGAGCCGCCGCCGGCTTGATCTGGTGACGCTCGCCGGGTGGATTTGGCTGGGCCAGGGCTGTCGCAGGTTGTTGGGTGGTCCGGCCCGCCTAGACTCGCAACTGGTAGGTAGGAGACGAGGGAAAACATGATTCGATCCAGGCGGCGGCGCCGACTCGTGGTTCGGGGGGCGGTAGCGTCCCTGATCGCATTGGGGACGACGGCGTGTGTGGCTGCTGATCCAATCATCACTGGGACGCGGCCGAACCTGCCGACGGCCACGTCCAGCCCGTCGGTGAACTCCCAGACCGATCCGGCGAAGCTGGCGGTCAAGCTGAGTAGCCTGCCTGGCTGGACCGCGCCCACCGCCGCCGGCTCGGGGGTCTTCAGCAGGTCGATCCTCACCAATGGTGGCAAGGTCACCTGGAAGGTGCTTGACGGCTCCAACTCGGTGGTCGAGAACTACTCGCCCTCCCAGCAAGTCGCCTTTGGTGATTCCTCGACCTACACCAAGATTCCCGGCGTCCTGACCTTCCGGGGCAACAACTACCGCAACGCCCCCACCTACGGCACGGCAAAAATCGCCGAAAAGAAGCTCCAAGTGGTTTGGTCGCGCGCGACCGGTGACGTGTACGCCGAAGGTTCCCACTGGGCCGGAGCGGGCTGGACCGGTCAGCCGCTGCTGGTGAATTGGCCCAAGGCCACCAAAGCAGCAATGAGCCTGTCGCAGGCTCAGGTCGATGACCCAAACTTCGTCGAAGTCATCTACCCGGTCGTCGACGGGAAGATCTACCGCCTCGACCTGGCCACCGGCCAGGACACCAAGGCGCCGATCGATGTGGGTTTTGCTTTCAAGGGCACCGGTTCGATCGATCCGCGCGGCTATCCGTTGCTGTACTCCGGCATGGGGTTGAACCAGAACGGAGCCAAGACGGGAGCCTGGCGCTACCGCATCTTCGACCTGATCCAGAACAAGGAAGTCTCTGGCTGGAACGGATCTGACCCCGGCGCGCCACGTGACTGGGGTGCTTTCGATTCTTCCTCCCTGGTCAACGCCGCCACTGACACTTTGATCGAGCCGGCCGAGAACGGGCTGATCTACAAGGTGAAGTTGAATGCCAAGTTCGATCCGGTGGCCAAGACCGTCAGCGTCTCCCCGGAGTTCCACAAGCTCAACTACAACACCCCGGTCTCGTCACGGCACGGCATCGAAAGCTCGGCCGCAGCCTGGCACAACCTGATGTATGCAGCCGACAACGACGGCAACATCATTTGCTGGGACGCCACCACCCTCCAGGTGGTCTGGGTGCGGCCCACCGGGGACGACACCGATGCGTCCATCGTGTTGGAGGAGACCGACGGAGTGCCCTATCTCTACACGGGCAACGAGATGGATAAGCGCGGTGAGGCTGGAGCGAATGGTCAGCCAGGGGCGACCAGCGGCCCATCCACTATCCAGAAGATCAACGCGCTGACGGGGCAGCAGGTGTGGTCGTACTCGATCAACGCGGTCTACAACAAGGCTGTCAACGGTGGCCTGATGGCCACTCCGGTGCTGGGCACCGGCGAGGTTTCCGACTTGATCTTCTTCAACATCGCCAAGACCGGTTCGGACAAGACCGGCACTTTAGTGGCCCTGGACAAGGTGTCCGGAACGGTTGTCTGGCAGCGCAAGCTCGCGAACTTCGGCTGGAGCTCGCCGGTGCTGGTCACCGGCGAGGATGGACACACCTACGGTGTGGTGGGCGATTCCAGTGGGCTGTTACACATGTTCAACCCGAGCACCGGAGTCGATTACTCCACCCTGCAGCTGTCGAAGAACATTGAGGCGTCGCCGGCGGTGTACGGCAACATGTTGGTGGTCGGCACCTACGCCAAGCTGCTCTACGGCATCAAAATCAGTTGAGGCCCTCGGTAGTTCAACGACGCTGGGCGAGTCGAACCCCACGGTTTTGGGTCGGCGTACGACCATTGAGCTGTGACACGAAACGGACAAAGTGGCGAGCCGGTTGTGGCTGGGTCGGGAATGAGTGGGTTCGCCCGCTCTGGTTTGATTCGCAGCCTGCGCTTGACTGCCGGACTTGCCCTGGCGGCCTCGACCCTCAGCGGTTGCGGCATGCTCGATTGGGGTTCGAAGTTCGCACCGTCAGCGGCCCCGTACAGTCCGCAGCCTTCGGTCGGTGCGACCGCAAACGCCCCGACGCCAACCCCCACGGCCAGCGAGTCAGTGCCGGCGGTGTCGGCCACCGGTTCGATGCTGTTCTTCGCCAACCCGGTCACTGACAAGTTGACCGGCATCTGCACGGTTGGGACGCCGATCACCATCGTGTTGGCCGATCACAAGAACGACTTCTACAGCACTGTCGACGTCACCGTGGTGATCGATCCGACGACGCTGACTGTTACTTCGGTTTCGACGGTCACGGGGGCGGACAGCGAAGAGGGCACCCACAGCATGTCCTTCACCGCAGCTGCTCCGGTGGCTGGGACCTCGGCCAGGCTGGTCGGCACCGGCCCGACCTACAAGGTCTCCGGCACCGTGCAGGACGTGGAGACCCGGCACAGCAAGCAGACCGCGACGCTGATTCCGTTCACCATCACGGCGAACTGCAAGACCAAGTCCTGAAGCTCAGGAAACCTTGTGACCGACTTGCTTGGTCGTGCTGGGGTAGCCGGTCTTCTTGGCGGTGACCTTCACTGAGACGGTCTTGCCCTTGTCAGCGGAGGTCAGCTTGTGACTGGTCTTGGTGGCGCCCTTGATGGCCGCCGTACCGCGGTACCACTGGTAGCTGAAGGTTGGGGTGGGGGACCAGGCGCCGACCTTCACCGTGAGGGTCTTGCCGACCTTGGTCGTGCCGGAGAGAGTCGGGTTCGGGGACGCAGCCCAGGCCAGCGCGGGCACCTTGGCGGTGTTGGCGGAGGTGCGGGTCACCTGGGTGAACGCCGCGCCGGTGTTTGCAGCGGTGACCTTGATGGTGTGGCCGGCATCGGCTGCCTGCACCTTGTAAGTGGCTGTGGTGGCGCCATTGATGGCGGTGTTGTCCCGGTACCACTGGTAGGCGAAGCTCGCCGGCACGGGAACCCAGCTGCCTGCGGCGGCGGTGAGCACCTGGCCCACAGCGACCGTGCCGGAAATCTTGGGAGCCGAGGTAGTGGTGAGCTTGCCTTGCTTCACCGCAGCGGTCTGGGCAGAGGACCTGGCCACGCTGTAGTAGCCGTACTTGGAGCCGGTGACGTAGACCTTGACCTTGGCCTGGTAGTCGCCAGCCTGAAGTTGGTAGCTGGGGCCGGTGGCGCCGGGAATCGCGGTGCTGTTGCGGTACCACTGGTAGGCCAGGTTCACCTGGGCCGGTGCCCAGACCCCCGGCGTCGCCTTGAGCTCGGCTCCGGTGGCTGCCGTGCCGGTGATCTTGGGTACTGGAGCCGAGGTCAGGGTCGCTGGGGTGACTGCCGCGGTGGTCGCCGAACTGCGCGACACCGCGGTATAGGCGGCCTTGGTGCCGGTGGCAGTAACCCGAATCGCCTGGCCGGCGTCGGCAGGCTGAAGCACGTAGGTGGCTGCGGTGGCTGCGCTGATCGCAGTGGCTCCGCGGTACCACTGGTAGGAGAGGTCGACCTTGCCCGGACCCCAGGTGCCGGGGTTTGCAGCCAGCGGCTGGCCAACGACAGTGTTGCCGGTGACGGTGGGGTTGCTGGCCACGTCGAGGAGCATGAACAGCCGCGACCAGGTCTTGGCATCGGCAGCGCCGGAGGCGGTCAGCCCGGCCGCGGTCTGGAAGGCCTTCAGTGACGCGGTGGTAGTGGCGCCGAAGCTGGTGCCGGAGTCGATGCCATAGCCGGCGAGGGCGAGAAGCGTCTTCAACGCACTGACCCGGGCATCGGAGTCGCCCTGCTTCACTGAGGCCATCAGGGCGGTGATGGTGTTCGGGCCGGCTTGGCCGTCCACCGTGAGCTTCTTGCTGGTCTGCACCGACTTGACCGCCGAGACGGTGGTGGAGTCGTATTTGCCGTTGACATTGACCTTCTTGCCCGCAGCGGAGAGCAGGTATTGCAGCGCGGTGACCTTGGCGCCGGTGTTGCCGGAGAGCAGTACGACGCTCAGCGGTGCCACGTCGTATTGGGTCAGGTTGTAGGCGGAGATCACGGCGCGCACCGACTTGGCGTAGTTGGCAGCGTCGCTGGGGTGTTCAACCTTGGCGATGGCATCGATGAAGGTCGAATCATCGCTCATCGCTTTGCGAGCGTTCGAGTATTCGCTCCCCGCGGCCACGATCGCCGCGTGCCCGAGCACCGAATCGCTGGTGGAGCTGAACTTGGAGTACTTCAGCGTCTTTCCGTTGGAAGTAATCGAGAGGCAGCCAGCCTGGTAGCTGCTGGCGGCCGAGGCCGAGCTGACGCCGCTATCGCCGACGAAGTTGAGTTTGGAGTAGCGCCGAAGGCCTGCGTAATAGGAACGCCCCTTCCAGTACGACAAAGTGGTTTTGACTACGCCATAGGCGTGACCGCGGGCCTCAATGATCTCCCAGTCGCCGTTGGAGAGCTTCTTGGTCACCACTGCCACGTGTCCGATGCCGTTGGATCGGGCCGGGTTGTTGCGCAGGAAGACCAGGTCGCCGGTCTTGGGTGACCCGGTGACCTTGGAGGTTGCGTTGTACTGAGAGGCGGCCAGGTCGGTGATCGGGTTGCCGGAACGGCCGAAGAGCCACTGCACCAGCTCGGAGCAGTCGAAGGCCTTGGGATTGTTGTTGGAGAGGGCGACTTCGGCGCCGAGGATATATTTCTTGCCCACCTGAGCCTCAGCGAGCTTGGTGAACTGTGAGGAAGACAACTTGGCCGTGCAGGGGGTACTGAACAGGTTCTTGGCGGAGGTGGCCAGATTCGAGGTGCCGTAGTCGGTGTTGATTGCGGCCTGCGCGATGGAGACCGCGGTCGGCACGCCGTACTGCCGTTGCGCGTTCTGCGCGGCGGTGACCAAACTGGCGATGAAGGAGTTCTTCGCCGTTGTCGAGGCCGCTGCCGCATTCGGGGCAGCAACGTAGGAGAAGCCGATGAGCACAGTGATGCTCACGGCTACCGAAAGAAGACGCGCTGCCCGTTTCACACGCTGATTTACCAACACACAGGCATGAAGTCACAAGTCCCCAGGCGGTGCGATCGCCCTAATGTTCAGGTTGCGACTTCTCCTGACTAGGGGTTTTACTCAGAAGACGGCTCAAGGTGTCGTTCAGGGTTTTTGGGCCCTGACCAGCCCAAATGGTCACAATGCCGTGTCTTGGGCCGGCATGGCAGGCAGCTTGCCGACGGGGGGTGACTCCCCGGAGGGGCCCCGAACCCCGCCGACCTTGCGCGGGCCACCCAGAGGTGTTCAGCCGACCTTCGTGCTGACCTGCTTGGACGTTGTGGAGTAGCCGGACAGGCTGGCAGTCACCTTGACTGTGATGGTCTTGTGTCGGTCGGCGGAGGTCAGCTTGTAGGTGGACTTGGTCGCTGACTTGATCGCTTTGCCGCTGCGGTACCACTTGTAGCCGAGCTGGGGCTTCGGAGACCAAGGGCCAGCTTTGGCAGTGAGGGTCTTGCCCGCCTTCCTCGTCCCGGAAATCTTCGGGCTTGGCGTCGAGGTGAACGTGGCCTTGGTAATCGCCGCAGTGCCGGTGGAGATCCGAGTGATCGGGGTGTAGGGAGGCTTGGCTCCAGTGGTCGTCACCCGGATTGTCTGGCCGGCATCTGCTGGCTGCAGAACATAGGTGGAAGCATTCGCCGAGGGGATTGCGCCGTTGCCTCGGTACCACTGATAGGAAACCGCAACAGTGCCAGGGCCCCACGTGCCTGCCGTGGCCGTCAGTCGCCGACCGACAGTGGCGGTTCCCGACAGCTTCGGAGTGGGCGCGGTCTCGATCAGCATGAACAGCTTCGACCAGGTCTTGACCTCTGTGGCACCGGTCGCCGTGATGGCGTTGTTGGACTGGAATGCTCGCAAGGAAGCCGTGGTGGTGGAACCGAAGCTGGTTCCGGGTTCAGTGTTGTAGCCGGCCAAGCCGAGCAAGGTCTTCAGGGCACCGACCTGGCTGCCCGAGGAGCCCTGCTTGACCGTGGACATCAGCGCGGTCAAAGTGGCCGGACCCGCCTGGCCATCGACCGTGAGCTTCTTGGCGGTCTGGAGCTTCTTGACCGCCTTGACGGTGGCTGAGTCGTATTTGCCGGTGGTCTTGACGCTGACGCCCTTGGCGGTGAGGAGCTGCTGAACAGCGCTGACTTTCGCGCCGGAGGAGCCAGAAAGCAAGACGATGCTCAGTGGAGCGACGTCGTACTGGGTCAGGTTGTAGCTCGAAATCACCGACTTCAGGGTCTTGGCATAGGCCGCAGCGCTGGAAGAGTGCTCAGCCTTGGCGATCGCATCGACAAAGGCGGAGTCGTTGCTCATCGCCTTTCGGGCCGAGCTGTACTCCGATCCTTTGGCGACGATGGCGGCATGGCCCAGAATCGAGTCCCGGCTGGAGGAGAACTTGGCGTATTTGACGGTCTTTCCGCCAGCAGTGACCGAGAGGCAGCCAGCCTGGTAGCTGCTGGCGGCCGAGGCGGAGGTGACGCCGCTCGCGCCGACGAAGTTGAGCCTGGAATAGCGCCGCAGGCCGGCATAGTAGGAACGCCCCTTCCAGTACGACAAAGTGGTTTTGACTACGCCATAGGCGTGACCGCGGGCCTCAATGATCTCCCAGTCGCCGTTGGAGAGCTTCTTGGTCACCACTGCCACGTGTCCGATGCCGTTGGATCGGGCCGGGTTGTTGCGCAGGAAGACCAGGTCGCCGGTCTTGGGTGACCCGGTGACCTTGGAGGTTGCGTTGTACTGAGAGGCGGCCAGGTCGGTGATCGGGTTGCCGGAACGGCCGAAGAGCCACTGCACCAGCTCGGAGCAGTCGAAGGCCTTGGGATTGTTGTTGGAGAGGGCGACTTCGGCGCCGAGGATATATTTCTTGCCCACCTGAGCCTCAGCGAGCTTGGTGAACTGGGTGGCCGAGAGGCTCGCCGTGCACCGAATGCCGAACAGGTTCTTGGCTTTGGTTGCCGGTGTTGAAGTGCCGTAGTTGCTGTCCACCGCAGCCTGGGCGATGGACACGGCCGCGGGCACGCCGTACTCGCGCTGCGCGGCCTGCGCCGCGGTGACCACACCAGCGATGAAACTGTTCTTTGCCGAAGTTGACGCTGCTTGTGAGGGGGGTGCCCAGACGAAGGAAAGGCCGATGAGCATAACCATGCCCACGGCCGCTGAACTGACTCGTCTGATCGGTTTCACAAGGTGATTTACTCCCGCCTTGTCCTTCGACCACAAGTCCCCTGGGGGGCTTCCTTGCCTCACCCGTTGGTTGCGACTTCCCTCTGGCCAGGGGTGATACCGGCAAGTCAGCTAAAGGCGCCGTAAAGGGTTTTGAGCCCGTGACCAGCCCAAATGGTCACAACGCCTCGTTGTCCAGCTCCATCGCAGGTAGGCCGTGGATCGGGTAACTGACCGGACGGGCGGGAATCCCGGCGACCGTGGTGAAGGGCGCCACATCTTCGAGAACCACCGAGCCGGCACCGATCTTGGCGCCCTCTCCGACCCTGATGTTGCCCAGCACTTTCGCACCGGCCCCGATCATCACGCCTCGACCGATCTTGGGGTGACGGTCACCACCGACTTTGCCGGTGCCACCCAGAGTCACCTCATGCAGCATCGAGAAGTCGTCCTCGACCACAGCGGTTTCCCCGATCACCACTGAGGTGGCGTGATCGAACATGATGCCCTTGCCGATGCGGGCCCCCGGATGGATGTCGACAGCGAAGACTTCCGAGATCCGGCTCTGCAGGTACAGCGCCAGCGATTGGCGTTCGTGGGTCCAGTAGTAGTGGGCCACCCGATAGGACTGGAGCGCGTGGAAGCCCTTGAAATAGAGCAACGGCTGGGAATAGCCACGAGTGGCCGGGTCCCTGCTGAGAACGGCCCGCAGGTCTTCCCGGATGGAGGCGCCGATCGACTCATCAGCGTCGAAGGCCTTTCGGATCAACTCGCGCAGGGTGAGTGAGGTGATGGTCTCGCTGCCGAGCTTGGCTGCCAGGATGAAAGAGAGGGAGTCCTCGAGCCCGGAGTGGGAGAGCACATTGGTGTGCAGGAAGCTCGCCAGCGCGGGCTCGGCGTGCACATCCGCGTCCACCTCAACGCGGATCCTTGCCCAGATCTCATCGCGGATCATGTCGCTCACCTATGGCCATCCTCAGTTGAATCTCGGTCGGTGCTGGGATCTGATCGGGTGCAGACGTCACCTCGGCCTTGCCGTGGAGGTCCGGTGATCCGGCTCCCCCTGGCGCTCCCAGCATCCTTCAACAACACTGCTGCGGTGTGCGGGATTCCGGAACTGAGAAGTTCTCCCTGTCCGTTCACGGCTACACCTCCATCCGGTAGAGCACCGGGCGGGCCAGCAGGCGGCGTCCGAGCAGGTAGATCTCGCAGCCGAGGCAGAAGTCGAGGCTGGCGTTCAGCAATGCTGCGACCAAGGCTAAACCGATCCCCGAGTAGAACAGGCCGGGGGCGGCCAGGACGCTGCCGGTTACCGCCACGATGAGCAGGCCCAGTCCGAAGCCTTGGGCGAAACGGGGCGGGCGCTCGTCGCCCAACTGGGTCGGTGCGCTCAGCTTCGGCCGGACGAAGCGCCGGAACAGCCAGCCGTAAGGCTGGTACCGCAATCCGAGCAGGCTTCCAGCTGCAAAGGCTGCGGCTTGAATGATCAGTAGTGGCAGCCCGAGCCTGGGCCCGGCGGCCACGGTGATCGCAAGCACAACTGAGGTGATCGCGGCGATGAAACGCGGTCCGCGGGGGTCGAGCGGGTCGAGCGGGCGGAGTGGGGTGGTGTTCATGGTGTTCCTTGGGGTGTTCCAGGCGCTGTCGATGCGCCAGATGTATGAAGGATTGGTGGTGGCTGAAAGCTGGGACTCAATGCCCGAAGGTGGGCACGCGATCGAGACTCAGCCGCGACAGCAACACATCAGCGCGCGCGCATGACTCACCATGGGGGCGAGTCGGGGGCTGATCTGCATGCAATCACGATAGCAGCAGGCCCCGAGGAGGCTCCGGGCGGGTGGCTCAGCGCAGTTGGGCGCCGACCTTGGCCAGTTCGTCCAGGACGAGGCGGACCGCTGTCCGTTCGGCCCGGTCTGGGCGGGCGATAGCGACGATCCAGCGATCCGCGCGCACGCCGGTCAACGGGATGACCACGACGCCGGGACGGGGCCGGGTGGTGAATCTCGGTAGCAGAGCACAGCCCAGTCCCTCGGCGACCAGGGCCTCAACCATCCGGTTGTCCTTGACTCGCTGGACCACCTCGAGGTTCGCGCCACAGTGGTTCTCGATGGCGACCCTTACGGTGTCGAACGGGAAGCCGAGGGGCACTCCGATCCAGGGTTCACCGATCAGGTCGGTAGGAGTGATCTGATGGCGAGTGGCCAGGCGGTGCCCGGTCGGGACGGCCACGTCGAGCGGCTCGGTGGCCAGGGCCAGGGTCAGCAGGCCGGCTGCACCGCTGGGTACCCTGGCCAGACTGTGGGCGATCACCAGGTCGTGGTCGGCGGCGCGACCGGCGTAGTCGGCCTCGGCGATGTCGTCATCGGTGATCACCACGTCGATGTCGGTGCCGGCCAGGCGTTTCAGCAGTGGTGGCAGCAGTACTTCGCTGGCGCTGGGCAGACCGCAGATGCTCACCACGCCCACCGGATCGCCGTGCAGACTGTCGAGTTCGCGTTGCAGGCGGGCCAGGCTGCTGGCGATCTCGACCGCACCGTCGGCCAGCAGTCGGCCGGCTGGAGTGAGTCGCAGGCTGCGTCCGTCCGGCTCGACCAGGCGAACCCCGAAACTGCGCTCGGCGGTGCGCAGCTGTTGGCTGACGGCCGAAGGGGAGCGGAACCCGGCCTTGGCGACAGCGGTGATCGTCCCGCGATCGCGAAGCTCGCGAAGTAGCTCCAGGTGCCCCAAGTCCATGAAGGTAGCCTAAAGCATTGCCTGACAACTTCGTGATTGTGCTTCACCTATCGCGAAGGTGACGATGGAGGCATGCCGCCTCGCCACCGCCTCATAGCGCTCGCCGTCGCCGTGATCTGGGGGGTCAACTTCTTGGCCATTCACCTGTCACTGGCTTCCTTCCCACCCTTCTTCCTGGTGGCGCTGCGGTTCACCCTGATTGCGGTGCCCACGCTGATCTTCGTGCCCAGGCCAGCCGTACCGTTGCGCTGGCTGATCGGCTATGGGCTCGGATTCGGGGTTGCGCAGTTCACCTTTCTCTACTGGGGCATGGCGGCCGGGATGCCGACCGGGCTGGCCTCGCTGGTGCTGCAGTCCTCGGCTCCGTTCACCCTGGTGCTCGGTGCTGTGCTGCTCGGTGAGCGGGTGCGCGGACGCCAGTGGATCGGGATCGCAGTGGCGGTGTTGGGGATGGCGCTGGTGGGTTGGTCGAGGGCGCAGGCCGCAGCTCTGCTGCCGTTCTTGTTGGTGCTGGCCGGCGCGGCAGGCTGGGCCTTCGGCAACCTTTCTTCGCGCTTGGCCAAACCGCCGAATCCACTGCATTTGACGTTGTGGATGTCGGTGGTGGTGCCGCTGCCGATGCTGGCGCTGTCGCTGGCCTTCGAGGGGCCGGCGCAGATCGGTGCTGCGCTAGTGGGTTCGTTCAGCGTGACCGCCCTGCCGGCTTGGGGTGGGTTGGCCTACACCTGCCTGATCGGAACCGTGGTCGGTTCTGGGCTCTGGACATGGCTGATGGCCAGGCATCCGGCCGGCGTGGTGGCGCCGTTCTCGATGCTGGTGCCGGTGGCCGGCATCCTCACCGCAGCCCTGGTGTTGGGTGAGCGGCCCAGTTGGTTGGAGCTGCTCGGCGGTTTGGTGGTGGTGGCGGGGGTCCTGGTGGGAGCCAGTCGTCCGGCACCAGTGGTTGCGGTGGCTGCGGTGGTTGCGGTCCCGCAAACTGCTCAGCCCTGAAACCTGATCAGTCCTGGTCGGGATCGGAATCCTCGCTCTTGCGAAGCTCCTCCTCGCGGCGCTTGAGGTCTTCTTCCCACTTCTTGAGCAACTTTTCGTGCTCGTTGTTGTTCTGCTTGAGCGTGGAGAGGAACTCCGGATCATCATCGGGGGCCCGACGGATGCTTGGCGGGCGCTTGTATTCGGGAAAGCCTGCGGTTCGAGATGGCCACCGCGCCCCACGCTGCTGGTTGCGCTGCGGGCGTCCAGCGGCCAGCCAGGCGATCGGTCCCACCACCGGCACCAGGATGATCAGGGTCAGCCAGGCCCATTTTGGCAGCGTCCGCATGGAAGCCTCGGGTGTCTGGAAAGCGTCGATCAGGCACACGACCAGCAGTACGACTTCGATCACAACCGGCAACAACCGCAGCATCTCTTCTCCTGTCCGAACCCTTCAACGATAGGGCAGGCGCCTGCGGAATACCTCGATGCTGCGGGATCGGGGGTCGATCAGGCAGCCAACGACCGCGCTTGCAGCTGGCTGGCGAAGGCTTGGGCCAGCAGGCGTCCGTTGCGAGAGATTTCGGAGTCGAGGACGTGCATCCGGCGGCGCATGTCGCGGGCATTGCCGCCGCCCAGCTCGGACCAGCGTCCCATGAGTTCCGGCGACGCCTCCGGATGGAATTGGACCCCGAGCGCCGAACCGATCCGGAAAGCCTGATTGCGGTAGCGCTGGCTGCTGGCCAGCAGCTGGGCGCCGGCCGGGAGTTCGGTCACCACGTCCGAATGCGACTCGGCCATCACTGAGGAGCCGTTGACCGCGAGGCGCTGGACGAGCCGATCAGTGCGCGCTGCGCCGGTCCAGTAGACCTCGTAGGCGCCATGCTCGCCGGCACCGGGATCGGCAACTCGGACCTGTCCGCCGAACGCCTCGGCGAGCAGTTGGTGCCCAAGGCAGATCGCCAGCACCGGCACCTCGGCGGCGACGAGGGAAACCATCAGTTCCTTGAGGGGCTCGATCCAAGGATGCTGGTCGGCGTCGTGGGCGCTCATGATGCCGCCGAGGACGATCACGCCGTCGCCCAGGGTGTCGATCGCTGGGACGCCGTTTTGCCACAGTGGCACGGCGCGCACCAGTACTCGATTGGCTCCCAGCCAGGGGCCAAAGCGATCGACGGGGACGGAGGGGTCGGGCTGAAGAATGGTGGCCCGAACTGGGTTCGGCATGTTCAACAGATTAGGAAATGTTTCTGACGGGGGTGTTACGGCGGTGCGGCGAGGGTTCGACGAAGTCAGGGAGGGGTTGGAGTCCACAAGGTGGCGTCGGCGCAGGGACGTCGACGCCACCTTGGGTGCAGGCTCGGGGGGATTGGATCTGGATGTCCAGACCGCGGCCGCACCAGGTGCGGCTCCGAGTCTGATTCACAGCATGCCAGGCGTGGGCTCGGCAGTCGTCCAACCACAGTCGGTGTTTGCCTGCAACGATTGCCTTCTTGGTCCTGAGCGAGTCGCGATACCGCTGCGCGGGCGATGGTGGGCCCGGGTTGGTGTGGATCTGGGGGCGATGGGAATGCCGAGCGGTTCGATGTGGTTGAGGAGTCAACTACCTCAAGACAAGGACTGATAGATGAACCCGGCTGAGTTGCAGACGCTATCCGCAGCAGACATCTTCACCGAGCACCACACCGCTTATCTCTTCGGCGACCAGCCGGTGTCGGACGCCGAACTGGGGCAGATCTATGACCTGGCCAAGTTCACCCCGACGGCCATGAACGCCCAGCCGCTGCGGATTCTCTTCCTCCGCACCGAGGAGGCCAAGGCCCGCCTGTTGCCGCTGCTCGGCGAGGGGAACCGGCAGAAGTCCGCCTCGGCGCCCGTGGTGGCTGTTCTCGCTGCCGACATCGACTTCCACGTACACCTTCCGGTGGTCAACCCGCAAAGTGTTGGCGCCATGGAATCGCTGGACGCCAGCCTGGAGATTCGGCAGGGGATGGCGACGACCAACGCGTGGCTGCAAGCCGGTGGCTTCATCCTGGCCGTCCGCGCCGCTGGTCTGGATGCCGGCCCGATGGCCGGGTTCGATGCGGCCGGGGTGGATGCGGAGTTCTTCGCCGGCACTGCGCTGAAGTCGATCCTGGTGATCAATATCGGGCATGTCGCCGACGGTGGCAGCTTCCCGCGCAACCCGCGCCTGGGCTTTGACCAGGCGGTGACGCTGCTCTAGTCGAGCGCCTCGATCTCGGCGCGCACCGCGGCCAACGCCCGGGGGTGGCCGACCATCCGAAAGTGGCCGGTGAGGGGTAGCAGCACGTTCTTGGCCCCGGCCAAGTGGCTGCCCTCGGGCACGTGTTCGTCGTAGCGCACCGAGATCGAGGTGATCCGATCGTTCGCCTTCTGCTGCTCGTCCAAGGTGCGGATGAGTTCGTCGGCCGGAGTGAGCTGCGCCACGCTCGGTAGCGGCAGCAGTTGGGCCCGCGATGACCCGTGGAACGGGGTACACAAGGTGATCAGGGCGCTGATGCGTCCCTCGGTGTCGCGCAGCAGGGCGAGTTTGCCGATCAGGCCGCCCTTGCTGTGGCCGACCAGCACCACGTCGCTGAGCTGATGCCGACGCAGGTAGTCGAGCAGCAAGGATGCGCCGGCCGCCAAGGGCCGCCGGTTGTAGCCCAGCTCGGTGATCACGTGCACCGGGTGGCCCGCGCCGTGGAGTCCCTGGATGAGTGGCCGGGTGAACTTCCAGTTCTCATAGACCCCCGGCAGCACCACGACCGCCCGCTTGCTGCCTTCGGCGTAGACCGCCGGGTCCTGCGGTGCGCCGATGGTGGCCAGCCAGGCGAGCCCCGCCCAGGCGTAATCAGCCGCCCACCACAGGGCCTTCTGCCCCACCGATGCCATAACCGAAGCCTATTGCCCCAGATCCCTGAGCCTGTCGAAGGGACGTGCTGACCTCCAGGTCCCTGAGCCTGTCGAAGGGACGTACGCCCGCCCCCCACAGCTACGCCAGGCAGACTGTCCTGGTGGAGCTGATCGGTGAGTTGTGGCGACGAGCGCTGAGCGTGCACCCGGCACCATCCGCGGCCGTGGCGTTGATGCTCGCCGGCACAGCGTTGTTGCTGGTCCTGTTCGCCTGGCCCCTGGTGCGCCTGCTGATCACCGTCTGCCATGAGGCTGGCCACGCCGTCGTCGCCCTGCTGGCCGGACGCAAACTCAGCGGCATCCGCCTACATTCCGACACGTCCGGCCTCACCCTCACCCAGGGCCGCCCGTCCGGCCCGGGAATGGCTTTCACCTTCTTCGCCGGCTACTCGGCCCCTGCCCTGGTGGGGCTGGGCGCGGCTTGGCTGGCCGGGACGGGTTATGCGGCCGGACTGCTGTGGTTGCTGGTCGCTCTACTGGCGTTGATGCTGCTCAAGATCCGCAACTTCTACGGAGCCTTGGTGGTGGCGAGCACCGGGGTGCTGATCGCGCTGGCTTCCTGGTATGCGCCACCGGAGACGCTGTCCTGGATCGCCTACGGTCTTGCCTGGCTGCTGCTGCTCGCCGCGCCCCGTCCGGTGTTGGAGGTGGCCGGCAACCGTAGTCCGCAGACCGACGCAGGCCAACTGGCCCGGATCACCCATCTCCCGCGGCTGCTGTGGGTAGGGCTGTGGCTGGTGCTCACGGTCGGCGCGTTGCTGCTCGGCGCGATATGGCTGCTGCCGGGCTTGAAACTCTGAGGCGGCCGTAGGCCTGGCCAGCCATGCTCATGCCGAGTGGCGGGTGGCCGAGGCGGGCGGGGCTCGCAGCACGGCTCCCAGAATTGCCGGCTCCGCTCAAGCCTGAGGATCGCTAGGCAGGTTATCGGGGGTGTGCGGGTGGTCGAATCGGTGGCGTCCATCATTGGGGGGCTTATGAGGCCGTCGATCTGGCCCACACCCTGCCTAACGATGGATGCGGCTGTCACGGAGCAGAACCGCGCCAGCACAGCCATCCTTTTGATGGTTGCAACAGCGACCCACCGACCGGGAAAGCACCAGGCCGACGCAACACCCCGAGCCGCCGCGGGGAGCCGCTCGGTGGTTGGCTGCCCACCGGCGGATGGGGCTGGGGATGCTGCCGCCTTGGATTCAGCGTGCTTGGTTTCTCGGGTGTTGCCGGGCCTGGCGTTCGTTGCCGCGCCGATAGTTGCCGGTCAGGCGAGCCATCAGCTCTTGGGGATCCTCATCCTCGACGCCCTCAAGAAACTCGGCCGCGCGACGTCCGCGAAGGGTGGTCGCCGGGCGACCGTGGTGGCAGATGACGACATCGTCACCGCGAATCAGGTACGTGAAGCCCTGCGGAGGCGGCATGGCACCAATCTAGAGGACCCGACGGCGAACGGCCTCCGAGCGCAACCTGGAGATGTCCCGATCTGCTGCTGTCTTGGAGCTCGATCGGCCACGAGCGCCCTCGCCCATTGGGGTGCTGAAGTGGCCAGGTCAGGCGTGAGCCGCTTTGGCGAGCCCAGGGGCGAGGAGCTTGAGGACGGCGTCGGCGGCGTCAGCGGGCGCCACTTCGCGGCCGTCTGCCAGCCACCAGAGCAAGGCTGCCCAGACGGCGCCTGTTGTGGCCGCTGCGAGTTCCGCGCGGTGTGCGTCTGCGAGGTTGGGCATGGTTGCGTCGAGTCGTTCGCGGATGTGGGCGTGGATCTGTTTGCGCAACGCCGACACCATCGGTCCGCCGTGGCCTTGCACGAGGTAGGGCTCGGCGAGGACGCGGTGGAGCGCAAGGTGCTCGAACAGGCCGGGGACGAAGGCGAGGCAGTGGTCCTCTCCGGCTGCCGGGACGATATCCATGGCGCCAAGGAAGGCGTCGGCCAGCAGGGCATCCCGATCTTCGTAGTGGGCGTAGAACGTGGAGCGTGAGCACCGGGCGTGAGCCACCACATCGGCCACGGTGATGTCGTCCCAGTTGCGGACGCGGAGCAGGTCCAACAGGGCGCCGCGAAGCCTGTTCTGAGTGCGGACCGCCCTAGGATCTGCCGAAGCCGGACACATACGCGCCTCCTGTCCGGGAGTGATGGGGTTCGTCGTGGCGCAGCCCGCGACGGTGCCCGATGGTGGAAATGCAAGCCCATCGTCAGGAGGAACCATGACCACCAAAACCCTGTCCGCCTCGCCGCGTGCCGTAAACCAACCAGATCCTATCGAGCGCGCCCGGCGGCTCGGCACTGCCGTGGCCCTGGTCGCCATGCCGGTCGTCTTCGTGTTCGCGTTCGCCACCCACCCGGGCCTGGGAAGTGTCCAGCCGCTGGAGACGGCCGACCTGATCCTGCGGGCACGCGGTAACCCGGTCCTGCAATTCGCGCACGCGCTGGTGACCCTCAACACAGCCCTGCTCATCGTCGTTGCGTTGTATCTCCAGTCGCTGTTGCGGTCAGGTCGTGGTGCCTGGACGGGTCTGGTCGGGGGTGCGATGGCAGTGCTCGGAGCGTGCCTGCTTGCAGCCGACAAGGGCGCTCTGTGCCTCACGATGAGCGCGCTGGACGTTGTGGACGACCAGACCTTCAATGCGATGATGCCAGGCCTGATGGCGATCTTCGACAAGCACGGTTGGGTCGTGCTCGTCTGGGGGATGGTGCTGCTGCCACTCGGGTTCGCTGTGCAAGCGGTCGGCCTGCTCCGATCCAGGACCTGGCCCCGGTGGCAGGCAGCCGCACTGCTCGCCGGCTCGCTGCTCATCGCCGCACCCGACGGCATGGAGATCATCAACCTGGCCGCAGCCTTGGCGCTCTGTGTGGCACTCATCCCCGAGGCTGTGCGCGTGGCCCAAGCGATCTCGCCGATCAACTCGGGCTCGGCGACGTCCCGCTGCCGAGACTGCCGCCGCGCTTCGAGGAACGGTGCCCGCACGCCGCGTGACGGATACGCGACCGACGAGGCCGACTCTTTCTCGTCGAATACCTAACCGCGCTTGGCATTGCCGCCGATGATGGCCACGCTTGCGGGGACTTTCTCGCGGGCGCCGACGGGCATGGATGGCCTATTCATTCACTCTCGCGATCGCCAGCGCTCTCTTGATCCACCGATGTTAGGCTCCATTTCCGGAGAAGAGTCGGCGATGAGGGCGACAGGATTCCGTATTGCGTCCATTTTTCCCGGGTACGCGGCGATTCTCGTCGTGTTGTCCGGGTGTGCGCTTGGGGGCTCGTCCCATTTGGTCGAGACCCTCTATTCCGGAGCCCGGAGCCCGGAGCCCGGAGCCCGGAGCGTGCGCCACATTGTCAAGCTACTGGACGCTGGGCAGTGTAGGGATGCCTGCATCTGGCTCGAGGAGAGCGGCGGAAGCGCCGTGGCGGGAGAATACCGAAAGGCACTCCGCCAGAGCTGAGGGCTCAGCTCGGCGGATACCCAGCGAAACATCCGCTTCTACCGCGCAAAGGGCGGGTCCACGAACACGAGGCGCGACTGCGCGCGGACGGACGGCGGAAAGGCGCCGCAACCAGGACTCAGGCGCGGCGCACGACGATCGCGTAAGACCCAACGCCAATTAACTGTGCGCCGGCGACACTACGGCCGGTCGTGATCAGGGTGTTCAGGGCTCCGCTGCCGGGGTCGAAATCGATGTCGGAGAGGTTCCCGAGGTCCTCGCCGAAATCGGTGAGGACCCGTTTGCCGAGCAGACGGTGGACCTTGGCGGACAAGTCCTTGACTTTCTCATTGGCTTCGCTGATGAGACCAGCGTCGGCGACCGTCACCGCGTCCGCGCCAAAAGCGGTGATGTCGCTCCACAACAGGGTGTCGCCGCTAGCGGTTTTCTTGATCGTGACCGCGACCACGCTGCGCGACCGAGGGTCGACTACCAGATCAGCGACTCGGCCGACCTTCTGGGCAGTGCTGGTGCTAACGACTTCGCGTCCTGGTACCTGGGTTAGCAACATCAGTGTGAATCCTTGAGTTGGTGGCGAAACGCCTCTACCGATGCCCCGAACCCGGCCAGGTCGTGGGCGACGAAATCTTTGGCTGAGGCCGGCACCATCAGGTGCTCCCCGGAGGCGGACAGAGTGTCAGGGAGCGGCACGAAGACCTTCGTGCCCTGCGTCCCGAGGGCTTGTGAGGCCTCCACTTCGTAGCCGACAACGTCGCAGGTCCGCTCGCCTCGGTCTGACACCTCGAGAATGACGTCCACCACAGTGCCCAGCAGCGTCCCGGCATCGGTGAGCACTGCGGAACCGAGCACGTTGCCGCCCGAAGCTCCAGAGTCCGCCGACACCTCAAGTACCTCTGCGGCCGGCGCCAGCACGTCCGCTGCGCGGATCATGACGGCGTCGGGGCCAAGAGCCATCACCGAGGACCAGGGCAACGACTGCTTGAGCGGGCCGGAAAACAACCCGCGCCCAGCGAGGGTGAAACCTGCCACCGCGCCCCCATCAGCCGAGTACACCACGTCCTTGACCTGAGCGACGTCTTCACCCGCCATTGTCACGACCGGGCGCGTGGTCACTTCCGAGGTACGCATCAGCCGGTTCATTGCTCGCCCCCGGGAGGCGTTTGCGGTGGCCGCGTCGGGTCAACGATGACGCCGCCAGCGCGCCGACGCTTCTGGACGACCAACAAGGCCACCACCAGCAAGGCCGCCACCACGACGATGACAATGAGCCACACCCACCAGTCCATCGGGTTTCCCTCCACGACCATAGGAGACCAAAGCCCAACTCCCGCGAAAGCCCGCGTGCACCGTCTCGGGTTCAAGAACCCTGTCTGAATTCAGCATAACCCCGGCCTGAGCGGGCGAACGGTGAAAGTTAGCAACCCTGCCGACCGCAGCTGGCTGAGGCGGAGCGCCCATTCGAGACCAGAGCGTTCACGAAAAGACAGAGGCATGATTCTGGGCCGCGAGTTCGGGGGAGGTGGCGATATCCGGGCTCGCATTTGAGTGGTGCCACATCACCTGATGGCGAGTGCAACCCAGGTGTATTGGGCGGACTCTGGCAATGGCCGGCTGGTCCCTGCCGGGTCGAGTCGGCAGCGACGGCTCACATCGCCTCTTTCACCCCACGGGAGATCAGCAGGGCGTTCACCGGGTAGGCGCAAACGAAGCCAGCCAGCATTGCCCATTGCATTCCGAACCAGAACACCGGGGAGGCGACCTCGAGCGAGGCGCCGAGAGTCGCTGGGTACACCCAGAACTGCAGCACCGCCATCACGGCGTACATTCCCACTTGCCAGGCCAGGATCGAGGCGGTGTCGGCTTTGAGCGCAGCCACCAAGTTGGTGCCGAAACTGGCCTTCCGCATGGGTGCGATGGCGAAGTACTGCAGGGCGATGCCGAACAGGTAGGCGAGGACGAAGTCCCAGATCCACGCGGCGAACAACCGCTGCTCGTACAGGCTGCCCCAGCCCACCGCGATGGCGAGCGCTGGCACAGTGGCGACCAAGAACTCGGCGATCAGGTCGCCGAGACTGCACCCCGCCCCGCAGTGCGACGTGCCGGTCGCGATGACCACCGGGGAGCTCTTGGTTGCCGCGCTTTTCGACTGACCGGCTCGGCCGAATCGGAGGTAGTACCACAACCCCAGTGGTCCGCCGTAGAGCATGGTGATCGGCCAGACAACGGCCATCACCCGCATCGAGGGCGGTCTACGGGCCACGTCGACAGCGACAGAGCCAGCGGCGACGACGCCGAAGGCCACTGAGAGCCATGCCGTGGCCGTCAGCCAGACCGGAGCGGACAGTCCTGGGGCACGGATCACCTCGAATTCCCACGATGCTCTCACCAGGATCGGCCAGTTGGCTTCGGCCCTAGTGAGGTCCGCGTTTCTTGGGCATTGGTCGGACCAGTTGGCCCATTGGTTGGTCGGTGCTCGTTGGGGGCCGGGTCCGCCGAGTCTCAGGGCTCGGGTACCGACTCTTCATTGGGTGGCTGGGGTGCTGGGCGTGGACCGCTTCGGGTGCGCGTCCGGCGTACCGGAGCTTTCGGGGCGAGGGTGGCTACGGGTTCGGAGTGAGTGTGCAGATCCGTATCCTCGGGATCGACGTACTTCTCCGGTCGTTCGCCGGAGCGTTCAATGGTTGCCGCGAAGTCGTCCACATAGAGCTGCAACTCGCGTTCGGTCCGGCGGTAGCCAGTGGACGCGGGGCGCTTGGGCAGCTTGAGGTCGGGCCGCTCGACCTTCTCATACGGCACCGAAGCCAGCAGGTCGGCGATCATATTGAGGCGGGCACGCTTCTTGTCCTCGGCCTCGACCACGCGCCAGTGATTGCCCGGCAGATCGGTGTGCACGAACATTTCGTCCTTCGCCCGGCTGTATTCCTCCCAGCGGGTCAGCGACTCCAGATCGGTGGGGGAGAGCTTCCAGCGGCGCATCGGGTCGGTCAGGCGGGAGCGGAATCTGCGCTGCTGCTCCTTGCCAGACACTGAGAACCAGTACTTGCGAAGCATGATGCCGTCCTCGGTCAGCATCTGCTCGAAGATCGGGCACTGACGCAGGAAGCGTTGGTATTCAGCGGCCGTGCAGTAGCCCATGACCCTTTCGACCCCGGCGCGGTTGTACCAGGAGCGATCCAGCAGGCGGATCTCGCCGGCGGCGGGCAAATGTTCGATGTAGCGCTGGAAGTACCACTGCGTCCGTTCGCGTTCGGTGGGGGCCGGCAGCGCCACGATGCGTGCCACGCGTGGGTTGAGGTACTCCATGATCCGCTTGATCGCGCCGCCCTTGCCGGCAGCATCTCGGCCTTCGAAGATTACGACCAGACGCGAGCCCGACGTGCGCATCCATTCCTGCATTTCGACCAGCTCGGCTTGGAGCTTGGTGAGTTCAGCCTCGTAGAGGTCATTATCGAGTTTCGGGTGCTTCTTTGATCCCATGCCCTCAATCGTTGCAGCCGGTTGGCGTTGTGGCGAGGCTTTCGGTGCCGCTGCTGTGTTCAGGGGAAGTGGTCACCTCCTTCGTCACCGGCGGCGAACCTTGAACCAGCCCTCGGCTCTGGGCCATGTCGGCGAACCGTTCCCGATGCCCTGGTCTTCAGCCCTTGATCGGTGGCGGATCGCCATCCACCTTCACGGCCGGCATCGACTGGGTGAACTCGCTATGCCGTTCCTCGGCTGCGGCTGAACCGCTGAACAGGCCCTCTCCGGCAGCGAACTTCTCTGTCGCTTCCCCTGGCTGTCCGCCTCGCCGATCGACCAACACTCGCTGGGTGGGCAGCGCCTCCGGGTTGGACCGTTGCACGAACGCGACCAAGCGCTCGCGCACCAGACAACGCAAATCCCACAGGCTTCCGGAATCGGCGGCGCTGACCAGCACGCGTACGCGCACCAGACCGCCGGTAGCGTCGGTGATCTGGACCACGCCGGTGCGACCGTCCCACAGCTCGGTCTCAGCGAGCACCGTGTCGAGGTGGCCACGCAGAGAACTCACCGGAACCCGCCAGTCGAGGTCCAGCTCTACCGACCCCAGCACTTGGCTGCCCTCCCGGGTCCAGTTCTCGAACGGCTGGGTGGTGAAGTAGGTGCACGGCAGGATCAGGCGGCGCTGATCCCAGACGTTCAGAACGACATAGCTCAGCGTGATCTCACCCACCCGTCCCCACTCGCCGCCGGCGACGACCACGTCGTCGACTCGCAGCGCCCGGCTGAACACCAACTGGATGCCGGCAAACATGTTCGCTAGCGACGACTGTGCGGCCAGGCCCGCCACGATCGAGGCGATGCCGGCCGAAGCCAGCAGGCTGGCGCCCACCGTGCGCACCGAGGGGAAGGTCATCAGGATCGCCCCGAGGGTGACGACCACCACCAGCGCGATGGCAAGTCGTTGCAGGATCAGGGCCTGGGTGCGGATCCGTCGGGCTTCGGCGTTGTCGGGAACATCGAGGCGGTAGCGTCCCAGCATCTGGCTGGTGAGGAAAGTGATCACCGACACGATGAACCAGCCGCCGACCACCAGCGTCGCTATCACAAACGCCTCATCGACCACGGTCCACCAGCCGGTGGCACGCGGGAAGGCGGTGATCGCGGCCAGCCACACCGAGACCAGCAGCAGCAGTGTCCGGAAGGGACGACGGACTTGGGTCGTCAGTGCGGTGGGCCACTGGTGACGGCGCAAGAACAGTTTGGTGATCGCCGTCGTGGTGAGGGTGATCACCACAGCGATTGCGATGGCGATCACAACGGCGATGCCGAACGCGAGCCATTTCTCCAACATGGTCTTTCCCTCCAGGGCCAGGGCAACCACCGTAGGCAGCAACACCGGCCCGATCGCAGGTGCGAAGTGAACTCCGACTCTCCCCAGGACACCACATAGCTGGGGGCTTTGGTGGATCCATCCGCTGCTGGTGGTGATCTCAGCTCGGCCGAAACCGGTGGCGTGGCGCCTCCCGCTCTCCGCTGCCCCTGCAGCGCGAGCTGGATGCGGCGTGATTCCGCTCGGCCGAACTCAGCCGATGCGTGCCTGGAGGATGCGTCGTTTCCCGCGACCGAGTGTTTGCGCAAGCACCACCCCGGCTGGACGTCGCTGGTGGCTCACCTGAGCTGCACCCGCCAGGTGGGCTGAGGAACGAGGTGGACGCGACCAGGCCCGCCCCGACTCCTGGCAGTGAACGCGTGCGGGCGGACGGCGCCCTCTAGGAGGTGGCCGGCGGCGGGCGAACCCCGCAGCTTCGAGACAGCGAGCTGTCCGGGTCGGCCAGGGTTCAGCGTCCGGGGATGACTACGGCGCCGCAGCTCTCACATCGCTAGGCGTCGGCGCTGTGGTTGAAAAACCCATCGGTCAGCTGGATGCCGTCCAGATCGCCCAAGAAATCGGTGGCGGCTTTGAACTTCACCCCTGGCGAGCGTCCGACGATCACCCCTGGCGCCATGAACTGTTGGCAGAATGGGCAGGAAACCGGTTCCGAAGTCACGCCATCACCTTTCCAGAGGATCGGGGATTTGCAAGCCTTCGTCCTCCGCCCGGATCGGAGCGGTGCTCAGCGCTGCTGGGAGACCAGGTTGACGAACACGTCCTCGATGGTGGGCTCGACTTCGACCACGGATGCATCGGCGAAGCCGGCTGCCACCAGCCGGCGGCGGAGGTCGTCGCTGCCCAGTGGCGACTTGGACGGCATGGCCGCGTGCAGCGAGGCTCCCGAAAGATAGGCCTCGGCGATTCCCTCGGCCCCGGTTAGGTAGTCCAGGGCCAGGTCGGAGTTGGCGACGGTGATGTCGAAGATCCGCTGGTCCATATGCTCGGTGCGCAACTGGAGGGGGCTGCCCTCGGCGATGATTCGGCCGCGGTAGATGAAGGCCAGTTGATTGCAGTGCGCGGCTTCGTCCATGTAATGAGTGGTCACGAACAAGGTGACGCCGCGTCCGGCGAGGTCGTAGAGCAGGTCCCAGAATTGGCGCCGGGCCACCGGATCAACCCCGGAGGTGGGCTCGTCGAGGAACAGCAGTTCGGGCTCGTGAATCGTGGCCGCGCCCAGGGCCAGGCGCTGGCGCCAACCCACCGAAAGGTTGCGGGTGAGCTCGTTTTCGCGTCCGACCAGGTCGGCCATCTGCAGGACGTACTCGCGGCGGGCTGCGAAGTGCTCGGCGGGCAGGTCGTAGACCCCGGCGTAGAACTTCAGATTCTCGTCCACCGTCATGTCTTCGAACAGGGAGAACTTCTGGCTCATGTAGCCGATCCGGCGCTGCACCCGATCGGGGTGGCGCACCACGTCGGTGCCCAGCACCTCAGCGGTGCCTGACTTGGGACGCAGGGTGCCGGTGAGCATCCGAATGGTGGTGGTCTTGCCGGAGCCGTTGGGGCCGAGGAAGCCGAAGATTTGGCCGCGGGGCACCTCGAAATCGATGCCGTCGACGGCAGTGAAGGCGCCGAAGTTCTTGGTAAGGCCGCAGACCTTGATCGCGGGGGTGGTCCCTTCGGCAGGCTCAGGGAACTGTGGGGAGGGTTGTCTCATGGCGTCCTCCTCACTCGGCGATTCGGCGGCGGGTGGCGATGATCGAGGCGGTGAAGATAACCGCGGCGAAACCGGCAAGGATCAGCAACTGCGGCGCCAGGGCGGCGAAGTCGCTGCCCTTGACGAAGGCGCCGCGCAGTACCTCCAGAGCAAAGGTCAAGGGAATCAGGTTGGTCAGCGGCTGAATCAGCGGCGGCATTGAGGCGATCGGGAAGATGAAGCCCGACAGCACCATCGTCGGCAGCATGATGAACATCATCGCTTGCTGCGCCTGTTGGCGGGTGTGGGAAACCAGCGAGACCAACAACCCCAGGCCGATGCAGGTGAGCATGAACAGCGCCAATCCGGTCAGCACCACCCAGAAGTTGCCGTTGAACGGAACCCGGAACCACAAGATGCCCACCGCGGCCACGATCAGCATCTGAACCGTGGCCAGCCCGGCATAGGGGGTGAGCTTGCCGATCAGATACTCACTGGCCCGGATCGGGGTGACGAACATTTGCTCCAAAGTGCCTGACTCGCGCTCCTTCACCACCGCCTGGCTCATGATCGCCATCAGCGAGATCATCATGATCGCCGCGATCAGCCCCGGAATCATGGTGTTGATCGGATCAAGGCTCGGATTGAACATCACCCGAATCTGCGCGTCCACGCCGGGTGCGGCCACCGAGATCCCCTGATCGGTCATCAACTGCTGGTTGAAGCCCGCAATTATTTGGGACGCATACCCGCTCCCCACGGACGAAATCTGGGAATCGGAGCCGTCGACGATGATGCCGATCTGGGCGGTCTCGCCACGATTGAGGTGATCCTGAGTGCCGGACGGAATCACCACCGCCACCTGGACGGTGCCGCGATTCAGCAATGGAGTCAGATCGTTCTCGCTGGCCGGCCTCTGGGTGATGTTGAAGTAGCCCGAACTGGCGAAGGCGTCGGTCAACTGCCGCGAAGCCACGCTGTGATCCAGATCGACCACTGCGGTGGTGAGGTGGCGAATATCGGCGGCCACCACGTAGCCGAACAAGATCAACTGAAGTACCGGCATCAACAGCAGCAGCCGCACCAGCAGCGGGTCACGGCGAAGCTGGGTGAATTCCTTCCAGATCAGCAGCCGGATTCGCTTCGCGCTCATTGCCGGGCCCTCCGTCCGTAAAGTCGGGCGGCCACCAGCACCATCACCAGCGCGTAGCCGGCCAGGGTTGCCAACTCTGGCCACAGCTCGGCGAAGCCGGAGCCCTTCAGGAACACCCCGCGCGCGATCGTGACCATGTATCTGGCCGGGAAGATTGCCGAGAACCACTGCAACACCACCGGGATCTGATCCAGCGGAAAGGCCAAGCCCGAAAGGAGGAAGGACGGCAGGAACGCGATCATCAGCGCCATGATGTTTGCTGTTTCAGCCGAGGGCGCCACCGCTGAGATCAGCAGCCCCATGCCCAGGGAGGCGAAGACGAACAGCGCCGAGCCGATGGCCAGAGTGCCCGGATCGCCCCGTAGCGGCACGCCAAAGACCCCAAGGCTCAGCGCGATCACCATCACCACATCGGCGAAGGCGATCAGCGTCCAAGGCAGCAGCTTGCCGATCATCAACTCAACCCGCCGCATCGGCGAGACCAGAAGTTGCTCCTCGGTGCCCAGCGCACGTTCGCGAACCAGCGTTACCGCAGTCTGCTGCACTGTGACGATGGCGATGATTACCGCGATCAGGCCCGGAATCAGGAAGATCGTGGAGTTGCGTTCCGGGTTGTACCAGGTGCGCACCCGCGGCTCCAGGGAGCCCACCCCGCTCATGTCCAGGCCCTGGCTGTCGGCCCAAGCCTTGGTCATCGACTGGTCGTAAAGCTGGTTGAGCGCCACTGAATAGGCCTGGGAGATCTTCGCCGAGTTCGGCTCGCTGCCATCGACCAGCACCGCCACCTGCGCCTTGCCGCCAGCGGCGATGGTTTGGGCGAAACCTGCCGGAATGACCACCGCCACCCGGGCGGAGTTAGCGTCGAAGGCGGAATCGACATCGTTGATCGAGGTGCCATGGGCAACCACTTGGAAGAAGCTGGAGGCATCGTAGGCCCGCACATAATCGCGGCTGGCGACGCTGTGGTCGTAATCGATGACGATAGTGGGCACATGGTCGACGTCGAAACTGATTGCATAGGCGAACAGCAGCAACTGGATCACCGGCAGCAGCACCACAGCGATCAAAGTGCGCAGGTCGCGCAGCAGATGCTTGAACTCCTTGGTGGTGACAGCGCCGATCCGGATGAGACTCGCGTTCATGAGGACACCGGCTCGGAGTCGTCGATGGCATTTTCGGCCAGATAGGCGAAGACCGTCTCCATATCAATGTTGGCTGCGCGCACCTGTGCCGGGCCGGCTCCCGCCGCCGCCGCTGCCGCCTGAAGGGCTGCGGTCGCATCCGCGGATCCGGTCCACAACACCCGCACCAGGTCGCCGAAAAGGTGCACCGAATCAACCCCGGCCAGGCCAGCCAGCGCGGCCAGCGCACGCCTCGGATCGGGGGCGGAGAGTTCGAACAGCCGGCCGGGCACCCGGGCCTTGATTTGCTCAGGGCTGCCGGACTGGCGAATCCGGCCACGATCGAGGAAGGCGATGTGGGTGCAGCGCTCGGCCTCGTCCATGTAGGGCGTGGCCACCAGCACGGTCTTGCCGTCGCGGTGCAGACCGGCAAGGATCCGCCAGAACTCCCGGCGCGACACCGGGTCGACGCCGGTGGTGGGTTCGTCCAGCAACAACAGGTCGGGGGAGTGCATCAAGGTGGTGGCCAGCATCAGCTTCTGTTTCATGCCCCCGGACAGGTGTTGGGCCTGGCGCTTGCGGAACTCGGCCAGTCCCATGCTCTCCAACAACGTCGCCGACCGGGTGGCCCGCTCGGCCCGTCCAACCCCGCGCACGGTGGCGAAGAACTCCAGGTTTTCGGCCACCGACAGGTCGGGGTACATCGAGAAGCGCTGGGACATGTAGCCGATCCTGGGCGTGACCAGATCGCGCTGCCTGGTGACCGAATGGCCGAACACCTCGGCGGTGCCCGAATCGGGAGTGAGCACAGTGGCGAGCATCCTGATCAGCGTTGATTTGCCGGCACCATCGGGCCCGAGCAGGCCATAGACAGCCCCGGTGTCGACATCAAGGTCGACCCCGCAGACCGCCTCGGTCGCCCCGAAGCTCTTGTGCAGGCCCCGGGCGCGAACCGCGCTCAGTGCCGGCGTGGTAGCTGGTTGCATCACTCAGCCCAGTGCCACGTCCACCGGCATGCCGGCTTTGAGAGTGCCGGAGGTGTCGGCTACCCGCACCCGCACCTCGTAGACCAGTTTCACCCGCTGGTCCTTGGTCTGGACGTTGTTGGGGGTGAACTCGGATTCACTGGCGATGAAGCTCACCTGGCCGGTGAAGCTCTGCGACGCGGAATCGGTGGTGAGTTTCGCCGACTCGGCCAACGTGACCTGGCCAATCTGGGTCTCGGGCACAAACACCCGGACGAAAAGCGAGTTCGCATCGATGATCGTTGCCAGCGTCTTGCCCGGGGATGCGTTCTGGCCGGCATTGGCCACCACCGAGGTGACCACGCCGTCGCGGGGGGCGGTTACCCGGGTGTAGGCCAGCTGCACCTCGGCCAGCTTGACCGCAGCTTCGGCCTGCTTCACCTTTGCCTTGGCCGCCGTCACGTCGGCGGACGTGCCGTCGTTGCGGGCGTTGGTCAAGGCCGCCTTGGCTGCGGTGACGCCCTGCTGGGCCTGCTGGAGTTGCAGCTTCATCGCTGCCGAATCCAGTTGTACGAGAAGTTGCCCCTTGGTGACTTTGTCACCCTCGGCGATCTTGACCTCAATGATCCGTCCGGCCAGGGCCGGGGTGATCTGGTACTGATCGGCCTCCACCGAACCGGAGAACTGGTTGGCGGAGGCGGAGTTGGTCTGGGTGGCACTCCACCACCACCAGATGCCGCCACCGATCAACAGCAGCGCGACCACGATGATCACCGGGATCGGCGGACGCTTTCGCGACTCATTGGCCATTTCGGTTACCTGTTCTTCTCGGTTTGGTTGGCGCTGGCATGGCAGCCGGAGATGCTGATTTCCACCGGTACTCCGGCGGGGAGCTCGGCGGTGGCGGTCAGTTCCACCTCGACCGCCCTGGTCAGGTGGGTTTCCTCTGTTGCGGTCGAGGACGGAGGGAAGTCAGCGGTCGCAGCGATTCGGGTGAGGGTGGCGTCCACCCCTTGCCCCGCCGACATCCAGTCGCCGATCAGGCGTGCGGAGTCGTTGAGGCAGACCTGCCCGAGTTGGGTCGGCGAGAGCCAAGCGGTCACCGTGCTCGGGCCGCTCTGGCGAATGGCGGCCACCGACGCGCCAGTCATGAGTCGTTCGCCGGCCCCGGCCACCCAAGTGATCACGCCGTCCACAGGTGCGGTGATGGTGACCAGGTTGAGTTGCACGTTGGCCAGTGCCACTGGAACGCCGGCGACATCAGCGGCGATCTCGGCCAGGTCGCGAACCCCGCGCAGTTGCCGGCGGGCATCACTGATCTTGGTCAGTGCTGTGTTGAGTTTGGCCAGGCCGCTGCGGGCCTGGGTGAGGCCGCTGGTCAACTGCGGCTCGGCTTTGGCGAGTTTGGCCAGCTGGGCATCAATTTGGGCGATGCCGACCCGCAGCCGGCCGATCGTTGCTGACAGCTCGGCTTTGCTGGGAGTGCCCGGTGGCGGCGCCGGCGGGTAGTGCGCCAGCAGGTACTGGGCCTGGGTGAGTTTGGCCGCCAGGTCGGCCTTGGCCTGCTTCAGTTGGGGCTTCGCCGCCCGCACTTGGGCGAGAGTCTTGGTGAGTTTGGTGATCGCCGCACTCACCGTGGCCTTGGACGCGGCCACGTCTTTGGCCTTGGTGTAGGTGTCGTTGATAGCGGTGGTGAGCACGCCCACCTGGCTCTTGGAGACGGCCTGATCGGCCTTGGCCACCTCGACCTGGGTGGTCAGGGCCGAGCGGTCGAGAGTGACCAGTACCTGCCCGGTTCGAACCCTCTCACCCTCGTGCACCAGTACCTTCGCCACCTGCTGGGTGGTACCGATCTGATACACCGATGCGATGGTGTTCACAGTGGCAGTGGTGGTGTCGCCGGTCTGGGTGAAGCCGGCGTCCAGGCTCACCACGGGCACGCTGAGGGACGGAATCTCCACCGTCTTGGCCGGATCGCTGACGGTACCGACAACGCTGACCGAGCTGGCAGTGCCGGTGCAGCCGGCCAGTGTCAGGGCCATCACGGCGGCGGCTGCGGCGAATCTGGTCGGGGCGCTCATGACCGCACCGCCACGCTGGTCAGGAAGGTGTCGACAAGGCGCTCCAGGTCCTGGTCGGACGGCGGCGCCGCCGGATCGACACTGAGGAAGCCGTCCAGGGCGATGTAGGTCATTAACGGTCCGACGAACATCCGGGCAGCCAGCTCCGGGTTGGGAAGCGTGATGAAGCCGGCATCGGCCCCCTGCTGCAGCAGGGCTTCGGTGCGGCTGAGGAGCTGCCCGGGCAGTGCTTGGCGGAAGGCCCGGCGGATCTCGGCGACCCGGAAGGCCTCACCCAACACGAGCCGGACCAGCGCGATCGTCTGGGGTCGCATCATGTTGTGGGTGAGTACCGTCGCGAACGCCAGCAGCGCCTGGCGGAGGTCGTCTGGGCAGCGAAGCCGGCCCGGTGGTGGCGGGCTGAGGACCAGCTTGCTGACGCTGCCATAAAGAACATCGGCCAGCAGATCGATCTTGGTGGGGAAGTAGCTGTAAAGGGTCTGTTTACTCACCCCGGCCTCGGCTGTGACCGCATCCATGGACGTGCCGGCGAAGCCTTGGCCGAGGAACAACCGACGCGCGGCGGCAGTGATTTGCTCGCGCTTGGCCAGCTGGCGGGTACTCAGTCCCTCGGTCACGAATCAAACTGTACCGTACAGTTTGATTCGTGACCGATGACCGACCCCCTCAATCGGCGCCCGCGCGAAATCGGCTGGTAGCCTTTGCGCGGCCGGGACGCCGTTGGTGCGTGATTCCAACCAAGAGTGTCTGGCCGATGTCATCGGCAAGAGGGGCGAAGAAGGTCGTGAAGCGGGGATGGAGACTCTGGCAGGTGCTGCTGGGGTGGGTCCTTTCGCGAGCGGCGATGACCGCACTTTGGCTGCTGGCTGAGCCGGCGGTGGGCGGGGACGTCGAGTATTACTGGCTCCGGATGGATCGGATGATCGGTGATGGCATTCCAGCTGCGGTGACGATGGTCGAATACCCGACTCCGACACTGTGGGTGCTGCACCTGCTGTACCTGTTCTCTGGCGGCACCAACTTGGGTTTCCGGATTGCCTTCGCTGCTGTGGTGGCGCTGCTCGATCTGGGCTTCACTCTGGTGCTTTTCCAGCGGGGGCGCGGCCGGGTGGCGGCCTGGTTCTGGATCGCTTTCGGGCTGGCGGTTGGTCCGATCATGTACTTCCGATTGGACTTGATGCCCTCACTGCTCTGCGCTGCGGCCCTGATTTCGGCGTGGAAGAAGCGGGACGCCATCGGTGGCGGGCTGCTGGCGTTCGGCACCGGACTCAAGTTGTGGCCGGTCGTGCTCTGGCCGGTGCTGTTGCGCGGTGACCGCAAACGCGATGTGAAGATGACTGCAGCGTTCGCCGGTTCCGGCATCCTGATCGTGCTCGCTGCTCTGGTCTACGCCGGTTGGAGTCGGCTGATCTCACCGCTGGCTTGGCAGGCCGGACGTGGCCTTCAAATCGAGTCGCTGTGGGCGACCCCGGTAATGCTGGCTCGGGCTTTCGGAGCGCCCGGCTTCAGTGTTCGCTATTCGCAGTGGCAGGCCTACGAGATCTTTGGGCCGGGAGTGCCTTGGCTGCTCATGGCGGCGTCCTTGGCTGCCTATGCGGGCTACTTGTTGATCTTCGCCGCCTATGTGTTTTGGGTGCGACAGTCCTACTCTCGGCTGTTCTCGCTACGCCCCAGCCTAGAAACCTCAGGCAAGCAGGCTGCGTCCTGGGCTGTCGGCATGCTGGCCGTCACCATCGTCACCATCATCTTGATCACCAGCAAGACCTTCAGCCCCCAATACTTCATCTGGCTGGGCGCGCCGCTGGCGGCCACGCTCATGCTGGCCGCAGTCGACGAAGCGCCCAAGGCGATCGCGAAAACGCTGCGGACCGCCGCAGTCTGGGTGCTGTTCTTGGCGGTCGCCACCCAGCTCATCTATCCGTTGCTGTACGACGGCCTGATCGATCGCGGCGGCAACCTGCCATTGGCAACGGGAGTCCTTGCCGTCCGCAACGTCGCCCTGCTGGTCTTCGTTGGGTGGCTGGTGGTCCGGTTCTGGCCGGTGCTGCGCCGCTCCGGCTTCTCGCCGACCCCGACCCCGACCCCGACCGATGCCGCATCCTGAGCCGAGTGCGGCGGTCCGCGCCAGCACCTGGCGCTTCGGAAATTGGTTCTGGATGGGGTCGTGCGGGCCCCTTGTAGGCTATGCACCATGACCGACCCGGTGGCTGAACTTGCGCGCAGGCGCAACGCCATTCCGGCCGATCGCCCACATTTGGGCACGATCCCGCAGCGGATCCTGAAGTCGGGCTGGACGTGGCTGTTGGTGGGACTGATCGTGGTCTACGCAGCCTCGCTGACCTGGTTGTTGACTGACATGGCCACCAGCCTCAAGGTGGACGCCGACACCACTGGGGTCAACTTCGCCGCGATGCGCCAGGCCGCCTGGCTCGCGCTGCCCACAGTGGCCTTCTGGACGGTGGTATTTCTGCTGGTCGACCGCTACCGTCCCCAGCGGTTCGTGATCTGGCTCCTCACCCTTGGCTGGGGTGGGGCGATGGCGGTGATCTTCGCCTACCACGTGAATTCCTGGGCGTCGGAGCACCTCGCCATCTCCAGCAACGGAAATCCGGCCAATTCGGCCCGGGTCGCGGTCTTCATAGCCCCGTTCGTTGAAGAGGCCGCGAAGGCCACCGTGATCTTCCTGATCGCCATCTTCGCCCGCTACCGGCTCACCTCGAAGGTGTCGACGATCGTCTTGGCTGGGCTGAGCGCTGCTGGATTCGCCTTCACCGAAAACATCCTCTACTACGCCCAGGTGATCGTGTATGCCTCCACCAGCATCGAGGCCGGGGACGCCGAAGCCGCTCTGAATCAGATTGTCTGGCTGCGGGGATTCTGGACGGCCTTCGCGCACCCGCTGTTCACCATGATGACCGGCATCGGCATTGCGGTCGCACTGCGCACCCACAGCAAGGTGGTGCGGATACTTGCCCCGCTGGCGGGCTACCTTGCCGCAGCGTTCCTGCACATGTTCTACAACTCCCAGGCTTCCTTCGCCGAGGGCACCACGCAGTTGATCCTCTACTTCGGGGTGGCGGTGCCGATGTTGTTCAGTGCAGTCGTCTACGTGGTGCGCCAAATCCTGGTGGAAGGTCGGCGGATCCGGCTGCGCCTTTTCGACTACACCCAGCTGGGCTGGCTGCCCGAAGCTGATCCGCTGGTGACGGCCCGGCTGCGGCTGCGGCTTTGGGCGGCGCTGGTGGCCCTCAGTCGTGGGTTGAAGGTGTTTGTGGCCACTATCAAGCTGCAACGTGCGCTCACCGAACTCGCCTACCTCCGTGACGGTGAGGTTCGCGGCATCTACGACCAGGCCGCAGTGGCCCGCGAACGGGAGTTGGTCGAGCTGGCCAGATCGCTGCGGTCGATCGCAATCAGTGATCCGCGTGGGATGAAGCTTGACCTGCCTCGCTGGCGGCGGTCGAAACCGATATCCTACGGGCTGCCGAATTATCCGGGACCGGCGGGTATCGGCGGCAATTGGCCCGTTCCGGTGGACACACCCCAACAAGGCTCGAGTCATTCGGCTGTGAATCCGAATTGGGGTCCTCCCAAGGGCTAAGGGCACAGAACAGGAGGTATCGAATGGGCGTAGAGCGGCTGGCCGCTTCGCTCACCCGACTCCAGGACGCTCTGGCCGAGGTACGGCTTCCCCTGGACGTACCCAGTGCGGAGGAGAACCGCAAACTGGTGCGTGCCCAGTGCCGCCAGATCGAGGACTACGTGCTGCCGAGGCTTCGCCGCCTCGAAGCCCCGCTGCTCACTGTGGTTGGTGGCTCCACCGGCGCCGGCAAGTCCACCCTGGTCAACTCGCTGATCGGCCGGGTGGTGACTGCCACCGGCGTGATCCGTCCGACCACCCGTTCCTCGGTGCTGGTGCACCATCCCGATGACGCCCGCTGGTTCGAATCCAGCCAGATCCTGCCCGGCCTGGCCCGCAGCGATGCCGCGGTGACCGACCCCCGGGTATTGCAGTTGGTACCCGAACCCAGTCTGCCCAGAGGACTGGCGATCCTGGACGCCCCGGACGTGGATTCAGTGGTTGCCCAGAATCGGACGCTGGCAGCGCAACTACTTGCCGCAGCCGACCTTTGGCTTTTTGTGACTTCAGCGGCTCGTTACGCCGACGCGGTGCCCTGGCAATATCTACGAGAGGCCGCTCGGCGTAAGGCTGCGGTCGCGGTGGTGCTCGACCGGGTGCCGCCTTCGGCGATGTCGGACGTGCCGCCCCACCTTGGTCAAATGATGAGCCAGCGCGGTCTGAGCGCTTCGCCGCTGTTCGCCGTCCCTGAGACAGGTGTGGACGAGAACGGACTGCTGCCTGACAGTGCGGTGGCGCCGATTCGTGGCTGGCTCTCCGATCTGGCCGAGGACACCGTCCGACGCAATCAGGTGGTGCTGCAGACCCTGGACGGTGCGATCGAGTCGTTGGGTGAGCACGCCCCGGCCCTGGTGGCGGCGGTGGCCGATCAGAACGAGGCGCTGGAGACCCTGCGAGCCGATGCGGAAAAGTCGTTCGCCGAAGCGACTCGCTCGGTGGCCGCGCAAACCGCCGACGGCACGCTGTTGCGCGGTGAGGTGCTGGCCCGGTGGCAGGACTTCGTTGGTACCGGTGAGTTCTTCCGGGCAGTGGAGAAACGGATCGGACTGCTCCGCGATCGGGTGGTGCAGGTGGCCAAGGGTGAGCCGAAGAAGGCACAGGATGTGCAGCTGGCCGTCGAATCTGGCCTGGAAGTATTGATTCGTGAGGAGGGCGAGTTCGCGGCCCGCCGAGTGGTCTCGGCCTGGGAGGCCCATCCGGCCGGGCGCCAGCTTCTTGCCCGCGATGGTGCCCTTGGCAGGGTTTCGGGCGACTTCAGCGAATCGGCAGCGCGAGTGATCCGGCAATGGCAGGGCGACGTGCTGGAGCTGGTCAGCAGCGAGGGCAAGTCGAAGAAGGCGACAGCCCGCTACCTGGCCCTCGGTGTGAACGGCGTCGGGGTGGCGTTGATGGTCTTCGTCTTCTCCCAGACCGGCGGCCTGGTCGGGGCTGAGTTGGGCGTCGCCGGTGGCACCGCTTTGTTGGCGCAGCGGGTGCTTGAGGCCGTCTTCGGCGAGGATGCGGTGCGTCGACTCGCCAAGGAGGGCAAGCAACGGCTCGACTCCCGGGTCGAGGTCTTGATGGCTATGGAGTTGGCCCGCTTCGAGAAGCTGGTCGACGAGGTTGACGTGCGTCCCGAGCAGGGAGCGGAGCTGACTGCTGCGGTGGCAGCGCTGGAAGTTGAGCGGGCCACCGAGGACCGTTACGTCCGCGAGTCCGTGTTGACCCCGCCTGCCGAGGTGCCGGTGGTCGCGGCACCGTCCCACGATGGTGGGGTTGAGGATGCCGACGATGCTGAAGCCAAGCAAGCCGGCGCGGCTGAGGGCGCCGCGATTGCCGAGGGTGCTGCGATTGACGACGCCGGGGGCCTTGAGGACGACCGGGCCGACTCGAGCGCGGCGCAGCGCGTAGTGGACGGTGACACCGGACTGTTTCCGGCGCTGGTCTCCGCCCAGCTCTCTGCGCTGGCCGCCGACGCCTCGCGCCGGGGCGAGGACGGTGCCGAGATCGTGGATGACGCCGACGCGGGGCTCGCTGACGACGACGCCGGGCTCGCTGACGACGACGTCCAAGCGGGCAACAACGATGTCGCGCACCTTCCCGAAACCGATCTTGAAGCCGAAGCCGGAGCCGAGTCCGACGGTGAGGCGGGTGCCGCCGCGCCTGAGAACCGGGATGTTGAGCCGGTGATCGACGCCGAAGATCAGATTGAATCCGGCGATGCTGACGTCGAGCAGGCCGCCATCGAGCCTGCGGACGCGGTGTCTGCCGATGCTGGGCTTGATGATGGTGAGCCAGCGGGTGAGCCAGAGCCAGCGCCAGAGGCTGAGTCAGAGGCGGGCGAGACCGGGGCGGGTGAGGCTGCCGGCGTCGAGACCGAAGGTGTCGGAGCGGTCGACGAGCAGGCTGATCAGACTTCGCTGGAGGGGGAGTCGGCAGTAGAACCCGAGACTTCGCCGGAGGGTGTCGAATCGGTGACCGCTGAGATCGCCCAGTCGGAGCACGAGCCACCCGCTGCCCCCGCCGATCGCCCGATCCCGGTGCCGGCCGGTCTGGCAGCCTTGGCCGCTGAAGCCGTCCGTCGTTCCGGCGAACCGCATTCTGACGAGGTGGGCGAGGCCGCTGTAACGCTTGAGGACAGTGCTGACGCCGAGTCTGAGTCGAATGCCGAGGTGCCGATCGAGTCGGGAGCTGACGCCGAGTCCGAGTCGAATGCCGAGGTGCCGATCGAGTCGGGAGCTGACGCCGAGTCTGAGGTGACCGATTCTGACCTGGTCGAACTGAGCGAGCCGGCTCCTGAGCAGGGTGCAACTGAGTCGGCCGAAGCGACTTCCGCTGAGGGGGGCCAGGGCTGGTCTGCTGCGGGGAGTGAGGCCGCGGGGGCGTTCTTGCCGACTGCTCCGCCGCCGTCGGTCTCACCGCAGCCCGGGTTCGAGCCCGTCGCGCCGCCGGCCCTCCCCACAGCACCGGTGCCAGTCAGCCAGCCGATACCGGCCGACATCCTGCCGCAGCCTGTTGCTGGGGTGGTGGACGACGGCGACGAGACGCCGGCTGAACTGCCGACGCCTGCTCCGCAGGCGGTGGTGCTGCCGACCGCGCCCGTGCCGGGTCCGCAGCCGATGTTCGAACCGGCAGCGCCGCCCCAGATGCCTGCGCTGCCGACGCCTCCGCTCCCGGCTCCGGCCAGCGCGGTTCGATTTCCGGCCGATGCCGGCGCTGTGTCATTCACTTTGCTGGTGCCGCCCGACCAGATCCCACCCGCCCCGCCGGTGCCGCGGTGGCCCGATCCGGAGCCACCGACCGTCCCCGATGCGACAGCGCAGGATCCCTCGTGAAGACCTCGACCAACAAACTCGCCACCAGGCTGGCTTCGCTCTCGGAGGCTGTAGCTGCCGCCGAGGGCCGCGGCAGCGCTGAGGTGGTCGCCACGGCGTCGCGGGTAGCCACACGTGCGGGTCAACGGGTGGCGCTGAGCGGCGATTACACCGTAGTGGCACTGGCCGGCTCCACGGGTTCAGGAAAATCGAGCCTGTTCAACGCGCTCACCGGCACCGACTTGGCGCAGGTGGCCGTACGGCGTCCGACCACATCTCGAGCGATGGCAGTCGGCTGGGGCACCGAGTTGCCGAACGAGCTACTGGACTGGCTGGACGTTGGCAAGCGCCACTTGGTGGCTTCCGATGACGAGGGCCTGCGCAACCTGGTACTGCTCGATCTTCCTGATCACGACTCCACCGAGGACGCTCATCGGGTGACGGTGGATCGGATGGTCGAGATGGTGGATGCGCTGATCTGGGTCGTTGACCCACAGAAATACGCTGATGCGGCGCTGCACGACGGCTATCTGAAGCCGCTTGCCGACCACGCCGACGTGATGATGGTGGTGTTGAATCAGGTCGACCGACTGCCAGCTGACCAGTTGAAGAACTGTGTCACCGACCTGCGCGACCTGCTCGACAGTGAGGGATTGCGGGCAACACCGCTGATGGCTGCTTCGGCGCTGCGCGGTGACGGCATCGGTTCCATTCGGGATTCGCTGGTGGCGACTGTGGCTCGTAAACGTGCCATGGTGCAGCGCCTGAGTCTGGACGTGAAGAAGGCCGCCAAGCAGCTCTGGGATGATCTGGGCCCGAAGGTGCCGGCCAAGATGAATGCCAGCCTCAAGGAGCAGGTGGCCGGGACCATGGGCGATGCCGCCGGTGTCGAGTTAGTGGTCTCCGGGGTGCGTCAGGCCTGGCAGCGCCGCGGGACCGCGGCCACCGGTTGGCCACTGGTCAGTTGGATCTCCAGGCTGCGTCCGGATCCGTTGAAGCAGCTGCGTCTCGGGGCGATGGCTGCGATCGAGCACAGCCCCACTGAGGTGAACCGCACTTCGTTGCCGACGGCGAGTGCTGTGCAGAAGGCGCGAGTTGATCAGGGTCTTCGTCAGTTGATCGATCAGGCTGCACAGGGCATGCCCAGCGGCTGGGCTGCGGCCGTGGATCGGGCTGCCCATGCCGATGATTCGCTGTTGGCCGACGATCTGGACAAAGCAATTGCCGGCGCCGATTTGAAGGTGAACTCCGGAGCCTGGTGGTGGGTGCTGTTCACCCTGCTGCAATGGCTGCTGATCGTTGTCGTGGTCGGTGGTTTGGTCTGGTGGCTGGCCGGTCCGGCGTTGGTGTCGGTGGGTATCGGCGTCCCACTGCTGTTCTGGTACGGGATTCCGGCCGGAATCTGGGTCGGGGTAGGCGGAGTGCTGGTGGGCCTGCTGCTGGCTCTCCTTGGGCGTGCGCTGGTGAAGACCGGGGCTCGCAATCGCGCCCGACGTGCCCGCAAGGAATTGCGTGCTGCGATCGCCGAGGTGGTCCAGACCCAAGTGTTTGCCCCAGTGCAGGCCGAGTTGGATCGCTACCACCAGGCCCGCGAAGCTGTCCGGGTCGCGCTGCGCTGAGCTTTTCCACAGACTCCTTCTTCCTCCACAGATATCGCCGCAACCTGACCTGTTGCCTTGTTGGCTGCCCATAGTCAGTGGCATAGCTGCGAAAGGGGAACAGGATGGAAGCGGTGGTGTGGATCACCGGGAATGTCGGCTCCGAAGTGGAGTGCCGAACGGTGCGGGACGAGTTGATCTTTGCCAGTTTCAGATTGGCCTGCACGCCGCGGATTCGCCGTGGCGGGGAGTGGGTTGATGGGGAAACCACCTGGTTGGGGGTCACTTGCAGCAAGGCGCTGGCTGAGAATGTGCGCGCCAGTGTGAGCAAGGGCGACCCGGTGGTGGTGGTCGGGAAGCTGCGGACCACCCGCTGGGAGGATTCCGAGCGTGGGGCGCAAGAGCGGCTCACCATCGAGGCCAGTGCGATCGGTCACGACCTCAATCGCGGGGTGGCTAGATTCCGACGCAACGCTCGGACGGTTCCGGAGGAGTCGGTCAGTGTCGCGGAGCTGATCGTGGCCACCGAGATGCAGTCGGAGGAAGCTTCAACCGGAGGTGTGGAGGCTGCCTGAGAGCTGACGGCCAGGCGGCGCGACCATTGGCCGACGTGGCGTCGGGTGGTGGCGATCTCCGCGGTCGGCCTTGGACATGCCCGGGTCATCCCCGGGTCGGCTGCAGCGAGCCTTGGCTGACCTGGGGATCACACTCGAGTCAGCCGCGGGTGAGCTTGCGGTGTGCGGTGCGGTGCGGGCGGGCAAGGTCGACGCCGAGCCGGGAGACCTTGTTGTCCTCGTAGTCGGCGAAGTTGCCCTCGTACCAGAACCAGCTGGCGTCGTCGTCGTCGGTGCCTTCCCAAGCCAGGATGTGGGTGGCCACGCGGTCGAGGAACCAGCGATCGTGGGAGATCACCACGGCGCAGCCGGGGAACTCCAGCAGCGCGTCCTCCAACGACTGCAGGGTCTCCACGTCCAAGTCGTTGGTGGGCTCATCGAGCAACAGGACGTTGCCGCCCATCTTCAAGGTGAGAGCCAGGTTCAACCGGTTGCGCTCACCACCGGAGAGCACCCCGGCCAACTTTTGCTGGTCGGGGCCTTTGAAACCGAAGGAAGCCACGTATGCCCTGGACGGCATCTCGAAGCTGGCCACCTTGATGTGGTCCAGCCCATCGGAGACGACCTCCCAGACGTTCTTCTTCGCATCGATGCCTGAGCGGCTTTGATCAACATAGGAGAACTTGACCGTGGACCCGACCTTCAAGGTGCCCGAATCGGGCTGCTCCTCGCCGATGATCATCTTGAACAGCGTGGTCTTGCCGACGCCGTTCGGGCCGATCACACCTACGATGCCGGCTCGGGGCAGGGTGAAGTCGAGGTTCTCGATCAGGATCCGATCGCCGAAGCCTTTGGTGAGCTTGGCGCCCTGCAGCACGTCGCCGCCAAGGCGCGGGCCCGGTGGGATGTTGATCTCGCCCAGATCGACTGCGCGATTGCGCTCGGCCTCGGTTGCAAGCTCTTCATATCGGGCCAGGCGGGCCTTGTTCTTGGCTTGGCGAGCCTTCGGGTTGGCCCGCACCCACTCCAGTTCCTTCTCCAGGATCTTGGCGCGCTTGGCGTCCTTCTTGCCCTCGATTTGGAGCCGGGAGCGCTTGGTCTCCAGATAGGTGGAGTAGTTGCCCTCGTAGGGGTGCAGACGACCGCGGTCGATTTCGCAGATCCATTGGGCGACGTTGTCCAGGAAGTACCGGTCGTGGGTGACGGCCAGCACCGCGCCCTGGTAGGACTTCAGATGGCCTTCCAGCCAGTTCACGCTCTCCGCGTCCAGGTGGTTGGTGGGCTCGTCCAACAGCAGAAGGTCGGGCTGGGCCAAAAGCAGCTTGCACAGTGCCACCCGGCGGCGCTCGCCACCGGAGAGCACGTCGACGATCGCATCGGCAGGCGGGCACTGCAGGGCATCCATGGCCTGGTCCAACTGGGAGTCGAGATCCCAGGCGTTGCGATGGTCGATCTCGTTCTGGAGCTTCTCCATCTCCGAACCGAGCGCGTCGTAGTCGGCGTCCGGTTCGCCCATGGACAGCGCAACTTCGTCGTAGCGATCCAGCAGCGCCTTGGTCTCGGCCACACCTTCGTAGATGTTCTCCAGCACCGTCTTGCCCTCGGTGAGCTCGGGTTCCTGCATCAGGATGCCGACGGTCTTGTCTTTGGCCAGCATCGCGTCGCCGTTGTCGGCCGTGATCAGGCCGGCCATGAGCTTCAGCATCGTGGATTTGCCGGCACCGTTCGGGCCGACGATGCCGATCTTGGCGCCCTCGAAGAACGACAAGGTGACATCGTCCAGAACCAGCTTTTCGCCCAGCTTCTTGCGGACGTTGTGCATCGTGAATACGAAATCGGGCATGGCGATCATTCCTCAGCGACTTGGAAGCGGCGCTCAGTCTATGGCAGGCGGAGCCGGAGCATCACCTGCAACCCAGCCTGAGTCGAGGGGCCGCGGGTAGCCCGGTGAGGTTGGGTGGACCCGAGTGAGGTGGAACTGGCCAGCTCAGTCGGCGAAGACGCCCCAACACAACTCGTTGCGATTCTGCTGGTCCTCCAGCACCAAACCGAGCAGTTGTGGAGGCACCTGCTCGCGTTCCCAGTCCCGCTCGCCCTTGGCCGCCTCGCGGGCATGCTCAGGGTTGGCGGCCGCAGCGGCTCGGATGGCGTAGGCGGCTGCGCCGAGGTGGTGTGCGGCGACGTGAGCAACAGCCGCTGCCTGTCCTGCCGACAGTGCGGCAAGGCGGGCCGCGCCGGTCAACTCCCGGGCCGCAGCGTTGGCTGCAAAGGACGCCTGGCGTGCCTGCCGCATGGTCGCCTCGCCTTGCACCCAGGCCGCCGAGATTCGAGGGGCCTCGTGTGGACGGGTCTCCTCGCGGCGTTGCTGCTCCACGTGATGCAGCACGTGCCCGGCGCAGGTTGCGGCCCAGATTGCGAGCAGGTGATGGTCATCGTCAGTGAGGCTTCCGCCACGACGCACGGTGACCAGGCGGGGATCGCGTTGTCTGGGCAGAATCACCAGCGGCATTGCGTCACCTCCGCGAGACGATCGGGACCACCCAGCCTAACGCTGGCCAACAGGGGTTTCGGCTGGCGGGATTCGGGCGGGGTGGCTGGTGGGTGGGGTTGTGTTTCAGTCTGTCCGGGCCAACAACTCGGCCAAGGTGATCGCCCGCTGCCCGGTGAGATCCAACACCTGATAGCGGCAGGAAAAACCGTCAGCCAGCAGCACTGCGTCCGGTCCGGCCGCCTCGATCGCGGGCAGCAGCTGGTTGTTTGCGACCGCCACTGAAGTGGCGTAATGGCCGACCTCCATTCCGAAGTTGCCGGCCAGTCCGCAGCAGCCCTCAACAGTCACCACTTCCGCGCCGGTACGGGCCAACAGCGCGGCGTCCGCGGCCCAGCCGAGGACGGCTGCGTGATGGCAATGCGGCTGGGCAACAACCTTGACTCCGCGGAGATCGGGTGGCGTCCAACCAGGAGTAGCGGTCAGCAACTCGGCGAGGGTGTGGATCGCGTCGCGGACTTCAGCCAGCCGCGGGTCACTGACCAACTCGGCGGCGTCGCTGCGCCACACCGCGATGGCTGACGGATCCATGCCGAGGATCGGCACCCCGGACGCCGCGATGGGATGCAACACCTCAATGGCGCGGCCCAGCGCCTTGGCGGCTCGGTCGCGCTGGCCGGTGCTGATCAGCGCCACCCCGGAGTCGATGCTTCGCGGCAATACCGACCCGGCGTAGCCGGCGGCAGCCAGCACGCTCAGCAGCGGTTCCAACCGCGTCGGGTCGAGGTTGTCGGTAAACGGGTCGACCCAGACCAGGACCGGGCGACCGGTCTGGCTGCCGGTCCTGCTGCGCCGGGCGGGGCGGCGAGCGAAGCTGGGCAACGATCGTCGCTCATCCACTCCGGCCGCCCACTTGGCCACCGAGCCCAACCCGGGTGCGGCCAGCGTGGCGTTCACCAGTACCGGCAGGCCTGGGATGGCGGTCACCAGCCGAGCCCAGGATCCAAGCCGGCCAAGGGTGTAGTGGGACCGAGGCCGTCGCCGTCCGCGGTAGGCCTGGTCCAGCACCATTGACTTGGCCGCAGCGATGTCGGTGCCAGTGGGGCACTCGGTGGCGCAGGCTTTGCAGGCCAGGCAAAGATCGAGGGATTCGGCGACATCGGCGGAATCCCAGCCTGAGATCAGCGAGCCGTTGGCAAGTTCCTGCAAGGTGCGGGCCCGGCCGCGGGTGGAGTCCTTCTCCTGGCCGGTGGCCTGGTAGGACGGACACATCGAGCCGCTGGTGCGCAGACACTTGCCCACCCCGGTGCAACGGTGGACCGCGGAAGTGAAGTCGGGATCCAGCCCCGCACCGCAGGCTTGGGGTAGCCGCAGATCGGCGTCGAACGGACGTGGATCGACCACCACCGAGGGGTTCAGCAGGTTGTCAGGGTCAAAGATGTGCTTCACCGCAGCGAACAGCCCGAGAGCTGCGGGGGAGTACATCCGGCCCAACAGCTCGGAGCGGGCGCGACCGTCGCCATGCTCGCCGGAGATCGACCCACCATAGGCGGCGACCAGATCGGCGGCCTGCTCGACGAAGTTTCGGTAGTTGGCCACTCCGACCGGATCCGACAGTTCGAAGTCGATGCGCAGGTGCACGCAACCCTCGCCGAAATGTCCGTACGGCAGGCCGTGTAACCCATGGACGGCCAGCAGCGCGTCCAAGTCACGCAAGTAGTCGGGCAGCACCGCCGGCGGTACCGCTGAGTCCTCCCAGCCCGAATGGGCCGGACGGTCCAGGCCGACCGCAGCCAGCCCAGCGCCGTCGGCGCGAATCTGCCACAGCCGGGCGGCCCGGATCGGGTCGGTGACCACCTCGCCGGCCAATCCGCCGGCGGCGCCCAGCAACGCCTCGGCACGGATGGCCAGTGCCTCGGCCTCGGCATCGATGAGCTCGATCAGCAGCCAGCCCTGCCCATCGGGAAGGCGCGGCACTGCCGCGGCGCCGAGCTTGCGCGCCACCACGTCGATGATTCGCCGGTCCAGCCCTTCCACCGCCGTCGGCGCGAACGGCAGCACCGCCGGCATCGCCGCAGCTGCGCTGACCATGTCGGGATAGCCGATCGCCACCAGTACCGAATGCGCCGGCTCGGCTACCAGCCGCACCCGGGCGCCGGTGATCACCGCGAGAGTGCCTTCGGACCCGGCCAGGAAGCGAGCCACATCAAAGCCGTTTTCCGGTAGCAGATGTTCAAGGCTGTAGCCGGAAACCTGTCGGGAGAAGCGACCGAACTCGGTGCGAATGATGGTGAGGTTGGCCTGCACCAGCTCGTGCAGCGCGCGCAACGTTGCCGAATGCTCGATAGCAGTCGTGCCGGTGGGCGCGGCCAGGCTGAGCCGCTCGCCGGTGCCGGTGACCACGTCAAGGCCGAGCAGGTTGTCAGCGCTGCGTCCATAACCGAGAGCGCGGGCACCGCAGGCGTTGTTGCCGATCATGCCGCCGATCGTGCAGCGGTCAGCGGTGGACGGATCCGGACCGAAGCGCAGCCCGTGAGGCGCGGCGGCAGTGGTCAGCGCGGCTGCGATCACCCCGGGCTCGACGATTGCCGCGCGACCGGAGGCGTCCAGATGGGCGATCCGGTCCAAGCGACGGCAGTCGATCACCAGCCCTGCGCCGATGGCATTTCCGGCGATCGAGGTGCCCGCCCCGCGGCTGGTGATCGGTAGCCTGGCGGCTCGGGCGGCGTCGAGCAGCTCAATCAGTTCGGTAACCGATCCCGGCCGGGCCACTGCGGCCGGCACTACTCGCTGCAGCGAGGCGTCCGAGGTGTAGAGGGCGCGAGTCAGCGTTGCGGTGTCCACATCGAATCCCGCCTCGAGCAGGACGTTGACCGCGTCGATCGGGCTCACGGCGTCGATTGGGCTCACCGCATCGATTGGGCTCACCGTGTCGAATGGGCTCGCCCCTTCAGCCTCACTCACCTGCTCAGTCTGGCATCATCGACGCGTTCCTCGGCTGACCAGGCTGGGTCAGGGCGCCTCGATCACCGCAGCCATCAGCCGGCCCAAGGCTTCGAAGTCGGCCGGGTCGGACACATCAACCAGTGCCTTACGTACCGATTCGACATGGTGGGGGGCAGCTTCGACCAGCAGTGCGTAGCCCTCGTCGGTCAGCTTGGCGATTACGCCTCGTCGATCAGAGGGGCAGGCGATCCGGGTGAGGATGTTCTTTGATTCCATCCGGGAGACGGTGTGGGTTAGCCGAGAGCGCGATTGGCGTACTTTCGAAGCCAGGTCGGACATCCGCAGCTCGTGCTCGTCGGCCTCTGACAGGTGCACCAGGATCTCGTATTCCCCGAGATCGAGTCCGAATCGGCGCAACTCCGCGTCCAGATCATCGAAAATTCGCCCGGTGCCGTCCAGGAACAAGCGCCAGACGACCTGCTGTTCGGCGTTGAGCCACCGCGGTTTGATCGAAGTCCGACGCATTCCATGATTCTATCGAGCAAGTTTAGAGTTCAACAAACACCGCGGACAGTGTTCGGCAGAAATCACCAGTGCGGGCGCGGTCTGACAGCCGTAGGCTGCCCTCGGTTCTACACTTCGGATCGCGCCCCACTCTGGGGCGCAGGGAGAGACACGCGGCGATGAGTGAGACCGGGGCCGGAGCGGCCGCCAGCAGTGTCGGCGAGCTGTTTCGTTGGCGGGTGGCGACCACCGGGGCCAGTGAGGCATTCCGTTATCGAGCTGACAACGACGAGTGGGTCTCCATGGACTGGGCAGGTGCCCGTCGCCGGGTGGACGTGCTTGCCGCAGGCCTGTTGGCCCTTGGCTTAGGCCCCGAGGAGCGGGTGACCATTGTGGCCGGAACCCGGATCGAATGGGTGCTGGCCGACCTGGCCATCAACTGCGCGGGTGGGGCCACAACGACGATCTACCCCAACACGACCGGGGACGACTTCGACCACATCGTCAGTGACTCCGGCTCGGTGCTGATGATCGCCGAGAACGCCACTCAACTGGCCAAGCTTGACGCTGCGCCCACGGTGGCAGCAGGCATCACTCATGTGATTCTGATGGACGGCGAGGGCGACGGCGGTCGGGTGCTGAGCTGGGCCGACCTGATTGCACAGGGTGAAGCCAAGCTGGCTGCTGAGCCCGGCGTGGTTGACGCGGCCATTTCCAACACCAGTGCCAACCAGCTGGCCACCCTGATCTACACCTCCGGGACCACCGGCCGGGCCAAAGGTGTCGAATTGCTGCACAGCTGCTGGCTATATGAGGGTTTCACCCTGCGCGAAATGGAGATCATTCCGCCCGGCTACGTCCAATACCTGTGGTTGCCGCTGTCCCACGTGTTCGGCAAAGCGCTGATCGCAGCGCAGTTGGCGATTGGCTTCTGCTCGGCCGTAGATGGTCGTGTCGATCGGATCGTTAGCGGCCTCGGTGAGGTGCGCCCCGAATTCATGTGTGGAGCGCCGCGGATCTTCGAAAAGGTGCGCTCGGCGGTGCTGCTGTCCTCCCCGCGCGGCGCCGTCCAAGGTCGGATCGCCCGCTGGGCCTTCTCGGTCGGTCGCGATTCGCGGGAATATCGGCTGGCCGGCAAGCCGATGCCGGCTTCCATGCGGGCCGCCTACGCGCTGGCCGACAAACTGGTGTTCAGCAAGCTGAAGGCGAAGATGGGCGGCAACGTCGAGTTCTTCATCTCCGGGTCGGCCAAGCTGAGTGAGCAGGTGCAGGCGTGGTTCTACTCGGCCGGGCTTCTGTTGGTCGAGGGCTATGGAATGACCGAGACCAGTGCGATCAGCTGCTTCAACATGCCGCAGACACCGCGGCTGGGCACCGTCGGCCCGAGCCTGCCGGGTACTGAGATTCGGATCGCTGAGGACGGCGAAGTGCTGATCAAAGGCCCCGGGGTGATGCGGGGCTACCACAACGATCCCGAGCGCACTGCGGAGGTTCTGGTCGAGGGGTGGTTCCATACCGGTGACATCGGCGTACTCGACGCGGACGGCTACCTGTCGATCACTGATCGCAAGAAGGATTTGATGAAGACCTCCGGCGGCAAGTACGTCGCGCCGGTGAAGGTGGAAAGCGTGATTGCGGCCACCATTCCCTATGTGTCGCAGGTCGTCGCCGTCGGGGATGGGCGTAAGTACATATCCGCGCTGCTGACCATGGATCGGGACAATCTGGCCAAGTGGGCGGCTCGCAAGCAACTGAGCGACCTGAGCTACACCGAGCTGACCCAGCATCCGGAGTTGAGGAAGACGTTGGAGCGGTTTGTGGCTTCGGCCAATACCAAGCTGGAGCGCTGGGAGACGGTGAAGCGGTTCGCGGTGTTGCCCGCAGAGTTCAGCGTGGACGACGGTGGCGTGACCCCCAACATGAAGATTCGGCGCAAGGTGGTCACCGACATGTATGCCGACGTGGTCGATTCGCTCTATGACGACGATCCGGTGCCCGGCGCGTGAGTGCCTACCTCAGCCGGGTTCCGCTGCGTTGGGTGGATCTGGACGCTCAGGGCCATGTGAACAATGCAGTGGTCGCCGACTACCTGCAAGAGGCCCGGGTCGAATGGCTGTTGGCAGGGCCGAACGCGCACCTGCTGGGCGACTCCACCATGGTGGTGGGACATCAGGTTGAGTACCTCGGTCCGATCGGATTCAGCACCGAGCCGGTGGAGGTGGAACTGTCGGTGGGCACTGTCGGCGCGTCCAGGTTCGTGCTGGCCTATTCGGTGGTCCAGGATGGCCGCCAGGTGGCCCGCGGACGTTCCACCTTGTGCCTGTTCGACTACCGGGCCAACCGGGTGCGCCGGATGACCGGCGCCGAGCGATCCTGGTTCGCTGCCCAATCGGTGCCGATGGAATCGATGCCGTCGCTGGGCCGCTGGCATGTCGGCGAGCGTGCCCATGAGTACGAGTTCACCGTGCGCTGGTCAGATCTGGACGCCTATGGCCACGTCAACAACGTGCGGGTGTTCGACTACATCGCCGAGGCGCGGGTACGGATGAACCCGGATCCGAACGGACCCCACCGGATGGAGGTCGCCGCCGCCGAGGGGATGCTGTGGATGGTGGCCCGTCAGGACGTGGACTACCTCGGCCAGATCCTGCTGCGTCCCGAGCCGTACCTGGTGCGAACCGCCATCGGCCGGGTGGGACGCACGTCGATGACCACGGTCGCCGAAGTGGTCGACCCGCTCGATGCCCGGGTACTGGCCCGGACCCGCACGGTGGTGGTCAGCGGCGACACCACAGGTCGGCCGGTGGCGCTGCCCAAAATCATGCACGACGCTGCCGAGCTCTGGCCGGCCGAACCGCACTGACGCGCAACGTCGGTCGACTGTGCCGGATCGGCCACTGGGCCGGCAAGCCGGGTGGTGACTGTTCTCAGCTTTGGGAGAAATGGCGGTTCGAGGACTCCCTGACGATCAGTTGCGGCACGAATGGTGGATGGGTATTGCCGGCCAACAGCAGGTCGGCGGCAGCCCAGCCCATCTGACGCATCGGTTGACGAACCGAGCTCAGCGGCACCATCAGCTCGGCAGCCAGGAACAGGTCGTCATAGCCGACCACCGCCACATCCTCAGGAACTCGCAGGCCGCGCACTCGCAGTTCGCGCAGCACGCCGAGGGCCACGATGTCGTTGATGGTGAACACTGCAGTCGGCGGGCGGCTGGAGTCCAGAAGCGGGATGATCGCCTGCTGGCCGCCATTGGCGCTGGTGTCGTTCAGGTGCACGATCTGCAGCACCTCGGCCGGATCCAGCCCCGCCGCCTCGACTGCCTCCACGGCCCCCTGGCAGCGCTGCTGACTCGATTGCAGCACCTGCTGAGCGGCGAGCAGGGCGATCCGCCGGTGGCCCATGGCCAACAGATGAGCCACCGCCTGACGCCCACCGTGGACGTTGTCGACGCCAACGCTGGGGCGACCGGGCACATCAGCGTCCAGCACCACCGAGGGGATGCCGAGGGTGCTCAGCGCGGCCAGGCGTTCGCTGGTGGTGTCCATCGGGGTGATCAGCACGCCGCGCACACCCTGCTCGGTCAGGAGACGCAGGAAGCTGGCCTCGCGGACGGGATCGTTGTCGGAGCTGCACATGATCAAGGTGTGATCCTCGGCAGCCAGGCGATCCTCGATGCCGCGAAGGAGCTCGGTGTAAAAGGGGTTGCCCACGTCGGAGACGATCGCGCCGACAGTGCAGGAGACCCCGGCCCGAAGTTGCCGGGCTGAGGCGTTGCGGTGGAAGTTGAGCTCGGCCATCGCAGCTTCGACTCGCTGCCGAGTCGCCAAGGAGACCAACTCGGGCCGGTTCAGCACATTGGAGACGGTGCCGACCGAAACCTCGGACAGCGCCGCCACGTCTTTGACGCTCGGGCGGTGGGGTGGTGCCATCTGAGCCCTTTCACAAGCCAGTTGGGTTGCGTTGAGCATAGCTTTCGCGCACAGCTCGGGTATGGACCACACCTGCGGCCGCAGGTGAGCCTGAAGCTAGACCGATCGGCCTAGGGAACTCAGCGTTGGTAGGTGAGCTTGCCGCGCCACATGGTAGCCACTACTGGGTCCGGCAGGTCGCGACCGTGGTAGGGGTTGTTCCGTGCTCGGGACCGGGACGCATCGGCGTCCACTGTGGCTCGGGCCGTCGGATCAACCAACACCAGGTTGGCTGGCTGGCCGATTGCCAGCGGACGTCCCTGGCTGGACACCTGTCCGATCCGGGATGGCGCGTACGACATCCGTTCGACCAGGGTGGGCCAATCCATTCGTCCGGAGTTGACCATGACCTCCATGACTACGGCCAGCGCCTGCTCAAGGCCGAGCATGCCCGGTAGCGCTACATCAAAGGGATGATCTTTGTCCTGGCGTGCGTGGGGTGCGTGGTCGGTGCCGACGATGTCGATGGTGCCATCGGCCAGGGCCTCCCGCACGGCCTCAAGGTGTTCGGAGGTGCGCAGCGGTGGGTTCACCTTGAAAGTGGTGTCGTAGCCGGCCACCAGCGGGGTATCGAGCAGAAGGTGATGCGGGGTGGCTTCGGCGGTCACCTTGATGCCGCGCTTCTTGGCCCACCGGATCACCTCCACGCTCTCGGCGGTGGAGACGTGGCAGACATGGATCCGCGAGTCGGTGAGTTCGGCCAGTTGTACGTCGCGGGCCACGATCACGCTCTCGGCCTGGGATGGCCATCCGGGTAGGCCCAGGCGACCTGACCACTCGGACTCGTGACAGCAGGCGTTCGGGCCGGCCAGCCGGGGATCCTGGGAATGCTGGGCGATCACGCCGTTGAACGACTTCACGTAGGTGAGCGCGCGACGCATCACCAGTGAATCGGAGACACATTTGCCGTCGTCGGAGAAGACTCGTACCGAAGCGTTGGAGGTGGCCATCCGGCCGAGCTCGGCGAGTTCGTCGCCGTCGAGGCCCTTGGTGACTGCACCGATTACTCGGACCTCACAATGGCCATCGCGCTCGCCGAGGGATTGGACGTACTCGGCAGCCTCGGCGGTATCGGTGACTGGGGTGAGGTTGGCCATCGCGTGCACGCAGGTGAAACCGCCACGGGCTGCGGCCGCGGTGCCGGTGTCGACCGTCTCGGCGTCCTCGCGTCCGGGTTGGCGCAGGTGAGTGTGCAGGTCGACCAGGCCGGGCAGAGCCAGCAGACCCTCAGCATCGATGCGTTGCACTCCTATCCCAGCTGTGTCCGGGTCAGCCAGGACGCCGTCGGCGATGTAGAGGTTCGCGGCGGTGCCGTCGGCCAGCCTGGCGCCGGCGATCAGCAGGCTTGGGGTGTTGGTGGTCAACGCATCGCTCCTTCGTCCGAGCCCAGCAGGTGGTAAAGCACGCTCATCCGGATCGCCACGCCTGCGGCAACCTGTTCCAAGACCAGCGAGTTGGCTGCATCGGCGGCCGCACTGGAAATCTCAACGCCGCGGTTCATGGGGCCTGGGTGGCAGATCCCTGCGCCAGTCTTCATCGCCGCGAGCCGTTCGGGGGTGAGCCCATAGCGTTCGGTGTATTCGCGTTCGGTGGGGAAGAAGCCGCCGGCCATGCGTTCGCGTTGCACCCGCAGCATCATCACGATGTCGCAATCGGGCAGCACCGAGTCGAAGTCGCCGGTCACCTCGCACTCCCATTCGTCGACCCCGGTGGGCATCAGGGTGGGTGGAGCTACCAGCACCACCTCGCTGCCCAGCGTCCGCTGCAGCAACACATTGGAGCGGGCCACCCGGGAGTGCAACACGTCGCCAACGATCGCCACCCGCTTACCGGCGAAGCCTTCGGCGCCGATCCGGCGGTAGTGCTGCCGCATCGTGAAGGCATCCAGGAGAGCCTGGGTGGGGTGTTCGTGCTGCCCGTCGCCGGCGTTGACCACCTGAGCCTTCACCCAGCTGGCCACCTGTGCGGCTGCCCCTGAGGATCCGTGCCGGATCACGAAGGCGTCCACACCCATCGCGTCCAAAGTCAGCATGGTGTCGCGCAGCGATTCGCCCTTGGACACCGAGGAGCCCTTAGCGGAAACGTTGATGGTGTCGGCGGACAGCCATTTGCCGGCGATTTCGAAGGAGGTGCGGGTGCGGGTGGAGTCCTCGAAGAAGATGTTGACGATGGTGCGGCCACGCAGGGCCGGCAGCTTCTTCACCGGACGTGACTGCACCTGCTGCATCTCTTCGGCCAGATCGAGGATGGCGGTGGCCGTGGTCAGGTCCAAGTCAGCGCAGCTGAGTAGATGGCGCATCAGGCATCCCTCCCCAATCGGGTGATGGTGATTGCGTCGGCGGCATCCATTTCGCTGACTCGCACCGCCACCCGCTCGTCTGCGGCGGTATGAATGGTGCGGCCGACGCAATCGGCAGCGATCGGTAGTTCGCGATGCCCGCGATCCACCATGACGGCCAGCCGGACGGCCTTTGGCCGACCGAGGTCGCGGAGCGCGTCGAAGGCGGCACCGATGGTGCGGCCGGAGAAGAGCACGTCGTCGACCAGCACCACCACCGCGTCGTCCAGGGAGCCTGGAATCGAGGTGCGGGCCGGATTTCGGGTGGGATTGGCCCGCAGGTCGTCGCGGTACATGGTGATGTCGAGTTCGCCCTGACGAACAGGTCGCCGCTCAATGTCTTCGATCAACTTCGCCAACCGGCGGGCCAGATAGACCCCGCGGGTTGGAATTCCCAGCAGCACCAGGTTGTCCGCGCCGTGGTTGGCTTCCAGAATCTCGTGCGCCATCCGCGCCAAGACGCGAGCGAACTCGGGTTCGTCAGCAACCACGCGGGAAACCTGGGGCGTCGGGGTGTCGGTTGCTGGATCAGCCACGCAGCGCTCCTCGGTCTCGATAGCCCGGTCAGCACGAATGCCGCCTGGCTTCGAGCCGCCAATCTAGCTCACCGGGGCGAGGTTGTGGGCCGGGTCCCCTCGCGTATCGGATGTCGGCACGGAGTGTGGCTGGCACAAATGTGGTGCTGGATAGGTGGTGTTGGGGCTTCCTTCGGGTGGTTGGACACTGCCTGGTCGCCTTGTGTTGGCAGTGGGTCATGCCTGATTTCGTGCGGTTGTTCAGGCTGAAATCGATGCTGAGGTGAGAGTGCCCCGCGGGCGCATCGGCCCCCGCCCTCAGGCGCAAAGCGATGGACCCGCTCGGCTGGACGACGGCCCGCGGCCCGTGGCGAGTCTGCCCACGCCACCTAATCGGCGATGGCGGATCGGTCTTCGCTCCCGATCCAGCCTTGCCGGGGGAAGCAGCTCGGGCAGGCCATCGTCAGCTATTCGAATCTCCCACTGGTCGCGCGTGCCGTACGTCGACGGCTCAACCAAACCGTGGTGGTGGTGACACAGCAGTGCCAAATTTTGCAGGGCTGTAGGTCCTCCGGCCCACCAAGGTGTGACGTGATGGGCCTCGCAGACTGCTGGTTTGGCGTCGCAACCGGGAAACACGCAGCCTGCGTCGCGATGGATGAGGGCGGTGCGGATACCGGCGGTGACCAGACGGCTCGCCCGGCCGACGTCGAGGACCTCGGAATCGGTGCCCAAAACCATCGGTATCAACTCGGCATCGCAGCACACTCGCCGCAGTTCGCCTGCAGACAGCGAGTCTCCGCCTGCGATGATTCCAGCGCCCGCCGCTGCAGTGCTCAGGCTCTCGTAATCGAGCTTCACGATCACTCTCGCCGCACCCACGCCCAGAGCCGGTTTGCTCTGTCGCGCAGCGTTGATCAGCGCGATGAAAGCGTCGGCGCGCCGCTGCTCAGGGGTGCTGTCCGACAGTGGATCTCGGGCTTCCAACGCGGTTCGGCGTAGCGATTCGCCGTGCGCATCCACCAACGCGATCAGCGCCTCGCCGTCGAGCAAAGGCAGAGATCCGTCGAACCGCACTGATTGGCCCTCCCGGAAGAACCTCAGCGACCGCTGCCGGTGAGCAGCTTCGGCCGCGCGCTGCAGCCGTTGGCCCTCGAGCGTCTCAGCGTCGCTCGGAGCAACTTCGGCCAGCACCTTGCCGCCGGCCCGAGCGAGTTCCTGCGAATCCATTCGCCCGGCCATCCCGACCATTACCTGCTCGGCCTGGATGCGCTGGGTTGCGTCCAGCTGCGGCGCTAGGTCGCTCAGCACCTTGGCTATTGCCTGCGCTTGGCCGGTGCCGATCAGACCGCCAGTGGCAGCTCTTCCAACCGTCGGGTGGTCGGCGAGCGCCTTGGCCCGGAACACCGCTCCGGCTGCTTCGCGGCGGGACAATGGTTCCCCCATCCCCAGCCACGAGGTCAGGGGGGTGCCGGTGGCTCGCACGGACGCCTGTGCGCGATCGGCCTCGGCAGTCAACAAGCCCGCGAGCGCCTCCACCCGGCCTTGAATGCGACGGGCGAGCCGCACCCACTGCAGCCGGACCTCAGGCGCCAGGTCGCCGCGCTGAGGATCGACCCGATCGAGGGCACGATCGATCTCGGCCAGAATCTCTCCTGCCGGGGCGATGGTTGCACTCGATGTCATGCCTCGATTCTCCCAGCGATCCTCGCGTAAATCGAACACAAATACGAATCTGTGGATAACCGGCATTGCGTCCACAGGTGGTCCGCGACGCGACCTGGCGGACTCGCGGCTGACTCTCGGCGTTGAGGTGATCAGGGTGAGCGTGGACTTCTGCCTGGGCGTCAGGGATAACGCGGCTAGATGGTTGCGCCCACCCTGACCACCGGTGAAGAAAAGCGGCGAAGAAAGGCGGCCAGCGAGCAGGCCACCTGGTCGGGTGAGCTCGCGAATTCGGGACCATGGTGAGCCCCGTTGGCCAGGTGGTTGGCTTCGGCAGGTTCAGCCAACTTTGGACAACCTAGCGGCTCGCCCAGGTTCAACCACCCCGCCCAGGCTCAGTCAACCGCGCCGGAAGCCTCCTGGCAGCGCAACGCCCGCTCGGCGTCATCGCGGCGCTCCATCACCTGCCGAGAGACCGCGTCAGTCAGCTGCACTCCGGCCAGCCAAGCGTCGAACGCAGCCAGATTCTCGCGGTCGAGCAGCGTCTTGGGGAACAACAGGCCGAGCACGTGCTGGCGGATCGCCGAACTCCGGTCGGCCCAGCCGTCGTGGCCGGCCGAAATCGCCTCGACCACCGCTTGGTAGGCCCCTAGGTACGGCTGCAGGACGGCGTCCTGACCGAACTGCCAGAAGTTGGTGCAGATCTGGAACTGAGTCTCATTGGCCGTGTCCTCAAGGGTGGCCAGTCGCCACGCCTCGGCCTTGGCCGTCGGATCAGGCGAGGCCGCGCGAGCGCCGGCGGCGCGCTCCGCACCGCGGGCCGTGTTGTCCACGGCCAGCTCTGCGGCGATCTCGTTCTCCCCGACAGTGCCGACGCGGCTCAGATTGGTCAACAAGTGCCAGCGCAGTTCGGTGTCCACGGCTAGCCCGTCGGGGGCTTCATGCCCGTCCAGCCAGGCTTTGAGCACCGCAGCAACCGCCTCGGACCGCGCCGCGGACGCGAGGGCGCGGGCGAAGGTGAGTTGGTGATCAGAACCCGGCTCTGCGTCCTTGAGCAGCCGGGCCAAGCCGGCCACGAAACGATCGTTGAGCTCGGCGCGGGTTGCGGGCGGCGCGTAGTGGTCGATAGCCGTGCGGCACTGAGTCAGCACCGACTGGACTGCAGTCAGGTCGGTCTCCACGCCGATTCCGCTGAGGGCCAGGGTGACGTAGTCGGTGCCGGAAAGCTCAGCGTCGCGGCACATGTCCCAGGCCGCCCCCCAGCACAACGCACGGCTGAGGGCCGATTCCAGCTTGTCGATGCCGTTCACCACGGTCTGCAGCGATTCTGGGTCGAGGCGGATCTTGGCGTAGGTGAGGTCGTCGTCGTTGGGCAGGACGAGCGCGCCGCGGGCCTTGCCGACCAGCTCAGGGATTTCGGTCAGCTCTCCGGCGATGTCGACCTCAACCCGATCGGTGCGCACCAGCTTGCCGTCCACCTCCGCGTAGAGTCCGACGGCCAGTCGGTGATGCCGCAGGGTCGGCCACAGCTTCGGTGCGGACTGGCGCAGCGCGAAGCGGGTGAACTGGTCCTCGGAATCCAGCTCGAACTCGGCGCGCAGCGTGTTCACGCCAGCGGCCTGCAGCCATTCGGTGGCAAAGAACGACAGGTCCCGTCCGGACGATTCGGTCAGGGCCGAGAGCAGATCGGACAGTCGGGTGTTGCCCCAGGCATGTTTGGTGAAGTAGGCGCGCACCCCGGCAAGGAAGGCATCCTGGCCGACGAAGGCAACCAGTTGCCGCAGCACCGAGGCGCCCTTGGCGTAGGTGATGCCGTCGAAGTTCAGCTCGACTGCTTCCAAGTCAACCATGTCAGCTGCCACCGGATGAGTGGAGGGCAGCTGGTCTTGTCGGTAGGCCCAGTTCTTGCGGGCGTTGGCGAAGGTCGCCCACGGGTCGTCCCCGGAGCCGGTCAGCGTGCGGATCTCGGCCTGGGCGAAGTGCGAGGCGAACTCGGCGAACGACTCGTTCAGCCACAGGTCGTCCCACCAGGTCATGGTGACCAGGTCGCCGAACCACATGTGGGCCAGCTCATGCAGGATCGTGTTGTCGCGAGTCTCGTAGGCCGCGTTCGTCACCCGGGAGCGATACAGGTATTCGTCGCGGATAGTCACGCAGCCGGCGTTCTCCATGGCTCCGGCGTTGAATTCGGGGACGAAAACCTGGGCGTAGTCGGCGAACGGCAGCGCCATTCCGAAGGCCTCGGCGAACACCTCGAAGCCGGCCTTGGTGGTGGCAAGGATCCGGTCGGTGTCCAGGTAGTCGATCAGCGACTCGCGGCAGGCCAGGGTGAGGGGGATCTGGCCGGCCTTGCCGGTGTAGGTGTCGGTGACCAGGTGGAATGCGCCGGCCACCAGGGCGGTGATGTAGGTGGAGATCGGTGGGGTGGTGGCGAAATCCCAGCGAGCCAGGCCGCCGGTGACCAGTTCGGGGGTGACTGCAGGTGAGTTTGAGAGCACCGTCCAGTCGGACGGGGCGACCACGCTCAGGGTGAAAGTGGCCTTCAGGTCGGGCTGCTCGAAGCAGGCGTAGACGCGGCGAGCGTCGGCAGTCTCCAACTGGGTGTAGCAGTAGACGCGCTCATCGACGGGATCGACGAAGCGGTGCAGGCCCTCACCGGTGCGGCTGAAGCGGCACAGTGCGGTGACGGTGAGCTCGTGGTCGCCCTCGGTGAGGTTGAAGAAAACTTTGTGGTCGCGGAAGGCTTCCTCGGGCAGCGGTGTGCCGTCCAGCGAGGCGGTGATCAGCCGCTCTGCGATCAAGTTCACGTAGCTGCTGCCGGCACGACTGGCGAATTTGAGGGTGGAAGAGGAGACGAAGAAGGCTGCGGGGTCATAGTCGCCGACGTCGACGCCTCCGCCCAGATCGACGCTTACCTGGTAGCTGTGGGTTCGGATCAGCGCGGAGCGGGCTGCTGCTTCGTCCCTGGTGATATTGGCTGGATACATGGGGAACCTTGTGGCTGGAGGAATCGACCATCGACACGGTGGGGGCAAAGCGAGAGGCTACCCGCCTTTGGCTTGGGCACTCAAGCCCAGTGCCCACAGTCCCGGTAGCGTGCAGCTGAGGAATGACCGTAGGGGGTGTGATGCCGGAGGGCCATGTGATTCACCGGTTGGCCCAAGATCTGGCCACTAACCTGGCCGGCCAGGCGGTGCGGGTCACCAGTCCGCAGGGACGGTTTGCCGCTGCCGCCAGCACTCTGGACGGCACCGTGCTGACCGGCGCTGAGGCCTACGGCAAGCACCTGTTCATCTGGTTCGGGGTGGCGGTGGTGCACATTCACCTCGGGCTGATTGGGAAGCTTCGTTGGGTGGCTCCGGGTGCGGTGAGCTCCCCAGACACCCTGCGGTTGCGAATCGCCGACCAACGCTGGGTGATCGAGCTTCGGGGGCCACAAACCTGCGAACTGATCACCCCGGGGGAGCGGGACGCGATCATCGCCGGCCTTGGTCCGGATCCGCTGCGCTCCGATGCCGATTCTGAGCGGGGCTGGCTGCGGGTGCAGCGGTCATCGCGTCCGATCGCTGCGCTGTTGATGGATCAGCGGGTGGCTGCCGGGGTCGGCAACATTTACCGCTGCGAGGCGCTGTTTCGAGCCGGCCTGCATCCTGAGGTTGCCGGCAACCGGATTCAGCATCAGTGCTGGCTGGAGCTGTGGTGCGATCTGGCTGAACTGATGCGCCTTGGGGTGCGGGATCAGCGCATCGACACGGTGCGGGAGGCTGAGTCGCCGCAACGCACCGGACGTCCGCCGCGGGTCGATCGGCACGGTGGTGAGGTTTATGTCTATCGTCGCGCCGGTCAGGAATGCCTGGTCTGCGGGCGTGGGATCAGCGCTCGACAGCTTGCGGGGCGCAATCTGTACTGGTGCGAAAGTTGCCAGCCGCCGAGGTGATCCACTGGGCCGACGCTGAGCTGCGGCTGGACCACGACGGAACCAGGATGCGGCTGGTTCGTGGGCAGAACCTGGTTGTGGAGATCAGCTGGGTGGGCGCCAAGGGCAGCGAACCGGTGTTGGTGGCTGAGGACGAGGTGGAGCATTCGTTGAGCACCTCGGCCGGTCGACTTCTTCAGCGGGCTGCAGTCAACGACGGGTGGCGCAGCCGCTGGGTGCTGGTGCGTGACCATGACGGTTCCACTCAGGTGGGGGAGCACCTGCGGGTGCGTCCGGGCCCGGAGTATGCGCTGTGGTGTTGGGACAGCGGGGTGAGCGCGATGTTCACCGTCGCGCCGGCGCATGCCGCCGGACCGGTGCTCGGTTTCCGCCTCGACCAGGGCTACCTGGAGCAGGTCGAGTCGCCGGGAGCGGGCAGCTCTGGGGTGGAGTTCATGGTGGCGCCGGTCGGCACGGTGTTGGAGACCGGTGAGCGGATGGTCACTGTGCTGGCCGCGCAGTGGTACGCCGATCTGCACGAGTTTGAAGCCAAACTGCCGCCGTGGACGTTGGAGACCCAACTCGACGACGGGGTTACCTGGTGGGGTGATGTGGCTGACTTCGGGGTGAGTGTGCCTGAGGGCCTTGAGCTTGGCTTCTTCGACGGTGCGGTCTCGGTGGACGGCCCGATCGGGCGCCGGACCATCGAGATCACCAGTCCGCGCGGGTTGAGCCGGGTGGCATTGGAATGGGTGCCGCAGACCGAATTGGTGATGCATCAGTTGGTCAGCGAGGTTTTGAGTTCGGGACGGGAACCCAACGTCGCCGAGGCGTTCTGTCTGCAGCTGGCCGCCGATCGCAAAGCGTTGTGGTTGGATCCGGTGGCCCACGATCTACTCGATCGGGTGTCCTGGGAGGCGGACGGCTCGCTGTTCGGTGCAGCTTTCGCGATGGCCAGGGGGCGATCCTTGGGTGAGGCGGCCTTGATTTCCGATGCGCTGCGCGAACTCGCCCGCCAGCCCGCCGGGGTGGGCTATGGCCGGGTGGTGATGGCCGGCTTTCTGGCCTCGCTGAGCGTCGGGCTGGATGCCCAGGCCAGGTGCCTTGAGTTGCTGGGCCGGCCGGCGGTGGGACGGACGGCGTCCCTGGAGAGTTCGCTGTTGCATTACCGCAGCGTTGACTTCGGCGATGCCGAGCTGGCCGGGGTAGCCAACCGCTTGGGCGGGTTGATGCCCGGTGAGGCTCCGCTGCTCGGTTGGAGCGAGTTCGCTCAACTGATTGGGCTGCTGGAGTTGTGCCCACCGGAATGGGCGGGTGCGGCCTATTACGCGCAGGTGGCCAGCAAGGCGCGCGGCACTCTGCTGTGCGCCTACGTGGACGGACGGGTCAGCGAGGCCGAGCCGTTGGCTTGGCTGTTGCTGACCCCAGAGCTCAGTCCGGCCGCCTGACCGCAGGCCGGCGTCCGAATCAGGGTTGATCGGTGCGGCTGCCGGCCAGGTCTCCGGTGCCGAAGCGGTTGGCGGCGGGACCGTTGCGGCGTAGGAGCACGACGGCTTTCAGCGCGGCGATGGTGATCACTGCGCCCAGACCGCTGGCTGCGACAAGCTGCGGCCAGGCAACGAGCCCGGTTTGGGCCAGGGCGCCGTTCGCCAGCCCGACCGGCGCCACATAGGGCACGGCCTGGGTGAGGGTGGCGATGATCAACAATCCGGCCGCCCAGCCCGGACGGGTGGGCAGCAGGCTTCCCACCAAAGCACCGACGGCGGCGGCGCAGGCCGCGGTGGCGATCAGTAGCAATCCGGCGGCCAGGGCAGGCTCGGGCTTGAACACGTGCAGGGCGTAGTTGCCGAGCAGCATGATCAACGGGAAGCAGGCCGCCATCGTGAAGGCGGCGATCCACCTGGCCACGACGAGTCGTCCGATCGATCCCAGGCAACTGATGGTGATAGCTTCCTGGCCGGGCTCTTCTGAGGTGACGGTGGTGTAGCCCAACCAGCAAGCGAGCGCGAACTCGACGATGGCAACGACCTTCACGGTGTCCAGGGTCACCGGCGGAGTACTCCAGACCCAGGCGATCAGGCCGACGAGCAGGATCGCGGGTGGCGCCCAGCGCTGAGTGCGCAGGGCCACAGCGAATACGTATTGAACTCCCGCCCTCACCGCTGCCCCCTGGGGTTGGGCTCGATCGGGTTCAGGCTACGGACTCGTCGGTTGGCGGCCAGCGCGGCGTGCAAAACGGCGGCCACCTGGCTCTGGGTGACGGTGTGGGTCTGGCGCCAGCTGTGGTCGGCGGGATCGTCCAGTTCGATCACATAGAGGGTTCCCAGGTTCGGGTCGGCACCAGGGGTCAGGCGTCCGTCCACGAAGGTGAAGGCTTCGCCGAGATCGTTGAAGGCGGCGTCGTGGGTTGCCAGCACCACCGCGCAGCCTTCCTGAAGGCGCTCGTGGACAACGTCGTAGAGGACCGCTGTGGACGGCACGTCGAGGGCGGTCAGTGGTTCGTCCATCACCACGAGTTGGGTCGGGCGCATCAGTGCCTGGACGAGGATCAGCTTCTGCAGGTTCCCCCTGGACAAGCTGGCGATCGGGACATCGAGTCCAGGTTGCAGGTCGAACCGGGTGGCGAGTGTTTCGCCGGCTTTGCTCAGGCCGCGGTTGCCGGCCAGGTGGGCGAGATGGCGCAAATAGTCGCGTCCGGTCATTCGGGGGGTCGGCAGGGCGCGATCGGGGACGTAGCCGAACCTTGCGCAGCTTCGAATCACCTCGCCATGGGTGGGGCGTACGAAGCCTGCGGCCATTCGCAGCAGCGTCGACTTTCCGCTGCCATTGGTGCCGTGAATCGCCACCAGAGTGCCCGGACGCACCGCCAAGTCGACACTGTCGACGATCAGCGGGCCGCGTGCAAGGTATCGCTTCGATACGCCGCGAAGTTCGAGCACCACTGACGAATCGTAACTCGACCCGGCTGAGGGCGCCCGGTTGGGCCAGTTGGGACACCACCGCCGAAATCCTCGCGGGATGCGACGGTGGCCCGAGTTGGATCAGCGGGTCGTACCCCCGTAGACTCACGCCGATTAACGGGGCGTAGCGTAGTGGCTAGCGCGCCTGCTTTGGGAGCAGGAAATCGCAGGTTCGAGTCCTGTCGCCCCGACCATTTTGGTACTCCCGGTCTGACTAGGGTTTACTGCTCCGCCACTAGGGGTAACACCACGAAACGCCGATGACACGAGTGGTCAGAAATGGCCTCGTATAGACACCCTTTGCCCCAAATAAGCCCCAAAATGTGAAATTTGGGGCAAGCGTTTCCCCTAGTCAGCGAGATATGCTGGAAGCCCAGAATTTGAGGCTTCGGGAGGCGTCTCATGGCCACGCGGCGACGGTCTTTTGGCAGCATCGAGCAGCGCTCTGGGTACTTCCGTGCCCGCTATGTGGGACCCGACCAGGCCCGCTACGACGCCCCGCACCCCTTCGTTTCGCGCATCGACGCCGAATACTGGCTGGCCGAAACGCAGCGGCAGATCGCGCGCGACGAGTGGCGTCCGCCGCAGAAGGATCTCGACAAAGGCTCCGAGTTGGCCTTCGTGTCCGGCTACTCCCGACGGTGTTTGGCCGAACGCGACCTGACCCCGCGAACCCGCGAGGAGTACAACAAGATTCTCGAACACCTCATCTTGCCGACGCTGGGTCAAGTGCAGCTTCGCCACCTTGATCCCGATCGCGTTCGTCAGTGGTACTCCACTGTGTTGAGCGAAGACCGGCCTACCCAGCGCAAGCACGCCTATTCGCTGCTGCGCTCGATCCTGCGGGAGGCCGAGGAGGAGGGCCTCATTCAGCGGAACCCGTGTCGGGTTCGCAACGCTGGCCGCGTCCGGCGGAGCCGGGATATCGAGCCCGCTTCACCGGCCGAACTCAATCGGCTGCTGGAGCTGCCGCAGCGCCAAGGACTACCGGTGCTGCTCGCTGGCTGGTGCGGGTTGCGCTCCGGTGAGGTTCGAGGCCTGCGCCGTCGCGACCTCGATCTCACCGAAGGGGTGGTGCACGTCAGGCAGGCCATCACGCGAACCAAAGGCCAGATCCACGTCGGCCCGCCCAAGACCCACGCTGGCATTCGCGACGTCGGCATTCCACCGCACTTGATCAGCCACCTCACCAAGTACGTGGCGAGCCTCCCGGTGGCTGGACGGGACGGCTACCTATTCCCCGGACGTGACGGCGTCTCTCCGATGTCGGAGAAGGCGTTGCGGTACGCGTATGAGCAGGCCCGCAAGATCACCGGGCGGTCTGATCTCACCTTCCACGACATGCGTCACAGTGCCGCGTCCTTAGCTGGAATGACGGGGGCGACCACAGCCGAGCTCAAGGCGATGATGGGTCACGCCACGGCTGGCATGGTTGAGCGGTACCAGCACGCGAACCGGGCGTCCCGCTCCCGGCTTGCGGAGAACATGAGCAAGCTTGTCGACGGGTAGTCCGTCGTGCCCCCGAACACCGAACAAGGCGTGAACGGTTATGGGAACTTGAAACTGGCCCGGCAAAGCATCGCGCTTCGCGAGGGAAATAGTGGGGCAGATCCCGGCCGCTGGGCAAAGAGGTTTACTCGTCCTGCTGGAGCTCTTCGGCTAGTTCTCTGCGCGTCGTTGGCATGGGGATGAAGTCGGGTGGGTGCGTGCCTTCGATCGGTGCCCCGGCCGCTCGTGTCCATCCTTCATCGATGTTGATTGCTCTCGGATTGTGATCGGGAGCCGGACCCTGGCCGACTGTGATGATTGCCGCGGGGTCGACACTGACGTGCAGCGGAACGTCATCTCGAACTAGTTTGTGATGAATCATTGACCGAGGCTGGCCATCGACTGGCTTGAGATTCACCACTCGCACAAACGGTCCCCAGCGAAGTGTCATGCGGTGTTCGTCGAGGGAACCAGGTGTGCACCGTATCCAGGTGAGGCCGGTGTAGTCGCGGGGGTGATGGAACACCCATTCAGTAGCTGCATTGCGGCTGAACAAGGCTGCCACCCTAGCCGCGACGCTGGTGGTACCAGACCCCCATGCGAGATAAAGCTTGTCTTCGAGGAGCGGGAACGCCTCAAACCAACTGTGTTCGTCGACATCCAGGAGCGGAATGATAACCGTACTGCCTGACTTGATCTCACGAAGGAACGACGCGTTTAGCTCCCTCCTCGCCCAAGGACGATTCAATAGATCGGGCGTGACAATCGGAATCACGTACCGGGCGAGCTTGACGCCATCACTTACCGCGTCAACGATGCTGTCGCCTGGTTGAATAACCGCCTCATCCAGCCAGCTGCTGATTCCTTGGCGATCAAGCGCCTCAACGAGTGGCCGCGCGTGGGTCTCTTTGTTCGTGCTGGAGTGGCATATGAACACATCACGTGCGGGCATGCCGAGATCGTACCGGGGGTCAGCGCTACTCCCAGTACATATCGAGGGGTCAACTTCGAAGACCGCTCAACATCTGCCATACGGTGCGGCGACTGAGTGGGGGTCTGCCAGGCAGGGCGAATTGGCCGGTCCGCTGTTTCCGGCCATCTGGTGAAGCGCCATGGCGCGTCGGGAAGAGCTTGAGGAGATGTCCTCCGCTTGTCTGGTGTTAGCCGGGTGTCGGTGAGGTCCGAGGACTGCGCCGCCGCGACCTTGATCTCGCTGGGGGCGTGGTGCCTGCCAGGCAGGCCGTTACGCGGACCAAGAGCAAAGTTCCCGTCGGGCCGTCCGAGGTCCATGCTGGCATTCGCGCCGTCGGTATCCCGCTGCACGTGACCAGTCATCTCGCCACTTATGTGGTGAGTCTTCCGATGGCTGGTCGGGATAGCTACCTGGTCCCGGACGTGACGGTGTCTCGTCGATGCCGAAGAGGAGTTGCGATACGCCTACGCGCAGGCCCGAACAACAATGGACGCGACGATCGCACTATCCATGACATGCGAGCCAGCGCAGCGTTCTTGGCTGGCATAACCGGGGCGACCACAGCTGAACTCGAGGCGATGATGCGACCCGCCACAGCCAGGATGATCGAGTCACACCAGCATGCGAATGGCCCTTCCCACTCCAGACTCGCGGAGAACATGAGCGAGCTCGTCGACGGGTAATGTGACGTGTCGAGATCGGCCAATTGGCGCCTACCAACCCGGAACTCCGCGGGGTGATTCCTAGGGGGTGAACAACCGCATCTGCCGAATGCAGGATATTTGGAGGGAAGGGCGATGTGAACCCAACGCGGGGCTATTGGTCGCGGCCATTCTGACCGCATCACAGCGGAGGTCGCCCTTGCCCCGATCGGCCCGCACAGTGCCGCTGTGCGCTGATCGCAACTTTGATCAGTCAGCCTGGGCGCCTTCACTGTTGGCGAAAATGGCGAGCCCGGTCAGGTCCGTGATCTCAGCACGGCGACCTCGGGGTACCTCGAACGCCCTGCATTCTCCGTCGATTCCGTACTGGTCGCTGGCGTGTCTGATGGTGAGCAGGCATGCGACGGGGGTAGTCCGTCTGTGCCCACGTATGTTGATCCGCACATGCCCACAGCAGGGTCGCTACGGCAACCCTGATGGGCGTGCGGGTGTTCGGGGCGACTAGCCGTCGTGATTTCGGGGGTTTGTGAGTCGCGCCCCGAGCGGCTGTCCTGGCAGGACCAAGATGTCGCGACAGCAGTCCCTTGAGGGCGTCAGCCTTGGGCGCCGAACAGCAGTCCGAGCAGGTAGGTGATGGTGGCGGCGCTGTATCCGATGATGAGCTGGCGGAGTCCGCGCTTGAGCGGCGAGGCCCCTGAAAGCAACCCAACGATGGCGCCAGTTGCGAGTAGCGTGAGCCCGACCAGGACGGCTGAGACCACCACTGCGACCAGTCCTGCAAGGCCGAAAAGGTAGGGCAGGACTGGGATGACTGCTCCGGAGGCGAAGAAGCAGAAGCTGGATACTGCCGCTCCGATACCGGTTCCAACTGCCTCATGCTCATCGACCCGCCTTTCCTCGCCGACCGATGGCTCGTGTGGGGCGGGCGAGACCTGGCGCGGTGTGCTGTTCTCAAAAGCTCGACCAGCATGGGCATTGGCCTCCTGGGAGCTCATCCCCCTGGCGCGGAAAAGCAGTGCGAGCTCGTTGGCGTTGGCATCCAGCTGGGAGAGGCTCTGGTGGGTGTCGGGGTCTGGGGTGGAAGCTTCGAGGAGCTCTCGTTGGGAGCGGACGGAGACGTACTCGCCGGCTCCCATCGACAAGGCGCCGGCCAGCAGGCCTGCGATTCCGGTCAACAGGATCACGTGGGTGGCCACACCGCTGGCGCCGACCCCGAGGATCAAGGACAGGTTGCTGACAAGGCCGTCGTTGGCGCCGAACACGGCTGCACGGAACGAGCCCGAGAGGCGTTTACGGCCGCGGGTTGCCAACGCCCGGACGACCTCCCCATGGATCCGCTCGTCGGCCGCCATTGCCAACGTGGCATCCGGGTCAGCCGCATAAGGAGAACGGGCCTCGGCGCGTTGCGCCAGCGCGAGCACGAAGACAGAGCCGAAGCGGCGGGCGAGAAACCCCAGGAACCGGGACCGGTAACCGCTTCGGAGCGGCTTCCCAGCGTGTTCACCGAGCAGGTCCAGCCAGTGGGCCTCATGCCGACCCTCGGCATCGGCAAGTCCCAGCAGAATGTCGCGCTCTTCGCCTTGGCGACGACCCGCAAGGTCGCGGTACACCGACGCCTCAGCCCTCTCATCGGCCAAGTACTGACGCCACCGCTTTATCTTCGCGGGAGCGAGCAAGGTAGGAGCGGAGCTGGCTGACGTCTCTGGCATGGTTTCCTTCGGTCGGCTTGAGCCGCGGACGCCGCTACCAAGGGGCGCCTCGACCAAAGACGTGACACCGCCAGGAGTTGGCGGCCTCAAAGAGTTTCTTGGCCGAAGGTCTCGTTCGCCCATATCCGGGTGGTGCACCGGGCTCGGAAGCCAGCATGTCGACGCACCTCCGCCAACAGCTGGCAAGCCAAGTCGGCAGGAACTACTCCCCTTCAGTCCAAAACTATAGCTGGGTGCACGGGCGGCATACATACACAGGTCCGCTGGACGTTGGCGGCCACACCCGCCTATTGCGCCCGCCGCGACATCAGAGATTACGCAGGTGCGCTCGCGTGAGGTGCGGCGCTGCCGGGCCGGGCTCAGAAGTGCCCAGCGCGGACCTGCAGGAGACCCCCGCGTCGATCGGTCGCTCAGCAAGCTGACCAGAGTCGAACGCAAGGTCTTTCGCCAAACGGGTAGTCATCGTTCATCGGTGGCGCCAGGAGCAGGTACGTGTTCGTGGTGCCACCCTCATGTCCGGACGAGCGGAAGGGTCGAACGTCTCACGCCGCGTCATCCCAAACAGTCCAGTCCAGCCTTGCCAGGATCGACCGCGAGGCCCACCCGACACCCAGAACCCGTCCACACATACATCCAGCCGACACCAGAACGCACTACTTTGCCGCTGCGAGCGCGGTCGGATCTTGCCGATGGCCGAGCCTGCGCGCGGCGGGGCTGGCGCCTTGAACCTAGGGCTTCCAGCGCGTGCGCCGTCGGAGCAGAAAGTGCCGCTACGGGGTGATGCGGACTCTGGGGGTGTCCATTCGCCGGTCAGGTGTATAGCCGCAGCGACATCCGGAACGGGCCCTCCGGTGCTGGAGCCCAATTGGAGGTCGAGCCTGGCTCGGAGGCCTGGTTCTGGACGTGGATGGTCAGCGTGCCGTCGGGTTCGCTGTGGAGGTTGGGGGGAGGGGGTTGCCGATCGAGTAGCGATCGATCGGGTTTTCGGCGAGGAAGTCTTGGGCGTCGTACATGGTGATCGACCAGAACGCGTCCACGGGTGGTTGGAGTGCGGGCGGGAAGGTGAGGGTGTACTCCAAGCTGCCGTCCAGCCGGTCGCGGTCCGAGTCTTCCCTGGTGTTGAAGTACAGTGCCTCGGCGCAGTGTTCTGGCCGAGTGAGCGCAGCGCGATGGCGCCGCGCAGCGGGAAGACCAGACCCCACAAGCCCTGGTTCAGGTTGTAGGCCCACCCGTTGCCCCGTTCAGCTCCACCCCCACCGATGCTTCGCCCTGCCAGCCCGGACCGTCTGGGGCCGCCGCTGGACGTCGCCCGACCCGAAACGGCCTGGTCCCCTGCAACATGCAGATGCGGGTGACCGACACGTCAGGCAGTGCCGCAAAACTCAGCTACTAAATCGACATTGCCACCACGATTGCAGCCGACTTGGAGCACTCGAACGGCAATACTCGAACAAATTCCCTGCCAGGGCGACTAGAAACGGAAATCTATGCATCCCACCCCCGCCGTCATTGCCGCGCTAGCCGGGCTGCTGCTCGTCGGCTGTACGGCGTCGACCACTCCGCCCGTCATGAGGGTGACGCCCACCAGTTCTGTCACGGCCGCAGCGCCGACCTCGGCGGGCACAGTGAAGGTGACGCTGCACATCGAGAGCACCCAGCCGGCAATCATTCGGTACAGCAACGGCGTGACCACCAAAATGGTTGATATGGCGCTGGAAGGTAACGGTGACGCGGGCACGATGGAGATCACGTTCGACGCACCGCAGCCGTACTTGGCTGTCGCCACGATCGTGACGTCCAAGCCGGGCAAGCTGGTGTGCAACATGGATGCAAGCGGCCCGCTAGACCCTGCCTATCCGAACGAGGTTGGAAGCCTGGGTGGCACCGGCAGCACTGTGAAGAACGGCACGTTCGCCATGTGCCGCTCCATCGTGGACCGTCACGATCCCGGCAAGGGAGCCGCCACCGATCACTTGGTCCAGTTGAAGACGAAGGCTTCCGGCGACAACGACTGGATGGCGTGGGCGTCCACCTACTCTTCCGGTGAAGATGTCGCGGCAGGTTCCAGCACCGTGAAGGTCGGCCAGCCCGCCGGGCCTGTCCGACTCGTTGTTGTCGCCACCAAGGATGGCGACAAGGTGTCGTGCAGCATCCTCGCTGAGGGTGGAGTTTCCGTTGGGGAATCCAGTGACGCCTACGGCGACATCGTCAACTGCTCCCACACGGTGGGCGCATGACACTCAGGCCGTTACCTTGTTCAGGTCCCACAATCGCGTCGCCTTCGCATCGCTGACGTTTACGAGCCTTGCCCTCGCCTTCCCGCGAGACCCACCAGAAACGGCCGATTTTGTAGATCCCCCACAAGTCGCTGCCTGCGTTCGGCAACGCCGAAACGACCGGAACTGCCGAGTTGCGGATGGTCAGGGCGTAGGACGGGTGCCACCTCCGATGGACCCCAGTGTGCGCGACGCATCCCCTCGCCCGAACCGGGAGACGACCCTAGGTGGGGGCCGTGCGCTGACGCGACTCGGCGGCAGCCTTCGTTCCGGCGGGCGCATCGCTGCAGTTCTCAGGTACCTGGCCAGTTCCTCCGTCTTCGACTCGAGCGCAGATCCGGATGCGAGCTGAGGGGACGCATTCACCTCAAGCAGTTGCCAGCCCCCCGTCAGTTCCATGCTTCAGGTCCACTCCAGCGATGTCCAGATCGACCGCGCCGGCGGCTCGCGCGGCTATCTGGAGTGCCGCTTCGGGCAGCTCTCCCGTTGGCAAGATCCTGCCCGTGCCACCAACACTCAGGTTGCTGCGGTGGTCGCGAGGTGGTGGGAACCGTTCAATCACCACCGCTGGGGTTCCGCCGAACACGAGTACCCGGTAGTCCCGGTCTCCGGACACGTATTCCTGAATGATCACTGGAGCAGGTATCCGGCTTCTAGTCAGCAGGTCCAACAGTTCATTGTGTGACGCAGCCCAGTAGTTGTCCCGTCCGTTTGGCTCGCGTTCCCCTTGAGGGCCACTAGGAAACTGATGTGCTCCAGCAACTCAGATCGATGTTCGAGTAGGAGTTCGGCGTGTCCAGCCACGATCCTTGCTCGTGCCCACCCGGGTAACAAGCGCCTCCACCAGCGATGGCTCGACTTCGACCGGCGCAACAAGAGACCCGTCATAGCCAACGTCGCGATTGCCCGCGAACTCGCCAGCTGGTGCTGGACCCTGGCCACCATGTAGGCCACGCAGAGGCGTTCCTGGCCCGGCTGGCGCGTGTAACCGAGGGTGACCCGCGCTTTCTACTATGAGCCGACCGGCTCAACCCTAGACAAGCGGCAACACCCCACAGCCGAACAACCCGTCATGCGGTAACCAACCCGCGCATATCAGTCTGACCATTCGCGTCGACGACCACGCCGAAGCGTCAGCCCAGCCAGGAATAACGAGGTGGCGCCCCCATCCAGGAGGCGCCACCTTGTCCTGCCCACTTGACAACAGTTGGTCACATATCAGTAGCGGTAGCTGCTCGGCATCGGTGACCAGGTGCCCTTGGAAGCTTTCCTGATCTGGCAGTCGGCCCATAGCGAGTTCCGCTTTGGCGAGGCGCTGTGGCCCGACTTCCGCAAGATCGACTTCGTGCGTGCCCTACGTTCCTACGCTCAGCGCCCGAACCAGACCGGCGACCTACTTGATTTTGGTCGTGCCAGCGCTGGTCTTGGTAGCGCTGCGGGAGGCGCACTCGGCGATCACCGTCACCGAGATCTTCGTTCCCTTGTCCTTCTTGGCGAGTTTGTAGGTGCTCTTGGTTGCACCGGAGATCGCGACCCCATTACGCAGCCACTGGTAGGTCAACGCGGACGCGGCCGGGCTGGAGGAGGTTTTGGCGGAGAGTCTCTTGCCGACCTTCTTGGTGCCGCTGATCGTCACCTTCGACAGACTGAAGCCGCTGGCAGAGGTGCGGGCAGAGGTGGTCGAGGTCGCCGCTGCAACTGCGGCGGCGGCATCGACGATGCCGGCCCCGGTCTTGCTGGTGCTGCACGCGTTGGCCAGCGGCTCGGCGGTCTTCTTCAGGATCGCGGTGATCTGCGAGACGGTGAGGCTGGGACTCGCCGCTCGCAACAGCGCCACCACACCTGAAACATGCGGGGTCGCCATCGACGTGCCGCCCGTCAAATGATAGGTGTCGTCGGGCCAGGTTGAGAGAATCCAGGAGAAGATGTTTGGGTCACTCTCGTAGGACGCACTGCCCCCTGGCGCCGCGATCGTGGCCGGGTAGCTGGAGGTGCCGTAGTTGCTGTAAGAGGCCAGCTTGCCGGTGTTACGCGTGGCGACCACGCGTATGACGTTCTTGCAATTGGCCGGGTAGGTGTTCTTGAGGGAGACGCCGTTGCCGGACGAGTCACCATTTCCCGCAGCGACTACCACTGCGGTTCCTTCGCTGACGGCCTCGTTGATGGCGGTCTGCACAGCGGTCGGGCAGGAGCCGTCGCCCGCGAGGGAGAGGTTGATCACGTCCGCTTTGTGGTGGTTGCTGGTGGATGCGCTGGTCTTGCTGTAGGTGGAGGCCCACAGAATGCCGCGGATAAGTTGGGTGTTAGTGGCGCCGTTGGCGTCCATGATGCGTATTGGCTCGATGGAGGCTCCCGGTGCGACGCCGAAGACCCCCGCGGAATTGTTTGCAATGGCGGCCGCAACGCCAGCCACAAGGGTGCCGTGATAACCGGTCGAGTTCTTGGGGCCTTCGTCCGTCGGATCGGTGTCGTTGCTGATGAAGTCATAGCCGGCGATCACATGGGAGTTGAGGTCGACATTCGAGGTGATGCCGGTGTCGAGGACGGCGATCACGGCTCCCGAGCCGGCGCTCGTCGTCCACGCGTCCTGGGCATCCACGCCGTAAGTGCTGGCGGAGGAATCGCTCACATTCCACAGGTAGTCGTAGTAAGTGTCGTTGGTGGCAGCGGTCGGGTAGACCTTGCCGTCGGATTCTGCCACTTTCACCCCGCTGACGACAGTGGTCTTCGCTTCGATCTGGGTGGCCTGGGCGGCGGTGGCGCCGGTGACGGTGACCGCGGCGATGTGAGAACCCAGTTGTTGAACGGAGGCCACCTGGCCACCGGCGTCGGTGACTGCGGCCTTCGCGGCGGCCACCGGGTTGGTCTGGGCGGAGTCGAAGGTGACCAGAATGGTCTGGTCGGTCGAGCCCGAATCAGCCTGGCTCGCAGTGGCCGGAGCCGCGACTAAGCAGAAGGCGGTGGCGGTGACGGCCGCGGTCCAGTGGAGGATCCTCATCAAAATCCTATCTATTCAGGAAGGCGAACGATTCTCACCCGGGCGCTGCGATTTGCTCTGGCGGGAGTCGGTGTCAGACCGCGGTGAAGCATGGAGCGCTGAGCAATCTACACGGCCGACCGGCCGTGACCGACTATTGAAAACGCCGCCTTCGTTTCAACGGTTCAGATCACTTTGCGGCTTGTCGAGCTGGCAGGGCCGCTGGAGTAGCCATTCTTCTTGACGGTGACGCACACAATCCGACTTCAGACCACCGCAAGCAGACGCAATCAGACGCCGCCGCACCCTTCCGGAACACGGTGAACCGCCTGAGTCGAGGTCTGAGCACCTCGCTGGGACTCTGCCGAACCTGCCGGCGCTGATTCCAGCGCAATCCCGGGGTCACATTGCGTCGGATTGCGTCAACGCGACGTAAAATGCGACATTCCGACGTCGTTCTGACGCAATCTGCCGCAATACAACGTCGCTTCGTGCCGGCTGCGCCGCTGCTGCTGCACCATCCGGTGTCCTCAAAGGACCGCCGAGGGCTCAGCTGGCGCCAAAACCCCAGCTCAACTGCCCCTACGAGGCTCAACCCTACGAAGAGAGCACGATCTCCCGCCGCTGAACCCGGGGTCTGCTGCACGGATAGGTCATATCCGTGTGCAGCAGACCCTTGTGACAGGGCGCGGCCGGACAGGCAGGTGAGACGCTCGCACATGCCGCACCTGGGATGCGACTCGAGTCACACCGAATGGGCAGCCACGGAAGAATGGGAGGATGCGTGGGTGACAGGTCTGTTGGTGGCGGGAACTTCCTCTGACGCCGGGAAGTCGCTCATCGTGGCGGGCCTGTGCCGCGCGTGGGCCCGGCAGGGGATTAAGGTGGCGCCGTTCAAGGCCCAGAATATGTCCAACAACTCGATGGTCTGCCCGGATGGTTCGGAGATCGGCCGAGCCCAGTACCTCCAGGCAATCGCGGCCGGCGTGGAGCCCTCGTCGGTGCACAACCCGGTTCTCCTCAAGCCGGCTACTGACCGGCGGGCGTTCATCGTGCTGCGCGGTCAGCCGGGTGGCACTCTGGAAGCCGGTGACTACGTTAGCGGCCGCACTCGGCTGGCCGAAGCCGCGTTCGAGGCCTATAGCGAGCTGGAGTCTGCCTACGACCTGGTGGTGTGTGAAGGCGCCGGTTCGCCAGCCGAGATTAACCTTCGCAAGGGCGACTACGTGAACCTTGGCCTGGCTAGGGAGTTCGGCCTGCCGGTCGTGCTGGTCGGCGACATCGATCGCGGAGGCGTGCTGGCCTCGATCTACGGCCATTGGGGCATCGTGGACGCGGCCGACCGTGCGTTGCTGGCCGGCTACCTCATCAACAAGTTCCGCGGCGACCAGTCGGTGCTCGACCCCGGGCTGGACGAGCTCACGGCGAGGACGGGCCTTCGATGCTTCGGCGTGATGCCCTGGCTGAACCAGGTCTGGTTGGACAGCGAGGACGCTCTCGCGTTCGCGAAGTGGCCGCGGTTACCTGGTAGGGCTGGGACCCTTCGGGTGGCCGCCATCCGGTTCCCGCGCATCTCGAACGCCACGGATTTGGACGCTCTGGCAGCTGAGCCCGGCCTGGACGTGTTCGCGACCGCCAGTCCGGCCGACATCACTTCCGCCGATCTGGTCGTTCTGCCTGGCAGCCGCTCGACACTGGCCGACCTGGCCTGGCTGCGGGAGCTCGGCTTGGCCGACGCCTTGCTGCGGCGGGCGAGCGCCGGTGGCCCGATCCTGGGCATCTGCGGCGGTTATCAGATGCTCACCGAGACGATCGACGACCCTGTCGAGTCACGGCTCGGCACCGAAGCGGGCCTTGGTCTGCTGCCGGCCAGGGTGAGGTTCAGCGCGGAGAAGCTCCTCGGACGTCCACGCGGTGAGTGGCGCGGGAACCCGGTGGTCGGTTATGAAATCCACCACGGAGTGGTTGAGGCCACAGGCGGCGAGCCCTTCCTGGACGGCATCCAGGTCGGCAATACCTGGGGGACGATCTGGCACGGCGCCTTCGAGAACGACGACTTCCGGCGCGCCTGGCTGGCAGAGCTGGCTGTTGTAATCGGTTCCTCTTGGCGCCCCGCCGAGGGCGCCCCCGGCTTCGCCGAGCGCCGCACGCTCATGCTGGACAGCCTCGCCGACACCCTCGAGCAGAACGTGGACCTGCACGCGCTGCTGGCCCTCAGCGGCGGGTATTGACCGATCCACCGCCTACCCATGTCTACAGATCGCCGCAACGTCCGACTCTAAATGCCGCAGCGAGTTCAGTGGCTGATGCCCCACCGGGTGCTCAGGCCTGCGAGGATCCGGGCATGAGCTGGGTCAGCAACATCCTGGTATCCGTCGACAGAGAAGACCGCCCGACGGTCGAGCTGCTCAACACTTGGCTGCGGACCGAGGCGCGGCGTCGCGATGAAGTCCCTGGGATCGGGGTGGGATTCTTGAACGACCTCACGAGCGATCCGGACAACGCCTGGGGCGGACCCAAGCAGCCAGAATGCGATGTCTGGGGCGGTGCGCTCAATCACGCCGACCTCGACGCGGTCGTGACGAAGTTCGCCATGCTGCCCTGGCGTACGCCCGCTGCGGCTCAACTTCTCGTGATGGATCAAGAGCAGTCCTACTTCCGGCTTTGGATGCTTCGCAATGGGACGCCGCAGCAATACGCTCCTACGCCGCCTGCCGACGCCGCCGCCTGGTGATCACTCAGCACGAACATCCGGTCATGCCGCGCCGCGCGTGCATCGAAATTTGCCGACGGCTTCGATCGACTGATGGCGAAACGCCCAGCCCGTAGGATCCGATCGTGGGTGCTGCACAGGAGAGGTTCGATCGACTTGTGAAGTCAGTCTGGGGACCAGCGCTCCGCCAGGCGGGGTTCACGGGCTCTGGGAAGGTGTTTGTGCTTCCCGACGACCGAGATTGGGCAATGGTCGGGTTCCAGACCTCTTCCGCGAGCACAGGGGGCGAGTCCAAGTTCACGATCAACCTGCTGGTCGTAGAGAAGAACGCTTGGCAAGAAGCTCGTCAACAGCGCCCTTGGTACTCGGCAAAGCCCAGCCCGAACACCGTCGCCCTCTTTCGCTATCAACAGCGCGCCGGGTTCCTGACCCACGGTGGAGATCATTGGTGGCGGGTTGCGGGCGACGGCAGCAACGAGGGGCAGATCCGCGACGAGATACTCGACGTGCTCATGCGGCACGTGGTTCCCAAGCTGAAGATCGAGATGGCGAACCAGCAGCCAGGCCCACGAGGGATGCTCGACGGGCAAGCTTGACCCGAAGGGGACGCCCGCTTCTGCCGCACCTGGCGCGTGCGTGCTGGGTGCGTCTAGCTCGCTGGGTCGTACATGAACTCGTGGAGTTCCTGTGAGCAGCGGTAGGCGATCACTGATCTCAGGCCAACGACCGGACTCGCGGCGGCCTCGATCGCTCCTGGTTCAGGCGGGCGATGCCTCGTATGCGGCTCGGTGCGCGAGTACCTCGTCCATGTGAGTCTCGGCCCACGACTTGAGGCCACGCACCATCTGCCGGAGCGAGAGGCCGAGATCTGTGAGTTCGTAGGTGACCGTGACTGGAACGGTGGGCGTCACCGTGCGAGTGATGAGACCGTCGCGTTCCAGCGAGCGGAGCGTCTGGGTGAGCATCTTCTGGCTGACACCGGACAGCATTCGGGACAGCTCGGAGTAACGCATCGCTTTGGGCTCGTCCGCGACGCCGGAGCCCAGCGGGCGCGACCCGGACCCACCCAACGCACACAGGATCAGCGTGACCCACTTGTCGGAGATCCGATCAAGCAGCTTCCGGCTGGGGCAGGCCGCGAGAAAAGCGTCGTACGTCGCCTTGGCCTGTGCCTTCTTCTCGGCCGCTCTCATCGTCGACATCGTTGTTCCTCTCATGCCCTGCTGGAGACCAACGCACCCCAAGGTGCCTACTTCCCATAGGGAAGTTACCCAACCATACTGGCGTTCGAACCAACACACCATCCCTCGTCGAGACTTCGGCCGGGAACGAAAGGCACCGTTATGACCGCACCGACCGTCACTCTTCCCGGTGGCACGTGGACTCTTGGCGATCTGGTTGTCACCCGCTTTGGATACGGCGCGATGCAACTCTCGGGCCCCGGCGTGATGGGACCGCCCGCCGACCGCGACGCGGCGCTTACTGTGCTCCGGGAGGTTGTCGCCTTGGGCATCACCCACATCGACACCAGCAACGCCTACGGTCCGCGCGTCACCAACGAGCTGATCCGTGAGGCATTGCAGCCCTACCCGGAGTTGCTGCATGTGGTCACGAAGGTCGGCTCGTGCCGCGACGAGCAGGGCGGCTGGCCTCCTGCCAGACAGCCCGACGATCTACGCCGCTCGGTCGAAGAGAACCTCCAGACCCTCGGCGTTGATGTGCTCGACCTGGTCAACCTGAGGCTGGGCAACGCGCAGGGACCTCAGCCTGAGCCACTCACAGCGGCCTTCGAGACACTCGTGGAACTCCAGCAACAGGGCCTGATCCGGAACCTGGGCCTCAGCAACGTCACTGCAGAGCAGGTCGCCGAAGCGCGCGCGATCGCACCCATCGTCTGCGTGCAGAATGCGTACAACCTTGCCTACCGTCGCGACGACCACCTGATCGACGAACTCGCCGCAGAAGCCATCGCCTACGTGCCCTTCTTCCCGCTCGGCGGGTTCAGCTCCCTCCAGTCCAAGATCCTCTCGACCGTGGCCATCCGGCGGCACACGACGCTGATCTCGGTGGCCCTGGCCTGGCTGCTGCAGCGCTCGCCGAACATCCTGCTCATCCCCGGCACCTCATCCGTGGCGCACCTGAACGAGAACGTCACCGGCGCCCGCCTCGCGCTCTCCGACGACGACCTCACCGAACTGGACAAGATCGGGCTCCAGACGCACTGACCAGGTCACCGGGTGGGGTCGAAGCCCCTCGACGATGGGAATGCTCGCACAGCCCAGTTGGGAGATCTCGACGTGCACAACGCCAGCTCGCTTTGCCTGACTCATCGACCCGATCACGGTGACTCGGTGAACCGCGTCCGGTCGTCGAACCGGACCGGGGTGTGGGTCAGCGCGGCTGCTCGACCCGGTCGAGGGCCGCTCACGTGGAGGGGCTCAGCGAGGACTCGACGGCCCGTAGGCTTTCGCCGCCGACGAGTTCGAAATCCTCCGGATGGTCGCAGTTGGGCGCGAACCGCAAACCCGCGGACCAGTGTCCAGCCGTGTCAGGGCCGGTCTGTTCGCCATGCTGCCGTGTCGGATGTCATCTGGTGGGAGCCGACAAGAAGTTCCAGTTTCTCGTTGCTTTCACTGCCCGGGGTGGCGATGAAGAACCCGGCGAAAACGTGACGGCCGGGCACCTGGGCCCCGACCGGCTTTCTCGGGCATCCGGTCAGCCGCGAGGCCGCTCTAGTCGTGAGCCTCCGATGCTCGGTGACCGGACTTAGCCAGAGGGCTCCTCATCTGCCGCTCGGGAGGACCGCTACCTCTTCGAGTCCGGCATCAGCGAGGCCGTGGTTCCCGACATGCGACTTTCCCGCGGTCAGCGCGGTCGATCGTGCCGAATGCAGGTTTTCCTCGAACGGCGGTACGGAGATACACGCCGCTGGTCGACCTGTCCAGCCCGTCGGACATGGGCCGCTTGTGTCGCCGTCCAGCTAGGTGAGTCTGCCCACAGGTTTCGGAGCATAGGCTCACGTCGAATCCCCCATTCAAGACATTCGCGCGGCTGCTGCAGGGTGACGAGTGCTGGCAAATCATTGGATTCGTCCCTTGGGCTTGCTTACTGGCCCCACTTGAGTGTTCAGGATCTCGTTGTCGTCATGCTTCTTTCTGCCATCAGAGTGGCGCCGTGCACATCTGCCCAGTCGAGCAGCGCCCGCAGTGGGGGTAGCAGGCTCTTTCCCAGTTCGGTCAGACGATATTCGACGCGAGGTGGGATGGTGGGGAACTGCTCGCGGTCGATCAGGCCGTCTTGTCGCAGGCCCTTCAGGGTGAGTGTCAGCATGCGCTGGGAGATCCCGTCTACTCGGCGGTGGAGCTCGTTGTATCGCACCGCTTCGCCGGACGACAGGGCCGCGATGATGAGTGCGCTCCACTTGTCGCCAATCCTGGCCAGGATCTCGGCGGTTGCCCGGCAACCGCTGGTTCCATGGTGCTGGTCACGAACACCACTGTCTGTGCCGCTCACATCAGTGCCTCCTTGCGCCGCCCGCCCGCGCGAACGAACATAGTGTAACGCCCATCTAGTTCGTGTCCCGGAGGTCTTGTGAAGCGTATTGAGTATGACCGCTACGGCGGCCCCGAGCTGATGCACCTGTCCAGGTTCGACGCACCCGCAGTTGGGCCCGGCGACATCCTCGTGAAGGTGGAGGCCGCATCCATCAACCCCGTCGACTGGGGCATTCGGCGAGGGAGGATGAGGGTGCTGACGGGATCTTCCTTCCCTCGCGTGATGGGCAAGGATCTTGCAGGAACCGTAGTGGAGGTCGGTCAGGGTGTTGTCGGCTGGCAGGCGGGCGATGCGGTGTTCGGATGCGTACCGTGGACACGGACGGGGGCGTTTTCGTCTCTGGCGCTCGTTCGAGCCAGAGACATCGTGAGAAAGCCGGAGTCGCTCTCGTTCGCGCAGGCAGCCGCGCTCCCCACGATCGGCCTGACCGCCTGGCACGGCTTGATCCGCCAGGCGAGGTTGAAACCGGGTCAGTCGCTGTTGGTGAATGGCGCCGCCGGCGGTGTCGGCAGTGCAGTCGTCCAGATTGCGCAGTCACTCGACGCCATGGTCACAGCGCGAGTCGGCTCCCGATCCTTCCGGCGCATGAAGTCGATGGGTATCGAGACCGTGCTCGACTACCGAGAATCTCCGCCGACAACCTTGGACCACGGTTTCGATGTCATCTTCGACTGCAACGGCAGCCTCACCGCTCACGACATCGATCGTTTGCTGAAGCCCGGCGGAGTCGCTGTGGACATCACCCTGAAGCCCACAAAACTGTTGCGATCCCTCGTCATCCGGCGCCGAAAGTTGGCCTCCGGAATGGTGGATCAGAAGACGTTGCTTGCCGTGGCTGAACTCGCGGCATCGGGAAAGCTGACACCGAACATCGGAATCGAAGTCCCCCTCGAGGAGGCCATCCCACTCATCACGCGCCTCGAAGGCGGGGAACGGATCGAAGGGAAAGCAGTAATCATTTTCGACTGACGTGCGTCTGTTCCGTAGGCGTCTTTCCGCCGTCCCGCCCGCGAGTCCGGCGGACGTGGTTCTCCGCGCCGAGCAGAATGCTCAGGCTCACGCCCTCGCACAGGCCCTGGGCACACTGCAAACCTCACCCACGGCCGACCGAACCGCTATGTGAAGATCAGCGGCGATGCCTGCCGGGCACTCCGTCTCATCCAGTCGCTACTGAAACGCACTGTTCTGTCGCATTCGGGGCTGGCGGCGGTGACCTACCGAGTCCCGATCCTGTGGTGAGTGGTGATCGTGTGATCGACCAACGGCATACTGGCTGATCGTGCCCAATGAGACCGCTGTAGCGCCGACGAGCGGACGGCCCCGGATCCCAGGTGAGGTCTGGGTTCTTGTGGCGGCGGCCTTCGTGATCGCTATCGGATTCGGGTTGATCAGTCCCGTGTTGCCGTCGCTCGCGCAGAGCTTCGGGGTCGGAGCATTCGCCTCAAGTGTGGTCGTCAGCGTGTTCGCGTTCTTCCGCCTTGTGTTCGCTCCTGCTGGCGGGTTGCTCATCGCAAGACTGGGTGAACGGCCGGTCTACCTGGCCGGCCTTGTCATCGTCGCGGTATCCACGGGAGCCACCGCGTTCGCGCAGAACTATTGGCAGCTGGTGCTCTTCCGGGGTCTCGGCGGCATCGGATCGACGATGTTCACCGTCTCCGCGGTCGCGCTCCTAGTTCGTCTTGCTCCGGCCAGCATTCGCGCCCGGGTATCGTCCGCATACGCGACCGCATTCCTGCTCGGCGGGGTAGGCGGGCCGGTCATCGGCGGACTGCTGGGCACCCTGGGCCTGCGGGTGCCCTTCCTCGTGTACGCCGTTACGTTGCTGATGGCTGCCGGCATCGTCGCGGTCTTCCTACGTCACGCCTCGCTGCGCCCGGCGCCCGGCAGACCCGTGCTGCCATCAATGAGTGTCCGTGAAGCGTGGGGCGACAGCGCCTACCGGGCGTCGGTCGGCTCCGCGTTCGCCAACGGCTGGGCCAACTTCGGGATGCGCAACGCGATCCTGCCGCTGTTCGCCATCGCGGTCGTCGGCAAGCAGCCCTGGGCCGCGGGGATGGCACTGGCAGTATTCGCCGCAGGAAACGCAGCCGGTCTGGCTATTGCTGGCCGCCGGGCAGACCGAATCGGACGCAAGCCGTTCATCCTCAGCGGACTCATCATCTCCGGGGTAGCCACCGCCGCGACCGGGCTCGCACAAAGCCTGACCATGCTCGTCATCGTTTCCGTGGTCGCCGGCATCGGTGCGGGTGCCCTGAACCCGGCACAACAAGCGTCCCTAGCCGACGTGGTGGGCCGCGAGCGCAACGGAGGCCCGGCCCTCGCCGCCTTCCAGATGTCACAAGACTTCGGGTCCATCGTCGGCCCACTGATCGCCGGTCTCCTCGTCGACCAGGGCAGCTACCCTCTGGCCTTCGGCGTCACCGGGGCCATCACGCTACTTGCCGCCCTACCGTGGCTCCGCGCCCGCGAAACACATTCCACCCAGCCTCACCCCGAACGCACATAGTCCCCGGACGCGCCTCGAAATTCTCGCCCGAACCTCAATCGCCACATCCCAACCGAGTCCAGCTCAGGAATGAGGCAATGCTTGCTCATGCTGCCGAGTTCATCGAGTAGCGATTCTTGGCGGATGAAGGCCTCGGCCGGGGGCTAGGAGTTCGTCCTCCCCAACACAGCGACTATTGCAAGAGCAACGATTATGGTGAGCATGGCAGCTTGGCCGATCGTGCCGCGCATCAAGAGCCCTCGGTCATGTTGCGCATCCCAGTTGAGGTAGCCCTTCGCCATTAGTCCGGGGCGTAAGCCTGTCGCCACAAGGGTCACGCCGATGCAAATGGATCCACCCCACACCAACTCGTCATAGGTGAGGACTTGCGTCAACAGCAACAGGTGACTTCCGGCCAGCGACACGGGCCATTCCCAGGCCAATCGCCAACCATCCTCGCTGGCCCGACGCAAAGCCGGCTCGGTGCCTGTCCGCCAGACGAGCACGCAAGCGAGACCCCAGAACACAACGGTCCCTAAGACGGTCCAGACAGGGCAGACACTTCTAAAGCCTCTCATTCAGAACGCACGCTTCTGCCGCACTTGCCGCGTCCCGTTCGGGTGTCGCGCGGGTATTTCTAGCGGACAGCGTGGCGGACGTAGATCACGCCGTTGTCGAATCGTCGGTGGTCCAGCAACTCGAGGTCGAGCCGCACGCCCCGAGGCAACGCCGGCTTGCCGCCGCCCACGACGACCGGGCACAGCAACAGCACACACTCGTCGACCAGTCCGTGCCGAAAGGCCTCCGCCGCGATCGTTGCGCCGCCGATGCTCAAGTCCGAGCCGGAAGTCTCCTTGAGCCGTCGTACCGCTTCGGGCTCGAACTGCCGCTCGATCCTGGTGCGCGCGGTCGAAACGTCGGTGAGCGAGGAGGAGTAGACCACCTTGTCGGCGTCACGCCAGATCCCGGCGTACTCACGAACCACCGCAGGCTCGTTCGTCAACCAGTCATCGCTCTCCCACACCCGCATCGTCTCGTACATGCGTCGCCCGTAGAGCGAGGTGCCGATGTGTCGCTCGTGCTCGTTCCAGAACGCGTGCACTTCCTCATCGGGCACAGACCAGTCGAACGAACCGGTCTCATCCTCGAGGAAACCGTCGAGCGAGATGTTGGCCGCGTAGATCAACTTGCCCATGGAACCCCCCGCTAGGTCGAGAGCTCCAGCCTGCAACGTCCCGCCGACACCGGCAATACCGACGATCTCATCTGCTGCGCGTCGAGCAAGTTGTCGCTGATTCTCTTCATGGAGGCCGTCCCCGCTGCCCTTCACCTCGGCCCGATCATCAGGAATCCGTCCTGGCCTGACCGGCGGCCACTCGGGGGGTGCGCGTGCGCCGATTTCGTCGAGCAGCCGGTGCGGCTCTCGCAACAATTCCCTACGGGCCGCGCTTCTGGGCGTTCGCGAACACGTCGGTTGCACTGGGTGACGGTCGCGCACGCCATCCCCATGAGCAGTACCGGCGATGATCGTCTGCTCGACCGGCCACCAGGGATCGGCCGGTCGATGTGGAAGGGCAAGCACTTCGACACCCTCGTTGACTACGTGATCCGGCACTGCGAGCCCTGTCGAGCTCAAGTCTCCTGACGGGCCGGGATGTTCACTTCGCGATGGCGAAGAACATCGGGCTCAGGTAAGGGATCAGCCAGACGGCCCACACGAACACGCTGAACTTGTGGAAGTTCTTGATGGCGACTTCGTCCTTCTTGAGCAGGACCACGAGCGCCCAGACTGCGTGTACGAACATCAGCACGATGGCGGTGAGCCCCGAGATACCGTGGACGTCGAAGGTCATGCCGCCCACGTAGTCGAACATCATGCCGGTGCCGAGGGAGTCGCAGACCAAGCCGAGGACGAACAGTAGGAAGTTCCACCACCGGAGGCGGCTCCCGATGCGTTCACCCCAGACCCCGACCGTATAGAAGATCAATGCCGAAGTGATGAATGCGCTCGCGAGCGGGTTCATGCCGACTCCTGGGTCGTTGACCGAGGAACGCTAGGGACGAAACAGACCCGAACGACGGACGCGGCGCTCAATGCTTGACAGCGGGTGCGATGAACGCGGCAATCGCCACGACGCAACCGATCGCCATCAGGAACGACGACCCGGGATCGCCATTGGTGCTCAGGAACGCCGCCCCCCCGCCGAGGGCAAGGATCACTCCGAGCAGCCCGACCACGGTCGCGATGATCCAGATCCGCGCACGGGAACGGATCGCATCCACCAGCATCCAGAGGCCGAGCAGCGTGATCGCGGTGCCAAGCAGCAGATGCGCGTTCAGAAGCATCAGAGGTGCGGACTCCGCCCACGCATTCCCGGTCTCGGGCACATCCAGCCACAGCGCATCGGCCACGCCAACGACCACCTGGAGCAGCAGGGCCAGGATCATGGCCATTCCCAGCTTCGGCAGCCGGCGGAGCGCCCGCTCCGCCGGAGAAGCGATCTGGGAGGCTGTGGAGGACGAGCTCATGTGCGGGTGTTCCTTGCTCTCGATCTTGCTGACACTTATGTCGGTATCCTACCGTAGAACTGCGACGCGGCTACAGCCGCACCCAAGGTACCTAGCCGAGTAGGAGATGCACATGCCGAGAATCTCCGCTCCCACCGTCGCCGAACACCGCTCACGACAACGAACGGCGTTGCTGCGAGCCGCCACGGACATCCTGGTGACCGAGGGAATCGGCGCGGTCACCCCTGCCGCGGTCGGAGCCGCCGCGGGGCTCGCTCGGCCCAGCGTCTACCAGTACTTCCCCTCGGCGGCAGCAATCATCGCCGCGATCATCGAGGACGCGTTCCCCCGGGCGAACAAGCTCCTCGCCGACGCCATCGCGTCCGCCACTACGCCACGCGAGCGCCTCGACACCTACATCCGCGAAACACTGCGCCTCGCAGCCGACGGATACCACCGCCCGGCATCGGCCCTTGCCGGCGCGACCCTCCCCCCCGATTGCGTCGCCCGCCTGGCCGACCTGCACCACGAGCAGGCCGCACCGTTCCGCCAGGCACTCTCCGAACTCGGCGTTCCCGACCTGCCCCTGACCGCCCCACTCCTCGGAGGGATCATCGACGCCGGGATGACGATGGTCGAAACGGGGCAGCCGCTCGTCGACGTCACCGAACGAACCACGGCACTGATGCACGCAGCAATTTCACGCGCTCCACGCCAGGCCTCCAATCATTGACAGGGACCTGAACTCCCTGCGGTCGCCTCCTCGGCTCCATCCGCCCCGCTCGGGTGCACCGAAACATCCGGATCTGCCGCAAGGTGGTGGTTGGCATGAAGCCAGTCCGAGATGATGTTCGGGTGAGTTCCGCCACTGTTTTGGTGCGGGCGGCGACCTTTGCTGACCTGCCCGATGCCGCGCAGATCATCGCTGACCACCGCAGGGAGAAGTCGAGCGACTGGGTCGAGCGATTTAGTCTCGACCTTGCAGATGCCGGCCGACTCTTCCTGGTCGCAACGATCGCCGACGAGGTGGTGGGATTCGGTCAGGCGCGATTCATCGAAGGCGCAGCCGACAGCACTGAATCCCCACCTGCGGGGTGGTACCTCAGCGGAATGACGGTGCCCGCATCAGTCCGGCGGCAAGGAATCGGTGGCGCGCTGATCGAGGCCCGTCTGCAGTTGATGGCTCAGCGAACTTCCACGGTGCACTACTTGGCCGACCCGGCCAACGTCGCGACGGTCAGCCTCCACGCCAAGTTCGGCTTCACCATGACCCACCGCGTTGCACTTGAGTCTGAGGACGTCCAGCTCGATCACTATCAGCTCGACCTGATCAGCCCTCAAACGTCCTGATCTGCCGCCTATCGGATGGGGATCCCGGTTCATGCACGCGTGCGTCATCTGACTGGTGGAGTCATTCAGGGTGCGCGTCAAGGACGGTGACGTTCATGGGCATTCGGTTGCGGCGGCCGAGGCGTCCGGTCAGCAGGCTGCGTAGGCCCCGTCCCACCAGGGTCGCCTTGGTGAGGTCGCGGAACTCGGCGGCGTCGGAGGTGACGAGGCGCAGCAGGGGTTGTGCGGCGACTTCTGGGGTCTGACCCCACAGGCCGACCACGACCTGCAGCCCGCCGAGGCGCTGCTCATACCCTGCCTGTGACGTGACGCTCCCCAACATGTCGGTGATCACCAGGCCCGGATTCATGCCGTGCACCCGGACGCCGCTGTTCTTGGTCTCGGCGCGCAGCGTTTCGGTGAACTGCCGGACCCAGCGCTTGCTCGATGCGTAGGCGTTCTGCAGCGCCACCGGCCCCTGGTCACCCTGGCCGTAGACGTTCACGAGGTCACCGTGGCCCTGGCCGAGGAACACCGGCAGCGCAACCCGCGAACCGTGGAACGTGCCGAGGATGTTCGTGCGGACGACCCTCTCGAAATCCTCGACCGGCGTGGACGCCGTGGGTCCGTAGACGCCTGAGGCGCCGGCGTTGTTGACCCAGATGTCGAGGGTGCCGTGCGCGAGAGCCTCCTCACGCAGCGCTTCGACATCCGCCAACTCAGCCATGTCGCAGCGACGTCCGGACGCCTCGATCCCCTCGGTGCGCAACCGTTCGACGGCAACCGCGACATCGGCGTCCGACCTGGACGCCAGCACCACCGACGCGCCGTGACGACCCAGCACACGGGCCATCGCGAAGCCCAGCCCGCGCGATGAACCGGTGACGACCGCCACGCGCCCCGCGAGCATGTCCCGACGTGCATCCATGAATCATTTGTACGCTTCGCCCGGACCGACCAACAAGCCCCGACCGGCCTGCAGCATCGACCAGATTTGCCGCCGACCAGACGTTCCCGCGGGAACGTCCGGAAATGCCGCTCCTCGCGCGGTCGATCCTGCCGACGATCGGAAGTCAAACCTTCCACTTCGCGAGGCTGTCCGGGACGTGCGCTATCAGCCGATCGAGGGTGCGCCTTGATTCGTGAGTGACCCAACTGGATTCCGTACCTAGAGGTATGTACAGTGGGGCCATGGACTCGCGCGAACGGCTGATCGAGACGATGAGCGAGCTGATGTGGGAGCGCGGCTACGCAGCCACCAGCCCCCGTGAGGTTCGGGAGCGTTCTGGAATCGGGCAGGGCAGCATGTACCACCACTTCCCCAGCAAGCGGGACCTCGCTCTGGCAGCGCTCGAGAGGAACTGCGCCGACCTGTTGCCCGCCTCTGAGGCGCTGCTCACGGGGGATGGCGACTCATCCGAGAAGCTGGCCCAATACCTGAGCCAACCCAAGGATGCGCTCAAGGGCTGCAAGGTGGGACGGATGACCCAGGACCCCCTGGTCGCCACCGACCCAGGGCTCCTCGCTCCCGTCGCCGACGCCTTCGACCGCATCCACCAGGCATTGGTGCGAGTGCTCCGCACCGCGATCGAGGTCGGTGAACTCAGCGCGGAGCTGGATCCGGACCGGTTGGCGTATCTCCTGACCGCCACCATCCAGGGGGGGTACGTACTGGCCATCGCCCAGCAGGACCGGCGTCCGTTCGACGAAGCCCGCGCCGGGGCCCTCGACTTGTTGCGCGCAGCCGCACCGAGGGCGACACCACGTTCAGGGGCCGCGGAACCCTCCGCGTCCCCCACAGAGGAGGAATGGACGACATGACAGTGCGGATCGGCATCAATGGCTTCGGCCGGATCGGCAGGAGCTACCTGCGGGCGGCGTTGGCAAGTGCAGCCGACATTGAAGTGGTCGCAGTCAACGACCTTACCGACGCAGCCACCCTGGCCGCGTTGCTGGAGTGGGACTCGATCTCTGGCCACCTCGATGGAGTCAGCGTTGCTGGTGACACGATCTCGGTTGGGGACAAGGCCGTCCGCGTCTTCTCCCAGACGGACCCAGCCGCCATCGCTTGGGGTGAGGTCGGCGCCGACGTCGTGATCGAGTCGACCGGTCACTTCACCGACGGCGCGAAGGCACTCGCCCACCTCAAGGGCGGTGTCAGGAAGGTCATCATCTCCGCGCCGGCCAAGGGCGATGTACCGATGTTCGTGCTGGGGGTGAATGACTCGACTCTCGACCCGTCCGCGTCGGACGTGTTCTCCAACGGCTCGTGCACAACCAACTCGCTGGCGCCGCTGGCGAAGGTGTTGAACGATCGCTTCGGTATCGAGAGCGGCCTGATGACGACCATCCACGCCTACACCGGCGACCAGCGGCTCCACGACGCCCCGCACTCCGATCTGCGTCGGGCAAGGGCAGCAGTGATGTCGACGATCCCGACGTCCTCAGGGGCGGCCAAGGCGATCGGCAAGGTCATCCCAGAGCTGGACGGCCTTCTGACTGGCTTCGCATTGCGGGTGCCGGTTCCGGTCGGCTCAATCACCGACCTGACGGTGGTCCTGAAGCAGACTGCCAGCGCGAGTGAGGTGAACTCGGCGTTCCGCGAGGCCGCTACCACGGGCGCTCTCGCGCCCTACCTGCAGTACTCCGAGGCGCCGCTGGTCTCTGTGGACATCGTCGGCAATCCGCACTCAACGATCTTCGACGCCCCGCTCACCGAGGCCGTCCGAAACCAGGTAAAGGTCCTCGGCTGGTACGACAACGAGTGGGGCTTCTCGAACCGCCTGGTCGAGTTCTCCGAACGCATCGGCCAGGCGCTGTAGCCGCAGAACGTGCCGCCCGCCATCCCCGAACTGGGAGGATTCCCGGCTAGCAATTCCGTATTGGGAACTCGATCTGGACCGCGCTTTCGCAGTCCCCCCGAAACACCGAGTGCGCTGGAACACCCCTCCGGCGGACACGTAGCCGAGACACCAACGCGCTCACATGCCGCGGTCAGTGGTGTGGGCGGGAAGGGCATAAGGCGCTGGGAGATACATTCCTTTGCGTGACTACTGAGCCCTCCCGATGGCTGGATCTGGTTTCGGAGATGCAGGCAGCAGTGTGGGAGGAAGCACCGCTCCACGAAATCACCCATGGCGTGGTGGATCTCTGGGGCACCAATGGCCAGATTGTCCATGGTCCGTGGTCGGCAGCAGAGTGCCAGTCCGTCCTCCTGCCATGGTTGGCTGCCGGCTGGGTCGACTTGATTGCCGACGTTGAGCCTCCTTGGCCTCTGGCGCCCTCAGACTGGCAGCCCCGGGCCAAACGGGATCGAACGTTCCTGATCCTGTCGGCCACCGACGCCACAGAGCTCCTCAACGATCCTTCGCGATGGGTTCTCGGAACGGCCGACGGACACGTGATGTTGTGTCGCACGGAGGAGAGCCAAGAGCGTGGCTTTTCAGATTGGCTCGACCTGGCCCGACAGGCGAAGTAACCCGTAGGGCAAAACGTGCTGCACTGCCGCGTGGCGCGTCGACGCTGTGCCTTTGGTTACGGGATCGCTGTCGCCACCCCAGTGATCACTTGAGGGGACGGTCGCGGCAGGACCAGCGCCTATGTAGTGCATGCGTACTACACTTGCAACGCGGTTGATGGTATTGATTGGACCCAGCGCGGCGAATATCTCGCCAAACATGGTTTGACGCCGGCCCTGGCGAATGAAGCTTGGAACGATCCGAATCGGCTGGTGATCAGTCCTGACCCGGCGTCGATCTCAGGCCGAACGATCCGCGTGATCGGCTGGTCAATGACCCTTGCCGGCCTGGTTACGGTGATCGTGCTTCCCGATGATGACGTCGTCTGGGGCGTGAACGCCTGGCCATCCAACTCCACAGACCAACGTCGATACCGACAGGAGCCCACTGATGTCGATCAATGACCTCATCGCCGCAGAAGCTGCTGCGGACGAACAGAACCCGGACGCGCCGCTCAAGGTGGGCTCGACGATCACCCGGGGACACAGCCGAGCCAAAACCTTGCAGATCCGACTCAACGACGACGAGTTGGCAACCTTGTCGTCTTTGGCCGAGACCCGTGGCATCCCGGTCTCGACGCTGGCCCGCGACTTGATCCTTGGCCAGTTGGCGGCGTCCGACACCTCGACTAAGGCGCTGATTGCACGCATCCGAGCTGAGCTCGACGCGCTCGCTTCTTCTGTCGCCTGACCGGAGCACCAAGTGGTGTAGGTCGAGCGCGAGGTCAGTGGGTTGCGCCGTCTCGATCTCACTGAAGGGGTGGTGTACGTCAGGCAGGCCGTCACGCGGACCAAGGGCCAGATTCGCATCGGCCCGCCCAAGACCCATGCAGGCATTCGCGATGTGGGCATTCCGCCGCATCTGATCAGCCATCTCCCCAAATACGTGGCGAGTCTTCCGGTGGCCGGGCGAGACGGCTACCTATTCCCCGGACGCGACGGCGTCTCGCCGATGTCGGAGAAGGCGTTGCGGTACGCATATGAGCAGGCCCGCAAGATCACCGGACGCGACGACCTCACCTTCCACGACATGCGTCACAGCACCGCGTCCCTGGCCGGCATGACCGGGGCGACCACAGCCGAACTCAAGGCGATGATGGGACACGCCACTGCTGGCATGGTCGAGCGGTATCAGCACGCGAACCGGGCGTCCCGCTCCCGGCTAGCGGAGAACATGAGCAAGTTGGTTGACGGGTAGTGCCGCGCATCGGCGCCAAAAGCGGCTCTTCACAAACGAGGGTGTAGTTGGGGTCTGAATCCACCGGTTTCGAGTAGCGATCTGGCGATATAGTTGGTCAGGTTCCGGAAGCCGAGGGCTGTGCCGCGGAGATGCTTGAGCCGGCCATTGATCTCCTCGGTGGGGCCGTGGAGGTGCCGGGTCGGTCGAAGTGGGCCAGGATGTCGTCGGCCTGCGAGGGCAGCGTCCGGCCGAGCGTGATGACCTCGGTCAGGGCGGCGGGAACGCCGCGGCTGACCGAGTCGATGAAATGTCGCATGAGCTCACGGCCTCGCTCCGGGTTCGCGGTAGGCCGCGATCACGGTTGGTAGACGCCCCAGGTGTCCTCGACCTCGAGGTGCTCGGCGGTGGCGAACAAGGTCTCCAGTCGCTGCTTCTTCTTGTCGGTGAGCAGGTCCGTTCCGGTGTGTAGCGTGCGGCGGCGGGCGCTGTGGAGGGGGTGGCTCTTGCGGCCGCGGTGAGCGTGAATGTCTTGCTGGACTCGGCGGCGGAATCGGTCCAGCGCGTCGCCGGCCAGACACCAGATAGCCTCAGGGGAACGCGAAGGATGTGATGTGTGACTGATGGCGGGTACGACCTCGTAGTGGTAGCCAACCGGCTCCCGCTGGACTTTTCGGTGTCCGAGGACGGCGAGATCAGCTGGACCCGGTCCCCGGGCGGTCTGGTGACCGCGCTCGAGCCGGTCATGCAGGGGGCCGGCGGCGTGTGGGTCGGCTGGTCGGGCGCCCCCGACCTCGAGTACGAACCGTTCGACGCCGACGGCGTGCGGGTCGTCCCGATCGCACTGTCCGCGTCGGACATCGAGCTCTACTACGAGGGCTTCTGCAACGACACGCTCTGGCCGCTCTACCACGACGTCATCGAGCCGCCGACCTACCACCGGCTGTGGTGGGACGCCTACCGGAGGGTCAATCGCCGGTTCGCCGAGGAGGCCGCCGCGCAGGCCGCGCCCGGCGCGATCGTCTGGGTCCACGACTACCAGCTCCAGCTGGTTCCCGCGCTCGTGCGGGAGCTGCGCCCGGACGTGCGGATCGGCTTCTTCAACCACATCCCGTTCCCGCCGCTCGAGATCTTCGCGCAGCTGCCGTCGCGCAGCCAGGTGCTCAACGGCTTGCTCGGCGCGGACCTCGTCGGCTTCCAGCGCGCGAGTGACGCGGCCAACTTCGTCCGCTCGGTGCGCCGCTTCACGGACCTGACCACACTCGGCGAGGTCATCACGGTGACCGAGGCCGGCGGCGACCGGCGGCACGTGCGCGCCGCCGCCTTGCCGATCTCGATCGACTCCGGGCATTTCGACAGCCTGGCCCGCAGCCCGGAGGTAATGGCGCGGTCGCGGGAGATCCGGGCCGAGATCGGCAGCCCCGACGTGATGCTGCTCGGCGTCGACCGACTCGACTACACCAAGGGCATCCTGCACCGCATCAAGGCGTTCGGTGAGCTCCTCCAGGACGGGCGCCTGGCCGTACCCAAGGTGACGCTGGTGCAGGTGGCGAGCCCGAGCCGCGAGACCGTGGGCACCTACGTGCAGCTCCGCGAGGACGTCGAGCTGCTGGTCGGCCGGATCAACGGCGAGTACGGACACCTCGGCTGCCAGCCGATCCGCTACCTGCACCACTCGTACCCGCCCGAGGAGATGGCCGCGCTCTACCTCGCGGCCGACGTTATGCTCGTGACCGCGCTGCGTGACGGCATGAACCTCGTGGCGAAGGAGTACGTCGCGGCCCGCTGGGACATGCGGGGTGTGCTCGTGCTCTCCGAGTTCACCGGGGCGGCGGACGAGCTCGCCGGCTCGGTGTTCGTTAACCCGCACGACATCGACGGGATGAAGGACAGAATCGTCTCCGCCGTCGAGATGGACTACCGCGAACAGCGCAGGCGCATGCGCCGGTTGCGGCGCCGAGTCATGGCAGACGACGTCCAGAAGTGGTCCCAGTCGTTCCTTGCGGTCCTCTCGGCCGTGCCGCAGCACCGGCCGGACGCATGACCGCCGGACCGGGGCCGACGGACGACCTACGGACGGCCCTCGCCGGGCTCGCTCGGGACACCGCGCGCCGCCCGCTCCTGGTCGCGCTCGACTTCGACGGCACCCTCGCCCCGCTGGTGGACGACCCGGACGACTCCCGGATGCTCCCCCCCGCCGCCGAGGCGCTGGCCCTGATCGCCGGCGTGCCGGACGTCACACTCGCGCTCGTCTCCGGCCGCTCGGTGGTCGACCTGCACCATCGGGCGGGGGCGCCCGAGGGCACCGTGCTGATCGGCAGCCACGGCGGCGAGCGTGGCCGCGTCGGTCCCTACGGGCTCGAGCTCGACCCGATCCGGCTCGACCCCGAGCAGACGGACCTGTTGACCCGCATCGGCGCCGGCCTCACCGCCGCGGCCCGCGGGCGCGACGGGGTCTGGGTGCAGCACAAGCCGGCGGCCGTGGTCCTGCACACCCGGATGGCTGGGGCCGTCGAGGCCGAGGCCGCCACCGCGCAGGCCCTCACCCTCGCGACGTCGCTCGGGGTGGACGCGCTGCAGGGCAAGGACGTCGTCGAGATCTCCGTGCTGGGCGCCGTGACCAAGGGCCACGCGTTGGTGACGCTCCGAGAGGATCTCGGGGCCCGGGTCGTGCTCTACGCGGGGGACGACACAACCGATGAGTACGCGTTCGCGGAGCTCGCGGCCACCGACCTGTCGGTCAAGGTCGGCGCTGGCGAGACGGCGGCCCGCATGCGCACTGGGGACCCGCGGTCGTTCTGCGAGGAGCTGGCCGCTTTCGCCGATGCGCTGATCAGGTAGCCGATGCGCTGATCAGGTAGCCGATGCGCTGATCAGGTAGCCGAGGGGCCGGGCACACAGGTCCCGCCCCCGACTCACCACCCCGCGACTACACCCTCGTTTGTGAAGGGCCGCAATTGGCAGCCACCGTTAACTGAGTCACCTGCGTTCTACTTCTGGAAGAAGCCACAATCCGCGTGATCCCACTCGATCACGCCGCGTGCGGTGCGCGTCGCCGGGATATTGCGTTGGCGCTCAGTAAATGCGATTCCAGACGGGTCCGAGCTAGTCCTTCGCGCCCTAAACGTAGATTTCGATGGGTAGGAGCCGGATCGACCTCCCACGAACTCTGGAATCCAAGCCAAATCCCAGGAGCGGGGGCTCCTGTAGAGCGCCTTCCTCTTCCTCGCGGGGCAGCTTCGATTCGGCGGGTAGGACTTGCTTCCTGATCGCGTCGTTGGCCTGCTGCACGATCTGGTCGATCGCTTTCGGATTCAGCTTGTTCAAGAGCTTGTTTCGGTTCAGGATGTGCGCGGGAGTATCCGCGCACATCCTGAACTGGGTACACCTGGGCCCGACTGGTCACACCCCTCTGTGCGCTCGTGGATGGAGGCACTTCCCGTCGGCTCAGGGCAGTGTGCAGCTTTCGATACGCGGGTGCGCGGCCCTTAGGAAAGGGTGCGCCGACTGTTGCCGAAGAACTGCAGGCGAAGGGCTACGAGCTGTTGGCGCCACCCGAGGGTTTCATCGTCACAGGCAAGTTCGGGCCACTGCGGAAGGGTGAACAGGACCGCGCCCGACAGTGGGGAGAACACCTGTGGCAGGGCATGCAGCCCGTCTCCTAGACCCACGCCGTTGATCCGGGCAGTGGTGTAACGCAGTCGACCCGTAACGATCAGCGGAGTCGGTCGGGGCTCCCGGTGCCGCCCTGCTGAAGTGCCTAACGGGAGGACGCAGACACGAGCTCCTTGCGGAATTCGCGGGGCGCCACCCCGTACCGCTGCTTGAACAACCTGCTGAAGTGAGCGGGGTCACCGAACCCGACGCGTCCGGCGATGGCGGTGACCGACTCGCCACCCGCCACGGAGCGAATCAGTTCTCGCCGGGCCCGATCCAGGCGGTTCTCGTTGATGTACTGACAAACGGTCCGATCGGACCGTGCGAACATCGAATGCAGGTATCGCTTCGAGATGGAGAAACGCAGCGCGATCCCATCCGGGGTCATCCCCGCGTCGGCGAGATTATCGAGGATGTACGACTCGATCGCCGCCACCAAGTCCCGCTGGGGCAGTGTGAGTGAGGAGTCCTCCTGCCCGTCCAGGGAGCATGCGATGAGGTCCACAGTGAGGTCGACGGCGGATGCTCCCACTTGGTGATCAATAGACTCCAGTTCGCCTGCAAGTGCGGCCATATAGGAAGCCACCACTGCGGGAATCCCACGCGAGCATTCGATTACTTCGCCGCAATGGCGGCGGACCGAATGGGACTCGGGCACCCGTTCCTGTGGAATGAAGATAGTAACCTTACGGATGAAAGAATCGATGATGAAATCGATCTTCTTGGTGGAGTCCCAGATCAACATGGATTTCGGGTGTAGCAGCGACTCTCCTCCATTCTGTCGAACCCGCTCCTGGCCATCGAGGAGCAGAAGTGCCCCGAAATACTCTCCGTCATCGACGCCGATCTGCCTGGATCCGCGGTGACCGACACACGGTTCGCACTCACAGCTGACCACCCTTAGTCCGCCGAAGTCCTTGAGTCCCATCCGGCCGTTGAAGCTCGCGGCCCGACCTGGCCCCAGACTCCATGGAAGGTGGGAGGCATTCAATGCCGACTCCCACGCGTCGAACTGCTCTGGTCCGCTGAAGTCGGCCGACGCCCAGCTGAGCCATGGCTCCGAGTGCTCAATCACACTTCCCCCTAGGACGGGTCCGGCTAAAGAGTACATCGTCGTCCAACTCCCGTGCACGGCAACACAAGCCGTGCGGCAACGCGCTTCCTAGGCTGCAAACAGGAGCAGAGGTCGTGAGAAGTTTACTTGACCGACCTTCGACTCCGTCAAGGACCCAGGGCGCCAACCGGGCGGCCCGAAGGGACATGAGAGGTGGTGCTTGATGGTTGGCAGGCTTAAAGAACCTGTATTCATTGTCGGGGTCGGTTGCACCCGCTTCGGCAATCTCCTGGAGACACCCGAGATCAAGGGATTGAGCCTTCAGGAACTCGCCGCGCGGGCAGCCGCCGAGGCCTTCGCCGATGCCGCGATCGATCCAAGTGAAATCGACGCCGTCATCGTCGGCAACGTCACGATGCAGACGTCGAACATGCCGGCGACCTACAGCCAGATTGCGAAGTGGGTGGGGGCCCAGCTCAAGGCGGGCGTCCACATCGACGGCGCATGCTCGACAACAAACATTGGCGTGACCCTCGGCGCGATGGGGATCGCGTCCGGCGTGTACCGCAAGGTGCTCATCGTTGGGCTGGAGTCCACTCTCAGCCAGCCGAAGAAGATGAGTCCATTCGAGCGCGAAAGCATTCCCACAGAGGAGATGTGGCTCTGGACCGACTACTGCGTTAATCAGGCTTACTCGGTGCCGCAGGGCTACGATATTTTCCCAACCTACAACGGCATTATTGCTCAGGCCTACTGCAGGAAGTTCGGGCTTTCCGTGGAGGAGTTCGACAAGGGCATGTTTGAGCTTTGCCGGACGCGTCGGCTGCACGGGTCCATGAACAAGAAGGCAATCCTGCAGGAGACTCTGGAGGATGAAGGTGCCCGATACGGGTTCTCGGATCCGTACGAATTCTGGACCTCCAGCTACAATCCGTTCCTTGCCTGGCCGTCGCGGCTCCGTAGTGTGGTCTCGGCCGCCGACGGGGCATCCGCAGTGATCCTGAGTAGCGCCGAAGGTATCGATCCCGCCGCCCCCATGCCGGTTGAGGTCAAGGGCTGGGGAGTCACGGTGAGCGACCTGCCGTGGTACGGGGACGACCCGACCTACATGGCCTACGATCGCATCTCGTTCGACAAGGCGTACGCGATGTCCGGAATCCAGCCGGCCAACATCGACTACTTGCACGTCCACGACTGCTCGCACATTTCGAGCATCTGCACCGCCGAACTCTCCGGCTACCTGCCCGAGGGACGTGGGCTCACGCTCGCACGCGAAGGCGAACTCCGCTTCGACGGGAAACGCCCGATGACCACCCACGGAGGACGTCACGCATTCGGCCACGCCTGGGCGGCCAGCGCCGGGGCAGACACCTATGAGGCGGTCAAGCAGATCCGAGGCCTTTGCGGCGATCGGCAAGTCCCGAAGCCGCCGCACACTGCGGTGGTCCACACGCACGGCTACGCCATGGTCAGCACTGTCATGGTGTACGAAGGGAGGTAGGCGATGTCCGAATCGATCATCCGGGATTACTACGAGAACCTCGCTGCCGGAAACCTGGTCGGCAAGAAGTGCGGTTCCTGCGAAACCATCACGTTTCCCCCGACGGCGCTGTGCGAGAAGTGCGGCAAGCCGGACCTGGAGGATGTGACCCTGAGCGGCGAAGGCGAGGTGCTGTTCATCTCGCACAGCATGGCGCCGCCGCCCAACCCTCGCTTCAACGACCTGGCACCCTACGCCTATGGCCATGTGCGCCTCGCCGAAGGAGTGTTCGTTCAGGGGATCGTCGTGGACGTGGGGGTGGAACCCGAGGAAATGGCGGCAGTCTACAAGCGGGGCCCTGCACCGGTGAAGGCGCGCATCCTGACCGTCGGGGACCTCGCGATCCTCGCGTTCGACCTGGTGTGATGGTGATGGCCGACATTGAGCAGGAAGTTGTCCGCATTGTTGCCGGAGTGGCCAAGACGGACCCAGGCGAGTTGGGTCCCGAGACTCGGCTAGCCGAGGATCTGATGGTCAAGTCGATCGGGCGCATCGAACTTGCGGCCCTCATCGACGCGCAATTCGGTACCCGGACGTCCAACTTCGAGATCCGTCGTCCGAAGACGATCCGGGATCTTGTGAATCTGGTGGCCGGAAAACTGTGAAACCGCTGGCCCGGCCCGGCTTGTCCGGGCCGGGCCACGTACGTGAGGAGGAAGAGATGGACCTCGTCGAGACCACACGCGCCCGGATCGGCGATGGGCCGCGAACGATCGTGTTCCCGGAGGGAAGGGAGTCGGCAGTTCAGGATGCCGCCGTCGTCCTGGCCAGGACGGGCATCGTCAGGCCCATCGTCCTGGACGCTCCTGCTGAGCTCGTAGCCCGCCTTGCCGCGCACGTTCCTGACCCCGAGGACTGCCTGATCGCCAACCCCATCGAGGATCCCCGATTCGACCGCTATTCCGAGCTGTACGCGGCGCGGCACCAGATGCCACTCAAGGCTGCTGAACTCATCGTCGGACGCTCGCTCTTCTTCGCCGCCATGATGGTGGCCGACAAGGAAGCCCACGCGATGGTCGCTGGGATCGAGTCACCGACTGAGGACGTGATCGTCGCCAGCCACCTCGTTCTCGGGATGGCGGAGGGCGCCAGTGCACCGTGCAGTTTCTACTTGCTGGACATACCGGGTCGAGACAGCCGCGAGGGCAGCCTTCTCGCGTTCACCGATCCCGCCATGAATCCGCGCCCCGACGCCTCGGGGCTCGCCGAGATCACCACTGCGGTGGCGACGGCTGTCGGCGCGATGTTGGGGTGGGAGCCCCGAGCGGCTCTCCTGTCGTTCTCGACCCATGGAAGCGCCGACGACCCGGCGGTGGACGTCGTTCGCGAGGCGTGCGAAATCCTCCGTGCACGCGGGGTCACCTTCGCATTCGATGGCGAAATGCAGGCCGACGCCGCCCTCGACGAGCGTGTTGCGCACCGGAAGTTGGGTGACAGCACCGTTGCCGGGCGAGCCAACATCCTGGTCTGCCCAAATCTCGACGCGGCGAACATTGGCGCGAAGCTTCTCCAGCACTTCACCGGCGCGAAGGCCTACGGGCCGTTCCTATTGGGCTTCGCAGGAACGGTGAGTGACTTGTCTCGCAGCGCCCAGCTGGAGGATGTCGTCGGGACGGCACTTCTCGTCGCCGCCCTTCCCCGATTCGGTGAGCGGCCGTGAAAGGCCTCGGGGTCGACGTCGTGTCCCTCGCCGAGATGCAGGGCACGATCGAACGCGCGGGTGATGCGTTCCTCGAGCGGGTCTTCGCTCCTGAGGAGAGGGACGACATCCCGGACGGTAGCGCCCGACTCTTCCACATTGCCAGCCGCTTTGCGGTGAAGGAGGCGGTATTCAAGTGCCTAGGAGCCACGTGGACGCCGAGCGCGTCCCTTTCTGACATCGTGGTGACCCGCTCGATGGTTGGTGCTCCAGAGGTGACAGTCCGTGGGGATTTTGGCCGCTCCCTGGCCGCACGGGGAGGAGGAAGCCTCCTCGTGAGCCTCTCGGTGTCGGGTGACACCGCAGTCGCGGTGGCGGCGCTGGAATGAATTGGTCCTAACTAGCCCCTGGCGGCGCGGCACCAGTGACGCGCTGCGCCCGTACCTCCCTACAGGCGCCGACCTATCCCGGTGGAGCGTCGACGCGCTCGCTACCGCGCGGGTCGCCGTCGTCGGTGTTCACGGCAACGCAACCGGACGGGATGACAGCGGCCACGTCGCGCGTTTTGGTCAGCGTCGAATGGCGTAGCGCAGGAAGACGGTGCCCGGGCTGAAGCGCCGTTCCTCAACGAGGGAGAGGTCGAGGCTCAACTGCTTCGGCAGGAAGCGGATCCCGGCTCCAACCCTCGCCCGCGGGCGGCCCGGCCCTTCCAAGGTCGCGGAGAACACCACCTTCTCGGCGGCGTGCCAGATCGGAGCGAACTTACGGCGACGTGGTTGGGCGGGTGGGGCACCGCGGTCTCCCGACTTGGCTTGGGGACGAGTGCGGGGCGGCGGGTCATGGATGAAACTGACGGAGGTTGTTGACAGTCGGGGCTTCCATTTGGCAGGAAGATTCCATGAAAGCAACCATCTCTGCGTCGGCCGAGCGCGAGCTCGAGCGTCGCACGAAACACGAGCTGGCGGTGCTGCGGCACGTCGAGGAGGTCAGTGCCAACGTCGCGGCGACCTGCCGCTATTGCGGGATCAGCCGACAGGCCTTTTCCCGATGGCGCAAGCGACACGAGGAAGAAGGCGTCGACAGCCTGAAAGACCGCTCCAGCACCCCGCACCATTCACCGACCGCGACCAGCGCGGGGGTGATCGAGAAGATCCTGTGGCTGCGGCAGCAATACCATTTCGGGCGCACAAGATCACGATGTATCTGAAGCGCTACCACGACCTCACGATCAGTCGGTCCGGGGTCTGGCGCATCCTGAAGAAACTCGGCCTGAACCGGCTGCCGGCATCCCAGCGCCACAAACGCAAAGAGACCTGGTGGAAATCCAGGTGCCGACCGAGCCGCGGAATGCGGGGGAGTGGGCGGCCCTCCTGGAGACCTTTGCCGGCCGTCTGGCCCAGGGGTGCGTGTACCGGCGAGACCTCCCGAGGTTGGCGCCATCGGTTCGACGCCTGGTCGAGGTTTGGAGCCGAACCGTCGACCAGCCAGGCTAAGCAGTCCTCACCAAACGCAAACCAGCTCACGTGGAATCGTCATCGACGGCCCCCGCGACATCCCCCTGATGATTCCGACCGCGGAGTCGCGCCAATTCTCAAGTGGCACACACCTTCGGCATTGTCGGCTAGATATATCGTTGGCACGATAGAAAGCCAGGATCTGGCAGACCGCATTGTGGCGATCCGCAGTTCGGCGATGTCGTGGTCTGTGGCACCGCGAACGATTCATTCTGATGCAGGTTTTGAGCGTCGAGATTGACGGGCCGAGCGCCACGGTACGCGGCAAAGTCGGGTGCTTGGCGCCCCAGCACCGACGGGGCCGCGGCCACCAACGAGGTGGCGGAGGACGCTGGCATGCGGCGACCAGCAAGGTGGCCAAGCTGCGGTGTTCCTGTTGACCGAGTGGACGTCGGTGGTGCGCGCTAGATTGCCGCCATGGCATTTCAAGCTGTCGTGCTCCGGGTGATGGTCGCGAGCCCTTCCGACGTCCAGGACTGTAGGGCGGCGATCGAGTCGGCTCTGTACGAGTGGAACACAATCAGCGCCGGCAACCGCGGAGTTCTTCTTCTCCCGTGGCTGTTCGAGAGTGCAGCGGTTCCTCTCGCTGGTGCGCATCCACAAGCAATCATTAACTCACAGGGACTGAAGGACGCAGACGTAGTCTTCGCGGTGTTCGGTAGCCGGATAGGCTCGCCGACGCTTGAAGCGATATCTGGGACGGTGGAGGAGATCGAGGGTGCGATCAACTCGGGAAAGCCAGTGCACATCTACTTCTCGAACGGGCCTGTCCCCAACGACGTGGACACTGATCAGCTGAACGCCCTTCGCGCCTTCAAGAAGGAACTTCAGACTCGAGCACTGCTCGGCCAGTTTTCGGATGCGGCTGCCTTGGGCGGCGAGGTCCGCAAAGCGATAGAGCTCGATCTGACCACGCTCGACTTGGCGAGCATCGCGCCAGCACCATCGGCAGGCGTCCAGCCCCTGTTGGTTCAGCCCAAGTCGGAACGTGAGATGGAGCAGGACTCGAAGGGCAAGATCAGCTACACCACTAGGTACTGGATCGAGATCACCAACCCCAACACGGAGGATGCAGCGGAGGTTTCGATCACTCCGGCTGAGTCGCAGAATTTCTGGGTTGAGGCCGAAACGCCCACGGTCATTCACGGGCACCAAACCCGCACCTTCACATTGTACTATTCGATGGCGACCGGGTCGGACCCGGTGGTGGTCGTTTCGTGGAGCATCGGCGGTGAGCAGTTCACGAAGGATTTCCACGTCGGCTGACGCCAACGCTTCCCTCGGCGAGGCGCTCCACAGGAGCGCCGCGGTGGCGCTACGTCGCAAGGCTGCAGTACTTGAGCAATGTGTCTGGCAGTGGTGGGAGCATTGAGTCGTGAAGGACTCGAACTCCCAACTCGACGGAGATGCCCCGCGAGGACCCACGGGCGCTACCGCCAAGAAGGCGATGGAGCGAGACGCGCCGACCGAAATCGAGTCCGATCCGGGGCAACAGGGGCCGGGCGTGGAAACCATCGGTGAGGCCATGAGCGGCTGGGAGAGCACCAGTCGGTTGGCGTTGGGACCCGCGGCCCTTGCCATGTCGAACATCGGTGAGGCCATGAGCGGCTGGGAGAGCACCAGTCGGTTGGCGTTGGGACCCGCGGCCCTTGCCATGTCGAACATCGGTGAGGCCATGAGCGGCTGGGAGAGCACCAGTCGGTTGGCGTTGGGACCCGCGGCCCTTGCCATGTCGAACATCGGTGAGGCCATGAGCGGCTGGGAGAGCACCAGTCGGTTGGCGTTGGGACCCACGGCCCTTGCCATGTCGAACATCGCTGAGACCATGAGCGAGTGGGACAGCAACAGACTGCGGACGCTCAGTGGCGCAGGTGCTGCCGCGTTGAGCATGCGATCGGCCATCGCAAACGTCCGAACTCCGGTGCCCGGCTTTCGTGATGCTGCCCGAGGGCTCCTGGAGGACGTCGGCTTCGGCATCAATACCGTCGACGATGAGATGGCGTTCGAACCGAGCGATGACGACCGGGCGTATGAGGCCATTCACAAGGCGGCACCTGAGCTTGCCGACGCAGTCGACACGGCTGCCGCGAGGGTTCAGACGCCGTTCTGGAGCAGGCGAGCGGTACGGAACGCCTTGGCGTGGATGCTCGTCAGCTTTGTGGTTGCCGCATATGTCCTTGATGCGGTGCTCCCCGGGCCCTTGGGCGCAGTTCTGACCACGCTGCTCGGACTGAGCGGCGCTTCCGTGGTGGGTGCGTACAAGCTGGCCGCTCCCGCCAAGGGCCAGGGAGACGAGGCCAAAGGCAGATCCCAGGATCTCGACCAGTAACCCAATGCTTGTGCGGTGGCGACGTTACCAGCGGACGGCGTGCGGTGCGTGCCAGCCGGGTGAGGGAAGCCCTGCATCCCGGCTGCCTGCTTCTCGTTGGGCTAGCTGACTTGGCGAACCTTGCAGGCCGAACCGGGGGCTGTAGTCCTCCCGCCGCGTACTCGCATCGGGTCTCCCTCAGGCTGGGCGGCTTCGCTTGTCCCTCCGAAGTCGCAACCGACCGCACCCAGCGCCACCTTCGCCACCGAGGACAACAGGAAGCCGAACCCGATGCCCTCGAACACGAGCCCCCGCCAGTAAACGGGATTGGTGCATGGGTCAGGTCAACCTGTCACCAAGACGTGCACCAATCCCATTCGGTGGTACCTGCGGTTGAGTTCAGGAGTCAAATGCGGGCCCCGTCGTTTGTGGAGTTGTCACGAAGCGGGGGCTTCCGGCCCGTGCCGCAGGCCCTGCTCCGGTAGCGTCACCTAATGGCTCGCGGCGAGATGAGGGGGGGCAACTTGACCCCAGACCAATGGACCCCAGACCACGTTCGCCGACAAGTCATGAGGCAGGCTCGATACGCCCTAAACGTCTCGGTGCTCGACGAGGACCGGGTCCCTCCCGAAGGCCCGTTCGATGTTGCGCTGACGAATGGCCTACTCGCCATCATCGCCGCGATCGAGCCGGCGGCTGTGATCAGCAAGCGGGGATCCACGCTACCCGCCAGCGCCCTGCTGCCAAAGGCGGTCACGCTCGGCCTCAGCATCAATCAGGCGACTTTGGCGGAGGGACTCGATTTCACCCAGCCGCTGCGACATGGCCGAGCCGATGACGAGTGGATTCAACTCGGCCCGAAGCACCTCACCGCTCTACGCGAACTCGACGAGGTCGACGGCCTGCAAGTGCTTCATCATGTTGGGGGCCATCGAACGGTCGACGACATGATGGTCACCCTGTTCTACGAGAAGGCACGGGCCTACGCGGAAAGGGACGTCCACCGAGTCAAAGATCTCCTCGATGTGATGGACCCGGAGGAATGTGGCGAGTGTTTCCGGCGAACCTTCGTTCCACTCGGCCACGACAATAGTGGCGGCACAATGACCGTCGGGCTTTGTATTGCCTGTGGAAATCAGCGCGACGAAGACACCGCTTGGGACATGTATTTGGCAAATGAGTGGGAGTTGAGATGGAAGTACGAGTGACGTCGAGCTGAACCAACCAACCTGGCGAGCGCCTAGCTAGCAACGGTCATGCACCCCGCCGTCGCCTCTCGAGGCAAGTGCTTCTGCGAGCGCGCCGCGAACAAGGACGAAGCAAGGGAAAGGCAAGCGGAAGCGCCGCGTTGCTCGAGGATGAACCGCGCTGATCCAGCCACCTCGCACCGATTATCGAGTCTTGCCCTTTGGTCTGGGATCGGTCTTCATGCTGCGAGGCCGCCACGTCGGCCAACGTGTCAGCTTGGCGAGCCAGCGATCGTGCCGAGCCAGCGCAGCGACAACCTCTGGGGACACGATCGAAACTCACGGTCCAGACGCCCCAAAGTAGTTAGGGTTCGATCGGTGGTGTGCCTCGCTTTATGTGCCAGGCTATGCCTGCTCGTCGGCATGTTCTTGTTAGGCCGTCGCTTCGGAACCGATCCGTTAGGACAATGTGGACGCCAAGACCTATCCCCTCCAAGACATCCTCAAGCCCGAACGGCGCTACGTTATCCCGACATTCCAGCGGGACTACGAATGGACGCTGGACGGTCAGTGGCGCCTGCTCTTCGAGGACCTCGAGTCAACCGCCGACCGACTTCTCGACGTGCGGAACAGCGGAGAAGATGGTGCCAAGCTGAAGGCAAGGGAACAGTCCGTCTCGCCGCATTTCTTGGGCGCCGTCGTCTGCGCGGGACTGCCCTTCGCCACCGGAGGCGTCGCCTTACGGTCCGTGATTGATGGCCAGCAGCGCCTCACTACGGTGCAGCTGCTGATCCGTGGGCTGGCCGATGTGCTAGCCGAGTACTCATCGGAGCGCCTCAACTCTGTCCGACGCATGTTGTTCAACCCTGACGATGTGGTCGAGTTCCCTGAAGAGGTCTACAAGGTGTGGCCTCGACGTCGAGATCGCGAGGTGTGGCCAATCGCGATGGGTGACCCGGTGCCCGACTACAACGCGTCGGCCGCCCACCTGTACCTGAAAGCCCGCCGATACTTTTCCCAGGCCGCGCGCGATTACGCCACAAGTGAGGACGGGACAGTCGAGGCAGTTCGTCTTGTCGCGCTTGCGGACGCTGTGTCGAGCCTATTCAAACTCGTGGTGATCGACTTGGACGACAACGATGATGCCCAGGTGATCTTCGAGGTCCTCAATGGTCGGCAGACCCCGCTCTCCGCCATCGACCTGGTGAAGAACCTCCTGTTCCTTAGAGGTGAACTTGCAGAAGACGACGTGGAGAAGCTCTACGACCGCTATTGGTCTCACTTTGACGAGGACTGGTGGAAGGAGAACGTGGGCCGGGGGCATGCGCAGCGCGGCCGAAGGGACGTACTTCTCTCGGTCTGGCTCACCGCAGTCACCGGCGTCGAGGCAAACGTCGGACACCTGTACCGGGAGGCGCGCGCCCACCTCGCCGATGGTCCGTCGACTGAAGTGATCCTTCGTCAACTGACCACGTACGCGAACGCCTACCAGGCGATCTACGAAGCTCTTCCTGTGGAGGACGAACGCCTCACTGCGGCCTACCGACGCCTTCGAGCCCTCGACATCACGACCGCGATCCCGCTGTTGGCTTGGCTCCGCACCCTTCCGGTTGAGACCTTGCCTCTCGCGCACCACGTGCGAGGTGTTCAAGCTGTCGAGTCATGGGCGCTTCGACGTGCCTACGTCGGCTCGCAGACCCGTGGCTACGGCCCTCACCTGACCCGTGTACTCCGTGATGCGAAGGCCGCCGCCGCCACAGGAGGTGACGTCGCCAACGCAGTGATCGTTGCGCTCCACGGGGGAGCCCTGGCCTGGCCTTCCGACACCGAGGTGCTTGACGCGTTCCAGACGCGAGCTTTCTACGACAACATGACTCAGATGCGCATCCGGTTGCTCCTTGGCTCGGTTGATCACCTGCTTCGATCCGAGGATCCGCACGAGCCCACTGCGGTCGTCAACTATGACGATCTACAGATCGAGCACGTCATGCCGCAGTCTTGGCAGGCGCACTGGCCCACGGTCGACGCAAACGGAGACATCGTGGAGCCCGACGACAACGACCCGCGCTGGATCACGTTGAGCGCGGAGCGACGCCGGACGGTGGACCGCATCGGCAACCTCACCCTCGTCACCGGGACATTCAACCGAGGCGTATCGAACCTTGGCTGGGACATAAAGCGGCCGGAGTTCGAGCAACAGAAGTCGCTGGTGCTCAACTACTCGGTGGCTCGCACCGACGACTGGAACGAGGACGCGATCGCCCAACGAGCCGCCGTGCTGGCCGCCGCAGTAGGAAGACTGTGGCCATCACCGGGTTTACTGAAGTCCTAGAAGCCGGAGGAGGCCGGATGGGTGTCGTCGCAGTCTACGAACTTCCAGTCCCGATTTGGGTAGCAACTGGAGTCCTTGGGGCCCGTATTGCCAGCGGGTTCAGGGGGATCTTGTTCGACGTTGTAATGCCTTCCGGGGATGGCCCAATCGGTGGCCCCCCGGAGATCGAAGGCGTGGAGATCCCCATTCGCGAATCGGATTCATCCGAACCGTTCATCTGGGCGCAGCGATTCGGAGCTTTCACGCCGGGGCGGGATGCGGAATCGACGGCGTTGTGTCGAGTCGCCCTACAAACCAAAGGGCTCGGTGACCCAGCGGACGAGGTGTACGACCTCGCGAACGCAATCGAGCCTTGGTTCGACGCCTTGCGGACCTGGGTTGAGGCGATGACGGGTCAGGACCTTGACCCTAATCACAAGGTCTTTGCCGCGACCGTCGTCGGCGCCGGCCTGACGGTGATTGTGCCGGCTTCCATGAGTGAGGGTGCCACCGGACTAACTATCACTACACCTCGCATCATCCCGGTCGCGAGTCGTGAGTGGCATCGAATCCTCGCTAGGGTCGCAGCTGGTGAGGAGCCACCGCTGGAGGAACAGTTGAGCCGGGACTCACGTGCGGCGTTCGCCCGTGGTCAGTTGCGACGTGCGGTCATCGATGCTGCGTCGGCAGCCGAGATCGTGCTCCATCGAGTCCTCAGAAGCGAAGCGACGCGCGAGGACATGCCCACCCCAGCTCTGCGAAGGAAGTACGACGATCTCGACAAGCAGCCGCTTGGCGGTCTAGTCACCTTGGCGAGGCAATGCCACCTCGATCCTGACGTGAACCTCGACGACCTTGACGACCTTTCTCAAGCCCGCAACGACGCCATACACCGCGCATTAACACCGGGTTCCTTGCGTGCATTCACTGTCGTCCAAGCCGCGATTAACATGCTCGGCACTCATGGCACCTGGAAACGGACTGGAGTCCGGCCGGATGACGGCTCGGAATGGGTCGTAATCGCATCCGAACCCGATGCTTAGCGGCTGCTGATCATCGCCGCGTGAGAGCAACACAGCCCCTCAGAAGTCGGCCGGTGACGGGCTGCATCAGGTGATCGACAGCCTCTGCAGCGGCGGAGTGAGCCCAGCCGTAGCATGGCGCATTCTGAAGGTAGTCGACAGGGACGGAACGCACCAGCCACCAGTCCGGCACCATGAGCGTCACCACTGCCGCGATTCACAGTACCGGCGGGTGCTCTACCCATCGGCTAGTGGGTTTCTTGGGTGCGAGACTGAAGTAGTTCAGGGCTTCGAGGAGGTCCGTGAGCATGGTGGTGATGTCGCCGACCCGCTTGATCGGCTGGATGAGTTCAGTTGGGTGGCTTGCGTTGATGGTGCGGGCGGTGGCTGTGGCAGCGATCCGGGCGGTGGTCATGTCGATGTTGGTGGTGAGGAGCGCGATGTCCTCGTGAGCGTCATCGTCCGTGAACGTGTGGCTGCGGTCCGGGCGCAGTTCGCGGCAGCGCAGGATTGCGTCTACAGACCCCGAGTTGCGGAAGTCGCTGCTATTGGGTCGCGGTGCACGGAATGCGGTGTTCAGGGAAGAGGGCAGGGCGGCCACCATTCTGCTGTAATCGAACAGAGACGATTCCCAGGGACCCCAAGTGCGTGGACGCTCAGGTAGCCAGTTGGTTGGGTCGTCGTCATCCACAGGTTTCGGATGTTGGAACACGTCCCCCTCGATGTGCACCAACACCTCAAGATCCTCTAGGTATCGACCGCAGGTGTTTGTGATGGTGAACTGGACGGCAGGCCGCACGTATGCAGCAAGCTGCTTCGCGAATTCAAGGAGTTGCTCCCGGACGGTCGCTGCCCAACCCTCTATCTCCTGGCGAAACTCCTTTTGGGTGCGCTTCTCTTCATGTCGTATGCCGCCCGTCGGAGACGAAGCAACGAAAACCCCCGCCCTGAGTCCGGTCGTCGGGGTGTGCGGCGTTGCTGGCTTCTCAGATTCCCTGATGTAGCGGTCGACAGCCTGTGCGAGCAGAGGCTCTATGAAGCTGGGATCGTAGGTGTAGGACGAGATGGCATCCTCGTTGAGCGTTAACTCGACCTCGAAGTCCTCACGGCTGCGCGCGATCAGCCGGCGTGAAAGAGCGGCGATAGCGCTCGGGTCAGCCGGCGCAGATTCGGTGGATGGCCTGGAGAAGATAGAACCGGCCGGGAAGTTGTCGTAGGCCTTTTTAAGGGTGAAGATCGGATCGCCGGGCCGAGGTGCATCGATATCGATGACGACAACGTCATTGTGATCATCGACCCGATGTCGGTGCGCGATCCATCGCGGGGCATCGTCGTCTTGACCTAGATATGCCTTGAGAGCGTTGTTCAGCTGGTGGTCCTCTATGCGCGGAATTCCAGTGATCTCACCCGTCTTCTCGATTCCGATAAGAAGAACGGCGTGTCCGTCGAGGTAGGGTTCCGCCGCCGCGGGGTCGCGGTTCGAGAAGGCAAGGATCGCCTTCGCCACAGCGAACTTGTGCTCGGCCGTCGCGAGTTGCAGCGGTCCTTTTCGCTCAAGCCAGTGCGTCTCGATCGTGTCGTCCTGAACTCCGCAAGAGCAAACGAGTTGCTCCCATTCGTTGAAGCTACGCGGGAGATGCTGGCTGTCGAAGTTGAAAGTCACTGAGCCTCCTGCGCTAATGGGCGAACCGTTATCACCCTATCCTCGGCTCTGTAGTTACCATGTGACTTCGGGCGGGGTAGTCGCGGTTGGCCATGCTGGTGCGGTGGCCGTTGACCTAGCTCGATGGCGAGCGCGGAATTGACCAAGAAGGTCTGGCCAGGATTAGGCGAGCTGCGTTCGGCCGAAGGCTTCGAGCGGCCAACGCCCGCCCGCCACCCACGACCGCAGGAAACCCTCGGATTCCTTTGCCCCAAATAGGCCCCAGCTCGTCCACAGTTGACTCAAAAGCGGAGCAAAATGCCTAGTGAGAGTACGGTTCACCCAACCCCCATCACAGGTTCGAGTCCTGCCGCCCCGACCATGCGTGCGTGATCTGGATAATTGGCGACCGCAGCGTGCACGCGTTGACGAAGGGGCTAGTGGTCGTCTCCGACCCGAGGCCCAGTAGGCTCGCGTCATGGCCATTACCCGCGACGAGCTGATCAAGATTTTGGCGCAAGCCGACCCCGTGGGCCTGATCGCCAACGGCTCCCCGAAGGACGAGTACGCCCGCGAAGCCGACGCCATTCTTGAGCTCCAAGGCGTCATTACTCTCACCGAGATCACCGGCGTCTTCACCGTCAGCTTCAGTCAACCGGGCGCGTGCCCGCGCGAAACCGCGCGCTGGATCGCCGAAGAGATGGCGCGCCTCGACAGCAGTCGCTGAGCGCGACCGTTGGGCCAATGAGGTGGCTGGCCACTCGCAATGAGTCGGATCGCGAGGGTCCACCGGGTTCGGAGTGGAGGGCGAAGTGCGGCAGGACGGAGTTATCACGCGGTGGGATGACGCGCGGGGCTTCGGATTCATCACTGTTTCCGCAGGCGGGTCGCCCGTCTTCGTGCATGTGAGCGAATTCCCCGCCGGAGCTGCCCGTCCGGTGGCAGGAGACACACTGTCACTTTTCGTCCGGCTCGGGATGACCAGAACCGACCTCGCGCCTTGCAGGTGCAGTACGCCGGTGCCGCAAGGCGCCGAACTTCAGCGCGCGGAGTTCTGCTGGCGGGCACGGTCGGTGTGGTGTTTTTCGGGCTGATCGGCGTTCTGACTGCGCTCCATCTGTTGCCCGGAGCAGTGTTGGCATCTTCTGCGCTGCTCAGCGTGGTGGCGTACCTCTCATATCGGGCCGACAAGTCCGCCGCAACCCGGGGCGCCTGGCGAATCAGCGAATCGACCCTCCAGATTGTGTCTTTGTTGGGCGGCTGGTCTGGAGGCCTTCTGGCTCAACGGATGTATCGCCACAAGACGCGCAAACAGTCATTCCAAGCGGTCTTCTGGGCCACTGTCGTGATCAACTGCGCTGCACTGGCCTGGCTGGCGATCGGCCAGCCGATCCACTTCTGACGTCGGATCGCCGACCAGGTGAGCAAACACAACAGGGCTTACTCACCGCTGCCCGCTGCGTGGCGCGACCCGCCTACTTGCCGCCCTTGCGCTGATCGTCGAGGCGTCCGAAGGTGGTCTCCAGGGAGTGCTTCATCTTCTGCAGGGCACCACTCAGCGCGGCGTCCACACTTGATGCGCTGTCGGTGACCACCTCGGGGTTCAGACCCTCTGGACGAGCCTCGAGCCGACAGCGAATGTCGTCACCCGTGCTGCGGCCGGCGCTGGCGTCGGTGAGGTGAACCTCCACCCGGGTGAGGCGAGACGCGAGGTGCTCCAGCGAAGACTAGACCAGCGACTCCATGTCGGCGATTGATTTCTCGGCGAGTCCGATGTTGTGATCGGTGTTGATGATGACCTTCATGGTCGCCTCCCGGCCTAGCGGGCCACCGTGCGCTGCCTTCTGGAAAGAAGAGCGATGTGCGCAGACTGAATACCGGGTGTCCGTAAAGTTCACTCTACGACGACAGCTGGTGCGCCTGAGCTCGCTTGGCCAGATCACCGCCTGACCGCCGACATCGCGCGGGCGGCTCCTCCACGCCCAACATGGCGGGAGACTTGACCCGAAGCACCACCAAGCTTGAAGGATGTGAGAGTGGCCAGGAGAGACTTGGCGTCCGCGGGGGACAGCGCCGTGTCGTACGCGAACGAGCACTGTGGCTACGCCGAGCTTTCCAGGCCAGATCGGCATGCCCTCAGAGACATTCTGAACATGGCGTTCCCCATCGGGAAGGCCTCGCACCGGCTATGGAGCGATTTTCCCGATACAACGGCGTTCCTGCGGAGGATCAAGAACCCCACCGACGCTGACCCGGCTGAAGGAATCCTGGGTGGTGCGATTGTGATGGGCTACGCAGAGGACCAGTACGACTACCTGGCCTACATCGCGGTTCATCCGGAGTATCGACACCAAAAGAGACTGTTCGCCAGGAGCGTCGAGCCCCACCACGGCACCGAGTTGCTGCACTACGTGTACGACGTCATGCGCGAACGAGTGGGCCCCTCAAGGATGCAGCGCTACCTGATGATCGAACCGGCCGGGGACGCGGCACTGCGGTTCTATCTGCGGGCCCTGCCCTCGAACGAGTATCCGCTGAAGTTCCATGAAGCTGACCGGGTGATCTCCGTTGGCTATGACGGCTTCGCGCTGTGACCCACAGCAGAAATGCTGCGCGGACGGCTGGCTTTCCGCGCTGACCAGGCCTGGGACCGATCCGAGTCGTTGACCTCGATCGGAGGCGAACTTACGCTGCGAGCCTGGACATTCCCAGAAACTGGTGCCGGGGTCAGGGCTGATCCCATCTCTTGGATGAGCGAGGTGCGCCATGCACACCGATGCAGAACGGATAGCCGAGTTCCGGCAGCTGCACGAATCGGGTTGTTTCGTGATGCCGAACCCCTGGGATGCCGGAAGTGCGCGGGCGCTCGCCTCGATGGGATTCAAGGCGCTGGCCACGACCAGCGCTGGGTTCGCCTGGACGATGGGCGAGCCGGACAACAGGATCGGCCTCGACCAGACCCTCGCCCATCTCAACGCCGTCGCCGCCGCGGTGAACCTGCCGGTGAACGCGGACTTCCAGAATGGTTTCGCTGCAGAGCCGCAGGAGTTGGCAGCGAACGTGGCCCTGGCGGTGCAGACCGGTGTGGCGGGGCTGTCCATCGAGGACTTCTCCGGCGATCCGGAGGCGCCACTGTTCGAGTTCGACCTGGCCGTCGAGCGAATCCGGGCGGCGAGAGCCGCGATCGACGACAGTGGCACCGGGATCGTGCTGACGGCCCGCTCGGAGGGCTTCGTGTGGGACCGTCCCGACATCGGCGAGACGATCCGGCGCCTCAGCGCCTACGCCGAGGCGGGGGCCGACTGTCTCTACGCGCCCTGGATCACTTCGCTGGACTACGTGTCGGCGATCGTGGCCGCGGTCTCACCCAAGCCGGTGAACCTGCTGATCCACACCCCCTTCACCACCCTCGCTGAAGCCGCCGACCTCGGCGTCCGACGGATCAGCGTGGGCGGGATGCTCGCCAAGACCGCCTGGCGGGGCTTCCTGGCCGCGGCGAAGGAGATCGCGCAACAGGGAACCTTCTTCCAGTTCGCGGACCTTCCCAATCTGAATGCGCTGCTCGATCTCCCCTGAGGGTGCAGTCACGGAAGGCGGCAGCGGCCGATGACACCCTCGGTTGAGTTCCGGCTGGGGCTTTCTGCTGGTCTTGCCGGGCAGCCGCAGTCCGTCCCACTAGGCTGCGGCGTCAGATTAGGTGTGGTTCAGCAGGACCCAGAAGCAGACAAAGGGGTCTCATGCTCAAACGGGTAGCTATCGCTGTGATCGCCACATTGATTGCGGCGTTCGTCCTTGCGCCGGCATTGGCTCAGGCCCTTGAGCGAACCGCCGTGCTTATGCCGCAGACGGTGAAAGTATCGGTGAGCATCAAGAAGTCGGTGGGCGCCTGTGTGCGGCACGGACGCGTGCTCTATGCGCCTACCAACCGCAAACAGATCTGCAACACCGGAAATCTGGTTCTCGGGCACGCCTACCCCAAGCCGAAGAAGAGCGGCTATCTGCAACAGATAGTGGTCAAGCTCAAGGCCGGACGACTGGTCAGCTACTCCGGTTCGACCTACCGGGTCGCCTGGGTACACAGCATCCCGAAGGCGAAACTTCCCATTACCTTGCGCAAGGCTCTCGCGACCGACGTTTACCTGATCACTTGCGACACCAAGAGTGGCTATGTCAAGCACCACGCCAAGAACAACCTGGTCGCGCGGCTGATTGCCCTTCGCTGATCATTGCGGACCGGCATAGCCTCAGGCCATGCACGCAATCGTGAACCCGACGTGGACAGCGCTGCGGCGGCTCCTGCTGATTGCAGTCACCGCCGCGCTATTGGCGGCCGGGCTGACGCCCCCTGTGGCCAGCCGGGCAGCGGCCGGGCTTCCGATCGAGGGCTATCTGATGGCCGAGGATGGCGCTGCGCGTTTCGTCACGTCCAATGCTGGAGCCATCCGCACAGTCGGGGTGGACGGGGTGAACCTGACCAGCAGTGGCGCTCGCCTGACCGCCATCCCGAAAGCAGCTGGAGCGATCGTGACGGCGGCGCACCGCGCCGGACTGAAAGCCGAGCTGCTGCTGGGCAACTATTCCGAGGCCATCGGCGACTTCTCTCCCAAGATCGCCGGCCGGCTGCTGAACAGCGCCAAGCACCGCTCGGCGGTGGCGAAGGCCCTGGTCGCGAAGGTCAAGAAGGGTCACTACGACGGCGTCCAACTTGACCTTGAATCGCTGAGCCGCGCCCATGCCGCCGGACTTACCGCGTTCGTGAAGCGGCTGCGTAAGGTGCTGCCAGCCCACAAGACCATCTCGATGGCGGTGATGGCCAGCGAGACCGCTGGCGGCTACGGGCGGTCGGGCTACCAACTCACCAAGTTGCGCTCGGTGGTTGGTCGGTTCGTGCTGATGGCCTACGACCAGCATGGCCCCACCTGGAGCTCGGCCGGGCCGATCGGTGGCACTGTCTGGGTCAAGCAGGTCCTGGCCGCTTTCATTGCCACCGGTGTGCCGAAGTCCCGAATCGACCTGGGGGTCGGCGAGTACGCCTACACCTGGCCGGCCGACGGGTCGGAGGGCACTGTGCTCAGCCTCGCGCAGGCGCGGGCCTTGGCCGGGGGCCAGGCCACCTACGACGCCACCCAGCAGGAATGGACGGCCACCCTCAGCAACGGCACCGTCGTGTGGTGGTCGGATGCAACCACCCTGGCAGCGCGAAAGCAGTTGGCCACGGCCCAGGGAATTCACGGGTTGGCGGTGTGGGAACTCAGCCTCGGTGACCCGATCTCCTGACCAACGCGAGGACGTCCGCTCCACTAGCGGTGCTGGCGCTAATCGTGGCGGAAGACCGGTTTGTCGTCCTCACAGGTGATCGAAATGTGGGTCTCGCCCGCTTCGGTGTGGGAGTCGGTCTGCTCGAACTCCACGGTGAGCGCCTTGGTGCCGTCCTTGCCGACCTGCGCCTTGTACCCGACGTTGGGCACGACGGCAACCAGGGCGATGACCGTTCCGGTGCAACTGGCGCTCACCTTGCCTGGGGCATCGGTCCAGGTTCCGGTGACGGTGACGGGATTGGTGGTGGCGGTGTTGGTCGGCTCAGTGCTGGTGGGTTTGCTGGTCGGCTTGGTGCTGTCATCGGAATCGGGGCTATGCGACGGTTCGAGACTAGGAGTTGGGGTTGGTGTCGGACTGGTGCTCGAGCCGGCGGTGAGCGGGGCCGGCTGACCCACCTGGGCACCGGCGGAGGAGATCACGGCCCACGTGAGGGTTGAGGTCCCGGCGACAGTGAGAAGCCAGATCAAGGCGATGATCAAGGGCTGTCGGCTGTTCACTGGTCAATCATCCCATCCCAGCCCAACCCCGGGTCTGGAGTACCTTACCGACATGACTCGTGTGTTGGTGGTCGAGGACGATCCGGCGATCGGGCGGCTGCTACACCGCAGTCTGACCGACCGCGGCGATGTAGTGACGGTGGCCACTGACGGCGCGTCCGGGCTGTCGATGGCCCTTCAAGAGCAGCCCGAGGTTGTGCTGCTCGATCTGGGACTGCCCGATCTGAGCGGACTGGAAGTCCTTCAGATGTTGCGCGCGGTCAGCCAGGTGCCGGTGATTGTGGTCACCGCCCAAGACGATGACCGGACGGTGGTCAAGGCGCTGGATTTCGGCGCCGACGATTACTTGGTCAAGCCGTTCGGCAGTGATCAGTTGGCCGCCCGGATTCGCGCGGTGCTGCGTCGCTCGGCACAAAATGTTGCCGGCGAGTCGGCACTGCGGATCGGGGAGTTGGAGATCGATCCGGCCAGCCGTCGGGTGCGGGTGGACGGGGAGTTGGTTGAGCTCTCCCGTAAGGAATTCGACCTGCTGTGGCTGCTGGCGACCCGTCCCGGCGAGGTGGTAACCAAGCGAGAGATGCTGGCGGGCGTGTGGGGCCTGCCCTTCGGTAGTGGTGGCGACCGCACAGTGGACGTGCACCTGAGCTGGCTGCGTCGCAAGCTCGGTGAGAACGCCGCTGAACCGCGTTACCTGCACACCGTGCGGGGAGTAGGCGTGCGGCTGGCACCTCCGGGGTCGGAGGACTGATGCGTCGCCAGGTCAGTGTGCTGGTGGCGGTGATCAGCACCGCGATAGTGGTGTCGTTCGTGATTCCGCTGCTGCTGCTCGTGCGCACGCTGGCCGAAGACCGGGGCATGGCAGCGGCCAGCCAGCAGGCCAACACCATCGCGGTGCTGGTTTCCAGCCTCCACGACGACCAGCGGCTGGCCGAGGTTCTCCAATCCAGCCTGCAGCGTTCGACAGCTCAAACCAGTGTGGTCTTGGCCGACGGGCAGATTCTTGGTGTCGCGTGGGCTGACGCATCGGCTGATCCGGCTTACCAGCAGGCGCGGCAGGGCCAGGCGTTCTCGGTGCGCGACTCTGCCGGCGGCAGGGTGTACGTGCCGGTGCTGGTGGACGGCGGCGTGGTGGTGGTGCGGGCCTCGATGACCAGCGGGCAGCTGGCCGAGGGGGTTCCGCTGGCTTGGGGAAGCATCATCGCCCTCGGCTTGCTGCTCAGCGGGGTGGCGGTCTGGGTCGGGGCGCAGGTGGGCAAAGGTGTCAGCCGTCCGCTGTTGGCGGTGGCCGAGACCGCACATCGACTGCGTGAAGGCGATCTGGACGCTCGGGCGCCGCTGGCCGGGCCGCCGGAGACGATAGAACTTGGTTCGGCGCTGAACGGTTTGGCCGACCGGATCGAAACGCTCCTGGCTGCCGAGCGCGACAACGTCCGCGGACTGGCGCACCGGTTGCGGACGCCAGTGACCGCGTTGCGGCTGGAAGTCGAACAGGTGGCCGATCCGCAGCTCCAGGCGAGCCTGGCCGACTCGGTGGTCGGGCTACAGACGGCGATCGACGAGGTCGTCCGGGAGGCCAGGCGACCGCTCCGGGAGGACCTTCCCGGAATCTGCGACGCGGTCGCGGTAGTCACCGCGCGCTTGGAGTACTGGCGGCCGCTGGCGGAGGATCAGGGTCGAAAGGTCACTGCTCAACTGCCGAATACCCGGATCCGGGTAGGGATGAGCGCTCTGGAGTTTGGCGACGTGGTCGACATCTGTCTGGACAACATCTTCGCCCACACTCCTGACGGCACCGACTTCAGTCTGCAGCTGGCGGTGCGTGACCGACGGGTCACCCTTGAGATCACCGATACCGGGCCGGGCTTCTCCGCTGAGCCCGGCGAACTGCGCCGGGGCACTTCTGGGATGGGTCTCCAGATCGCCCAGCGACTGATCGAGCGTTCCCACGGACGGCTGACGCCGTCTCCTCCAGGCATGCCGGGGGGCAGCGTGTTGATCGAGCTGCAAGAGCTCCCGCGCTGATCCTGAACTTGTGGGTAAGGAAACCCGAAACGGCTGGCAGGAAGATATCTGTCGTGTTAGTCTCAGCAGTAGTTAAGAACTCGGATTGTTACCCGCAATGGGGCAAGACCTGAGGCGCCTCAAGCGTCTCGGGTCTTTTTTGTTTTCGCCACTGCGGGCCCAGCAGAGGAGGAACGACGATGGAGTCAACAACCAAGCAAGATGCTGCCGCTCAGATCGTGGCCAAGGTCGGCGGTCCCGGCAACATTCTTAGCCTTACCCACTGCGCTACCCGGCTTCGCTTCGAGCTCAAGGATGCTTCGAAGGTTGATCAGAAGTCGGTAGAGGCAATCCCGGGCGTGATGGGCGCGGTGCCTCAATCGGGTGATCGCTACCAGGTGGTCATCGGTGGCGCGGTGGAGACCATGTTCACCCAGATAATGCATCTCCCTGAGATGGCCGGAGTCGGCAAAGGTTCAAGCGATGCCGACGTCAAGGCAGCCGCCCGTTCCAAAGCGCGCGGCAAGGTGGCCTGGTTGGACGCATTCTTCGAGTATCTGTCCAACTCGTTCCGTCCCCTGCTAGGCGTCTTGCTGGGTGCGTCGTTGATCATCGCCTTCGCTGCGATCCTCGACGCACTGCACATCGTTGACTTCCGCGCCGCGGACAAACCTGCGTCGTGGGTGTTCGTCGACGCCATGTGGCGCGCGGTGTTCTACTTCCTGCCCATCATGGTCGCCTACAACGCGGCCAAGGCACTCAAGATTGACCCTTGGGTGGGTGCCACCGTCATGGGTGCGGTGATGACGCCAAACTTCTTGAGCCTTTCAGCCAAGACCTACGTGGAGACCACGAAGGGCAGCGGCCTCTACCACCAGGTCCAGGGCTTCGCCGATACGGTCTGCACGACCAACCCCGTCTTGGGAACCGACTCGTGCGTGGCTCAGATCTTCGGTATCCCGATGCAGCTGAACGACTACGGCGGCCAAGTCTTTGTTCCGCTGATCATGGTTGCGTTGTTGGCACTGGTCTACAAGTTCTTGAAGAAGATCTTCCCCGAGAACATCCAGATGGTCTTTGTGCCGTTCCTGTCGATGGTTGTGATGATTCCGGTGACCGCGTTCCTGATTGGCCCGCTCGGGATCTGGCTGGGCACCTCCTTGGGTACCGGCCTGGCGTGGCTGAACGGGAATGCGCCGATCGTGTTTGCGATCATCATCCCGCTGCTTTACCCGTTCCTGGTCCCGCTGGGATTGCACTGGCCGTTGAACGCTCTCATGTTGGCCAACATCAGCAGTGCCGCCACCGGCCATATGGACTTCATCCAAGGCCCGATGGGTTCGTGGAACTTCGCGTGCTTCGGCGCCACCGCTGGCGTGCTGGTGATCGCCGCTCGAAATCGCAACACTGAAATGCGTTCGGTCGCTTCTGGTGCGCTGGTTGCCGGTCTGCTCGGCGGTATTTCCGAGCCATCCCTTTACGGCATCCATCTGCGCTACAAGCGGATCTATCCACGGATGCTGGTGGGCTGTCTGGTTGGCGGTCTGATCACCGGCTTGCTCGGTGGGGTCAAGACTGGCGCCTTCGCCTTCACGTCGTTGCTGACCATCCCGGTCTTCACGCCGATGTGGGTCTACGGAATCTCGATCGCAGCGGCGTTCGCCACTGCGATGACGCTGGTGATCATCTCCGACTACCGCACCCCTGAGCAAAAGGCCGAAGAAGAGGCCGACCGTGCCCAGGCCGAAGCCGATCTGGCCCTTGAAGCTGCCGGCCGCCCCGCGGTTGTAGCTGCTGCCGTCGCAACCACGGCTGCCGTCGCCACCACTGCTGTCGCCACCGACGTCATCGGCGCCCCAGTGGCCGGCAAGGTGGTGCCGCTGGAGCAGGTCAACGACAAGGTGTTCGCGTCCAAGGCCCTCGGCGAGGGCGTCGGCATCATCCCGGCGAGCGGACGGATCATCGCTCCGGTCTCCGGCTTGGTGGTCACTGCCGCTGAAACCGGTCACGCTTTTGGGATCAAGACCGACGACGGAGTAGAGGTGCTGGTGCATATCGGCATCGACACTGTCCGGATGGCCGGTAAGGGTTTCAAGGTTGCGGTGGCCAAGGATCAGCGGATAACGGCGGGAGATCTGTTGGTCGAGGCGGATCTGGCTGCGATTGCCGAAGCTGGGTACGACAGCACGACGATCGTGGTGGTGACCAACACCATGATGCTGACCGCGGTGACTCCGCGGATCGTGGATGACGTAGCGACCGGCGAGCCGGTCATTGACGTCACTGTCTAAACCAACGACGCTGTGAGCAACAGCTAGTGAGTCGAGTTCGGGACTGACATGGAGTTACTACGCGTCTTCAACAACAACGTGGTGCTTGCTGCCGACGAGGCTGGACGCGAAGTGATCCTCACCGGCCGTGGCCTGGGTTTCCAGGCCCGGCCCGGTGAGCTGGTCGACCCGACCAAGGTGGCTCGCACTTTCGTTCCCACCGACGGTCGTGACCCAGATCACTTGGCCCAGCTATTGGCCGGGATCCCGCCGGAGCACATCACTTTGGTGATCTCTGCGGTGGGCGATGTGGGCCTGGAGCCTCTGTTGCGCAATCCAGCCCTGGTGATCGCCTTGGCCGATCACGTCAGCTTCGCAATGAAGCGGGTACGGGCCGGTCTGGAACTGGACTACCCGCTGCAGGCAGAGGTGCAACACCTCTACGCCGAGGAATACGGCCAGGCCGAGGCGCTGCTGAGAGCGATCAACGTGCGCTCGGGTGAGGAGTTGCCGAGCGCAGAGGCTGTTGGCCTGGCGTTGCACCTGGTCAACGCAGGTTTTGTGACCGGAGACCTGTCATATACCTACACGATGACTGGACTGATCCAGCAGATGGTCACGGTGATCGAACAGGCCTACGTCCTTGAGCTTGGTGCCGACAGTGTCAGTGTCGGGCGGTTCGTCACTCACTTGCGCTATCTGTTCGTCAGGATCCATCAGCACAAGCAACTCAGCCAGGGGCACAACGCGGTCGCTGCGGCGATCCGGGCTGCCTACCCCGACGCAGTGGAGTGCGCAGTGCGCCTGGGTGCGCTCCTGGAGTTGCGCCTTGGCTCGGCTCTCACCGACGACGAGATCTCCTATCTGGCGCTGCACGTGGCCCGGGTGGTCAACGATCCGAACTGAAGTCGGCCTCCATTGCGTGGCCGAGTCGGTGGCCTAGGGTGAGGCCGGTGAGTAGACGGTTGGTGCGGGCGGTGTTGATCGCCTTTGGGCTGCTCCTGGCTGGGAACGCGGTGTGGTTGGCGTTGACCGCCAATCTCACCATTGGCACCGCGCTGGTGGCGCTGTTCGGGACGGGATTTGTCGCCTGGGGCATCTGGTTCGCCAGAGTGCCAGGTTTGGGCGCCGTCGCGGCGCTGGTGCTGCTGGCCGCGGTGGTCGGACTATCCAGCTTCCTCGGCGTCTACGGCAGCCGCTCGAATGCTGGTTATGACGAGGATGCGGTGATCGTGCTGGGCGCGGCAGTCCATGGCAGTGAGCTTTCCCGGACTTTGGCCGGACGCCTGGACGCGGCCCTGGAGTACCACCGATTCAACCCCAAAGCGCTGATCGTGGTCTCCGGCGGGCAGGGGCCGCAGGAGAACCTGCCTGAAGGGGTGGCGATGAGGCAATATCTGATTGAGCAGGGCGTTGCGGCCGACCAGGTCATCGTGGAGGACCGCGCCACCTCCACCGAGGAGAACTTCGCCTTTTCCAAGATTCTGCTCGATAACCGGCTGCCGTCGGGCTACCAGGTGGTGTTCGTCACCGACGAGTTCCACGTCTACCGGGCCGGCCGGATCGCCGCAGCCGCGGGCCTGCGGGCAACGCACTACAGCCGGGCCACCCCCTGGTATTTCTGGGCGGCGAACTTCCTGCGCGAGGACCTGTTGGTCGCCAAGCTGTGGTTGACCGGCTCCTGATCCCGGTTGGGCATGCGCTTGCGCCGGGAGCGGTGGCCAATCCGACAACATCGCTGGGCCGTCGCAACGCCGGTCGAAGCGTGGGCGGACCCCTGGCAGTGCAGGATAGGGGAGTGGCGCCACAACGATGGTCCCAGCGCTGGTCGGCCCGGCTCGACCGCGCCTTCTTCGTGTTGGCTGGCATCGTTTCGGTGTGGCTGGCCTACCTGACCCTGCGCGAAGGGATTGCTCCTGGCTGGCAGACTCTGCTGATCCTGGTCTTCTGGGTGTTGGTGGCTTATCTGGTGCTGCCGCGGTTGCATCGGATCCTGACTCGGATCTATCTGCCCGACTACTTCATCGGACGTACTCGCACGGCTGACGGACTGTTGGGCGAGGCGGTGAACCTTGGACTTCTCGGCATGGCGGCGTAGGTGCATCAAGGGATGGCTGCTGCGGGCTGGACGCGCGCCGACGATCTGTCGCTGAGCAACGGTTGGCGGATAGTGACCAGCACCGTGACTCGCCGAAGCTATCCCGAGGCTCCGGTCAGCCCGCTGTTCCTGTTCCAATGCCGCCAGGACTTCGCCTACCAACAGGAGGTGGCCGGCTCACCGTCGCGGCGTCATCACGTCCGGTTCTGGAGGAGTCCGGAAGGGTGGCTGTTGCCGGGCGGCTTCCCGGTCGAGTGGTTGGCGGCGGGAACTTATGATCGCAGCGTCGGCCTTTCGCTGTTCACCTTCCAGGTGACCCACAAGATCGATGCCGACGTCGACGCCGAGCGCGATTACCTCCTGGACAGCCTCACTCGGGCCAACGCTGCGGCCTAGGTCAGGGTGCTGGCGGACTACTTCACCGGCTACCACTCCCGAAACGGCGGCGGGGACCTGATCAAGACCGACGGGGATCTGCCGATGCTCGACCTTTCTGGTTTGCCGGCGCCGGCCGTTCCGGTGCCGGTGCCAGCTGAGGTAGCGCGGGCGGGGACGCCGGTGCCGGCGCAGACGATCTTCGGGGTTTCCGCGACGGCGTTGCGGGGGCTCAGCCTGGTCAGTGTTGCCTCCGTCCTGGTGGGCAGGGCGGTGGGAAATGAGCACGGGCCGATGCACCTTGATTTGGTGCCGTTGGCGATCAGCATGTTGACGTTGCTCGCCTTGTCCAGCGCCCCGGCGCGGAGTTTTGCCACCGGGTGTCTCGATCCCAGCTGAGCGCTCTGGCTCACGAAGTACCATTACCGAAGCGACCTACAGGAGTTCAATGACCAATCAGCCCAAGCGCGCCATCGCTGGTGCGCTGGCCGCCGCCCTCGGCGGCGTTGGCGTGGTCGGACTCTCCCCAGCGCTCGGAGTGGTCGCCGACCCGACCCTGTGCATCACCCTTTCCCCGGCGCAGAGCGCGATCGGCCTGCGGTTACACCTGCTGGCCGAAAGCGCGGCCTGTGCGCACGGCGGCTATCAGGGAACGCCGATGCTTGGCTTCTCCGTGATGATCTCGATCTCAGCTTTGCTGGCCGGATTGGCGATGCTGATGCTGGGGTTCGGAGGTGGACTGGCCGTTCGAAGGCTCTTGCGTCGGGTCAATTCCTGGCTGCGGCGCCGCTGGCTGCCGGACGTGCTTGGCACGCTGCCGATGCTGCAGCCCGTGGCGGTAGTTGCCCGCGGGCAGGGGTGCCGGGCCGAGTTGGCTCACCACCCGCTGCAGCGTCGCGGACCCCCGCGAAGCTCCTGCTGAAACTGCCCGTATTTGGTGACCAGATCTGGTCACCAGGATCGCGGCAGCGCACCCGCCTGTCGTCGACCGCACCTGAAGTGTCGGCTGGACAGGGCATTCCAAACACCGACATTCCGAGCAGGAGAACACCATGAGCACAACAAGTCAGTCAGCGCAGCCGTCCGATCCGGGTAGCAGGCGCCAGCAACTTCGCCTGGAACAGGAGAAGGCAGCAAAAGAACAGCGCATCCGCAAGGTGATTTCGCTGGTCGGCGTCGGCCTGATCGTCGCCGTCCTGATCGGCGGCATCATCTGGGGCGTGGTGACCTTTGGATCGGCCGGCAAGAAGTCCGCTACCGCGGGGGTGAACAGTCAATACACCGTGTTGGTCGGCAAGACCGACGCGCCGGTGACTATCGACGTCTACCAGGACTACATGTGCCCCTATTGCGGTGAATTCGAACGCGCCAACGGCACCGACCTGGCTGCACTGGTCGATTCGGGCAAGGCTGCGGTACGGATCCATCCGATGGCCTTCCTCGATGACTCCTCTTTGGGCACGAAGTACTCGACCCGTGCGGCCAATGACCTGGTGACGGTGATGAAGGCTGAGCCCGACAAGGTGCTGGCCTTCAACACCGCGCTGTATGCCAACCAGCCCGCAGAGAAGACGACGGGGCTCACCGATGCCCAGATTGCCGATCTGGCGAAGAAGGCTGGAGTGAGCCAGGCCACCATCGATACCTTCACCCAGTTGGCCAATGCCAGTTTCGTGGACAGCGCAACCCAGGAGGCCTTCGCCGATGGCATCACCAGTACCCCGACTGTGATGGTCAACGGAACCGCGTTCAAGGGCGACCTCTATACGGCCGGCCCGCTCAAGACCGCGGTTCTGTCCGCAGCCAGTTGATGGACACCTTCGAGCGCCTGCACCGGTTCAGGCAGACCGATGTGTGGATCTACTCCACGATGCTGGTCTCGGCCTGTCTGAGTCTGCTGGCATCCTTCGTGCTGTCGGTGGACGCCATAGCCTTGGCCGCCGATCCGCACGCGAACCTGGCCTGCAACATCAACCAGGTGTTGAGTTGCGGAACCGTCGGTGCCTCCTGGCAGGCCAGCTTGCTGGGCTTTCCCAACGCCTTTCTCGGGTTGATGGCCGAACCGGTGGTGATCACCATTGCGGTTGCCGGGTTGACCGGAGTGAAGTTCCGCCGGGGATTCATGCTGGTGGCGCAGTTGATCTACACCATCGGGGTGATTTTCGCCTACTGGCTGTTTGCGCAGGCGATGTTCGTGATCGGCGCGCTGTGCCCCTGGTGTCTGCTGGTCACCTTGTCCACCACGCTGGTCTTCGCCACGCTGACCCACCTGAACATCCGCGACGGCAATCTGTTCCTGCCCGAACGGCTTCAGCGCGGTCTGGAATCGGGACTGCGGATGGGGCTGGACCTGTTGGTCGTCATGGTGTGGCTCGCCGCGGTGGTGACGCTGGTATTGGTGAAGTACGGGCACACGCTCTTCACCTGAGCACGATTGCATCCATGGTGGTGCAATAGTGATTCAAAGGCGGACGGCTCTGCGAGTCGTCCGCCTTTGCTCGTAGGAATACGCAGTTGAGGCTGGCTGGCTCCGTAGTAGGCTCCTTACTGACCGGTAGGTAAGTAGGAGTTTTCATGGAAGATAAGCAACGCAACCGCCTGCTCGCGGTGCTCTTCATCGGGGTGCTGATGGGCGCTCTCGACATAGCGATCGTCGGCCCAGCCCTGCCGGCCATCCAGTCCCAATTCGGCTTGGATTCCCGGGCGTCGTCGTGGATCTTCAGCGCCTATGTGCTGGCCAACCTGGTCGGTACTCCCTTGATGGCCAAGCTGTCGGACAACTTCGGACGCCGGGCCATCTACCTCCTGGATGTCGCCCTGTTCGCGGTTGGCTCACTGGTCGTGGTGGCTTCGGGAATCGGTGGCGGCATCGCAGTGCTCCTGCTCGGTCGGGCCATTCAGGGCCTGGGCGCGGGCGGAATCTTCCCGGTGGCCAGCGCCGTGATCGGAGACACCTTCCCGCCGGAGCGCCGGGGCGCTGCCCTGGGGCTGATCGGGGCGGTCTTCGGCATCGCATTCGTGATCGGCCCGATCCTGGGCGGCGTGCTGCTGCTGGCCGGTTGGCAGTGGCTGTTCATCATCAATCTTCCGATTGCGGTGGTGGTGATGGTGTTGGCCTGGCGGGTGTTGCCGCACCACCGCCAGACCGAGGCCGGGCGATTGGATTGGCTCGGCATGCTGCTGCTGGCCGGCGCGTTGGGCAGTTTCGCCTACGGGTTGGTGAGCATCGACACCGCGCACTTTGGATCATCATTGGCCTCGCCCGGAGTCTGGGGTTGGCTGGCCACCTCGTTGGTCTGCTGGGTGGCGTTGATCCTGATCGAGCGGCGCGCGCCCAGTCCGGTCTTTCCCACTCGATTGTTCGCTCGTCGCCAACTGAGCCTCGGCTACATCCTCACCGCCGGGGCCGGGCTGGGGGAGGCAAGCCTGGTGTTCATGCCGTCGTTGGCTGTCGCCGCCCTGGGCGTGACCAGCGGCACCGCCAGCTTTCTACTGATGCCGGTGGTGCTGGCGATGAGTGTCGGTTCCCCGCTGGCCGGACGGATGCTGGATCGTTTCGGCTCCCGCACAGTGATCCTGGTCGGTGTGGCGATCATGACCGTCGGCATGTTCACGCTCAGCCAGACCGCCAATGTCTTGGCGATGTTCATCATTTCCGGAGTGTTGATCGGCATCGGGCTCTCCGCCCTGCTGGGTGCACCGATCCGCTATGTGACGCTGAACGAGACCACTGCAGCCGAGCGTTCGGCAGCTCAGGGCTTGGTGAATACCTTCACCAGCGTTGGCCAGTTGCTGGGCTCCGCGGTGGTCGGCGCGGTTGCGGCTTCGGCAACGGTGCCTGGTGACGGCTACCGGGAGGCCTTCGCGATGATCGCCGGTCTTGGGGTGGTCTGGTTGGTGGCTGCGGCCTTCTTGAAGTCCCGGGCGGACGAGGCAAAGCCGGCGGCGCGCGCAGCCGAGGGTGTCACCCATGCGTGAGCGAATCCTCGAAGTGGCCACCACCCACTTCGTCCAACGCGGCTACGACGGTACTTCGATGCGCGAGATCGCCGAGGACTGTGGCATTACCAAGGCCGCTCTCTACTACCACTTTGTGGGCAAGGCAGAGCTGCTCAACCAGGTGTGCACCGACTATCAGCGGCAATTCGGTGCGGTGGTCACGGCCAGCGGAGACCAAGACACCGGTGCAGAGCTGCGGTTGCGGGCTCTGGTGCGGGGGCTCTTTGCGCTGCCCGTCCAGCGCCGCGCCATCATGAGGTTGGCGATGCACGACGTGCGTCAGCTGCCGCCCGAGCAGCGCCTGGCCTTCGCCGAGGCTTACCGTGAGCAGTTCCTTGACCCACTGCGAGGAATCTTCGCCACTGGCATTGCCGCTGGCGAACTGGTCGAGGTCGATCCTGACTTTTGCGTCAAACTCCTGCTGGGGATCCTGTACCCATTCTTCGCCCCATCCGGCCCCACCTCCGAGGGTCCGGGCGCCGCCGAAGTTGAGGCCCTTTTGGACATCTTCTTCGGCGGCGTCCGGAGTCGGAGAGAGGCTCAGGCCAAGACGTCGGCCAGCGGGGTGTAACCCAGGCCGAACGCTTCGGCGACCGCCGGGTAGGTGATCGCACCGGCCGCGGTGTTCAAGCCCAGCGCCAACGACTGGTTCTCCTTGCAGGCGCGCTTCCAGCCCTTGTCGGCCAGCTGAATCGCGTAGGCGAGGGTGGCGTTGGTCAGCGCCCAGGTCGAGGTGTTCGGCACGGCGCCTGGCATGTTCGCCACACAGTAGAAGATCGAATCGTGCACCATGAAAGTCGGGTCGGCGTGAGTGGTCGGGTGGCTGTCCTCGAAGCAGCCGCCCTGGTCGATCGCCACGTCCACCAGCACTGAGCCGGGCTTCATCTGTGCGACCAACTCATTGGTGACCAGCTTCGGAGCCTTGGCGCCGGGGATCAGCACGGTGCCGATCACCATGTCGGCGGCCAGCACCTGCTCGCGGATGGAAAGCTTGCTGGAGACGATGCCATGCACCCGGTTCTCGTAGCGCCAGAAGGTGTTGCGCAGCTTGTCCAGATCGGTGTCCAGAACGGTTACGTCGGCGCCCATGCCGAGGGCAACGTTGGCGGCGTTCTGGCCGGCGGTTCCGCCGCCGAGAATGACCACCTTGGCGTTGGCAACGCCGCCCACGCAGCCCATCAACACCCCGCGGCCGCCCTGGGCCTTCATCATCGAGTGGGCACCAACCTGTGGGGCCAGGCAGCCGGCCACCTCTGACATCGGGTACAGCAGGGGCAACAGGCCGTTGGGCAACTGGACGGTCTCGTAGGCGATTGCGGTGGTGCCGGCGTTGAGGAGCGCATCGGTGCCGGGACGGTCGGCAGCCAAGTGGAGATAGGTGAACAGCAGCAGATCGTCGCGCAGGTGGCCGAATTCGCTGGGGACGGGCTCCTTGACCTTGAGCACCATCTCGCCGATCGCCCAGGTCTGCGCTGCGGTCGCCACGATCTTCGCACCTTGGGCGACGTATTCCGCATCGCTGATTGAAGAGCCGAGGCCGGCGCCGGCCTGGACGAAGACTTCATGCCCGTGGGCGACCAATTCCGCCACACCTACGGGGGTGATCGCCACCCGGTACTCGTGGTTCTTTACTTCGGTTGGTACGGCGATGCGCATTTTCGACCTTTCCATTCGGTGCTGGCTACGCAGGTCAAGTCTGGCACCAAACCGAGCGCGTCAGTGGCCGGTCATCAGGGGACGGATTTCGTAATAGACTGACACTCAAACGTGCTCCGGGGTCGGTGTAAGTCCGAACCGGCGGTTACAGTCCGCGACCCGGCTCGACAGTGTTGGCAACAGCTCTTCGAGTCGGTTGATCTGGTGAAATTCCAGGACCGACGGTGAAAGTCCGGATGGGAGGCAGCACGCAGCGTCGCTGCGCATTCAATTGCGCAGGCGACTGTGCTGCGCTTCCCTCAAACCGCCTCGGACGACTGAGGCGGAGGTTTGATGAGACGCGAGGCGATCGCACCGATCGCTCTTGGAGTGCTGCTACTGACCGGCTGGACGGTGTCCGCCGGAGCCGGCTCCCCGCTGCTGCCCACTCCGGGTGCGGTCGGATTGCGGTTGCTGCAGGACCTGGGCACGCCCAGCTTCTGGGGCTACCTCGGTACCACCGTCGTCGAAGCGCTTGGCGGGGTGGTCCTCGGAGTCGCGGTGGCGCTACCGCTGGCGATGTTGATCCATCGATCCCGTTGGGCCGCCGCTGCCGTGAACCCATTCCTGGGTGCCACCCAGGCGATCCCAGCCATCGCCTTGGCACCACTTCTGGTGCTCTGGATCGGTTACGGGCTGGGGCCGGTGATCCTGCTGTGCGCACTGATCGTCTTCTTCCCGATTCTGATCGCTGCTGTTGTCGGCCTTCGTCATGTCGATGGGGAGGCCATCGATGCCGCTCGGATGGACGGAGCCAATAGCGGCCAACTCATGGCGCACATCGAACTACCGATGGCGCTGCCATCCATCCTCGGCGGGCTGCGCAACGGGGTCAGCCTTGCGGTGACCGGCGCGATCGTCGGCGAAATGGTGATGGGTGGCTCCGGCCTTGGCACCGTGCTGAATGTTCAGCGCAACAACGTTGATACCGCCGGCATGCTGGCCACCATCGTCTGGCTGGCAGCGCTGGCCTCCTCGGCCTTCGCGGCCGTCCTGATCGCGGAGCGCAGCTCCCGCATTGTGTCTTCGCTCAACACCCGATCCGAAAGGTAGCGATGAACCGTCTGATCCTGACCGTTGCGGCCGTGCTGGCCCTTGCCCTGACCGGCTGCACTTCGGCGACAACGCCGACGAGCTCTGCCGGCGTTGCGACGCCCACCATCGGGCTGACCTACATTCCTAATGTTCAGTTCAGCCCGTTCTATGTGGCCCAGACCGACGGCGCCTACACCAAGGCCGGAGTAAATCCGACGCTGCGCCACCATGGGGCTTCGGAGGCGCTGTTCACCGCCTTGGCTGCAGGCAGCGAGCAATTCGTCGTGGCCGGCGGTGACGAGCTGATGCAGGCCCGCTCTCAAGGTGTGGACCTGATTGCGGTCGCTTCCTACTACCGCAGCTATCCGGTGCAGATCATCGTGGCGCAGGCCTCGCCGATTGCATCGCTGGCTGACCTGAAGGGGCACACCATCGGTGTGCCGGGCAAATACGGTGAGAGCTGGTTTGCCCTGCTGGTCGCGCTGCGCTCGGCCGGCCTCACCGAGGCCGACGTGAGCATCAAGGAGATTGGCTACACCCAAGTCGCTGCTCTTTCCACCGGCAAGGTGGACGCGATCGTCGGCTTCAGCAACAACGATGCGGTGCAGTTCGCCCTGGCCGGGACCGCGATTCGTAGCCTGCCGATCGCCAGCGGCACCGTGCCACTGGTGCCGGCTTCGCTGATCACCACTACCGCCTACGCCAACGCCCACCCAGACGTGGTCAAGGCTGTGGTCGCCGGCACCATGACCGGAATCAGCAGTGTGGTCGCCGATCCCGCCCATGCCCTACAGGTGTCGGCGAATTTCGTCCCGGACCTCAACACCGCTGCCGGAACCAAGGCTGCGCAGGCCACTCTTGTTGCCACCGCAAAGCTGTGGACCACCGCGACCGGCAAGGTTGACCCGACCCTGGACACTCAGCAATGGACAGCGATGGCCGACTTCATGGCCCAGCAAAAGCTCACTGCAACCCGCCAGGATCCGAATCTCGCCATGAGCAACGCGTTCCACTGACCGCAGTATCCATGGCACCGGCGATAGCCTGTTGCAGGCTGAAGAAAATGCGGCCTGCAACAGGAGGGTGATGAGCGAGCATCAAGTACCGGGCTGGGACGACTATTTCCTCGGTATCGCCCAGGCTGTTTCTGCGCGCGCTAAGTGCACCCGACGCCGGGTCGGTGCCATCATCGTGATGGATCGGCGGATCATCGCTACCGGCTACAACGGTGCCGCGCCGGGACGCCCGGACTGTTTGGAGGGTGCCTGCCCGCGCGGGCAGTTGAGCTATGACCAGGTGCCCGGCCTCGGCGACTACGACCGTCCCGGCACTCCAGGTTTCTGTATTGCGATCCATGCTGAGGTGAATGCGCTGCTGTTCGCCACTCGAGATACCAAAGGTGCGACGGCTTTCATTACCGACCCGCCGTGCCCGGGATGCCGCAAGGCGCTGGCCGCAGCCGGTATTGTGCGGGCCGTCTGGCCAGCAGGAGAGCACATCGCCGACCAGCTGGTTGACTGGAGCCGATAGGGCGAAAATGAAACTCAATCTTCAGACCGGCCAGTTGACCGCGTGGGTCGAACGCGGCGTGGCGCTGTTTTGTCTCGGCACGCTGATTCCTGCGGCGTTTGGGGCCGCGACGCAGATCCCGTTCCTGGCGTCTTGGTGGACGATCGGGATCGGCGGCGGGATCGTCGTCACCTCGATCGGCATGATGATTTTCAGCTTCCTCGGCCGCCGGTTGCGGACCTGGGCATTGGTCTATGTCGCCGTGGTGTCGATTGGCCTGATCACTTGGCCGATCGCTTGGCAGTCCACTGCGCCGGCCACCTCCAGCCCCTGGCTTTGGGTCTGCCTGGGGGTGGCCGCGGTTTGCCTTGCCGTGACCAGCGGTACTGCATGGGGTTTTGGCTACGCGATCGCCGCCGGACTGCTGTTCGCGGTGGTGCGGATGACGCCGTCTGGGCAGGGGGCCCCGCTGCTCGGTGCCGTGCAGGACATGATCGTGTTGGTGATGAACTCCTCGGTGGTGATCGTTGCGCTCGGGGTTGTGGGCAACGCCTTCAAGAGCCTGGACGAGATCGAATATGCCTCCCAGCGAGAGGCCACCGCAGCAGCGATCGACGAAGCTCTGTTGGAGGAGCGACACCGGTTGGATGGCATCGTCCACGATGAGGTGATGACCACGCTGGTGGCTGCGGCGCAGAATCCGAATGATCTGCACGTCGCGGCCCAGGGCCAGCGTGCCGTAGATCGGCTGGCCGAAGCTGAAGCACCGGCCGAGACGCGGCTTCCGGTCACCGGTGACCAACTCACCTGGCTGGTAACCGACGTGGTCGGTGCCTTGGTGCCGCAGGCGAAGATCACCTCGAGCCTGGACGAGCTGGCAGTACCTCAGCAGGTGGCCAGCACCTTGGGCATGGTGGTGCGCGAAGTCGCACTGAATGTCGCCAAGCATTCCAATGCGACGAACGTGGAGGTGACCATGATCAGCCCCACCCAAGGTGAGGTGCTGATCTCGATTGCCGATGATGGAGTTGGCTTCGATCCTGAGTTGGTGCCCAAGCGCCGGCTCGGTCTGCAGGTTTCGGTGGTCTATCGGATGTGGGCGATCGGCGGGCACGCCGAGATTTTGTCCAAGCCGGGGGAGGGCACCACTGTCAATTTGAGCTGGGGTTCGACCGGCGAGATGCCGAAGGTCACCTTTGAACCGGAGGTGCGTGAGCATCGGCCGCGGCGAATGCCGGAGATTCCCGAGCTGAACCGGCCGTCGCTGGTCCGGTTGGTGTGGATCGTGGTGCTCTTGCAGTTCCTGCTCGGCTGGACGAGCCTGGATCGGGTCACCAGTGCGTGGCCGGTCTTCGCCGCGCAGGTCCTGGCGGTGCTGGCCACTTTGATCACTTTGTGGCGCTCGGAGAAGAATCCGATGAAGACCGCCGCGGCTGTGACAGTGGTCGCCTTGCTGATGGGCGTGACTTTGTTGGTGCAGTCCGTGTTGCCTACCGGCGATTGGCCCGGCTATGCGACTTGGCACAGCACTGTCGTGATGGTGTTGCTGGTGGCGGTGTTGGTGCGGGGCCGCGAACTTGTCGCTTGGATTGGCGTCGGGCTGTACGCGGTCGTCTCAGCCGTCTGGGCGGTGACCCAGAGCCTTGGCGCCGGTGACGTGCTGCGGGTCGGTTTCGGGCCGTTCTCCTGGATGCTGGTGGCTCAGCTGCTGCAGACCTGGCTGATCGAGATGTCTGACCGGATGAGTGCTTCGCGCAGGTCGTCGGCCGCTGCCAATAAGGCCATCGCTCAGAGCTTCTCCAAGATGGTGCTGCGCGATGTCTGGCTCACCCAGTTGCGAGCTCAGGTCGGCCCGCTGCTGAATCGGATCGCCGACACCAACTACGAACTCACCGAGGCCGAACGTGAGGCGTGTCTTGCCCAGGAAGGCCGGCTGCGCGACGCGATGCGGGCCGGGAACCTGGTCACCGAGCTGACATCGGATGCGATCGAGGTGGCTCGGGGCCGTGGCGTCGACGTCCGGCTGGTCGACAGCCGGGGCACTCGGTTGCCCGAGGACGTCCGAGCGGCTCTCACCCAGCACTTGAGCAGGTTGCTCACCGACTCAAACACCAAACGGGTGGTGGCCCGGGCTGCGCCTGAGGGCTATGAAGATGTGGTCACGGTTTTGACGGTTCGTGAAGATGGCACCAGTGAGTTGGTCGGGCTGGACGCGCGTGGTCAGCTGAACACACGTTAGGCTGACGGTCATGATCAATGCGGCGGTAATCGATGACCACGAAGCCATTCGGATCGGAATGGCCGCAGCCCTGAAATCGCACCCGGGGCACGAGGTGACCCTGGTTGATGGGGCTGCCACAGTCGATGAGTTCCTGGATCGGTTGCCTGATGCAGAGGTCGTGCTGTTGGACCTGCAATTGGATGACAGTTCGGACCCATTGGTCAATGCCGAGCGATTGATCGAAGCCGGCTACAAGGTGCTGGTTTACTCCATTGCCGACAACGTCCGGCTGCTGCGCCGGGCACTGGCAGGCGGGGCGGCCGGCGTGTGCCGGAAGGCCGAGCCGATCTCGGTGACCATCTCCTCGATCGAGGCTGTGGCCGAGGGGCAGGTAGTGATCAGTCAGGAGATTCTGGCAGCCATCGAGGGCGACGCGTCCTACGTTGCGGCCAACCTTGGCCCGCGGGAGCGTGAAGTGCTGGCCCTGTATGCGGGCGGCTTCGAGGTACCCGAGGTAGCCGAGCGCTTGACCATCACCGAGAACAGCGTCAAGGAATACCTCAAGCGCATTCGAGTGAAGTACACCAACGTGAACCGTCCGGCCGCCAGCAAGCTGGATCTGTTCCGCCGGGCCATCGAGGACGGCATCGTGCCGCCGGTGGAGCCGCATCAGTAGGCCGCAAGCGAGGAAGTGCAACGTGCCCGGGCCGATCAGATCGCGCCCGGGTGTGCTGTTTGGTGAAGGTGCTCAGTACCAGCCGTGAGCGTGCTTGAACGACCAGGCTTGGCAGGGAGTGCCGTAGCGCTGGGCCACGTAGTGCAGCCCCCAGGCGATCTGAGTCGCCGGGTTGGTGCGCCAGTCGCTGCCGAACTCGGCCATCTTGCTGCCGGGCAGCGCCTGTGGGATGCCGTAGGCGCTGGAGTGCGGGTTATCTGCCGAAGGGTTCCACTTGCTTTCCCGCATGATGATGTTGTCGTAGCAGGTGTACTGATCAGCGCCCCAGCTGTACTTGTTCACCATCATCTGTCGGGCGATTTCCCGCGGATCAGTGGTTCCGGGAACGTATCCCAGTTCCTGGATGCGCAGCTGGCGGATGGCCTCGATGCCGGCGACGCCGAGCTCGATCGCCTGGTCTTGGTGGTTCAACAGGTCGGCGCGGTAGGAGGCGAGTTCGGCCGCGCTGCCACCATCGAACTGGTCGTAAGCGTTAGCGGGCGCGGGTACGGAGGGCACTAGTGACAACACCCCTACTGCCGTCACAACCCCTAGTTTGAGCCACCTCGGAACCCCCACGCCTTAAGTATTTCACACTTTTTTCTCAGGATCTCTCAGGTGAGCGGCTATCCCTACATCTGGACAGAGACCGGCGGCATCAGCGGCACCGCAGCCCCATGGACGCGGGCTCGCACTAGGGTGGATGGATGCACTTGAGGCAGTTGGCAGGCGAGTCCCTGATCGCTGGGATCGCAGCTGCGCTGGCTGGTGGGCCGCCGGTGGCCCCGGTGTGTGATGACCGGCTCCTGGCTGCCGTCCGGCCGGACCAGCCGGTGACCGAACCGGACGCCGCGCTGATCGTGCCAACCTCGGGCACCACCACCGCACCCAAGGCGGTCGTGTTGTCGGCTGCCGCGATCAGGTTCGCCGCCCACGCCACCCACGAACGACTCGGCGGTGTGGGCGACTGGGTGTGTGCCCTGCCCACTCAACATGTTGCCGGGCTGATGACGATTACTCGCGCGGTGGTCGCTGGAAGCAGGGTGAGCTTTGCCAGGGGCGATCTCGCCGACCTGCCGTCGGCCGGAGCCCGCAGTTACCTCTCTTTGGTGGCAGCGCAGCTCGATCGGGCGTTGGCTGATCCGGTGCTGATGCAGCGGTTGACCGGTTACGCCGGGGTGCTGGTCGGGGGCAGTGCGGTTCGCCCGGACCTGCTCGCCAAGGCGCGTGCGTCCGGGATCGTCGCGGTGACCACCTATGGCGCCAGCGAGACCTGCGGCGGCTGCGTCTATGACGGGGTCGCGCTGAGCGGAGTCCGCGTCGAGTTGGCCGGCGAACGGGTCGGCCTGGGAGGGCCGATGGCGTTCTCCGGCTACCGACTTCGCCCGGACCTGACCGTGGCGGTGCTGCACGGCGATCTGGTGGTGACCAATGACCGCGGGCGGCTGGTGGATGGGCGTTTGGAGATACTGGGGCGCTTCGACGATGTGGTGATCTCCGGCGGGGAGAAGGTCGATCTGGCTGCCGCCCAGCGCGCTTGTGAAGCCGAATTCGGGACGGTGGCCGAGGGCGGCCCGGTATTGCTGGCACTGCCTGACCAGCGCTGGGGACATCGGATCGTCGCGGTAGCCACCGCCGAATTCGATCTCGGCCAGTTGCAGGCCCGGCTGGCGCCCAGGATCGGCCGTGCTGCGGTCCCGAAGGAATTGCGGCAGGTGCCTGAAATGGCGTACACATCCATAGGCAAGATCGACCGGGCAGCCCTACTGCAGGCCTGGGAGCAGAAGGGTGAGCATGGCGACATTGGCTGAATGGGTCGAAGGCGCCCGTCCTCGAACCCTTCCGGCTGCCCTGGCCCCGGTGCTGGCCGGAACCGCCATAGCTTGGTTCGACGACCAGATGGTGCCGGTGTTGGCCGCGCTGGCGTTGGTGGTCACTCTCGCGTTGCAGATCGGCGTCAACTACGCCAACGACTACTCGGACGGGATCAGGGGCACCGATTCGGCCAGAGTTGGGCCGATGCGTTTGGTCGGCTCCGGTGCGGCGCGTCCGGCTCAGGTGCTGGCAGCTGCGATCACCTGCTTCGCTGTGGCTGCGGTAGCCGGTCTGGCTGTGGTGGTGATCACCGGGCATTGGTGGTTGTTGTTCGTAGGCGCCGCCGCGATCGCCGCAGCCTGGTATTACACCGGTGGACGCTATCCGTACGGCTATCTGGGGCTGGGGGAGTTGTTCGTCTTCGTCTTCTTCGGACTGGTTGCGGTCACCGGCACCGTCTACGTCCAGGTCGGTTCGGTCTCGGCGGCTACCTGGTGGACGGCCGTGGCGATCGGCGCGTTGGCCTGCGCGATCCTGGTGGCCAACAACCTGCGCGACCTCGATGGTGACCGGGAATCCGGCAAGCGGACCATGGCCACCCGATTGGGCGACCGGGGCACCCGCTGGTTCTTCATCGGGTTGGTGGCGCTGGCTGCGATCGGCGTTGTCGGGGCTGCCGCGAACTCCTCATGGTGGGCCCTGTTGGGGCTGATGATGGGCGTGGCGCTGCTCGGTCCAGTGCGTGAGGTGGCCCGCGGCGTGTCGGGGTTGAAGTTGATTCCGGTTCTGAAACAGACCGGACAGGCCGAACTACTCTGCGCGGTGGGCATCCTCGTCGGTCTGCTGATCGCCCATTGAGCACCATGGACTTACACGCCTACTCCCTGCCGCTACGCAACCGGTTCCGGGGGATCACCGTGCGGGAGGGTCTGCTGCTGCACGGGCCGGCCGGTTGGGCTGAATGGAGTCCGTTCGCCGAATACTCCTACCCCGAGATCGGCAACTGGTGGCGAGCGACCTGGGAGGCCGCCAACCTCGGCTTTCCTCACCCGGTACGCGACCGGGTGCCGGTCAACGTCACCGTGCCGGCTGTGGGTGCCAACATTGCCCACCAGCTGGTGTCGGTTTCCGGCTGTGGAACCGCCAAGGTGAAGGTTGCCGAGCCCGGACAGAGTCTTGCCGATGATCTGGAGCGGGTGGAGGCGGTTCGCGACGCGCTCGGTCGGGCCGGCAAGGTACGGGTGGACGCCAACGGGGCCTGGGACGTTGACGAAGCGTTCAGCCGTCTGAAGGCGCTGGCCCGGTTCGACCTGGAATACGCCGAGCAACCCTGTGCCAGCGTCGAGGAGCTGGCCGACCTGCGTCGTCGCCTGGCTCGAAGCGGTGTGGATGTCCTGATCGCCGCCGACGAGAGCATCCGCCGCTCCGGCGACCCCGAACGCGTCGTCGCGTTGGCAGCTGCCGATATCGCTGTGCTCAAGGTGCAACCACTGGGTGGCGTCCGCCGTTGTCTGGAGCTGGCCGAACGGCTCGGCCTCCCGGTGGTGGTTTCTTCGGCCTTGGAGAGTTCGGTGGGTCTTGTCGCGGGCGTCGCGCTGGCTGCGGCACTCCCAGAGCTTCCCTATGCCTGTGGGCTGAATACCGCCACCATGTTCACAGCTGATGTCACCGACGCCCCACTGGTGGCCGTAGACGGCGCCATCGCGGTACGTCCGGTGAGGGTTGCGGAGGGAGGCTGGCAGGCCGATCACGAAACCAACCGGGCATGGCTGAGTCGGTTGAACGGCTTGCCGGCAGAACTGAGGAGGACTGGTGAGTGATTCGAGTGCGTGCGCACGCACGCTGATCGGGCAACTACTCGCCCAGGGAGTTACCGACTTCGTGCTGGCGCCGGGTTCACGCAGTGCTCCGCTGGCGCTGTGTCTGGATGCCTCGGCGGCAGCAGGGCTGCTCCGATTGCACGTCCGGGTGGACGAGCGAGCCGCGGGCTTCCTGGCGCTCGGCTTGGCCAAGGGCAGTGGTCGTTGCGTTGCGGTGGTGACCACTTCGGGCACTGCGGTCGGCAACCTGATGCCCGCCGTCATGGAGGCCCATCACGCAGGCGTGCCGCTCCTGGCGCTTTCGGCCGATCGGCCCTCCTGGCTGGTCGGGTTCGGCGCGAACCAGACCACTGAGCAGGCAGGCGTCTTCACCGGATTCCTGAGCTATTCAGCCCGAGTCAGTGCGGCCGCTCCGGCAAATTCCTGGATGGCGCAAGCGGCTCGAGCAGTGCTGCTGGCCACCGGCGCAACGGGGGGTCGACCAGGTCCGGCCCATCTCAACGTGGAGTTGGCCGAACCGCTGGTTATCGCCGGTCAGGACATGGTTGCCATTCAGGGGCGCCCGGTGCGCACCGGGCCGTCGGCTCTGACTGAGCCGGTGCGGCTGCCCGGGGTGGTGCGCACCCTGGTGCTCTGCGGCGATGCCGAACCAGCTCTGGGCCAGGCCGCGGTGGCCTTGGCTGAGTCGGCCGGCCTCCCACTGGTGGCCGAGCCATCGAGCAACGCACGCCTGGGCACCAGCGCTGTCGCTACCGGACGACTGTTGCTGGCCACAGAGTTGGGTGAGCAGGTCGAGCGGGTGCTGGTCTTCGGACGTCCCACCTTGTCGCGTCCGGTGAACGCACTGTTGGCGAGGGCCGGGGTAGAGGTGGTGGTGGTCGCCGACCGCAGCGACTTTGTTGATCCGGGTTGGCGGGCGAGTCTCGTGGTCGGCGCCGTCGAGGTGGAGCCGGGCCCTGCCGACTGGTTGGCTGCGTGGCAGCTCGCTGACGCTGAGCGGAGCCGGCGGGTGGTCGCGTTGAGTCAGTCTCAAGGCGACCTCAGCGGCCCGGAGCTCGCTCGGCTGGTGATCTCAGCCGTACCGAGGGATCAGGTGCTCTGCCTTAGCAACTCCAATGCGATCCGGGACGCCGACTTGGCGCCGATCGGTGCTCAAGTCCCCATCACTTACGCCAATCGGGGTCTTTCGGGAATCGATGGCACGGTGTCCACTGCAATCGGGATCAGCCTGGGCGCCGGCCTGGCGACCACGCTGCTGTGCGGTGATCTCTCTTTCGTCCACGACGCTGCCGCGTTGGTGATCGGGCCGGGGGAGCCCCGCCCAGCGCTGCGCATCGTGGTTGCCGACGATGCCGGGGGCAGCATCTTCGCCACCCTCGAGTACGGCCGCCCCGAGTTCGCCGAGTCCTTCGAGCGGGTGTTCGCTACCCCCACGGGGCTGGACCTGGTCTCGTTGGCTGCCGGCTACGGTGTGCCTGCTCGGCGGTTGGGAACTGTGGCCGAGCTGGCAGCGGCCTTGGCCCTACCGATCATCGGGTTGGAGGTCCTGGTGGTGACCCTCGACCGTGCTGGGCGCAACGAACTGGCCCGGCAGGTGAATCAACCCTGAGCCTGCGCGGCCTTGCCGGGCCTAGCTGGAGTACGCGGTGATGTCGATGGAGTAGCGATCCCAGCGATAGCAGTGGTCGCCATACTCAACCGGGTGCCCGGACGGGTCGTAGGCGCGCCGCGACATCGCCAGCACTGGATCGGTGGCCTCCATTTTGAGCAGGTGCTGCTCGGCCTCACTGGGATGTCGGGCGGAGATGTGCTGGTAGCCGACCGCCGGCACGATGTTTCGGGCACGAATCAGTGTGTAAAGGCCGTAGGTCGCCAGCTCGTCAATCTCGAGGTCGGACCAGTCCGGGCTCAGCCAGTTGCGCAGGACGGCGACCGGCCCCTCATCCACTGTGCGAAGTCGCTCCACGTAGACCATCGGGGTCTTGGCCGGCAGGCCGAGCATGTCGGCGATGTGGTCGTCGACGTAGCTGGTGCTGAACTGGAGCACCTCGGTGTGCGGGTTCTGACCTTCGCGTTTGAGGTCGTCGTAGAGGCTGGGCAAGCCGTAACGGCGGTGCACCACCTCGTTGGCCACCGTCGTGCCGATTCCGCGCCGACGGACCAACAAGCCGCGTGAAACCAACTCGATGATCGCCCGACGTACCGTCGGACGCGACAAGTTGAGGCGTTCAGCCATCGACAGTTCGTTCTCGAACGCATCGCCGGGTTTGAGTACCCCGGTGTCGATAGCCTCGGCCAATTGTTCAGCCACCTGGTGGTACAGCGGTACCGGGCTGTTGCGGTCTATCTGGACCGGAAGCTGCTGCGCCATAACGCGCAAGATATCGCATGGGTGGACCAAATTCTGCCTGTGGCACGAGATTTGTCATGTTGGTTTAAACCGTTGACAAAGTCGGGGGGTCGTGGCCGCGGTCCGGGGTGACTCAGCTCAGCTGGCGTAGCCAGCTGCGTAGCTGGGCGGTCGCGCGTACATCGTCCTCGTTGTAGCACAGCACTCGCTCGCGGGCCAGCTGCCGCTCGGCTCTGGAGGTAGCGTGCACGGCGGCGTCGAACCAGATCATGCTGTTCAGGCCGCCGGGATCGTCATCGCGCCAGTGGAAGCCGGCGCCGGCGCTGGCCACCGCTTTGAGGCCGAGGCCATTGGCGCCGAAGAAGTTGTGACGCACCACCTCGAACAAGTCGGCGAAGTGAGTGGAGGCGAAGTCGACCGCCCAGGTCAGGGGCTCCTCGCCGCTGGCAGCCAGGCGGGTCAGCCGGGCCACCTCGTAGTCGGAGTAGTGGAACACCAAGGCGTCGGTATCGGCGACGTAGTCGCGCAGCCAGTTCATCGCCTGGGCGGCCAGGGTGAGTTCGCCGGCATCGTCGAGATCGGTGAATGAGCTGAACTGGCGGTAGTGCCCGCCGGACTCATCGTTTATCCAAAAGCCCCACAGATAGACCCGGTCGTTGCGGGAGGTCTCCACATCGATGTCGATCTCTACCGCAGCGCGGGGGAGGTCGATCCCGCCGGTGGTCAGGCGGTCGAGTTCAAGGCCGGCAGCCAACATCCGAGAGCGTCGCTGGGCCAGCCGCAGCCGGTCTTCCGCGCCTTGGCGATGGGCGACCAGCGGCAGGTAATCAGGCAATAAGACGTCGAGGTCGGTGGCAGCCAGCTGGCCAACCGTGAACACCCCCGCCGAGCGAAGCCCGGCGATTTCCTGTCGATCCAGCGGCGACTTATGGATCCGAAGGCTGAGGTCGTCCTCGTCGAGAAGGGGGCGGCAGGTCTGCCACCAGGCGCAGTAGCTGCACTCGTGGGTGACGATCGGCGCGAGCGGTGACGGCACCGAGTCGTCGGCACGAATCATCGCCTCGGCAATCTCCACTCGGTCTGAGAACTCCTGTCGGTAGCGCTCCAGCGCGCTCACTTGGGTGGCTTGATCGGCGGCTCCGGGAGCCGGGGAGAGCCTCGGCTCGGTCAGGTCCAGCCAGGTTGCCACCAGGCCCTCCTGAGCCAACCGTTCGGTACCGATCACCACTGCACTGGCGCGGGCCGACTGAAAACCGGTTGGGCCGAGCAGGTGCCACAGGTGCGCCAACTGGACGGTGTTTGCCCAACGCCAACTCCAGCGGTAGCGCCAACCGGTGGACGTGAGTCTCGTCGGCAGGTCGTCCAGGGCTGAGTAGGTGAATTCTTGGTCGTCGCGACGAGCGTCCAAAGCGCGTTGGAACTTCACGATGCCGGGCACGTAGCCACCGTCGCGGTCACGGATCAGCAGTTCAGCGCGGCCGCGGCGGTGGCCGTCGAAGTCGCGAGGCAGCAACCCGGAGATGATCACCTCAGCACCGGCGGACATCGCGGCCAGGCAAGCGCCTTCCTGCTCTTGGCTGAGAGCCCCGCTGAGCCCGCGCAGGTCGGTGACGCAGGCCCGACCGGTCAGGATCCGGCCGAGCACCTCTGCAGTGAACTCGGTGGCCCCGGGCATGCCGCTGCTCGGGGTCTGGGTCGGTGGGGTAGCCGGCCCGAAGGCGTGCATCGTCTTCAGCGGGCAGCTGCGGGCGGCATAGGGATCCAGGGTGAACATCAACGGTGCGCGCGGTGCAGTGCGACGACGCCACCACTGAGGTTCTTCCAACCCGCACGCTGCCAGCCGGCCCTGGTGAGTTCGGCTGCCAGGCTGCGCTGATCGGGCCAGGCCAGAATCGATTCAACCAAATAGTCGTAGGCCACCGGGTTGGTGGAGGTAAACGGGACGACCACCGGGAAGGCGCGGACCAGGTACCTGCGGTACAGGTGGCGGAACGGCTTCCAGGTCGGCGTGGAGAACTCGCAGATCACGATGCGTCCGCCTGGTTTGGTGACTCGGTACATCTCGACCAGGGCTGCGTGGACGTTCTCAACATTGCGTAGGCCGAAGCTGATGGTGACCGCATCGAAGGTCTTGTCGGCGAACGGCAGGGCCAGAGCGTCAGCGTTGACGAAGGACAGCCCCGGTTGGCGCACCTTGCCGACAGCAAGCATTCCCTCGCTGAGGTCAGTCGGAATGACGGTCGCACCTGAGGCGGTGAAGGGGTGACTGGAGGTACCGGTGCCCGCGGCGAGATCAAGGATGAGTTGCCCAGGCTTTGGCTCCACGGCGTTGACGGTTTGGGTACGCCAAAGCCGATCGAGCCCTAGTGACAGCAGGTCGTTCACTAGGTCGTAGCGGGGCGCCACGTGGTCGAACATTTCCGACACCGCGGCGCGCCGTTTGGACAGACTGGCACGCCGGTTCGCTGATTGCACGGGCATAGCCTGCCACGATGCGCCCAGCGCTGCCCGAACTGGTCCAGCGGTGCGCCTTCTGCACGTCGATTCACTCGTTGGTGGCAGGATGAGGGAGAATCTTGGCCATGGCGCGAAAGACTCCGGTGTTGAAGATCGCCGGCCTGAAGAAGGCCTTTGGGCCTGTGGTGATCGTCGACGGATTCAATCTCGAGGTCGCGGCTGGGGAGGCGATCGCGCTGACCGGACGCAACGGTGCCGGCAAGTCAACCGTGCTGCGTTGCTTGATCGGGGCCGAACGGGCCGATGAGGGCACGGTTGAGATCAACGGCATTCTGGCGAGCGAGACCAATCCGCAGATCCGTCGTGATGTGGCCACGGTCATCGACGACTTGGACTTCTTCCCCGATTTGAGCGTTGTCGAACACCTGGATCTTCTCGCCAGAGCGCATGGCATTGCCGATCCCGACGCCGCAGTTGACGAAGTGCTGCAAGAGGTTCAGCTCGTGCCGCAGTCGGGCCAGTTGCCAGGGACGCTTTCGTCGGGCCAACGCCGTCGGTTGGCGCTGGCCACCGCCTTCGTCCGGCCCCGAAAGCTGCTGGTGCTCGACGAGCCCGAACAACGTCTCGACACTGAGGGCGTGGCTTGGCTGGCCGATCGGTTGGTCGCCGAACGGGAGCGTGGGCTGGCGATCGTGATGGCTACCCACGAGCCGCTCCTGGTGCAGAAGGTCGCCACCAGGGTCGTCCGGATCGGTGATCGGGGCCGGGTGTCTGAGGACACCGGTGAGTAAGAAGTCCCGCAAGCTGATCCGCTCCGGCGTGACCCAGCCCGTTGAGGTGTCCGAGCCCGAGCCGGTTCTGGATCCGGCGCAGCCACCGCGTACGTTCTTCTTCTTACCTGACGTTGAGCCGGTGGCGGTCGATGAAGCCGATCTGCACGAGTTGATGAAACTGTGGCGCCATGGCCGGGCCACTCGGACGATCTCTCAGGTGATCTCCGATAGCTACGTGACTCTGTTCACGGTTGTGCTGATCGGCGCGATGGTCATTTCGACCGTCCTCAACGCCCAGCACGGGATGACCGGGTGCAACACAGATGCGTGCAACAGCAGCAGGCTGCTGCTGCCATCGGCGATGGTGTTCGCCTCTTTCGCGCTGGCAGTGGCCCTTTCCCGGCTGTTCGGTCCAGTACTGGCCTCCGCAGCTGAGGGGTCCTGGCTGATGGACGCCCCGATCAGTCGCCGTCGGCTGCTCCGCGGCCGACTGGTGCTGCCGCTGGTGGCGGCCTTCGGAATTCCGCTGGCGTTGACCGGGTTGGTTGCAGCCCTTTCCGGAATGGACTGGTTCTCGGTGGCAGCGTGGTCGCTGGCTGCTGGTCTGGGCAGTGCGGCGTTGGTCGCTTTCGCCGCCAGCGAGCAGACCCGTGAGCGGGTGATCGCGCTGAAGGTGCTCCAGGCAATTTGGGCCGGCTGCGCTTTGATCGTTGCGATGGCAGTGGTTTCGGTGGCTGCGTCTTGGCTGCCCGCCTCCTGGATCGCCGAGGAGGGCGCGCTGCGTCCGCTGGTTATCGCAATTGCGGTGATTTCGGCGTTGTTCGGGGTGTGGATGCTGGTGCTCACGCTGCGCCGCTTGGAGTTGATCCGTCGGGCACGGCTGCTTTCGGGTGGTTCGCTGATTTCAGGCATGCAGGGGGCCATGTTCGCCCTGGACTTCGGTCTGATTCGCGACATTCTGGTGGAGCGGCAGGCTGCGGAGAAGGGTCACGTCCGACCGACCCGGGGACGCGGGCTGGGCATCACGGCGCTGATTTGGCGGGATGCGCAGCGGTTGCTCCGCGCGCCGTCGGTGTTCGTCGGGCTGGTGATGAGCCTGTTGGTTCCTTACTCGGTGGACGCGTTACGGATGAGTCAGCTGAACCCATTGATCAGCGGCCTGGCGCTGACCGCGGCGCTGGTGCCGTTCCTCGGGAGCCTTCGGGTGCTCACCCGCACCGGTGGGTTGGCCCGCTCGATGCCGTTCAAGACCACCGAACTGCGCACCGCAGCGATGGCGGTGCCCGCCGTGGCAGCGCTGCTGTGGGCGCTGGCCGCGACTCCGGCGTTCATCGGGATCGCCAGCACCGGCACCGACCGGACGGTGATGGACGGGTTGAGCGCGGCGGCGATCAGCGGCGTGGCTGGCCTTTTCGGCGCGGTGCGCTGGGTGACCGCAGGTAAGCCGGACTTCTCCGCGCCGATGATGGCGACCGCCTCGGGCGCGATGCCGCCGACCCTGATCTTCAACCTGTTCCGCGGCTTCGACATGGTGGCGCTGATCACCGCCCCACTGATTCTTGGCGCTCCTCCGGTGTGGTCGGCAGGCTTGGCTGCGGTGGTGTTCATCGGGCTGCGCGGCACTTTCAACATGGACGAACTCAAGGCCGAGCAGGAGGCCACCCAGCGCGAGATGGCTGCAGCCAAGGCCGAGCGCACCGAGAAGACCAAGATCCCCGCACCCAAGCGCTGACCCGGCGACTACCGGTTCAGCCCACACCCTCGGCAGTGTGAGTGGTTTGGGCGGATACGGTGGAGCTTGTGAGTGAGACTTCCGCGAAGGTTCGCGTCCGTTGGGGGCGAGTCGGCCTCTTCTACGGCATTGCGTTGGGGTGGGCCGTGCTGATCGCCGGCCTGCTGTATCTGCTCGGGCAGCGCGCCCTTTCCGGCACCGACGTCGCCCCCTGGGTGGGGATCGTGCTGGCGGTGGCCTATATGCCGGTTCCTTTGGTGGCCGCGCTGATCGTGGAGCGGTTGGACGGGCGTGGTTACCTGCTGCGCCGCGTGTTCAACCCGAATCTAGGCAAGGCTGTCGGGCGATTGGTCGTGGTGGTGGTCGTGGTGGTGGCCAGTCTGCTGCTGGGCATGCTGGCGGCGAGCTGGCTGGTCGGCAACGTGGCGGACGTGAGCGGTGCTGGCCGGGTCCTGTTCACTCCTGAGGATTTGGTGGCCAACACCATCGCCTACGCAGGTACGTCGATGGACGCGACCCAGGTGGCCGCGCTGGCCGCGAGGACCCCGGGTCTGTGGGTCTTGGTGCTGATCACCTTCGGCTCGGCGCTGTTGGCCGGCTTCACGATCAACGGCGTTTTCGCCTTCGGTGAGGAGTACGGCTGGCGGGGCTGGTTGGCTGAGGAACTGCGTCCGTTGGGGGCGTTTTGGGCCAATGTCGTGACTGGTGTGCTGTGGGGCCTGTGGCACGCGCCGCTAATCGTGTTGGGCTACAACTACGGCAGCTATCGCCTGCTCGGCGTGGCCTTCATGGTGGCCTGGTGCGTGGCGGCGTCCTTCCTCCTGTGGCGGGCGCGTGAGGGTACCGGCACGCTGCTGGCGCCGGCGGTGGTGCATGGGGCGATCAACGGCTTCGCCGGGGTCTTTCTGATCGTGCTGGTGGACACCAACGCCTTGATGGCCGCACCCATGGGGTTGATCGGCATTGCGGTGGTCGCGGTGGTCGCGGCGCTGTTGTGGTTCTTCACCCGCGGCCGGCACCCTGATGCTGGCGCCGTCCCAGCGGTCGAGACCGTCCCAGAGCAGGCCGCGGCCTGATCGACCCAGAGCCGCGGCTATCGGATTGATGCCCGCCGTGGTGCGGTTGGTCCTAGGCTTGAGGCATGTCTACTGCCATAGGCCGTTGGCCGATCATTGTGATCGACTGCCCAAATGCCCGTTCGCTTGCCGAGTTCTACTCTGCGATCACTGGTTGGCCGGTGGCGGGCCCGACCGATTCGGAATGGGTGCAACTCGACAGTGGCCATTCCTCGACCATCGGGTTCCAGCAGGTGAGCGGCTACCGATCGCCGCAATGGCCAGGTCAAGAAGTGCCTCAGCAAGCTCACCTAGACTTCGTCGTGGACGACCTCATCGAGGCCGAGGCGCGGGTGGTGGCGCTGGGCGCGACCAAGTCGAGCTATCAGCCCGGGCAGGAATACCTGGTGTTCCTTGACCCAGCTGGGCACCCGTTCTGCCTGGTCCCGGACTCGGCCACCGCCTGAGCGGGCGCCTTCAGCTAATGCCGAGCACCTCGTGCATCGGCAGCAACTTGGCCTCGGTCTCTGCGTACTCCTCGGCAGGCTCTGACTCGGCCACGATGCCGCAGCCTGCGTAGACCCTGATCCGGTGCTGATCGAGGGGATCCAGCCGGCCTGAACGCAGCGCTATCGCAAACTCGCCGTCGCCGGTCGCGTCCAGCCACCCGACCGGACCGGAGTAGCGACCGCGATCCAAGTGCTCCAGTTCGGCGATCACTTCGCGGGCGTGGGCAGTCGGGGTGCCGCAGACAGCAGCGGACGGATGCAGCTCCCCGGCCAGCCTCAGGGCCGAAACTCCCTCGTGCGCGACAGCGGTGACATCGGAGGCCAGATGCAGAACGTTGGGCAGCTCAAGTACGTAGGGGGCATCGGGAACGTTCATACCTGAACAGAACGGTTCGAGGGCACGCGCCACCGAGTCGACCGCCAGCTCATGCTCGATCAGGTTCTTGCTGGAGCGAGCCAGCGCGTGGGCCAACTTCAGGTCAAGCTCCTCAGATCCGGGCTCGCCTGAGCTTGCTGAGGGGCTGCGGCGGATGGTGCCGGCCAGCACCCGGGAGGTGGCCAGGCCACCCTCTCTGCGCAACAACATCTCCGGCGACGCGCCAACCAAGCCCGCTACGTGGAAGGTCCAGCAGCTGGGGTAGGTGCGGGCCAATTCGGCGACCAGCCAGCGCGGATCCAGAGCTTGGTCTGCGGCTATTTCTTCGCTGCGGGCCAATACGACCTTTTCCAGGCCGTCGTGGCCGATCCGGGAGACCGTGTCGGCGACGATGCCCAACCAATCCTCGCGTTCGAGGCTGCCACCGATGACCTTGGCCCTGCCCACCGCCCGTGGCGCCGGTAGCGGCTCAGGCAGCACCGGCCACGGTTGGTCAACCTGCGTGATCATGGTGAGCCAGGAGCGGCCCCGGCGTCGACCGACGACGACCTGCGGGACCACCATCACCGAACGATCCTCGGTGTGGCCTGGGTCGAACACGAAGGAGCCGAACGCTATCGGGCCGCTTCCTGGATGCTTGCCGACCTCGGTTTGCATCTCGATGCGGGCACAGAACTCGGCCCACCAGGCTTCGGCGGTGACGAAGTCGCACCCTTCGATCCTGGCCACTTCACCGATTCCGACCATGCCTTCGCCCTGGCGTATCCAGGCTGTCCCAACCGGTGAAAAGAGGGAAATCAGGTCGGGAGCCTGCGATAGCTCGATCGTCCGGGCACGCAACTGCCGATCGCCGAGATGCTCAATCACGCCCGCAAGGGTAGCCCCAAGGTGGCGGTCCTCATGCACTCGCGCCGACCCGCCGCGAGCGCCCAAAATGGCCAGCGGGTGCTGACTTGCCTAGACTGACCAGGTGCTGAAGCGCTTCGAGGACTGGCTTGTCGAAAGGGCCGGTCGTATCCGCAGTACTCAAGGAGGCGGCACCGGTGAACTCTGATGTGATCGTGGTAGGCGCTGGACCTGGCGGTTCGACCACCGCTGCCTATTTGGCCGCCCGGGGGCTGGACGTGGTGCTGCTGGAGAAGAGCAGCTTTCCCCGGGAAAAGGTCTGTGGAGACGGACTCACCCCGCGCGCCGTCAAGCAGCTGATTGCCTTGGGCATCGATACCAGCGAGGCGGCTGGTTGGGTCCGCAACAAGGGGCTTCGTATCTATGGCGGGCGCACTGAGCCGTTCGTCCTGCCCTGGCCGGAGTTGGCGGAGTTTCCACCGTACGGCCTGGTGCGCTCCCGGGTTGAGTTCGACAAGATCCTGGTCGATCACGCGGTGGCCGCCGGTGCCCGGTTGTTCGAGAACACCACTGTGACCGGCCCGGTGATCAGCCCGCGCACGGATCGGATCGTCGGCGTGGTCACCAAGGACGGACGCCAGTTCAACGCTCCGGTGGTGGTGGCCGCGGACGGGAATTCTTCCCGGCTGGCCGTCGGTATGGGACTGACCAAGCGCGATGATCGGCCGATGGGGGTAGCGGTAAGGGCCTATTTCAACTCACCCCGCTCGACCGATGACTACATGGAATCCTGGCTGGAGTTGTGGGACGGCGAGCCCGGCAAGTCCAACCTTCTGCCCGGCTACGGCTGGGTGTTCGGCCTGGGTGATGGCACGGTCAATGTCGGACTTGGCACCGTCAGTTCTCGCGCCACAGCCGCCAACGTCAACCATCGGGACATGCTCTCGCGTTGGTTGGCCAGCACCCCGAAGGAGTGGGGTTACCAGCCCGAGAACCAGGTGGGACCGATTCTCGGCGCGGCGCTGCCGATGAGTTTCAACCGGCAGCCCGCCTATTCCCGTGGGTTGTTGCTGGTTGGGGATGCCGGTGGGATGGTGTCTGCCTTCAATGGCGAGGGCATCCCCTATGCGATGGAATCTGCGGCCATGGCCGCAGACGCGATCGCGGACGCGCACTACCGTGGTTTCGGCACTCCCAGCGCCGAGCATGCGCTGCACGGCTACCAAATTCGGCTGAAAGACGAGTGGGGCGGGTACTTCAGATTGGGGCAGGTTTTTGTGTCGCTGATCGAGCATCCGCAGGTGATGCACGTCTGCACGAAGTACGGTCTACCTCGACCAACGTTGATGCGGTTCACCATGAAGCTCCTCTCGCATCTCTACGACACTCGACAAGGTGATTGGATGGACATGGTGCTGACCACCCTCACGAAGATGGCACCCTCAGCATGAGGAACCTGCCGACGATGGCGTTCACGAAGGGAAGTGAGGCTTGATGAGCCCTTACCTACCGATCATTGGGATCATGGTTGTTGGCGGACTCCTGATGGCCGCAATGGTGGCGATGAGCGCCGTCCTTGGGCCAAGACGCTGGAACCGTCGCAAGTACGAGTCCTACGAGTGCGGCATCGATCCGACCCCGCAGCCCGCTGGCGGTGGCCGGTTCCCGGTCAAGTACTACCTGGTCGCGATGCTGTTCATCATCTTCGATATCGAAACGATCTTCCTCTACCCGTGGGCGGTCGCCTTCTCGCAGTTCGAGGGCTTGTTCGCCCTGGTCGAGATGGCGGCGTTCATGGTTACGGTGTTCATCGCGTACGCCTATGTGTGGCGACGCGGTGGCCTGGAATGGGACTGAGGAGAAGGGCTGCCAACATGGGTATTGAGGACAAGCTTCCCGAGGGTGTGCTGCTGACCACCGTTGAGGGAATTTTCGGTTGGATGCGATCCGCATCGCTGTGGCCGGCCACTTTCGGCCTGGCCTGCTGCTCGATCGAGATGATGAGCTTCGGCACGCCACGATTCGACTCCGGGCGTTGGGGTCAGGAGGTGTTCCGAGCTTCGCCTCGGCAGGCCGACCTGATGATCATCGCCGGGCGGATCAGCCAGAAGATGGCGCCGGTGCTGCGCCAGGTGTATGACCAAATGCCTGAGCCCAAGTGGGTGCTGGCAATGGGGGTGTGCGCCTCCTCCGGCGGCATGTTCAACAACTACGCGATCGTCCAAGGCGGCGATCACCTGGTGCCGGTGGACATCTACGTGCCGGGTTGCCCGCCGCGTCCGGACATGCTGATCGACGCGATGTTCAAGCTGCGTGAACAGCTGGTCTCCAAGCGCCCGATCGGAGCCCACGCCGAGGCATTGGAGGTGGCTGCCGAGCAGGCGGCGTTGACCGCTCCGGCCACCCACGAGATGAAGGGGCTGATGCGATGAGCACCCAAGGAAGCGGCGAGGACAAGGTCGCCAACGAGCCGGGCGCCAGCGCTGAAGTAGCCCCGGTGGCCGAGGCCGCAGCGCCCAAGCCCGTCGTCGTCCGCAAGGGAATGTGGAGTCAGGGCACCGGTGACACCTCCGGCTACGGACGAATCGTGAGGGCCCTGCCCACCCCGACCCCGACCCAGCAGCCTTTCGGCTCCTACTTCGACCAGATCTATGACCGCTTGGTCTCGCTGCTGCCTGGCTGTGTTGCTGAGGTCGTGGTGGATCGCGGTGAGCTGACTTTCTACGTGCCCCGCGAACAGATCGCGGCGGTGGCGCAGACGCTGCGCGATGACGCCTTCCTGCGCTTCGAGTTCTGCGCCTCGGTTTCTGGTGTGCATTACCCCGATGATGCCGGCGCGGAGTTCCACGTGGTCTACCACCTGCAGTCGATGACCCATAACCGGCGGTTGCGCGTGGAGACCACCTGCGCGGACTCCGATTCTCATGTGCCCAGCGTGGTGGCGACCTACCCGGCCGCCGACTGGCACGAGCGGGAGATCTGGGACATGTTCGGAGTGATCTTCGATGGGCACCCGCACCTGACCCGAATCCTGATGCCGGACGACTGGGTCGGGCACCCCCAGCGCAAGGACTACCCGTTGGGTGGGATTCCGATCGAGTACAAGGGCACCGTGGTGCCACCGGTTGACGCGCGGAGGAATTACCGATGAAGGAGCAGAGCGACTTCTACGCCGGTTACGGCGCCACCGCTGAGGGTGCGGTCTATACCGCGATGGGCGGTGACTGGGCTGAGATCGCTGCCGAGCAGGCAGCTTCAGAGGACGAGACCCTCGTCATCAACATGGGCCCGCAGCACCCCTCCACCCATGGCGTACTGCGGATGATGGTCGAGTGCGACGGCGAGACGGTGACCAGCATCCGTCCCGGCATCGGCTTCCTGCACACCGGTATCGAGAAGAACATGGAATACCGGTCCTGGACCCAGGGCACCACCTTCGTGACCCGGATGGACTACCTGACCCCGCTGTTCAATGAGGTGGCCTACTGCCTCTCGGTCGAGCGGCTGTTGGGCATCGAGGACCAGATCCCCGAGCGTGCCAATGACATTCGGGTGTTGATGATGGAGCTGAACCGAATCTCCTCCCACTTGGTGGCGATCGGTACCGGCGGCATGGAGATCGGCGCACTGACGGTGATGACGATCGGTTTCCGCGAGCGTGAAGTGGTCTTGGACTTCCTCGAGGCGGTCACCGGGCTGCGCATGAATCACGCTTACATCCGTCCCGGTGGTGTGGCCAACGACCTGCCCGAGACTGCCATCGCTCAGCTGCGCGACGTGATCTCCTGGCTGGAGAAGCATCTGCCCGAATATGCCGCGTTCTGCAACGAGAACCCGATCTTCAAGGGTCGCATGTGCAACGTCGCCTATCAGGACCTGAGCGCCTGCTTCGCGATGGGGGTTACCGGCCCGATGCTACGTGCGGCCGGTTATGGCTGGGATCTGCGCAAGCAGCAGCCCTACTGCGGCTACGAGAAGTATGACTTCGACGTGATCACCTGGGACGCCCCCGACGCCTACGGCCGTTTCCGGGTGCGCCTGGATGAGATGTGGGAGAGCCTGAAGATCGTCAAGCAGTGCGCTGATCGTCTCGAGGCGTCCGCCGGGCAGCCGGTGATGGTGGAGGATCCGAAAATCGGCTGGCCAGCCCAGCTGGCCGTTGGGCCGGATGGTCAGGGCAACTCCAATGAGCATGTCAAAGAGATCATGGGGCAGTCCATGGAGGCCCTGATCCACCACTTCAAGCTGGTGACCGAGGGTTTCCGGGTTCCGGCAGGGCAGGCCTACGTGCCGATTGAAAGCCCCAAAGGTGAGCTGGCATGCCATGTGGTCTCCGACGGCGGTACCAAGCCGTTCCGGGCTCACATGCGCGACCCAAGTTTCAACCACCTCCAGTCAATTCCGATCCAATGCGAGGGCGGCATGATCGCCGACATCGTGGTAGCGGTCGGTTCCATCGACCCTGTGATGGGAGGCGTGGACCGATGAGCGGCCACGAGTTCCAGTCCTACTTCCCCGAATCGGGAACCGTGGACATGACTGACACGAGCACGAATATCGATGCCACAACCGTGGCCGAGATGCGGCAGTTGGCATCTCGTTACCCCGAGGCCCGATCGGCCCTGCTGCCGATGCTGCACCTGGCGCAGAGCGTTGACGGACGAATCTCCCCAGCTGGCATCCAGACGTGTGCAGAGATTCTGGGCATCACCGCGGCGCAGGTCTCCGGGGTGGCGACCTTCTACACGATGTACCGGCGCCGTCCCGGCGGCAAGCACCACATCGGGGTCTGCACCACCGCTCTCTGCGCGGTCATGGGTGGGGACGCTTTGTTGGAGCAGGTCAGTGAGAAGCTCGGCATTCAACCCGACGAAACCACGCCGGACGGCAAGTTCAGCCTGGAGCGCCTGGAATGCAACGCGGCCTGTGACTTCGCTCCGGTGATGATGGTCAACTGGGAGTTCATGGACAACATGACTCCGGACAAGGCTCAGCAGCTGATCGACGATTTGGCTGCCGACGCCGAAGTTCAGTCCACCCGCGGGGCCAAGATCACCAGTTGGCGCGAAGCCGAGCGGGTGCTGGCCGGGTTCGGGGACGGACGGGCCGACGAAGGCCCCAGCGCTGGCGAAGCATCGCTGCTGGGTAAGTCGATAGCCGACGAAAATGGTTGGGCAGCACCGAAGGGTGGGAAGGCCTGATGACCGACAAACTCACTCCGGTGCTCAGCGCCAACTGGGGCACCGAGAAGTCCTGGAAGCTGACCAGTTACCAGAAGACCGGCGGCTACAAGGCATTGGCCAAGGCACTGAAGATGACCCCCGAGGAGGTCACCGGTGTCGTGAAGGACTCTGGCCTGCGCGGCCGCGGTGGTGCGGGCTTCCCGACCGGCATGAAGTGGAGCTTCGTGCCCAAGGACAACCCAAACCCCAAGTATCTGGTGGTGAACGCCGACGAATCCGAGCCGGGAACCTGCAAGGACATGCCGCTGCTGCTGGCCAGTCCGCACACCCTGGTTGAGGGCATGATCATCGCCTCCTACGCCATCAACTGCCACACCGCTTTCGTCTACATCCGCGGCGAGGTACTGCACGTGCACCGGCGAGTGCAGGCTGCGGTCGCTGAGGCCTACCAGGCGGGGCTGTTGGGCAAAGACATTCTGGGCTCCGGTTACGACTTGGACATCATCGTTCACGCCGGAGCCGGGGCTTACATCTGTGGCGAGGAAACCGCGCTGCTGGATTCGTTGGAGGGTCGCCGCGGTCAGCCGCGGTTGCGTCCGCCGTTCCCGGCGGTCGCGGGTCTCTACGCGTCGCCGACGGTGATCAACAACGTGGAGTCCATTTCCAGCGTGCCGGCGATCATCGCCAACGGTGCGGCCTGGTTCGCGTCGATGGGCTCGGAAAAGTCCACGGGAATGACGCTCTACTCGCTGTCAGGCCATGTGGTGCGTCCGGGTCAGTTCGAGGCGCCACTGGGGATCACGCTGCGCGAACTGCTGGAGTTGTCCGGCGGTATCCGAGAGGGTCATCAGCTGAAGTTCTGGACTCCGGGTGGTTCCTCCACCCCGATGCTCACCGGTGATCACCTCGACATTCCGCTGGACTACGAGGGCATGGCCGGTGCTGGCACCATGCTGGGCACCAAGGCGTTGCAGATCTTTGACGAGACCACCTCCGTGGTTCGCACCACGCTGCGTTGGGCTGAGTTCTACAAGCACGAGTCTTGCGGCAAGTGCACCCCCTGCCGTGAAGGCAACTGGTGGATGGTGCAGATCCTGCGCAGGATCGAGGCCGGCCAGGCCGAAACCGGTGACGTGGACAAGTTGCTCGATGTCGCCGGGAATGTTGGCGGAAAGTCGTTCTGCGCCCTCGCAGACGGCGCGGTTGCCTGTATCACCAGCGCGATCCGCCACTTCCGCAGCGAGTTCGAAGCCGGCTACACGACGCCGGCCTGGGAGTTGTTCCCCTACGGACGCAGCGCGCTGTTCGAGGTGCCTGAGAAGCAAGGAGCGCACGCATGAGTGTGGTGGCCAAGCCCGATCAAGCGCCGGCCCCGGTACCTACCGTCACCCTGACCATCGACGGTATCGAGGTTTCCGTACCCAAGGGGACGCTGGCGATTCGCGCTGCGGAGATGATTGGCATCGCCATTCCGCGGTTCTGCGATCACCCGCTGCTGGACCCGCAGGGCGCCTGCCGCCAGTGCATGGTTGAGATCCCTGACATGGGCAATGGACGCGGCTTCCCCAAGCCGCAGGCATCCTGCACCATCGAAGTGGCTCCGGGCATGCAGATCAAAACCCAGCGCACTTCGGAAGTGGCCGAAAAGGCGCAGCGGGGCATGCTGGAACTGCTGCTGATCAACCATCCGCTGGATTGCCCGATCTGCGACAAGGGCGGAGAGTGCCCGCTGCAGAACCAGGCGCTGAGCAATGGCGGTGGCGCTTCTCGCTACGACGGGGTCAAACGCACCTATCCCAAGCCCGTCTCGATCTCGGCCCAGATCATGCTGGATCGGGAACGCTGTGTGCTGTGCGCCCGCTGTACCCGCTTTTCCGACCAGATCTCCGGTGACCCGTTCATCGCCTTGGTGGAGCGTGGCGCGCTGCAGCAGGTGGGCCGGTACGCCGACGAGCCCTACGATTCCTACTTCTCCGGAAACGTGGTGCAGATCTGCCCGGTGGGTGCGCTCACCTCGGCGGCGTACCGCTTCAACAGCCGTCCGTTCGACCTGGTCAGCACGAACGTCACCTGCGAGCACTGTGCCTCTGGGTGTCAGCTACGAACCGATCATCGGCACAGCGTTGTCAGGCGCCGACTCGCTGCCGACGCTCCGGAGATCAACGAGGAATGGAACTGCGACAAGGGTCGCTTTGCGTTCGTGTCGGGGCGGGGCGCTGACCGTCTCACCACTCCGCTGGTGCGTGAAGACGGCGAGTTGCGGCCGGCCTCCTGGCCTGAAGCGATTGACGCTGCCGTGGCCGGGTTGACCGCAGCCGGCAACAGGGCCGGGGTGCTCACCGGTGGCCGCCTGACCTTGGAGAACTCCTACGGCTACGCCAAGTTCGCTCGCGCGGTGCTCGGCACCAACAACATCGATTTCCGGTCCCGGCCGGTCGGTGAAGGCGAGGCCGACTTCCTGATTCAGCAGGTGGCCGGTCGGACGCTGGCCGATGCGGTCACGTTCACCGAACTGGAGCAGACCAAGCAGGTTGTGCTGGTTGGCTTCGAGCCGGAGGAGGAGTCGCCGCTGATCTTCTTGCGGTTGCGCAAGGCGGTGCGTAAGAAGGGCCTCAAGGTCACCGCGATCGCGCCGCTGCTGAGCAACGGCAATGCCAAGCTCAAGGCAACCCTGGTGCCGACGGTTCCCGGTGCTGAGGCCGAAGCCGTGGCTAAGCTCAAGCTCGCCGAAGGCGACGTGATCCTGGTGGGGGAGCGCGCAGCGCTGGTCACCGGGGCGCTGGCCGCGGTGGTTGCTGCGGCCGAGAAGGCCAAGGCCCGATTTGCCTGGGTGCCTCGTCGTGCTGGTGATCGTGGCGCGATCGAGGCCGGCTGCCTGCCTGGATTGCTGCCCGGAGCTCGCCCGGTCGGTGATGTTGCCGCCCGTGTCGATGTGGCCACCCAATGGGGCACCGAAACACTGCCGCCGTTGGAGGGCTTGGAGGCTCCGGCGATCCTGGCGGCAGCTGCCGTCGGCGATCTGTCGGCGCTGGTGGTGGCAGGCGTGGAAACGGCTGACTTCGCTGACGCTCGCGCTGCCCGCGATGCCCTTGATGCGGCCAAGTTCGTGATCTCGCTGGAGAATCGACACTCCGAGGTCACCGAGCGTGCCGATGTGGTCTTCCCGGTGGCACTGCTGGAAGAACATTCCGGCACTTTCATCAACTGGGAGCACCGCACCGGACAGGTCAACACTGTGGTGAAGCAGTTGAACGCGCCGATGACCGACCTTCGGGTGTTGGCCGCTATCGCCGATGGCCTGGGTCGTCCGCTGGGTGTCCGCAACGCTGCTCAGGCGCTGGCCGAACTCACTGAGCTCGGCACCTGGGATCAGCCGATCAAGGCCGTTGAGCCCGCCACGCGGGCGCATGCGCTCGCAATCAAGAAGGCCGGTCCCGGTGAGGGATCGGTGGTCAAGCTGGCTACGTGGCGAATGCTGCTCGACGGTGGCCGCGGACAGGATGGCGAGGAAGCGCTGGCGGCGACCGCCAAGCCCAGCGTGGCCCGAATCAGCCCTGTGCTGGCCGAGACCCTTGGGGTAGCCGAAGGCGAGCCAGTCACGATCAGCAGTTCAGCCGGGTGGTACAGCCTGGCGGCAGCGATTACCGAAGGCATGACCGACGACACCGTTTGGGTGCCGATGAACTCTCCGGGGACGCCGCTGGGCGAACTCGGAGTCGTCCATGGTGACGACGTGGCGCTGAGCATTGGAGGTGCAGAATGAACGATCCGTGGGGTCTAGTCCTAGCCAAGGTCATCATCGTGATCGTGGTGCTACTGACCTGGACGATCTTCAATGTCTGGTTCGAGCGGCGACTCGTCGGCAAGATGCAGCATCGCCTCGGCCCGATCATGAATGGTCCCTTCGGTCTGGGCCAGGCATTGGCCGACGGCATCAAGTGTCTGGTCAAAGAGGACTTCATGCCCTCGATGGTCGACCGGGTGCTCTTCACTGCTGCCCCGCTGATCGCAGGCACTGCGGCCTTCACCGCTTGGGCGGTGATTCCCTTCGGTGGCGAAGTCGAAATCTTCGGCATCAAGACCTACCTGCAGGTGACCGACCTCCCCGTAGGCGTGCTGGTGCTGCTAGCGGTGACGTCGGTGGCCATCTACGGCTTCGTGTTGGCCGGCTGGTCGTCCAACTCGCCGTACTCGCTGCTCGGTGCGCTGCGATCCAGCGCGCAGATGATCTCCTACGAGGTCGCGATGGGGCTGTCGCTGGTTTCGGTCTTCCTCTACACCGGTTCGATGTCGACCCACCAGATCGTCGAGGCCCAGCGGCTTTCGATGACCCCCTTCGGCGTGAACCTCGGTTTGCAGAACTGGAACTGGCTGGTGTTGCTGCCGTCCTTCCTGATCTATGTGATCTCGATGGTCGGCGAAACCAACCGGGCACCGTTCGATCTTCCTGAGGCCGAGTCGGAGCTGGTCAGTGGCTACATCACCGAATACTCCGGCTTCAGGTACGCGATCTACTTCCTGGCTGAGTACATCAACATGGCCACCGTTTCGGCGATCGCCACCACGCTGTTCATGGGTGGCTACTTGCCGATCTGGCCGTTCAATCTGATTGAACCGCTGAACAACCCATGGCTCGGGCCGATCTGGTTCGTGATCAAGGTGCAACTGTTCATTGCCTTCTTCGTGTGGCTCCGCGGCACGCTGCCCAGGTTCCGCTACGACCAGTTCATGAAGCTGGGCTGGAAGGGGCTGATCCCGATTTCGCTGGTGTGGATCATCGTGTTCGCCACCTTCCAGGCGCTGCGCCGTACCGACCTGTTGGCTGGGCCGGGGATCTTCGTCGCGATCGGCGTATTGGCGCTGCTGGTGTTCGGCGTGGTGATGATCGGCGACAAACCTGAACCTGAACCACCTGAGGTCCCGACCGGGGTGTACGACGCCTTCGCTGGGGGCTATCCCGTCCCGCCGATGCCCGGGCAGATATTGCCCGAGCTGAGCGAGGTGGTCGTGTCCACCGTTGAGACCGCCGAACCAGCGTCCGAGAGGAGTGAGTAGATGGGCATCTTCGACCCGTGGGCCGGGTTCGGAGTCACTTTCCGGACGATGTTCCGCAAGACCTTCACCCAGGGCTACCCGGAGAAGGGCAAGGAGAAGGTCACTGCGCCCCGCTTTCACGGACGGCATCAGCTGAACCGCTGGCCCGACGGTCTGGAGAAGTGCGTGGGTTGTGAGCTGTGCGCCTGGGCCTGCCCCGCCGACGCGATTTATGTGGAGGGTGCGGCGAACTCTGATGATCAGCGTTTCTCGCCGGGAGAGCGGTACGGGCGGGTCTACCAGATCAACTACCTGCGCTGCATTCTGTGCGGGTTGTGCATCGAGGCGTGCCCGACCCGCGCACTGACCATGACCAACGACTTCAAGTTGGCTGACTTCACCCGCGAGAACATGATCTACACCAAGGACCGGCTGTTGGCTCCGCTGCTGCCGGGCATGGAGGAGCCGCCGCACCCGCGGCGCCTGGGCGTCGACGAGACCGCCTACTTCCTCGGACTGCCCGCCACCGGCAAGCTGGACAATCGCACTCCGGTCACCGGCAATGAGACGGGAGGCAAGCGATGATTCCCTTGGTCACCGGCGCTGAGGTCGCTTTTTGGATCGCCGGCCCGCTGGCGGTGCTGGGCGGGATCGGTCTGATCGCGTTCCGCAAGGCGGTATTCGCCGCGTTGAGCATGGCTTTCACCATGGTCAACCTCGCGGTGCTTTACGCCTCGCTGGATGCGATGTTCCTGACCTTCGTCCAGATCATCGTCTACACCGGCGCGATCATGATGTTGTTCCTCTTCGTCCTGATGTTGGTCGGCGTGGATACTCCGGACTCACTGGTCGAGACCCTGCGTGGGCAACGGGTGGCTGCCACCCTGGCCGGCATCGGAATCCTGACACTGATCATCTTCGGCATCGGTGGCGCGCTCACCGGAGTAAAGAATGTTGGTCTGGACAAGGCGAACACCCAATACGGTGACAATGTTCAGGGCCTGGCGGCGTTGATTTTCGGTCGCTACGTGTTTGCCTTCGAGCTGACTTCGGCGCTGCTGATCACCGCGGCGGTCGGCGCGATGGTGCTGGGCCAGCGCTCCCGTGTCCATCACCGACCCACCCAGAAGGACTTGGCGCAGGCCCGGCTGCGGGCCTATGCCGACAGTGGTACCCACCCAGGCCCGCTGCCGAACTCCGGTGTGCTGGCCCTGCACAACTCAATCGCCACCCCGGCCCTGCTGCCCGATGGGACAGTGAGCGAAGCTTCGGTGTCAGCCACGTTGACCGGACGAGGCGAGGTCATTGACGCTCCCGCGCTCAGCAGGGCAACCGCGCAGGTCTTCAAGGCTGTCGAGTCCAACACTGCCGAGGAGGCGGACGAATGAGTCCCGACTACTACCTGTACTTGGCGGCGATCCTGTTCGCCATCGGCACGGTTGGCGTGATGGTGCGGCGCAATGCGCTGGTTGCTTTCATGTCGGTCGAGCTGATGCTGAACGCTGCAAACCTGGTGATGGTGGCCTTCTCGCTCGCCCGAGGCGGGCTGGACGGTCAGGTCGCGACTTTCTTCGTCATGGTGGTCGCTGCAGCCGAAGTCGTGATCGGCCTGAGCATCATCATCCTCATCTACCGCACCCGGCGCTCCACGTCCATGGACGCGGCGAGCCTGTTGAAGCTGTGAAGGGTAAGCGCGCATGATTTCACTCGTTACCATCGCCGCCACTGGGGTGTTCTCCCTGTCCTGGCTGATGATCGCCCTGCCGGCTGTGGTGGCTGCGCTCCTACTGGTCAGCGGGAAGTTCTTCGACCGTACCGGGCATTGGCTCGCAGTGGCCGCAGTGGCCTCCAGCTTCGTCCTGGCTGCCTGGATGTTCGTCGACATGCTGATCGCCGATCCCGAGCATCGGGCGGTTTCGGTGCCACTGTTCACCTGGATCCAGAGCGGGCCCTGGACGGTGTCTGCCGGACTTCAGATCGATCAGCTCTCAATCCTGTTCGCCCTGCTGATTACCGGCGTAGGCAGCCTCATCCATCTGTACTCGGTGGGCTACATGGCTCACGACGAGCGCCGTCGTCGTTTTTTCGCGTTCCTGAACCTGTTCATCGCCGCGATGCTGATCCTGGTGCTGGCCGACAACTACCTGGTGTTGTTCGTCGGTTGGGAAGGTGTGGGATTGGCCTCCTATCTGCTGATCGGCTTCTGGCAACACAAGCCATCCGCAGCCGCGGCTGCCAAGAAGGCATTCGTGATGAACCGGGTCGGTGACCTGGGCCTGACGATGGCAGTGATGAGCATGTTGGCGCTGTTCGGCAGCTCGTCCTTCGATGCGGTCAACGCCGGGGCCGGCAAACTCAGCCCAGGGTGGGCGACAGCAATCGGGTTGTTCCTGTTGCTGGCTGCCTGTGGCAAGTCGGCGCAGGTGCCGCTGCAGGACTGGCTGCTGGACGCAATGGAGGGCCCCACTCCGGTTTCGGCCCTGATCCACGCGGCCACCATGGTCACCGCCGGTGTCTACCTGGTGGTACGCAGCCATGAGGTATTCGAAATGTCGGCCATCGCGTCCACCGCAGTGGTGATCGTCGGTACTGTCACTCTGCTGTTCGGCGCCTGGATCGGCACCAGCAAGGACGACATCAAGAAGGTGCTGGCCGGCTCCACGATGAGCCAGATCGGCTACATGATGCTGGCCGCCGGGATCGGCCCGGCCGGTTACGCATTCGCAATCTTCCACCTGCTCACCCACGGGTTCTTCAAGGCCAACATGTTCCTTGGCGCCGGTTCGGTGATGCACGCGATGGATGATGACGTGGACATGCGCCACTACGGTGCGCTGGCCAAGATGATGCGGGTGACCTTCCTCACCTTTGCGATGGGCTACCTGGCGATCATCGGCTTCCCCTTCTTCGCTGGCTATTTCTCCAAGGATCACATCATCGAGGCTGCCTTCAACCACAATGTATGGATTGGTTCGGCCGCCTTGATCGGAGCCGGCATCACCGCGTTCTACATGACCCGGCTGATGTTGATGACCTTCTACGGCGAGGAGCGCTGGCGCGAGGGCGTTCATCCGCACGAGTCACCGAAGGTAATGACCATTCCGCTGATCGTCTTGGCCATCTTCTCGGTGGTGGGCGGCGCACTCATGAACAACTGGATTCAGGATTGGCTGGAGCCGGCTACCGGTGGACATGTCGAGGAGATCTCGCTGATGCCGACCCTGATCGGGTGGCTGACACTGGTGGTGGTTGCTCTCGGCGTCACGGTCGCCTGGTTCGTCTTCGGTGCCAAGAAGGTGCCCGATGTCGCGCCGGTATCACACAACTTCTTCACTGTGATGGGTCGCAATGACCTGTACGGGGAAACCGTCAACGACGTGTTGGTGGTTCAGCCCACAATGATCGCCTCTCGTGGCGTCGTGGTTGCCGATCACAAGATTCTCGACGGTGGCGCGAATGGCCTGGCCACCGCGTTCTCAGGGCTTTCCGGTCAGATCAGGAAGCTCCAGAACGGGCAGGTTCGAACTTACGCACTGACCATGGCGCTTGGCGTCGTGCTGGTTGGTGTCGTCATGATTCTCAGTCAGCTGGGCTGAGGGAGGAGTTCTAGATGACAGTCCCTTGGCTCACTCTTCTTGGCTTGGTGCCGTTGGTCGGAGCAGCCGCTTTGCTGCTGCCGATCAAGGAGCTGGCCCGTTATCTGGGCATGTTCTTCGCCCTACTCACTGCTGTGGTCGGTGTTGCGATCACGGTGATGTACACCGGCGGTGCCCAACTGGTCGAGAAGGCCGCCTGGATGCCTACATTCGGCGCCTGGTGGGCACTCAGCCTCGACGGCATGGGACTGGTGATGGTCCTGCTGACTGTTGCGCTGGTGCCGGTGGTGTTGTTGGCCGAATGGAAGCTCGATGGGGTCGGACGCTGGACGCCGCAGGTCTTTGTGGCGCTGGTGTTGGTGCTGGAGAGCCTTTCGATTTACACCTTCCTGGCCGCCGACGTGCTGCTGTTCTACCTATTCTTCGAAGCGACGCTGATCCCGATGTACTTCCTGATCGGCGGCTTCGGTGGTGCTCAGCGCTCCTATGCGGCGGTCAAGTTCCTGCTCTTCAGCCTGGCTGGTGGACTGGTGATGCTGATCAGCGTGATCGGGCTCTACGTGTATTCCGGGCATTTGCTCGGCGCACCGAGCTATCTGCTGTCCGATCTGCTCAACCTGCCGCTGGCCACTGATGTCGGTCGCTGGTTGATGCTCGGCTTCCTGATTGCCTTCATCGTCAAGGCTCCGATGGTGCCCCTACACACCTGGTTGCCGACGGCCACTGAACAGGCCACCCCGGGAACCTCGGTGTTGCTGGTGGGCATCCTGGACAAGATCGGCACCTTCGGGATGATCAAGTTCTGCCTGGGGTTGTTCCCCGAGGCCAGCCAGTGGGTGGCACCGGTGATGGTGGTGTTGGCCTTGGTGAGCATCATCTATGGCGCTATCGCTGCGATCGGCAGCTCCGACATGCTGCGGCTGATCGCCTACACGTCGGTGAGCCACTTCGGGTTCATGGTGCTGGGCATTTATACCTTCACCAGTTCGGGAATCTCCGGATCGATCTTCTACATGGTCAACCACGGCTTCTCCACCGCTGCGCTGTTCTTGGTGGTTGGCATGCTGATCACCCGTCGAGGCTCGGCCAAAGTCGCTGACTTTGGCGGCGTCCAGAAGGTGGCACCGGTACTGTCCGGTTTCCTGCTTCTGGCCGGCCTTTCCGGTTTGGCGCTTCCGGGCCTGTCGAGCTTTGTCTCGGAGTTCATGGTGCTGGCTGGCACCTGGTCGCGGCAGCCATGGGTGGGTGCAGTCGCGGCGCTGGGTACCATCCTGGCCGCGGTGTACATCCTGTTGATGTACCAGCGCACGATGACCGGTCCGATCACTGAGGCCACCGCCAAGTACTTCACCGTGGATGCAGGGGTACGCGAGAAGTGGGTGGCGGCTCCGCTGATCGCGGTGATCCTGTTGCTCGGCTTCGTCCCCGGGCTGGCGTTGAAGGTAATCGAACCGACTACGCAGCAGACCATGAGCCACGTCGGCGTGACCGACCCGGTGGTTCCGCTTGGAGAGGAAGGCAAGTGAACATCACTACTCCCACCTTCGAGTGGCTGCAGCTGGCCCCGGTGCTGACTGTGCTGCTGGTGGCCTGCCTCGGTGTGATCGTCGAAGCCCTGGTACCTCGGGCCTACCGGTTCGTCAGCCAGGTGATCCTCGTGGTGCTCGGGCTGTTGGTGGCCTTCGGCCTGCTGATTCTCAACTACGCGGACAAGAGCGTTGGCATCTTGGCGATGGGCGCGATCGCCCTGGACGGACCCACCTACCTGATGTGGGGTGCGCTGTTGATCTTCGGACTGTTGTCGATCCTGGTGTTCGCTGAACGCCGGCTCGACAACGGCGCCACCGCGTTCGCCGCCTCGGCGGCCAGCGTCCCGGGTAGCCTGTCCGAAGCCGATGCTTCGGCGGCCCGCCACGAGCACACTGAGGTCTTCCCGTTGGCGCTCTTCTCCTTGTCGGGCATGATGATCTTTGCCTCCGCCACCGACCTGGTGACTGCTTTCGTGGCGCTTGAGGTCATGTCCTTGCCGCTCTACCTGCTCAGTGGAATGGCGCGGCGCCGTCGCCTGCTCAGCCAGGAAGCCGCACTGAAGTACTTCCTGCTGGGATCGTTGTCTTCAGCCTTCTTCCTGTTCGGCATGGCGCTGGTCTACGGCTACGCCGGCTCATTCGACTTCAAGGCGATCGACGCTGCGGTGCTCAACCCGATCTACGGTCACGGGTTGCTGCTGACTGGGATGGCGCTGATGGCTGTTGGCCTGCTGTTCAAGATTGGTGCGGTGCCGTTCCACAACTGGGTGCCGGATGTCTATGTCGGCGCACCCACTCCGGTGACCGGTTTCATGGCGATCAGCACCAAATTGGCGGCAGTGGGCGCTATCACCCGGTTCTTCTTCGTGGCACTGGGCGCGGAAAGGTGGAGCTGGCAGCCGCTGCTGGCCGCCGCTTCGGTGCTCACCATGGTGGTCGGTGTCTTGCTGGCCTTGACTCAGACCGACATCAAACGGCTGCTGGCCTACAGTTCGGTCTCCCATGCCGGTTTCATCCTGGTGGCGGTGGTGGGCGCGACCGTGGCAACTACCTCCAACTACACCTCCAGCGTGGCTTCGATCATGTTCTACTTGGTCGCTTACGGCTTTGCGACCGTCGCAGCCTTTGGCGTGGTGACCATGGTGCGCGACTCCGCCGGTGAGGTGCATGACATTTCCCGGTGGGCTGGTCTTGGCCGAAAGAACCCTGTGGTGGCCGCAATCTTCGCCGTCCTGATGCTGAGCTTCGCCGGCATTCCGCTGACCGGTGGTTTCATCGGGAAGTGGGAGGTGTTCGCCGCGGCCTGGGAGGGCGGCTATGCGTGGCTGGTTGTGGTCGGTGTGATCGCCAGCCTGATCGCCGCCTACGTCTATTTGAAGGTCATCGTGGCGATGTTCTTTGCTGAGCCGGTCGAGGGAGTCGCGGTGGCCAAGGCCAGCCCGCTCACCCTGGTGCCGGTTGGCGCGGGGGCGTTGGCGTCGATCTACCTGGGCCTGTTCCCCGGCCCAGTGATGGACGTGATGACGGCCGCCAGCATCTTCATCCGCTGAGGATATGCTGACGGCCGTGACCGCGAATCGAACCTCCGACATGGTCGGCGAGGTGGATCCGGCGCTCGCTGATCGGGTTGGTTCTCTGCTGGAGCAGGTGGAAGGCCGATTGGCCGAGGCCGCCGAGGCCGACACCGCCTTCGTCACCGAGGCCGCCCAACACATCATCAGCGCCGGTGGCAAGCGGTTCCGTCCGCTGCTGGTGGTGCTGGCTGCCCTGCTTGGCGAGGCTGGCGACGACAAGATAGTCCGAGCTGCTCTGGTGATGGAACTCACCCACGTGGCCAGCCTCTACCACGACGACGTCATGGATGAGGCCCAGGTGCGGCGCGGTGCGCCGAGCGTCAACCTGCGTTGGAACAACACCGTGGCGATCCTGGTGGGGGACTTTCTGTTCGCTAGGGCCTCGACGATCGTGGCCACCCTCGGTACCGACTACGTGGATCTGCAGGCGCGCACCTTCGCCCGCTTGGTGCAGGGACAGATCGCTGAGACCACTGGACCGGGGCCCGGCGAGGACGAACTCGATCACTACATGCAGGTAGTGGCCGACAAGACCGGTTCGCTGATCGCAGCCTCGACCGCCTTCGGTGGCATGGTTGCTGGCCTCGACGCGGCTGCTTTGGCCGCGTTGGCCGCCTACGGTGAGGAGATCGGCGTGGTGTTCCAGCTCAGCGACGACATCATCGACATTGCCTCCGACACCTCAGGAAAGACCCCGGGCACCGATCTTCGGGCCGGAGTTCTGACCCTGCCGACCCTGCTGGTTCGTGCCTCTACCGACCCCGCGGATGCTCGCTTGCTCGAGCTGCTGGACGCCGACCTGAGCGATGACGCGGATTTGGCAGAGGCATTGGGCCTGTTGCGAGCCCATGGCGCCATGGCAGCGGCTCGGGAAGTGATCCGGCAGCGTGCCGAGGTGGCTCGCGCCCACTTGGCACCACTTCCCGATGGTTTGGCCAAGGACGCGTTGGCTACCTTGTGTGACGCGGTCATAACGCGCTCTGCCTGATCTGGCCAGCAGGGGGCGCACCCAACGTCTAGGGAGGCCTGTGATGACCCAACTGACGCAGTTGGATGCTCTCGCGATCGCCTCGGGCGTGCGCGAAGGCCGGTTCACCGCGACCGAGGTGGTATCGGCGCACCTGGCGCGAACCGAGCGACTCGGGTTCCGGCTTGGTGCATTCGCCCGGATTACCGCCGAGGCGGCACTGGCGACTGCCCGACGAATCGACCAGGAATTGAATAGCGGCGCCGCAGCCGCACCGCTGGTGGGTGTGCCGTGCCCGATCAAGGACCTCACCCCAGTGGCCGGAGTCGGATTCGAAGCCGGCAGCGCGGCCCTGGCCGGAGTGGTGGCTGAGGCCGACGATGACCTGGTGTCCTGGTTCGCCCAGGCTGGCACGGTCTCCACTGGCAAAACCGCAACTCCGGAGTTCGGCTTACCCTGCTACACCGAGCCTGAGGGCGCGCTGCCAGCGGTGACGCCGTGGGATGTGACCCGGATGGCCGGCGGATCGAGCGGGGGAGCTGCGGTCGCAGTGGCCACGGGGATGGCACCGATTGCCCACGCCTCCGATGGCGGTGGTTCGATCCGGATTCCCGCATCGTGCTGCGGTCTGGTCGGTTTGAAGGCCAGCCGCGGCCGGATCAGCCCGGGGCGAGGGCGTCAGCCTGGACCAGGTCTGAGCATCGACGGGGTGGTCAGTCGCACGGTGGCTGACACCGCTGCTGCCCTGGACGTTCTGGCCGGGCGGGGAATTGGGGACACCTACCACGCGCCTCGGGCGTCCCAGAGCTTCCTACAGTCCTGTCGCACCGTGCCCGGACGGCTGCGGATCGGTGTGCTGACCACGCCGGTGATCGCTGAGGCCGACGTGCACCCGGCTTGTCTGGAGGCGGTCAGCAGCACCGCAGCACACCTGGCCGGCCTCGGCCATGAAGTGCTCGATGCCCCGGTGCCCTTCCCGGTGGAACGCTGGCAGGCCTTCGAATCGCTTTGGGCAGTGGGTGCGGCCACGATTCTGCTCTCCGAAACGGCCGAGCCCCGGCTTCGGCCGCTGACCCGCTGGCTGCGGGAACGTGGTCGCGCGGTCAGCGGCACCGATTATGCCGAAGCGCTGGCTGCGGTGCAGCGGCTGACGGTGGAGGTGGCGCTGGCCTGGGACGGCTTCGACGCCGTCCTCACCCCGACGCTGGCCCAACCACCACTGCCGGTGGGCGCGCTGCGCAACGACGACGATCCGGCCCAGGACTTCGCTGCGCAGACCAGATTCACCCCCTGGACCAGTGTCGCCAACCTTTCTGGACGCCCGGCGATTTCGCTGCCGCTGCACACGGCCTCAGCTGGGGGAACCCTGTTGCCGATCGGGGTGATGTTCACCGGGCGCTTCGGTGCTGAGTCGATGTTGTTGAGCCTCGCGGCCCAACTTGAGGATGCGATCGGCTGGCAGCACCGGTTCCTCACCGGTGAGCCGGCCACCTCCAGATCCTTGGGCTGAACGGTGCTCAGCGTGGGAATCTGGTGGGCTTTCCGTTGGCATCCGCTTCCAGCTCTTCGGCAGCCTCGATTTCGCGGTAGTGGCGGTTGCGCGAGCCGAGAATGAAGGTCGCCAATACCGCAGCCAGCACCGAAGCAGTCAGGATCGCCACCTTCCCCACATCGTCGGACGTGCTGCCCTGGCCGAAGCTCAACTCGGAGACCAAGAGCGAAACGGTGAACCCAATGCCTCCGAGCACGGCCAGGCCGATCACGTCTATCCAGGCCAGATCAGGATCCAAACTGGCGTGGCGCAAGCGGGTGACCAGCCAGGTGGCCCCACTGATTCCAATCGCCTTTCCGGCTACCAGTCCGATGATCACGCCCAGCCCGACCGGGCTGGTCACTGCCTCAACGAAACCGTCCAGACCGCCGAGGGTGACCCCAGCGGAGAAGAAGGCGAACACTGGCACTGCCACGCTCGCCGAGAACGGACGAATGTGGTGTTCCAACACGTCGCCGAGGCCATCGGGAAGGTCACAGTCACGCGGCGGGCGTACCGGGATGGCGAAGGCCAGCAGCACCCCGGCCACGGTGGCGTGCACGCCCGAGGCGTAGGTCAACGCCCAAACGATCACCCCCAGTGGCGCCAACAGCAGCCAGGGAGCCCAGACGTGTTTCAGCAGGAACCCTTGGGCCCGATAGGCGATGAACGCGAAGGCGGCCAGGGGCACCACTTCGGCCAGCAGATAGCCGAGCTGAAGATCGTGGGAGTAAAAGAAGGCGATGATCGCGATGGCGATCAGATCATCGGCGACTGCGAGGGTCAGCAGGAAGGTGCGCAGCGCCGCCGGCAGGTGTGAACCGATCACCGCGAGTACCGCAAGGGCAAAGGCGATGTCGGTGGCGGCCGGAATCGCCCACCCCTTTGCCGCGATCGGATCGGCGAAGGTGAACCCGAAGTAGATCAACGCAGGCACTGCCACCCCGCCCACGGCGGCGACCACCGGCACCAGGGCCGATTTGAACTCGCTGAGGTCGCCAATCACGAACTCGTGCTTGAGCTCCAAGCCGACCAGGAAGAAGAACACCGCCAAGAGGGCATCGGCGGCCCAATGTCCCAGCGAAAGATCCAGATCGATGCCCAGCACGGTGCCACCGAAGTGGGCGTCGCGCAGACCGAAGTAGAACTGAGGCGCGAAATTGGCTACCAACATGGCGGCGAAAGCACCGATCAGCAACAGGATGCCGCCGACGGATTCGCGTCGCAGAATCTGGCGGACCCGGACGAACTCGTGATAGGCGCCACGTCCAAGCGTTACCGGGACGCCTGGACGATTGGTCACCAAATCTTCACTCGCTCCGCCGGTGCCAGCCAGGCGGCGTCGGCTTCGGTGACCGAGAACGCCTCGTAGAAGGGCTCCAGATTGCGCACCACCTGGTTGCACCGGAACTCCTCTGGGGAGTGTGGGTCGGTGGCAACCTGTTGGCGCAGCGCCTCATCACGCCGCTTGGTCTGCCAGGCCCGCGCCCAGGAGAAGAAGAACCGCTGAGCTGCCGGGACACCCTCGATCGGGTCCGGATCGGCATCGCCGACGGCCAGGCGCCAGGCGTCGTAGGCGATGGCCAACCCGCCCAGGTCACCGATGTTCTCCCCGATGGTCAGCTCGCCGTTGACGTGGAGGTCTGGGAGTTGTACCGGGCACAGTGCCGAATACTGAGCGACCAGCGCCTTGGTGCGTTCGGTGAAAGCCTCTCGGTCGGCTTGCGTCCACCAATCGCGCAGGCGTCCCTCACCGTCGCAGGTCGAGCCCTGGTCGTCGAAGCCGTGACCGATCTCGTGGCCGATCACCGCGCCGATCGCGCCGTAGTTGAGGGCGTCGTCGGCTTCGGCGTCAAAGAACGGCGGCTGCAGAATGGCAGCCGGGAAGACTATTTCGTTGCGCAGCGGGTGATAGTAGGCGTTGACCGTCTGGGGGGTCATCAGCCATTCCCAGCGGCGGATCGGGCCGCCCAGTTTGCCCAGTTCGTCGGCGGCGCTGAACTCGGCGGCACGCAGCACGTTTCCGACCAGATCGCCGGGGACGATCGCGAGCTCCGAGTAGTCCTTCCAGACTTCTGGGTAGCCGATCTTCGCGGTGAAGTTGGCCAGTTTGGTCAGCGCCTCGGCGCGGGTCTCGGCACCCATCCACTCCAAGGCGGAGATCGAGTTGTGGTAGGCCTTCAACAGATTGGCCACCAACTCGTCCATCCGCTGCTTGGCTGAGGGCGGGAAGTGACGCTCGACGTAAAGCTTGCCCACGGCCTCACCGAGGTTGCGCTCGACCAAGTCGATGCCGCGCTTCCAGCGCTCCTTCAGCTTGGGGATGCCCTGCAGGACCGTCCCGTAGAAGTCGAATCGGGCTTGGACCAGTTCGTCAGGCAGATAGGGTGATAGTGCTGCCACCAGGCTCCAGCGACACCACTGCTTCCAGTCATCGATCCGGGACTGGGTAAGCAGGGTCGCAACATCGGCGAAGTAGGACGGCTGCGCGACGATCACCTGATCAATCGCCGGCACTCCAGCGGCGGCCAAGACTGTGGACCACGGCAGGCCCATCGCATCCAGACCCTCAAGAGTCGTGGGGTTGTACATCTGGCGAATGTCGCGGGTGCGTACCTTGTCCCAGTGTTTGGCGGCGACCTCGATCTCCAGGTTGACCACCATGGGGGCACCGCTGGCCGTGATGCCGGCGATGGTCAGCGCTCGACCGACGTAGTCGCGGTAGCTGGCCAGGATGGCGCCGTGCTGCTCCAGCCGGTAATACTCCTCATCGGGAAGGCCGAGCCCGGACTGGCCGACGAACAGCGCATACCGGGTCGGATCGCCCGGATCGGCATCGACATCCAGTCCGATGGGGGAGCCGGTGCCGCGACGCAGGCTGCGTCCGAAGTACTTCAACAGGTCTTCGACGCTGGCGATGGCATCGATCTCGGCCAGCAGCGGGGTCAGCGGATCGAGTCCGGAGGCCGCCACTTTCTCGGTGTCCATGAAGCTGCCGAACAGCTGTTCGACCAGGTAGGCATCGCTGTCCTTGGGGCTGCCGATCAGCCCGGTGACGATGTCGCGGATCGCAGCCTCGGAGGCGTCACTGAGTTCGACGAACGCGCCGGCGGCCTGCTTGTCTTCGGCGATCAGGGCCGAGTCCAGCCAACGTCCGTTCACGTGGCGAAACAGGTCGTCAGCGGGGCGGAAATTCGGATCAAGGTCGAAGTTAGTCACCGGACAAGGCTATCCGCTGCGGTTGCCGACCAGGTGTGCACAGCGTCAGCAAACGCCGAACCGGCTCAGCGCCTTTGATCCAGGCGCCGAGCCGGCTTGTGGTCTTGTCTGGTCACAGCTCCCAGGTGTCGTGGCCCTTCAGCAGATCCGAGACAGCTTTGAGCTGCTCGGTCAGCTCTGTGAAGGTGGTCACCTGAGCGCGTGCCAGATCGTCGTAGACGGGACGATCGACATCGCGGAAGATGCCGATCGGCGCGGTCTCCAGCCTGTTGGTGTCGGTCAGTTGCGCGAGTGCAAAGGCCAGCTGCGGGTCCGCGGCGTGGGCATCATGTACCACTATGTTTTCCAGCCCGACTTCGGCGACCGGGGCGACCTGCAGAGTCCCATCGGCCCCACGAGTGACACCCATGGAGTCTTGTGGACCGAAGATGATCGGCTCGCCGTGGACGAGCCGGATCATGCCGTCGCTGGCCTTCAGCGGGTCGAATGCACCGTCGTTGAAGATCACGCAGTTCTGGTAGATCTCCACCAGTGAAGCGCCGCGGTGGTTGGCCGCAGCCTTCAGCACTTCGGTGAGGTGGGCCCGATTGGAATCCAGGGTGCGAGCGACGAAGGTGGCTTCGGCACCCAGGGCCAGCGAGACCGGGTTGAAGGGATGATCTATCGAACCCATTGGAGAGGACTTGGTGACCTTGCCCTGCTCGGACGTCGGTGAGTACTGGCCCTTGGTCAGTCCGTAGATTCGGTTGTTGAACAGCAATATCGTCAGATTGATGTTGCGACGCAGCGCGTGGATCAGGTGATTGCCGCCGATGCTGAGCGCATCGCCGTCGCCGGTGACCACGAACACCGACAGGTCCGCGCGGGACATCGCCACGCCGGTTGCCAGCGCCGGGGCCCGGCCATGGATCGAGTGCATCCCGTAAGACTCGACGTAATACGGGAACCGGGACGAACACCCGATGCCTGAGACCACCACCAGGTTCTCCTTGCGGATCCCCAGGTCGGGCAGGATGGCCTGGAAAGAGGCCAGCACCGGGTAGTCGCCACAGCCGGGGCACCAGCGAACCTCCGACGACGAGGTGAAGTCCTTGCGGGTGAGCGGGGTTAGCGTCAGCGGGACGCCGGCCAGTCCGCCTTTTGCAGTGGGAACGGTAGTGGTCACTTCCCAGCCTCCTCATCGATGATCGTGTTCAGGTCGTCAGCGAGCTCGGACTGCCGCAACGGCAGGCCTCGAACCCGGGTATAGCTCTCCACATTGATCAGGTACTTCGCTCGCAGCCACATGGCCAGCTGGCCGAGGTTCATCTCCGCAGCGATCACTCGGTCGTAGCCAGCCAGGATTTCGCCGAGATTCGCCGGTAGCGGGTTGATGTAGCGCAGGTGAGCCGTAGCCAACTTACGTCCGCTGGAGCGCACCAGTCTGGCGGCGGCCTGGATGGGCCCAAAGCTCGAGCCCCAGCCGAGCACAAGCACCTTGGCCTCACCGCTGGGATCGTTCACCGTAATGGGGGGAATGTCACGCACGATGCCGTTGACCTTCTCCGCACGGGTGTGCACCATCACTTCGTGGTTCTCGTTGTCGTAGGAGACCGCACCAGTACCAACGGCTTTCTCCAGCCCGCCGATGCGGTGGGTGAGGCCGGGCGTGCCCGGGATCGCCCAAGCGCGGGCCAGCCTTTCGTCGCGAGCGTAGGGCAGGTAGCTGCCGTCGGGCTGGTTCGGTTCGGTGGTCAGGTTCGCCTCGATTTTGGGCAGTTCGTCCAACTCGGGCACTCGCCACGGCTCCGCCCCATTGCCGAGGTAGCCGTCGGTCAGCACCAACACCGGGGTGCGGTACTCCACCGCGATCTTGCAGGCCTCGAAGGCGGCCGCGAAGCAGTCGGCTGGCGACTGGGCGGCGATCACCGGCATCGGAGCTTCACCGTGGCGCCCGAACAGGGCGATGTTCAGATCGGATTGCTCGGTCTTGGTCGGCAGGCCCGTGGACGGACCACCGCGCTGCACGTCGATGACCACCAACGGCAGCTCCATCATCACCGCGAGGCCCAGGGTCTCCGACTTCAGCGCCAGACCAGGCCCAGACGTGCTGGTGGCGCCAAGGCAGCCAGCGAAGGAAGCGCCCAGGGCGGCGCCGACGGCGGCGATCTCGTCTTCGGCCTGGTAAGTCATCACGCCGGCTCGCTTCGCGTCCGCGAGGTAGTGCAGCACCTCGGACGCCGGAGTGATCGGGTAGGCGCCCAAGTAGAGCGGCAGCCCGGCGCGGGCAGCCCCGGCAACCAGCCCATAGGCTGTGGCACGGTTTCCCGTGATCTGGCGGTAGGTGCCGGCCTTGGCCGGGGCGGCCGCAATCTCGTAGCGGACCGCGAATGCTTCGGAGGTCTCGCCGAAGTAGTAGCCGGCCTTGAGTGCGGCGATGTTGGCATCGCGGATCTCGGGCTTCTTGGCGAACTTGCGGGTGAGGAAGTCGATGGTCTGGTCGGTCGGACGTCCGTACAGCCAGTTGAGCAGGCCAAGGGCATACATGTTCTTGGTACGGGCTGCATCCCTGCGGGTCAATCCGAAGGGCTCGACTGCGGCGGTTGCCGCAGCGGTCAGGTTGAAGGAGTGCACCTGGTATTGCTCCAGGCTGCCGTCCTCCAGCGGGTTCTCCGGATAGCCCACCCGAGCCAGGCTCCGCGGGGTGAAGTCCGAGGTGTCCACGATCACAATGCCACCGGCCGGCAAGTCGGCGATGTTGGCCTTGAGGGCCGCAGGGTTCATCGCAACCAGCACGTCCGGGTGATCACCGGGGGTGTGGATGTCGTAGTCGGCGAAGTGCAACTGGAAGCTGGAGACACCTGCCACGGTTCCTGCTGGGGCCCGGATCTCGGCCGGATAGTTGGGCAGGGTGACGAAGTCGTTGCCGGCGACCGCAGTGTCTTGGGTGAACCGGTCTCCGGTAAGCTGCATGCCGTCGCCGGAGTCTCCGGCGAAGCGGATGACGACATGGTCGATGGTGGTCACTTCGGTCATATCTGGCGCGGCCCTCTCAGATGCGGCGCTAGTGCGCACACGTCCGTAGTCATGGACAAATGAACCTGGTCTCGGCAGAGGTGTCTGTGCCGGAGGCCTGCATCGGTGTTTTCCCGATCGGGACCGAAAGACGCAGCGCCAGCAGGTTCATGCAGGTAGGCATCACCTGTGGCGCCAAGCGCTATGGAGACTAGCGCGCGGTGGCGGCGATTGGAACCTCTCATCGGTAGGAATTCCGCCCCGCGGTGACACCCTTGTTAGGCAGTGGTAATGAGCGGACATGGTGGCTCGGGCTAGGCTGTTCGCGTGCCAGAGTCCATTTCGGTCCAACGGTGGTGACCCAGCAGAGCGAACCGAGGGTCACTCGGTTGGAGAAGTTGCAGACCCGCCTCGTCGGAGCCCGTGGTGATGTCGCCCGAGCATGGGGCCATCCTGCGGTGCGGCGTGGCCTTTACGGGTCGGCTTTGCTCTTCCTCGGCTCGCTGACACCGGCCTATCTTCCGCAGAACAGTCCCTGGTGGGACCCGATTCGCGCTCTCGGACTGGATAACTGGCCGGCCAAGGCCTTCGGCACCGCGCTGGTGGTGGCCGGTGTGGCGTTGCTGGTCGAAGCGTGGTTCAGGCTTCGACCCAGCCTCTACCACGAAGTGAAGCACTGGCCGATCACGATGCTGTGGAGCCTCCCTCTGCTGTTTGCGCCACCGATCTTCAGCCATGACGCCTACGCCTACGCAGCCGAAGGCTGGCTGCTGCGCAATGGGCTCAACCCCTACGACAATCCGATCTCGGTGCTGCCCGGCCCGTTCGCAGACCAGGCGGCTTGGTTGTGGCGCTACACCACGGCGATGTACCCGCCGCTGAGCCTGGAGATGTTCCACGGGCTGGTGATCCTGGCGGGCAACAACCCCTACTACTCAGCGCTGGCGATGCGCATTCCGGCCCTTATCGGGGTTGCGATGATCGCCTACTGCCTGCCCCGGATCGCTCGGCGGATGGGTGCGGACGTCCAGATGACTGCCTGGTTCTCCACCGTCAATCCGCTGGTCATCATCGACCTGGTCGGTGGAGCGCACAACGACGCGATCATGATGGGGCTGGTCGTGCTGGCGCTGTGGCTGGCCATGAACGGCAAGGTCTGGCCGGCTGCGGTAATTGTTGGGGCGGCCGCCTGCATCAAGCAACCAGCGATCCTGGCCTTCTACCCGGTGGCGTTGATCGGCCACCCATGGGTCAGTCTGCGCTGGTCGGATACGTGGCGGGCGGGGCGTCGGCTGGTCGGATCCTTGGTGATCGCGGTGACCACCTTTGTGCTGATCAGCCTGGCCAGTGGGCTCGGCTTCGGCTGGGTGTGGGCTGCTGACGTGCCCGGCAAGGTGGTGACTCTGGCGCCGTTCACCTTGGTTGGGGTTGGGCTGAAATACCTGTTCGAGTTGTTGGGGTTGCCGGTGGTCGGCCAAATCCTGATGGAAGCTGTGCGTTACCTCGGCCTCGGTCTGACAGTGGTGATGATCGGTTGGCTTGGCGTGAGTGTGGGACGCAAGAAGCCGGTCAGCTTCCTGAGCTGGTCCTACCTGATCTTCGCGTTCGGTGGCATCGCCTTGAACAGTTGGTATCTGACCTGGGGCGGGCTGTTGCTGCCGCTGACCAAGCCATCGCCGCGGATCATCGGCACGGCGGTCACGGTGACCACAGTCCTGCTGGCCTACGGAGCCGGCAACCTGGCCTGGCGTAATGACGCTGTGGCCTTGGCCTTCGCGGCGTTGGCGCTGATGCTGGTGCTGCTCTATAGACATCGCCAGGAGCACCGGGCTCGGCTGGACCAGGCCAACAAGGCTATGCAGGAGGCGAAGTGAGTGGGCCAGAGGTGTTGGTCGAGGCCAGCCGCGGTGTTGGCCGGATCCAACTCAATCGGCCCAGGGCGATCAACGCGCTGAGCTTGGCGATGATGCGGCAGGTGTCGGCCGCGCTGACCGATTTCGCCGTCGACGATTCGGTGGAACTGGTGGAGCTGAGCGGCGCCGGGGATCGTGGTCTCTGTGCTGGAGCCGATGTCCGCGAGCTCCGCGAACGCGCTTTGAGCGGCGGCGACGTCGCTGAGTTCTTCACCACCGAGTACGCCCTCGACTTGATGATCGCCAACTATCCCAAGCCCTACCGGGCGATCATGACCGGGATCACCATGGGCGGCGGCTTGGGACTGAGCGTGCATGGTGCCGACCGCGTGGTCGACGCCACCAGCCTGCTGGCGATGCCGGAGACACAGATTGCGCTCTTTCCAGATGTGTTCGTGACCCATGTGCTGGCCAGGATCCCCGGGGAGATCGGCACCCACCTGGCGCTGACTGGAGCCAGCGTGAATGCGGCAGATGCGATCAGGCTGGGTTTGGCCGATCGTTGCGTCGGGCTCCTGCCTGAGCCTGACTCGGTGCTGGCCGGATCTTGGATTGCGGAATGCTACCCCGGCGACAATGCCGAGGAGATCGTTGCCAAGCTGGGCGACCATGCCGATCCCAACGCCCGCGCGGCTGCGGCCGAGATCGAATGCCGCTCGCCGTTGTCGGTGGCTGTTTCGCTGGAGGCTCTGCGCCGCGCCGCGGGTTTCGCCACGCTGGTCGACCAGTACGAGCAGGAGTTGGCGCTCGCGGTGCGGTTGGCCACCAGTCAGGAGTTCGCCGAAGGTGTGCGGGCCCAACTGGTCGATCGGGACCGCACACCGAGGTGGTCCCACGCCAGCCTTTCGGAGGTCACTCGGGCCGAGGTGCTGAGCTACTTCGAGCCGCTGGACTGAACCGCGACGGCATTACCGGTCGGCGTAGTCCACGACCACCGGTGCGTGATCGCTGATCCGGGCGGCGTAGCTTTCGGCGCGATCAGTGCCACCTGACAGGGCTGCTGCGGCCAATGTCGTGCTGGCGAAGTGGTAGTCGATCCGCCAGCCGGTGTCGTTGTTGAAGGCATTACCCATCCAGCTCCACCACGAGTACGGGCCTTCGGCGTCCACATGCAAGTGGCGCACTACGTCGGTCAGAGTGCGCGGGCCTTGGAGCGTGCCGAGCCATTCGCGTTCCTCGGGCAGGAACCCCACCGACTTGGCATTGCCGCGCCAGTTGCGAACGTCCGCGCGGGTGTGGGCAATGTTGAAGTCGCCCATCACCAGGAACTCCCTGTCTTTGGCTTTGGCGTCGAGCCTGGCCCGGGTGAGATAGGGACGAAACGACCGCATGAACCCCAACTTGTGACGGTAGCGGGCGAGTTCGGCCTCGGTGTCGTCGGCCCGGCCGCCCTTGGGCAGGTACAGCGAGCCGACCGTTAGCTTCCAGCCGCGCAGGTCGTAGTCGGCCTCCAGATATCGACCCTCGTGGTCGTAGGTGCGGTTCCCGAAGCCTTCGCGCACTGCTATGGGTGGGGTGCGGCTGAGCAATGCGACGCCGTTGCGTCCGGCTCGGTCGCCGGGGTGATAGGCGAAGTGGTAGCCGGTGCTCGCCTCGATCGGCACCAGCTCGGACGGTGCGCGCACCTCTTGAAGTGCGATCAGGTCGCAGTCGCGTTCACCGAGCCACTCCAGGAAGCCGCGGCGCACTGATGCCCGAATGCCATTTACGTTGACGGTGGCGATCCGCATCAGTGGTTCCGTCCCCGGGCAGCCACCGGCCAGGTACCACCGGTGGTGAGGTGGTACTCGTCGGCGAGGTTGACGGTGTTGCAGGCATGGTTGGGGACGATCAGCACGATGCTGCCCAAAGCAGGCAGGCGGCCGGGCCATTCGATGGTGGCGTGGTGCTCGGAGAGTGCGACGATGCGGGCGTCTGGGACATCCAGCACTCGCCCGTAGCCGGTGGCCCATGGCGCCCGGTCGGCACCTAGCGCTTTGCTGCCCGCGTCGCAGATGGTTCGCCCGCCGGCGTGCGAGACGACTCGCGAAGCCACGGTCAGGGCCACCTGATCGAAGCCGATCGTGCCCAGTTCCAGCTGCTGGGCGTCGCCGAACACGTACACCCCCGGCCTGAGCTCGTTGGCGATGGCGGTGTTGAACGCGACTGAGGGGGTGGAGCCCCCACTGATCACGCGTGGGCGTGCCCCGGTGGCGGCCATCGCTGCGACAGCGGTGCTCAGGGCAGCCTCTTCGTCGGCTGCGGCCTGTTGGCGGGCCGTGGGGGAGTAGCTGTGTCCGGGGAAGGTGAAGATTCCGCCAACGGCAACGCCCATCGCGGCAAGCGCGGCGGCCAAGTGTCCAGTGCTGGAGGGAGCGACTCCCGAGCGGTGGTGCCCCGAATCGATCTCGATCAGAACTTCGACCGGCAATCCGACCAGATTGCGGCCAGCCTCGATTGAGTCGCAGCCGACGCTCAACCGCGCCCCGCCCTCGGCGAGGGTGCGCAGGCGGGCCCCATCATCGGCGTCTACCCACAGCGGGTAACCGATGAAGAGCTCGCTGGCCCCGTCCCCGGCGAAGACCTCGGCCTCGCCAATGGTGGCAACGGTGAGCCCCACCGCGCCGGCCGCCGATTGGCGGCGGGCGATCAGCGGAGATTTGTGCGTCTTCACGTGCGGACGCAGCGACATGCCCCGGCTGGCCGCGTGCTTGGCCATGGCTGCAATGTTGGCGTCCATCACCTCCACGTCGAGACGAAGGTAGGGAGTGCTACCCATTTCGGCGACGTCAGCGGTAGTTGTCGAACTGGACGGCGAAGTCGTACTCGGCCTCGCGCACCAGCTTCTGCACTGCCTGCAGGTCGTCGCGTTTCTTGCCGAAGACGCGCAGTTCTTCGCCTTGGACCTGAGTGCGTACGCCTTTGAGCCCAGAGTCGCGGATCAGCTTGGTGACCTTGGCGGCATTCTCCCGGCTGATGCCCTCTTTGGTGGTGGCGGTGATTTTCCACATCTTGCCCGACAGGCGTGGCTCGCCGGCGTCGAGCGACAACAGGTCGATCTTGCGGCGCACGAGCATGGTTTGGAAGACGTCGAGGATCGCCTTCACCCGCTCCTCGCCGCTGGCCTCCATCTCGATGGCCTCACCCGACCATTTGATCGAGGCATCGCTGCCCTTGAAGTCGAAGCGGTTGCGCACCTCCTTGGCGGCCATGTTGAGGGCGTTGTCCACTTCTTGGTGGTTCACCTTGCTGACGATGTCGAATGAACTCTCACCTGCCATGAGCGCCATTCTGCCTGATGCTGGCCGATTCGAAAGCTGTTGGCCGCTTTGCTAGAGTGTCCCGGCACGGCAGGTTGCCCGAGCGGCCAAAGGGAGCGGTCTGTAAAACCGTCGGCTTCGCCTACGTAGGTTCGAACCCTACACCTGCCACGCGCAAGGCCCCTGGCTGGGAGTTTTCCCTAGCCGGGGGCCTTTTGTTGCGCTCAGCGACCCGTCATCGTGGTGACATCCAAGGCGGTGGTGAGCTGCTCCTCGCTGACCTCGCCGCGAGCCACATAGCCCAGATCGCGAACGGCCTCGGCGATACTCAGATTGGCCTTTACCGCGTGCTTGGCGATCTTGGCCGCGGCCTCGTAGCCGATGATCCGGTTCAGCGGGGTGACGATCGACGGTGAGGACTCGGCGAGTTCGCGGCAGCGCTCGACATTGGCCACGATCCCGTCCACGCAGCGGGCGGCCAGCAGGGCCGACACATTGCCGACCAGGGTGATCGATTCCAGCAGATTTCGGGCCATCACCGGCAGCATCACCAGCAGGTCGAAGTTGCCCTGGGCGCCGGCGAAAGCGATCGCGGCGTCATTGCCGATCACTTGGGCCGCGACTGCCACGGTGGCTTCGGGGAGCACCGGGTTCACCTTTCCCGGCATGATTGAGGATCCCGGCTGTAGGTCGGGCAAGGCGATCTCGCCGATCCCGGTGCGCGGCCCCGACCCCATCCAGCGCAGGTCGTTGGCGATCTTGACCAGCGACACCGCCACCGTTCGCAGGGCCCCGGAGGTCTCCACCAACGAGTCTTGGGCGGCCTGGGCCTCAAAGTGGTTGGGTGCCTCGGTCAGGGGCAGTCCGGTGTGCTCGGTGATCAGCTCGATCACACGGGCGGAGAAGCCCGGTGGGGTGTTGATGCCAGTGCCCACCGCCGTGCCGCCCAGTGGAAGCTCGCTGAGCCTTGGCAGGGCAGCCTGCACCCTGGCTATGCCATAGCGCACCTGGGTGGCGTAGCCGCTGAACTCTTGGCCAAGGGTGATCGGGGTGGCATCCATCAGGTGAGTGCGCCCGGACTTCACCACGTCGGCGAACTCTTCAGCCTTGGCCGCCAGCGAGATGGCAAGAGTCTCCAGACCGGGGACCAGGGTGTCGTGCACTGCCTGCATCGCGGCGATGTGGATCGAGGAGGGAAACACGTCGTTGGACGACTGCGAGGCGTTCACGTGGTCATTGGGGTGAACATATTCGCCCAAACGCGCCGCCGCCAGGGTGGCTATCACCTCGTTGGTGTTCATGTTGGAAGAGGTGCCTGAACCAGTCTGGAAAACGTCGATGGGGAACTGATCGTCATGGGCGCCGGAGATGACCTCATCAGCTGCGGCGACGATCGCTTCAGCAACCGGGCGTGGCAGTACGCCCAACTCGGCGTTGGCGATCGCTGCGGCACGTTTGATCTGGCCCAGGGCTGCGATGTGGTGGCTGGACAGCCCCCGTCCCGAAATTGGGAAGTTTTCCACCGCCCGTTGGGTTTGGGCGGCGTACAGCGCGTGAACCGGCACGCGGACCTCACCCATGGTGTCGTGCTCGATGCGGAAATCGGTCATGGTCGAACTCCCTTCGCTGGTTCCACCATAGGCAGCGCTTCTCCGGTCGCGTAGATTCCAGGCATGGCCAAATTGGCTGAACTTACCGACAGCGTGCTTTTGGCCGTCGAGGCGATTCCGCCCGGGCAGGTGGCCACCTATGGCGACCTGGGCAAAGTGGTTGGTTGTGGTCCGCGGCTGGTGGCGCGGGTGCTTTCTGGTGCCGGTGGGCAGACCTGCTGGTGGCGGGTCGTCCGGGCTGATGGGAGCATCGCTGAGCACTTGGTGAGCGAGGCTTCCGAGCGGCTGGCGGCCGAGGGTGTGACTGTCCGCGGTGGGCGAGTGGACCTTGTTCGGTTGCGGGCAGAGTTGGACTGAATCAGCCCTGCCCAGGCCGATTTGAGCGGGGCGCTCGACGTAAGGTACAGTCAACCGCTGTCCGGCCCCTATAGCTCAGTCGGCAGAGCGTCTCCATGGTAAGGAGAAGGTCTGCGGTTCGATTCCGCATGGGGGCTCTGTGTTCGGATTGGCGGAGTTACCGCCCGTCGTTCAGTCCGAACAGGGGCGGGATAGCTCAGGCGGTAGAGCAAGCGGCTCATAATCGCTGTGTCGCGGGTTCAAGTCCCGCTCCCGCTACAAGTAGCACCAGTTGGGAAAGAGGAAGCCGATGGCCAAGAAGTCAGCCGATGTCCGGCCCAAGATCACCTTGGCGTGCACCGTGTGCAAAGAGCGCAACTACATCACGAAGAAGAATCGGCGTAACGATCCTGACCGTATGGAGCTGAAGAAGTTCTGCCCGAAGTGTCACACTCACACCGCGCATCGCGAGACTCGCTGAGCGAGTCCGTCCTGAAGCCGTCCGCATCAGCGGGCGGCTTCGATGCGTTCACGGGCGCCCAATGACCTGGGCAATCACCGACCGGGTGACTCGGGTGAATTTCTATGCCGCGCTGGTGTTGGCCGGGGTGGCCTTTGCGCCAGTGCTGCTGGAGCGAAACTCGCTGCTCCTGATGGCTGCGGTGCTGATGTTGGCCTACCAGGCGTGGCGGCTGGCCATGGCTCGGCAGGTGCATGGTCGCATCGACGAGACCGGGATCACCAAGTCCATTGGTACGCGCACCTGGCATTTGGCTTGGTCGCAAGCAAAGGCTGCCCGGCTGATCGGGTTCCTCGGCAGCACCCAGTTGGTGTTGGAGGTCACGGACCAGACCAGTTGGAACTCCTCCGACAAGCTCTATTACCAGCTCAGCCGCGACCAGGTGGCTGTGCAGGTCCCGGTGGCCCTGCTGCCCGAACTACGTGAACTATTCAACCGACACGGCCTGTCGCTGGAGTAGTTCGCCCGCCCTGGCTGGCCCGCTAGCCTTTGCACATGCCGATCAGTGACGAGCATGTGGGGCGCACCTATCCCGCCACCGCTGCCTACGAAGTCAGCCGGGCCAAGATCACCGAATTCGCCCGGGCCCTTGGCGATGCCGACAATCCCGCCTATGCCGGCGCAGCTCCGGTGGCGCCGCCGACCTTCGCCGTGGTGCTCGCATCGGCCGCGTGGGAGGCAATGTTCGCCGACCCCGAACTCGGGCTCAGCCTCAGCCGGACGGTGCACGCCGACCAGCGGTTCTTCTGGAACCGGCCGCTGCGCGCCGGCGATCAGGTGAGGGCCCAGCTGACGATAGAGAAGGTGCGGCTCCGCGGTGCGACTGCGATCATCACCATCGCGGTGCTGTTGTCGACCACTTCGGGTGAGCCGGTGTGCACCGCCAGTTCCACGTTGATGCACACCGAAGCCGAAGCCGCATGAGCGTCCAGGCCGAGGTGGGGCAGCGGCTGCCCGGTTTCACCGCCACTTTGTCCCGGGTCGAATTGGCCCGTTACGCCGGGGCTTGTGGGGATTTCAACCCGATCCACTACAACGATGCCGCCGCGGCGGCGCTGGGACTGCCGGGTGTGATTGCCCACGGCATGCTCACTATGGGAACCGCGCTGCGGGTGGTCACCGACTGGACCGGTGACCCGACCAGGGTCCTCAGCTACTACGTCCGTTTCACCAAGCCAGTGGTGGTGCCGGCCACCGGCGTCGCTGAGGTCAGTTTCGCGGGCACGGTCACCGCGGTGGTCGACGGTGTGGCGACGATCAGCATCGAAGCGATCTGCGCAGAGGCAAAGGTGCTTGGTTCGGCCAGTGCTGAGGTGCGCCTTGACTGAGCGGCTCGCCGCCCACACCACCTTCGGCGTCGGCGGACCGGCCGCCAAGTGGCTAGAACCGGAGACCGAGCAAGACCTGATCGAGGTGGTGGCCCGAGCCGATGCGGCCGATGAGCCCTTGCTGGTTCTGGGTGGCGGATCGAATGTGCTGATCTGTGACGACGGCTTCGCCGGCACCGTGGTTCACACCGGGGGGCTGCGCGGGGTGCACGTCGATGATGTCGCCGCCTGTTCTGGAGCCTTCCTGACCGTCGCAGCGGGTGAACCCTGGGACGCGCTGGTTGCCAGCACGGTGGCTCAACACCACGTGGGTATCGAGGCGCTTTCAGGCATCCCCGGTCTGGTCGGGGCAACTCCGGTTCAAAACATCGGTGCCTACGGCCAGGAGGTCTCCCAGGCCATTGCCCGGGTCCGCTGCTACGACCGGCAGAAGGCAGAGATCCGGACGTTCTCGGCCATCGAATGCCACTTCGGCTACCGGGACTCCAAGTTCAAGCGCGAACCAGGGCGGTGGGTGGTGCTCTCGGTCAGCTTCCAATTCCGACTGGGCGACTTGTCCGCACCGATCCGCTACGCCGAGCTGGCCCGTGCCCTTGGCGTTGAGATCGGGCAGCGGGCGCCATTGGCCGAGGTCCGGCGTGGGGTGTTGGAGCTGCGGCGCAGCAAGGGCATGGTGTTCGACCGAGCTGATCACGACACCTGGAGCGCTGGAAGCTTCTTTACCAATCCTGTATTGGCCGACGCCTCCGACGTCCCTGCCGGTGCTCCGGCGTACCCCCAGCCAGACGGACGGGTGAAGACGAGCGCGGCCTGGTTGATCGAACATGCAGGCTTCAGTCGCGGCTATGGGCGCGGCCTGGCCCGGCTGTCGGCCAAGCATGCGTTGGCGCTGACAAACCGGGGAAGCGCCACCGCTGCCGATGTGGTGGCCCTGGCCCGCGAGGTGCGCGACGGCGTGGAGAATGCCTATGGCATCCGACTGGTGGCTGAACCGGTGTTGATCGGGATCAGTCTGGACGACTAGAGGCGTCAGGTCCGGCTGGGGATCGGCGCGGCCCGTGAGGCGCCGCGCGACGCCCTACACTTAGCTTCGATCCCTGACACGAAGGAATTTGGCATGAGCATTCTGTCCAGCGTCCCGATGGCGCCGCGCGACCCGATCCTCGGCTTGACTGAGGCTTATGTTGCCGACACCCGCGTGGACAAGGTGAATCTCGGGGTCGGGGTCTATCTGGGCGAGGACGGCTTGGTGCCTCTGCTCGGTTGCGTCCGCAAGGCTGAGGCGGCGCTGGCCGCCACGCCGACCGCTCGTGGCTACCTTCCTATCGACGGGATGCCCGCCTACAACACGGCGGTGCGGGGATTGGTCTTCGGTGCCGACTCCGAACCGGTGCTCGACGCCCGCGTGGTCACCGTCCAGGGCCTTGGCGGCACCGGTGGGCTCCGGATCGGTGCCGAATTTCTGAAGTCCACCTCAGCGTTGCGCAAAGTGTTGCTCTCCACGCCGTCGTGGGAAAACCATCAGGCATTGTTCAGTCGTGCCGGGTTCGAGGTGGCCGGGTACCGCTACTACGATCCGTCCGCCCGTGCCGTCGACATTGAGGGCATGCTGACTGACCTGGCCGAAGCTGAGCCGGGCACAGTGGTGGTGTTGCACGCGTGTTGCCACAACCCGACCGGCTACGACCTCAGCCAGGCCCAGTGGGCGCGGGTGGCCGAGGTGGTCGTTGAGCGCGGGTTGGTGCCCTTCCTCGACTTGGCCTACCAGGGTTTCGCCTCGGGGCTGGAGGAAGACCGGGCTGCGGTGGAGCAGTTCGCCGCGCTGGGTATTCCAGTAGTGGTGGCATCCTCGTTCTCCAAGAGCTTCAGCCTGTACGGCGAGCGCGTCGGAGCTTTGAGCGTGGTGACTGCCGATGCCGAGGAAGCCGCGCGCATCCTTTCGCAACTGAAGGCGATCATTCGGACGCTCTACTCCAACCCGCCCACCCATGGCGCTGCTGTGGTGGCCCGGGTACTCGGCGATTCCGAACTGCGCGCGCTGTGGGAACAAGAGCTGGCCGGCATGCGGGTGCGGATCCGCGAGATGCGTCGCAAGCTGGTTGAGGCCCTAAGCGCTGCTGGAGTCAGTGACGACTTCGGTTTCATAACTGATCAGGTGGGCATGTTCAGCTACAGCGGATTGACCACCGAGCAGATGCAGCGCCTGCGCGCTGACCACGGTGTCTATGGCACTGACGCCGGTCGTGTTTGTGTGGCCGCCCTGAATGACTCGAACGTGGAGAAGGTTGCCAGTGCGATCGCTGCCGTCCTTTGATGTGGACCCGGTGAGCCCGCGCAGGCTTTGGAGAGGTTGTACACGATGACCAGGACGCTGTTCGTGACCACGGCGCTGCCCTACGCCAATGCGCCGTTCCATATCGGCCACATGATGGAGTACATCCAGGCCGACATCTGGGTGCGGTACCAGCGGATGTGTCAGGCGCTGGTCTACTTCGTTGGAGCCGACGACGCCCACGGTGCGCCGATCATGATCGCTGCGGAGAAAGCCGGCCAGACCCCGCAGGAGTTCGTCGCCGAGATCGCCTCAGGGCGCAAGGCCTACCTCGACGGGTTCAGCATCTCCTTCGACAATTGGCATTCCACCGATAGCGAAGAGAACACCGAGCTGGCGCAGTCGATCTACCTGGCGCTGGCCGAAGCCGGGCTGATCGACGTCCGCGATGTGGAGCAGTTCTTCGATCCGGTCAAGTCGATGTTCCTTCCTGATCGCTACATCAAGGGCACCTGCCCGAAGTGCGGTGCGGCCGATCAGTATGGCGACTCCTGTGAGGTGTGCGGCGCGGTCTACGCCCCCACCGACTTGGTGAATCCCTACTCGGCGTTGTCCGGGGCCACCCCGGAGTTACACACCAGCGAGCATTTCTTCTTCCGGCTGTCCGATCCTCGATGTGTGGAGTTCCTGGAGTCCTGGACCCAGGACGGCAAGTTGCAGCCCGAAGTCGCCAACAAGGTGCGGGAGTGGTTCGTTCGCGACGAGAACGGCGAAGGCGGGTTGTCGGACTGGGACATCTCTCGGGATGCTCCCTACTTTGGTATCGATATACCAGGGGCGCCCGGCAAATACTTCTACGTGTGGTTGGACGCGCCGATCGGCTACCTGGCCAGCCTGGTGAACTTGTTCGGTAAACGTGGCGAGGACGTGGCCGCCTTCCTGGCTGACCCGACGACCGAGCAGATCCACTTCATCGGCAAGGACATCATCTACTTCCACACCTTGTTCTGGCCGGCGATGCTGCACTTCTCCGGTCGCAAGGTGCCCGATAACGTCTACGTCCACGGTTTCATCACCGTTAGCGAAGAGAAGATGAGTAAGAGCCGCGGCACCGGCATCAGCCCGCTGCGCTACCTCGAACTTGGTCTGAATCCTGACTGGCTGCGTTACTACATCGCCGCCAAGCTCAACTCGCATGTCGAGGACCTCGATTTCACTCCCGACGACTTCGTGACCAGGGTGAACGCCGATCTGGTCGGCAAGTATGTGAACATTGCCAGCCGGGTCTCTGGCTTCCTCAGCAAGCGATTCGAGGGCCGGTTGGCCGCAGATCTCGGTGTGGACGGCCACGCGCTGCTGGATCATCTGCAGGCCCAGGTGCCCGCAGTGGGAGAGCATTACGAGGGCCGGGAGTTCGGCAAAGCGCTGCGCGAGATCATGGCGATGGCTGACCGGGTGAACGAATATATCGAGGCGCACAAACCGTGGGAGTTGGCCAAGGTCGACGGCGCAGATACCGAACTTCATCAGGCGTGCAGCACCGGAATCGAGGCTTTTCGAGTGCTGACGGTTCTGCTGGCGCCGGTGTTGCCAGGAGTTGCCACCGCGGTTGCTGAGTTCCTCGGTGTGGCGGGCTTCAGCTGGGACGACGCGACCAAGCTGATGGGGGAGCACACGATCGGGCGCTATCAACACCTGATGCAGCGCGTTGACGCCGATGTGGTCAATCAACTGTTCGAGGCTTCGACGCCAGCCGAGGCCGGCATCGAAGGCCAGGCTGAAGCGGCGCTGCCGCCGGGTGGTGAGCCGATCGCAGAGCAGGTCTCCATTGAGGAGTTTGCGGCGGTGGATCTGCGGGTGGCCCGAATCGTGGCGGCCAGTGCGGTTGAGGGGAGCAAGAAGCTGCTGCAGCTGACCCTGGACGTTGGCGAAGACGCTACCCGGAATGTGTTTTCCGGGATCGCGTCGGTCTACGACCCGGCGACTCTGGTTGGTCGGCTCACCGTGATGGTGGCCAACCTCGCCCCGCGTACGATGCGCTTCGGCGTCAGCGAGGGCATGGTGTTGGCGGCGGCACACGCCGACGAGCAGCAGCACCAAGGAATCTTCCTGCTCGAGGCAGACTCGGGGGCGACCCCGGGGATGCGGGTGCGCTGAGTGGATATGGGTGTGCCGGTTCGACTCGACTTCGCAATACCCGTACAATCTTGTACTTGGTGGCCAAGCACCTGCTGTTTCGCGCCCTTGGGCGGCGACAGCATGTGGCCGGACACCGACTGAGGGCAATAGCTCAATTGGCAGAGCAGCGGTCTCCAAAACCGCAGGTTGGGGGTTCAAGTCCCTCTTGCCCTGCTGGGTGGGGCGTCGATTGACGGCCGGCCAGCACCATTGGACGAGCTGAAAGAAGGACTGCCGAAGTGGCGGAAGATCAGGACAGGGCTGCGGCCGAGGTCCCTGCCGACGGCACAATCGGCGACGCCGAGCTTGAGGCGATGGGGCTGGAGGACATCGATGAGACGTCCCTAACCGAGTCCGAGAAGGTGGCCAAAGCTGCTGCCGGTGCGCGTCCGACCCGTAAGAAGGTGGACGAATCCGGTTCCGGCAAGGGACATGCCACCCCGAAGCGCACCAGCGGTGGCGTGTCGGAGCAGAAGCGGACAAACCCGGTTCAGTTCACCCGCGAGGCGATCACGGAACTGAAGAAGGTGGTTTGGCCGACGTGGACCCAGCTCCAGCAGTACTTCCTGGTGGTGTTGGTCTTCGTGTTGATCATGATCGCCATCGTTGGCCTGCTCGACCTGGGATTTGGTGCCGCAATTTTGAAGCTGTTCGGCTGAGACAAGGAAACGAATACCTGTGACGACCGACAATAATTCCACCGACGGCGGTTTCGCCGAGCTTGAGCCCGATGCGATCGAGATTGATCTCGGACTGCCCGAATCCGTTGAATCAGACGACTTGGAGTTGAACTTAGACTTCGGCGAGGTCAGTGAAAGCCAATCTGACGCCGACATCCTGGCCAATCTCACCGAGCCCGATGCCGAACCCGAGCCTGAACCGGTCGAGCTCGATGCTGATGATGAAGCCGTTCTGGCGGAGTTGCATCAGCAGTTGCATAGCCAAGTAGGTGATTGGTATGTGATCCACACATACTCGGGCATGGAAAACCGGGTGAAGCAGAACCTGGACAATCGGGTGAAGACCCTCGGCATGGAGGACTTCATCTACGAGGCCGTGGTGCCCACCGAAGAGGTCATCGAGACCCGCAATGGGGCCCGCAAGTCCGTCACCCGTACCGTGCTGCCCGGTTACGTGCTGGTGCGGATGGAGCTGACTGATGCTTCCTGGGCTGCGGTGCGACACACGCCCTCGGTGACTGGGTTCGTGGCTCATGCCAGTTCCCCGGTCCCGTTGAGCCTCGATGAGGTGGAGAAGATGCTTGCCCCGGCCGCACTGGCCCGGGCTGCGGCGGCCGCCATTGGTGGACCCAAGAGCCGCGCAAAGAAGATCGAAATCGCCGACTTCAACGTCGGGGATTCGGTCATGGTGGTTCAGGGCCCCTTTGCCGGGGTGCACGCCACCATCACCGAGATCAATGCGAACAGCCAACGCCTGAAGGCGCTGGTCGAGATCCTCGGCCGGGAGACCCCGGTCGACTTGACCCTCGGCCAGATCCAGCGGGTTTAGCCCTAGCAGCGTCGCCGACCGCCGGCCGGACGACGAGTAACAACCAACCAGAAGGACCCAACAACAATGCCTCCCAAGAAGAAGGTAGCCGCGATCGTCAAGGTGGCCTTGAACGCGGGTGCGGCAACTCCTGCTCCGCCGGTCGGTACCGCCCTCGGTCCGCACGGTGTGAACATCATGGAGTTCTGCAAGCGGTACAACGCCGAGACCGAGCCCATGCGTGGCAACGTGATCCCGGTCGAGATCACCATTTACGAAGACCGGACCTTCACCTTCATCACCAAGACCCCGCCGGCCGCCGAGATGATCAAGAAGGCTGCTGGTCTGAAGAGCGGCTCGGCACGTCCGCACACGGACTTTGTGGGCACTATCACCTCCGACCAGGTGCGTGAGATCGCTCAGACCAAGATGCCCGACCTCAACGCCAACGACGTCGAGGCCGCCATGAAGATCGTGGCTGGCACTGCGCGTTCCATGGGCGTGAAGGTTCAGGGCTAACCAAATCAATCCACGTGGGAGGGCTATCGCGCCCGCACCACACCTGGCACCCGGCCCGTACGAGGGCCGCAGACGAAGGAGACCAGAATGAAGCGAAGCAAGGCATACAACTCCGCGGCGGAGAAGATCGACGCCGACCAGCTCTACAGCGCCGAGGCTGCTCTGGGCCTGGTGAAGTCCGGCGCATCGGCGAAGTTCGATGAGACCGTCGAGGTTGCGATTCGTCTTGGAGTCGATCCCCGCAAGGCGGATCAGATGATCCGCGGCACGGTGAACCTGCCCAATGGCACTGGCAAGACCGCACGGGTCCTGGTCTTCGCCACCGGCGAGAAGGCCGCCGAAGCCATCGCTGCGGGCGCTGACGAGGTGGGCGATGATGAACTCATCGACAAGGTATCCAAGGGCTACCTTGACTTCGATTCCGTGGTTGCGACCCCGGATCTGATGGGTAAGGTCGGCCGACTCGGCCGGGTGCTCGGCCCGCGTGGATTGATGCCGAACCCGAAGACCGGCACTGTCACCATGGACGTTGCCAAGGCCGTTACCGAAATCAAGGGCGGCAAGATCGAGTTCCGGGTGGATCGGCACGCCAACCTGCACTACATCGTCGGCAAGGCGTCCTTCAGCGGCGAGCAGCTGGCGGCGAATTACTTCGCTGCCCTCGACGAGGTGCTTCGGCTCAAGCCGAGCGCCTCCAAGGGCCGTTACCTCAGGAAGGTGACCGTGTCTTCGACCATGGGCCCGGGTGTGGCGGTCGATCCCACTCGCACCAAGCCCGCTGAGGCATAAGTAGAACCAACGCCTTGGGCCCGGCTCAGTTTCTGAGCCGGGCCCAAGCTTGCATACTGGGGCAATGCCCACCTCTCGCCTTGAGGCGTTCAGCGATGGTGTCCTAGCAATCATCATCACGATCATGGTTCTCGAACTGAGAGCCCCCCACGAGCCGACGCTCGCCGCGCTTGGCGAGTTGGGGCCGATGTTCGCCTCCTACGTTTTGAGCTTCATCTATGTCGGCCTGTATTGGAACAATCACCATCATCTGCTCCAAGTCACCTCCCGGATCGACGGTTTGGTGATGTGGGCGAATCTGCATCTGCTGTTCTGGCTTTCGTTGCTGCCGTTCTCGACGACCTGGATGCATGAAACTGGAGAGCCGCCGATACCGGTGATGGTCTACGGGGTGAATCTGCTCGGCGCAGCAGTCGCTTGGCAGTTACTGCAACGAGCGATCATCAGGGTGGAGGGCCCCGCTGGGCCGCTTCGGCGAGCGATCGGCATGGATCTGAAAAGTTGGATGTCGATTCTGGTCTACGTGATGGGGATAGTCGCGGCCTGGTTCGAGCCTTGGGTGGGATTCGGGTTCCTGGCCCTGGTCGCGGTGGTCTGGGCGATTCCGGACCGAAGGATGGAACGGGTGCTGCGCGAACAGGATTTGGCCGAGGTGGAGGCTGGCGAGTAGTATTTAGAGAAGCCAAAGACCGCTGGTGCGGTCCTGAGTGATCAGGGCCGGCAAACCCCGCGTAGGTAAAGCCTGAATCGCTCTGTTCGGAGTTGTTCCCCGGGTCGCCTACGCGCCGGGGTTTTTCTTTGCCCGCGGCCGGAGGTCTTATGAAAAGAAGTGGGAAGGAGACCCATGGCGAGGCCGGATAAGACAGCCGCCGTTGCGGAGTTGACCGAGCAGTTCAACACCGCCGCTGCCACTGTGCTGACCGAGTATCGCGGACTCACCGTCAAGGACCTCAAGGAACTCCGCAGGTCTCTTGGTGAGGACGCCACCTACGCCGTGACGAAGAACACGCTGACCACGATCGCCGCCCGCAAAGCGGGCATTGACGGCCTGGATGAGTCTCTCACCGGTCCGACAGCGATCGCCTTCATCCGCGGTGACGTAGCCACCGTGGCGAAGGGTCTTCGTGACTTCGCCAAGGCACATCCGCTTCTGGTGATCAAGGGCGGTGTCATGGACGGTCGTGTCCTTGATGCTGATGCGGTCAAGAAGCTTGCTGATCTTGAATCCCGCGAGGTGCTGCTGGCCAAGCTGGCCGGTGCCATGAACGGGAATCTCGTCAAGGCGGTCGGCCTGTTCGCCGCTCCGCTTTCGCAGGCCGCTCGCGTCATGGACGCGCTGAAGTCCCAGAAGCTGGCCGGGGATGCCCCGGCGACCGATGCAGCGCCCGCTGCTGAGGCCACCTCCGACGCGGCTGACGCTGCATCCGAATAATTAGAAAGGACGCCGATTATGGCGAAGAAGCTCACCACTGACGAGCTCCTTGAGGCTTTCAAGGAGATGACCCTGATCGAGCTTTCCGAGTTCGTGAAGCTGTTCGAGGATACCTTCGGTGTGACCGCTGCCGCTCCGGTGGCCGTGGCCGCCGCTGCCGCTCCGGCTGCTGCCGACGCCGAGGCTGCTGAAGAGGAGTCGAACGAGGTCGACGTGATCCTGGACTCAATCGGTGACAAGAAGATCCAGGTCATCAAGGAGGTTCGCGCCCTCACCAGCCTCGGACTCGCCGAGGCCAAGGCCTTGGTCGAGGCCGCTCCCAAGGTGGTTCTGGAGAAGGTTGCCCGCGACGTGGCCGCCAAGGCCAAGGAGACCCTTGAGGCTGCCGGCGCTGCGGTCACCGTTAAGTGACCAACTGCTGAAGCAAACACAGGTGGCGGCAACTTCGGTTGCCGCCACCTGTGTTTTTTGCGACCTTGGCTGAGGGTTGGCGGACCCAGGTTGGTCGGAGAACAGTATTGGCGAGTGCCGTGGGAGGCACTCGCCAATACTGTTCTTCTGGAGGTGGTGTGTTTAACGCGGCGGGGAGAGCGCTGGAGAGACTACGTTCAGCGGAAGAGGGGCCAGTTGCCCTGTCCGCCCTGGATAGTGACGACTCTGGCGGCACCAGCCACTCCACCAGCGGTCATGCTGCTGGAAGCGATCATGGTGATCGGAAGGGCCGCGAGGGCGCCGGTGATGGTTGCGGCAACGATGATCTTGCGAAAGTTCATGGCTCCAAAGCCTCTCTCTTGACTGGCTCGATGACAAGAAGCTACCGAGTGCTTGACTAGTCTGTCAAGATTTGACAGATTGAATCTCACAAAACATGACAGGAGGATGCGTGGACAAGGGCGCGGTTCAGTTCGGCATGCTGCTTCGTGAAGCTCGCCGCAAGCAGGGCCTGTCGCAGGCGGAACTGGGTGGTGGGAAGTACTCCGGCAGCTATATCTCCCACTTGGAGAGCGGCCGCCGTGTGGCGACTCCCGATGTTATCGATTTCGTGTCCCGCAGGCTCGGCATGTCCCCTCTTGAGTGGGGAATGTCGGCTAAGTCCGATGGCCTCAACCCGGGAATCGATCCCATCGAGGACCTGCTGGTGGCTGAGCGTGCGTGGTCCGACCACGACTGGGATGCAGCGCTGAGGCATGCCAAACGCGCAGCGGAGGTGGCTACCCAGGCTGGTGATCTCGGCCGGGAATGGGAAGCTCGCTACGTGATGGCGCAGGCCATGTTCGCCTCCGGCGACTTCGCCGGTGCAGCCGAGTTGGCTGAGGGGCTTGCGGATCACCCGACAGCGCGCAAGTTCGCAGTGGCGCGCGCTCAGGCCTTGTCGCTGGCCTCGATCGCGCATCGCGCATCCGACCATCTGGGCTGGGCGGTCGCCTATGCCGCACGCGCGGTGGAGGCATCCTCGGGTACACCTCCGATTATTGCGGCCGAGGCGTTGATGTCCCTGGTCAGCGCAATGTCCGAATCTGGTCATGCCGCCGAGGAGAGTGCCCGCTACCTGCGCCAGCTTGCCGACCTCGCTCCGCAACTGACCTCCGAACATTCTCGGGGGATGATTGCTTGGGCCATCGGCACCGCCGAGTTTGCTGCCGGAAACGTGACCTCTGGAATCGCTCATCATCGGCAAGCGAAAGGCCTGTTGGACGCGCGCCGCGACCTGCGTTTGTGGTCCCGTTTCCATCGCTCGGCGGCGAGCTGTCTGCTCGGCGCCGGCATTGTGGATGGGGTGCCGGAGTTGGTGCGGACCGCTGCACTCGGGTTGGAGATTCTAGGCAATACCTACGACCTGGTGGAGTTGCGCCAGGTGGAGGCCCAGCTGGCACTGCACACCGGAAAGGCCGAGGAGGCTCTGCGGATCGCTTCGGAGGTGCTTGCCGACCCCGTGCTGGGCGCCACGTCGCTATCCCGCAGCAATACCGAACTCGTGTTGGCTGAGGCCCTGTTGGCCCTCGGTCGCGCCGATGAGGCCCGTGAGCAGTTCCGGGTGGCTGCCACCTCGTTGGAGAGGGAGGGTCGGCTGCGCGCGGCGGTGAACGCCTGGCGAGCCAGTCTTGACGACCCGCTGCGGGATTTTTTTGACAAAGGCTTGACAGGTACCAGTCAAGTCTGATCAACTTATACCAGTCGGCGCCCCCCTAGCGCGTCGGATGCGTACACCGCCTGGGCCGGTGACTGTAAGGTGCGGCAACCCCTCCCGCTGCCTACAGGCACCGGCCCTAGGTGCGTCCGGGGGCGGATCTGTATCGTTGGCCTGGCAGGGTTCTCGGGCCGGTGGCATGCCGCCGGGGGTGAATGGTTTTTCGTGGGTGGAATCGGTGGATTTGGCCCAACGAACGCTTGTGGTGACGAGCCTCCGATGCGCCGCTCGGATCGATTTGCAGAGACGGTAGGGGTCGGGTAGGCTATCGCTTTGCCCATTGCCATCGACGACCCGTGCCTGGACGCGGGCCGTTCTGCGTGCATCGAAACCGGCAACGCCCGGGCTTCTGGAAGGACCCCACCTTGGCCGTCTCGCGCACCGCGTCGAAGAACACCAATGTTGTCTCAGCCAGCGGCAGGATCTCCTTTGCGAAGATCCATGAGCCGCTTGAAGTTCCAAATCTGCTTGATCTCCAGGTCGAATCCTTCGACTGGCTGATCGGCAACGAGGCCTGGGCCAGCCGGGTCTCCGCTTCTACAGCCGAGGGTAGGACCGATGTCAACACCAAGTCGGGCCTAGAGGAGATCTTCGAAGAGATTTCCCCGATCGAGGATCTCTCGCAGACCATGTCGCTGTCCTTCCGCGACAACCGATTCGAGGAGCCCAAGCACACCACCGAGGAGTGCAAGGATCAGGACTTCACCTATGCAGCGCCGTTGTTCGTGACCGCGGAGTTCATGAACCACGAGACCGGCGAGATCAAGAGCCAGACCGTGTTCATGGGCGACTTCCCGCTGATGACCGACAAGGGCACCTTCATCATCAACGGCACCGAGCGTGTCGTTGTTTCGCAGCTGGTGCGCTCTCCTGGTGTCTACTTCGAGCAGACCGCCGACAAGACCTCGGACAAGGACATCTTCACCTGCAAGATGATTCCGTCGCGCGGTGCGTGGCTGGAGTTCGAGATCGACAAGCGCGACATGGTTGGCGTCCGCGTGGACCGCAAGCGCAAGCAGAACGTGACGGTTCTGCTCAAGGCTCTTGGGTGGACCAACGAGCAGATCCTGGCCGAGTTTGGCGAGTTCGAGTCGATGCGGATGACCTTGGAGAAGGATCACACCGCCAACACCGATGAGGCGCTCCTCGACATCTACCGCAAGCTGCGCCCGGGCGAGCCGCCGACCCGTGAGGCCGCCCAGCAGATGTTGGAGAACTATTACTTCAACCCGAAGCGCTACGACCTGGCCAAGGTTGGTCGCTACAAGATCAACAAGAAGCTGGGCACTGGGCTGCCGTTCGACACCCAAGTCCTCACCATCGACGACATCGTCGCGGCGATTCGATACATCGTCTCCCTACACGAGGGTCGCACCGAGATAGGTGACATGCCCGTCGAGACCGACGACATCGACCACTTCGGTAACCGCCGGTTGCGCACCGTCGGTGAGCTGATCCAGAACCAGCTGCGGATCGGCCTCGGTCGCCTTGAGCGCACAGTCCGTGACCGGATGACCACTCAGGACATCGAGGCGATTACTCCGCAGACCCTGATCAACATCCGCCCGGTCTCTGCTGCGCTCAAGGAGTTCTTCGGAACCTCCCAGCTGTCGCAGTTCATGGATCAGACCAACCCCGTTGCTGGTCTGACCCACAAGCGTCGCCTTTCCGCGCTCGGGCCCGGCGGTCTCTCCCGGGATCGCGCCGGTATGGAGGTTCGCGACGTCCACCACAGCCACTACGGCCGGATGTGCCCCATCGAGACTCCTGAAGGCCCGAACATCGGCCTGATCGGTTCGCTGGCCTCCTTCGCCCGGGTGAATGCGTTCGGCTTCATTGAAACCCCCTACCGCAAGGTTGAAGACGGTCATGTTACCGACCAGATCGACTACCTCACCGCTGATGAGGAGGATCGCTACGTGATCGCCCAGGCCAACGCAAAGGTGGCCACCGGTGGCAAGTTCATCGAAGATCGCATCCTGGTGCGCAAGAAGCATGGCGACGCCGATGAGGTGGCACCGGATCAGGTTCAGTACATGGACGTCTCGCCGCGCCAGATGGTGTCGGTGGCGACCGCCCTGATCCCCTTCCTCGAACACGACGACGCGTCGCGTGCCCTGATGGGTGCGAACATGCAGCGCCAGGCAGTGCCGCTGATCCGTAACGAGGCACCGTTCGTCGGCACCGGCATGGAATACCGCGGCGCGGTCGATGCCGGTGACGTCACCGTTGCTTCCAAGCCCGGCGCGGTGACCGCGGTGAGCGCTGACATCATCGATGTCACCAATGACGACGGCACCTACAGCAACTACCGGCTGGCCAAGTTCCGTCGCTCCAACCAAGCGACCTGCATCAACCAGCGTCCGCTGGTGACTGCGGGGCAGCGGGTTGAGGTTGGTACTCCGCTGGCTGACGGTGCCTGCACCGACGGCGGCGAGATGGCTCTGGGCCGCAACCTTCTGGTGGCATTCATGCCGTGGGAGGGTTACAACTACGAGGATGCGATCATCCTTTCCCAGCGGATCGTCCAAGACGACATCCTCACCAGCATCCACATCGAGGAACACGAGATCGATGCTCGTGACACCAAGCTCGGTGCGGAGGAGATCACCCGCGATATCCCCAACATCGGTGAGGACATGCTCGCCAACCTGGACGAGCGCGGCATCATCCGGATCGGTGCCGAGGTTGGCACTGGCGACATCCTGGTTGGCAAGGTTACGCCGAAGGGCGAGACCGAACTCACCCCGGAGGAGCGGCTGCTGCGGGCGATCTTCGGCGAGAAGGCCCGCGAAGTTCGTGACACCTCGATGAAGGTGCCGCACGGCGAGACCGGCACGGTCATCGGCGTGCGCGTCTTCGACCGCGAGGAGGACGACGAACTGCCCCCGGGCGTGAACCAGATGGTTCGGGTCTACGTGGCGCAGAAGCGCAAGATCTCCAATGGTGACAAGCTCGCCGGTCGGCATGGCAACAAGGGCGTCATCTCCAAGATTCTGCCGATCGAGGACATGCCGTTCATGGAGGACGGCACCCCGGTCGACATCGTCTTGAACCCGCTCGGTGTGCCTTCGCGAATGAATGTCGGTCAGGTTCTGGAGACTCATCTCGGTTGGGTGGCCAAGACCGGTTGGGACATCGCTGGGGTCGACGAGCCGTGGGCCGAACGCCTGCGGACCGTCGGGTTGGAGAAGGTGGACGGCAACGCCCGCCTCGCCACCCCAGTGTTCGACGGCGCCAATGAGGATGAGATCGCGGGTCTGCTCGAGCACGGTCTTCCGCAACGCGATGGACTGCAGTTGGTCGACGCTAGTGGTAAGGCCAGGCTCTTCGACGGTCGCTCCGGCGAGCCCTACCCGGATGCGGTCGGTGTGGGCTACATCTACATGCTGAAGTTGCACCACCTTGTCGACGACAAGATCCATGCCCGGTCCACCGGTCCTTACTCGATGATCACCCAGCAGCCGCTTGGCGGTAAGGCGCAGTTCGGTGGCCAGCGCTTCGGTGAGATGGAAGTGTGGGCGCTTGAGGCCTACGGCGCCGCTTGGGCGCTGCAGGAGTTGCTCACCATCAAGTCCGATGACGTTCCCGGCCGGGTCAAGGTCTATGAGGCGATCGTCAAGGGCGAGAACATCCCCGAGCCCGGCATTCCGGAATCTTTCAAGGTTCTGGTCAAGGAGATGAAGTCGCTGTGCCTGAATGTGGAGGTCCTCTCCAGCGATGGCACCGTGGTGGAACTGCGTGACTCCGAGGACGACTATCGCGCAAGCGAGGAGTTCGGCATCGACCTTTCCCGCCGTCCCGGAGCTGACTCGTTCCGCTCCGTCGACGAAGTCTGAGTTGAACCAACTCAGTCAAAAGACAACTCAGACAACACAAATTTCCTGACTGCAGGGGAAAGAGAAGCAACGTGCTGGACGTGAACTCCTACGACGAGCTTCGGATCGGGCTGGCCACCGCCGATCAGATCCGCGAATGGTCACACGGCGAGGTCAAGAAGCCCGAGACCATCAACTACCGCACGCTCAAGCCCGAGCGCGACGGCTTGTTCTGCGAGAAGATTTTCGGTCCCACCCGGGACTGGGAGTGCAACTGTGGCAAGTACAAGCGGGTGCGCTTCAAGGGCATCATCTGCGAGCGCTGTGGCGTCGAGGTGACCCGCTCCAACGTTCGTCGCGACCGGATGGGTCACATCGAACTGGCCGCTCCGGTGACCCACATCTGGTACTTCAAGGGTGTGCCGAGCCGGCTTGGTTACTTGCTTGATATCGCCCCGAAGGACCTGGAAAAGGTCATCTACTTCGCCGCGTACATGATCACTGCGGTGGATGTGGAAGCGCGTCACCGCGATCTGCCTTCGCTGGAGGCGAAGGTGGAGGTCGAGCGCAAGCAGCTCGAGACACGCCGTGACTCTGATGCGGAGAACCGTCTTCGGAAGTTGGAAGAGGATCTCGCCCAACTGGAGGCCGAGGGCGCCAAGAGCGACGTCAAGAAGCGTGTTCGTGATGCGGGTGAGCGCGAGGTTCGTCAGCTACGCACTCAGGCTCAGCGTGAACTCGACCGCTTGGATGCGGTCTGGGCACGCTTCAAGGGCCTGAAGGTTCAGGACCTCGAAGGCGATGAGATCCTCTACCGCGAGATGAAGGCACGTTTCGGCAAGTACTTCGCGGGCTACATGGGCGCTGAGGCGATCAAGAACCGCCTCGGTACCTTCGACCTTAAGGCGGAGTCGGAGAATCTGCGCGAGATCATCCTGACGGGCAAGGGCCAGCGCAAGACCCGCGCCCTGAAGCGGCTGAAGGTGGTTTCAGCCTTCCTGAACACCACCAACTCCCCGCTGGGCATGGTGCTGGACGCCGTTCCGGTGATCCCGCCCGACCTGCGTCCGATGGTTCAGCTCGACGGTGGCCGTTTCGCCACCTCCGACCTGAACGACCTGTATCGCCGGGTGATCAATCGCAACAACCGCCTCAAGCGTCTGCTCGATTTGGGTGCACCGGAGATCATCGTCAACAACGAGAAGCGGATGCTGCAGGAAGCCGTCGACTCGCTGTTCGACAACGGTCGCCGTGGGCGTCCGGTGACTGGCCCGGGCAACCGCCCGCTCAAGTCGATTTCCGACATGCTCAAGGGCAAGCAGGGCCGGTTCCGTCAGAACCTGCTGGGCAAGCGCGTCGACTACTCCGGCCGTTCGGTCATCGTGGTCGGCCCGCAGCTGAAGCTGCACCAGTGTGGTCTGCCCAAGAACATGGCTCTGGAGCTGTTCAAGCCCTTCGTGATGAAGCGGTTGGACGATCTGAACCTGGCTCAGAACATCAAGAGCGCCAAGCGGATGGTTGAGCGTCAGCGCCCGGTGGTTTGGGATGTGCTCGAAGAGGTCATTGCTGAACACCCAGTGCTGCTGAACCGTGCGCCTACGCTGCACCGGTTGGGCATCCAGGCGTTCGAGCCGCAGTTGATCGAGGGCAAGGCCATCCAGCTTCACCCGCTGGTCTGCACCGCCTTCAACGCCGACTTCGACGGTGACCAGATGGCAGTCCACCTGCCGCTGAGCGCGGAGGCGCAGGCCGAGGCACGCATTCTGATGTTGAGCACCAACAACATCCTCAAGCCTGCCGATGGACGTCCGGTGACCCTGCCCACCCAGGACATGATCATCGGTCACTACTTCTTGACCCTGGAGAAGGACAATGGGATCGGCAAGGGTCGAGCCTTCAGTTCGGTGTCGGAGGCCTATATGGCTTTCGATCGCAACGAACTGGCGATCGGTTCAGTCTGCCGCATTCGGCTGACCGGCGTTGCGGCGCCGTCGGGCTCAGAACTTCGTGCGGACGGCAGCCTGCTGCTTGAAACCACGCTGGGACGGGCGCTGTTCAACGAGGCGCTGCCGGCCGACTACCCCTACGTGAACGTCGAGGTGGATCGCAAGAAGCTGAGCCAGATCGTCAACGACCTGGCCGAGCGTTACCCGAAGGTCGAAGTTGCGGTAACCCTGGACCGGCTCAAGGCTCTCGGTTTCAAATGGGCCACCCGCTCCGGCGTCACCGTGTCCATTTCTGACGTCCAGACTCCGCCGTCCAAGCCTGAGATCATGGCCTCCTACGAGGTCCGTGCGGCCAAGATCACCAAGCAGTACGAGCGCGGCAAGGTGACCGATGAAGAGCGTTCGCAGGAACTGATTCAGCTGTGGAACGATGCCACCGCCGAGTTGACTGCTGCGATGGAGGCGAACTTCACCAAGGACAACCCGATCTTCATGATGGTTCACTCCGGCGCTCGAGGGAACATGACCCAGATGCGCCAGATCGCGGCCATGCGAGGCCTGGTGGCCAACCCGAAGGGCGAGATTATCCCGCGCCCGATCAAGTCCAACTTCCGGGAGGGTTTGAGCGTCCTGGAGTACTTCATCTCCACCCACGGTGGCCGTAAGGGGCAGGCCGACACCGCGCTGCGGACGGCCGACTCCGGTTACCTGACCCGTCGCCTGGTCGACGTCTCCCAAGACGTGATCATCCGCGAGGAGGATTGCCAGACCGAGCGTGGTCTGATCAAGCCGATTGCTGCCGAGGGTAAGAACGGCAAGCTGGTAGCGGCCCGCAACAACGAGATCAGTGTGTACTCGCGCACGTTGGCCGCTGATGTGGTCAACGCCGAGGGCAAGGTGCTGGTTGAGGCCGGCGTCGACCTGGGCGATGTGAACATCAAGAAGTTGCTCAAGAACGGGATTACCGAAGTCAAGGTTCGCTCCGTGCTGACCTGTGAAGCGGTTACCGGCACCTGTGCAGCCTGCTACGGACGGTCCCTCGCCACCGGCAAGCTGGTGGACGTAGGTGAGGCCGTTGGCATCGTGGCTGCTCAGTCGATCGGTGAGCCTGGTACCCAGCTGACGATGCGTACCTTCCACACCGGTGGTGTGGCCGGGGACGACATCACTCAGGGTCTGCCCCGCGTGGTCGAGCTTTTCGAGGCTCGCTCGCCCAAGGGCAAGGCTCCGATTGCAGAATCTGCTGGCCGAGTTCGGATTGATGACGGGGAGCGCTTGCGCAAGCTGATCCTGGTCCGCGACGACGGCGAGCCGGATCTGGAATACCCGTTGCCGCGGCGCGTCCGCCTGGAGTGGGAAGATGCCGCCGGCATTCAGCATGTGATCGCTGACGGCACTCACGTGGCCGCTGGAGAACAGCTGTACGCCGGCACGCCCGACCCGCAGGATGTGCTCCGTGTCAACGGCCTACGTAAGGTGCAGGAGCACCTTGTCGAGGAAGTCCAGGCTGTGTACCGCACCCAGGGCGCCCCGATTCACGACAAGCACATCGAAATCATCATTCGGCAAATGCTGCGCCGGGTAACGGTGATCGAGTCCGGCGAGACCTCGATGCTTCCCGGCGAGTTGATCGACCGGAAGATGTTCGAGGCCGAGAATCGGCAGATGGTCACCGAGGGCAAGACCCCGGCCCAGGGACGTCCGGTGCTCATGGGCATCACCAAGGCGTCGCTGGCGACCGAGTCGTGGCTATCGGCGGCCTCCTTCCAGGAAACCACCAAGGTGCTCACGGATGCGGCCATTCATGCCAAGTCCGACACCCTCGTGGGCCTGAAGGAGAACGTGATCCTAGGCAAGCTGATCCCGGCCGGCACCGGCCTGGATCGGTACCGCAACATCCGGGTGGAGCCGACCGCAGAGGCCAGGGCCGCTGCCTACGACCTGACCTACGACCCGTACGACTACGACCTCAGCGTCGGCGGGCCTTCGATCGGTCTGGACGAGTACGACACCGGCGAACTGCGCTGACCATGCGAATAGTGGTGGCCTCCGATCACGCTGGCGTCGACCTCCGCAAGGAGGTGGCAGCCGAAGCGATCGAACTTGGTCATGAGGTGGTCGACCTCGGCCCTGAGCCGGGGGAGGCCATCGACTATCCGGTGAACGGCGCTTTGGTCGGACGTTTGGTGGCAGCGGGGGAGTACGAGCGTGGTCTGCTGGTTTGCGGCACCGGTGTTGGTATCTCGATTGCTGCCAACAAGGTGCCCGGTGTTCGGGCAGTGGTCTGCTCCGAGCCGTTCAGTGCGGTGATGTCACGGGCGCACAACGACGCGAACGTGTTGGCGTTGGGTGCGCGGGTCGTCGGTGTCGGCCTGGCTCGGCAGATTGTGCGGGAATGGTTGGCCACCGAGTTCGAGGGTGGCCGGCATGCCCGCCGGGTGCACCTCATTAGCGAAATTGAAGGGCCTTCCAAGTGAGGGCTCCCGCCTGGCTCCGTTTTGACGGTTCACAGGCGTTCGGATAGCCTTAATAGCTGTGTTCGGGAGACCGAACCATGCGTGCGTGTGCCGCGTCCGGCCGGATCTGGCTGGTGGCGCTAGGCGCGCGCTACGACATACTTCGACGGAAAGAGATACCAGCCGGTGCCCACCATCCAGCAGTTGGTCCGCAAGGGACGCACTGACAAGGTCAGCAAGAACAAGACCCCGGCGCGGAAGGGTTCCCCGCAGCGTCGTGGCGTTTGCACGCGGGTGTACACCACCACCCCGAAGAAGCCGAACTCCGCGCTGCGCAAGGTAGCTCGCGTCCGGCTCTCCTCCGGCGTTGAGGTCACTGCCTACATCCCCGGTGTCGGTCACAACCTGCAGGAGCACTCAATGGTGCTGGTCCGCGGCGGTCGTGTTAGAGACCTGCCCGGCGTTCGCTACAAGATCATTCGCGGTTCGCTCGACACCCAGGGTGTGAAGAACCGCAAGCAGGCCCGCAGCCGCTACGGCGCGAAGAAGGAGAAGTAATGCCTCGCAAGGGTCCCGCCCCGAAGCGCCCGATCGTCGTCGATCCGGTTTACGGTTCACCGCTGGTCTCCCAGCTGGTCAGCAAGATCCTGCTGGACGGTAAGAAGACCACCGCGCAGAGCATCGTCTATGACGCCCTTGAGGGCACCAGGGTCAAGACCGGCATCGACCCCGTGCAGACCCTCAAGAAGGCTCTGGACAACATCCGTCCTGCCCTTGAGGTGAAGAGCCGTCGCGTCGGTGGCGCCACCTACCAGGTGCCGATTGAGGTGAAGCCGGTACGGGCCAACACTTTGGCGTTGCGCTGGCTGGTGACCTTCTCCCGGCAGCGTCGTGAGAAGACCATGACCGAGCGTCTGATGAACGAGCTGTTGGATGCTTCCAACGGTCTTGGCGCTTCGGTGAAGCGTCGCGAAGACACGCACAAGATGGCTGAAGCGAACCGCGCGTTCGCCCACTATCGCTGGTGACCCACACCAGATCATGAACCTCAGCAGGGCACGGCAACAGACCGCCGTGCCCTGTGCCCTGACTACAGGGCGCCAAGCAGAAACGGAAGGTTGCCGCCGTGGCGATTGACTTGAATACAGACCTGGGCAAGGTCCGAAATATCGGCATCATGGCTCACATCGACGCGGGCAAGACGACCACGACCGAGCGGATCTTGTACTACACCGGGATCAACTACAAGATCGGCGAGGTGCACGACGGCGCTGCAACGATGGACTGGATGGAGCAGGAGCAGGAGCGGGGCATCACGATCACGTCCGCCGCTACCACGTGCTTCTGGAAAGACCACCAGATCAACATCATCGATACCCCCGGACACGTCGACTTCACTATCGAGGTCGAGCGTTCGTTGCGAGTGCTTGACGGTGCAGTTTGTGTCTTCGACGGTGTGGCCGGGGTTGAACCCCAGTCCCAGACCGTTTGGCGCCAGGCCACCAGGTACGGTGTGCCCCGCATCTGCTATGTGAACAAACTCGACCGCACCGGAGCCTCCTTCGACTACTGCGTGAAGACGATCCGCGAGCGGCTCCACACCATCGCGGCAGTGCTGCAGTTGCCGGTGGGTTTCGAGGCTGGGTTCCAAGGTGTCATCGACCTGGTTGGCATGCGGGCACTGATGTGGCGCGGCGAGACTGCGATCGGTGAGGACTACGTCATCGAGGAGATTCCGGCCGGCATGCTCGCGGCGGCCGAGGCCGCCCATGAGGCTATGGTCCACGTCTTGGCCGACAACGACGACGAGTTCGCCGAACTCTGGCTCGAAGCCGAGGAAACCGGCGAGACCCTGGGCGCGGCTGCGATCAAGGCCGCCGTGCGCCGAGCAGTGATCTCCAACAAGATCACCGCCGTCATCTGTGGGTCCTCGTTCAAGAACAAGGGCGTGCAGCCGATGTTGGACGCGGTCATCGACTACCTGCCGTCCCCGCTGGAGATCCCGCCGATCGAGGGCTTCAAGCCCGGCCATCCCGAGATCATCATCGACAAGCACACCTCTAACGACGAACCGCTGGCGATGCTCGCTTTCAAGATCGCCGCGGACCCGCACCTGGGGAAGCTGACCTACATCCGGGTCTACTCCGGCGTGCTCAAGGCTGGTCAGCAGGTGCTGAACTCAACCAAGGGCCGCAAGGAGCGGATTGGCAAGATCTACCAGATGCATGCCAACAAGCGTCAGGAGATCGACGAGATCGGCGCCGGCATGATCATCGCGGTGATGGGACTGAAGGACACCACCACCGGTGAGACCCTTTGCGACCCGGCCAACCCGGTCGTGCTGGAATCGATGGACTTCCCTGCACCGGTGATCGAGCAGGCCATTGAGCCGAAGACCAAGTCCGACCAGGAGAAGCTGGGAGTGGCCATCCAGCGGTTGGCCGAAGAGGATCCGACCTTCCGCGTCCACACTGACGAGGAGACCGGCCAGACCATCATCGCTGGTATGGGCGAGCTGCACCTCGAAGTGATGATCGACCGCATGAAGCGGGAGTTCAAGGTTGAGGCCAATATCGGCAAGCCCCAGGTCGCCTACCGCGAGACCCTGCGTCGCACGGTTGAGAAGGCTGAATACACCCACAAGAAGCAGTCGGGTGGTTCTGGTCAGTACGCCAAGGTGTTGATTTCCCTCGAGCCAACGGCACCCGGTACCGGGTATGAGTTTGTGAACGCTGTCACCGGTGGACGCATCCCCAAGGAGTACATCCCTGCTGTTGACCACGGCATCAAGGAAGCTCTGGCATTCGGTCCGTTGGCCGGGTACCCGGTGGAGGACATCAAGGCGACTCTTCTTGATGGTGCCTACCACGACGTGGACTCCTCGGAACTGGCCTTCAAAATCGCTGGCTCGATGGTGTTCAAGGAAGCTGCCCGCAAGGCCGACCCGGCCCTGCTGGAGCCCTTGATGGCCGTCGAGGTGACCACCCCGGATGACTACCTGGGAACGGTGATCGGCGACATCAACAGCCGTCGTGGCCACGTCCAGTCAATGGAGGAGGCCCACGGCGCCCAGGTCATCAAGGCGCTGGTGCCGCTGAGCGAGATGTTCGGCTACGTCGGCGACCTGCGCTCCAAGACCTCCGGCCAGGCGTCCTACTCCATGGAGTTCGATTCCTACGGCGAATGTCCCAAGTCGGTGGCCGACGAGATCATCGCCAAGGGACGCGGCGGCGCGGCCTGAGTTTGACTCAGGTCGGCCGGTAGAGAAAACTTGTCTTGGTCCGTGCTCTGGCGCGGACCATGACCATGCAGTCAGAAGTGTAAGCAACGCCCCGCGAGCAACGCGTGGCGACTATCCGAAAAGGAGCCCAAGTGGCAAAGGCCAAGTTCGAGCGGACCAAGCCGCACTGCAACATCGGCACCATCGGGCATATCGACCACGGCAAGACCACGCTCACCGCGGCGATTACGAAGGTGCTCCACGACAAGTACCCGCTGCTCAATGCGGTGTCGGCGTTCGATCAGATCGACAAGGCACCCGAAGAGCGTCAGCGCGGTATCACGATCTCCATCGCTCACGTCGAGTACCAGACTGAGGCGCGTCACTACGCTCACGTTGACTGCCCCGGTCACGCTGACTACGTGAAGAACATGATCACCGGTGCTGCTCAGATGGACGGTGCGATCCTGGTCGTGGCCGCCACCGACGGCCCGATGCCCCAGACTCGCGAGCACGTGCTGCTGGCCCGCCAGGTAGGCGTCCCGGCGATCGTGGTTGCGCTGAACAAGTGCGACATGGTCGACGATGAGGAGCTCATCGAGCTCGTCGAGCTCGAAGTCCGTGAGCTGCTCAGCTCGCAGGAGTTCGACGGCGACAACTGCCCGATCGTTCGCGTGGCCGCTTTCCCGGCGATGAACGGCGACCCCAAGTGGTCCGAGGCGGTGCTGGAGCTCATGAACGCAGTTGATGAGTACATCCCGCAGCCGGAGCGCGATACTGAGAAGCCGTTCCTGATGCCGATCGAGGACGTGTTCACCATCACCGGTCGTGGCACCGTGGTGACCGGCCGTATCGAGCGCGGCATCGTCAAGACCGGCGAGACGGTCGACATCATCGGTATCGCTGACAAGAAGCTGACCAGCACCATCACCGGTGTTGAGATGTTCCGCAAGATCCTCGACGAGGGTCGCGCGGGTGAGAACGTCGGGCTGCTGCTGCGTGGTACCAAGAAGGACGAGGTTGAGCGCGGCATGGTCGTGATCAAGCCGGGTTCGACTACCCCGCACACCGACTTCGAGTCGAACGTCTACGTGCTGACCAAGGAGGAGGGTGGCCGTCACAAGCCGTTCTTCACCAAGTACAGCCCGCAGTTCTACTTCCGCACCACCGACGTAACCGGTGTGGTTGAGCTGCCTGATGGCACCGACATGGTGATGCCTGGTGACACCACCGACATGATCGTGCACCTGAACAAGCCGATCGCCATGGAAGACGGCCTGAAGTTCGCCATCCGCGAGGGTGGCCGGACCGTGGGCGCCGGTCGCGTGATCAAGATCCTGAAGTGATCTGAAGTTTGGCAAAGCAACAGCGCCGGGCCCCAATGGGGCCCGGCGCTGTTGCTTTGCCCGGTGGCTGCGGCCAGTAGGTCAGTTGTAGATCCGCAGCTCATCACGGGTGGGCGGATTTGCTCCGGCCCGAGAGACGGTGATCGCAGAGCAGGCGAGGGCCCGGTCGACGGCACTGGCGATCTGATCGAAGTGTGCGAACCGCAACCGCTCGCGGGCGTCCGGTCCGCCGAGGAGTTTGCCGTCCAACAGGCCGGAGATGAGTCCGGACATGAACGAGTCGCCGGCGCCCACGGTGTCAACCACAGTGGTGGGCAGCGGGCGGCGGTAGGAGAACTCCCCGCCGATCAGTACGACTGCGTCGTCGCCACCTTTGGTGGCCGCGCACATGATCGGACCGAGCATGGCCCAATCAGCCAGCACTTGGGGCAGTGGCTTTCCAGGGTAGAGCCAGTCGATGTCCTCTTCGGAGGCTTTGACAACATCGGCCAAACTGATGATCTCCTCGATAATCGGGCGAGCCTGCTCCGCAGACCCCATCAGGCTGGGACGTACGTTGGGATCGTAGGAGATCGTGGAGAAGGCCCGAGCGGCCTTCACAGCCGCAGCGACTCCGGCAGCGCCAGGGGGCAAAGTTGCCGCGATTGAGCCGGTGTGCAAATGGCCGCCGGGCTGTGCGCCCACCGCACCGGGATCCAACTTCCAGCTCAGATCGAAGTCGTAGGTGGCCACCCCCGCTGCGTCCAGATTGGCGGTGGCAGTAGACGTGCGGTCGGTCGCTGTACTGGCTACGGCGAGTTCGACTCTTTCGGCGGCCAGCAAGTCGCTGATTCGCTGGCCGCGCTCATCTTGTCCGATGTGGGTTGCCAGACGGGTTCGGTGTCCCAGCCTGGCCAAGCCGATGGCAACGTTGGCTGGGCTGCCGCCGACATGCTCGCTGGCAACACCGGTGACTGGTTGGACGATGTCGATCAGGGCTTCCCCGACCACGGTGACGGCAGATTCCATGGCGCACACTTTAGGGCTGTAGGGCGTAGCCGGTGAGACGCCGGGAGATTTCCCACACCTTGGGTCCGACGTCATCGGCCAATGCCGCCGCTGGTAAAGGAACTCCTCCGGCCGGTCCGGCCGCGCCTGCCCGGTGCAGCGGGCCGTAGTAGGGGGCCGGGTCGATGGCGATGGCGGCCAACAGGATCGGCTGGGCGCCGTCGGCCGGCGATTGGATCGAGCCGGTGATTTTGCCCACCCAGTTGATGAATGGTGGTGGTCCGGCGGTGGCGAAAATGGCGGTTTGAGCCCAGCCGGGGTGCGCGGCGACCGCAGTGACCGGCGAACCGGCCTGGTTGCAGCGGCGTCGGAGTTCGGTGGCGAAGACCACCGCGGCCAGTTTGGAGTCGGAGTAGGAGCGGTAGGTGGAAGTAGTCGGCTTTCCCAATCCGTCGTCGATCCGTCCCCGAGCAGCCATCATCGAGCCGAGCATCACCACCCGTCCGGCTCCTTGTGCCAGAGCCGGCCACAGACCGACGCTCAGTGCATAGGCTCCCAAGTAGTTCACTCCCACCTGAAGATCGAAGCCCTCGCTGGTGGTGGCTGCGGGGTCGCTACTGCTCAGACCAGCGTTGTTGATCAACAGATGCACCGGCTCGGTGGCGACTCGCGCGGCGAAGGACGCGATGCTGGTCAGCGAACCGAGTTCGATCTGCTCGACGTTGACATCAGCCCCGGTGGCAGCGTTGATTTGTGCTGCCACCGCATCGCCTTTGGCGAGGTTTCGAACACCCAGGACGACCGACGCCCCGGCCTTGGCCAGCGCAGCAGCAGTTGCCAGCCCGATCCCGCTGCTGGCACCGGTGACAACCACCCGGCGTCCGGTCAGGTCAGGAAGCGTGAGCGAGGGCAGCCGATCGGGAACTCGGTTGGATTCAGCCATGTTCGGAGCATACGCAGCACCAGTCCCTGCCGGTTGTGCCGCCTCAATCCGTAACTGCCCCGAAAAGTACTAGCTCAGCCTTTGCGGCGCTGAATGGCAGCCCACTCGTCACGCAGCCCCACCGTGCGATGGAACAGGCCCGGCTGACCGGAGTCGGCGGCGAAATAGCCGATCCGCTCGAACTGCACTACCTGGCCGGGGGCAACCTCGGCCAGCGAGGCCTCGGCCCAGCATCCGGTGAGGAGCTCGCGGGAGTTGGGATTCAGGTCGTCTAGCGCTTCGCCGGTGGCATCTCCGGGAACCGGCGCAATGAACAACCGCTCGTACAGTGCCGCAGCGATCTCGATGGCATGCGCAGCCGCCACCCAGTGCATGGTCGACTTCACCTTGCGTCCGTCGGGAGCATCGCCGCCACGGGTCTGCGGGTCGTAGGTGGCGTGGACGGCCACGACGTTGCCGTCCACGTCGGTCTCCACCGAAGTGGCTGTGACCAGGTAGGCGCTGCGAAGTCGCACTTCGCGCCCCACCGAGAGTCGGAAGAACTTCGGCGGCGGTACTTCGGCGAAGTCCTCAGATTCGATGAACAAATCGCCGCTGAAAGCTACCTTGCGGGTGCCGTCGTCGGGGTTTTCGGGGTTGTTGGCCACCTCGAAGTATTCGGTCACTGGCACACCGGAGGGATCGGTGGGCCAGTTGTCGATTACCAGCCGCAACGGACGCAGCACGGCCATCCGCCGCTGCGCGGTGGCGTTGAGTTCGCGGCGAACGTAGGACTCCAGGGCTTCCACGTTCTGCCGGCTGTTGGTACGGGTGGTGCCGATTTCGGTGCAGAAGGCACGCAATGCCTTGGCCGGATAGCCCCTTCGACGCAGCCCGCGCAGTGTTGGCATCCGCGGATCATCCCAGCCATCGACGGTGCCGTCGGCGACCAGTTTGGCCAGCCGCCGTTTGCTGGTGATGGTGTGGGTCAACTCGAGTCGGGCGAACTCGATCTGCTGGGGTTTCTCGGACGGCAGGTCGAGCTGGTTGAGGTACCAGTCGTACAGCGGACGGTGAGTGTCGAACTCCAGCGTGCAGATTGAGTGAGTGACCTTTTCGATGGCATCGCTTTGGCCATGAGCCCAGTCGTAGGTGGGGTAGATGCACCATTCATCGCCGGTGCGGAAGTGGTGAGAGTGGCGGATCCGGTACATCACGGGGTCGCGCAGAGCCATGTTCTCGTGGTTCATGTCGATCTTGGCGCGCAGCACCTTGGCACCATCTTCGAACTCGCCCGCGCGCATTCGGCCGAAAAGGTCGAGGTTCTCCTGGATGCTCCGGGTGCGGTAGGGGCTATCGATGCCGGGTTTGCCGAAGCCGCCGCGCTGGGCCGAAATGGTCTCGATGTCGGAATCGTCGACATAGGCCAAGCCCTTGCCGATCAGGTGTTCAGCCCATTCGTAGAGTTGGCCGAAGTAGTCCGAGGCGTGCAGGACCGACGCCGGATGGAAGCCCAACCACTCGATGTCGGAAATGATCGATTCGAAGTATTCGGTCTCTTCTGTGTCGGGGTTGGTGTCGTCCAGGCGCAGGTTGCAGATGCCGCCGAACTGCTCAGCGGTGCCGAAATCGACGGTGATCGCTTTGGCGTGACCGATGTGCAGGTAGCCGTTTGGCTCCGGTGGGAACCGGGTCTGGACCCGGCCTGCATAGGTGCCCTCTTCGATGTCCTTGCGGACCCGGTCGCGGATGAAATCGCTGTACGCGGCAGGCTCGGTCATGACGGCCAAGTTAGCACGGTCCCAGGGGACCCTCGGGACCGTCGCAACCCGGCGGATGCCTCGGCCTGGCAGGGACCGGATATGCCCTGGCGAAACCAGCTCTCCCTCGATCTTTGGCTTTCATCAAAGCTTGGTTTGGGGCGGACCCTTGCGCTGGTCGAACACCGCCTCGGCAATGAAGACACGGTGCACCCACGACGCCCAGCCGGTTCGGTTCGCGGTGATCGGTCTCGCCAGGAGTGGACGCACGGAGTTGGGAATGCCCGACGCTGAACTGCGATGGCAGTTGGCTACTCGAGCCAGGACTGGCCCCGTCGCCGCGCTGACCAACTCGGCTAGGCTGTTGCGGCCATGACTGATGCTCCAACTCGCCTTCGCGTTGCGCCTTCGCCCACCGGTGACCCGCACGTCGGAACCGCGTATATGTCCTTGTTCAACCTCGCCTACGCCCGTGCTACCGGGGGCGCGTTCGTGCTGCGGATCGAGGACACCGATCGAGCCCGCTATGTGGCTACCTCCGAGCAGCAGATCTACGACACGCTGCATTGGCTGGGTCTGAACTGGGACGAAGGCCCCGATATCGGCGGACCCTTCCAGCCGTATCGGCAGTCCGAACGACTGGCCACCTATCGTCCGTTCGTTGAACAGCTGGTTGAAGCCGGTCACGCCTATTACTGCTGGTGTTCCACTGAGCGTTTGAGCGAACTGCGTGCCGAGCAGCAGGCGTCCAAAGCCTCAGTAACCGGCTACGACCGGCTCTGCTACGGCAAGACCCGCGAGGAGCGCGCGGCCCTTCCCGGGTTCAGCGAAACCCCTGTGGTGCGGATGCTCATTCCCGACGATGTGGAGTTGAGTTTCACCGATCTGATCCGTGGCGAGGTGAACGCGCCGCGCCCCGATGACCAGGTGATCCTGAAGGCCGACGGTTTTCCGACCTACCACCTGGCTGTGGTGGTGGACGACCACCTGATGGGCATCACCCATGTGGTCCGCGGTGAAGAGTGGATCTCTTCGACTCCCAAGCATTTGTTGCTGTATCGCTGGCTAGGGCTGGACGCGCCAGCGTTCGCTCACATGCCGCTGTTGCGCAACACCGACAAGTCGAAGATCTCCAAGCGTAAGAATCCGGCGGCTCGGCTGACCTGGTTCGCCGAGCAGGGCTACCTGCCCGAGGCACTACGGAACTTCCTGCAACTGCTGGCGTACCCCCCGGTGCATGAGGGCAGTGACGTGGCTAGCTTTGCCGACTTCGTGGCGGCATTCGACTGGGCCAAGGTGAACACCACCGGGCCGATCTTCGACCTGACCAAACTCAACTCGCTCAACGGCGATTACATTCGCTCGCTGGGTGCTGCCGAACTGGCTGATCGAATCGTGGCCTACGCGGTTGACCAGGGTCAGTGGACCGATCCCTGCGATGCCGATGTGGAACTGCTGCGCGCAGCAGTCCCGCTGATCCAGGAGCGCCTAGTACTGCTGAGCGAGGCGATACCCAAGCTGGCTTACCTGTTCACCTCCGACGCCGATCTGCTTCTTGATCCCGATGCCCTTGCCAAGGCCGGGCCGGAGGCCGCCCAGGTGGTTGCCGTCGCCCGACACGCGCTGGCTGAACTGGGGGAGTGGAAGCACGAGACCATTCAAGCTGCGCTGCGCGCGGCGCTGGTGGACGGCCTCGGCATCAAGCCCAAGTTCGCCTTCGGCCCGGTGCGAGTGGCCATCACCGGTTCCAATGTTTCGCCGCCTCTATTCGAGTCGATGGAGTTGCTGGGGCGGGCGTCGTCGCTGGCGCGGCTGGAGAAGCTGGCCAGCTCGCTGTGAGCCAGGTAGTGGCGGTGTTCGGTGGCCGCAGCGAGATCGGGTTGGCAGTAGCGACCCGACTTGCCCCTGGCGCCTCAATTGCGTTGGCCGCCCGTCCGGGCCCGATGGATCAGGCCGCGGCCGCCTGCCGCGCCGCTGGCGCGCAACGGGTGGAAACCTACGACTTCGACGCCGACGACATCGCCGGGCAGGCCGGGTTGGTGGATCGGATCGAACAGTGCTGCGGCCCGATTGATGTGGCCCTGCTGACCTTCGGGATCCTTGGGGATCAGGAGGTCGCCGAACGCGATTCCCTAGCGGCGGCCGCCCTTCTGCACACCGACTTCGTCGCCCAAGCTGCCCTGCTCACTGTGCTCGCCGAGCGAATGCGCGCGCGGGGCTCGGGTACTCTCGTGGCCTTTTCCTCGGTTGCCGGACAGCGAGTCCGCCGGGCGAATTACGTCTACGGTTCCGCGAAGGCCGGTCTGGACGGATTCGCCTCTGGGCTGGCTGATGCTCTGCATGGCAGCGGCGTCGCTGTGATCATTGCTCGGCCCGGCTTCGTGATCGGTCGGATGACTGCGGGGATGACCCCTGCACCCTTTTCCTCAACGCCGGACCAGGTCGCCCAAGCCGTCGTGCGGCGGATTCGGTCCGGAAGAGGGGTCGAGGTTTGGATCCCGTGGCAGTTGCGGGTGATGTTCTGGGTTGCTCGCCTGGTGCCCCGCTCGGTGTGGCGGCGGATGCCGCGCTGAGCAGGTCGTCCGGCTCGGGCAACCTGGCTGGCCGGCTGAACTGAGCGCTGCCCGGGATCAGCCGACTCGCCCGGCCGCCTCGAGTTCGTCGGGAAGTGTGGGCAGGCCGGCGGGCGCACTGCCGCTGGCGATCCGGATCAGCACCACGCCGAGGATGATCCCGATCCCGCCAAGAAGTTGCATGAAGGTGGGGATCTCGCCGAGCACCAAGGCGGCCACCAGGGCAGCGAACAACACTTCAGACAGGCTGACGAAACTCGCTAGGCGCTCACCCATCAGCGCTATACCGGTCACCCCGAGGGTGTAGGCCGCGGCGGTGGCGAACAGAACCACAATCGAAAGCGGAAGCCACCAGGGAACCATCGTTCCCATCAGTTCCACCGGCACCAGCGGCGCAGAATAGGGGAGCAATCCCGTCGCGAGCAGCGCACCCAGAGCTGCCGCGCCTACCGGAAGCCCGAAGGCCGGCAGGGCCAGGGCTGGCAACTCCGAAGGTCTGGCGCCGAGGAGGAAATAGGCCGCCGCGCCGACCATCGCCCCGAAGCCGAAGAGGACGCCGAGTCCGTCGAGGCGGGTGCCGGTGAGGTCCAGCACGCAGAACAAGCCGAGGACGCTGGCAGCGGTACCGGCCAGGACCAGCTTGCTCGGAGCTCGCTGCTGTCGCACCCAAGCCAGCAGCACCAGCGCGACCGGAGCCATGTACTCGATCAGTAGCGCCCCGCTGACGCTCATCCTTGCGACGGCGGCAAAGTACATCCCCTGGGCGACGGCCACGGCTAGCAGGCCGAAGGTCACCACCAATCGCCATTCGGTCAACAACAACCGCAATCGTCCCCGCAGGGTCCACAGGCCGAGCGGGAGTAGTACCAGCGATGCGGCCACGATTCGCCAGAACACGGCCGCTGCCGGCGTCCATCCAACATTCAGGAGCGGGCGGACGAAGGTGCCAGAAGCAGCGAACGCCAGGGAGGCTCCCAGTCCCAAGAAGATCCCCATGCCGGTGTGGTTGTGAGCCGGCGTGATGGTGGCAGAATGGGAAGGCACGGCAAGCATTCTGCCCGCCTGGGAGTGGATTTTGCATCCGCACCTGGGGCGTGGGAGAATCGACAGGTTGCTCCGACGAGGACGCTTGATTTTGGCGGCCTTTCGGCAAGTCTGGCGCGTTGGTGCCGGGCCCTACCACGACCCACTTAAGAACGGTCATGCGCGGCCCAGAACTGGCCCGACACGCCCGACCCCGGGGGTCGGGGTAACACGCTCCATCGGGAGATGCACCGAGGGAGAAAGACGAGAAGTAAGGACGAACCAGTGGCGGGACAGAAGATCCGGATCCGACTCCGGGCTTACGACCACGAGGTCATTGACTCGTCGGCGAAAAAAATCGTCGACACTGTGACCCGTACCGGCGCCAAGGTGGCGGGGCCCGTGCCTTTGCCGACCGAGAAGAACGTGTTCTGCGTGATCCGTTCTCCACACAAGTACAAGGACAGCCGCGAGCACTTCGAGATGCGTACCCACAAGCGGCTGATCGACATCCTCGACCCGACGCCGAAGACCGTCGACTCGCTGATGCGTCTCGACCTGCCGGCTGGTGTCGACATCGAGATCAAGCTTCCGTGAGGTCACCTGTCATGAGCGATCGAACTGTAAAGGGACTGCTGGGCACCAAGCTCGGCATGACCCAGGTATGGGATTCCGAGAACAAGGTTGTGCCGGTTACTGTCATTCAGGCTGGCCCCTGTGTTGTCACTCAGGTCCGCACCCCCGATGTTGACGGCTACGCCGCCGTCCAGTTGGGTTTTGGTGCGGTCAAGGCCAAGAAGGTCACTAAGCCTGCCGCCGGGCACTTTGAAAGGGCCGGCGTCACCCCGCGCAAGCATCTCGTCGAACTGCGCACAGCTGACGCCAGCACCTACACCCTCGGCCAGGAACTCCTGGCTGATGTCTTCGCCGCTGCCGACATCATCGATGTCACCGGCGTGACCAAGGGCAAAGGCACCGCGGGCGTCATGAAGCGGCACGGCTTCTCTGGCCTTCGCGCCAGCCATGGCGTGCACCGTAAGCACCGTTCGCCGGGCTCCATCGGTGCCTGCGCCACCCCGGGCCATGTCTTCAAGGGCACCCGGATGGCCGGCCGGATGGGTGTGGAGAAGGTGACCGTGGAGAACCTCCTCGTTCACGCAGTCGATGCCGAGCGCGGGCTGATCCTGGTGAAGGGCTCCGTGCCCGGGCCCAAGGGGACGCTGGTCGTGCTGCGGACCTCGGCCAAGAAGGGAGCCAAGGCATGAGCGAGACCCGGACCGTCGAGGTGCTGGGCACCAAGTCCGCCAAGGCTGAACTGCCCGGCGCACTATTTGACGTACAGACCAATGTGCCGCTGATCCACCAGGTCGTGGTGGCTCAGCAGGCTGCAGCCCGCCAGGGCACTCACTCCACCAAGACCCGGGGCGAAGTCTCCGGTGGTGGCGCGAAGCCGTGGCGCCAGAAGGGCACCGGCCGTGCTCGCCAGGGTTCGCGGCGCTCGCCGCAGTGGGCTGGCGGCGGTATCGCCCATGGCCCGCAGCCGCGCAGCTACGCCCAGCGCACCCCGAAGAAGATGATTGCCGCCGCTCTGCGCGGGGCTCTGTCTGATCGGGCTCGCGAGGGTCGCATCCACGTGATGGATTCGATCGTTGTGGGGGAGACCCCCTCGACCAAGGCCGCTTTGAAGGCGCTTTCCGAGATCGGCGCCGCGAAGCTGCTGGTGGTGCTGGATCGTGACGAGGACGTGGCCTGGCTGAGCCTGCGCAACGTTCCGAACGTCCACGCGCTGGCCGTCGACCAGCTCAACGCCTATGACGTGTTGGTTAGTGACGATGTGGTTTTCACCACCGCAGCGCTGGCCAGCTTCGTTGGTGGCCCGCTCAAGGGCAACAGCGAAGTGACCGTGGTCACCGAGGCCGAAATCGCTGCGGCCGTCGAGGCTGAGGCCAAGCCCGCCAAGGCTGCGCCGAAGGCAAAGGTCGCCAAGGCCGATGCTGAGGCTGCCGAAAGCGAGCCCAAGGCCAACGCTGAGCCGAAGGAGGAGACGAAGTGAGCGACCTGAAGATCCGCGATCACCGCGACATCCTGCTGGCCCCTGTGGTCAGCGAAAAGGCCTACAGCCTGCTGGATGAGAACAAGTACACGTTCCTGGTCGCCCCGGACGCCAACAAGACCGAGATCAAAATCGCGGTTGAGGCTGTCTTCGGCGTCAAGGTGGTCGCGGTCAACACCGCCAACCGCCAGGGCAAGCGTCGCCGCACCCGCGCTGGGTGGGGCAAGCAGAAGGACACGAAACGAGCCATCGTGAGTGTCGCCGAGGGCCAGCGCATCGACATCTTCTCCGGGGCAATCGCCTGAGCCGGCGTTGCTGAGATAGGAAAACGAACTCATGGGTATCCGTAAGTACAAGCCGACCACTCCGGGCCGCCGTGGCTCCTCAGTGGCCGACTTCGTCGAACTGACTCGCTCCACGCCGGAGAAGTCGCTGGTCACCTCCAAGCCGAAGACGGGCGGTCGGAACAGCTCCGGACGCATCACCACTCGGCATATTGGTGGCGGCCATAAGCAGGCCTACCGGTTGGTCGACTTCCGTCGCTATGACAAGGACGGCGTCCCGGCCAAGGTCGCGCACATCGAGTACGACCCGAACCGCACCGCTCGCATCGCGCTGCTGCACTACGCCGATGGCGAGAAGCGCTACATCATCGCTCCCAACGGCTTGGTCCAGGGCGCGATGGTGGAAGCCGGTGAGGCTGCCGACATCAAGCCGGGCAACAACCTGCCGCTGCGCAACATTCCGGTGGGCACCACGGTGCACGCTGTGGAGATGCGCCCCGGTGGCGGAGCCAAGCTCGGCCGCTCGGCTGGCGTCAAGATTCAGCTGGTCGCCCGTGAGGGCAAGATGGCCACGCTGCGCTTGCCGTCCGGCGAAATGCGGCTGGTTGACGTGCGCTGCCGCGCCACCGTCGGTGAGGTCGGTAACGCCGAGCAGTCGAATATCAACTGGGGCAAGGCCGGCCGTAACCGCTGGAAGGGCATCCGTCCGACCGTTCGTGGTGTCGCGATGAACCCGATCGACCACCCGCACGGTGGTGGTGAGGGCAAGACCTCCGGTGGTCGTCACCCAGTGACTCCGTGGGGCAAGCCCGAGGGCCGCACCCGCGACAAGAACAAGGCGAGTTCTCGCCTGATCATCCGCCGCCGCAAGTCCGGCAAGAAGCGCTGATAGGACAGGTGAGGTAACACAATGCCACGCAGCCTGAAGAAGGGCCCCTTCGTTGATGACCATCTGGTCAAGAAGGTGGACGCCCAGAACGAGAAGGGCACCAAGCAGGTCATCAAGACTTGGTCACGGCGCTCGATGATCACCCCGGACATGATCGGCCACACCATCGCCGTTCATGACGGACGCAAGCACGTGCCGGTGTTCGTGACCGAGTCGATGATCGGCCACAAGCTGGGCGAGTTCGCCCCAACCCGCACCTTCCGCGGGCACATCAAGGACGACAAGAAGTCACGCCGCCGCTGAGCGGGCGAGAAGAGGAACTGATTCACATCATGAGCAACAAAGAGCGACCCACTCGTCGCGCAGCCCTGCTCGGGGATCGGCCCGGTTCGTACGCGATTGCCCGTCACGTCCGGATGAGCCCGATGAAGGTCCGCCGAGTTATCGACTTGGTGCGCGGGATGGACGTCACCGACGCCCTGAACGTTCTCAAGTTCGCCCCACAGGCGGCTTCCGAGCCGGTTTACAAGGTCGTGGCCAGCGCCACTGCCAATGCCGAGAGCACTGAAGGCCTGCGCGCCGAGGAGCTGTTCGTTTCCCAGGCCTTCGTCGACGAAGGCATGACCCTGCGGCGGATTCGCCCGCGGGCCAAGGGTTCGGCCAGCCGAATCCTGAAGCGGGCCAGCCACATCACCGTTGTCGTCGAACCGAAGACTGAGAAGGGAGCCTGAGCATGGGCCAGAAGATCAACCCCAATGGCTTCCGCCTCGGGATCACCACCGACCATAAGACCCGGTGGTATGCCGACAAGGGTTACGCCGACCTGGTAGCCGAGGACGTCAAGGTCCGCCGCTATCTGGCCAAGACCTTGGAGCGGGCCGGCATCTCCAGCGTGGAGATCGAGCGCCGCAGCGAGCGGGTGACCATTTTCCTCTACGCCGCGCGTCCGGGCATCGTCATCGGCCGCAATGGGGCTGAGGCTGAGCGCGTCCGCGCTGAGCTGGAGAAGCTCACCGGCAAGCAGGTGCAGCTGAACATCCTCGAGGTGAAGAACCCCGAGACCGATGCCCAGCTGGTGGCCCAAGGGGTCGCCGAGCAGCTTGGCGCCCGCGTGGCCTTCCGCCGCGCGATGCGCAAGGCGCAACAGAGCGCGATGCGTGCTGGCGCGCTGGGTATCCGGATCCAGTGCTCGGGCCGCCTGGGTGGCGCCGAAATGAGTCGCTCCGAGTTCTACCGTGAGGGACGCGTGCCGCTGCACACTCTGCGCGCCGATATCGACTACGGCTTTTACGAGGCCCGTACGACCTTCGGGCGAATCGGTGTGAAGGTCTGGATTTACAAGGGCGATGTGTCCGGCAACCGGGCCGAGCGTGCCGCGCAGAAGGCTGCGCGCCAGGTGGCCGGTGGCGGTCGTGGCCGTCCCGCCCGTGGTCCGCGTCGCGATGGCGGCGGCGCTGGTCGTGGGGATCGTCCGGAGCGTGGCGGACGCCGTCGCGCCGAAGCCGTTGCCGAGGGTGCTGCTGCACCTGAGGCCGTTGAGACCAACGCAGGAGCCTGACATGTTGATCCCTCGTCGAGTCAAGCACCGTAAGCAGCACCACCCGAGGCGCAATGGCATGGCCAAGGGCGGCACCAAGCTGGCTTTCGGCGACTTTGGTATCCAGGCGCTCGAGTCCTCTTACCTGACTAACCGTCAGATCGAGAGTGCCCGTATCGCCATGACCCGTCACATCAAGCGTGGTGGAAAGGTGTGGATCAACGTCTACCCCGACCGCCCCATGACTAAGCACCCTGCAGAGTCCAGGATGGGTTCGGGCAAGGGCTCACCTGAGTGGTGGATCGCCAACATCAAGCCCGGGCGTGTGCTCTTCGAGCTGTCCGGGGTGGATGAGCAGGTAGCTCGGGAGGCCCTGCGTCTCGCGATTCACAAGCTGCCGTTCAAAGCTCGCTTCATCAAGCGGGAAGTAGGTGAGATCTGATGGCCAAGACTGTTACGGCCAACGAGCTGCGTGGCCTGTCCCGCGAAGAGCTTGACGCCAAGGTGACTGAGTTGAAGGAAGAGTTGTTCGGACTTCGGTTCGCTGCTGCCACTGGTCAGCTGGAAACTCACGGACGGCTGCGCGAGGCCCGCAAGGACATCGCTCGCATCTACACCGTGATCCAGGAGCGCAAGCTAGGCATCGTGCCCGAGCCGGATGAGGACAAGTGAAGCAGATGAGCGAGAACGAGAACGTCCGCAATGGCGCCCGTAAGGTCCGCGAGGGCATCGTGGTGTCGGACAAGATGGACAAGACCGTCATAGTGGCGGTCGAGCAGCGGGTCAAGCACCCGCTGTACGGCAAGGTCATGACCAAGTCGGAGCGCCTCAAGGCGCACGACGAGGCCAATGAGGCCGGTGTCGGTGACCGCGTACGGGTGATGGAGACCCGCCCGCTCAGCGCTACCAAGCGCTGGCGGCTGGTTGAGGTCCTCGAAAAGGCCAAGTGACCAGGAGAGATTGCAGATGATCCAGCAGGAATCGCGACTGAAGGTCGCCGACAACACCGGTGCGAAGGAACTCCTTTGCATCCGCGTGCTGGGTGGCTCCAAGCGTCGCTACGCCGGCCTCGGTGACAAGATCGTCGCGACGGTCAAGGACGCCATCCCCGGTGGTGCCGTGAAGAAGGGCGAGGTCGTCAAGGCGGTCATCGTCCGTACGGTGAAGGAAACCCGTCGTCCCGACGGCTCCTACATCAAGTTCGATGAGAACGCTGCCGTGCTGCTGAAGAACGACGGGGAGCCTCGCGGCACCCGCATCTTCGGCCCGGTCGGCCGCGAGCTGCGCGACAAGAAGTACATGCGAATCATTTCGCTGGCGCCGGAGGTGCTGTGATATGGCGAATTCGTTGCATGTGAAGAAGGGTGACCGGGTAAAGGTCATCGCTGGCAAGGACAAGGGCCGGATTGGCGAAATCATCGCTGTCGACCCCCAGGCCGGTCGCGTGGTGGTCCAGGGCGTGAACATCGTCAAGAAGCACAAGCGGGAAACCCCGAACAACCAGACCCGACAGAACAACGCTGGCGGCATCGTCTCGGTGGAGGCGCCAATCAATGCCTCCAACGTGCAGCTGGTTGTCAAGGTGGACGGCAAGGAAGTGGTGACCCGCATCGGCTATCAGCGCGAGGAAGTCACCAAGCGTCGTGCGGACGGCACCGAGTACACCGCTGAGCGCAGTGTCCGAGTTGCCCGCAAGACCGGGAAGGAGATCTGATGGCCGCGACTGCGACCAAAGCTTTGCCGAGGCTGAAGGAGAAGTACCGCTCCGAGATCGCCCCGGCTCTTCACGACGAATTCAGCTACGGCAACGTGATGCAGGTCCCTGGCCTGGTCAAGATCGTGGTGAATATGGGTGTTGGCGAAGCTGCTCGTGATTCCAAGGTGATTGACGCCGCTGTGCGCGACCTCACCGCGATCACCGGTCAGAAGCCGACCGTCACCAAGGCCCGCAAGTCGATCGCGCAGTTCAAACTGCGCGAAGGCATGCCGATTGGCGCCCACGTCACCCTTCGCGGGGATCGGATGTGGGAGTTCGCTGACCGGCTGCTGACCCTGGCGCTGCCTCGAATCCGCGACTTCCGCGGTCTGAGCGGCCGCCAGTTCGACGGCAAGGGCAACTACACCTTCGGTCTGACCGAGCAGGTCATGTTCCATGAGATCGACCAGGACCGGATCGACAAGCTGCGGGGCATGGATATCACTTTCGTGACCACAGCCAAGACCGACGACGAGGGCCGCGCGCTGCTGAAGGCGCTGGGTTTCCCGTTCAAGGCCCCGTCCGATGAGACGGCCCAGGTCGTTAAGAAGAAGGGCCCGGCGTTCGCGGGCAAGAAGAAGAAGTGAGCTGACACATGGCCAAAACCGCCCTGAAGGTGAAGCAGGCTCGCAAGCCCAAGTTCGCCGTTCGTGCTTACACCCGCTGCAGCAAGTGCGGCCGGCCCAAGGCCGTCTACCGCAAGTTCGGCCTGTGCCGGATCTGCGTCCGGGAACTCGCCCACAAGGGCGAACTGCCCGGCGTCACAAAGTCCTCCTGGTGAGTAACTCACCGCGAGCTAACTACAACCCGCTGAAGGTCCGCTCCGTTGGAGTGGAAACCGTGGCGAGAAAGAGTCACCAACTGCCATGACCATGACCGATCCGATCGCGGACATGCTGACCCGGCTGCGGAACGCAAATCAGGCGTACCACGAGTCGACCACCATGCCGCACAGCAAGATCAAGGTGGGAATCGCCGAGATCCTGAAGACCCAGGGCTACATCGCCAGCTTCGAGGTGCTCGAACCGAGCGCCGGAGAAGTTGGCAAGTCCCTCAGGCTCACCCTGAAGTACGGCCAGAACAGGGAGCGTTCGATTGCCGGTGTGCGTCGAATCTCCAAGCCCGGTCTGCGCGTCTACGCAAAGTCGACTGCGCTGCCCAAGGTGCTCGGCGGAATGGGGATCGCAATCATCTCCACCTCTCAAGGTCTGCTGACTGATAAAGAGGCCAATTCTCGAAGCGTCGGCGGCGAAGTCCTCGCCTACGTCTGGTGATCGGAAGGAGCTGAAAAGATGTCACGAATCGGTAGACTTCCTATTTCCCTTCCGGCTGGGGTCGATGTGACCCTGGATGGCCAGAAGGTGTCGGTCAAGGGACCCAAAGGCAGCCTGGAGCACATCGTCGCTGAGCCGATCAAGATCGCTCGCAACGAGACCGGTGAGCTCGAGGTCAGTCGCCCCAATGACGAGCGGATCAGTCGCTCGTTGCACGGCCTGACTCGCACTCTGGTGGCCAACATGGTCATCGGCGTCACCGCTGGGTATGAAAAGAAGCTCGAAATCGTCGGCGTGGGTTACCGCGTCACGCTAAAGAGCCCCGAGCAGTTGGAGTTCAACCTCGGATTTTCCCATCCTGTGGTTGTCAACGCTCCGGCAGGCATCACCTTCTCGGTCGAGAACAACACCAGGTTCACGGTGTATGGGATCGACAAGCAGGCTGTCGGCGAGGTCGCCGCGAACATCCGCAAGATTCGCAAGCCTGAGCCTTACAAGGGCAAGGGTGTGCGGTACGCCGGCGAACATGTTCGCCGCAAGGTTGGAAAGGCTGGTAAGTGATGGCTATCTCGCTGTCCAATCACAAGGGCATGGCCGACACGGCTGCGGCGCGTTTGCGCCGCCAGGCGCGTGGCCGCAAGAAGGTTGCTGGTACAGCGGTGCGTCCGCGCCTGGTGATCTTCCGCTCCAGCCGCCACATCGCCGCTCAGGTGATCGACGACACGGCTGGGATCACCCTGGCTTCGGCGTCCTCGCTCGAACTGCGGGCTGAGTCCGGCGACAAGTCGGCCAAGGCCAAGCAGGTCGGCAAGCTGGTCGCGGAGCGCGCCAAGTCGGCAGGTGTGGAGAGCGTGGTCTTCGACCGCGCCGGCAACAAGTACCACGGACGGATCGCAGCGCTGGCTGACAGCGCTCGCGAATCCGGTCTCGGATTCTGACGGATCGGAAAGGTAAACAGCGATGAATGGAACCCAGCGCCGCGGAGGCGGTGCCGGTGGTGAGCAGCGTCGCGGCCGCGAAGATCGTCGTGGCCGGGATGCAGCCGCCGAAAAGGAGAAGAGCAACTACCTGGAGAAGGTAGTCGCGATCAATCGGGTGGCCAAGGTCGTCCAGGGTGGTCGTCGGTTCAGCTTCACCGCGTTGGTAGTTGTCGGCGATGGTGACGGTACCGTCGGCGTCGGCTACGGCAAGGCGAAGGAAGTTCCGGCGGCGATCGCCAAGGGTGTCGAGGAAGCGAAGAAGCATTTCTTCCGCGTTCCGCGCATCCAGGGCACCATTCCGCACCCGGTTCAGGGTGAGAAGGCTGCTGGCGTGGTCATGCTGCGCCCGGCTTCCCCGGGTACCGGCGTCATCGCCGGCGGCTCGGCTCGTGCGGTGCTGGAGTGCGCCGGAGTGCACGACGTGTTGGCGAAGTCCCTTGGATCTGACAATGCGATCAACGTGGTGCACGCCACGGTGGCGGCGTTGAAGAGCCTTGAAGAGCCGGAAGCTGTGGCCAAGCGCCGCGGCCTGTCGGTTGAGGACGTCACTCCTGCGGCGATCCTGCGCGCTCGCGCGGAGGGGGCACACTGATGGCACGGCTGAAGGTAACCCAGGTCCGTTCCGGGATCGGTGGTAAGCAGAATCAGCGCGAGACCCTGCGCACGCTTGGGTTGAAGCGCATCGGCGATGTGGTGGTGAAGGAAGACCGTCCCGAGATTCGGGGCATGGTCAATGCCATTCCGCACCTGGTCGCCGTAGAGGAGGTCGAGTGACATGGCACTAAAGGTTCATCACCTGCGTCCGGCTCCGGGCGCCAAGACTGCTAAGACCCGAGTGGGTCGAGGCGAAGGCTCCAAGGGCAAGACCGCTGGCCGGGGCACCAAGGGCACTGGCGCGCGCAAGAACACCCCGGCGAACTTCGAAGGCGGGCAGATGCCGCTGCACATGCGGCTACCCAAACTGCGTGGCTTCACCAACCCGTTCCGGGTCGAGTACCAGGTAGTCAATGTGGCCAGGCTGGCCGACCTCTTCCCCGAGGGTGGCGAGGTCACTCCGGTGGACCTGGTGGCCAAGGGTGCGGTGCGTGACGGGCAGCTGGTCAAGGTCCTCGGCAACGGCGAGGTCACGGTAGCGCTGCAGGTGAGCGCGCATGCGTTCTCCGCTTCGGCGAAGAGCAAGATCGAAGCTGCCGGCGGCAGCGTCATCGAGCTCTGAGATCGGCGTAGTTTGACAGAGATTTCCAAGCGTGGGGGTCAGCCAGTTCGGCTGGCCCTCAGCGCTTACCGCTCGCGCGCCGCGGGCGACCGATCGGCCCTGCCGGAATCGGGAAATCGCACTTGCCTTGATACAGTTACCGGGGTTGCCCTGGCGAAGCCTCGCGGGTCGGGACTGCCGTCTGGGCACACACACGGTTAGGAGTTGGGTTCGGCAATGCTCTCCGCTTTTGGTAACGCGCTACGCACGCCTGACCTGCGCAAGAAGATCCTGTTCACCTTGATAATCCTGGCTGTGTTCAGGCTGGGGTCGGAGATCCCGACTCCCAACGTGAACATGGTCGCGGTCAACACCTGTCGGGCGAGCGCGACGGCTTCGGATACCACAGGGCTGTACTCCATGATCCAGCTGTTCTCCGGCGGTGCGCTGTTGCAGTTGGCGATCTTTGCGCTCGGGATCATGCCCTACATCACGGCGAGCATCATCCTTCAACTGTTGACTGTCGTGATCCCGCGGTTGGAGGCGCTGAAGAAGGAAGGCGCTTCAGGCACGGCCAAGATCACCCAATACACCCGCTACCTGACGATCGTGCTGGCGGTGCTGAACTCCACGGCCTACGTGACGCTGGCGGTTAACGGACAGCTGTTCCCGGGTTGTTCTCAGGATCTGGTTTACGACAAGGGATTGTTTCCAATCATCACGATGATCCTCACCATGACTGCCGGCACCGGCGTGATCATGTGGCTCGGTGAGTTGATCACCGACCGGGGTGTCGGCAATGGCATGTCGGTGATGATTTTCACCCAGATCGCCGCGCAGTTCCCGTCTTCGCTGTGGGGCATCAAGGAGAGCCGTGAAGGCGCCCAGGGTTGGTTGATCTTCATCGCCACGCTCGCTATCGGGCTCGCTGTGATGCTCGCGGTGGTGTTCATGGAGCAGGCCCAGCGACGGATCCCGGTCCAGTACGCCAAGCGGATGGTCGGCCGCAAGCTGATCGGCGGCAGTACCACCTATATCCCCATCAAGGTGAACCAGGCCGGCGTCATCCCGGTGATCTTCGCATCCTCGATCCTGTACCTACCGATCCTGTACGCCCAGTTCCAGCCCGGAACGGCCAGTTCACCCAATCTGGTGTCGCAGTGGATCTCCACCTACATGACCAACGGCAGTTGGGCCTATGAGTCGATCTTCTTCCTGCTGATCATCTTCTTCGCCTACTTCTACGTCTCGATCACCTTCGATCCGGTCGAGGTGAGCGACAACATGAAGAACTACGGCGGATTTATCCCCGGTATTCGCGCGGGCGGCCCCACGGAGCGTTACCTGGGCTTCGTACTGTCGAGGCTCACTGCTCCGGGTTCGCTGTACCTGGGCATTATCGCCTTGATCCCGGCGATCGCGTTTGTCCTGATTGGGACCCAGAACAAGTTCCCCTTCGGCGGCACGTCGATCCTGATCATTGTCGGGGTCGGACTCGATACCGTGAAACAGATCCAAAGTCAGTTGCAGCAGCGAAATTATGAAGGGTTTTTACGATGAGGTTGCTCATTATGGGACCGCCCGGCGGAGGAAAGGGCACCCAGGCCTGCAAAGTGGCAGCGCACTATGGCATTCCGGCGATCTCCACTGGAGACATCTTCCGGTCCAATGTCAAGAAGCAGACTCCGCTCGGCCAGCAGGTTTCAGCCATCATGGCTGCCGGCGGCTATGTACCCGATGAAATCACCAACGCCATCGTGGCTGTTCGGGTCCATGAGCCCGATGCGTTGGACGGTTGGTTGTTGGATGGGTATCCACGCACCATTGGTCAGGTAGAGGCGCTCGATGCAGCCCTGGAACTGGGCGGAACCAAGATCGATGCGGTGATCTCGTTGGTCGCCGATGCGGATCAACTGGTCGAACGCCTGCTCAAGCGGGCCGAGGTCGAAGGTCGCGCCGACGACAACGCAGAGACCATTCGGCATCGGATGGATGTCTACAACACCGCAACCGACCCATTGCTGGACACTTACCGGGACCGTGGCGTGCTGGTAGAGGTAGACGGCATGGGAACAATCGAAGAAGTTCAAGCTCGGATCACTACCGCGCTGGACGCGAAGTTGCGCTGAGCATGCGCCGTCGATCAGCGATCGAGGTCAAGTCGCTCGCGCAGGTCAAGGCTATGCGCACCTCGGGGCTGGTGGTGGCCCGAATCCTGGCTGCCGTGCGTGCAGCGGCGCGCCCCGGAGTGCCCACATCTGAACTCGATCGGCTTGCACGGGAACGGATCGAGGCCGCTGGTGCGGTGTCGTCCTTCCTTGGTTATGGTCGGTCGTTCGGGATGCCACCCTTCCCAGCGGTGACCTGTATCTCGGTCAACGACGAGATCGTCCACGGCATCCCGGGTGATCGTGCGCTGATCGACGGCGACCTGGTCAGTGTCGACTTCGGTGTTTCGGTGAACGGTTGGCACGGCGATTCGGCGATCACCTTCGGTGTCGGTGAGCTGTCCGCCGAGCGTGCGGCATTGAGTGAAACCACCCGCGTGGCCATGTGGGACGGGATCGCGGCAGCCACAGTCGGCGGACGGATCGGCGATATTTCCCACGCGGTAGAGAGCTCCATCCGCAGTAGTCGGGCCGGCTACGGAGTGGTGGCTGAATACACCGGCCACGGCATCGGCCGTGCGATGCATGAGGCGCCGGACGTGCCCAACGTCGGGCGTCCTGGACGTGGTGAACTGATCTCGAAAGGAATGTGCTTGGCGATCGAGCCGATGGTGACTCTCGGCTCAGCGGCGACCGCCAACCTGGACGATGAATGGACCGTGGTAAGCCGCGACGGGTCGACGGCCGCTCACTGGGAACACACCGTGGCGATTCTTCCGGGCGGATTGTGGGTGCTTACTGCTGAGGACGGCGGCGAGTCGGAACTCACCGCCCGCGGGGTGAAGTTCGCGTCGCTGGGGGACTGACGGTGCGCGTACATCTGGCCGGCCTCGGTGCGGTCGGCGCCGGGTACGGAAGTCGGATGTTGGCTGCGGGGATCGACCTTCGCGTGGTCGCTGACGAAGAGCGATTGGCGCGCTATCGCCGAGAAGCCACTGTGGTGAACGGCACCGAATTTGCGTTTCCAGTGCTGGACAAAGCAGACACCACTCCCGCCGAAGTGGTCGTTGTCGCGGTGAAGTACCCCGCGTTGGCTGAAGCGATCGAGTTGCTGCGTCCCAGCGTCGATGAGCACACCGTGATCCTCAGCCTGCTCAACGGTGTCGACAGTGAGCGCGTCCTAGCGCAGGAATTTCGGCAGGCGAAGGTGCTCTACGCGGTGACAGTGGGCATCGATGCGGTGCGATCTCAGCGTGAGGTGCGCTACACCTCACTGGGACGTGTTCTTTTCGGTGAGGCTACGAACAGCGGTCAGCCTTGTGCTGCGGTAGCCAAGGTGGCCGAACTGCTCAAAGAGTCAGGAATCGCCTATGAGATCCCGGCGGACATGATTCACCAGCTTTGGTGGAAGTTCCTGATCAACGTTGGCGTCAACCAGGTCTCGGCTGTCCTCGGTGCGCCCTATCTGGCTTTCCAGAGTCCAGGTGCTCCTGCCAGGAATGCGATGATCGACGCCCAGCGTGAGGTGATCGCGGTTGCCAATGCAGAAGGCATCGAGCTCACCGGTGCCGATCTGGACGCTTGGCTGGGAGTGTTGGCCCAACTCGGTCCCGACAACTACACCTCAATGGCCCAGGATGCCTTGGCCGGACGCGAGACCGAGGTGGATATCTTTGCTGGCCGTGTCTGTGAGCTCGCCCGGCTGCACGACATTCCGACTCCGGTGAACCAGTTGCTGAGCCAGCTACTCAAGGCCGGCACGGCGCTACCTCGGCGGACCTTTTTCGGCTAGGCCTTTCGTCCTCGCAAACCTAAGCCCGTACGCCAGCCTGCGGCTCATCGCCGCAAACCGGCTCCGGCGAAGTACCCTTTCGGCGTGACTGCCAATCCGAGGCAACGCATCCTCGCTGCGCTGATCGACGTCGGGCTCATGTTGGCCTGGGCGGCGTTGGTCACTGTTGCGTTGGTGATCGCTTCTCTGGTGTGGGGCTCGACCCGGTGGGGCCCGTTCGGCTACAACCTGTTTTCGATGGCACTGGTGGTCGTCCCGGTCACTATCGCGCTCACAGCCTTGGAGGCCGGCAAATACGAGGCAACCCCCGGCAAACACCGGGTCGGGCTGCGCGTGCGTTGCGATCCTTCCGGCAATCGGGTCGGTTGGGGACGTTCGCTGGCGCGCAATCTGCTCAAACTCGGCCTGCCTTGGGCGTTGGCGCAATCTGCAGGGCTTGCGGTGATCACCGCTCCTGGGCCAGATGCCGCGCTTGGGGTGCTGTTCGCGTTCCTGGTGCCGGCGGCGTATCTGGCTTCGCTGTTCCTGGGCGGCGGGCAGACCATCTACGACTGGCTCACCGGCACCACGGTGATCAGCGTTGCGGCCGGTCGGCGCTTCGCTGTGCCAGTCGATGAGCAGCTGGACGAACAATCCGACGGTGATCAGCCGGAGGAGTCCCTGCCCTCGGCTTGAAACCTCGGTGGCATCTGCCTGAAACACGGCCCTCCTAGCCTGACGAACGTGAGCCTGCTCTTCCGCGACTACGCTGGCACCCCCAAGGCGTTTGATGAGGTGGTGAGTGCTGAGGGTGTCCGGGTTGCCTACGGGTCGGTATTGCGGCAACTGGCAAAACTGGACGCCGAAGAGGTGCGGGCCCGTGCCGACTATCTGAAGTCGACCTACCTCGACCAGGGCGTCACCTTCGATATCGGTGGCGAGGAACGCCCTTTCCCGTTGGACATCGTGCCGCGGGTGTTGCTGGCCAACGAATGGGTCGATGTCGAGGCCGGAGTGGTTCAACGGGTGCAGGCACTGGAGGCATTCCTGGCCGATGTCTACGGTGAGGGTCGGGTCTTTCGTGATGGGGTGATTCCACGCAAGGTCGTGGTCACTTCCCCGCACTACCACCGGGTGATGGCTGGCGTCCGGCCGCCCAATGGGGTTCGCTGCCATGTGGCCGGCATCGACTTGGTGCGCGATGAAGTCGGCCGGTTTCGGGTGCTTGAGGACAACGTGCGGGTGCCGTCGGGGGTCTCCTACGTCATGACCAATCGTCGGGCGATGTTCTCAGCGTTGCCCGAGGTGACCAGTCGACACCGGATCCGTCCGGTGGAGGGTTATCCGCTTCAACTGCTGGCCGCCCTGCGAGCTGCGGCGCCGTCGGGGGTGAAGGATCCGACGGTCGTAGTGCTGACACCCGGCGTCCACAACTCTGCCTACTTCGAGCACGCCTTGCTTGCCCGGATGATGGGCGTCGAGCTGGTCGAGGGGCGCGATCTGGTCTGCCACAACGGACGGGTGTCGGTGCGTACCACTCAGGGGCTGCGCCCGGTGCATGTGATTTACCGCAGGGTCGACGACGAATTCCTGGATCCGGCTCAATTCCGCTCCGACTCTATGCTGGGCTGCGCCGGGCTGATCACCGCGGCCCGGGCCGGGAACGTGACCATCGCCAACGCCGTCGGCAACGGAGTGGCTGACGACAAGCTGGTTTACACCTACATTCCCGACCTGATTCGCTACTACTTGGGCGCTGAACCGAAGTTGGCCAGCGTGGACACCTGGCGGCTGGAGGATCCGGCTCACCGTGCGGAAGTGCTGGACCGGCTGGGCGAACTGGTTTTGAAGCCAGTGGACGGCTCCGGTGGCAAGGGCATCGTGATCGGCCCGAGGGCGACCCCGAAGCAGCTGGACGTGTTGCGCTCGCGCATTCAGAAGGACCCTCGCGGCTGGATCGCTCAGCCGGTGGTGCAACTGTCCACGGTGCCGACCATGATCGACGGCAAGATGGCGCCTCGCCACGTCGATCTGCGCCCCTTCGCGGTGAACTCTGGTGACGGGGTCTATGTCTTGCCTGGCGGACTGACCCGGGTGGCGCTGCCCGAGGGCGAACTGATCGTGAACTCCAGCCAGGGCGGCGGCTCCAAGGACACCTGGGTATTGGCCAAGGACGGGGTGCGGGGCCGCCGTCGGCGGCGCCGTAGTCGAGATGCGGTGTCCTCAGTTCCGTTGGGCGGATTGGGTGAGGAACGCCTGGCGGAGCAGCAGGCTCAGCAGCAGCAGACCAAGGCGGACCCGAAGTGTTGAGCCGGATCGCTGAATCATTGTTCTGGATCGGTCGCTACCTGGAGCGGGCTGAGGACACCTGCCGGATTGTCGAGATGCATCTCCAATTGCTGTTGGACGATCCCTCGGTCGACCAGGACGACGCCGCGGTCACCCTGCTGGCAGTCATGGGCGCACCGGCTGTCGAGACTGCTGGCACTGCCGACGTGCTCCGGGCACTGTGTTATGATCCGGCCTCGGCTGCCTCGGTGGCTTCCACGCTCGGCGGGGCGAGGGAAGCGGCCCGACGGGCTCGCGAGACCGTCTCCAGTGAGATGTGGGAAGCGATCAATACCACCTGGAACTCGGTGAAGGGCGGCAGGATGCAGCGAATGCGTCCGGCTGCGGCGTTCCGGCTGGTCCGAGAGCGCTGCGCGGTCATCACCGGCACTGCTGATCAGACCATGAGCCACGACGAGGGTTGGTTGTTCCTTACGCTGGGTCGCAGTGTCGAACGAGTCGACATGACCGCGCGACTGATCTCGATCGCGCAGGTCACCGGTACCCAGAGCGCCTGGAACAACGTGCTGCGCGGCTGTGGGGCCCATCACGCATTCGTCCGCTCCTACGGCGGGGTGACCACCGACCGGGACGCTGCGGAATTCGTCCTGCTGGACCGGCTATTCCCGCGCTCGGTGGTGCACAACCTGCGGGCAGCAGAAGTCGCCCTTGGCGAGCTCGATCTGGCCGGCAGCAGCCGTGGCTACGAAGATGAGGCGACTCGGCTGCTTGGAACGGCCCGGGCCTCGCTGGAATACCGCGACCCGAGCCGAGTTCTCGACGACCTGCCGCAGCGGATGACCGAACTGCAGCGCACCTGCAACAAGGTCAGCATGGCGGTCACCGAACGGTATTTCAGCGGGTCCACCGCAGCCAGTTGGAGCGGAGGTAACTGATGGGCCGCCAGCTTCGGATCGTCCACCACACCGGCTATCGCTATGCCGGTCTGGTTGGGGCCTCACACAACGAGGCTCGAATGACTCCCCGGGCCACTCGTGAGCAGTTCGTGCAAGCCACCCGGCTGGATATCACTCCGGTCGCCTGGACGCACTCCTTCCTCGACTACTGGGGCACTCCGGTGACCGCCTTCGAGATTGCCGAGCCACATTCGGAATTGGCGGTGGTGGCCACGAGCACCGTCGATGTCGGTGATCGGCTGGCCACCGGACCTGGGGTGAGCTGGGCCCAGCTCGGCGAACCCAAGTTCGTCGACCAGCAGGTGGAGATGCTCACTGTTGGCGACCATGTCGATCCGGGCCCGGAGTTGCGCAAGTTGGCATTGGAGGCGGCCCATCACAACGAGCGTCCCGCTGATGCGGTGGCCGCGATCATCGGGCGCATTCGAGATCGGGTGGCCTACGTTCCCGGATCCACTGAGGTCAACACCAGAGCCGGTTCGGTGTGGGAGATCCGAGCGGGCGTCTGTCAGGATTTGGTTCACCTCGGATTGGGTGCACTGCGAACGGTCGGAATTCCGGCCCGCTACGTGTCCGGCTATGTGATGCCTTCGGCAACACCGGTGATCGGCGAAGCTCGGACTGGGGAGTCGCACGCCTGGCTGCAGTACTGGGACGGCGCCTGGGTTGGGGTGGATCCGACCAACGACAGCGCACCTGGCGATTTCCACGTGGAGGTGGGCGTAGGCCGCGACTACTTCGATGTCCCTCCGCTGAAGGGCGTCTTCGCTGGATCGCAATCCTCTGACCTCTTCGTGGAGGTGGAGATCACCGTCCTGGCCTGAACCCGTCGAGGTCGTTGGCGAGATGGTCTGCGGCCAACTTGCCAGTGAGCAGTTGCGCCCAGGAATCCGGGCCGGCCGGCGACCAGGCCGAGGCAACGACCACCCTGGGAAGTGAGGGCTCAAGCTTCGGAAGTTCGAGCAACGTTCGCCAACCTCGCCAGAGCGGACCGCCGGCCGGAGCGGCACGCAACTGCCGGGTGAGCCGCTGGTCGGGACGTTCCCTGGTGAGATCGGCATGGATGAAGGGGTTCACGGTGCTGATCACCGCCGCAGCGTCCACGTTTCCTTCGGTGGTGCGTAATCGGGGCCCGCGGCGAATTTCGAGCACTTCGACGCAGGTGTGCACTGTGACCTTCACAGTGGCCAGTCGTTTCAGCAGCACCGCCGCCAGCAGGCCCGCCGGACGCACCGAGTCGTCCTCGGCGATCAGGCGCCAGCGACCTTGGCGGCGTTCCACTGCGAGTCGGTAGGCGTGCCAGGCAGGCAGTTGGCGGGGGTCCTGGCCCAGCCAGGCGGCGAGGCCTAGCACGACCTCGCCGAGCTCTGGTGCGGGTAGGTTCGCGGCCAATTCGGCGATGCTGTGGCGAACCTGGAGAGTGTGCTGTTGGGCCGCCGACAGGATCGGTTGGTTGAACGGATGGGCGTGGCCAAGATGGTCAAGAGCGTTCCAGACCTGTTCTAGGCCGGCCAGCAACTCCTGCCACGCGGTGACTGCGGGTTCACCGAGGGCTTCGCGGATCGTAGCCAGCTGGCTCTCGGCATCGGTGGGCAGGTTGAAACCACCTTTGGCGGACCGGTAGTGGCGGGCTGGGGCCGGGGAAAGGCGCAAACCTTGGGCTGCCAACGCTGCGTCCAAATTGCTTCCGGTGGCGGTGAACAGGTCCCGCCAGGCGGTTAGGCCGGTGAAGGTGGTGCCATCGGCTTCGGTGGCCAGATCGACCGGTGTTGCGCTGGTGGACGCTTCGAGGACCACCACTTGATGTCCGGCGCGGCCCAATCGCGCCGCTGCGGCCAGCCCGGCGAGCCCCGAGCCGACGACAGCGATCACTTCTTGGCCAGCCACGTTCGTAGAGCCTGCCAGCCCTTACGGATCCGGGAGAAAGCGAATACCACGATGATGATCGTCGCGACCAACACGATCGCGGCGATGATGGCAGCTTCAACCGGATGGAGCGCGGCCAGGGACGCGACTGAAATCACCGCTACGTCTCCGGTGAGTGAGGCGCCGATATTGGTGAATGGCTCCGGCGAGGTGTTCACTGCCAGTCGAAGGCCAGTCTTCACCGCATGACTCAGCAATGCGGTCAGCCCGCCTACCGAAGCCAGGGCCAGCGTGGACAGGTCCGGGTTGGCGCCAGCGATCAGTGCGCCGATCGCCGCCCCGGCCACTGGGCGAATGAAAGTCGAGATTCCGTCCCAAACTGAGTCGAGGTAGGCGATCTTGTCCGCGAAGAACTCAAAGGCGGCGAGCACGCCCACCACGATCAGGACATCGGTGCGCTGCAGGCCAGCTGGGACGTCAGCAACACCGGCGAAACGGCCAAGCAGACCGAGCACCAAAACGGTGCCGTAGGCGTTGATGCCACTGGCCCATCCGCTGGCAAAGGTGAGCGCGACCAGATCCATGTCGCAGAGCCTAGCTGGGCAACGTCTGGCCGTCCGCGGCTCGTCCGCACGTCGGGGTTGACGTGAGGGGCGGGGGAGCACCTATGATGAAGTTATTCGAAAAGATGTTCGATATTGCCGAGTGGGTGTACGGCTGAGCTGGGGAAGGCTCGCTACGCCATCGGCTGCCGAACCGGCCCTGGCCTGGATGCTCTTCGACCCAGCATCCAAGCCAGGGCCGACCAGGGCGGGTGGAGGTGCCGCGGATGGAAGAGTTAATGGAGCTGTCGCAGGCGGCCCTGGTTTCCGCCGAAGTCTGCGAAGGTTCGGGCGATCGTTTCGATCAAGCTCTGCTGGCAGCGTTGCGGGCTGCGACGGCTGTGTTGGCCGTCCGGGCTCGGCGTGGTGGGACTGGCCCGGGACGGGACGTGTGGCGATTATTGCCACAGTTGATGCCGGAGCTTTCTGAATGGTCGGCCTACTTCGCGGTGGCGGCGACGAAGCGGCGAGCGGCCGTTGAGGGGGCCTACCAGGTAACTGCCCGCGAAGCCGATGATCTGTTGCGGGATGCGCAGGCGTTCCACGGGGAGGTGGCTCGGCGCCTCCACGTGGAACCGGCCAGGGATCGCGGGGCTGGTTGATGTCGGTCGTGATGCACGTCGATATGGATGCCTTCTATGCCTCGGTGGAAATGCGTCGGCGCCCGGAGTTGGCTTCGCTTCCGATGTGGGTGGGAGGTCAGCACCGGGGGGTGGTGTTGTCGGCGAACTACCCGGCGCGGTCTTTCGGCGTATGCGGTGGAATGTCGGTAGCCAAGGCAAGGCGCCTGTGTCCTGGTGGGATCGGGGTGCCCCCCGATTTCGGCAGCTACGCCGAGGTCTCGGCTGGCGTGGGTGCGATCCTCGCCACGATCACTCACCGGGTGGATCTGGCCTCTATCGATGAGGCCTATCTCGATCTGAGTGAAACTGAGCGCACTGGGGTGTCTGTGGTGGGGGTCGGCCAGCGGATCCGCGCTCTGGTCTATGACGAACAGGGGATCGCCTGCTCGGTCGGTATCGGGCCGAACCGGTTGGTGGCCAAGATGGCCTCGGTTGCCGCCAAGCCGGACGGGCCACTCGAAGTCCGTCCCGCTGAGGTGATCAGCTTCCTGCACCCGTTGCCGGTTGAGCGGCTGGTCGGGGTAGGGGATTCGACGGCGAATCGCCTGCATCAGTTCGGGGTGGTCACGATCGGTGACCTGGCTCAGGTCTCGGCGCTCATCCTTCGTCAGGCGTTCGGACGCCATGCCGGCGGGCTGCTGACTGAACTCGCCTGGGGTCGTGACGCCGGTCGGCATTGGTCGAATCCAGGGGAGCGCGGCGTCGGCTGCCAGGAGACCTTCGCGGTTGACCTGGACGATCAGGCGTCGGTGCGGACTGAAATCTTGCGAGTTTCCGACAAGGTCACCACTCGAATGCGTGCCGCCGGGGTGCTCGGACGTACGGTCACCTTGAGCCTGCGTTTCGCAGATTTCGCCACATGTTCGGGATCCTCGGCCCTGGCAGCACCCACCGACCTGACTGTGGTGGTCTATGCCGCCGCGTTGCGGGTGTATCCCAGATTGGTGGCGCGCCGACCTGCCCTGCGGCGGGTCGGTGTGCGAGTCACTGGCCTGATTGATCGGTCGCGGGTTTGGCATCAGCCGATGCTCGACGATTCTGAGTATGGCTGGCAGGCTGTGGAGGCCGCAGCTGACAAGGTTAATCGTGTGTTCGGGCCGCAGTCCGTGCAGCGCGCAGTGCTCACTGGACGCAAGCCTGGAGTGAGCATCTGAGCTAAGCCGGTTTTTGTTCCGAAACCCCTTGCCTGCGCCTAAACTGGCCTTATCTTCAATGAACTGGCGTAGGGAGGTGGTCATGGCGCTATCAGAAAAGGAGCAGCGGCTCCTTGAGCAGATGGAGGCCGCGCTGGAGGCCGAAGATCCTCGGTTGGCCAACGCGATGCGTGGCAGTCAGCGGCGCTGGTATCGGCGCCGGGTGGCAATCGCCTTTGTCGCCTTCGCGCTTGGCGTGACGACGTTGGTGGTCGGAATGGAAGTGCATCCGCTTGTCAGCGTTCTCGGTTTCGTGATCATGCTGGTGGCGACCGTGGTGGGGTTGACCGCCTGGCAGTCGCCAGGTGGCGAGGCCAATGTCGGCCAGGGGGCTGGTCCTGGTGGTCGTTCCGAGAGCGACATCCTGGGTCGTCTCGATGAGCGCTGGCGACACGGAGACGACGACGCGATGTAGCCGGTAGCGGCTGGCGTTTGAGCCTCAGGGCGGTGGGATTACCCACCGCCCTTTTGTGTGCCCTGGGGCCGTGTGGCCCAGGGCGACCCGCCGACGAGTCCGGTGGTGGCACGGAATGAGGGAAACCCCTCTTTGGGGTCGTTTGTGGGGGAAAGTGGGGTATGGTGGCGGAAAGTGGAGGAGAGCAAAGGAGGTAGGAGCCATGTTTCTCGGCACCTACACGCCCAAGCTCGACGACAAAGGCCGGTTCTTTCTGCCCGCAAAGTTCCGCGAGCAGTTGGCAACCGGACTGGTCATCACCCGACAGCAGGATCGCTGCTTGGCGATCTGGCCGACGGAGGCCTTCTTGGCTGAAGTCGCCAACGCCGCTACCGGGCCCTCCACTGTCCGCGGGGTGCGGGACTACCAGCGAATGGTGGCCTCGGGCGCCTCGGACGAACTGCCGGACAGTCAGGGTCGGGTGGGTATCCCGATGCCGCTGCGGGCTTATGCAGGGCTGGTGAAGGAGATCGTCGTGATCGGCGCCTTCAACCGCCTTGAGATCTGGGACGCAGCAGCCTGGGCTGAGTACTCGGCAGTGCAGGAAGAGGCCTTCGCGGCCTTGAATGAAGGAACGGCGGTGGTCGGATGAGCCGGCCAAAGCCCGATTCGTGCGGTGCGGCTTCAATCCGCGTCGGCCGGTCTCCTGGTGCACCTTCCCCGGTGCCAGGCTCGGCGCGCGGATTGAAACCACGCTGCACGAATCACTGAGTCGGCCTTTCGATTGGATAGCTATGGGCGCAACGGGCAACGATGCCGCCGCGACCCATGTGCCGGTGCTGGCTAGCCGAATCCTGGAGTTGCTCGGCCCGGCCCTTGCTGCGCCCGGCTCGATCTACGTCGACGGCACCCTTGGCCTCGGCGGTCACGCCGAGGCAGTGTTGACCGCCTTCCCGAATGCGGTCTTGATCGGCATCGACCGTGACCCGCAGGCGCTGGTGTTGGCGGGGGAGCGGCTGGAACCCTTCGGCGACCGCGTCCAGCTCTTTCACGCCACCTATCACGAACTGCCCGAAGTCCTGGAGGAGGCTGGCGTAAAGGCCGTCCAGGCGATCTGTCTCGACTTGGGCCTGTCGTCGCTCCAGATCGACAGCGTGGACCGTGGTTTCGCCTATGCCACCGACGCTCCACTGGACATGCGGATGAACCCGGAGGAGGAACTCACCGCAGCCACGATCCTCAACACCTGGTCGGCGGGCGATCTAGCACGGATCCTGCGCATCCACGGTGAGGAGCGCTTCGCCGCTCGAATAGCCGATGCGATCGTCGCCGGTCGGGCTGGGGAGCCGTTCACCTCCTCTGCCCGCCTGGTCTCAGTGATTTCCGATGCCATCCCGGTGGCGGCCCGGCACACCGGCGGGCATCCGGCGAAGCGGACCTTCCAGGCACTGCGCATCGTCGTCAACGCCGAACTTGATTCGCTGTCCGGGGTGCTGCCGGCCGCGCTGGCTGCGCTCGCGCCCGGCGGACGGTTGGCGGTGTTGGCCTACCACTCGGGCGAAGACCGCCTCGTCAAGCGCGCCTTGGCAGCAGCTGCCAGGGATCGAGTGCCGGTCGGCGTACCGGCCGTCCCTGCTGGCTACGAAGCGGAGTTCCATCTGCTCACTCGGGGTGCCGAGCGCCCTTCCAGCGACGAAATAGCCCTCAACCCAAGGGCTGCCTCGGCTCGTTTGCGAGCCATAACGCGAAATCAGGAGGAGTCCGGATGACCGCCCAGTTAGCCCCCCGCCCGGGACGGGAATCGACACGAGGGCCGGGTCTGCGTGCCCTGGACGCCCCTAAGCAGCGGGTGTCGACCATCCCGTTCGTACTCACGCTGGCCGCGATCCTTGCCGTGGGCATGGTGGGGATGGTTGTTTTGGCCACCACCCTGCAGGGTCAGGCCTTCGCTGTGCAGGCCCGTCAGCATGAGGCCAATGTGCTGGCGAATCAGGTGTCCCAGCTGCAGGCTCAGGTGGCTGAGGCCCGATCCATCAAGAGCTTGGCCGTCGAGGCCCAGGGCCTTGGCATGCGATCCGATCCTTACGCCGTACCGATCAGGCTCAGCGATGGCAAGGTCTTCGGGACCCCACGCACAGTGCTCGGTAATGAGGTGCCAGGTGCCCGCTACCTGACCGATGAACAGGCTGCGGCTCAGGTGGTCGCCTACAACCAAGCTGCGGCCGACCGGATCGCTAAACAGAAGGCGGCAGCAGAGGCCAAGAAAATGGCGGCAGCCGCTAAGAAAGCAGCCGACACGGCCAAATCCGCCCAACCGAACCGGACCCAGGTGAACGGAGCCCACCGGTGAGTCGTCCGCTGGATCGTTTCGTCAACAAGAAGCCGACCAAGAAGAAGTCAGCGGGACGGCTGCCGGTGGCCAGGGCTGTGCCCCGACTGCGGATCCTGATGATCATGGTGGCGGTGATCTTCTCCCTGGCTGCTGGCCGCGCCGTCCAGGTGCAGGCCATCGATGCCAGCACGGTTGCAACCCAGGCGGCCGACCAAATCACGGTCAGCCGGAACCTGCCTGCGATGCGCGGCACTATCACCGACCGAAACGGGGAGGTGCTGGCCTATACCCAAGACACCGTACAGATTTCGGTCAACCCGAAGATGATCGCCACTAACGGCCGGATGAGTGCAAGCATGACCGCCAGAGACAAGGAGACCGCAGCTGCGGCGCCGGCCAAGCTGGCGAGCCTGCTGGCGCAGTATCTGGGCGGCGCGCCGGCCGACTACCTGGCCGACCTGACTGCCTCGAACTCCCAGAATCGACCGGTGGGAAATAAGGTGCCAGCGGCCACCGGCCGAGCGCTCTTGCAGGCGGTCAGCGATGCCAACCTGGTTGGGGTCTATTCGAAGAGCGCGCCCACTCGCAGCTATCCGAATTACACGCTCGCGGCCAACCTGCTCGGCTATGTCAATGCCGCAGGTGTTGGTGCTGGAGGCCTGGAATATACGTTGAACAGCTCGCTTTCTGGCACACCTGGCAAAGAGGTGTACGAGAGCTCGACAGGGGGCGAGAAGATCCCGATGGGCAACAACACGCTGGTGCCCGCGGTGAACGGACTGGACTACACCCTCACTATCGACGACGGGCTGCAATGGTCGGCCGAGCAGTTGCTGGCCAACAATCTTCGTCAGACCGATGGCACCTGGATCGGTGCCATCGTGCAGAACGTCAAGACCGGTGAGATCTTGGTGATGGCCAACTACCCGACCTTCGACCCGAACAGCTCCGGCAAGGCAGATCCGGCGAACCTCGGTAATCACGTCATCACCGACTCCTACACCCCTGGCAGTGTGGAGAAGCTGCTGACCTTTTCGGCGCTGATTGACCAGGGATTGGTTGATCCTGGTGAGGTCGTCAAGGTCCCGAGCAAGATCAAGTCCGGTGACAGCTGGATCACAGACGCCTTTTCGCACGGCAACATCAAGCTCTACGCCCGAGGCGTGGTGGCCAAGTCTTCAAACATCGGCACGATCGAACTGGCTCGTCGAGCTTCCAAGCAATCTCTGCACGATTACCTGGCCTCATTTGGTCTCGGGTCCAAGACCAAGGTTGGGCTGCCCGGTGAGGGAGCAGGCAGTCTGCCTTCGGCGAATATGGCCGACTACACCCGTGACGGAATGGCCTTCGGCGGTAGCGCGGTCAGCGTCACTATGGTGCAGATGGCCGCTGCCGTCGGGGCGATCGCGAATGGCGGCGTCTACAACCCACCGCAGATCCTGAAGTCGCGAACCCTGGCTGACGGAACCGTTGAGAACACGACTTCGGGGCAGCCGCATCGGGTCATCTCTGCGGAGACCTCCACGAAAGTGCTCTCGATGATGGAGGCCATGGCCCAGAACAGCTCCAACCATCAGTTCGACGTCGCCGGCTATCGAGTGGGCGCCAAGACCGGCACCTCCCAGATCCTGAATCCAAAGACCGGGGCGGTCACCGGCCTGGTGACCTCGGCGATCAGTGTCGCTCCGATCGAGGATCCGCAGATTCTGGTCTACGTGGTGGAGTACGACCCCAAGCGTGGCGCCTCCGGTTCCGCTGTGGCCGGTCCGGTGGTGCAGAACCTGATGTCGCTGGCTCTGGCCCGGTATGCGGTACCACAGTCGACGACCACGGCACCCAAGCTGCCAATCCAGCCCTGAGCTGACCGTTAGGGTTGGTGGTGATGACAGCAACTCCTGCGAGCCTGCGCCCGGACCACCTGGTTCCGGTCTCGCTGGCGGCTCTTCTTCCCGGCGCGCCGGCTATGCCGATCACCGGGATCAGCCTCGACTCTCGAAGCGTCCTGGCCGGTGACCTCTATGTGGCGCTGCCCGGCGCCAGCACCCACGGAGCCCGTTTCGCTGCCCAGGCGGTTGCCAATGGTGCGGTCGCGGTGCTGACCGACGCCGCCGGTGCCGAGCTGGCCGCTGACGTCGCCGCAGCGGTGGTGATCTGCGCAGATCCGCGAATAGAAATGGCGCGGGTGGCCGCTGAGGTGTACCGACGTCCGGGGGAGAGAGTTGAGCTGTTCGGAGTCACCGGGACCACCGGGAAGACGTCGACTACTTTCTTGCTCGCAGCCGGATTGGCTGCCGCTGGACACCACGTCGGCACCATCGGGACTCTCGGATTTCGGTTCAATTCCGAAACACTGGTGTCGTCCCGAACGACAGTGACCACGCCTGAGGCACCGGACTTGCAGGCTTTGCTGGCCTACCTTGTGGAACGCGGGGCGGACTCGGTGGCGATGGAGGTCTCCTCCCACGCTTTGGCCTTGGGACGCACCGACGAACTGATGTTCAACGTGGCTGGTTTCACCAATCTGGGCCGCGATCACCTTGACTTCCACGCCGACCAGGAAGATTACTTCCAGGCCAAGGCTCGGCTGTTCCGTGATGGTCGCAGCCAGGCGGCTGTGATCAATATCGATGACGATTTTGGACGGCGGCTGGCAGCTGAGGTCGGCGCGGCGGCCGAGATGCGCCTGGTCACGACTGGTGCAGGCATGGAGGCCGACTATCGGATTCTGGCTTCAGAGTCGCTGGTGACCGGTGGAAGCCGGCTGAGCCTGGCGACGCCGTCCGGGGTGCGAGAGTTCGATCTCGGCCTGCTGGGGGGGTTCAACCAACGCAACGCCACGACGGCGGCCGCCATGCTGGAGTTGGCCGGTATCGACTTGGACGTCGCACTGCCCGGGTTGGCCTCAGCGAGCGTGCCAGGGCGGATGCAGCTGGTCGACCTCGGTGCGGACGCTCCCGGCGTGGTGGTCGACTTCGCCCACACGCCGGAATCGGTGGCCGCTGCTTTGGCTGGACTGCCGCCGGGCCGGCGGCTGGTGGTGCTGGGTTGTGGTGGCGACCGTGACCAGGCCAAGCGGGAACCCATGGGTGCGGCAGCTGCCAGTGGCGCCGAGGTGGTGGTTGTCACCGACGACAATCCTCGCAGCGAAGATCCGGCTCAGATCCGATCTGCGGTGTTGGCTGGGGCTCGCCAGGCCGCTGCTCAGACCGGTGCCACCGTGATCGACGGCGGTACGAGAGCCGATGCGATCAACCTGGCCCTGAGCATGGCCAATCCGGGTGACTGGGTGGCCATACTCGGCAAGGGGCATGAAACCGGCCAACAGTTGGCTGACCGCACTGTGCCGTTCGATGATGTGACTGCCTTGACCCAGGAATGGGTCAGGCTCAGGAGAGTGTGATGTTGCCAAACACTGCAGCCGAGCTAGCCGGATTGGCTGGGGCGCGGCTCCTTGGTGAGCCAACTGTCGAGATCGGCCCTGATGTGGTCATCGACTCACGTGCGGTGACCCCCGGCAGTCTTTTCGTCGCCCTGCCGGGCGAGCGGGTCGATGGCCACGACTTCGCCGTAGCAGCCGTCGCCGCTGGGGCCGCTGGCGTCCTGGTTTCCCAGGAGCTGCCAGTGGGGGTTCCACAGCTGATAGTGACTGATACCTCAGCTGCGTTGGCCAGGTTGGCCGCTGCGGTGGTCTCGGACCGGATCGGTGCCGCGATGGTTTCGATCGGTGTCACGGGATCCTCGGGCAAGACCAGCACCAAGGACCTGATCGCGCAGGTACTGGCCGCGGTCGGCGAGACTGTGGCGCCGTCCGGCTCGGCCAATAATGAGATCGGCGTACCGCTGACCGCACTGCGCATCGGTGCCGACACCCGATTCCTGGTTAGCGAGCTTGGCGCCCGCGGCCAGGGTCACGTTCGATGGCTGTGTGACATCGTCCAGCCGGCTGTTGGAGTGGTGGTGAATGTCGGACAGGCTCACCTCGGCGAGTTCGGTTCGGTGGCCGCGATTGCATCCGCGAAGGCAGAGCTGGTGCTCGCCCTGCCAGCTGTGGGATGGGCGGTCTTGAACGCCGACGATGCGCTCGTGGCTGCGATGGCCACCCAGACCTCGGCCCGACTCGCCGGGTTCGCGGTCGGCGCCGAACCGGCGTTTGGAGAATTGCGGGTTTGGGCCAGTGACGTCAGCGCCGACGACCGGCAGCGTCCGTCGTTCACCCTCAACGCAGCTGGAGTTACAGCTGGGACGGCTCGGGTACGTCTGCAGGTCAGCGGCGTCCATCAGGTGGGTAATGCAGTGGCTGCGGCTGCTGTTGGAATCACCCAGGGCATGTCAGTGCCTGAGGTTTCCGCCGCGCTGAGTAGTGCGGTCGCCAGATCGCGCTGGCGGATGGAACTCCTGGACGCTCCCAGCGGGCTGCTGGTGGTCAACGACTCCTACAACGCGAATCCAGACTCGATGGCCGCAGCATTGCGTGCTGTTGCCGGGATGCGCCGGGACGGCGGGAGACTGCTGGCCGTCCTTGGCGACATGCTCGAGTTGGGACCAGACGCCGCAGCAGCGCACCGATCGGTGGGGGAGTTGGCAAGCCAACTCGGGTTCGATGAGTTATTTGTGCTCGGTGAATTCGCTTGCGACTTCGCCGACGGCGCGCGGTCGGGAGGAATCCTGGTGACCGCGTCGAGCGATTCGGCCGCCGCGGCAGTTGCAGTTGCGGCCGTGGCTGGGAGCAACGACGTGGTACTGGTGAAGGCGTCCAGGGGGCTAGCGTTGGAGTCTGTGGCCCAGCGGCTTGCCGACGGTGCGGTCACGGAGAGTGGGCGATGAGAAGCATCCTGTTGGCTGGCGCGCTCAGCATGGTGGGCACATTGTTGGGCACCCGATACGCGATCCGCTTCCTGGTCGGGCGCGGTTACGGCCAGTTCATTCGCGACGACGGACCGACCAGTCACCACACCAAGCGGGGCACTCCGACCATGGGCGGCCTGGTGATCATCCTTAGCGTGGCTGTGTCCTACGCGGTGGCCCACCTGGTCACCTGGACGGTACCTACGGCGTCCGGTCTGCTGGTCATCGGCCTGTTCACCGGGCTGGGCATGGTGGGCCTGGCAGACGATTGGATCAAGATCAGCAAGGCGCGCTCGCTTGGCCTGAGCGCTGTGATGAAACTCAGCCTGCAGGCGCTGATCGCGGTGGCCTTCGCTGTCTTGGCGTTGATGTTTTCCGACAATCGTGGGCTGACTCCGGCGAGCCCTGCTATCTCCTTCCTGCGCGACATCACTTGGCTGCCGCTGGCACCCTGGGCGGCCGTGATCTGGATCGTGTTCCTGATCGCCGCGTGGTCGAATGCCGCCAACCTCACCGATGGCCTGGATGGCCTGGCCACCGGGGCTGCGGCGATGGTGTTTGCGGCCTACGCGATCGTGAACATCTGGCAGTACAACCAATCTTGCGGGCTGCTATCCGGGGCGGGACCGCAGTGCTACGAGGTCCGTGATCCCTACGACCTGGCGGTGGTGTCGGTCGCCCTTGCCGCAGCGTGTTTCGGTTTCCTCTGGTGGAATGCCAGCCCGGCGAAGATATTCATGGGGGATACCGGCTCCTTGGCGATCGGCGGAGCTCTTGCCGGGCTGTCGGTGATGACCCGCACCGAGCTGCTTATGGCCATCATCGCCGGTCTGTTCGTGATCATCACCCTTTCGGTGGTGCTCCAGGTTGGGTGGTTCAAGATCTCTGGCGGTAAACGGCTGTTCAAGATGGCTCCGCTTCAGCATCACTTCGAGTTGATGGGTTGGAAGGAAGTGACGATCACGATCCGCTTCTGGATTATCTGTGGGTTGTTCGTGTCCTTCGGGCTCGGCCTGTTCTATGCGGAATGGGTCGTCGGGCAGTGAAGGATTGGATTCTTACTGCCGACCGGCTGTCGCCGTGGCCGCAGGCCCGAGTGGTGGTCGCAGGGTTGGGCACCTCCGGTTTCGCTGCCGCCGATGGCCTGCTCGACCTCGGCGCTCAGGTAATCGTCCTGGACGACTCGGCCAGCGAAGCGAATGCGGAGAAGGCCAAGGTCCTGGAGCTGTTGGACGCCGAGGTGCGGCTGGGCTCAGGCGCGACCGCTCAGTTGCCCGATGACGTCGACCTTGTGGTCACTTCACCCGGCTGGCTGCCGTCCGCGCCGCTACTGTCCCAGGCACGATTGCGAGGCATCTCGATCTGGGGAGAGGTCGAGCTGGCGTGGCGGATGAGCTTGCCGGACCGGAAGGTTCCCTGGCTGGCGGTCACCGGCACCAATGGCAAGACCACCACCGTCGGCATGTTGGAATCGATGCTCACCGCTGCTGGCCTGACCACCTCGGCGGTCGGCAATGTTGGGCGCCCGATCGTCGAGGCGGTGCTGGACGAAGTCCACTACGACGTGTTGGCAGTCGAACTGTCCAGCTTTCAGTTGCATTGGACGAACAGTCTGAGCCTGCATTCAGCTGCGGTGCTGAACATCGCCCCCGATCATCTGGAGTGGTACGCGGATCGGACCGGGTGGCCGGCTGGAGTGACTGATTCGATGAGTGCGTACGCGGCCGACAAGGCATTGATCTACGAGCGGGTCCAGCAATCCTGCGTCTACAACGTCGCCGATCCGGCCACTGAGCGCCTTGTGGCTGAGGCTGACGTCGTTGAGGGTGCCCGAGCTATCGGGTTCACCCTCGGTATCCCGGCGCCGTCGATGCTCGGTGTGGTCGACGACGTACTGGTGGACCGAGCGTTCATCACCCAGCGGCGCGATTCGGCAATCGAGATCGCCAAAGTTGCCGACGTGGTGCCCTACGCCCCGCACAATGTCGCCAACGCTCTGGCCGCTGCTGCTTTGGCGCGATCGTTCGGGGCGCCTCCGCAGGCGGTCGCTGAAGGCTTGCGGCGCCTACGCCTGGGCGATCACCGGATCCAAACCATCGCCGAACATGCCGGGGTGCGTTACATCGACGATTCAAAAGCGACCAATCCGCACGCCGCCGCCGCATCGCTGGCAGCTTTCGACTCAGTGGTCTGGATCGCTGGTGGCCAAGCCAAAGGGACATCCTTCGATGAACTGGTCACTGCGGTGGCCGGCAAGCTTCGCGCAGTTGTGGTGTTCGGTATCGATCGGGAAGTTGTTGCCGGCGCGATTAGGCGACACGCACCCGAAGTGCCGCTGATGGTGATCGAATCCGGCGATCATGGAGCCATGAAGCAGGCGGTTCAGTGGGCGGCGTCCCGGGTAGTTCCCGGTGATGTTGTGCTGCTCGCACCCGGTTGTGCCAGCAAGGACATGTACTCCGACTATGCGGCCAGAGGTGACGACTTTGCTGCTGCAGTCGCGGAGTTGACCGGATAGGGGGCAACACGCGTTGGCGATCCTGTCTTCCCCCGTTGTGGATCGTCACGGCACTGAATCGACGTCGGCTGACTTGCGACGTCGACGAGGTCTCGTGGTCGAATGGCTGGCCCATCCTCAGGCCAGTTTTTACCTAATCTTGGTGCCCGCCATGTTGTTGCTGGCTCTGGGCATGATGATGGTGCTCTCCGCTTCCAGTGTGTACGCCTTCACCCGTTATGGCGACGCCTACTACTTCGTTAAGCGGCAAGTAGTCTTCCTGGTCGTCGGCGGGGTGTTCGCGTTCGTGCTGGCCAAGCTCCAGCCCCGGCACCTCAAACTCTTCGGCTGGGCGTTGGTGTTGGGCGCTTTGGTGCTGCAATTGCTCACCTTCACCCGGTTGGGCTTCGCCAACAACGGGAATACCAACTGGGTGCAGTTCGGCAGCACCTGGTTCCGAATCCAACCCTCGGAGCTGGCCAAGTTGGCGATCGTGGTCTGGGGTGCGGACGTGATGACCCGCAAGCACAAACTGCTTGCCGATCCTAAGCACCTGCTGGTCCCCTTCGTGCCGATGTCGCTGGTGTTGATCGTCCTCGTGGTGCTGCAGGACGACCTGGGTACCGGCATGATCATGGGGGCCTTGGTATTGGTCACCCTGTGGTACGTCGGGGCTTCCTGGAAGGTTCTGTTCGGGCTGGTCGCAGCGGTGAGCGGGATGGTGGTTGCTCTGGTGGTCGCGTCGCCGAACCGCATGAGCCGGATCTTCGGCTTCTTCAACCAGAGTGCCGATCCGCTCGGCGTGAACAATCAGCCGATCAAGGCGATCTTCGCACTAGCCTCCGGTGGCTGGTGGGGTTTGGGCCTTGGCGCCAGCCGCCAGAAGTGGGGCGGGCTGGTCGAGTCGCACACTGACTACATGTTGGCGGTAATCGGTGAGGAACTCGGGCTGGTCGGAACCCTGTCGGTGCTGGCGCTGTTCTTGGTGCTTGGTTATGCCGGGTTCCGGATCGCGATGCGCTCCGATGACCGGTTCTGCCGATACCTTGCCGCCGGGGTGACCAGTTGGTTCATGATCCAAGCGTTGATGAACATCGCAGTGGTGTTGCGGATGATTCCGGTGCTCGGTGTACCGCTGCCGCTGTTGTCCTACGGCGGTTCGGCGCTGATGTCCAACCTCATGGGGCTCGGCGTCCTGCTGGCCTGCGCGTTGCAGGAGCCGGACGCCCGGGCCTACGCCCGCAAGCGGCGCCGGGGCAAGGGCAAGGCCTTGGTGACTACTGCGAGAATGGGTAAACCGTGAGCAAACCAATCAGAGTGGTCATGGCCGGCGGTGGTACCGTCGGCCACACTTCGCCGTTGATAGCCACCGCCGAGCAGCTGCGGGAGCTGGCTGACGTCGACATCCTTTGCGTCGGCACTCCCAAGGGTCTGGAATCTCGGGTAATTCCCGAAGCCGGCCTTGAGTTGGCCATGATTGCGCCAGTGCCGCTCCCGCGACGTCCATCGACAGATCTGATCCGCTTGCCGAGGCGATTGCGGTTGGCAGTCAACCAGGCTCGTGGCCTGTTGCGTGGGCATCAGGCGCAGGTGGTGGTCGGCTTCGGTGGGTACGTCTCGCTGCCGGTATATCTGGCCGCTCGTCGAGAGCGGATCCCATTGGTGGTGCATGAGGCCAATGCGGTCTCCGGCCTGGCCAACAGGGTGGCGGCGCTGTTCACGCCGCACGTTGTCACTACTTTCCCTGCGACCGATCTGCCGCACGCCCAGATGCTCGGGTTGCCGGTCCGGGCGGCGATCGCCGGACTGGATCGCCTCGGCCGACGGGCTGACGGCCGGTCGGGTTTCGGGCTTCCCGAGGCCGGGCGAGTTTTGCTGGTTTCGGGTGGATCCCAGGGGGCGCGCAGCCTGAACCGGGCCACCGTTGCCGCAGCCGATCGGCTCCTCGCCGAAGGCGTCAGTGTCCTACACGTCCTCGGCTCGGCCAACATCAATGAGGCGGATCTCCCCAGGCAGAACTCGGATACCGGCGCGGCTTACCGTCCAGTCGGGTTCGTGGACGAGATGGGCCTGGCCTATGCCGCCGCTGACTTGATGCTGGGACGATCCGGTGCGGCCACGGTGATGGAAACCGCGATGACAGGTCTGCCCACGATCTTCGTGCCGCTGCCGCACGGCAACGGCGAACAGGCACGCAACGCCGATTTCCTGGTCAACGCCAGAGCAGGGGTGCGGATCGAGGATTCCGAACTCGATGCGGATCGGCTGGTGGCCGAGGTCCTGGCCCTTTTCGGTGATCCCGACCGGCTGCGGCTGATGTCGGACACCTGCCGGGCGTTGGCGCCATCGGGTGCCGCCAGAGCCTTGGCTCAGCTGGTGCTCAGCCTTGCCGGCAGCAGGGAGTGAACCGATGGCGTTGATCGAGCCGGTTCCATTGGTGGGCTTGGCCGAGTTGGGGGCAGTGCATTTCATCGCCGCTGGAGGTGCTGGAATGAACGGGATCGCTGCGATGTATGCCGAAAGCGGCGTGCTGACCAGCGGCAGCGATCAGGTGGATTCGCCGACGCTGTCTGCTCTGGCTGACGCTGGGGTGCGGACCTTCGTCGGGCACGCAGCTGAGCAATTGGGTGCAGCCGCAACCGTGGTGGTCTCCTCCGCGGTGCGTGAGACCAATCCGGAGCTCTCTGAAGCCAGGCGTCGGGGCTTGCGGGTCTGGCATCGCAGTGCGGCGTTGGGGGCGTTGATGCTTGGCCGTAGGGGAGTGGCGATCACCGGCACCCACGGCAAGACCACTACCAGCGCCATGACCGCGACGCTGCTGACTGCGGCCGGTGCTGATCCGAGCTATGTGGTTGGCTCACCGCTGACCGCGACTGGCCGAAGCTATCGGCTTGGTCGTGGGGAGGCCTTCGTGGTGGAGGCTGATGAGAGTGACGGTTCCTACCGTCAGTACCCGGCCGAAATCGTGGTGATCACCAACGTCGAGTCCGATCACCTGGACAATTGGGGTACGCCAGAACGCTACGCCGAGGGCTTCCTCCGATTGGCCACGGCAGATTCGGTGGCCTCGGTGGTAATCAGTGCCGATGATCGGGGCGCGCAGGCATTGACATCGGCGATTCGAGCCTCCGGGAAGTTGGTGCGCACCTTCGGGGAGAGTCCCGAGGCCGACGTGCAGTTGAGTGGACTGTCTTTCAGCGGTGGCGGCGGCACCGCCCAGTTGGATTCAGCAGGGGATTCGGGCCTGCTGAAGCTGGCGGTGCCGGGCCGGTACAACCTGCACAACGCTGCGGCCGCCTACGCTGTTGGCCGCCTCCTCGATGTCCCCGGGCCCGAGCTACGTGCGGCCGCTGGCACTTTCGCTGGCACTCAGCGACGCTTTCAGCCAGTGGGTGAGGTGCCCGGTATTCGGATCTTCGATGACTACGCCCACCATCCGACCGAAGTTGCCGCGACCCTGACGGCGGCACGAGGTCTGGTTGATGGAGGGCGCCTTGTGGCCTGCTTCCAGCCGCATTTGTTCACCCGCACCAGGGATTTCGCCACAGAGTTCGGGCAGGCGCTGACCCTTGCCGATCAGATCCTGGTGCTTGGTATCTACCCGGCAAGGGAGGATCCGATCCCTGGGGTGACCGGCCGGCTGGTCGCCGATGCCGCAACCGCTATCGCCGGGGCCGAACGGGTGACTTACGCCGAAACCATCGACGAGGGCGTGACTGTGCTGAGCGGCCTGCTGCAGCCCGGCGATGTGGTGGTGACGATCGGCGCCGGCAATGTGACCTCGGTTGGGCCGAGGGTGCTTATGCAACGTGCTGAAGGCGCGGCTTCGTGAGTTCAAAGGTCACTGATGCGACTAGTCGGCTGCAGCTTCGTCAGCATGAGCGCAAGCGTGGCCTCGCGGTTCGACTGCTGGTGTGGGGAGTGGCAGTGCTGCTCGCGGGGGGATTGGTCTATGTGGTCGGGTTCTCTCCGGTGTTGGCGACTGCGAAGATCGCTATCTCCGGCCTCCGGGTACTCAGCAAGCAAGATGTGCTCGTGGCAGCTGGGGTGACTTTGGGCACCCCGCTGGCAGTTGTCGACGCAACCGGGGTTGCCGATCGCATTTCGGGGTTGCCACAGGTGGCGGAGGTGACGGTTTCGCGGTCGTGGCCCGACACCCTGCAGATCGCGATCGTTGAGCGTCGCCCGCGGCTGGCGATTCCGGCCGATGGTGGTTATCTGTTGGCTGATGCCAGCGGGGTGGTCTTCGAGCAGGTTTCCGATTTGCCTTCCGGGTTGGTCTTGGTGGTCGCCCCGACTACTGATCGACAGTTGTTGGTTGATGTCGGCACGGTGTTTTCCGCGCTCAGTGCAGACACTGCGGCCAAGGTGGCCAGGCTTGAGGCCCCCACCAGAGACGGCATCCAATTGCGTTTGCGGGACGGCGCGGTGGTGGTGTGGGGCAGTGCCGAACAGTCGGAGCTGAAGAGCCAGGTGCTGGAGGGTCTGTTGCCGAAAGGTGGCCGCGTCTTCGATGTCTCGGCTCCTGGCTTCCCGTCGCGACGATGAGGCCGGACGCTGGCACCGGTTCGGGAACCCTGAAGTCACAGTTGAGGGACTCGCCGAGGCAATGACCTTTCTTGGACAAGCCTAAAAGCACTCTCTTAGCCTTGGGACCACGCCGAGGCTCCTGTCCCTTCCCCGCCTGCGCTTCGCCGTACCGTGTTTTTCCGATTGCTCAGTAAGGGTGGGTGAAGTGGCAACTGCCTCCCAGAATTACCTCGCCATCATCAAGGTCGTGGGGGTTGGCGGTGGTGGCGTCAATGCGGTGAACCGGATGATCGAATCCGGCCTGCGTGGCGTTGAGTTCATTGCGGTGAACACTGACGCCCAAGCGCTGTTGATGAGCGATGCGGATGTGAAGTTGGACATCGGCCGCGATCTCACTCGTGGACTAGGCGCCGGTGCCGATCCGCTGAAGGGCCGACAGGCCGCAGAGGACCATGCCGACGAGATCGAAGAGGTGCTCAAGGGCGCCGACATGGTCTTCGTCACCGCTGGCGAAGGTGGTGGTACTGGTACCGGTGGCGCCCCTGTGGTTGCCCGGATCGCCCGCTCGCTGGGGGCGCTGACGATTGGCGTGGTGACTCGACCGTTCAGCTTCGAGGGTCGCCGACGTTCCGGCCAGGCCGAGGACGGGATCGCCAACCTGCGTGAAGAGGTCGACACCCTGATCGTGATTCCCAACGACAAGCTGTTGGAGATGTCCGATCGCCACGTGGCGATCCTTGATGCCTTCCGTCAGGCCGACCAGGTGCTGATGCAGGGCGTCTCTGGTATCACGGACCTGATCACCACCCCTGGCCTGATCAACCTCGACTTCGCCGACGTCAAGGCGGTCATGTCGAATGCTGGTTCGGCATTGATGGGTATCGGCTCGGCGCGGGGCGAAGATCGCGCTCGGGCGGCCGCAGAGATGGCCGTGTCCTCCCCGCTGTTGGAAGCCAGCATCGAGGGCGCCCACGGCGTGCTGCTTTCGATCGCCGGCGGTTCTGATCTCGGGTTGTTCGAGGTTTCGGCCGCAGCCAACCTGATCGAAGCCGCAGCGCACGAGGATGCCAACATCATCTTCGGTACGGTGATCGATGACGCCCTTGGCGACGAGGTGAGAGTGACCGTGATCGCCGCTGGATTCGACGGTGGCGCGCCGCCAAAGCGGACTTCGAAATTCGACCCGAAGATCGAGCCGCGCAAGCCTGCCACCACGGTTGCTCCGGTGGTGGCGGAGCCGAAGGAGAGCCCGAGCGATGAGACGGCAGAAGTGCCGCGTCAGGTGCCGGAGGTTAGGTTTGTGCCCATCCCGGACGATGAGCTCGACATCCCCGACTTCCTGAAGTAGTCACTGCTCACCGGCTGCTTGAGGTGTACAACTTCGTTAACGATCCCGGCGCCGACGGCGTCGGGATCGCTTTCTTCGATGCGGTGGCCCCCGACGGCGGACGTCTCGACCTAACGCTGGGTCATGCTGTCGGTTGGCGCGGCCCTGACTGGGATCTGGTTGAGGCCGATCTCGGCCTGCCGGTGTTCAATGCCTATCACGTTCATGGCGTCCGAACGCTGACGGTGTCGGCCGACACCGACGCGCGAGCATTGGCCACCGAACAGGCAGATGCCTTGGTCACCGTCACCACAGGCCGGGGCCTGGCGGTTCGTGCTGCAGACTGCCTTCCGGTTTTGCTCGCAGACGTCTCGGTCGGCGTTGTCGGCGCCGCGCACGCGGGCAGGGTCGGTCTGGCCGCCGGAGTGCTCGCTGAAGTGGTGGATCAGATGCAGCGCCTTGGTGCGTACCGGATTCAGACCTGGATCGGTCCGCACATCTGCGGGAAGTGCTACGAGGTTCCCGGCGAATTGCGCGCTGAATACTGCCAAACGGTACCGGCGGCTTGGGCGGAAACCAGTTGGGGTACGCCGAGTCTCGACCTCGGAGCCGCTGCGGCCGAGCAGCTTGAGGGTCTGGGTTGCGCGGTGGTCCGGGTGGATCCATGTACCCGGACCACAGGGTCGCTGCACTCTCACCGCCGCGACGGTGCCGCCGCCGGGCGGCAGGCGGGTGTTGTCTGGCTGCCCTGATCTCTTGACGCGTGTCGGGGGCGGCCTTCGGTGATGAAGCGTCGGCTCGGGTTAGAGTTTCACTGAGTAAGGCAACCCAAGGGGGCATGACTATGGCTGATGGCTTGAGAAAGGCCGCCGTTTGGCTCGGCTTGGTCTCTGATGACGACTTTCCAGAAGCCGAGACGCGGGCCGACGACGTCACCGAGCAGGTGCCCGCGCCGCGGGAGTTGGCCAAATCGAGTAGTCCGGCGGACTCTTCGGCAACGGTTACCGAACTCGAGTCGCGGCGTCCGACCCGTGAGCAGTCCCGGGTTGCTGACATCAATCGCATCATCACAGTGCATCCGCGCACCTACAACGAGGCTCGCATGATCGGGGAAAACTTCCGCGATGGGGTCCCGGTGATCATGAATGTCTCCGACATGGAGGAGTCCGATGCCAAGCGCTTGGTGGATTTCTCTGCAGGCTTGATCTTCGGGCTGCGCGGCAGCATTGAGCGGATCACCAGCAAGGTCTTCCTGCTGTCGCCACACAACGTGTCGGTTGCTGCCGAGGACAAGGAGCGCCTGGCCGGCGGCTTTTTCAACCAATCCTGAGCTGACAAGCGTTTATGCAAGTGCTCGGCGCGGCTTTGGGGCTGTTGTTGTGGACCTACCTCGGTATGCTCACTGCACGTGCGGTGCTTTCCTGGATGCCGCTTTTGATTCGAGACTGGCGGCCAGTCGGAGTCCTACAGGTGGTCGCCGAGATCGCCAGCACTTTCACTGATCCGCCGTTGAAGTTTTTCGGCCGATTCGTGCCTGCCCTACGTCTGGGGCAGGTGCACCTCAACCTTGCCTTCCTGTTGCTGTACCTAGCCGTCCTGTGGCTGGCCAGGAGACTGTGGTAGGTGCTGAGAAAAATGTCTGTACCTCCGGTTTACCCCCGGAGCACCCAATATAGTTGGTTGTTGGATTGATCATTCGGGCTGCACTAGCCTGAGAGCGACCTAACGGGTCCCGGCATAGCCGAGGTTCGTAACCGAGTACGTGAGGTGAGCAATGACCCTGACCCTGGAGCAGGTCCGCCAGACCCGCTTTCATTTGGCGCGGCGAAACGGCTATGAGCCGGTCGACGTCGACAACTTCGTCGACAAGGTCGAGGCGACTCTCGCCCAGCTCACCGAAGAAAACGGCGCCCTTAAGCACCAGATCGATTCGGTGAGCAGCAGCCAGCCGTCGAGTATCTTCGTGCCGGCGGATTCCGGCGATGGTGACCGGGCTCGGGCTGACCTGCAGCGTCGCGAGGCCGAACTCCAAGGCGCGCGCAACGAGCTTGCTGGCAAGGTTGATGAACTCAACCGGCGTGCCCAGGAACTGGGTTCGACTCGCGAAGAGCTGACGCGTGCACAATCTGAGATCGAGGCGCTTCGCTCCGAAGTGGCCAACCTTCGTCAAGCAGGCAACGCCGCAGCGCAAATGCCTGTCGGCGGCAGCGTGGTTTCCACCGGCAAGATCGAGAACATCGTCGTCACGACCTCTGCAGAGGCGTCCCCAGCAGTCACCAGGCTGCTGCAGATGGCCACCGAGCAGGCTGAGCGCCTGGTCGGCGAGTCGCAGGTCGAGGCGCAGCGCATTCTGTCCACGGCTCGCGCCGAGGCCGAGAACGTCATCGACAGCGCAAACAAAAAGGCCCACGAGACTCTCACCGACGCGCGGACCCGCGCCGATCGGATCGAGTCGGAGGCTCGCGTCAACGCTGAGAAGCTCACTGCTGAGGCTCAGCAGCGCGCTGACTCCGTCAATGGCGAGGCCGAGAGCAGGCGTGCCGAGATATTCACCAAGCTCGAGTCCGACCGCGACACTCTGCGCGTCAAGGTCGACCAGTTGCGTTCCTTCGAGAACAACTACCGCAGCCTGCTGACCAACCATCTACAGAACCAGCTGCGTTCGCTGGGTGAGTCCCGGCTCGAGCCGACCGACACCCCGGCAATCATGCGCGAACCGGCTCCCAGCTCGGCTACACCGAGGTTGGATGCACTGCTCGGCGAGGGACACTGATCCCACCAGAAACGCGACGCGCCCCGGTCGAAAGATCGGGGCGCGTTTTGCTGGTGGTACTCTCCCTCCTCAGTGATCACACCAGGAGGGATTGACCATGCCACCGACCCAGCGTCGGGGGCCACCCCCAAAGCTCCCATCTCCTCTTTCCCCGTTGCTGAGGGCGAAGAGCCCTGGACCGCGGAAGAGGTCGAAGAAATCCGCGAGGAACTTCTGGCCGAAATTGCCAGGATGGAGAAGGCCATCGAGGTCGCCGAGGCAGGCCTGGCCGATCTTTTTGAAGACGGCGGCGACGGAGCCGGACGGGATCCGGCCGACGTCGGCTCGTCCAACTTCGAGCGCGACCAGGAAATGTCGCTTGCGCAGAACTCGCGGGAGATGTTGGACCAGGCCCAACAGGCGTACCGGCTGTTCGAATCTGGCCACTACGGCATCTGCGAATCTTGCGGGGAACCGATCGGTAAGGACCGCTTGCAGGTATTCCCCAGGGCCACCATGTGCGTGGCCTGTAAGCAGCGGGAGGAACGGCGATAGCCGATCAGTCTGCGCCTAAGGTCGTACCCGTGAACCGCTACCGAGGCCTGGCCGCGGTCATTGGTGTGTCCGGACTCGTCATCGACCAGGTAGTGAAGACCTTGGCGATCGCCAAGTTGGATCCGAACGACCCGATTCCGCTTCTCGGTGGCCTGGTGACTCTGCAGTTGATTCGCAATCCGGGTGCGGCGTTCAGCATGGGCGAGAGCTTCACGGTGTTGCTCACGTGCGTAGCCATCGCCGCGCTGATCGCCGTCACTGCCTGGGGCGTGCCCAGAGTGCGTCACACGGGCTGGGCAGTGACGATGGGGCTGTTGCTCGCCGGGATCGCCGGGAATCTCACTGACCGGTTGTTCCGGGAACCGGGGCCCTTCCAAGGCCACGTTGTGGACTTCATTCAGCTGCCCTATTTCGCGATCTTCAACGTGGCCGACATGTGCATCACCGCTGCCGCGGTCCTGGTGATCTGGTTGAGCATGATCAGCCAGGTGGGCCTCGACGGCGCCAAGTTGAAGGATCAGCCACCCAAGTCTGCAGGAACCGACGATGAAGCCGGGGGAGCCATCAGTGGCTAGCGTCTGGCTGGTGCCTGACGGACTTGATGGTGATCGTGTGGACGCTGCTGCGGCCCGAATGACAGGGATCTCGCGTAGCCGGATCGAGGAAATGGCCGCAGCTGGGCAGGTATTGGTCAATTCCGAACCGGTCGCGAAGTCGTATCGCGTGCGTGGTGGCGACCTGTTGGAGGTCGAGATCGTGACCGCGCGGGTGGTGGAGGTGGTGCCGCACGAGGTGGCCGGTATCGGCATCGTCTACGACGACGCCGACATCGTGGTGGTCGACAAACCTGCCGGTGTTGCTGCTCATCCCAGCCTTGGCTGGGAGGGGCCCTCCGTGGTGGAGCATCTGGCTGCGGCCGGTTTTCGAATTTCCACCTCGGGGGTGGCTGAACGTCAGGGCGTCGTCCAGCGTCTCGATGTGGGTACTTCGGGACTAATGGTCGTGGCGAAGAGCGAGCCGGCCTACACAGCGTTGAAGCGCGCCTTTCGCTCCCGTGAGGTTCGCAAGATTTACCACACCCTCGTCCAAGGCCTTCCAGACCCCCTGGACGGGACTATCGATGCGCCGATCGGTCGTCATCCCGGCGCTGACTACAAGATGGCTGTGGTCGGTGGTGGGCGGCACAGCATCACCCATTACAAGATGCTGGAGGCCTTCCGGGCAGTGACTTTGCTGGAAGTGCATTTGGAAACCGGGCGAACTCACCAGATCCGGGTGCACATGCAGGCAATCCGCCATCCGTGCGTCGGCGACCCGACCTATGGCGGTGATCCGGTGCTGGCCAAGCGCCTGGGCCTGCAGCGTCAGTGGCTACATGCGGTACAGCTGGGCTTCGTGCATCCGCGCAGCGGCGAGAGTCTGATTTTCCGGTCAGAATACCCTGTGGATCTGGCTGCGGCCTTGGTAACCGTACGTAGTGACTCATAGCCAGTCCCTGGGGTAGGTCCACTACCCTTTGGGGCGTGCGTAGAGCGAAGATTGTTTGCACCATTGGACCGGCCACGGATTCGGCTGAGAAGTTGGTGGAGTTGGTGAACGCCGGTATGAACATAGCCCGGCTCAACATGAGCCATGGCGACCACGTGTTGCATGCCCAGAGGGTGGAGTGGATCCGGGACGCTGCTAGGACGGCAGGTCGCCCCGTAGGCATCCTGGCGGACCTTCAGGGCCCGAAGATCCGGTTAGGAGTGTTCGAGAACGGCTCGGCCGAGCTCGAGGTCGGCCAGCGTTTTGTGATCACTACCGAAGAGGTTGCTGGAACCGCCGAGCGGGCATCCACGACGCTGAAGACACTGACCGATGATGTGACCGTCGGCGACCAGATTCTGATCAACGACGGTGCGATCGAACTGACTGCTGTGGAGGTGACCGAGACCGAGGTGGTCACTGAAGTGGTCGTCGGCGGTCGAGTCTCCGATCACAAGGGCATCAATCTTCCCGGAGTGCCGGTAAGCGTGCCAGCCTTGAGCGAAAAAGATGAACGTGACCTGCGTTGGGCGCTTCGCCACGGTGTGGACATGGTGGCGCTCTCGTTCGTCAGGTCTGCATCAGATATCGAACCGGTGCGGAGGGTAATGGATTCGGAGGGGCGACACGTCCCCGTGATTGCCAAACTGGAAAAGCCTCAGGCGCTGGAGAACCTGGACGCGGTGATCGACACCTTTGACGCGTTCATGGTTGCTCGCGGCGACCTGGGCGTTGAATTGCCTTTGGAAGACGTGCCGCCGGTGCAGAAGCGAATCATTGACGCGGCTCGGATCTGGGCAAAGCCGGTGATCGTGGCAACTCAGATGTTGGAGTCCATGATCACCGCGCATCGCCCGACTCGTGCTGAGGTCTCCGATGTCGCGAATGCGATTTTGGACGGTGCCGATGCGTTGATGCTTTCCGGCGAGACAGCGGTGGGCGAGTATGCCATTGAGGCCGTGGAGGTGATGGCCCGGATTGTCAGCCGCACTGAGCGCGAGGGTCTGGACAAGATCCGCGCGCTGGACTGGAACCCGCACACCACTTCCGGGGTCATTTCCAAGGCCGCCGTTGAGGTGGCCGAGCGAGTCAATGCGAAGTATCTGGCTGCGTTCACCATCTCCGGGGACACTCCGCACCGCCTGGCCCGGTTGCGCTCTGAGGTGCCGATCATGGCGTTCACGCCATTACCCAAGACGGCTCAGGAATTGACGCTGTGCTGGGGTGTTCAGTCTTTCGTGACCCCCGAATACACCAATACTGACTCGATGGTGGCCTCGGTCCAGGACGCCTTGACCAGCACAGGCTTCCTCAAGCGCGGTGATCGAGTGGTGATCGTGGCCGGAAACCCGGGGCGGACCATTTACCAGACGAATTCGCTGCGCGTTTACGAGATGGCCTGACCCGCCTCGCCTGGGGCTGCGCGGGCGCGGCTTGGATGGGCTCGGCCGACGCAATAGAGTGCATCCATGGCGCGGAGGGGGAAGCGCGCATTGGTTCGCGCTGCCATGGGTTTGCTGAGCATGCTCGCAGGAGCATTGCTGGTGCTGCGCCCTTTTGCGTCCCATTCACTGGTGGTGTGGGGGATAGCGCTCGGGCTGGTAGTCGGCGGACTTGCCGAGCTCGTCCAAGGCAATCGGGAAGCTCCCGCCCGCTGGCTGTTGGGTAGCACCTACCTCGCCGGGGCGACCCTGATCTTTTTCTGGCCCGAGGTGCCACTGGTGGTCGTTGGAGTGGTGGTCGGGCTGCTGTTGGTGGCCACCGGAGCTCTGGAGGTGTGGTCGGGACTGCTGACCCGGACCGCGCTGCCTGCCCTACTGGTCGGCGCCGCCGCCGGAGGCCTCTCGATTGCGTTTTTTGGTGGCCTGGTGACGCTGATCATGGGTGTGGCGTCGGCGCTGTGGACCGACGTCGTGCTGCTACCGATGACGGTCGCCCTTGGCACTCGATTGCTCCTGGTCAGTGCTGGGCTACTGGCGGACATTTGGTATCCGCCGACAGGCTTTGGAGCTTCGACGGAGAGATACCGTTTGCTCTGGCGTCTGGTCGGCTTGGCCCTGGCGGTGGCCTTGTTCGTGGTCGGGTTGCAGGCAGACCACGGGCGTCTGCGACCATCTGAGTTCTACTATCGCGACATCCCCGCTCAGACTGCCGCCGGCAAGCTGCTGAAGGCCGACTTGTACCCCGAGCAGGCGTATCCCAACAGTGTCGCGATCCGGCTGCTGTACGTGACTCAGAACCAGGCGGGAGAGTCAGTTACGGCCAGTGGGGTGTTGTATGTGCCGAGTTCCACCAGTGCAGCTGAACTGCCCTTGGTGGTGTGGGCGCACGCCGAGACCGGGACCGCCCAAGGCTGCGCACCTTCGGTGCTTGGCGAGGCGTCCGGCGGGCTGGCTGCGGTTTCGCAGTTGCTGGCGTCCGGCTATGCAGTGCTGGCGCCCGACTACGAGGGCCTTGGGGCTCCAGGCACGCCCAGTTACCTGGTCGGTCTCGCTGAAGGGCGCGCGTTGCTCGACGCAGTCCGGGCATCGGCGCAGGTTCCTGGAGTGCGAATCGGGGCAGCCGTTCTCTGGGGATACTCGCAAGGCGGTCATGCGGCGTTGTGGGCCGGTCAGATCGCCCCGGATTATGCGCCGGACGTGAGGATCGCTGGGATCGCGGTGGACGCGCCGATCGCCGACCCCGCAGCGGTATTGGCTAGCCAAGCCCAGCGCGGTGAGGTCTCGCAGACGGCCGCGTATCTGCTGTTCAGCTACGCAGCCAACTATTCCGACGTGACTGTGTCGGCTTACCTGAATCTAGTGAATAGCGTCTTGGGCGAGGAGACCGCAGCCCGTTGTGGTGAGGTGGGCTGGGCGGTACGGAATTGGGCCGCCGTGTCCGGCGCATCTGGCGCCTGGAGCGCCAATCCCAACACCGGCGCACTTGCGGTCAGGATGGCGCAGAACGCGGCCACAGGGGGCATCAGAGCGCCGCTACTGGTCCTTCAAGGTGCTGATGACCAGGTCGTCCCACAGTCGCTGACCGATACCCAGGTTGCGCTGCGTTGCCAGACTGGCAAGAGCATCGAGTATCGGATCTATCCGGGGCTCGCCCACGTCAGTCCGGCGAGTGCCGAATCGCCGCAGTACGAGCGTCTGCTGAGTTGGACGGCCGATCGGTTCGCTGGGCGAGCCGAGCAGAACACCTGCGATCAGGCGCCCTGATGACGCCTTTCGTACCGGGAAGGGGAGTCGAACCCCTACGCCCTAATGGGCAGACGGGTTTGAGCCGTCCGCGTATACCATTCCGCCACCCCGGCAGGGACTTGATGATTCTGCCACAACTTGGCAACCAACGATGCGCGCACGGTACCCTCAAGCAAGATCATCAGCGACGACAAGCCCTTCAGGAAAGTAATCATGGTTGACGCACTCGAAAATGTCCCGGCCGGCGAGAGTCTGCGGGTCTTGGTCGCCGAGGATGAAGCGGTTATCCGGTTGGATCTGGTCGAGTTGCTGACCGAACAGGGTTACCGAGTGATCGCTGAGGCCTCCGACGGCGAAGAGGCGTTGCGGCTGGCCCGCGAGTTGAGCCCCGACCTGGTGGTGATGGACGTCAAGATGCCGAAGATGGACGGGATCACTGCAGCCGCGCAGATCGCCGAGGAGCGGATCGCGCCAGTGGTGATGCTGACCGCGTTCAGCCAGCGAGAGCTGGTCGAGCGGGCACGCGATGCCGGTGCCATGGCCTATGTGGTCAAGCCCTTCGACAGCTCAGATGTGGTGCCGGCAATCGAGATCGCCATCGGCCGGTTCGCCGAGATCCGTGCAGTTGAGGCCGAGGTTGCCGACCTCGAGGAGCGCTTCGCGTCCCGCAAGGCCGTTGATCAGGCCAAGGGTCTGCTCCAGGAGGGCCTCGGGCTCACCGAGCCGGAGGCATTCCGCTGGATCCAGAAGACCGCGATGGATCTGCGCAAGTCGATGCGTGAAGTCGCCGAAGGGGTCATCGAGCATTCCAAAGGCGGCGGCAAAGGCCGCGCGCCCAAGAAGTAATCGGCTCAGTTCGCCCGCGGACGGCGTAGATACACCGTGATCCGCGCCGCGCATACCTGCTCGCCGCCTTCCGCAACCAGGTTGACGTCGTAGGTGGCGAGAGTTCCGCCGATTCGGATCGCCGTCGCTGTGCCAGTGATCCAGCCATCCCGCACACTGCGTAGATGCGTCGCATTGATGTCCACGCCGGTGACCGCGCCGTTGGGTCCCACCTCCGCAGCTGCCGCGAGTGAGGCCAGGCTCTCGGCCAGTACGCAGGACGCGCCGCCGTGCCACAGCCCGAACGGCTGGGTGTTGCCTTCGACCGGGCAACGGCCGACCGCACGAGTGGGGGTGATCTCGACCCACTCGGTGCCCATCTTCTCGTCGAGCGGGCTGCTGAGGCCCTCGAACCAATCCGGAACGTTCACCCGCCAACCTTGGCACACCTCCGGGGTCGCAGTCAGCGGGCACCGGTAGAGTTCCGCACTGTGACAAATGCTTCCGCTGCCGCTGGCGAACCGGTCGAGACCCTGCTGTTGATCGACGGGCATTCGGTGGCCTATCGAGCCTTCTTCGCCTTGCCGGTGGAGAACTTCACCACCAGCACCGGTCAGCACACCAATGCGGTCTATGGCTTCACCTCGATGTTGATCAATGTGCTTCGCGATGAGCACCCGACGCATCTGGCGGTGGCTTTCGACGTCTCTCGGCAAACTTTCCGCAGCAGCCAATACCCCGATTACAAGGCTAATCGCTCGGCTTCCCCCCCTGAGTTCTCCGGTCAGGTTGCCTTGATCAAGGAGGTGCTGGACGCGCTCAACATCGTCCACGTCGAGAAGGATGGTTTCGAGGGTGACGACATCATCGCCACGCTGGCAAAGCGAGGTGCGGCCTCCGGGCTGCGGGTGCTGATCTGCACTGGCGACCGGGACACCCTGCAGCTGGTCAACGAGTCCGTCACCGTGCTCTATCCGCGAAAGGGTGTGTCCGATCTGGCGCGGCTGGACCCGGAGACGGTGACCGAGAAGTACCTGGTGGCGCCAGCCCGGTATCCAGAACTGGCTGCGCTGGTGGGAGAGACGAGCGACAACCTGCCCGGAGTGCCGGGGGTTGGCCCGAAGACCGCAGCGAAGTGGCTCCAGGCTTACGACGGCTTGGAGAACTTGCTGCGACATGTCGATCAGGTCGGCGGCAAGGTCGGAGATTCCCTGCGAGAGCACCTGTCCGACGTGTTGCGCAACCGCGAACTCAACGCCCTGATCGGCGACCTGGAATTGCCGGTGGACGTTGCCGACCTCAATCGTCGCGACTGGAACCGGGAGGCCGTCAATTCGCTGTTCGACGGCCTGGAATTCCGGGTATTGCGCGACCGGCTGATGGAAGCCCTGCCGGTCGACGACCTGGCCAGCGAAGGCGGGTTCGATGTCGCCGGTGAAGTGCTGTCCACCGGTGCCGTGGCCGGCTGGCTGGACACGCACGCCCGCACCAGCGTTGTGGGGGTGGACGCCAGCGGGCGGTGGCGGTCCGGCACCGGTGATGTCACCGGTCTGGCCCTGGCCTGCGCGGACGGCGCCGCAGCCTGGATCGATACCGCTGGGCTCAGCCCGGCAGATGATCAGGCGCTGGCCACTTGGCTGGCCGATCCCCTTGCTGCCAAGGCGATGCACGACGCAAAGGGTCCGCTGTTGGCCATTTGGGCCCGCGGCTGGGATCTAGCCGGCCTGGTCAGCGACACCCAGTTGGCCGCCTACCTGCTGCGACCCGACCAGCGGGTCTACGACCTGGCCGATCTGACCGCTCGCCACCTGCGTCGGGAGTTGATTGTCTCCGGCTCGGGTGCCGAGCACAGCGACCAGGCAACCTTTGTCTTTGACGCCGCCGATACCGGCGCGGACGCGATGGTACGGGCTCGGGCAATCATCGACCTCGCTGGTGCGCTGGAGGCTGAACTGGAAGCCCAAGGAGGCATGACGCTGCTGCGGGAGGTGGAACTGCCGCTGACCCAGACCCTGGCTCGGATGGAGGCCGAAGGGATCGCTATCGATGCCGCATATTTGGATCACCTTCATGCAGAATTCGACGCGGCCGTGGCAGGCGCTGAAGCCGATGCGTTCGCTGTGCTCGGCAAGCAAATCAATCTTGGCTCCCCCAAGCAGTTGCAGGCGGTCTTGTTTGACGATTTGGGGATGCCGAAGACTCGCAAGACCCAGACCGGGTACACCACCGATGCCGAATCCTTGGAGATGCTGTTCGCCAAGACCGAGCATCCCTTCCTGGCCCACCTGTTGCGCCATCGCGACCAGATCCGACTTCGCCAGACGGTGGAGGGCTTGCAGAAGGCGATCGCCGATGACGGGCGGGTGCATACGACCTACGTCCAGACCATTGCGGCCACCGGTCGGTTGTCGTCGACCGACCCGAACTTGCAGAACATCCCGATCCGAACCGAGGCCGGACGCCGAATTCGGGAGGCCTTCGTGGTTGGCGCCGGTTTTGAGACGCTGCTGACCGCTGACTACTCCCAGATCGAGATGCGGATCATGGCCGATCAATCCGCCGACGCCGGATTGATCGAAGCTTTCGCAACCGGTGAGGACTTCCATACGATCATGGCCTCAAGGGTGTTCGGGGTCGGTGCCGATGAAGTCAGCGGCGCCCAGCGGGCCAAGATCAAAGCGATGAACTACGGCTTGGCCTACGGGCTCAGCGCTTACGGATTGAGCCAGCAGCTGAGGGTGGACGTGTCTGAGGCCAAGGGTCTGATGGAGGAGTATTTCGAGCGGTTCGGGCACGTTCGCGACTATCTGCAACAAATCGTGGCCGAAGCCCGCCGAACTGGCTACACCGAGACGGTCCTCGGTCGAAGGCGTTACCTGCCCGACCTGAATTCCTCCAACCGACAGCGACGCGAGATGGCCGAGCGGGCCGCGCTCAACGCTCCCATCCAGGGATCGGCGGCCGACATCATCAAGGTCGCGATGCTCGACGTGGAATCGGCGCTGAAGGCTCAGGGTTTGCGTAGTCGGATGCTGTTACAGGTTCACGACGAACTGGTCTTCGAAGTCGCCGCCGGCGAAAGCGAAGTGCTCGAGGCGCTGGTTCGGGACAAGATGGGCCACGCGGTCGAGATGACGGTGCCGCTAGAGGTATCGGTTGGCACCGGCCGAACCTGGCACGAGGCTGCGCACTGACCCGCGCAGCGGTCAGCGCAGGATCGCCAGGGTCTGTTCTTGTTCGCCCTCGGCGTCGGTCCACTTGCCGGTGAGCCGGCCCAGTGGCGTCGGGAAGCTCGGTACATGTTGCCCGTCCAAGATTCGGACGATTCGCATTGACTCCCCAGACGCGTTGGACACCGGCACGATGCCAGTGCCCTGAACGGCCATGGTCTTCTCCCCGCGGGACAGGTCGGCTTCGGTGTCGCCCTCATGGACCACCCGCAGGAGCTCGACCAGATAGACCGGGTCGCCCACCGCGTCGTAGGTATAGCGGGTGCCCAGCACGGAGTGCTCCATGGTGCCGATCAGGTACTTGGTGGCTTCGGGAAGCGGATCGGCCCGGTAGGTCAGGGGCACCTGATAAGTGACTCCGGCCGACCGGATGAGCAAAGTGTCGATGCCGACCTCTCCGTCCGGATCGACGAAGCGGTAGCCGGCGATCCGTTCAAGGTCGTCCGCACTTCCCGCGAACCAGGGCTGGCTAGGCAACCAGGCAGCCAGCAGCTCGAGTTTGGTCGGGATCAGGGTCGCATCGTGAATGATGGCGGTGCCACTCATGTCGTTCCTCCTTTGGCCTTGTGACCAGCCTAACCCCGGCTGGCCCGGCCAGATTGACCCTCCAAGGCGCGGCTCGATAGGCTGTCGGTTGCACTACGACCGGCATGACCTCGGACCTAGCGGGTCAGCGCGCTTTCGTGCGGACCATCCCAGGGTCAGCCTGGCCCAATCCAATCGGGGCAGTGGCCGTGGCGTGACAACCTGAATATTCCAACCATCGGAGCCCTACTACATGACCTCAACTCCCGAGGCAGCCACCGTCGCGATCGACGATTTCGGATCGCCGGAAGCATTCCTGGCAGCGGTCGACGCGACCATCAAGTACTTCAATGATGGCGACATCGTGACCGGCACAGTCGTCAAGGTCGACCGGGACGAGGTCCTGCTCGACATCGGTTACAAGACCGAAGGCGTAATTCCTTCCAAGGAACTCTCCATCAAGCACGATGTTGACCCTTTCGATGTGGTCAGCGTTGGCGATGAGATCGAGGCACTGGTTCAGCAGAAGGAAGACAAAGAGGGTCGCCTCATTCTGTCCAAGAAGCGTGCTCAATACGAGCGTGCCTGGGGCCAGATCGAGAAAGTCAAGGAAGAGGACGGCGTCGTCACCGGCCGCGTCATCGAGGTGGTCAAGGGTGGTCTGATCATCGACATCGGCCTGCGTGGCTTCCTGCCCGCCTCGTTGGTGGAGATGCGTCGGGTTCGCGACCTGCAGCCTTACGTGGGTGCCGAGCTCGAGGCCAAGATCATCGAGTTGGACAAGAATCGCAACAACGTCGTGCTGTCTCGCCGTGCGTGGCTGGAGCAGACCCAGTCCGAGGTGCGTCACACCTTCCTCAACCAGCTCACCAAGGGCCAGATCCGCAAGGGTGTGGTTTCCTCCATCGTCAACTTCGGTGCGTTCGTTGATCTGGGTGGGGTAGACGGCCTCGTGCACGTCTCCGAACTGAGCTGGAAGCACATCGATCACCCCTCCGAAGTGGTCGAGGTTGGCGATGAGGTCACCGTCGAGGTGCTGGACGTCGACATGGACCGCGAGCGCGTCTCGCTGTCGCTGAAGGCGACCCAGGAAGACCCGTGGCAGACCTTCGCCCGGACTCACCAAATCGGTCAGATCGTGCCCGGCAAGGTCACCAAGCTGGTGCCGTTCGGTGCATTCGTTCGAGTCGAAGAGGGCATCGAGGGCCTGGTGCACGTCTCCGAACTGGCCGAGCGTCACGTGGAGATTCCTGAGCAGGTCGTCACGGTCAATGACGAGGTCATGGTCAAGATCATCGACATCGACCTCGAGCGTCGTCGGATCAGCCTCAGCCTCAAGCAGGCCAACGAGGGTGTCGACGTTGCTGCCGACGATTTCGATCCGGCGCTGTACGGCATGACTGCCTCCTACGACGAGCAGGGCAACTACATCTACCCCGAGGGCTTCGATCCCGAAACCCAGGAGTGGAAGCCCGGCTACGAGGACCAGCAGCGCGCTTGGGAGCAGCAGTACGCCGAGGCTCAGGCCCGTTGGCTGGCTCACAAGAAGCAGGTCGAGGAGGCCGAGGCTGCCGATGTGCAGGCCGCAGTCACCGAGGCCAACACGGCCGCTTACTCCGCTGGTGGAGCCGACGAGGCAGCACCGGAAGGTTCGCTGGCCTCCGACGAGGCCCTGCAGGCCCTGCGGGAGAAGCTGACCGGCGGTCGCTGACCAAGCTGTTCATCCGAAACGCCCCCACCAATTCGGTGGGGGCGTTTCGGCGTTTCGGGTCCGCAGAGGATTCCGGCAATCGGATTTGGCTGGCATCCTGGATTGGCCACAACCGAAGAGGAGACCCGCGTGAGCGGCGAGCCACCCACCCAATATGAGAACGTCCCGATCGACCTCGAGACCCACCCTGATCCGGTAACCGTGAACCGGTGGGAGAATCCGCCCTCGGGAACTTCGGTTGTTCGGGCATACCAGCCGGTGAAACCGATGCCAACACCGGAGCGCGGGGGAGCGTCTCGACGGACGGTCCTGGGCGGATTGGTGGGCGTGGTTGCGATCGGGGGCCTGTTTTGGCTCGGCAAGACAGACCAGTCCACCACCCTTCAAGAAGACGTTGACCAGACCGAAACCGAGGACCCCTTCGACGACACCAACGATGAGCCCGATGTTTCTGGCAGCCTCGACTTCGACGGCCTATTTGTCGACGCTCCGCCCGGATGGACCGTCGATGCGAATACGGGCATCCGTGGGTTGCTCCACAAGGGCGATAATCAGGTGTTGGTGGTGGTCTACTACACCGACGCGACCACTGCGATTACCGAGATTGCCCCTGCCTTGGAGCGGAGCAACTCACCATTGGTGGGCACGGCGAGCGCCTATGGCACCCAAACCCGGGACGGGGCTGGGGTCACGCTTTCGGGAACGGGGAAGTACCAGGGCAGGAGCGCCCGCGAGATTGCGGAGTTGCGATTGGACACCGACAACTCCAGGGGGCTGTTCATCCGCCAGATCCTCACCGCGCCGAAGGGCTCGACCATCGTCAAGCAGGCCACCAGCCTGGCTTCGCAGTTGAGGAGCGACTGGCCATGGTGATGCAGATCGGTCTGACCGGCGGAATCGCCTCGGGCAAGTCGGCGGTGGCGGCGAGGCTGGCCGAACATGGGGCGCTGATCATCGATTCCGATGTGCTGGCTCGCGAGGTGGTCGCGCCGGGCACGCCGGCGCTGGCGGCGATCATCGCCAGATTCGGATCCGAAGTGGTGAGAGCCGATGGCTTCCTGGATCGTCCGGCGCTGGGTGAGGTGGTCTTCGCCGATCGTGAAGCCCGAGCCGATCTGGAGGCGATCATTCACCCTGCAGTCCGGGCCCGGGCCGCTGAACTGGTTGCGGCGGCGCCACCGGGATCGGTGGTGGTGCAGGTCATTCCGCTGCTGGTCGAGGTCGGCATGGCCAGCGCTTTCGATCTCGTGGTGGTAGTGGACGTCGAGCCGGAACTGCAACTGGCCCGGCTCCGCCGTCGGGAGGGCTTCAGCGAGGCTGAAGCGCTGGCTCGAGTGGCGGCTCAGGCTTCCAGGCAAACTCGCTTAGCCACAGCCGATGTGGTGATTGAGAACAACCAGACCCTGGCAGAACTGGACGCCGCCGTGGACCGATTCTGGGCCGAACGGCTCGCGTCCGGCGTCAATGGGTGATTCGGGCACCGGCAGTTGCTCGAGCCCCGGTTGCGCTCGCCTCTATGCTTTGGCCAACACAATGCAGGAGGCCATTCATGGATTGTTCAAGTTGCCAGTCTGCCGTTCCCGATGTCGCTCATTTTTGTCATCGTTGTGGTCAGGATCTGGTGCCGGGCGCTGAACGCGCCAGCCAGCGTTACGCGCTGGCCCCCAACGAGCCGGTAGCTTCATTCGCGTTGATCTCCTCGATCATGCCGCGTGAGGCCGGCCGGCATCCACAGACCTACCGGACGGCGCTGACCATCACCTTGGTGGCTGCGCTTCTTGCTGCGGTGCTCGGAGCGATGCCAATCGCTCTGCTGATCGCAGCTTTTGCGATTCCGGTGGTGTACATCACCTATCTCTATGATGTGAACCTTTGGGAAGATGCGCCGGTTCCTGTCACCGGACTGGCGTTCCTACTCACCGGCGTGCTGGCTGCGCTGTTCACCCTTGCCTGGACCAACTGGCTGCCGTTCAACCCGCTGCTGGGCGGGATCGACGGCGCGCCGGTCGCATTGCCGAATCTGACCGGTTTCCTGGTCGCCGCAATCGCCGTTCCGGTGGTCGGTGAGCTGATCCGCCAGGTCGGCCCGCTGATCCTGGCCAGCCGTCCGGCTTTCGACGATCTGATGGACGGTGTCACCTTCGGCGTGGTCAGCGGCGTGGCGTATGCCAGCTTCGACACCCTGGTGCGTCACTGGGACCTGCTCACCGCAGGATTGGTGTCTGGCCAGCCGGCTCAATTGGGATCCCTGGTGTTCCTGGAAGGCTTCGTGAAGCCGCTGGTGATGGGGTCGGCCACCGGCTTGGCCGTGGCTGAGTTCTCCGGACTCGGCAAGGGCTACGACGGCTTCAGTGGTCGCTACTTCGCAGCCTTGATGCTGGCTATCGGGGCAAACGTGGTGTTCAGCGGCGGGGTCTACCTGCTCGGATTCGTGGGCACGCCGAGCGTTTCACTTGTACTCCAGGTTCTCTGGGGCCTGCTAGTGCTCGGACTGTTGATCCTGCGGCTGCGGACGGTGCTGCAGACTGCGCTGCTGGAGGGTGCGCTGGAAGCAGCCTCTCGGGCCGAGGACGCCGGTCAGGGCGACGACATGGGCTTCTGCGGTCGCTGTGAAATGCCCTTGCTTCCTGGTGCGGCGTTCTGCAGCGCTTGTGGCCAGTCGGCCAGGGCGAGGGCGAAGGTGCCGTCGGTGGCGAGTCCACCACCAGTGCCGGACGGGTCTATATCCGAGGCCTCCAGCGCCACGGGCACGAGTGTGGAGGGGGAGAAATGAGCCAGACCCCACCCAACGGCCCCACCCCGGTGCCCGGCGGTCAGCCCAACCAGGGATTCCCGCAGGCCGGCTACCAGCCTCCACCCAGTGGGCAATTCCCGCCGGCTGGGCCGGCGGTTCCTCAGGCCTACCCGAATCCGGCATCCTTCCAGCCGGGCGGTTATCCGCAGCAGCCGTACGGCTCCGGCGGCGTTCCCGGGCAGGGCGGTTATCCGATGCCGGGGGGTTATCCGCAGCCCCCGGCAGGCAAGGCGTCCTCCTCGAAGGTGTTGCTGATCGTGATCGCCGCGGTGGTTGCGCTCGCACTGATCGGTGGCGGCATCATGTTGATGTCCAAGACGCCGCAGACTCCGAGCGGCCCGACGGTGCCTGCTCAACCCAGCGAGCAGGCCCAGCCAACCCAACCCGCGCAGCCCACGCAGACCGCTCAGCCGACTGATCCGGCGCAGCCGACTACTCCGACTACTCCGACCAGCGCTGGGGCCATCGATCTCGGGCACGGCGTGCAGTTCGTGGTCGCCGATGGCTGGCAGATCGGCCAGCAGGAGGCCAACCTGATCAAGGTGACCGATGGTAAGGCCGTCTTGCTCACCCAGGTGATAGAGGCCAAGGCGAGCACCAACGCGTTGCAGCTGTGTGATTCTTACAACCGCCAACTACTGCAGGACGTCAGTGGGGCGAAGTTCGCCGATCCTGAACAGGTATCGGTGAACCTGAAGAGTTTGTCGGTCGGAAAGTGCCTGGCCGGTTATGTGCAGGCCTCCGGCAGTTCCAGCAAGCAGCTGTACTTGCAGTCGTTTGTGGCGGTGCGTAGCACCGATGGGGCGACCACGCTGACCTCGATCCTGTTCACGAAGGAGACCCCACAAACCAGCTTTGACGGGGCTGAACAGATGATCTCAGTGGTGTTGACCAGCCAGGCGGCCGGCTGATCGGCTGACAGCGGCTCACCGATCAGGTCCTGAGGGGGCTTTCCCCTCGGGACCTGATCCACGTCCGGGCGTGAAATGTCGGTGGTGGCGCCTAAGCTCTTCGACGTGCGACCAGTGAGCGATTTGCAGCGGCGGGTGGCCCCGTTCAAGGTGGTCGCCGATTTCGAGCCGGCCGGCGACCAGCCGGCCGCGATCGACGAATTGGAACGGCGGGTACGAGACGGTCAGGAAAACCTGGTGCTTCTTGGCGCCACGGGAACCGGCAAGACCGCGACTGTGGCTTGGCTCGCCGAGCGGCTGCAAAGGCCGATGCTCGTGATGCAACCGAACAAGACGCTGGCAGCCCAGTTCGCCAACGAGTTGCGGCAGTTCTTCCCAGCCAACGCTGTTGAGTATTTCGTCTCCTACTACGACTACTACCAGCCCGAGGCGTACGTGCCTCAGACCGATACCTATATCGAGAAGGACTCCTCACTGAACGAGGAGGTTGAACGGTTGCGGCACTCGGCCACCAACTCTCTGCTAACCCGGCGCGATGTGATCGTGGTCGCCACTGTCTCGGCGATCTATGGCTTGGGCACGCCCCAGGAGTATGTCGACCGGATGGTTCGGTTGCGGGTGGGCGAAGAGACCGATCGGGACGGGTTGCTGCGCCGGTTGGTTGACATCCAGTACGCCCGCAACGACCTTGCCGGCACCCGGGGCACTTTCAGGGTGCGGGGCGACACGGTCGAGGTCTTCCCGATGTATGAGGAGCACGCGGTACGGGTGGAGTTCTTCGGCGACGAGATTGAGGCGCTCTCGACCATGCATCCGGTCAGCGGCCAGGTACTCAGCACCGACACCGAGGTCTACATCTTTCCAGCGTCGCATTATGTGGCTGGCCCTGAGCGGATGGAACGGGCGATCGGTGAGATCGAGACTGAGCTAGACGTCCGCCTGGCCGATCTGGGAGCTGAGAATAAATTGCTGGAGGCGCAGCGGTTGCGGATGCGCACGGGCTACGACATCGAGATGATGCGCCAGATCGGCACCTGTTCCGGCATCGAGAATTACTCCCGACACATCGACGGGCGCGGTGCGGGCACCGCGCCGAACTGTCTGCTCGACTACTTCCCCGAGGACTTCCTGTTGGTCATCGACGAGTCCCACGTCACCGTGCCGCAGATCGGGGGCATGTACGAGGGCGACATGTCGCGCAAGCGCACTTTGGTCGAGCACGGCTTCCGGTTGCCCTCGGCGATGGACAACCGGCCACTGCGCTGGGAGGAGTTCGTCGAGCGGATCGGTCAGACCGTCTACCTGTCAGCCACTCCCGGTCGCTACGAAATGGCCAAGGCCGATGGTGTGGTCGAACAGTTGATTCGGCCCACCGGTCTAGTGGATCCGGAGATCGTGTTGAAACCCACGAAGGGTCAGATCGATGATCTGATGGGGGAGATCAGGCTCCGCGCCGAAGCCAATGAGCGGGTGCTGGTGACCACCTTGACCAAGAAGATGGCCGAGGATTTGACCAACTACTTGATGGAGAACGGAGTCCGAACCCGCTATCTGCACTCCGAGGTTGACACTCTGCGGCGGATCGAGTTGCTACGTGAGCTCCGGCTGGGCGTCTTCGACGTGCTGGTGGGCATCAACCTCCTTCGCGAAGGTTTGGATCTGCCGGAGGTGAGTCTGGTGTCGATTCTGGATGCAGACAAGGAGGGTTTCCTTCGCTCCGAACGTTCTTTGATCCAGACCATCGGGCGAGCCGCTCGAAATGTCGGCGGCCAGGTGCACATGTATGCCGACAAGATCACCGCGTCGATGGCCGCGGCAATCGATGAGACCAATCGTCGCCGGGAGAAGCAGGTTGCCTACAACGTGGAACGTGGACTGGATCCGCAACCGCTGCGCAAGAAGATCGCTGACCTGACCGATCTGCTCGCCAGGGAGGATGCCGACACGACCGAGCTGGTTGCGCGTGCCGGAGGTCGGCGCCCGTCCAGCCCGGTTCCGGATACCTCCGTCCGGAAACGCGACTTCGGTGAAGTCCCGGCAGCGGAGTTGTCGGCGTTGATCAGCGAACTGACCGAGCAGATGCATGTGGCGGCCACAGACCTCCAATTCGAGTTGGCCGCCCGGCTGCGTGACGAGATCTCTGACCTGAAGAAGACGCTGCGGCAGATCCTGGCAGCGACCAGCTAGCGCCGATGTTGGCGCAGGCATGAGCGGCTGAAAGAATGTGTCACTGCCTGATCCTCGATCCGGGCTCGGCAGGGAAGGGTTTGGCATGCATGTGACCACCGAGGTTTGGCTGATCACTATTACCGTGATGGTGGTTCTGCTTGGGATTGACGTGTTCTACATCGGTCGCCGCCCCCATGAACCTTCGATGAAAGAGGCCGGAACGGCGATCGCGGTGTTCTCTGCGCTCGCCGTGGTCTTCGGGATCGCCATCTGGTACGTCGCGGGTGGACGCTATGCGGGGGAGTTCTTCGCCGGTTGGCTGACCGAGTACAGCCTGAGCGTGGACAACCTGTTCATCTTCGTGCTGATCATGGCCAACCTCCGAGTGCCCCGGCAGTTGCAGCAGTTTGCGTTGATGGTCGGCATCATGCTGGCACTGGTCTTCCGCGGGATCTTCATCGGTTTGGGGGCCGCCGCGATTGAGGCTTTCAGTTGGATCTTCTTCGTGTTCGGCGCGTTTCTGATCTACACCGCGGTCAAGCTCTATCTCGACTACCGCAGACCAGACGACGAGGAAGACATCACCGAGAACGCGGTGATGCGATGGGTTCGCAGCACGTTCCCCGCAGCGGACGAGTTTCACGGCACCGCACTGGTGGTGAAGCTCGACGGACGCCGCCTGATCACCCCGATGTTGTTCGTGATCGTCGCTCTCGGCACCACCGATCTGCTGTTTGCGCTGGATTCGATCCCGGCGATCTACGGCCTAACCCAGGAGCCGTACCTGGTGTTCACCGCCAACGTCTTCGCGTTGATGGGCCTTCGCCAGCTCTACTTCTTGATCGGTGGATTGCTGGAGCGGCTGGTGTACCTGTCGGTGGGTCTTTCGGTGATCCTGGCCTTCATCGGGGTCAAGTTGGTGCTGCATGCGCTGCACGAGTACGGCCTGGATGCTCGTTTCGGTTTCGATGCCGAGATCCCGATCTGGCTGTCATTGCTGGTGATCATCGGCACGCTTGCGGTGACCACGGTGGCCAGCCTGGCAGTTGGCAGGCACGACCGGGACGCCACGGGCTCCTGACCGGATAGCCGGCGGGCAGCCTGACGCCCAATGCAGACAACGATGTCAGTGATCGGCGCGGGAATCGCCTAGGCCGGTGGATTGACAGGAAAGATCTCGCCGCTGCCGCGAGCGATCAATTGGGCCGGAACGATCACATGCTCGATTGGAAGGTGGTCGCCGTTCAATCGGCGAAATAGCCGCTCGGCCGCCGCTTCGCCGATAGCGCTGGCGTCCTGGGAGATCACCGTGATGGCTGGCTTCAGCAGATCAGCCAGAGGCAAGTCGTCGAAGCCAATCAGGGCAACTTCGTGCTGGCGTCCCAGGGAGTGAAGCGCGCGCAGCGCGCCCAAGGTGATCAGGTTCTGAGCACTGAAGATGGCAGTCGGGGGGTCTGGTTGGGTGAGCAGTGATCGCACCAGTTGTTCGGCCGCCTCAGCGCCGTGGACGTCGGTGCAGATGGTCGCCTCGCCGGTGGGGATTCCTGCGCGACCCAGCTCCTCCAAGAAGCCGAGCCGTCGCTCGGCGGCGGTGTCGATCGAAACGTTGTCGACAAGCAGGGCAATATGGCGATGCCCGTGGTCGATCAGATGACGGGTGCCAGCTGCGGCGGCAGCCCTGTTATCGCTTGTCACAGCGTCTGCTTTGAGCCCGACCGGGGCTCGGTCGACGAACACCATTGGAATGCCGCGTTCAGCTACGGGCACTAGATAGCTGAGATCCTGTGAGGCCGTGGTGATGATGAGGCCGTCCACTCGGCGCCGCAGGAATTCTGTTACGCCAAGTGCCTCGCGCGCTGGGTCTTCGTCCATGCTGGCGGCCAACACTGAGACTCCGTGGCTGCGGGCTTGAGTCTCCACGGCTCGATGGATGCCGCCGGCGAAGGGGTTGTCGACGCTACTGATGAGCAGTCCGATGGTTCTGGTGCGACCGCCCGCCCGGCGAAGGCTGCCCGCTTGCATGTCGACGTGGTAGTCAAGGGCGGCAACAGCTTCCCATACCCGTTTCGCCATGGCTTCGCTGACGTTGGGCTCGTCGTTGACGACGCGCGAAACGGTCTTGGTGCCCACTCCGGCGAGCAAGGCGACCAAATTACGATGAGCCTCAAGCACCTCGCAGTCTTCGGACTCGCGCTTCCTCTTGTACTAACCGCTTGCAGTTCGGGCGCGGCCCCGTCCACCAGCGGATCTGCAGGTTCGGACCAGATCGTTGTGGGTCTGATCACCAAGACCGAAACCAACCCGTTCTTCGTGAAGATGAAGGAAGGCGCCCAGGCAAAGGCGACCGAGCTTGGCGTGAAGCTGATCACCGGCGCCGGCGCCAAGGATGGCGACAACGAGGGTCAGGTCACCGCGATGGAGAACATGATCAATGCCGGTGCCAAGGGCATCCTGATCACTCCTAGCGATACCAAGGCGATCGTTCCGGAGATTCAGAAGGCGCGCGACAAGGGCATTGTGGTGATCGCCCTCGACACCGCTACCGATCCCCAGAGCGCGACTGACGCGCTCTTTGCCACCGACAACTTCAAGGCTGGCACGCTGATCGGCGAGTGGGCTGCGAAGGCGATGACGGGCAAGACCCCGGTGATCGCAACCCTCGACCTGCAGGCCGGCATCACAGTCGGTGCTCAGCGGCACAACGGCTTCTTGCAGGGCATGGGGTTGGTTTCCGGCCTCAGTGGCACGACTACCGACTTGGCTGCGCCGAAGCAGGTCGTCTGTGCCCAGGACACCCATGGTGACCAGACCGAGGGTCAGGCGGCGATGGAGACCTGTTTGCAGGGCCACGCCGACATCAACCTGGTTTACACGATCAACGAGCCCGCAGCCTTCGGTGCGTATACCGCGCTGAAGAACGCAGGCAAGGAGAAGGACGTGACCATTGTGTCTGTTGACGGTGGCTGCCAGGGTGTTCAGGGTGTGGTGGACGGCAAGATCGCTGCCACTTCGCAGCAGTACCCGTTGAAGATGGCCTCCCTCGGTGTTGAGGCGATCGTGGGCTACGCCAAGAGCGGCACCAAGCCCTCCGGCTACACCGACACCGGTGTCACTTTGATCACTGACAAGGCCCAGGCGGGCGTTGACAGCAAGGATTCCGCTTTCGGTGTTGCCAACTGTTGGGGCACCAAGTAGTCGACTGAACGGAGGCGGCGGCAGTCAGTTTGGCTGCCGCCGCCGACCACTACTGAAAGGTTTGAGATACCGATGAGCTCAGCGCAGAGCCCGGCCGCCGGCACCCGCCTAGGCGTAATGTCATCCCCAATCCTGAAGACCGTCCGGTCTTCTCCCATTCTTGGACCGCTCGCAGCACTGTTGCTGGTTTGCATCGTGTTCGCGATCGCAGCGCCCAAGTTCCTCTCTGGTGACACCTTCTCTCTGATTCTTCAGCAGGTGATGGTGGTTGGTGTGCTCGCCATCGGACAGACGATGGTCATCATCACCACCGGTATCGACCTGTCCTGTGGAATGGTGATGGGTCTGGCGGGCCTGTTCACGGCCAGCATGGCTGTGCGATCTGGTCTGCCCCCGCTGGCAGCGGTGTTACTCGGCATCGGCGTCGGCGTCGGCGTCCTGTTCGGCGCATTGAACGGCGCCTTGGTCACCGGCATCGGGCTTCCCGCTTTCATCGTGACCCTGGGCACGATGAATATCGCGTGGGCCCTGAAGCACATCTACAGCACCTCCACGATCACGATTCCGGCATCGATGAGCCAGCTCACCTTCCTCGGCTCGCCGATAAAGATAGGCAGCATCGAGCTTCCGCCACCCGGGATCTTCTTGATGCTGCTGCTTTACGTGTTGGCGTGGTTCTTGATGAAGTACACAGCGCCAGGGCGTTCGGTCTACGCCGTCGGTGACAACATTGAGGCGGCGCGGCTTTCTGGGCTGAATACAAAGCGGATCCTGATGGGTGTCTACAGCGTTGCGGGTTTGACCTACGGACTGGCGGCGATGCTCCAGGTCGCTCGGGTACAGGTGGGCGACCCGAATGCAGGCGAGTCTTCGGGCACCAATATGGATGCCATCACCGCAGTCGTTATTGGCGGCACCAGCCTGTTCGGCGGTCGGGGAAACATGGTTGGGACCCTTGTCGGTGTGCTGATCGTGGGCGTGCTTCGCGCCGGCCTGCAGCTGATGGGCGTTCAGCCGACTTATCAGGTTCTGGTCACCGGCGTGCTGGTGATCGCCGCCGTGTCGGTCGATCAGCTCACCCACCGCAAGTAAGGACGAAGCTATGACCTCCGAAGTCGCCGTGCAGGCATTACTTGAGATGAAGGGGATCGGCAAGTCCTTCCCCGGGGTGAAGGCTTTGGAAGGGGTGGACCTCACTATCAGGCAAGGCCAGGTGCACGCCCTGTTGGGCGAGAACGGGGCCGGCAAGTCGACCCTGATCAAGATCCTTTCCGGTGCCTACTCCCGCGATGAGGGTGAGATCTATTTCGACGGCGAGCGAGTAGACATCAGGAATCCTGGAGATGCCGAGCGGATCGGCATCTCCACGATCTACCAGGAGTTCAATCTGGCTTCGCACATGACGGTGGCTGAGAACATCTTCTTGGGCCACCTTCCCACCAAAGCCGGTCGGGTTGACTGGGCCGCTGTGCGGTCTCGCTCGCGGGAACTACTCGATAGCCTGGAAGTCAGCCTTGATGTGGATACGCTCACTGGTTCCTTGTCTGTGGCCCAACAGCAGATGGTTGAGATCGCCAAGGCGCTCAACCGCAACACCCGACTATTGGTGATGGACGAGCCTTCGGCGGTGTTGGGTGAGAAGGACATCGACAACCTGTTCGCGGTGGTGCGTCGGTTGCAGGCCACGGGGATCGGCATCATCTATATCTCCCACCGATTGAAGGAGATCTTCGAGCTTGCCGATGAGGTGACCGTGCTGAAGGACGGACGCTACGTGGGGACCAGGCAGCTGAGCGAGGTCGACATGGACGACCTGGTGAAGCTGATGATCGGCCGGGACCTCGAGGACGTCTACCCCAAGCGGAACTCCGCCCCCGGCGAAGTGGTACTGGAGGTTTCCAATCTGGCCCAGGCGCATTTGGCCAGGGACGTCTCCTTCAGCCTGCGAGCCGGTGAGATCGTTGGATTCGCAGGCATCACCGGATCCGGCCGCACCGAGGTGGCGCGGGTGCTGTTTGGGGCGGACAAGCCCACTGCCGGCGAAATGAAGCTGTTCGGGAAGCCGTATCGGCCAAGGTCTCCCCGGGATGCCATCGATCAGGGCTTGGCGGTGGTGACTGAAGACCGCAAACGTCTGGGCCTGCTACTCAAGCTGCAGGTGTATTTCAACGTGACGGTGGCCGGGCTCGACCGGCTGAGCCGGTTCGGCGTACTGCAGTTGCGCCAGGAACGGTCCCTGGTGGCCAAGTGGATCGAAAATCTGCGGATCAAGACCCCTTCGGCGGACTTCATGGTGGTCAACATGAGCGGTGGCAATCAGCAGAAGGTGGTGTTGGCGCGATGGCTGAGTCTCGGTATCAAGGTGTTCATCTTGGACGAGCCGACCCGCGGAATCGACGTCGGCAGCAAGTCGGAGATCTACCAGATCATGGCTGATCTGGCCGATCTCGGGGTGGCGATCATCATGATTTCCTCGGAGCTTCCCGAAGTGCTGGGCATGAGCGATCGCATCCTGGTGATGCGGGACGGAAAGATCGCCGCTGACCTGAGCCGGGAAGAGGCTAGCGAGGAGCGAGTGATGCACTATGCCGTGGGCCGATTGGATGAGGTGGCATGAGTCAGGTCAATCTCATCGCGACCATGCAGGTCGCCAGTGCGGTTCGCACCCAGGTGGTCGAACTGTTGGTGGATTATGGCCGTCAGGTGCGGACCGAGCCCGGAAATCTGCGTTTCGAGAGCTACCTGGATCGCAGCAGTGGTGCTTTGGTTGTGGTCGAGAGGTACGCCGATGCGGCCGCCTTTGAGGCGCATCTGGCGCAGCCCGAGAACGGCGCCTTCAACGCTGCGCTGGCGGTGGTGTCCGGAGGTGCATCGGTCCTGCAGCTGCTCGATGTTGTGGACTGACCGGACCTCGGGCCGCTGCTGAGCCTGATCAGCCGAGTAGTGGCAGTCGCAGGTCTTCGGCGCCTGCCACTACTTCGGGCCCGGCTCGGCCGACGAGCCAGGCCCACAGCTGGGCATCGGAGCCCTGAACCCGCATCGGCTCATCGGTGCCCATGCCGATGGTGGCAGTGAGGCTGTAGCCGGTGAGTTCCATGGTGGGCACGTTGGCGTTGCGCAGGCGGAAAAGTGCCCAGCGGAGCAGCCACTCGGCTGGCTCCGCCGCCAACTCTGTGACAGCGAAACCGCAGTTGAGATCCAACAGATGGACCTCAACCTCGTGCAGGCGCGCCAGCGGCAGCGCCGACAGCAGCAGGGCAGCTCCGTCCAGTTGCACCGGAGGCGTCCAGTCCGTGACAGTGTCAATGGTGTTCTGCAGGGCTCCGGCGGCGCCATCGAGATCGATCTGTAGTTCCAGACCCGTTCGATCTGCGCCGAGTTCGAGGTCGCGACGACGCTCGCCGACGTCAGGGAGTTCAGGTTGGGGCGCGCCAGCGAGGATCGCGTTCAGCACCGTCCGGAAATAGTCGGCGTTGCGGGCCAGGTGGGTGGCAACGTGCGCGCGCGACCAGCCCGGCAAGAGCGCAGGCTGATGCCACTCATCCTCGGTAAGGGCGATGGTGTAACCAAGCAGTCGCTGGGTCGCCTCGGTCTTCCACCGATGCACATCCGCCACCGGAACCGTTCCGGGGTACAGGCTCATGTAGGCAAACCTAGGGCCAACTATGCCTGCGGGCCAACCGGTGGACCAGAGAATGTCACTGCCACCATCTAGCATGAACGACGTGAATGACCGCCTGATCGTCCGTGGCGCCCGCGAGCACAACCTTCGCAACGTCAACCTTGACCTGCCCAGAGATTCGATGATTGTGTTCACCGGGTTGTCCGGGTCGGGCAAGTCGAGCCTGGCCTTCGACACCATCTTCGCCGAGGGTCAGCGCCGCTACGTCGAGAGTCTCTCGGCTTATGCCCGGCAGTTCCTTGGCCAGATGGACAAACCTGATGTGGACTTCATCGAGGGCCTCTCGCCGGCGGTCTCCATCGATCAGAAGTCGACCAGTCGCAACCCGCGCTCCACGGTGGGCACCATCACCGAGATCTATGACTATCTGCGGCTGCTCTATGCCCGCGCCGGCCAACCCCACTGTGTTGAATGCGGAGAGGTGATCGCCCGCCAATCGCCCCAACAGATCGTTGATCGGTTGCTGGGCCTGCCCGAAGGCACCCGATTCCAGGTGCTGGCTCCGGTGGTTCGCGGCCGCAAGGGCGAGTACGTCGACCTGTTTCGGCAGCTCGCTGGGCAAGGCCTCTCGCGGGTGCGCGTGGACGGCGAGATGCATCAGCTGGTTACGCCGCCGACGCTGGATAAGCAGAAGAAGCACTCGATCGAGGTGATCGTCGATCGACTGGCAATCAAGGATTCGGTCAAACGACGCCTCACCGACTCGGTGGAGACCGCACTGAGCCTTGCCGGTGGAATTCTTACCATCGATTTCGTCGACAGGGCGGCCTCCGATCCGCAGCGGGAGCGTGGCTTCTCCGAGAGGCTGGCCTGCCCCAACGGGCACGACGTCGCCATCGAGGAGCTCGAGCCGCGGCAATTCTCCTTCAATGCGCCGTGGGGGGCGTGTCCGGCCTGCTCAGGACTGGGTACTCGAATGGAAGTCGATCCTGAGTTGGTCATTCCCGATACCAGTAAGAGCCTCGCCGGCGGCGCCATCTCGATCTGGACGACTCCCTATGTGGCCGGATTCTTCCAGAACATCTTCGCCGCCCTGTCCGATCAGGAGGGATTCGGCCTCGACACTCCTTGGGAGCAACTGCCCGAGCGGATTCAACGGTTGCTTCTGATGGGTATTCCAGGCCAAGTGACGGTGCACAGCCGCTCTCGGCATGGTCGCGAGCACACCTACCGGGCCAAGTACGAAGGTGCGCTTCCTTACGTTCGTCGTCGGCACGCCGAGGCGGAGTCAGACAATGCCAGGGAGCGCTACGCGGGCTATATGCGCGAGGTTCCCTGCCTCACCTGCAATGGGGCCAGGCTGAAGCCGTCCTCGCTCGCGGTGAGCGTGAGTGGGAAGAACATCGCCGAAGTGGCGAATCTCAGCATCGCCGAGCTCGCGGTGTTCATGGGATCGCTGGTGTTGGGGGAGCGTGAAGCCAAAATTGCCGAACGGCTGGTGAAGGAGATCAACGAGCGACTGCGGTTCCTGTTGGATGTCGGTCTGGATTACCTCAGCTTGTCGCGGACGGCGGGGAGCCTGTCCGGTGGCGAAGCACAGCGAATCCGCCTCGCAACCCAGATCGGTTCCGGCTTGGTCGGGGTGCTGTATGTCCTGGACGAGCCATCCATCGGTCTGCACCAGCGCGACAATCACCGCTTGATCGAGACGCTGCTGCGGTTGAAGGCGCTGGGCAACACCTTGATCGTGGTCGAGCACGATGAAGACACCATCAGGTCCGCTGACTGGGCGGTGGACATCGGTCCCGGGGCCGGCGAACACGGCGGTGAGGTGGTCGTTTCGGGCCCGGTGGCTGAACTACTGTCTCACCCGACTTCGCTCACCGGCGCTTACCTATCCGGGCGGCGAATCATTCCGATGCCGGCCACCAGGCGAGCGTCCACTGGGAATGCCGTGACTGTTCACGGCGCCACCGAGCACAACCTGCAAGATGTCACGGTCAGTTTCCCGCTCGGCCAATTCGTCGCAGTCACCGGGGTCTCGGGGTCGGGAAAGTCGTCGTTGGTGAACGCCATCCTCTATACCGCCTTGTCCAAGAAGATCTACGGATCCAAGGCCGTGCCAGGGCATCACCGCTCAATCACTGGAGTCGAGCACATCGACAAGAGCATCCATGTCGATCAGTCGCCGATCGGTCGCACTCCACGGTCGAACCCGGCCACCTACACCGGGGTGTTCGACCGCGTGCGCAAGCTCTTCGCTGAGACGCCGGAGGCCAAAGTTCGCGGCTACCTGCAGGGCCGATTCTCTTTCAACGTCAAAGGTGGACGTTGCGAAAACTGCGCCGGCGAGGGCAATATCAAAATCGAGATGAACTTCCTGCCTGACGTCTATGTGCCCTGTGAGGTGTGCCACGGCGCCCGCTACAACCGGGAGACCCTCGAGGTTCACTACAAGGGCAAGACCATCTCCGAGGTACTGGACATGCCGATCGAGGACGCGTTGGAGTTTTTTGCGCCGATCGAGGCGATCGCTCGGCACCTGCGCACTCTGGTGGATGTCGGACTTGGCTACGTTCGCCTTGGACAGCCGGCGACCACCCTTTCCGGCGGTGAGGCGCAGCGGGTGAAGCTGGCCGCCGAATTGCAGAAGCGGTCGACCGGGCGCACTTTCTATGTGCTGGACGAACCAACTACCGGGTTGCACTTCGAGGACATTCGCAAGCTGCTGGAGGTGTTGCAGTCGCTCGTTGACAAGGGCAACACCGTGGTAGTGATCGAGCACAACCTTGACGTGATCAAGGCTGCCGACTGGGTAATCGACCTTGGCCCGGAGGGTGGTTCCCGGGGAGGCTTGGTGATCGCCGAGGGGACGCCGGAGGACGTGGCCGCCAACCCAGATTCGTATACCGGAGCCTTCCTGAGCCAGGTGCTGGCCGCACACCCTGCCGTGGGTGCCGAGCAACCGGCACTGTTGGTCAGCTAGTCCGGCCCCTGTACTCGGCAGTGATCTGCGGCGCAGTCAGCTGACAGTAATGGTGTCGCCCGACACGACCAGGGTGGCCTTCGCCAGTGCCTTGGTGGCGGGACCGGTGAGCACGGAGCCGTCCGTCAGGGAGTAGCTGGAGCCGTGGCGTCCGCACACGATTGCAGTGGTGCTCACCTGCTGCACCGGAAGGTTCTGGTGCGTGCACAGGTTACTGAATGCTTCGTATTTGCCAGCACTGGGTTGGGTCACCACGAACCGACCCACGATCTTGCCCGAACCCACCGGAATGTCGGTGGTCTTGACCGTTACCGGACCGCTGTCGGCGCCGCTCCCTGATGTGGCGGTGCAGCCAAGGCAGAAGGCCAAGGTCGATCCGCCAACTGCGGCCAAGACCGCGCGACGGGAGAGTTGGTCTTGCGTCATCGCTTCCTCCGGGCTCGTTCCAACAATGCTAAGCCTGTCCCCAGCGGTGGCACCGCTGGGCGGCACCAATGCTTATCCGAAGCGACGATCCGCCTTGGCGTTGAACCGGAAAGGTCCCGGACTCATCGGCAGCCGTCGGCCGTTGTCCGGAGTGGCCACCGGCTGAGCGGACAGGGCCTGGGCCGGCTCGCGTCGATCTGTGGGCGGAGGTATCTATGCTGGCTGCTGTGTTGATCTGGGTGCGCCGTGGCTGATCCGGCCAGCTATCGTCCGGCGCCCGGAACCATCCCCACCGGTCCGGGGGTCTACCGCTTCGCCGACGCCGAAGGCCGAGTGATCTATGTCGGCAAGGCGATCAACCTGCGTCAGCGGCTCAGCTCCTATTTCGGCGATCCGTCGGCGTTGCACTTCCGCACCCAAACCATGGTTCGTACCGCTGCGAGCGTCGACTGGACGCTGGTGCGTAACGAGTTGGAGGCGTTGCAGCTGGAGTACTCCTGGATCAAGCAGTACGACCCAAGGTTCAACATCAAATACCGCGACGACAAGTCCTATCCGTGGGTGGCGGTCACCTGGGGTGACGAGTTTCCCAGGGTGTTCGTCGGCAGAGGGGCCAAGCGCAAACCCAACCGGTATTTCGGCCCCTACGCCCAAGCCTGGGCGATTCGGCAGACCCTGGATTCGCTGCTGCGGGTGTTTCCGATGCGTTCCTGCACCCAAGGGGTGTTCAACAGCGCTCGGGCTTCTGGACGTCCGTGTCTGCTGGGCTATATCGGTAAGTGCGCTGCGCCGTGCGTGGGCAGGATCACCGCCGAAGACCACCGGGAGGTGGTGGAGGGCCTGTGCGAATTCCTGGCCGGTCGTACCAGTTCCCTGGTCAAGGGGCTGGAGGCCGACATGTTCGTGGCCTCAGCCAGGCAGGAATTCGAGCGCGCCGCCGTACTCCGTGACCGGTTGGCGGCGTTGAAACAGGCTTCTGAGCAGAACGCGATCGTGCTCGGCGACGGCACCGATGCCGATGTCGTGGCGTTGGCCACCGATCCGTTGGAAGTGGCGGTGCAGGTATTCCACGTTCGCGATGGCCGTATTCGAGGCGAGCGCGCCTGGGTGGCAGAACGCAGTGACGACGGCACCGAAGGCGACTTGCTGGAGCACTTCCTGTTGCAGCTGTATGCGGAATCTGGCGATGTCATCCCGCCTGCGGTGTTGTTGCCGCAGCAACCGGCCTCCGGTGAGGTGTTGATGCAGTTGCTCAGCGAGGAGCGTGGATCGAAGGTTCGGTTGAAGGTGCCCAAGCGTGGTGACAAGGCCGCCCTGCTGGAAACTGCCGGCCGAAACGCCGCTGACGTCTTGGCGCTGCACAAGCTACGCCGCGCGAGTGATCTGTCCACCCGCAACCAGGCCCTGGCAGAGCTGCAGACTGCCCTGGACCTGCCCCAAGTGCCGCTGCGCATCGAGTGCTACGACATCTCGCATACCCAGGGCACCGAGGTGGTCGCCTCGATGGTGGTCTTCGAGGACGGGCTGGCCCGCAAGAGCGAATACCGCAGGTTCGTGATCCGCACGGTCGAGGGTTCCAACGATGTCGGGGCGATGCGCGAAGTGATCACCCGGCGGTTCCGTCGGTTGTTGGAGGAGCGCGCCGAGCCTGATCAGGTCGTCAGCGGCCCGCTGCTGATCGATCCAGATACCGGTGTGCCGCGAAAGTTCGCCTACCTGCCCGCGCTGGTGGTGGTCGATGGTGGTGCGCCACAGGTGGCTGCTGCAGCGCAGGCGATGGCTGCGCTTGGGATCACTGATGTGGCGCTGTGCGGGCTGGCCAAACGGCTGGAGGAGGTCTGGCTTCCCGGCGAGGAGTACCCGCTGATCCTGCCAAGAGCCAGCGAATCGCTTTATCTGTTGCAACGGGTTCGTGACGAGGCACACCGCTTCGCCATTACCCATCACCGCAGTCGCCGTAGTGCTGCCATGGTCGAATCGGTGCTGGATGATGTGCCGGGCCTGGGCGAACTGCGCCGCAAGGCGTTGCTGAAGCACTTTGGATCCTTACGCAAACTCCGTCGGGCGACCGCTCAGCAGATTGGTGAGGTTGCCGGAATCGGGCCGCGCACGGCCGACGCAATAAGGGCGGCGTTGGCCGCTGAGGTGCCCGAGCCTGGCGTGAATCTCACCACCGGTGAAGTGATTGAGGACTGATGAGGGCCGCCGAGGCGGAATAATGGCGCTATGACTGAGTCAGGAGTGCCAACACGGTTGTTGGTGATCACCGGCCTTTCCGGCGCCGGACGCCGCACAGCGGGGCACACCTTGGAGGATCTGGGCTGGTTCGTGGTCGACAACCTGCCGCCCAGCCTGCTGCCGAAACTCATCGCAGTGTGTCGAGAGCGCGGTTTCGAGCGCGTCGCTGTGGTGCTCGACGTTCGCTCCCGCTCCGAATTCGACCAATTGCCGGCAGCTTTCGAAGCTCTTCACCAGCAGCAGGTGGTGCGGGAGATCCTGTTTCTAGAAGCCAGCGACGAGGTGATCGTTCGGCGTCAGGAATCGGTACGCCGGCCGTTGCCATTGCAGGGTTCGGGTCGCCTTCTCGACGGAGTCCACCGTGAGCGAGTGCTGCTGGGCGACTTGCGGGCCAGTGCCGACCTGGTGATCGACACCACCTCGATCAACATCCATCAGCTATCGGCTCGGGTAGCGAAGGCGTTCGCCGCCGAAGCGGCCAACGGGTTGCGTTTCACCTTGATGTCGTTTGGATTCAAGCACGGCATTCCCATCGATGCCGACGTGGTCCTGGACGTCCGGTTCCTGCCGAATCCCCACTGGGTACCGGCATTACGTCCGCAGACCGGCCTGTCGAAGCCGGTCTCGGATTATGTGCTCGGCCAACCCGACGCGGAGCCCTTCATTTCCCATGTGGCCAGCCTGATCGAACTGGTCGGTCCCGGCTTCCTGCGCGAAGGCAAACGTCACGCCACGGTGGCGGTCGGCTGTACTGGTGGCAAGCACCGTTCGACCGCGATCGTGGAGGAACTCGGCAGGCGGCTGACCGTGAGCGGCCAGTCGGTCGGCATCATTCACCGGGATCTAGGGCTGGAGTGAGCTCGTTTTGTCCACTGCCTTCTGTGGTCGCCCTCGGGGGCGGACACGGGCTTTCCGCGAGTCTGACAGCCCTTCGGCAGCTCACCACTCGGCTGACCGCCATCGTCACGGTCGCCGATGATGGCGGGTCCTCTGGGCGGTTGCGCCATGAGTTCCCGATTCTGCCCCCCGGCGATCTTCGGATGGCGTTGGCCGCACTGTGTGGCGACGACGAAGTGGGAAGGGCGTGGGCTTCGGTCCTGCAGTTCCGCTTTCCTGGAGAAGGCCCGCTGGGTGGGCATTCAATCGGCAATCTGCTCATCGCGGGTTTGTGGCAGCAGTTGGCCGATCCGGTAGCCGGACTGGACATGGTCGCCGCGATGCTGCACGTGGAAGGTCGGGTGCTGCCGATGGCGGCGGTGCCGCTGGTGATCGAGGCTGACGTGATTGGGGCAGATTCGGCCCATCCTGACGAGCGGACCGTGGTGGTCGGGCAGGAGGAAGTCGCCCTTGCCACGGGCGAGATCGCTGATGTCCGGCTGGTGCCGGCCAATCCTCCCGCTGAGCCCGAGGCGCTGGCTGCGGTGGCGCAGGCCGACTACATCGTGCTAGGCCCGGGATCCTGGTACTCCTCGGTGATCCCACATCTGCTGGTTCCCGAGCTCGCTGCAGCAATCGAAGCCAGCACCGCGCGCCGCATCCTCACCTTGAATCTGGTCCCTACTGAGGATGAGACCCCGGCCTACACCGCCTCCAGGCACATCGAGGTGTTGGCCGAGCACGCGCCGGGACTACGGCTGGACACGGTGGTGGCCGATCCGAGCTTCGCCGACGGTGACTTGCATCTGGAGACTTATGTACGATCCCTGGGCGCGGAGTTGGTGGTGGCGCCGGTTCGGATGAGAGACGGCTCGGCCCGGCACGACCCGCATCTGTTGACCTCGGTCTACGCGGGGATCATGGGTCTGTAGGCTATGGCCCACCCCGACCAGCAAAGCCAGAAAGGCAGCCCACGACGATGGCGATGACGCAGCAGGTGAAAGCCGAGCTGGCCACCCTTGAAGTGACCAAACCTGAGCTGCGCAAGGCCGAAGTGGCTTCTCTGCTCAGGTTCGCCAACGGCCTCCACATCGCTGGTGGCCGGATCGTGGTTGAGGCCGAGTTGGATACCGGGGGAGCAGCGCGTCGGCTGCGTACGGCAATTGCGGAGTTGTTCGGTTTCACAGCCGATTTCGTGGTGATCACCGGCAGCGGTCTGCGCCGAGGTACCAGGTATGTCGTCCGATTGATTCGGGATGGAGAGTCGCTGGCTCGCCAGACTGGCCTGATCGACCAAAGGGGGCGTCCGGTGCGCGGGCTGCCGGTCCAGGTGGTTGGCGGCGGCGTCGATGTTTCGGTGGCGGCCTGGCGTGGAGCCTTTTTGGCTCACGGCTCCCTCACCGAGCCTGGACGTTCGATGGCGCTGGAGGTCACCTGTCCCGGTTCGGAGGCTGCGCTGGCCCTGGTGGGGGCTGCCCGACGCCTGGGTATTGCGTCGAAGGCCCGCGAAGTGCGAGGCGTGGATCGGGTGGTGATCCGCGACGGCGACGCGATTTCGGCGATGCTCACCAGGATGGGGGCACACGAGTCGGTGTTGGCGTGGGAAGACCGTCGGATGCGTCGAGAGGTGCGAGCCTCAGCGAATCGCCTGGCGAACTTCGACGATGCCAATCTTCGCCGCTCGGCGCGTGCTGCGGTGGCAGCCGGTGCCCGGGTGAAGCGAGCCTTGGAGATTCTTGGCGACGACGTGCCTGACCACCTGCTGGAGGCGGGACGGCTGCGCCTGGAGCACAAACAGGCTAGCTTGGAAGAGTTGGGTGGGTTGCATGTGCCGCCGCTGACCAAGGATGCGGTCGCTGGCCGGATTCGCCGGTTGCTGGCCACCGCCGACAAGAAGGCCGCCGAGCTGGGCATCCCCAACACCGAAGCTGTACTCAGTCCCGACATGTTGGACGACCGCGACTGAACCGTAAGACGGTTTCGCGAATCGGGTTGCCCGCTGATCCACCCGGTAGGGTAGAGCCGTATCCGGTTGGGCCGCCCCATGCACCTCCGGACAACCGTTAACGAAGGAGATTCGCTCAACATGACAGTGAAGGTAGGCATCAACGGCTTCGGCCGGATCGGCCGTAACTACTTCCGTGCACTGGTCGCCGCTGGCGCCGACCTGGAAGTCGTTGCCGTCAACGACCTCACCGACAACAAGACTCTCGCTCAGCTGCTGAAGTACGACTCGATCCTGGGTCGCTTCCCGGGTGAGGTCACCGCCGACGAGACCGCCCTGTACGTCGACGGCAAGCAGATCAAGGCATTCGCGGAGAAGGATCCGGCGAACCTCCCCTGGGGTGAGCTGGGCGTGGATATCGTGATTGAGTCCACCGGCTTCTTTACCGACGCCACCAAGGCCAAGGCTCACCTCGATGCGGGCGCCAAGAAGGTGCTCATCTCCGCTCCGGCGAAGAACGAGGACATCACCATCGTGATGGGTGTCAACCACGAGCTGTATGACCCGGCCGCGCACAACATCATTTCCAACGCTTCCTGCACCACCAACTGCCTGGCCCCCATGGCCAAGGCGCTGAATGACGGCATCGGCATCGTCAAGGGCCTGATGACCACCATCCACGCTTACACCCAGGACCAGAACTTGCAGGACGCTCCGCACAAGGATCTGCGTCGCGCTCGCGCCGCCGCCCTGAACATCGTCCCGACCACCACTGGTGCGGCCAAGGCCGTTGCTCTGGTGCTGCCGGAGTTGAAGGGCAAGCTGGACGGCTACGCGTTGCGGGTGCCGATTGCGACCGGTTCGGTCACTGACCTCACCTTCGAGGCCTCTCGTGAGACCTCCATCGAGGAGATCAACGCCATCGTCAAGGCTGCTGCGGAAGGCCCGCTGAAGGGCATTCTGGAATACAACACCGATCCGATCGTCAGTAAGGACATCGAGACCTACCCGTTGTCCTGCATCTTCGACGCGCCGCTGACCAAGGTCATTGGCAACCAGGTGAAGGTTGTCGGCTGGTACGACAACGAGTGGGGCTACTCCAACCGGCTGGTCGACCTGACTGTGCTGGTGGGTTCGAAGCTCTGACCAACCCATTCCCAAAAACGAACGATCGGGCCGGCTCGCGTATCAACGCGGGTCGGCCCGACGTGGTTAATCCCAATGAAGAGAAAGGCTGTCTGTGAAGTCTGTAGATGACCTCGGAGACCTACGAGGCAAGCGGGTCCTGATCCGCTGCGATTTCAATGTGCCCCTCGATGGCGAAACCATCACCGATGATGGTCGAATCAAGGCCGCACTACCTACCCTGATCAAGCTCCGTGACGGCGGTGCGAAGGTGGTCGTGATGGCCCACCTCGGTCGCCCCAAGGGCACAGTGAAGCCGGAGTTTTCGCTGGCTCCGGTGGCCAAGCGCCTGGCTGAATTGCTCGGTTCGAAAGTGGCCCTGGCCGCAGATGTGGTTGGCGAGAGTGCCTTGGCCACGGTGGCTTCCTTGACCGACGGCGATATCGCCTTGCTGGAGAACGTCCGCTACGAGCCGGCCGAGGAGTCCAAGGACGAAGCCGAGCGGGCTGCGTTGGCCGCCAAGTACGCCGCTCTTGGGGACGTATTCGTCTCTGATGGCTTCGGCGTGGTGCATCGCAAGCAGGCTTCGGTCTACGACGTGGCCAAGCTGCTCCCGAACGCTGCCGGCTATCTGGTGGCCAAGGAGGTCGAGGTGCTGAAGTTGCTCACCGTGACCCCCGCGCGCCCCTACGTCGTGGTGCTGGGCGGAGCAAAGGTGGCCGACAAGTTGGCCGTCATCGACAACCTGCTGAAGGCCGCCGACATTTTGATCGTGGGCGGTGGCATGGCCTACACCTTCTTGAAGTCGAAGGGCTTCGAAGTGGGTACTTCGCTGCTGGACGCCGAGAAGGTCGATGTGGTGGGCCAGTACCTGGTTGAGGCTGCGGTGGCCGGGAAGCAGCTATTGCTGCCCACTGACGTGGTGGTCACGCCGGCGTTCGGGCCTGACGGTCCCGCAACGGTGGTGGCCGCGGATGCCATCCCGGCCGATCAGATGGGGTTGGACATTGGCCCGATGACTCGCGAGGTGTTCGCCGAGGCGATTCATGGCGCCAAGACGGTCTTCTGGAACGGGCCGATGGGTGTTTTCGAAATGGAACTGTTCGCTGCGGGCACCAAGGCCGTGGCCAAGGCGCTGACCGAGACCGACGGCTTCACCGTGGTCGGTGGTGGCGATTCCGCTGCTGCCGTGCGTCAGTTGGGGTTCGTCGACAGTCAGTTCGGTCACATTTCGACCGGTGGCGGCGCGTCCCTTGAATACCTGGAGGGCAAAGAACTGCCCGGCCTGGCTGTACTTGAAGAGGAGAACTGAGATGGCTCGCACGCCGCTGATGGCCGGCAACTGGAAGATGAACCTGAACCACGTTGAAGCCGCTGGTCTGGTGCAGAAGCTGGCCTGGACGCTGAAGGACTTCCACTACGACGAGACGTTGTCCGAGGCGGCGGTGATCGTGCCGTTCACCGACATCCGTTCGGTGCAGACCATCATCGAGGGCGACAAGCTCCCGCTTAAGTGGGGAGCTCAGGACGTTTCGGTGCATGCGTCCGGCGCCTACACCGGCGAGGTTTCGGTCGACATGCTGGCCAAGCTGAACTGCGCTTACGTGGTGGTTGGACACTCGGAGCGCCGGGAGTACCACGGTGAGACCGACGCGTTGATCGGGGAGAAGGCCAAGGTGGTCTTCGCAGCCGGGATGACTCCGATCATCTGCTGTGGCGAAGTGCTCGAGATTCGCAAGGAGAGCATTCACGTGCCCCACGTGCTGGCCCAGGTGACCGAATGCCTGGCCCCGCTCACTGCCGACCAGGTCGCAGCTGCGGTGATCGCCTACGAGCCGGTGTGGGCCATCGGCACCGGCGAGGTGGCGACTCCCGCGGATGCTCAGGAGGTCTGCGGTGCTATCCGTGGCTATGTCGCCGAGGCGTTCGGTGCGGCCGCAGCCGAGGCCGTCCGGATCCAGTACGGCGGCTCGGTGAAGGCCAGCAATGTGGTCGAGATCATGGCCCAGCCCGATGTTGACGGGGCCCTTGTCGGCGGTGCGAGCCTGAACGCCGAGGAGTTCGCCAAGATCGTCATGTACTATTCCGCGAACTGATCTGGATCATTCGGAGCGTCGGTCGGGGGCACCCCGGCCGACGTTTCGGCTGATTGGGGCAACCTGAGTTAGGATTCTCGGCGTGATTGTACTAACGATGACCTGGCCGATCATGTCCCTCTCGGTGGTGCTCATCCTGACCAGCATCGTGTTGGCACTTTTCATCCTGCTCCACAAGAGTCGTGGCGGTGGCATGTCCGACCTGTTCGGCGGTGGCATGTCGACCGGTATGGGTGGCACGTCGGTGGCGGAGCGTAACCTGGATCGGTTGACCATCATCATCGGTGTGGTTTGGTTGGCGAGCATCATCGGTTTGTTGGTGCTGTATCGGTATTTCCCCGATTTCGGGACGCTTGGATGAGGCCTGGCCTCTTCTTCACAAGGGAGCACTCAGTTGGTTGGTGGTAGCGCCATCCGGGGCAGCAGAGTCGGGGCCGGCCCGATGGGCGAGGCCGAACGCGGTGACTCAGCCCCTCGGCTATACGTTTCCTATTTCTGCGCGAACCGGCACGAGACCCGTCCGGCTTTCGCTGCAGAGGCGGTGGTTCCGGAGTCGTGGGACTGCCCACGCTGTGGGCTCCCGGCGAATCTGGATTCGGAGAACCCGCCGCCCCCGCCCAAGATTCAGCCTTACAAGACCCATTTGGCCTATGTGAAAGAACGTCGCAGTGACGACGAGGCCGTGGCGATTCTGGCTGAGGCTTTGGAGTCGCTGCGTGCGCGGCGCGCGGCCGGCGAAGTTATCTACTAAGCGATCGAGTCCACGCGGTTCGCTGATCCTGTCGGCGGACCGCCTATTCGAGGCACTCGAAATAGGGGAGATCGGCAGCCGAGGCGTCATCCAGCATCCAGATCGTGCGATCGCGCCCAGCCACCCGAGCTGCTGGGAGCGCCGCATCTCCACCCAATGCGTGAGCAACCGCCGTGGCCTTGTCCGCGCCGGCCACCAACAGCCAGATCTGTGCTGAGGTGTTGATTCGGGAAATCGTGAGGCTGATCCGCTCCGGCGGTGGCTTGGGGGCGTCGCTGACTCCGATGACCGGCTGGTTGGTCGACTCTGCGGAGGGGTGGTCGGGGAAGATCGAGGCGACGTGACCGTCCGGACCCATACCCAGCAGGCACAGGTCGAAGGTGGTGTCGCCGAGTTCCTTGGCATAGGTGGCCGCAGAGGCTGCCGCGTCCACCGTGCCATCTGCGCTGGGCATCGGATGGGTGTGGGCCGGATCGACCGAGAACGCGCTGGCCAGTAGGGCCAGGACCGGGCCGGCATTTCGCTGGGGGTCTTCGGTCGGCAAGAAACGTTCGTCGGACCACCACAACTCCAGTCGGGAGGTGTCCAGGTCCGATCCTGGTACCAGTTTGCTGAATTCCGCGTAGGTGGCCATCGCGATCCGCCCGCCGGCCAGGCAGAGCTGCGGAGTCCTGCCATCGGCCTGGAGCCCGATAAGCGTGGTCAATAGACGCTTTGCGGTACGGACAGCGAGGTCATCCGCATCCTCGTGGCGTACCACTTGCACCATTGGCATGGTCATTTGGTCAACTCCGCCTCGCCGATACTGGTTCGATCATCGAACCAGAGCCGCCATGGTACCGGCACCGGTGTGGTGGGCGTCCAATCTGAGCCTTGGCTGTGCGCCATTGGCCCAGAGATGAGCTACTCGGCCCCTGGCGGAGGGCCGAGTAGTTTAAATCATTGGTACGGATCAGGGGATCCATAGCCGGGCTGAGTGCATGCCCGCCGGTGGTGCCGGGAGGGACGATGCCCACGGGTGGTTCAACTCAGCCGAACCAGTCGATGAGTTTGTGATGCAGCGCATCCTCGAAAGAGTTGTCGTCGTGCTTGTGAGCGATCCAAGCCGTGAAATTCCCATCGGCCAGTGCGTCCAACTCGGCCCGGCAAGCGTCCGGCTCGCGAAGCGCGCGCAACACCAGGGCTTCGGCTTGGCTGGCATCGGCCCAGAAGAAGGGGTAACCCTCCGGCACCAGCGCTCGCGCCCAACCAGTGTCGGGAAGGATGCCGATCACCCCGGCGGCCAGGGCTTCGACGTACTCCAAGCCGTAGGACTCCTCGGTAGCGGTAGCTAGGAACGCCGTGGTCCCGGCGAGCGCCTCCCAGTAGGAAACCCGGGTTGCGGTCAGCGGACCCACCCAAACCCAGTCCTTCTGGGAAAGGCTCATGGCCAGCTCAGAGACCAGATGGGACTCATGCAGCCGCATGGCTACCCGAATCGGTACCTGCCGGTTCACCCGCTCGGCGATCTCCATGAACAGCTTGGGACGCTTGCGCTCCGACAGATAGATCGCCGGGTAAAGCACGATTGGGATCTTGGTTTGCCGCCGTGGTTGCACATGCTCGACGGTGAAGCCGAGGTTCGCCCAGGACACCTTGGCCTGTTCGGCGACCATCGGCACCGTCCAGCGCCGGATGGTTTCGCTCACGGCCGAGGCGGTGCGCTCGGAGTTGGCGAACGTGGGGAACAGCGCGAAGCTGAGCGCCTCGATCAACTGTGGGACCTGATCGTCATAGGTGGTGGTCGGACCCCACTGGAAGTTCATTACCGCCGGTTGCTCACCATGCTCGCGCAGGGTTCGCCAGACCTTGGTGGAATCAAGCACATCGAGGTTGATCACCACAGTGGTGTCGGTGTCGATGAAGTCCACTGGTACCAGGTCAAAGCCGTTGCAGCGCCGGGGGCCCGGCCCAACCAGAATCGGGTTTTCCGTCAGTTTGAGCAGGCGCCGCACCAGGGTGGCGCCTGCGTCATGCCCGCCGACGTTCCCGTCCGCATCTACCTGGACTTGGTCCCACTTGATCGCCAGCCGCCTCATCGCAGCTCACCCGCCTTCGCGACATCGTCTTGTCTGGTGGAGTCTAGATCCGCCGACGCGGATTGAGTGCTCGCCGCCAGGGGTGCAGGCGACGACATTGGTTCGGGCTCGGGTGGCTCGGCTGGCAACCCGCCAGACTCACCAACGCCGCCTCGAATCCGCATTCCGTAGAAGGAGCGGTAGACAAAGTAGGCAGAAACTGCGAAGAAGACCGCAGCGAGAATCTCAACCAGGACTTGCGAACCCTGCGCGGTCAAACTGACCGCTAGCTCGACGGCGAGCAGCCCGAAGAGGGTGGTGAACTTGATCACCGGGTTGAGTGCCACCGAGGAGGTGTCCTTGTACGGGTCGCCAACAGTGTCGCCAACGATGGTGGCGTCGTGCAGTGCGGTGCCCTTGGCGTGCAGGTCGACTTCGACGATCTTCTTCGCGTTGTCCCAAGCGCCGCCGGCATTCGCCATGAAGATCGCCTGGTAGAGCCCGAAGATCGCGATCGAGATCAGGTAGCCGATGAAGAAGTAGGGCTCCACGAAGGCGAAGGCCAGCGTGGCGAAGAAGACGCCCAGGAAGATGTTGAGCATGCCCTTCTGGGCGTACTGGGTGCAGATCTCAACCACCTTGCGGGAGTCGGCTTCAGAGGCCCTGGTGACGCCGTCCAGTTTGATGTTGGCCTTGATGAACTCCACTGCCCGGTAGGAGCCGGTGGTCACAGCCTGGATCGATGCGCCGGTGAACCAGTAGATGACAGCTCCGCCGGAGATCAGGCCCAACAGGAAGGGCGGGTGCAACATGGACAGGTTCGACATGTTCTCGGTGAGGCCCGAGGTCAGCGCCATCACGATCGAGAAGATCATGGTGGTTGCGCCGACCACTGCAGTGCCGATCAGGACGGGCTTGGCCGTGGCCTTGAAGGTATTGCCGGCGCCGTCGTTCTCTTCCAGCATCTGCTTGGCAGCGCGCCAGGCCGGTTCGATCCCGAAGTCGCGCCGCAACTCGGTGTCGATGTCGGGAACCTCTTCGATCAGCGACAGCTCGTAGACGCTCTGAGCGTTGTCAGTCACCGGTCCGTAGGAGTCGACGGCGATGGTCACCGGGCCCATGCCGAGGAAGCCGAAGGCGACCAGCCCGAAGGCGAAGACCGCTGGGGCAATCATCAAGGCAGCCAGGCCTTGGCCGATTTGGCTGATGCCGAACGCGGCACTCATCAGTGCGACGATCGCCATGCCTAGCCAGTACGCGGAGAAGTTGCCAGCTACCAGGCCGGAGAGGATGTTCAGGCTGGGACCACCCTCACGGGATGACTTCACGACTTCGCGGACGTGCTTGGACGATGTCGAGGTGAAGACCTTGACCAACTCCGGGATCAGCGCACCGGCCAAAGTGCCGCAGGAGACGATGGTGGAGAGCATCCACCAGACCGACGAGGCGTCGCCGCCTAGGTGGCCCAGCATCAGATACGTGGTCAGGTAGGTGAGCACGATCGAAGTGATCGAAGTGATCCAGACCAGTTGGGTCAGGGGCTGCTCGAAGTCCATCCGGTCGACGTTGGCGAAACGCCTGGCCACCAACATGTCGTTGACCAAGTAGGACGCGGCCGAGGCGATCAGCATCACTGCGCGCACGGTGAAGATCCAAACCAGCAAGGTGGCCTGCATCACCGGTTCGTGGACGCCGAGAAGAATGAAGGTGATCAGCGCGACGCCGGTAACGCCGTAGGTCTCGAAGCCGTCGGCGGACGGGCCGACCGAGTCGCCGGCATTGTCGCCGGTGCAGTCGGCGATCACGCCGGGGTTGCGGGCGTCGTCCTCTTTGATCTTGAAGACGATCTTCATCAAGTCCGAACCGATGTCGGCAATCTTGGTGAAGATGCCGCCGGCGATCCGCAGTACCGAGGCGCCCAGCGACTCACCGATCGCGAAGCCGATGAAGCAAGCACCGGCCAGGTCGCTGGGTAGGAACAGCAGGATGGTCAACATCATCAGCAGCTCGGTGGAGATCAGCACCATGCCGATGCTCATGCCCGACCGCATCGGAATGCGGTGCACCGGCAGCGGCTTGCCGCCAAGCGCGGCGAAGGCGGTGCGGGAGTTGGCGAAGGTGTTGACCCGGATGCCGTACCAGGCCACGCCGTAGGAACCGGCCATGCCGATCACCGCAAAGACCATGACGATGGCCACCCGGTCCCAGCTGAGCCCGGCCAGGAACTTGAAGTAGACCAGGATCACGGTGCCGACGAAGGCGAAGAGAATCAGGAGGAACTTGCCCTGCTGGTGCAAGTAGGTCTTGCAGGTGGCATAGATCAACTCGGAGATTTCGCGCATGGAATTATGCACCGGCATGTTCTTCAGTGCCCGATAGCTGAACAGCCCGAAGCTGAGTCCGGCCAGGCAGACCAGGAGGCCGATGATCAGGAGGGTCTTGCCGCCGACTCCGCCGAAGAAGACCGCTGAGTTGAGGTCGGGGAGTTTCAGGTTCACCTCCGAGGTATGACCTGAGCCGCTGGCCTCACCAGCCCCGCCGGAACAGGCGGTAAGACTGAGGGCCAACAGGCCCGCCGCACCGAGGCGGACGAGTCTGGCAGTGGCGCGAACGGGTCGCTGGGAATCTTGCTGGTCTGGCTTGGTCCTACTCACTTCTGCTTCCTTGCCTGAGCTGGCGGAGCATGCCTTGTCGGCTTTGACAAGACAATCCAATGACGTAACAAACACCGGGAATCACTATATGACGATCCAGTTCGGGGCGCATCTTGAGTGCAACATCCGGACAGTGATGGCTTCGGGGGCTCGAACCGGTGTAATGCGCCGCGCGCCGGATGTGGACACGGGGTTTGACCCCAGGAGTATTTAGGTGAGAATGGAGTTGTGAAAAGCGAGGACGTCGACACCCAGGTGAATGAAGCGCAGGCTGCAGCCGATGCTTCCACCCGCAGCCGCGTCTCCCGATCGGTCCTGCAGCACGGTCCCTCGACCGCAAACGACCTTGCTGCCAGGCTCGGCCTGACGCCCGCTGCAGTGCGCCGCCACCTCACCGTCCTGTTCGATTCGGGACAGGTGACCAGCCGTCAGCAGCGTGTTTACGGGCCCCGGGGACGTGGGCGTCCAGCCAAGGTCTTCGAACTCACTGATTCGGGGCGGGGAATCTTCTACCAGGCCTACGACCGACTTGCCATTGATGCCCTGCACTATCTGTATCACCTGGGCGGCGAGCAGTCGGTGGAGCGGTTCGCGATGAGTGTGACCGAGCCGATCACCCTGCGATTCGAAGATCTCAACCCGGAATACGACACCGCGGCCGAAGCGTTGGTGGAAGCGCTGACTGCTGAAGGCTTCGTGGCTTCATTGAAGCCCTTGTCAAGCGGCGTGCAGCTCTGCCAATACCACTGTCCAGTCGTGCATGTGGCCACCGAGTTCCCGCAACTGTGCGAAGCCGAAACCAAGGCTTTCGCCAAGATGCTCGGCTCGCACGTGCAACGACTGGCGACCATCGCCCACGGCGACGGGGTGTGCACCACCCACATTCCTCGGCCGGTCCGCTCGACCGGTTCTGAGCCAGAAAGGAAGACGGTATGACCGCCACGACCCCGTCGGCGCCCGGACTGGGCGCCACCCAGGAGGAGCACCTCGATGCGTTGGGTGCCTACCAATACGGCTGGCACGACTCTGATGCTGCCGGCATCTCGGCCCAACGTGGGCTGAGCGAGCAGGTGGTGCGCCGGATCTCCGCGCTGAAGAACGAGCCGGAGTGGATGCTCGAACTTCGGCTCAAGGCCCTGAAGCTGTACCGGCGCAAACCGATGCCGACGTGGGGCGCGGACCTGAGCGGCATCGACTTCGACAACATCAAGTATTTCGTCCGCTCCACTGAGAAGCAGGCCCAGACCTGGGACGACCTGCCCGATGACATCAAGCGCACCTACGACCGCCTGGGCATTCCCGAAGCTGAGAAAGCTCGTCTGGTGGCCGGAGTGGCAGCGCAGTACGAGTCCGAGGTGGTCTACCACAAGATCAACGAGGAACTGGAGCGTCAGGGAGTCATCTTCCTCGACACCGATACCGCGTTGAAGCAATACCCCGAGATGTTCAAGGAGTACTTCACCTCGGTGGTGCCGGTGGGCGACAACAAGTTCTCCGCCTTGAATACTGCGGTCTGGTCGGGTGGATCCTTCATCTACGTCCCAAAGGGCGTGCACGTCTCCATCCCGCTGCAGGCCTACTTCCGGATCAACACCGAGAACATGGGTCAGTTCGAGCGGACGCTGATCATTGCCGACGAAGGCTCCTACGTTCACTACGTGGAGGGCTGCACCGCGCCGATCTATTCCTCCGATTCGCTGCACTCGGCGGTCGTGGAGATCATCGTCAAGGCCAACGCCCGAGTGCGCTACACCACCATCCAGAACTGGTCGACCAATGTGTACAACCTGGTGACCAAGCGGACCACCGTTGACGCCGGCGGAACCATGGAGTGGGTCGATGGCAATATCGGTTCGAAGGTGACCATGAAGTACCCAGCGGTGTATTTGATGGGGGAGCACGCCCATGGCGAGACCCTGAGTATCGCCTTCGCCGGTGAGGGTCAGCATCAAGATGCCGGGTCGAAGATGGTGCACGCCGCGCCGCACACGTCCTCCTCAATCATTTCCAAGTCGGTGGCTCGCTCCGGGGGACGCTCGTCCTACCGCGGCCTGGTCCAGGTACAAGAAGGTGCGCATCACTCGGCCAGCTCGGTCAAATGTGACGCGCTGCTGGTGGACAGCATTTCCCGCTCCGACACCTACCCCTATGCCGATGTGCGCACCGACGACGTGTCGATGGCCCACGAAGCCACCGTGTCCAAGGTGAGCGAAGACCAGTTGTTCTACCTGATGAGTCGGGGCATGGGGGAGGACGAGGCGATGGCGATGATCGTGCGCGGCTTCGTCGAGCCGATCGCCCGCGAACTGCCGATGGAATATGCGCTGGAACTGAACCGCTTGATCGAACTTCAGATGGAAGGGGCCGTGGGCTGAGCCCGCGGCTGCGCTGAGAGGTAACTAGACGTGACTGCTGTGCCTAATGTGGCCGAGGCTGTGGAGGCCAATCCGGCATCTCATCTGCATCCAACCCCGTCCTGGGAGTTGACCGATCACCCGGTGCCCACCGGACGCGAGGAGGGCTGGCGGTTCACCCCGTTACGCCGATTGCGTGGTCTGTTCGACGCTGCGCCGAGTGGGCGGGCCCTGGACTGGGTCACCACGCTTCCGGGTGCGGTCAGCTTGGAGCCGATCAGCTCCGAGTTGGCCAGGGAGTTGTCGGTGGAGGCGCCGATCGACCGGATCTCTGCGCTGGCCGCACTGAATTCCGGCCAGGGCAGGCAACTCGACATCCCCGCAGATACTGAGCTGAGCGAGCCGATCCTCTTAACCGGCAACGGTACGGGGGGCCCAGTGGCCGAGCACCTGGTGATCACGGTTGGGGCCCGCGCCCAGGCCACCATCGTGCTGCGCTACACCGGCAGCGCGCAGTTCGCCGACAAGACCGACCTGGTGGTCGGGGATGGCGCCAACGTCACCTTCGTCGCGATCGCCGATTGGGCAGCCGATGCCACCCATGGTGGCCATCACGCCGTCCTGGTGGGTCGAGACGCCAAGGTCCGGACGGTCACTGCCAGCCTTGGTGGCGACGTGGTCCGGCTTGCCGAGACCGCACGTTTCGCCGGGCCCGGGGGCTCTCTGGAGCAGTTCGGGGTCTACTTCGTTGATGCCGGTCAGCACATTGAGCATCGTCTGTTTGTCGATCACAACGCTCCGCACACGGTCAGTCATGTGGACTACCGAGGTGCCCTTCAAGGTCAGGGCGCCCACTCTGTATGGGTGGGTGACGTGCTGATCCGCAAGATCGCCGAGGGCATCACCACCTACGAGACCAACAAGAACCTGTTGCTCACAGAGGGTTGCCGTGCCGACTCGGTGCCGAACCTGGAGATCGAGACCGGTGAGATCGAAGGCGCCGGTCACTCCTCGACCACTGGACGCTTCGATGACGAGCAGCTGTTCTACCTGCGCTCTCGCGGCATCCCAGAAGCTGAGGCCCGTCGACTGGTGGTGCACGGTTTCTTTGCCGACATCATTCGTCGAATCGGTGTGCCGGAGGTGGAAGCCCGGCTGATGGTAGCGGTGGAGTCCGAACTGGAAGTTATCGTCGGCACTCCGGCGCCGGAGGTGGCCCAGTGAGCTTCGTCCGCGCCTGTGCGCTGGCCGAGGTGCCGGTGGGCACCGTGCTGGCCGTCGACCTCGGCGGACCGGCCGACATCGCAGTGGCCAACACTATCGAGGGCCTTTTCGCCATCCGGGATGTGTGTTCCCACGCAGAGGTACCGCTGAGCGAGGGCGAGGTCGAGGGCTGTTCGCTGGAATGCGCAGCGCATGGCGCTCGTTTCGACCTGCACACGGGCGCGCCGCTCGAACTGCCGGCAGTGCGCTCCGTCCCGACCTATCCGGTGCGAATTGATGGCACCGACATCTTCATCGACCCAGACAACCCGATCGACAGCCAGGAGCATTAGGAAATGAGCGAGCTTCGCATCAGCGGCCTGCACGTGCAGGTGGAGACCGAATCCGGTCCCAAGGAAATCCTCAAGGGTGTGGACCTGACCATCGACACGGGCCAGGTGCACGCGATCATGGGGCCGAACGGCTCGGGCAAGTCCACCTTGGCCTACTCGATCGCCGGTCATCCGAAGTACACCATCACCTCCGGATCGGTGACCCTGGACGGCGTCGAGCTCACCGGGATGAGCGTGGACGAGCGGGCCCGCGCCGGATTGTTCCTGGCGATGCAGTACCCGATCGAGGTTCCCGGCGTTTCGGTGGCCAACTTTCTGCGCACCGCCAAGACCGCGCTGAGCGGTGAGGCTCCCAAGGTGCGCACCTGGGTCAAGGAAGTCAATTCCGCCCTCGACAAGGTCGGCCTGGATACAACCTTCGCTGCTCGCTCGCTGAATGAAGGCTTCTCCGGTGGTGAGAAGAAGCGTCACGAGATTGCCCAGCTGGAATTGCTCAACCCGAAGTTCGCGATCCTGGACGAGACCGACTCCGGCCTGGACATCGACGCGCTGCGGATCGTCTCCGAGGGTGTCAACCGCTTCACTGCGGCCGGTGATCGCGGCGTGCTGCTGATCACCCACTACACGCGGATCCTGAACTACATCAAGCCTGACCACGTTCACGTGTTCGTCGACGGGCACATCGTCGCAGAGGGTGGCGCCGAGCTTGCCGACCAGCTGGAGATAGAGGGCTACGACCGCTTCGTGAAGGCCGCCAAGGCCGATGCCTAACAGCGCAGCCGCGCCGACCGCGACCATCGGCTACGACGTTGCCGCGATTCGCGCAGATTTTCCGGTGCTGTCGCGGATGATCGGCGATTATCCACTGGTCTACCTGGATTCGGCCAATACCTCGCAGAAGCCACAGGTGGTGGTGGACGCGATCGCCGAGCATTACCTGCAACACAATGCCAACGTGGCCCGCGCCATGCACACCCTCGGCATGGAGGCCACTGCGGCTTATGAGGGTGCCAGGGAGAAGGTTGCTGCCTTCATCGGCGCCACCAGGGCAGAAGAAGTGGTCTTCACCAAGAACGCCTCCGAGGCGCTGAACCTGGCTGCGTACACTCTCGGCTCCAGGCTGCAGCCAGGCGATGAGATCGTGATTTCGGTGCTGGAGCACCATTCCAACATCGTGCCCTGGCAACTCGCCGCCGAACGCAGCGGCGCGGTGCTTCGCTGGTTCGACATTACCGAGGAGGGCCGGCTTGACCTCGTCAAGGCCGAGGCGGAAGACCTGATCAACCCGCGTACCAAAATCGTTTCGATCGCGGTGGTCTCGAATGTGCTTGGCACCGTCAACCCGATCGCGAAGATCGCCGAAATGGCACACGCTGTGGGCGCGACGATGGTGGTGGATGCCGCTCAGGCTGCGCCGCACGCAGGCGTGAACGTGATCGAGCTGGGCGCTGACCTGTTGGCTTTCACCGGTCACAAGATGCTCGGCCCGACGGGTATCGGAGTGCTGTGGGGTCGTTACGACCTGCTGGCCGCGCTGCCGCCCTTCCTCGGCGGGGGCGAGATGATCAACGTGGTCAAGCTGACCGGCTCCACCTATGCAGCGCCGCCGTATCGGTTCGAGGCCGGTACCCCGCCGATTGCGCAGGCGGTAGGTCTCGGGGCGGCCATCGATTACCTGAATCGAATCGGAATCGAGCGGATCGCCACCCATGAGGAGCGCATCACCGCCTACGCGTTGACGCGCCTTGCGCGGGTGCCCGGCGTTCGGATTCTCGGTCCCACCCGGCCGGTTGATCGGGGTGGGGCGATTTCGTTCACCCTGACCACCACCGACGGGCTGGAGGTGCACCCGCACGACATCATGCAGTTCCTGGATGCCCGCGGGATCGCGGTGCGTGGTGGTCAGCACTGCGCGCGGCCGTTGCATGACCGGCTCGGGCTGGCGGCGTCCACCCGCGCATCGCTGTACCTCTACACGACTACCAGTGAGATCGACGCGCTTGCCGCCGGACTGAGCTATGTTGCGGACTTTTTCGGGGGGCGTCGGTGAGCGTCGAATCCATGTACCAGGAGATCATCCTGGATCATTACAAGGCCAAGCATCACAGCGGCTTGCGAGAGCCGTACCACGCTGAGGTTACGCACGTGAACCCCAGTTGCGGTGATGAGGTGCTGATGCGCGTCGAGCTGGACGGCGACCGGGTGGTCGATGTGTCCTACGACGGGATCGGTTGTTCGATCTCGCAGGCCTCCACTTCGGTGATGACCGATCTGGTGATCGGCAAGACCGTGGAGGAGGCGTTGGCGCTGCACGCCGAGTTCACCGAGATGATGCACTCCCAGGGCCGCTACGAACCCGACGAGGATCGTCTTGAAGATGGGATTGCCTTCGTCGGTGTGGCACAGTTTCCGGCGCGAGTGAAGTGCGCGCTGCTTGGTTGGTCGGCGTTCAAGGACGCCGCTGCGCAGGCTTTGGCAGCAGAACATGGACAGGAGTGAGATGAGCGAACCAGTGCGTCCGTCTGACCTGGTGAACGACACCTTCCCCGATGCCGTGCCCAACGTCAGGCCGACCGAGGATGATGTGTTGGAGGCGATGAAGGATGTCGTCGATCCAGAGTTGATGGTCAATGTAGTCGACCTCGGCTTGGTCTATGGCGTCACCATCGACGTGGCCAATGACCTGGTGATCGATATGACGCTGACCTCACCAACGTGCCCGCTGACCGACCAGATCGAGTACAACACCCAACTGGCCCTGGAGGGCCTGGTGAACTCCGTGACGATCAACTGGGTGTGGTTGCCGCCGTGGAGCCTGGAGATGATCACCGACGATGGCCGCGAGCAGTTGCGGTCGATCGGTTACAACCTCTGATCTGACGGGGCCGGCTTCTCAGGTGAGCTGAGGCGCCTACCGGGCTACGGTGGCGGGCCAGGTGCCCGCCACCGATTGGTGGTACTCGGCGCATGCAGAAAGCTCGGTGCGCCTGGGGTTGGGGGAGCATCCAACCTCTGCCGCGGGGGTCGGCTTCTTGACTGGCGCCTGCGCGCGATTCGGCTGAGAAATCCTGTTCTGGCGTAGGGACCATAGTCCCCTGACCGCCGGCAATCCCCCCGATATTCTTTGTACTACCTGGTGAGTTCGCATAGATCGAAACCCTCGTAACCAAGGATCGCCATGCGTGCGGACTTCGGTATGGCCGTCAAAGGAGATGTAGATGATCACTGAAAAGCCCAAGAACGAAGAAGAGTTCCAGCAGTACCTCAGCGAGGTCCGTGAACTTGCGCAAGGCCCGTTCGATGAGATGCAGGTTGAGATCGAGGTGACCAACAAGTTCCCCGATGAGTTCTTCGAGCTCGCCAAGTTGCACAACCTTTACCGCTTCTACATGCCGGAGGAGTACGGCGGCTGGGGCTTGTCGACCGTACAGATCATGAAAGTGCAGGAGGAGTTCTCACGCGGCCCCGGCGGCATGCGAATGCACTTGCACCACGCAGCCGGTCTCAACTGGCGCATCATGAGTGACTTCGCCCAGCCCGAACTCAAGGCCTGGGCCATGCCCCGCTTCCAGGACAAGACCATCTACGTGAACTTCGCGCTCACTGAGAAGGAAGCCGGTTCGGGAGCTGACATCAAGACGAACGCTCGCCGCGACGGCGAAAATTGGGTGATCAACGGTGAGAAGACCCTCATCTCACACACCGACTGCTCCGATGGCACCTATTTGATCACCGTTACTGATCCTGGCGCCGACAAGTCCAAGCGCTTGACCGCCTTCTTCGTGCCGGTGGACGCCCCCGGATACGAGATCGTTGACATGCCCCACATGATGGGCTGCCGCGGCGCCGGCCATGCCGGTCTGCGCTTCACCGACTGCCGGGTGCCCGACAAGTACCGCCTCGGCGAGGTCGGCGAGGGCTTGCACGTTGCGATGTATTCCTTGGGTCTGTCCCGGGTACACATCGCCGACTCGAACCTGGGGATGGCCCAGCGCATGCTGGAAATCTCGATCGCCCGCGCGAAGGAACGGATCACCTTCGGCAAGCCATTGGTGCAGCGTCAGGCGATTCAGACCATGATCGCCGAGTCCGGCAAGTGGGTCTACATGGTTCGTTCCATGGTGCATGATGCCGCTGCCCGCTACGACTTGGGCGAGGACCCGATGACCCAGGCGTCGCTGTGCAAGCTGGCCTCGATCGATGGTGTGAAGGTCGTCTCCGACAACATGCTGGAAATCCTTGGCGGCATTGGCTACTTCGAGGAGTGCGAATACGGTCCAGCCGAGCGCCTCTACCGCGACTGCCGCGCGATGTGGCTCGAGGAGGGGCCGCCCAGCGTCCAGCGGATCACTGCCGCCCGCGGACTCATCGACACCGGTGGTGATCTCTGGAACTCGTGAGTCCCTTGGGCTCTGAGTCCCACCAAGTCCGGGCGGACCGCTGTAAGGGTCGTGCCGCCTGGAACTCCTGACGTCGTTTCCCCTCCGACACGGTGGGAGGGGAAACGACGGACGGGAAATGTCTCTAGTGAGGCCCATCAATGGGGGTGTGGCCCTACATCTGCGCCCTGCAGGAACCCGACAGTGAGGAAACATGAAGCCGCTTAGTGGAATCAGGGTCGTCGACATGACGGCTTTCCTGGCAGCACCGACCGTAGCGCGAGTGCTCGGCGAGTGGGGTGCCGACGTGATCAAGGTTGAATCGCCCAAGGGTGACCCCGGGCGTGTGCAAGGAGCGGTCTTCGGCACTCCGTACACCGACGAGGAAAACCTCGGCTTCGACATGTCCAACATGAACAAGCGGTTCATCACCGTCGATCTGCGCGCGGAATCCGGCCCTGAGGTGATGGATCGGCTGCTGTCCACTGCCGACGTGTTCTTGACCTCAACGAGGGTCAAATCCCTGGTCAAGCTTGGTTACGACTTCGACTCCCTGCATGAGAGGTTCCCACGCTTGGTGATGGCGCAGGTGCTCGGATTCGGTTCGAAGGGGCCCCTGAAGGACGCTGCGGGATTCGATATGACCGCCTGCATGTCCCGGGGTGGGGTGTTGGGAACCACCGTCAACCGAGGTAGCCGTCCGATGATCCCACCCAATGGATACGGGGACTTTCAGGTCTCCTTCGTCCTCGCCTCGGGGATCCTGGCGGCGCTGCTCAACCGGGAACGCACCGGCCTTGGCGATTACGTGACCACCTCGCTGTTCCATTCGGGAGTGTTCATGCTGAACACGGCGATGATCTCGGCTCAATACGGGAACGTGTACCCGAAAGATCGCCGCGAGGTGATCAACCCGTTCAATAACACCTACGTGGCCGGCGACGGGCTGATCATGACTCTCTGCGCCCCCGAATACGACCGGGACTTCGATCGGGTGATGAAGCTGGCTGGGCGGGGCGACCTCGCTGGGGACCTCCGTTACCGGATCTGCGATGTGCTCAACGCCGAGGGGCGCAACGGCGAAGTCGTTGATGTTCTCGATGAGGCCTTTGCCACCCATAACCGGAAGTATTGGCTGGATCTCTTCCTCGCCAACGACATTCCGATTGAAGCCTGCCAGTTGCCCACTGATGTTTATAAGGACGAGCAGGCGTGGGCCAACGACGTGCTGCGCAAGGTGACTTGCGCTTCTGGTGCCGAACGGATGATTCCCACGAATCCAGTCCGGTTCCAGTCCCAGGGCGATCCTGAGCTGAGCCTTACCCGGGCGCAGGGCGCCGACACGAACTCCATCCTTGCCGAGCTTGGCTATTCGCAAGAGGAGATCCGCAACATCCTGGCGTCCGGCGGCGCCGTCGCCGCCTCGTCGCGGAACTAGCAAGCACCACAGTCCGCCGAGGCCAACGAGGGTCGACGGCGCTGAAGAATCGAGAGAGGAATCATGTCCCAATTCGCAGCTAGGAGTGCGGACACCCGTAAGTACTGGGTGACCGCTGGCCTGCTCTACCTTTCCTATTTTGTATTGGGCTTCTCGCTGTTCGCGCAGGCGCAGTACAAGCCGGCGTTGGCTGGCCAGTGGTCGACCGACGTCGCCGGTGTTGCAGGCGCCATCGCCTGGATGATGCTGGGTCGCCTGATCGCTTATCCGATGGCCGGTCCGATCGCGGATCGGGTATCGCGTCGCTTGGGCGCCATCATTGGCGCGCTGCTGCTCGCGGCGTCGTTCGTGGGCATCATCTTCGTGAGTAACCCGGTGATGGGCATCGTGATGTGTGTGGTCGCCGGCCTTGGTAATGGCTTCCTGGACCCGGCGGTTTACCCGGCGTTGTCCGAGATCTTCCCGAAGAAGGCACATACGGCGAATCTCTTCTTGAAGTTCTCCATCCTGATCGCACAGTTCCTGTTGCCGCTCATCATCGGATGGACCGGTGGCGCCAAGATCGACGGCGGATTCCGCGGCGTTTACCTTGGATTCGCCGTTGTGATCATCGTCGTGGTGGTCGGGCTCTTCTTTGCGCCCTTCCCGCCGAATGCTTCCAAGAGCAACGGTGAAGCAGGTGCCGAGAAGGTCAAGGTGCGGTTCAACTCGACCATGGTGATGCTGATGGTGTTGGGTGCCACCACGATCACCACCTTCACCTTGTGGGGCAATACCAACCAAGAACTGGGCAAGTCCTACGGAATGACCGATCCGGCGATCACACAGACCTGGTATGCAGCCGGAGCGATGGTGGCCATCCTGGTCTCGACCGTGCTGTTGACCAAGGTTCGGGCGACGCAAATCATCATCTTCTACCCGTTGGTCTCTGCGGCAACCCTGCTGGTGGTCTTCTTCGTTCACCAGGCTTGGATCGTCCCTGTCGCCGGGTTCATCATCGGCTGGACCGCTGCCGGCGGTGTGCTGCAGTTGGTTACTTCGACTGCTAACTCACTGTTCTCCCATGCCCGTGGTCTCATGACCTCGTTGGTCATGATCGCCTCCGCGATTGGTGGCTTCGCCTTCCAGTCCCTGGCGGCGCCGTGGGTAGCGGCGGCTCCTGGCAGCGTGCTGCTGCTCAACGTCGGCGTGACGCTGGTGGGAGTTGCGGTGGCAGTCTTCGTCGACCGGGCAGAGAAGTCCCGGATCGCAGCAGCCGCACTGGTTTCGGCTTGATCCCAGGCCCCGGTGTCGGAACGCTTCAACCATCGGCACCGGGGCACCACAATGTTGGCTAGTCAGGGAAGGCGACAATGATGTCACTGCGAAAGTCGAGTATCGACGGGTTCTTCAAGCCCAGGTCGCAGGACCCGGGCCGCATCGCGGCGCGATCAGGGGCTGCGGGCTCGACCCTGGAGTTCTACGACTTCTTCATCTATACCCAAGCTGCGGCGATCGTCTTCCCTTCGGTCTTCTTTCCTTCCCAGGATCCCTACCATGCCATCGTCGCTTCGCTGGGTACCTTCGGCGTCGGTTACGTCGCTCGCCCGATCGGGGCATTCGTCCTTGGTGCCATCGGCGATCGAGTCGGCCGCAGGTTCACCCTGATCCTCACCATGGTCTTGATGAGCATCTCCACCTTCGCTGTTGGTCTGTTGCCCACTTATGCCCAAGTTGGCATCGCGGCACCCATCGCGTTGGTGGTCTTCCGCCTGGTGCAAGGTTTCGCGGTTGCGGGGGAGATATCCGGATCATCGACATTGATCATGGAGCAGACGCCCATCGGCATCAGAGGCGTGCGGGCCTCAGTGACGCTCCAAGGGGCTCAGGTCGGTCAGATCTTCGCTGCCTTGATCTTCATACCGCTGGCAGCGTTCCTGCCGGCCCAGCAATTCCTTGATTGGGGTTGGCGGATCCCGTTCGTGATCAGCGCTGTGGTCACCATCATCGGACTCCGGATCCGATTGCGGACTGTGGAATCCAAGCGGCCCAATGCAGCAGGACCGCCACCGATCCGCCAAGTGTTCAAGGAGTCGCCGGCCACGGTCGGACGGATCTTCCTGATGGCTTTGATGAACATAATTCCTGTCACCGCCACGGTCTTCGGAGCTTCGCTGGCAACGCAGAAGTCCTATGGAATCGGCTGGCCTACGGCTGTGTATCTGTGGATACCAGTGTTGGGCAACGTCGTGGCGGTGGCCACGATTCCGCTGGCCGCCCGTCTTTCTGACCGGATCGGTCGGCGTCCAATGATCATCGGCGGTGCGTTGAGTTCGGGTCTGCTGTCTTTCGCATATCTGTGGGCCATCACCCAATCAAATCTGTGGTTGACCGTCATCATCGCGTTGTTGATGTGGGGGATCCTGTACCAGGGCTACAACGCAGTCTTCCCCGCCTTCTACCCCGAGCAGCTGCCTGCCTCCACTCGTGTGACGGGTATGGCGATCGGGCAGAACCTGGGCACAGCGGTGTCTTCGTTGATGGCGATGGTCTTCGCCGGGCTGTGCCCGCCAGGCTCTGACCTCGCGACCATCGTGTTGCTGGTGGGTGGGATCACCCTGGCGATCACGGGCCTTTCCGCCCTGGCGGCCTGGTTCTCGCCGGAGACCTACCGGGTCCGTGGTGAGGATCTGGGAAGCCCTGCGGCTGTGCCGCTGCCCGAGTCGGAGTACGTGAGTCTGCGTCAGGCAAATGTTGAGGAGCTACGCCGGTCAAGGCTGGCTTGAAAATGAGCGGTCAGGCGGGCGTTCTGCTGACTGCCCGGGTGGCGCCAATTACCAATACCAATAGAAAGGTACGTCAATGACCCAATTTCTCACCGACGAGCAGGAGTTACTCCTCGACTCCGTCAGGAGTTTCGTTTGGAGCGAGGTAGCCCCCGGGGTCGCGGAGCGCGACCGGGACAGTCACTGTGAGGTTAGCGATTTCGCCTCGGCATTCGAGCTTGGCCTGCAGATGCTGGAGCTCCCAGAGGAGTTTGGCGGCGCGAACCTGGATTACCAGACTGGTGCGATGGTTTTCGAGGAACTCGGCAAGGTCGATGCCGGCTACGCGATTACCTTGGTGTCCACCTTCGTCGCCTTCCGCAATGTTCACCTGGCCGGAACTCACGAGCAGGCCAAGCTGTTCGCCGAGTCGATCGCTGAGGGTGGCCTCGGCTGCTTCGCGATTAGCGAACCCGGGGCTGGCTCGGACGCGGCCAGCATTCGCACCACTGCAGTCCGCGACGGTGACGAGTACGTGCTGAACGGTCAGAAGTGCTGGATCACCAACGGCGGCATCGCCAATATCTACCTGGTCTCGGCCAAGACCGACCCCGACGCAGGCGCCCGTGGAATCTCGGTCTTCCTGGTCGAGGCCGACCGGGAGGGTGTGTCCGCGGGGCATCATGAGGACAAGATGGGACTGCGGACCTCGAATACCTGCGACCTAGCCTTCAACAACGTTCGGATTCCAGCTGATCATCTGGTTGGCAATGAAGGTGACGGCTTCAAGATCGCGATGTCAGGGCTTGATGTGTCCCGTCCGTTCATGGCCACGATCGCCGTCGGCATGATGCAGCGTGCGCTGGATGAGGCGGCCAAGTATGCGCTGCAGCGTGAGCAGTTCGGTCAGCCGATCTTCGAGTTCCAGATGATCCAGGACCTGCTGGCACGCATGTCAGCCAAGACGGTGGCCTGCCGGGCACTGGTTCAACACACCATGAAGCTGATTGATGCCAATGCTCCGGTGCAGAAGGAAGGTGCGATCACCAAGCAATTCGTGACCGATCTGCTGCAGGAGGTCGTCTCCGATGCGGTCCAGGTAATGGGTGGCAACGGCTACACCAAGGAGTACCCGGTGGAGAAGCTCATGCGTGACGCGAAAGTCTTCCAGATCATGGAGGGCACCAACCAGATCCAGTCGATCATCATCGCCCGGCAGCTCAAAAAGGAATACGCCAAGCAGCTGTGAAGACCCGACTTCATTCGGTGACAACGGGAGAGGTGGAAATGATCCGCGCAGCTACTAGTGGGCGCGACAGTGGTCATCTTGCCGCGAGCGCGGAACTCACTCAGGGGTTCCGCGCCAGCGGCTGGTGGGGGGACCACTGCCTGTTGGATTGGTGGCGGATGGCGACGCTGGCCTCTCCCGATGCGCTGGCAGTGGTTGATCGGGGTGGTTCTGCGTTCACCTACGCCCAGCTGGATGATCAGTCCTCGCGCCTGGCTGGCTGGCTGCGCGACAAAGGTGTGGGGCCCGGTGATGTGGTGGGGGTCCAGCTTCCCAACTGGGCCGAATTCATGGTCGCCTTCGTTGCGACCACCAAGGTCGGAGCGACGATCAATCCGCTATCGGCAAACCTTCGCCGCTCCGAACTCATCCACGCCATCGGTACCTGCGCCACGAAGGTGCTGCTGATGCCGACGTTCTGCCGTTCGACCGACTACCGTCCGCTGGCTGCTGAGCTGCTCGCAGCCGGGGTTGGCCTGGAAGAGGTGCTCCATGTGCGTGACCACGGCGGACTGCCCGGTTCGGCGAGCCCGTACCTCGAGGTCTTGACCACTACGGCGCCGCTGCCGGCAGCAGACTGGGTGCGGCGCGGCGGTGACGATGTGGCTGCGATCTTGTTCACCTCGGGCAGCGAGGCCGATCCGAAGGGTGTGATGCTCAGCAACAACAATCTCATCGCATCCGAGACCGCCTTCGCCTACGCGCTCCGGTTGGGTGTGGACGATCGGATGTTCATGCCGGCCCCGCTGGGCCACGCCACCGGGTTCATGCATGGAGTGATCATGCCGATCCTGACCAGGGGAACCTCGATATTGAGCGACAGCACGGAGGGCCCGGTGATGGCCGACCTGATTCGCCGACACGGGGCCACCTGTGGCATGGCGGTGCCGACGGTCATCGACTCGCTGCTTTGTGTGTGCGAATGCCTCGGCGGCGGGTTGGAGACGGTTCGGTTTCTTTGCTGCGGAGGTGCTCCGGTGCCCCGGCGATTGTTGGAGCGCGCCCGCGACCTCGGGGTGCGCCTCTACTCGGTGTATGGCTCGACTGAATCCGCTCCGCACACCATGACTACCTTCCACGACAGCGATGAACGGGTGCTGTCCACTGATGGGCGGGCGTGCCCCGGGACTGAAGTCAGGATCGTTGATCCGGTGACTCGCCAGCCGCTGCCACCGGGCGCTGAGGGGGAGGAGTGCTCGCGCGGACCAGCTGTCTTCTGTGGCTATGCCGGACAGGCGAAGCTGACTTCCGAAGTGCGGGATTCTGGTGGCTGGTATTACAGCGGTGACTTGGCGGTGATGGATGCCGATGGCTACATCCGCATTACTGGGCGCTGCAAGGACGTCATCGAGCGCGGTGGGGAGAACATCAGTGCGGCCGAGGTGGAACGGGCACTGTTGTGCCATCCATCTATTCGAGCGGCCGCAGTCGTACCGATGCCGGACGACGTCCTGGGTGAGCGAGCCTGTGCGTTCCTGGTGTCTCGGGACGGAAGTCACCTGGATGTGCAGGCGCTGCGGGACTACTTCGTTTCCGCCGGGATCGCCAAGTTCAAGATTCCTGAGCGGGTTGAGTATCTCGACGCGATGCCGCTGACCGGATCTGGAAAAGTTGCCAAGGCCGTGCTGCGTCAGCGGGCCGCCCACCTTCGGGTTGACGGCGGATCGACGCCATCGGCTGGCGAAGATCACCACTGCGCCGTGTCGTCGAGAAGTCGAAGCTAAGCGTGGTCTCGGGTCGCGATCGCAGTGTCAGACAGGACCAGCCGCAAAACGGCTTGCTCGATGAGTCGACGCACGTGGGGTCCATCGATCTCGCCCAGCATGTCCCTACCGAAGGCCGCCCGGAAGGTGGCCTGGTGCTCGGTTCGGTTGAGGGTGAGGGCCGATAGCACCTGGTGAACGTCCAGAGCGCTGGGTGCATCGGGTCCGCTGCGGAACACCCCGCTTTCCTGGCCGCGTCGGAGAATCCCCGCGACCGTGTCCGGGGCAGTTGCGTTGAGCTCCTTCAGTCCCTGAAGTTGTTCGGCGGTGCGGCCTTGTTTCACGAGGTTTTCCAGAGCGACGATGCGAGCCAACTGCGGATTGTGCTCGTAGTGATCCAAGGTTGCACGCACCAGGAGCAGCAGTGCCTGTACTGGCTCCTGATCCTCCAACCCTAGGTGGGTCTCCAGGGAGCGGATCCGAACATAGTTCTCGCGCAGCACCGCAGCGTAGAGGGCGTGCTTGGAACCGAAGTAGTAGTAGATCATCCGCTTTGAGGTGTTGGTGCGCTCGGCGATGGCGTCGGTGCGTGCGCCTTCTGCCCCGTGGAGGGAGAATTCCGCAGCGGCGGCGTCAAGGATCTCCCGTTTGGTCAGCTCCGGGTTGCGGCGGGGGTTGTTCGCGCGTTCGGATTCGAGCCGAGGCGTCATCTGTTCTCTCCTCTGGGGTGTTGGCCCTGCGTTTCGGGGCCCGGACGTGGCGTTGCGGTGCTGGCCTCAGGAATCTGGATAGCGCCGCTCGGGCATTGGGTGGCGCAGATTCCGCAATCTACACAGCGCTGCTGGTCGATTTCGAATCGCGGCCCTGGCACCTGCAACACCGCGTCGTGGGCGCACAGGTCCAAGCAGGTTCCGCATCCGAGGCAGGATCCGCACGACAGGCAACGGGTGGCCTCGGCGGTGACCGCCGCCGCCAGGTCAAGAGGTTGACCGATGGCGGAGTAGGGCAGTTGTGGCCGAAGCCGAGGATAGAACCCGGTGATCAAGGTATCGGGGTTGAACAACCGCGTCGCGTGGGGGGCGGGCAGCTCCACACCAGCGAAATAGGCGCTGAGTGCCGAAGCCGCGCGCATCCCGCGCCCTATCGAGACCGTGGCTGTGCGCCTGACCTTGTTGTCAGTATGTGCCGGCTGCTTCCACAGGGTCCTTCCGGCCACGATCGCCATGCACATCGAGGCGCCGGCCGCCCAGATGACGCCATCGAACTCATCCAGCGCGTCGTGGATTCGGCGGATTACCCGCCTGGTCTCCAGTTGAACCCCGAGATTGAGAATTCGATCGATCTCAGAGTCCAGGACTGTCTTGGGGAGGCGATTCTCGGTGATGCCGCGACGAAGCATGCCGCCGGTCTTGGGCTGTGCCTCCACAAGCAGCACCTGATGTCCGTCTTTGGCCAGATGATAGGCCGAGGAGAGTCCACATGGCCCGCTGCCAATCACCATCACATGGTGGCCACTGAGGGTCGGCGGCTTCGTGAACTGCCAGTCGCGCTCGATGGCGTGATCGCCGATGGCTGCCTCAAGCGCCTGGATGGAGACCGCCGCGTCGAATCGTGCCCGGTTGCAGGCGGCTTCGCAGGTGGCATAGCAGATCCGTCCCAGGACGGCAGGCAGCGGATTGGTTGCAGTGATTGCCAGCCAGGCAGTGTGCAGGCTGTCGTCGCTGCCATTGGCAACGGCTCGAACCCAATCGCGAACACCTTCGTGGGCAGCACAGGCGTGGTCACACTGCGGAGCCGAATTGGTCATCCGGGTCTTCGCAGTGGCGCCAGCGGTTGTATCGCCGGGAGGCGATAACAGCGGAACTGGAGTGACCACTGTCATCGGTGCGCTCCCTTCGGGGTCTGATTGTTTGTACTGACGGATACATAACCCTACGCACCTGCCGGGATCGGCATTGGGACCTATGGCCAGTGTCAGTTGCTCGGCTGGTTCCCGGCGTCTCGGGAGTGGGTAGCTGATCTGGTGGATTTTGCTCCCGCCTTTGGGACTTAGGGCCGTGGGCGAAGGCCTGTCTTGTGCGATGATTGTACTGGTTAGTTAATAGTTTGGTGTAGGTGACCAGAGCGGCCGCGCCGCTGCGCCGACAGGGACGCTGCTGTCCTGGACGCCCCGCTGTACCGATAGGAAGGCCAAAGATGACCGTTGCCGTGGCATACAAGTGGGCTGCGAACCCTCAGGACGCGTCAGTTTCCGCTGACGGAGTCGTCGACTGGTCGCGGGCCAAGCTCGCCGTAAGCGAATACGACCCGGTTGCCATTCAGCTTGGCCGCAGCCTTGCCGATGCAGCGGGATGCGCCCTGGTCGGGATTTCGGTCGGGTCGACCGCCGTCGCCGGCTCCATGGCCAAAAAGGCCGCCATGTCGCGCGGGCTGGACCGCGGACTGGTGATAGCCGATGACAGCGTCGCCTCGTGGACCCTGACCAAGGTCGCGGCCGGGCTGGCCAAGCTGGTGGAACAGGTCGGAGATGTGGACCTCGTCCTGGCCGGTGATGCCTCGATCGACGAAAACGCCAAGATGGTCCCCGCGCTACTGGCCGGTCACCTCGGTTGGGCGGCCTTCCAGGACATCGCTGCGGTGCAGAGGTCCGCAGGCGGCTGGACACTCACCCAAAACATCGTTGGCGGAACCCGCGTCATCGAGGTGTCCGGGCCCGTGGTGGTCTCGGTAGCCACCGACGCAGTTCAGGTGAAGGTTCCGGGAATGAAGGACATCCTGGCTGCCGGCAAGAAGCCGGTGGACGAGGTGCTGGTGGCTGGGTTGGGTTTGGCCGAGGTGGTCGTTCAGGTCACCGGCAGGTCGAAGCCGGAATCCAAAGCTCGCAAGAACGTGATTGTGCCTGACGCCGAGTCCCTGGTCGCCGCGCTCCGCGCCGACGGGCTGCTCTGAGCGGCTGAGGAAAGAAAGGGAATCGAAATGGTCAATGTTTGGATCGTGACTACCAACTCGCAGATCTCAGCCCTCGTTGAGACCGGTCGGCGACTGGGGGGAAGCGTGAGTGTGGTCAGAGTTGGGTCAGGCCACGGTGGGCGCGTCGATGCTCAGGTGAACATCGCACTGCCAGCTGGTGCCCCAGCTGAAGCCGCCGCACCAGCAGTGGCCGCCGCCGTCAACGCCCAACCGGGCGATGTCGTGCTGGTGGCCAACCGCGCCGCCGAGCGGGTGCTGGCCGGGGCGGTCGCGGCGAAGCTCGGGGCACCAGTGCTCACCGGCGTTGTTGGCTTCGGCGATGGCGGCTTCGAGGTGACTCGCTTCGGGGGTATTGCCAAGGAGACGCTGACCAGCGACGCCGCAGTGGTCGTTGTGATGGCCGGGGGCAACGAAGTGGACGGGGACGCCGACGAAGTGACCACCGTCGCCGGTGCGGAGTTCCTCGAGGCGAAGGTGACAGCGGAGAACATCAGCCACGTTGAGGCCGTTGACCTCGCGTCGGCGAAGCGGATCGTTTCGGCCGGCCGCGGCTTCAAGGCTGAAGGAGACTTGCAACTGGTCCGCGATCTGGCCGCAGCACTCGGTGCCGAGGTCTCCTGTTCGCGTCCGCTGGCCGAAGGTGTCGGCTGGATGTCAAAGGACAGCTATGTAGGAGTCTCGGGACAGACGGTGAAGCCGGACATCTACTTGGCCGTCGGGATCTCTGGGCAGCTTCAACATTTGGCTGGAGCCCAGGAGGCAAAGACCATCATCGCCATCAACTCCGATGACAAGGCGCCGATCTTCGCTCATGCAGACTACGGGGTGGTCGGTGACCTCTACCAGGTGCTGCCGGCCCTGACCGACGCGCTGAAGTAGCCGGAACCCAAGATGGAAACCGAAGAAGACATCTTTGACGCCATCGTGATTGGTGGCGGGGTCGCCGGCGCGGTGTGCGCATATCGGTTGGCCCAAGCAGGACGACAGGTGGTGCTGATCGAGCGCGGCGGCCAACCCGGGTCGAAGAACCTTTCCGGCGGGGTGTTCTACTGCCGCGTCATGGAGGGGGTCTTTCCCGGCTTCGTTGATCGGGCGCCGGTGGAACGCAGGATCACCCGCAACGTGATCTCTTTTCTGAACCCAACTTCCGCGGTGAACGTCGACTACTGGGACCAGCGGTTGGCCGAACCGGTGAATGCGGTCACGGTGCTGCGGGCCAAGTTGGACGCCTGGTTGTCCGAGCAGTGTGAAGAGGCCGGCGTGATGGTGATGCCGGGAGTACGGGTCGACGAACTCATCTTCGAGAACGGCCAGTGTGTCGGGGTTCGTGCCGGTGAGGACGAACTGCGCGCGCATGTCGTGGTGGCGGCCGACGGGGTGAACTCATTCCTGGCCCGTGATGCAGGCATTCGCGCGAAAGAGCCGACCAAGCACTTGGCAGTAGGCGTCAAGTCAGTTATCCGCATGGCTCCTGCGGTGCTGGAATCCCGATTCCACTTGAGTGGTGATGAGGGCGTGGCCTACGCCATCGTCGGAGACGCCACCCAGGGCTGTGGCGGTGGCGGATTCCTCTATACCAACAAAGACTCGATCTCGGTCGGGGTGGTGATGCGCCTGGATGACCTCGCAGCCAAGGGCTTGGTTTCCTCCGAAGTACATGATCACTTCCTTTCCCATCCCGCAATCGCACCCCTGCTCAAGGATGGCGAGCTGCTTGAGTACGGCTGTCACCTGACTATCGAGGATGGTCCGGCGATGGTTGAGCAGCCTCTGACCCGACCGGGCTTGATCATCATCGGAGATGCCGGTGGCTTCACTTTGAACACCGGTCTGACCATTCGGGGGATGGACCTGGCTGCCGGGAGCGCCATCGCCGCCGCAGACACGGTGCTGGCGGCTTTGGAGGCGAACCACTTCTCCCAGGCAGCGATGGATCGCTTTCACACCGAGCTTGATACCGGGTTTGTTGGCCAGGACATGAAGCTCTACCGCAAGGCGCCAGCGTTCCTGGAGACCGAACGGATGTACAAGGAGTACGGGTTGTTGCTGGCTGACATCCTGCACGGGGTGTTCGACCTGGACACCACCCCGAGGAAACATATGGCTGCGGTGGCAACCGCGGCCCTGCGACGGTCCGGAGTAGCAATCACCCAGCTGGCGCGCGATGCCTGGCACGCGCTGCGGGCTTTGTGAGGCGAGGGGGAGACATGGGAATCGAATCGATCAGTGTTGCTGAACGGCTGGCCCGCAACTCCTACCAGACCGATGAGGAGCTAAGCCACATTGCGATCAATCAGGAGCTGGCCCGGATCACCGGAACCGGCAAGTTGTTGGTGGCAATCTGTCCGGCCGGTGTGTACGCCGAAGAGGCCGATGGCACCATTTCCGCGGAGTACGCCGCCTGCCTGGAATGCGGGACCTGTCTAGCTCTCGCCGCTCCCGGCGCGCTGGAGTGGCACTATCCACGCGGTGGCTTCGGGATCGAGTTCCGGGAAGGTTGAACCAAACATGCTCCTGGTGTGGGATCCACCCCTGCGGTTGGCCGAAGCTGCCATCTGTTTGGGGCTCCCGCGTCCGGGGCGGTCACACGAGAGTGTGAAACCGATGTTTCCACCACGAGAGACAGCGAGGTCTCACGATGGCTGATCGACTAGTTGAAGCGGCCCTGGAGCTGACCAGCAAGATGGACCTGGCCCGGGTGCTGCAGGGTTTCGTGGATGAGGCTGCCGCCTTGACCGGGGCAGCCTACAGCGCGCTGGGCGTGCTGAACCACGTTGGAAAGACCACGATCTTCGTTCACCATGGCGTCGCTGCCGCTGAAATGGCGGTGCTCGGTGATCCGCCCGCCGGCCACGGCGTGCTGGGGAAGATACCCGCGCAGGGTCACGTCCTCATCCCCGAGGTGGCAGCCGATCCGGATTTCGGTGGATGGCCTGACGGGCACCCACGGGTTCGCAACTTCCTTGGCTTGCCCCTACGGCTCAACGGGCAGGTGTTCGGGCGAATTTACTTGGCCGACAAGCCGGATGGGTTCACCGCGGAGGACATCTTCATGGTGGAAATGCTTGCCAGGGCCGCCGGTATTGCGATCTCAAACTGCAGACGTCAGTCGCAGTTGCACGCCCAGGAGGGATGGCTGCGACTTTCTCAGGAGATCACCGCAGCCTTGTTGGAAGGTACCGGAGAGGAAGAGGCGCTTCAGCTGATCGCCTCCAAGGTGCGCCATGTGGCCGATGCCGATGCCTGCCTGTTGATCCTGCCTTCAGTTGGGGGAGTGTGGGCGGGCGAAATCGTCGACGGGCCCATGGCTGATGAGTTGCTCGGTATCACTTTCCCCGACGACGGGCGTGCGGTCACCGTATTGCGTCGCGGCGTCGGCGTGATCGTGGACTCACTGTCGACCACCACACCCCTGCGGGTGCGCCAGCTGCGCCGCTTCGGCCCGGCGCTCTACGCTCCGCTGATGCTGCACGGCACCGGATTGGGCGTGATCCTGCTGTTGCGCCAGGTTGGGGCCCCAGGGTTCGAAGCCAGTGACCTGGCGATGGCCGAGGCTTTCGCCCAGCAGGCGGCCCTGGCAATGGAGCTGGCCTCGGCGCGGCACTCGCGCGACCTGGCTCAGCTACTGGATGAACGCCAACGGATCGGACGCGACCTCCACGACCTGGCCATTCAACAGTTGTTCGCCGCCGGGATGCAGATGGAGACTGCGCGGGTGGCCCTCGCCGAGCGCAACGAAGGAGCGCTGGCTGAAGTCCTGGACGCGGCGGTGGGTGCAGTCCATGAGTCAGTACTGCAGATCAGGGAAATCATCCATTCGCTGCGCGACCAACAGCAGGCGCCAACGCTGGTGGAGCGACTGCGCCACGAAGCGGCCCTGGGCCGCACCGCCCTGGGGTTCTTCCCCGATATTCAGGTACGGGTAGACGGGCGTCTGGTGGCTGAGAGCATCCAGGGATTGGGCTCGTGCACTGAGCTGGCTGAGCGCGTCCATGCGGAGTTGGCCGACGATCTGGTTGCGGTGGTGCGGGAGGGTCTTTCGAATGTGGCCCGGCATGCGCAGGCTTCTGCAGTTCGGGTTCGCATAGAGGCAAACGGCAGGGATCGATACGGTCAGGTCGGGATCCGGATCGAGGATGACGGCCGCGGCCTGGATCCGCTGATCACCCGTCGATCTGGAGTCGACAATCTGGCCGCCCGGGCCCGGCGGCGCCATGGCTACTCCGAGCTGGCCTCCAGCCCGTCGGGATCAGGCTCGGTGCTGGTCTGGGAGGCGCCGCTGGCCTGAAGGGGCGCTGGGGTGGGCACGTCCTAGCGGCGGCAGTCAGCGCTTCCAGGAGGTGGCTCGTTGACCGACCACCCATGCCGTGACCTGGGTCCGTCGTTGCAACCCCATTTTGGCCAGCAGCGAAGTGATGTGATTCTTCACGGTCTTTTCGGCAACCCCAAGTTGATCGCCGATCTCGCGGTTGGAAAGGCCGTCTCCAATGAGCTCAACGACCCGTCGCTCCGACGCGGTGAGGGTGCCGGTCGGGTCAGCGTCGTGCGCACGCCGACGCTGGATGGCGCGCTCATCTAGCAGCGTCCGACCAGCGGCCACTGCCTTGATCGCAGTTACGATCTCGGTGCCCCGTAGTGTTTTGAGTAGGTAGCCAGCGGCACCGGCCTGAAGGGCTTCGGCGATGGCTTCGTCATCCTCGACCGAGGTGAGCACCAAGAACCGAGTGCCGGGCAGAGAGGTGCCAAGCCGCTTGATGATGTCGATACCGGTGCCATCGGGCAGACGCAGGTCAACCACGATCACGTCCGGTTTCACCAGGTGCGCTCGGCGCACCGCATCGGCGACGTTCTGCGCCTCGGCCACAATCCTCAAATCCGGGGTGCGGTCGATGATTGCGGCGATCCCGCGTCGAACGATTTCATGGTCGTCCACCAGCATTACAGCGATGCTGTGCGGCCGGCTTGGTGCGGGTTCGGTCACCCGTGGATTCTATCTGAACGGGTCGTGCCTGACTGCTAGGCGCCAATGCCAGCAATGCTCAGCTGGGGGTGGTACCGGCTGGGGCCCGCTGCGGGGTCCAGCCGTCCCTGAGCACCACGTGGCCGCACCGTTCACCGCAGCGATTGCTGTCAACTGCGCCCATCCATGGTGACGAAGCGATAGCCGTGGCTGCGATACCAGTCGATGACCTTCGGCAGTGCTGCGATGGTGTTGCCGCGGTACGAACTCACTTTTGACTCCGGCTCATGGCTGGCCTTGGTGGAGTGCATCAACACGATGGGGTGGTTGTTGCCGGCGACGTTGGTTGCCTTGGCGAGGATCGACTGAGTGGCCGCAGCTGTGGTCTTGGGCGGCTGGCGCCAGTCCTGGCTGTCGGTGCTCCACAGCACCGGGGTCAGGTTGAGCCGATCGGCGGTGGCGATCACGTTGGTGCGGAAACCCCCGGGCGGGCGGACGAAGCAGATCGGATTGCCGGTGAGACTTCGCAACTCCCGATCGGTCCTGCTGAACTGATTCAGTAGATAGCTCAGGCTCCAACCGGTGCTCACCTGGGTGGGGTAGTCGTGATCCCAGGAGTGATCGGCGATCAGGTTTCCGTGTTCGGCCAGCAGCCGGACGGTGCTCGGATCGGCACCGGCGTGGGCTCCGGTCTCGAAGAAGGTCGCGTGGATCCGGTAGCTATCCAGAATCTGCGCGATCTGGACGTCGGCAGGCCCGGGGCCGTCATCAAAGGTGAGCGCCACTGTTTTGCCCTTCCCCGGAGCGCGGGTGAGAAAGCGCGAGGTGGCCAGCGCACACTTCAGCGAACTGGGGGTCGCCGATGCCGTGGCTGCGGTGCCCGTGGGGCTGGCGACGGTAGTAGCGGGGGACTGGCTCGGGAGCGAGGTTGCCGAACTCGCCGATGGCAGCGGCGGCGTGATCTGGCCAGGTTGGGTGCGGGCACATCCACTGAGGCCGGTGAAGGCCACCAGGAGGATGACAACCAGGGTGGTCGAGCCACGGTGGCAACTGCGCCGCAGCAAACGGTTTGGCATGGCTCAATACTGCCCGCCCGGGCAACCGCAGGATGCTGTGGGTGAATATCGCCTAGCCGAGGGGTCCGAAGTCGGGATCGGCCAGCGTTTGACGCAGCCCATGTTCGGCAACCGCGCGTAGTTGTGGCTGATTGTCGCTGTGACAGGCGAAGAGCGCGGCCAGTCCCAGTGCCACGCCCACGAGCGGTGCCACAGGGCCGTCCCGGTGGCACCGGGAGCCTGGTAGGTGGCCTGGAGCTGTCGGCGGCCGGCGGTGTCGAAAGTCAGCCAGGCGGTGGCCAGGTCGCTGGCGGGATCGCCAGCGCAGACATCGCCGAAGTCGATCACGGCGCTGAGCTCGCCGGTATCTCCAAGCAGCAGATTCAGCGGGTGCGGATCGCCGTGTAGCCACAATGGCGGGCCCGTCCACGCCGGCCCGTCGGCCACCTGACGCCAGCGATCGGCTGCGATCGGACCGGCTGCCCGTTCGATCAGCGGCAGCCAGGTCTCTTCTCTGGTTGCCAGCCCGACTCCGCGATACCGGTTCTGCGGTGCGTTCGCGCTCGCCGGGCGATGCAGCGCGGTGAAGAAGCGAGCCAGACCGGCGGCAGCGGGTTGCCGGTCTGGTACTGGGACGTCGGCGGCGAGCCGTCCGGGCAGCCGCGGGACGATCAGCCAGGGCCAGGGATATCCATGGCCAGGTGAACCGATGAACACCGGCGCCGGTACCGGCACGGGGAGCGCGGCAGCGAATTCGGGCAGCGCGGCGGCTTCGTTGGTGATCAGCGGTACTGCGGCGCTGCGTCGTGGCAGTCGCACCAGCAGATCCTCGCCCAGAGCGAATAGTTCGTTGTCCCAGCCGTGAGCAAACCAACGTAGTTGGCGTCGGCCGATGAGCTGGGGGCACTGGGTTCGCACCAATTCGGAGACGACTGCGGAGTCCAGGCTGACCTCGGCCGGTGGAATGTCGCTCATCGCAAAGAGGGTAGCCTTACCAGGCGATGTTGGTGGTGAGGGATGTTGAGGTGCGGGCCGGGGCCCGGTTGTTGTTGTCCCCGGTGTCGTTCCAAGTGATCCCCGGCGACAAGGTCGGTCTGGTCGGACGCAACGGTGCGGGCAAGACCACCCTGACCAGAATTCTTGCCGGCGAGTCATTGCCCGCCGGCGGGCAAATCACTCGCAGCGGCCAGATCGGCTACTTGCCGCAGGACCCGCGGACCGGCGACCTGGAGCAATTGGCTCGTGACCGAATCCTTTCGGCTCGCGGTCTGGATTCGATCCTGCGGCGACTGGGCACCTACTCCATGGCTATGGCCACCGAAGTTGGCGAGGAACAAGATAAGGCAATGGCGTCCTACGCCCGGGCTGAGGCGGAGTTGGCCGCCGCTGGTGGCTATGCCTCCGAGTCCGAGGCTGCCAGGATTGCTGCGAACCTCGGGCTGGCTGACCGGGTGCTCACTCAGCCGCTGCGAACTCTCTCCGGTGGTCAACGGCGCCGCGTCGAGTTGGCCCGGATTCTTTTCTCCGGTGCTGACACGCTGCTGCTGGACGAGCCCACCAACCACCTGGACGCCGACTCGATCGTCTGGCTGCGCGGTTTCCTGCAGTCATATTCCGGTGGCCTGATTGTGATCTCCCACGACGTCGGTCTGCTGGAATCCTGCGTCAACAAGGTTTTCCATCTCGACGCCAACCGTGCCGAAATGGACATCTACTCGATGGACTGGAAGCGCTACCTGCTTCAGCGCGAGACCGATGAGAAGCGTCGCAAACGCGAGCGGGCGAACGCCGAACGCAAAGCCGAGACGTTGATGGCCCAGGCCGACAAGATGCGGGCCAAAGCCACCAAGGCCGTGGCTGCGCAGAACATGGCCAAGCGGGCCGAACGCTTGCTTTCCGGGCTGGAAGAGCAGCGCGCGACCGATCGGGTAGCAAAGATTCGGCTTCCAAAGCCGGCCCCTTGCGGAAAGACGCCGCTGACTGCCACCGAGCTGAGCAAGGGCTATGGCTCCCTTGAGGTTTTCACCGACGTAGATCTGGCCATCGACCGGGGCGCCAAAGTGGTGGTTCTGGGGCTGAACGGCGCGGGCAAGACCACCTTGCTGAAACTTCTGTCGGGTTTGGAAGCCCCCGACACTGGCGAGGTCATTCCCGGTCACGGGTTGCGCCTGGGCTACTACGCGCAGGAGCACGAGACACTCGATGTTTCCAGAAGCGTGCTGGAGAACATGATCACCGCCTCCCCTGAGCTCAACGAGACCGAGGTGCGCAAGATTTTGGGCTCCTTCCTATTCACCGGCGACGACGTGGCCAAACCTGCGCGGGTGCTGTCGGGCGGGGAGAAGACCAGGTTGGCGTTGGCGATGCTGGTAGTCAGCGCCGCGAATGTGTTGCTGCTGGACGAACCGACCAACAACCTCGACCCGGCCTCCCGCGCTGAAGTGCTGACTGCGCTGCGTGACTATGCCGGTGCGGTGGTGTTGGTGACCCACGACGAGGGTGCGGTGACCGCGTTGGAGCCGGACCGGGTGTTGCTGTTGCCCGATGGCGATGAGGACATGTGGAACCCCGACTATCTGGAGCTGGTCAGCCTGGCCTGAGGCCGCACGGTCAGCTCAGGCCGCTTTTGGCCAGCTGGGCACCAGCGAGGTAGCCCGCGGTCAGGGCGAGAGCCAGATTGCGAATCGATTCCTCAGCAGGCAGGAACGTCGGGTGGTGCAGGCCCACCTCGAAGCGGGCTGCGCTGATCGCCGATTCCTTCACCTGGACGGCCCGATCCTGGCGAACGCCGACGAACATCATCAGGATCGGCGCGATCCGTGAGTAGTGCGAGAAGTCGTCGGCGCCGCAGGATCGGAACGGCTCGTGCGCTACCGGTAGCCCCAGATGGCCGATCAGCGGGTCGGTGAACTGAACCAGCCGGTGGTCATTCACCAGGATCGGGTCACCGACGATGATGTTCACCTCTGCGGTGGCTCCTCTGGCGGCCGCGGTGTGCTCAGCGAGCCGGCGGATGGCAGCGTGCAGGTGGGTGCGGTCGGCGTCGTACATGGTGCGGATCACCCCCTGGAGGGTTGCGGTGGCGGGAATGATGTTGGGCGCACTGCCGGCCTCAAGTCGTCCGACGGTGATCACTGCCGGGTGGATCGGATCGATGCCCCGGCTGACCAGTTCCTGAAGCCCGGTGACGATCGCTGCCAGCACCGGTACGGGATCGATGGCCACCTGCGGGTAGGCGCCATGACCGGGTTGGCCATGGACAGTGATCTCGAACTGGTCGGCGGAGGCGTTGACCGCCCCTGCACCCGTGCTGATCACCCCACTGGTCACCCTGGGCTGGACATGGGCACCGATTACCGCAGTGACTTCCTGATCGGCCAACACCGTGGAGGAGACCACCGTCTCCGCTCCGGAGGGTTGAACTTCTTCTCTGGGTTGGAACAAGGCGATCAGGGCGACCGGCAAAGTCACCCTGCGGGCAGCCTGGACCAGGGCCCACAGCGCCGCCATGTGCACATCATGGCCGCACGCGTGCATCACTCCATCGGTGGCTGCCCAGGGCACGCCGGTGCCCTCGACCAGCGGCAGTGCGTCCAGTTCGCTGCGCACCACCACAGCTGGTCCGGGCGGGCCCAGGCGCACCATGAAGCCGGTGTCCGCCACCCTGATGGGCTTCAGATTCGGCAGTGCGTGGCGAAGCCTGTCGGCAGTGGGACGTTCGGCGCCGCTCAGGTCGGGGTGGCGGTGCAGTTCACGGCGCAGCGCCAGTGCATTCGGCAGCGCCAGGTCGAGCTGTTCGGTCAACCCCGCCAGGAGCTGCGTGGCTGATTGGTCGGGCCAGGTCGTCATGAGTTCATCCTCGCAGTGGTGGCGATCAGCCGCGGATCGGGCGGAAGGACTGCACCGTGACGTCGATGCTGATCACTGAGGCGGTCACCGTCTTGGGCACCTGGTGGAAGGCGTTGGGGCCCATCGCGATCAGATCGATGGCCAAGGCTTCGTCGACCGGAACCCGGTATTTGATCACTCTGGTGTCGATGAGGTCGAAGAATTCCGCGGCAGCAGCGGCCAACTGTTCGGCCTTGGCGGTGGGGATGTCCAGCAGGCCGTAGGCATCCCGCAGTCCAACCAGGTGGCCGGCTCGCGGGGTCACTGCGATGAAGCGCCCGTCCGGATGCAGGACGCGAGCGAACTCACCCAGATTGCGCGGGGCGAAGACCGCCAGCACCGCCTCCAGACAGCCATCCCGGAGCGGCAGCGGCTGCCACACATCGGCGACCAGGGCGGCGATCCGGGAATCGGTGCGGACGCAGTGGCGCGCGGCGGCCTTGGAGACGTCGACGGCGACGCCCACCGCTGCGGGGTCGGTGCCCAAAGCCCCCGCCAGGTAATGCCCGGTACCGGCGCCAGCTTCGAGCACCTTGGCCCGTCCCTTGGCCAAGGTGGCGATGATGTCGGTCACCTGATCGAAGACTCCGGCGGCGTGCACCCGAGCCCGGGCGTCCAGCATGTTCGCGGTGTCAGCATTGGCTGGCTCGCTCGCGCCGAGCAGGTTCACGTAGCCCTGTCTGGCGATGTCGAAGCTGTGGCCCGCCCCGCAGCGCAAGGACTGGTCGGACACCGACATGCCGCCCCGGCAGATGGGGCAGCTGAGCAGAGCGGCGGCTTGCTGAAGACTCACTGTGCGGTGAAGTCCAATCCAGAGCCGTCCGCGGCGGACAGACTCAGTTGGGCGCCGGTGATCGACATCGTCTCAACATCATGCAGGATCCCCAGCACGGTGGACTCCTGCTTACCCAGCCCTGCTTTGCAATCTGCGTAGGTGGTGACCAGCGAAGTCACCCTGAATTTGTCGCCATCGATGCGGACATCGCCGCCGAAGCTGTTGCAGGCCTTGCCGGAATACGTCGTGCCGTTGATCTTGAGCGTCACCGAACTGCCGGCCACCAGCGAACTGGTGCTCCTGCCATTCCGGGTGGAGGTCAGTGACCAAGTCGTGCCCTCCAATGGACTCGGCGACGGCTCGGGGACGGCTCTGGTGAGGGTGAGCAGAATCTTGCCGGACGCATCTTGCAGCGCGATCTCAGTGGCGCCGCCGGCCAACTTGGCAACCTTGCCGAGTGCGGCGCTGAACTCGCTCTCCTGGTCCATCACCGACTGCGGGGAGCAAGCAACTTCGGTGATGGCCAATGGCGAGAAGCTGATTCCGACGCCACTCTTGGTGTACCCACCGGAGAAACCATTGCAGCCGGCTGACCCGGCCACAGTGGTGGTGGCGAACTCGATGCTCGGTTGATGCTCGGGGATGGTTGGGCTGGACTTGATTTGGGTAACCACCCAGGAGGTGCCATCCAGGTTTCCCGGATCGGTGGTCGAGTTTGAGTAGGCACAGGCCGTCAGAGTCAGCAGCAGGGCCAACATGATCGGGCCGTGACTTCTCATCGGCAATTCTCCGTCCTTCGTCGGTAAGTGGCTGGAATCAGTACCGCCGACGAGCAACGTCGATCAGCCGCCAGCCACCTCGACCAACAGATCCATTCAAGCGCATCCGAGCAAGGAATTCGGGTGATCCGCACCAGGACGCCACCGACGCCACCGGCCATTTCTCATGATCGAATCGTTGCTGGCCGCGCCGCGTCCGCTACCCTTCCGCCGTGACCGAAACGATTACTCCAACATCGCGCAGCGTGCTCGTTACCGGGGCCAGCCGCGGCATCGGGGCGGCGATTGTGGCCGACTTCGTGGCCGCCGGCCATCGGGTGGCCGGCCTTTCCACGTCCGGGACGGCGCCCGAGGGTGCGCTGGGCATCGCCTGCGATATCACCAATCCGGCCCAGGTGGAGGCGGCGTTCGCCCAGGCTGAGGCAGCTCACGGGCCGATCGAGGTGTTGGTCGCGAACGCCGGGATCACCAAGGACACCCTGGTGTTGCGGATGAGCGAGGACGACTTCAACCAGGTGATTCAGGTGAACCTGGCTGGTGCTTTCCGATGTGCCAAGCGGGCCGCGAAGTCGATGATTCGGGCGCGTTTCGGGAGGATCATCTTCATTGGTTCGGTGGTCGGTCTGTACGGGTCGGCCGGCCAAGTGAATTACTCGGCCTCCAAGGCGGGCCTGGTCGGGATGGCCCGCTCGCTGACGCGGGAACTCGGTGGGCGTCAGGTCACGGCGAATGTGGTCGCCCCAGGATTCATCCAGACCGACATGACAGCGTCGCTGAGCGATGAAGTGGCCCAGCGCTACCGTGAGCAAATCCCGGCCGGACGCTTCGGCGATGCCGCCGAGGTATCGGCTGCGGTCAGCTACTTGGCCTCGGACCAGGCCGGTTATGTCAGTGGAATCGTGTTGCCGGTCGACGGTGGCCTCGGCATGGGCTTTTGAGCAGAAGGAAGAGACAAGTGGGAATTCTTGAGGGTAAGAACATCCTGGTCGCAGGGGTGACGTTGAACACCTCGATCGGCTACCGGGTGGCTGAGATCGCTCAGGCCGAGGGTGCGAAGGTGGTCGTGTCGAACTTCGGGCGGGCGATGAGCCTCACCTCCCGAGTGCTGAAACGGCTCGACCCCGAGCCTGCTCTGCTGGAGTTGGACGTGACCGATCCCGAGCATTTGGCGACGCTGCCCCAACGCCTGGGTGAGCACTTCGACCATCTCGATGGGGTAGTGCATTCGATCGCCTTCGCCAACCCTGAGACCGCGCTGGGTGGCAAGTTTTTGACCACGCCGTTCAATGACGTGAGCACTGCGGTGCACGTCTCGGCCTACTCGCTGGTCAGCTTGACCATGGCCTGCAAGCCGCTGTTGTCGGAGCACGCCTCGGTGGTCGGGCTCACTTTCGATGCGCGGGTCTCTTGGCCCACCTACGACTGGATGGGTGTTTCTAAGGCTGCGCTGGAGAGCGCGACGCGCTACCTGGCTCGGTACCTGGGGCCGGACGGTGTGCGGTGCAACCTGGTTGCCGCCGGCCCGTTGGACACCATCGCGAAGAAAGCGATTCCTGGCGCTGACGAGTTCAACACCATCTGGGGACCACGGGCGCCGCTCGGCTGGGATGCCAACGACTCCACGGCCACAGCCAAGGCCGTGGTCGCCCTGCTCAGCGACTGGTTCCCCGCCACCACCGGCGAAATGGTGCATGTCGATGGCGGGCTGCATTCCACCGGCGCCTAGGGGCGGCTCGCGGCGTTCACGGACCGTGGCGGCGATGACTTCGTCGGCCTCGCCCATTGCTCGTCAATGGGCGCTGATCAGTCGCCAGTTGGGTAGGTTGGCAGTATGACGGTTGCGCAGCTAGAGGACGTTTCGATCATCCGATCGGGAGCCAAGCTGCTGGATTCGGTGTCGCTGACGATTCGCGAGCACGAACGCTGGGTGGTGATCGGCCCCAACGGTGCCGGCAAGACCACCATGCTGCAGGTCCTGGCCGCGCAATCCCACCCGTCCCAGGGCACGGTTTCGCTGCTCGGGGAGCGCCTTGGCGCGGTGGATGTCTTCGACTTGCGTCCGCGGATTGGTGTCGCTTCGGCGGCGTTGGCCGATCGAATCCCCAAGTCGGAGCGGGTTTCTGATGTGGTCATCTCTGCTGCGTACGCGGTCATGGGCCGCTGGCGCGAGGAGTACGACGAACTCGATGATGAGCGGGCCGCTGAGCTGATGCGGCGACTGCGGGTCGAGCACCTGGCCGATCGCACCTTCGGGACGCTGAGTGAAGGTGAGCGCAAGCGGGTGCAGATCGCCAGGGCGCTGATGACTGATCCGGAGTTGTTGTTGTTGGACGAGCCGGCCGCCGGCTTGGACCTGTCCGGGCGTGAAGCCTTGGTGGGTACTTTGGGCGAGTTGTGTTTGGATCCCCATGCCCCCACCACCGTGTTGGTCACTCATCACGTCGAAGAGATTCCGCTGGGCATCACCGATGCCCTGCTGCTGAAGAACGGGCGAGTGGTCGCTGCCGGACCACTGTCACAGACGCTGACCTCTTCGTTGATGAGCTACACCTTCGATCTGCCGTTGGAAATCTCCACGGTTGGTGGGCGTTGGTCGGCGCGGGCGATTTATCGCCCCAGTTTCGGCTGATTGATCGCCGGAATAGGGCAGGTTCGGGTCCGGGTTGGCATGATGGGGACGTCGAATGATCGAGTGCGTGCAATGCTGCAGTTGAACTGATCGAGGTGGGGAAAATGCAGTGGCTGGCTGAGAACTCCTGGGTGGTCTGGCTGGTGCTGGCCGGCGGGCTTGCGGTGACCGAGACCGCGACTCTCGATTTCACTTTGTTGATGTTGGCCACCGGTGCGCTGGCCGGCGCGGCCACCGCGGTCTTCCTCCCGGGGTTGCTGTGGCTCCAGATCGGGATCGCCCTTGTGGTTGCGGTGGCAATGCTGCTGTTGCTCAGGCCAACTTTGCTGGCCAGGATCCGCTCGATGCCGGGCTATCGGTCCAGTCTGGACAAGATGATCGGTTCTACGGGAGTGGCGATGACCGAAATCACCGCCAACGGTGGTGAGGCCAAAGTGAACGGGGAGGCGTGGACCGCACGCGCGGTCGAGGGAACTATTCCAGCAGGCACCGAAGTAGAGGTTTATCAAATCGATGGGGCGGTCGCTGTGGTCTACCCGCGGCACCAAGCTTTGCCCTGAGAACAGTCGGGCTTTACCAAACACAAGGAGAGTCATGGAGTATTTGGCATTGGTCGGGTGGCTGGTGGTGATCGCCGTGGTGGTCACGGTGCTGGTGCGCTCAGTTCGAGTCATTCGCCAACAGCAGGTTGGCGTGGTGGAGCGCCTCGGCAAGTTCCGCCGCACCCTGGAACCCGGACCGCACCTGCTGGTGCCGATCATGGACACCGTGCGCTACACCATGGACATGCGTGAGGTTGTGGTGCCGTTCCCGCCGCAGGCCGTCATCACCGAGGACAACCTGATGGTCGGTATCGATTCGGTCATCTACTTCCAGGTGATAGATCCGGTGCGGGCAGCCTACGAGGCACAGAATTACATCCAGGCCATCGAGCAGCTGACCATGACCACGCTGCGCAACATCATCGGCGGACTGGATCTGGAACAGACCCTGACCAGCCGCGAAGAGATCAATCAGAAGCTGCGTGCGGTGCTGGACGAGGCCACCGGCAAGTGGGGCATCAAGGTGAATCGGGTCGAGCTTCGCTCGATCGAACCGCCGGCAACCATTCGTGATGCCATGGAGAAGGGCGCTCGCGCGGAGCGTGACAAGCGGGCCGCGATCCTGACCGCCGAGGGCCAACGCCAGTCGCAGATTCTGTCGGCCTCCGGCGACCGGGAATCGGCGATCCTTCGCGCCCAGGGCGAGCGGGAATCTGCGGTCCTGCGGGCGCAGGCTGATCGGCAGGCGTCCATGCTGCGGGCTGAGGGTGAGGCCCAAGCGATCACCACCACCTTCAATGCCATCCATGCAGGCAAGCCGACCCAGTCGTTGCTGGCCTACCAATACCTGCGGATGCTGCCGAGCCTGGCCAAGGGTGAGTCCAACAAGATGTGGATCATTCCCAGTGAGCTCAACGATGCTCTGAAGGGACTGGGCACGCTTGCCGGAGCCGCCAAGGGGATTGTCGAAGAGCCGTCGTCGGACAGTTTCAACGCGCCCGTGCCAGTGGATGTGTTCGCCGAAATCGAAGCGCAGAAGAAGACCGACGCTGCCAATTCGGCCGCTTCAGTGCAGCAGGCCATCGCGGAGGCGGAGGCTTTGGAAGGCAAGCGGGCCGCTCGGCTGGCTTCGCCGGGATCTGACAACGCGATCACCACGGGGCTGCCGGACCCAGTCACACCCCCGGTGCCAACGGCTGCCCCGGTCACCGAGATTGACCCGGGAGTGATCGGCTGACCGCGAACTGCAGCTGCTGATGGAAGTGATTGATCCGCTCGCTTGGCGTGTTGAACCAGCGTCCAGGGCGTGGTTGGCTCCTCGAGCCAGATCAGCGGTTCCACGATGCCAACCATCATGGGTGCCGGCGGTGGCGTACCAGGCAGGATTGAACCAGCCGATTCGAGTGAGCTGAGCCGGTGGCGCAGCCCACTCGAATCGATTGCCGGAGCGGGTTGGCCCAGTGCGGCCGGTCGCCGGTGCGCGGGCCTGACGCGGCGGAGTCGGCTCGGTCCTAGACTGACCGCGATGTTGATCGAAATCACCGCTGCCAACGACGATCGCTTGGCCGACTATGTGCGGCTACGCGAGTCATCGCTGCGGCGCAGCCTTGAGGCGGCCGAGGGTCTGTTCATTGCCGAGGGATCGAAAGTGATCCGACGGGCGATTGAGGCCGGCTATCGGCCCAGATCTTTGATGCTGGCCAGGCGGTGGTTGGCTGACTTGGAGGACCTATTAGCTGGGTTCCCCGAAGTGCCGGTCTACCTGGTAAGTGAAGAGTTGGCAGAACAGATCACCGGCTTCCACGTGCATCGTGGGGCGTTGGCGTCGCTGCACCGGGTTCAGCGACACAGCCTGTCGGAGTTGCTGACCTCTGCCAGGAGGCTGGTGGTCACCGAGGACATCGTCGATCATGCCAACGTCGGTGCAATCGCGCGCAGTGCCGCCGGACTGGGTTGGGACGGGCTGGTGCTCAGCCCGCGTTGCGCGGATCCGCTCTACCGACGTTCGGTCAAAGTTTCGATGGGGACGGTTCTTTCCTTGCCCTGGGCTCGCCTCGTTGACTGGAAAGGCGCGATTCATACCCTGCATCAATCCGGATTCACTGTGGCTGCGCTTACCCTTCGCCCAGACTCAGTGGGTCTGGAGGATTATGCGAGGCAGCTCAGGCAGGCCCCTGCGCGGCTGGCGATCCTGCTGGGCACCGAGGGCCATGGGCTCAGCCCGGAGTGGACTGAGCAAGCCGACGTGGCGGTCAGGATTCCGATGAGTGCTGGGGTTGACTCGCTCAATGTTGCCGCGGCCGCGGCTGTGGCCTGCTACGCGCTGGCCGAACCGTCTGCTTAGCCGTCTGCGGAGCCGGAGCGCGGCGAAAGCGGCCAATCTTGAGGGTAAAGGTGACTGAGTTCCTCGGCCTGGGCGTAGAGCTTGCGCCGTAGCCGCGTGGAGAGCCGATCGCCGAAGACGGTCCCGTTGAGATGGTCGGTTTCGTGCTGAAGGCAGCGAGCCAAGAGGCCGGTGCCCGACACGGTGACTGGATTGCCCCAGGGGTCCTGCCCAGTGCAGGTGGCCTTGTCTGGGCGCGCCAGCGGCTGGTAGGCGCCGGGCAGGGAGAGGCAGCCCTCTTCGGCCGATTCGAAATTGCGGTCGGCGCCCTCGGGCAACTTGACCTCGGGATTGCAGATGACGCCCACCTGATTGACTTCGTCAGCGTCAGGGCAGTCGTAGGTGAAGACCGCGAGGTCGACACCCACCTGGGTGGCGGCAAGTCCGACGCCGTGAGTTTCGGCCATGGTGGTGAACATGTCGCGGATCAACGTGTGGAGTTCCTCGCCGAATTCAGTCACCGGCTTGGTGCTGGCGTGCATCACGTCTTCGCCCCAGCGGGTGATGCGGCGCAGTTTGCCGCCGGTCAGGAACTCCTCGATATCCACTCCATGTCTCCTCTCAGAACACCGGCCATCTTAGAGGTGCTCGCGCGCCCTGCTTGCACCCGGCTTGGGCCGGGGCGACGCTGGGCGCATGCATTCGGGCGAGCCGATACCGGTGGCTGCTGCCAGCCTGCTGGCCGATTTCGGCCAGTACCTCAGGCTGGAGCGGGGCTGCTCGCCGCACACTATTCGGGCCTACACCGGCGATGTGGCCGCACTGTTTGCCCATCTGGAGCGGGTTGGTGAGCCCGAACCGGCTCAAGTGAGCCTCGCCAGCCTGCGTACCTGGCTGGCCAACATGCACGCCACTGGTGCGGAAAGGGCCACCTTGCAGCGTAGGACGGCCGCAGTGCGTACCTTCTTCGCCTGGGCGCATCACACTGGACGGTTGCCGGCCGATCCGGCCATCGCGCTTCGTTCGCCCAAGGTGGACCGTCGGCTGCCACCCACATTGGAGGCCGGACAGATTCGCCGGGTGTTGGACGACTTGTCCCAGCACGTCGAGCTTGCGACCGACCCGGCTGAGATTGCCTCGGCGCGCCGTGATGTTGCCATCGTCGAGGTGCTCTACGCCTCTGGTATCCGGGTCTCGGAGGCGTGCGGGCTGGATATCGGAGACCTGGATGTGGGCCGCGGGTTGCTGCGGGTGCTGGGAAAGGGTGGGAAAGAGCGGTCCACTCCGCTGGGCATCCCGGCGCTGAGGGCACTGGAAGCCTGGCTGCGGGTGCGAGGTCAGTTGGTCGCGCCGAGCGCGGGCCGGGCGATGTTCGTCGGTGATCGCGGTGCCCGGATCGATCCGAGGGTGGTGCGCCGGATCGTGCATCGCGCGCTCGCCCGCGTGCCAGAGGCCCCCAATCTTGGGCCGCACGGCCTGCGCCATGCGATGGCCACCCATCTGCTCGAAGGTGGCGCGGACCTGCGTGCAGTGCAGGAAATGCTCGGCCACTCTTCCTTGGCCACCACTCAGCTCTATACCCATGTCACCACCGAGCGGCTTCGAAAGGCCTACCAACAGGCTCACCCGCGCGCTTGAGAATCGCTGCGAACGAGTTCGCCGCAGCGAGCTACAAATAGTGCAGTGGATCAACCAGGTGTCGGTCCAGCTTCACGCTCAGGTGCAGGTGGCACCCGGTGCTCCAGCCAGTCGAACCCACCTTCCCAACCACCTCCCCGCGGTGCACCCGCTGGCCCACAGGTGCGGAGTAGCTGGCCGCGTGCAAGTAGATCGTGACCAGGCGATGGCCGGCGACGACGCCATGATCAATAGTGAGCCGATGCCCGCTGGCGGAGTCGTAGGAGTTACCGATCACGGTTCCGTCGGCCGCGGCGCGGATCGGAGTTCCGCAAGCGGCCGCGATATCCACTCCGCTGTGCATACGCCAGACATGGAAGATGGGGTGGAGGCGCATTCCGAAGCCCGACCCGACCGCTCCAGGAACTGGACGCAGCAACAGTCCAGGCAAGCCGGCTGCGGCCTGTGCTGCCCGTCGGGCTGCCAGTTTGGCCGCCAGCGCCGCCGAGTCGGTAGGCAGCAGTCGAAGCCCAGAGGCCTCGAACAGGGTGCTCGGATCCAGATACACCGGGCCGCGAAGCCAACCCAGGTGTATGCAAGTCCCGCCGGTGCAGGGATGGCCGGCGGTGAGGGTACCCAGCTGCTGACCTGCCGTGACGCTTTCCCCGACCACAACTGTGGCCGCCACGGGCTGGTAGGTGGTGCGGGTGTCGCCGTGGGAGACCACCACGACGCCCTGTCCGGCTATCCGGCCGACGAATCTGACCTGGCCGGCCATCACCGCGACCACCGGCGCTCCGGCCTCGGCGAGCAGGTCGATGCCGCGATGCCCGGCTAGCCAGGGCTGGTCGGGAGGATCGAAGCTTCGCACGATCGGGCCGCTCACCGGTGGAACTGCGGCGCCGGCTTGGGCGGGGGAGGCCCAACCCAGCCACAGGGCGCAGTTCAGCAACAGCACCAACAGAATTCGCATCCGCATCACGACCCCATCTTGGGTACGCGGCGGCGCTAGGGTTCAGCCCGGTGGGGAGCTGTGGATACCGACCGAAATCATCCACAGACCCCGGTTGGCCTCCGGTGGCACTCCCGGCGTAGAATCGCTGCGCAACTCGGCAGATCCGGGTTGACTTCGCACGCAGTCCTACCGCCGTGATGGCGGGCTGTAAGTCCAAGGTCCCTACGGGGTGGACGAGAAGGCGACTGCGTCAGGCGGGCCGAATATCTCGGTCCGAACAACCTCAGTGGGAACCGGTGCGTCCGGGCCCGCGCAGAAAGGAACGGCTATGGCCGTTGTTACCTCGCGCCAGCTGCTCGACAGCGGTGTGCATTTCGGGCATCAGACCCGCCGTTGGAACCCGAAGATGAAGCGCTTCATCCTCACCGAGCGCAACGGGATCTACATCATCGACCTGCAGCAGTCGCTGTCCTACATCGATACCGCCTACGCCTTCGTCAAGGACATCGTCGCCAAGGGTGGTCAGGTGCTGTTCATCGGCACCAAGAAGCAGGCTCAGGAGGCCGTCGCCGAACAGGCCACCCGGGTCGGCATGCCCTACGTCAACCAGCGTTGGCTCGGCGGCATGCTCACCAACTTCGGCACCATCAGCAAGCGCATCGCCAAGCTGAAGGAGCTTGAAGGGCTCAACTTCGACGATGTCGCCGCGTCGGGCCTGACCAAGAAGGAATTGCTGCAGCAGAAGCGCAAGAAGGACAAGCTCGCCAAGACCCTTGGCGGTATCCGCGACATGCACAAGCTCCCGCAGGCCATTTGGGTGGTCGACACCAACAAGGAGCACCTGGCTATCGATGAGGCGCGCAAGCTGCACATCCCGATCGTTGGCATTCTCGACACCAACTGTGACCCTGACCACGTCGATTTCCCGATCCCGGGCAATGACGACGCGATCCGCTCGGTCGCCCTGCTGACCCGCGTCCTTGCTGATGCTGTCGCAGAGGGCCTGTTGGCCCGTTCCGCAGGTGCTGCCTCCGGCGAAGAGCCCGAGCCGATGCCCGATTGGGAACGTGACCTGCTGGCCGGTGGTGCTCCGGTTGAGGCCGTTGCCGAGCCGGTCGTGGAGGACATCGTCGTCGTGGAGCCCATTTCCGAGGCTGTCGCTGTCGAACTCGCTGTCGAGGATTCGGTCGTCGAGATTGCGGCTGCCGAGCCTGTCACCGAAGAAGTCGTCGCCGAGCCGGTTGTGGCGGAAGCGGCCGTAGAGCCGGTCGCAGAGGAGGTCGTGGCTGAGGAGGCCGTGGCCGCCGAGCCCGTCGCCGCCGAGCCCGTCGCAGAGGTCGTGGCCGAGAAGGCCACTCCCAAGCCCGCCAAGAAGACCAAGTAAGGAAAGTAGGAAATGGCAACGATCACAGCCGCGGACGTTAAGAAGCTCCGCGACGCCACCGGCGCCGGAATGATGGACGCCAAGAAGGCGCTCACCGAGGCTGAAGGCGACTTCGATGCCGCCGTGGAGATCCTTCGGGTCACCGGGCAGGCCAAGATGGCCAATCGTTCCGACCGTGACGCCAGCAATGGGCTGGTTGCTTCGGTGGGCAAGACCGTCATCCAGTTGGCAGCAGAGACCGATTTTGTGGCCAAGAACGCCGAGTTCATGGCGTTGGCCGAGGAAATCGCCAATGCGGTGGATGCGGCCGGCGCGCACGGTGTCGAAGCTGCTTTGCAGGTCGGTCTCGGATCCGGCAAGACCGTCGCGGAGGCGATCAGCGAGCTGTCTGTCAAGATCGGGGAGAAGCTGGAGCTCGCCGCAGCGGCGACCTTCAGCGGACCGGTGGTCGTCTACCTGCACCGTCGCTCGGCAGACCTCCCGCCGCAGGTCGGTGTGATGGTCGAGCATGACGGCGGCGAGGTCGACTTCGTCAGGGGCATCGCAATGCAGATTGCCGCGATGTCGCCCTCCTACGTCACCCGTGACGAGGTTCCCACCCCCGTGTTGGACAACGAGCGCAAGATCGCCGAGTTGATCGCCAAGGAGGAGGGCAAGCCGGAGAAGATCATCCCGCGCATCGTCGAGGGCCGCCTGGGCGGCTTCTACAAGGAAGTCTGCCTGGTCGAGCAGGTCAGCGTTTCCGACGACAAGAAGACCGTCGGTCAGCTCCTGAAGGACCACGGCGTAGAGGTCAAGCGTTTCGTTCGCTTCGCCGCAGGTTCCTGATCAACCACGCCGCTGCGGCCGTCCGGTTAACACCGGGCGGCCGCAGCGTTTTCTTCAGACCCTGGTCGTGGTGGGTCCAGGTGCCGTGGCCGACCCTGGTTTCGGTTAGGGTGGTGGCGCGTCCGTCGCAGCCCGCAAGCATTAAGGAGTCCAGATGGCCAGCCCCTATCGTCGTGTCTTGTTGAAGCTGTCTGGTGAGGCATTCGGCGGTGGCAAACTGGGTGTCGATCCGGACGTGATCTCCAGCATCGCTGCGCAGATCGCCGATGTGGTCAACGTCGGAGTCCAGGTCGCTATCGTCACCGGGGGCGGCAACTTTTTCCGTGGGGCGGAGCTGCAGACCCGAGGGATGGATCGGGCCCGAGCCGACTACATGGGCATGTTGGGTACGGTGATGAACTCGCTGGCGCTTCAGGACTTCCTGGAGAAGGCCGGGGTGCCCACCAGAGTGCAGACTGCAATCACCATGGGCCAGGTTGCTGAGCCCTACATTCCGTTGCGGGCCATCCGGCATCTGGAGAAGGGGCGGGTGGTGATCTTCGGCGCCGGTTCGGGCATGCCGTTCTTCTCCACCGACACGGTCGGTGCTCAGCGTGCGCTCGAGATCAGCGCTGAGGTGTTGCTGATGGCCAAGCAGGGTACCGATGGGGTTTACGACTGTGACCCACGCACCAATCCGAATGCGAAACGCTTCGACGAACTGACCTATGACGATTTCCTCGCCCGGGACCTGAAAGTGGCTGACGCGACTGCGATCAGCCTTGCGCGAGAGCATCGGTTGCCAATGGTCTTCTTCGACCTCGGCACCGACGGCAATATCGCCCGGGTGGTTGCGGGTGAGAAGATCGGAACCACTCTGCACTCCTGAGGAGCGCAGCCAGAAACTGAAAGGGACATCTCCTGTGATCGCAGAGATCATCGCCGAAGCCCAGCACAAGATGGCTGGGGCCATTGACCATGCCCGGGAGGAGTTCGCCGCTATCCGTACCGGACGGGCGCACCCGGCAATGTTCAACAAGTTGCTGGTGGATTACTACGGTGCGCCGACGCCACTGCAGCAGCTCGCCACCTTTCAGGTGCCGGAGGCTCGGACGGTGTTGATCACGCCCTTCGACCGGGGTGCGATGGCTGGCATCGAGAAGGCCATCCGTGATTCCGACCTCGGGGTCAACCCGGCCAACGACGGCAACCTGATTCGGATCGTCCTGCCTCAGCTGACCGAGGAACGACGCAAGGAGTACATCAAGCTCGCCCGGCACAAGGCCGAAGAAAGCCGGGTGGCAGTGCGCAACATCCGTCGCCATGCGATCGAGGGCGTGCACAAGATGCTCAAGGACAAGGAAGTCAGCGAGGACGATTCTCGCAACGCAGAGAAGCAGTTGGACGTGGCCACGAAGAAGCACATCGACGAGGTCGACGAGCTGCTGAAGGCTAAGGAAGCCGAATTGCTCGAGGTTTGATTTGACCTCCGAAACCGAACAGAAACGTCCGCGCAAGTCCCGGGCTGGCAGAGACCTGCCCGCGGCCCTTGCCGTCGGGCTGAGCCTGTTTGGGATAGTGGTCGCAACGCTGGCCTGGTTCCCGCCTGGTTTCGTCGCTCTGCTGGTGGTACTGACCAGTCTCGGCGCGGTGGAAGTACATCAGGCACTGCGCCGGGTGGGCATGCGTTCGGCGATCATTCCTGTGGTCGTCGGCAACATCGTGATCATCGGTGGCACCTACGCTGCGGCGGCGTTGCAGACCTACACCAATGTCGCCTGGCACGTGGTGCTGATGGGCACGATTGGTGGCACTGTTCTGGTGGCGTTGGGCTGGCGGATGTTCGGTGGTGCCCACGGCTACGCCCGTGACAGCGCAGCCAGCCTGTTCATCATCGGTTACGTGCCGCTGCTGGCATCCTTCGTGGGCCTGATTCTGGCCCAGGAACAAGGGGTCGCAAAGGTGGTGGCGATGTTCATGTGCATCGTGGCCAGCGACACCGGTGGGTACGCCGCCGGGGCAACCCTGGGCAAGCACCCGATGGCACCGGTCATCAGCCCGAGGAAGACCTGGGAAGGCCTGGCGGGGTCATTCCTGCTGTCAGCGATTGTGGGCACGTTGTTGATCATCTTCGTCATGCATGAGCCTTGGTGGTACGGAGTGCTGCTTTCAGTGGTGGTGGTCATCTTCGGCACTGCCGGTGATCTGATCGAGTCGATGATCAAACGCGACGTCGGCATCAAGGACATGAGTTCGTTCCTGCCCGGCCACGGGGGAGTGATGGATCGCCTCGATTCGATGCTGGTGGCTGCTCCGGCCGGCTGGGTCGTGTTCACGTTCCTGTGGATGAGCCAGTGAGCGGGCTCACCAGCGCCGAAGAAGCGGCGTTCACCGAATCGCTTCGTCAGGCGGAGGCCGGCCGGATCGTGCCGCTCGCCCTTGATGCGCCTCGGCGGGGTCGCCCACCCAAGCATTGGGCTGATCTGGACGCCGAGGAGCGCGCCCAGGTGATCGCTGAACTGGGCCTGCCCAAGTTCCGGGCCGGTCAGTTGAGTCGACAGTTGTTCGTCCGGCTGGCCGAAGACCCCGATTTGTGGACCGACATTCCTAAAGATGATCGTGAGCGGCTCGCCGCGCGCTGCGTCCCGCGTCTGGCTGACTTGGTGCGCGACCAGGTGGCCGACGGCGGCACCACCGTGAAGTCGCTGTGGCGCCTGGGTGATGGTTCGCTGGTGGAAAGCGTGCTGATGCGTTACGGCGTACCAGGGGTGCGAGCCAGCGGCCGGGGTCGCGAGCGTGCCACGGTCTGCATCTCCTCACAGGCGGGTTGCGGGATGGCCTGTCCGTTCTGTGCGACCGGCCAGGGCGGGTTGCGCCGCAACCTGAGTGCCGCCGAGATCCTGTTCCAGGTGATCGACGCCGCGCGGCGACTGCGTGATGAGGAGATTCCTGGTGGCCCGGGACGGGTGAACAACATCGTCTTCATGGGGATGGGTGAGCCGCTGGCCAACTACAACGCGGTGCTGCGGGCGGTGCGAACCATCGTTGCGTCGGCTCCGGACGGCCTGGGCATTTCGGCTCGTGGTGTGACCATTTCCACCGTCGGGCTGGTGCCGGGCATCCGGAAGTTGGCTGCCGAAGGACTACCGGTGACCTTGGCGGTGAGCCTGCACGCCCCCGACGATGCGCTTCGCGACGAACTGTGTCCGATCAACACCCGCTGGTCGATCGATGAGGTGATCGCTTCGGCCAAGCAGTACTTCCTGAGCACTGGACGTCGGGTGTCGATCGAATATGCGTTGATTCGCGACGTGAACGACCAGGCTCACCGTGCCGAGGAACTCGCCGCAGTGCTGCGCGGGCCGAATGGCTACGGCTGGGTGCATGTGAACCTGATTCCACTGAACCCGACTCCTGGATCGAAATGGACGGCCTCGCGTCCCGAAGTAGCTGATGAGTTCGTTCGACGGCTGGAAATCAGGGGAGTCCCGGTCACCATCAGGGACACCCGCGGACGCGAAATCGATGGTGCCTGTGGCCAGTTGGCGGCCTCAGAGACGCCGACGAACTGAACTCCCCACCTGCCTGCCGCGAGCTGCTCTGGTGCGCTGTGCCAACCTGATAGTGTTTCGAACACTCGTTCGATAGATGTTTGGAGTGGCGATGAAACTGTTCCACGCAGAGCGCGGCAACGGCGTGCCAGTGGTGGCCGTGCATGGCTGGGCTCCCGACCACCGACTGATGCTCGGGTGCCTGGAACCGATTTTTGAGCGACGCGATGGATACCGGCGGTTGTACCCCGACTTGCCCGGCCTGGGCCGTTCAGCGGCGCCACCGGAGGTGGCCAGCAGCGATGCGGTGTTGAGCGCTGTCTTGGAGTTCATCGATCAGCAGGTGGGCGCGGAACCATTCATTCTGGTGGGGGAGTCCTACGGGGGCTATCTGGCCAGGGGCATCGTGCGGGCTCGTCCGAGCCAGGTGCTCGGGTTGGGGTTGATTTGCCCAGTCGGTGAGCCGCGTCGGGAGCTGCGCACGTTGCCGAGTCTGCAGGTGTTGCGCAGCGATCCGGACGTTCTCGATGGGCTCGAACCGCAGGTGGCCCAGAGCTTCACCGGCCTGGCTGTGGTGCAAAGCCGGGAGACGCTTCGACGATTCCTGGCCGAGGTTCAGCCGGGGTTGGACCTCGCCGACTGGGCAGCCCTTGCTCGAGTAGAAGAGCATTGGTTGTTGAGCCAAGATCCAGACGCGGGAGGCTTACCGCCCTTCGAGGGGCCCAGTCTGCTTCTGTTGGGACGTCAGGACATCGCGGTCGGCTACCTCGACCAACTGGCGCTGCTGGCGCAGTATCCGAGGGCGAGCTTGGCGATCCTCGACGTGGCTGGGCACAATCTGCAGATCGAGCAGCCGCAGTTGTTCACCGCGTTGGTCGAGGAATGGCTCGACCGCATCGCGGCTGAGGTCTGAGCAGCCGGTTGCTGCGATCGAAGAAGTGGGGCAATCTTGAAGTGGCATTCCCGACCCAATGAGGACGAAATGAAGATCGACTCCCGTTCAGCAATCAACAACCTGCGCTGACCTGTCGAGTCCACGACGACTCCAGGCTCGGCGTCCAGCTGATCACATGGAGTTCGAATGCCTTACCAACCTGTTGTTGTTCTTGATGGCGCATCCTTTGCCTGGCCCGATGGGCAGTTGCTGCTGGAGGGTGCCAGCGCCGCTTTCTCCGCCCGGACCGGGCTGATCGGGCCCAATGGTGCTGGGAAATCCACACTGTTGCGGCTGATCGCAGGCGAACTGGCCCCCACCAGCGGCCGGATCAGGGTGGTCGGTGAGGTGGGTTTGTTGCCGCAACACCTGGCTCTTCGTACTGAGGTCACCGTGGCCGAGTTGCTCGGCGTCCGCGCGAGGGTGGATGCGGTGCGCGCGATCGAGGCTGGGGGCACCGCCCCTGAGCTTTACGAGCAGGTCGGCGCTGACTGGGATGTGGAGAGCCGCGCAGTGGCCGCCCTCGGGGTGGCTGGCCTGCCCGGGGTTGGCCTGGACCGTCGGGTAGGCCAGCTCAGCGGTGGTGAGGTGGCGCTCGTCGCAGTGATCGGGTTGAAGCTGGCCAGGTGCTCGGTGACCCTCCTGGATGAACCCACCAACAATCTGGACGCGGAGTCGAAGGCTGCACTGCTGGAGCTGGTAACCCAATGGCGAGGCGCCCTGATCGTGGCCAGTCATGACCTGGACCTGCTCAATCTCATAGATGAGATTGCTGAGCTGGATGGTGGTCGGCTCACCGTGTTCGGCGGTGCCTATGACGCCTATGTTGAACACCTGGCCCGGGAGCGCCATGCCGCCGAACAGGCGGTGGCCACCGCACGGCAACTTCTCCGGGTGCAGCAGCGGCAACGAATTGATGCCGAGACCAGGCTGGCACGCAGCGTGCGCCATGGACGTAAAGACGTGGCCAACTCCAAGTTCATCGGGGCTGCGGCGGACGAACGGCGCCGCCGCGGGCAGCAGAGTGCAGGCAAGGTGCGTGGCAAGCTCGACGATCGAGTGCGCACGGGGCAGGCCGTGTTCGCCGAGGCTGAGCGAAGGCTGCGCGGTGAGGAGCGAATCACCATTCAGCTACCCGACCCCGGCCTGGCAGCGGGGCGTCGATTGGTTGAGCTGTGCGTTGGCGAGGCCAGCTTCGTGCTCGCCGGACCGCAGCGGGTGGCGCTTACCGGACGCAACGGAGTCGGCAAGACCCGCTTGCTGGAGTCGATGTTCGATCCCGGGAACCCGCGTGGAGCCCTGCGGGCCGTGTCGCTGTGCGATCACATCGGCTATCTCCGGCAGCGCCTGGACGAACTCGACCAAGCAGCCACGGTGCTGGCCAGCGTCGAGGCGGTGGCGCCGAACTCCGGCCCTGAACAGATCCGCGGGCTGCTGGCTGGGTTTGGGCTGGGCGAAGCTGTGGTGGAGCGTCGAGTAGCCACCTTGTCTGGTGGCGAGCGTTTCAAGGTGGTGCTGGCGCGCCTGCTGCTGGCTGAGCCGCCGCCGCAGCTGGTGGTGCTCGACGAGCCCACCAACAGTCTCGATCTGGCCAGCATCGCTGGGTTGACTTCAGCGTTGAACGCCTATCGCGGCGGCTTGCTGGTGGTCAGCCACGACCCACGCTTCCTGGAGAGCTTGGAAATCGACACGTGGCTAGAACTAGCCAGTGACGAGGGCAGAATCCGACTGCGGGAGGCGTGGCACTAGCCCTCCACTTCACCAGTGGTGATGAGCTCGGGGGCTGCGGGCGGGTCGAAATGCACTGAGAAGCCAAGTCGTTGCAGACGGATCGGTCGAGGTCCTCAGTGGCTACCGAGGACGCAGGCGGGCACCTCGTCGACGGAGTCGACCAGATGGATGGCGCCGGCCAACGCGGGAGCCTCAGCCAGGGCTGCGAGCAGCGGCCAGGCCGGCATCGCCTTGGTCCAGTAGTCGAGGCCGACCAGCACCAATGGCGGAATCGGGGTGTCCGGCGCCGCGTAGTAACGCGGGGTGAGGGCTTGGAAGATCTCCTGGACGGTGCCGGCGGCGCCGGGAAGACAGACCAGCCCTCCGGACGCCTGGCGGAGCAGCACGTCCTCGCGGATTGCGTTGGAGAAGAGCTTGGCCACTCCGGAGTTGAACATGTTCGGCGGTTCGTGCCCGTAAAGCCAAGTTGGTACCCCATAGCTGGGCCCGGTCAGTTGCCAGCGATGGGTGACGGCGAACGCCGCCCGCGCCCAGCTTTCGATTTCGCCGGCGAACTGAGGACGCTGGGCCAGCAGGGTGATCGCGGCGTCCAGATCGGCCGCCGGGCCGGTCAGCGCGGCGCCGAGGTTCACCGCTTCCATCGCGCCCGGTCCACCACCGGTGATCACTGCCCTTCCGTCTTTGGCCAACGCCCGGCCGAGCCGGGCTGAAGCTGCGTAGTCGGCCGCGTCGCGGGTCAGCTGATGCCCGCCCATTACCCCGATCGCGCCGTCCAGGTGCAGGTCGGTGAGGGCTTCGGTGATCGCATGGTCGTGCAGGGTCATGGCCAGTTCACTGGTCAGGCTGCGGTGCTGACCGACGTAGTGCCACCAGCGGTACACCCGCGCGTCCAGGGTGTAGCGGTAGCCCCGGTCCAATCCCTGGTAGAGCTCTGCGGCCGAATACAGTCCGCTTCGGTAGGGGTTGAACGGCAGGTCGGGCAGGTTGGGGAACACCAGAGCGCCGCGCGCCTCGATTTCGGCCTCACTGCCAGGGGCGAAGGTGCACCCGAGGAACACTGCCCGGCTGACCTCGACATCGGCCAGTTCGTCGGCCAACCCGCTCAGATCCAGCGACTGCAGGTAGCAACCGGCCAGGCTCCCGGCGTCGAGCAGGTGCTCGTGCAGCTGGTCGAGGGTTTCAATCTCGACGGCGGCGTTCATCGCGCGTCACCTTTCGGCCGGCTCGGTTGGACGGGGCAGGCTGCGCCGGCAGGCGCGGCCCGGTTGGTTCAGCCTATCCGGGCTAGGCTGAACCGCGGCGTTGGCGACAAGGAGTCTAGGTATGCGGCAAGTAGTGATCCTGGGTAGCACCGGTTCCATCGGAACCCAGGCGATCGAGGTGATCCAGCCGCGCCGGGACCGCTTTGAAGTGGTGGGCCTGGCCGCCGGGGGATCCTCGGTCGAGCTGCTGATCGCCCAAGCCAGGGCGCTGCGTCCAGCTGTGGTTGCGGTTAGCGACGCCAACGCGGCCGACCAGGTGGCTGACCGACTGCCTGGCATCGAGGTCTGGTCCGGGCCGGACGCAGCCACCCGCCTTGCCGGACAGCGTTGCGATGTGGTGCTCAACGGCATCACTGGAGCAGCCGGATTGGAGCCCACCCTGGCCACCCTGGCTGCGGGAACCACCTTGGCCCTGGCCAACAAGGAGTCCCTGGTCATCGGCGGACGCCTGGTCACCGAGGCGGCCGCGCCGGGCCAGATCGTCGCGGTTGATTCGGAGCATTCGGCCTTTGCTCAGGCACTGCGCGCCGGCCGGGCCGACGAAGTGCGCCGGCTGATCCTGACCGCTTCCGGCGGGCCGTTTCGCGGGCGCACGCGCGATCAGTTGGTCGATGTCACGCCGGAGCAGGCGATGGCTCACCCGACCTGGGCGATGGGTCGAGTCGTGACCATCAACTCTTCCACCATGGTGAACAAGGGACTGGAACTGCTGGAAGCCGGGTTGTTGTTTGGCGTGGAACTGGACGACATCCAGGTGGTCGTGCATCCCCAGTCGATCGTGCACTCGATGGTGGAGTTCCATGACGGCTCAACGATCGCTCAGTGCTCCCCGCCGGATATGAAGTTGCCGATCGCGCTCGGCCTGGCCTGGCCGGAGCGGCTCGCTGACGCTGCCTTCGCCTGTGATTGGACCAAGGCAACCAGTTGGACCTTTGAACCACTCGACGATGTGGCCTTCCCCGCCGTAAAGCTGGCCCGCCGTGCTGGCAAGGCAGGAGGCACCGCTCCGGCGGTCTATAACGCGGCCAACGAGGTCTGCGTGGACGCCTTCTGTGCCGGAGATTTGGGGTTCAGCGGCATTGTTGAGGTGATCGCTGAGGTGTTGGACGCTCACTTGGCCAAACCGACCGATGAGGCGCTGAGCGTGGCATCTGTGCTCGCGGCGGACACGTCGGCGCGCGCCGCAGCAGCTGACCGGATCAAGGAGTGGTGATGGATGTCCTGATTGTGGTGGGTTTCGCCATCGGATTCTTTGTGCTGATCATGGCCTCGGTGGCCCTGCACGAGGTCGGCCACATGGTGCCGGCCAAGATCTTCGGCGTGCGGGTGCCGAAGTACTTCGTCGGCTTCGGCCCGACGATCTGGTCAATCACCCGCGGCGAGACAGAGTACGGCTTGAAGTGGTTTCCCTTGGGTGGCTTCGTGCGGCTGTTGGGCATGTACCCACCCCGGCAGAGCGGCACCCAGCGTCGAACCAGGCTGTCGGATCTTGCCGACGGAGCCAGGGAGAGCGAATGGGAAGAGATCACCCAGACCGATGTCGCTGACCATCGGCTCTTCTACCAGAAGAAGACCTGGCAGAAGCTGATCGTGATGGCTGGTGGCCCGCTGATGAACCTGCTGATCGCCTTCGGCCTGCTGTTGGCGGTTACCGCCGGCTACGGCGCCTACCGATCCCAGACCACCATCGCCTATGTGCAGCCCTGCATCATCGCCGATACTTCGCGCACCGAGTGCATCGCCTCCGATCCCTTGACCCCGGCTGCGCAGGCCGGCTTGAAGGCCGGTGATCGGGTGGTCAGCTTCAACGGCGCCCAGGTGAGCACCTACACCCAGCTCAGCGACCTGATCAGGGCCAATCTCGATGGCCCGGCCATCATCGTGGTGGAGCGTGCGGGCCAGACCTTCACGCTGCCGCAGGTTCGCACTGGTATCAACAACCTGCCCGACCGGCTCGACCCGAGCCACCAGGTTCGGGCCGGGTGGTTGGGGATCAGTCCCCAGCAGGAACTGGTCAAGGGCGGCCCGGTTGAGGTGCTCTCTGACATGTGGACGATGACGCAGCAGAGTGCGGTCGCCCTGGCCCAGTTCCCGGTGAAGGTCTGGCATGTGGTCGTCGGCATGGCGACCGGCCAGCCCAGGGACGTCTATGACCCGGTCAGTATCGTCGGCGCCAGCCAGGTGGCCGGCGAGGTGGCCGGGAACGCGGATATGTCGGTGGGCCAGAAGCTGGCGGACTTCGGCTCGTTGTTGGCCTCGGTGAACCTCTTCCTCGCGGTGTTCAACTTCGTCCCGTTGCCGCCGCTGGACGGCGGTCATATCGCTGGCGCGATTTATGAATGGCTGCGTCGCAAGTCTGCGGCAGTATTTCGACGCCCAGATCCGGGCTTCTTCGACACAGCGAAACTGCTGCCCATCGCCTACGGTGTGGGCGGGTTCCTGCTGATTGCCGGCTTGGCATTGGTTTTGGCCGACATCGTCAGCCCGATCCAGTTGTTCTGATCGGGTCGCCACCCCCGAACGGTGCGGAGACGGCTGTGCACGTCTGCCGAGGCGCCTGGGCGCCGCGACGAAGGGGTTTGGACGATCTCGGTAACGCTGCCTACTCGCCTTCGCATCGGCAGGTTCGCACCGATGGCGTGAGTAGGCTGTCTGAGGGTGGTCAGTGACCGCCTGATTCGGCACGTCGATAGAGGAGCAGATGTCCGTCAGCCTGGGGATGCCAGCAGTACCGCCGCCAGTTTTAGCCCCGCGCCGACCGACCCGCCAGGTCAAGGTTGGCAGGGTCCTGGTGGGTGGGGGAGCGCCGATTTCGGTGCAGTCGATGACCACCACCAAGACCACCGACATCGATGGCACTTTGCAGCAGATCGCCGAATTGACCGCTGCTGGCTGTGACATTGTCCGGGTGGCTGTGCCTAGCCAGGACGACGCTGACGCGCTGCCGATCATCGCAGCCAAGAGCCAGATCCCGGTGATTGCCGACATCCACTTCCAGCCCAAGTACGTCTTCGCCGCGATCGATGCCGGGTGCGCGGCCGTCCGGGTGAATCCGGGTAATATTCGGGCCTTTGACGACCAGATCGCCGAGATCGCCAAGGCGGCCACTGCCGCTGGCGTATCGATCCGAATCGGTGTGAATGCCGGGTCGCTGGACGCCCGCTTGCTGGCCAAGTACGGAGCGCCGACCGCAGAAGCCCTGGTGGAATCGGCGCTGTGGGAGGCGAGCCTCTTCGAGGAGCACGGCTTCGGTGATTTCAAGATCTCGGTGAAACACCACGACCCAGTGGTGATGGTGCGCGCCTATGAACAACTGTCCCAGGCCTGCGACTACCCGCTGCACCTGGGCGTCACCGAAGCTGGACCGACCCTTCAAGGCACCGTCAAGTCGGCGGTTGCGTTCGGCGCACTGCTGAGCAAGGGGATCGGCGACACCATCCGGGTCTCCCTTTCGGCACCGCCGGTCGAAGAGGTGAAGGTTGGGGTGAAGATCCTGGAGTCGCTCAACCTTCGTCCGCGCAAGCTTGAAATAGTCTCCTGCCCCTCCTGTGGTCGGGCTCAGGTGGACGTCTATACCCTTGCCGAGCAGGTGAGCGAAGGCCTTGAGGGCCTCACTGTGCCGCTGCGGGTTGCGGTGATGGGTTGCGTAGTGAACGGTCCAGGAGAGGCACGGGAAGCCGATCTTGGGGTCGCTTCCGGTAACGGCAAAGGCCAGATCTTCGTCCGCGGTGAGGTAGTGAAGACGGTTCCCGAGTCCGAGATCGTGGCCACCCTGATCGAGGAGGCCAACCGGCTGGCGGCTGAGATGGGCGAAGCCGTGGCGGGTTCGGCAGAGGTAACGGTCGGGTAGAAGTGCCCGCTCGGATACTCACTCCAGCAGATGCGCCGGCGGTCGGCCGGCTATTGGCCACCGATCCGGTGAGCAACGTCTTCGTCGCCTCAAGAATCGATGCGGGGGTGCTGAATCCGATGGTGCCGGGGACAATTTACGGCTGGCCCGCCGATCACCCCGCAGCACTACTGCACATCGGCGCCAACCTGGTTCCCGTCGCTGAGAATCTGGATCCGATTCCGGCTTTTGTTGAGGCGGTGGGTCGGCGCCGCACCTGCCAGTCGATGGTCGGTCCTTCCTGGCTGGTGTTGCCACTGTGGGATGCCCTGGGCAAGCAGTGGGGGCGCAGCTACTCCCATGTTCGTGAGATTCGCCACCGGCAGCCATTGATGGCCACCGCCAATCCGCCAGAGATAGCGGCCGATCCTCGGGTGCAGCGGATCTCGATGTCTGACTTCAACTCATACTTCGCCGCGTCGGTGGCGATGTACACCGAAGAGGTGGGCACCGATCCGGGTACCGGTCCGCAATCCAGCTACCGCAACTACTGCCGCTGGTTGGTGAGTGAAGGTCGCGCTTTCGGGATCGTCGTCGATGGGCACGTCATCTTCAAAGCCGATATCGGAGCGGCCAGTGGTGGGGTGGCCCAGATCCAAGGGGTGTGGCTGGAACCGGGGTTGCGCGGTCAGGGAACATCAATTCCGGCGATGGCCGCGGTGACCGAATATGTGCTGGCCGAATACCGGGTCGCGTGCCTGTACGTGAACGACTTCAACGTTCGGGCGGTACGCAGCTACTTGCGAGTCGGTTTCGATCAGGTCGGCGAACTGGCCACGGTGCTTTACTGACGGACCCGGCACTCTGCCCAGCGGGGTGGCTGCGGTCCTCGGGTTGTCCAGAGCCTTTAAGATGTTCATTGGTGCCCCCGTTCGGGTTGCGCGCAAAGCCACAGAGGAAGCACGGTCTGTCGTGGGTCTAATGGACAAGATGCTGCACTTCGGCGAAGGCCGGCAGCTGAAGAAGTTGAAGGTCGTCGCCGATCAGGTCAACCAGGTCGAGCCCGATTTCGAAGCCATGTCCGACGATGAACTGCGCGCTCAGACCGAAGAGTTTCGTCAACGCCTGGCCGACGGCGAGCCGCTGGATGCGCTGATGCCCGAAGCCTTCGCTACTGTCCGTGAGGCTTCCAAGCGAGTGCTGGGCAAGCGGCACTTCGACGTCCAGCTCCAAGGCGCGGCGGCACTGCATTGGGGCAACATCGCTGAGATGAAGACTGGTGAAGGCAAGACCCTGGTGGCCGTCCTCGCTTCCTATCTGAATGCCCTGTCGGCCAAGGGCGTCCACGTGGTCACGGTCAACGACTACTTGGCGAAGTTCCAGTCTGAGCAGATGGGCCGTATCCACCACTTCCTTGGGTTGAAGGTCGGAGCGATCCTTTCGGACATGACCCCGGCGCAGCGCCGCGAGGCCTATGCCTGCGACATCACCTACGGCACCAACAACGAATTCGGCTTCGATTACCTGCGCGACAACATGGCCCTCAGCGTGGACGACTGCGTACAGCGTGGCCACCACTACGCGATCGTCGATGAGGTCGACTCGATCCTGGTGGACGAAGCCCGAACGCCCCTGATCATTTCCGGACCCTCCGACGACAACTCGTCCTGGTATCCGGAGTTTGCCAAGATCGTGAAGGGCTTGTCCCTGGACGTCCACTACGAAGTGGACGAGAAGAAGCGCACCGTCTCGGTGCTGGAGCAGGGCATCACCGCAGTCGAGGACCGACTCGGCATCGAGAACCTGTACGAGTCGGTGAACACCCCGCTGATCTCCTACCTGAACAACGCGATCAAGGCCAAAGAACTGTTCAAGAAGGACAAGGACTACGTGATCATGGACGGCGAAGTGCTCATCGTTGATGAGCACACCGGTCGCACCCTGATCGGCCGGCGGTACAACGAGGGTCTGCACCAGGCGCTGGAAGCCAAGGAAGGTGTGGAGATCAAGGCCGAGTATCAGACTCTGGCCACGATCACGTTGCAGAACTACTTCCGGATGTACGACAAGCTCGCCGGCATGACCGGCACGGCCAAGACCGAGGAATCAGAGTTCCAGAAGATCTACGGCCTTGGCGTGTTGCCGATCGAAACCAACCAGCCGATGATCCGGATCGATCAGGCCGACTTGATCTATCGCACCGAGGACGCCAAATTCGCTGCAGTGGTGGCCGATATTGTCGAGCGCCATGAAAAGGGCCAGCCGATGCTGATCGGCACCGCGAGCGTGGCCAAATCAGAGGTGCTGAGCAAGCTGCTGAAGAAGGCCGGCGTGCCGCACGAGGTGCTGAACGCGAAGAACCATGCGCGCGAGGCTGCGATCGTGGCCCTGGCCGGACGGCGCGGCGCGGTCACCGTCGCCACCAACATGGCTGGTCGTGGCACCGACATCATCTTGGGTGGTAACTCCGAGTTTCTGGCTGATCAGGTGTTGCAGAGCAAGGGCCTGGATCCGGTGGATACCCCTGAGGATTATGAGGCGGCCTGGCCACAGGCCCTGGCCGAGATCGAGCAACAGGTGGCCGACGAACACGTTGAGGTCGTCGACCTCGGCGGGCTTTACGTGATCGGCTCTGAGCGCCACGAGTCCCGACGCATCGACAACCAGCTCCGTGGTCGTTCCGGACGACAGGGAGACCCGGGCGAGAGCCGGTTCTACCTGTCGCTGGAAGACGACCTGATGCGACTGTTCAAATCCGATGTGATCGCCTGGGTGTTGCAGACTCTGAAGATTCCAGACGATGTGCCGATCGAGAACAGCCGGGTGACCAAGAGCGTCCAGCAGGCCCAGGAGCAGGTCGAAAGCCAGAACTTCGAGATGCGCAAGAACGTCTTGAAGTACGACGATGTGATGAACCGTCAGCGGCATGCCATCTATGGTGATCGGCGCCGGGTGCTCGAAGGTGCCGACGTGGAGGCCCAGTTGCGCGGCACCGTGAACACGGTCGTTGAGCAGTACCTGCGTGGGTTGACCGCCGACAGTTTCGTCGAGGACTGGGATTTTGACAGCATCTGGACGCAGCTGCGGACCCTCTACCCGGTATCGCTGAAGATCGAGGATTATGAGGATCGCGCCGATCTGAACATTGACGAATTGGTCGCCGAGTTCCAGGCCAATGCTCAGGCGGCCTACGACGCGCGCACCGAGGAACTCGGCGAAGAGCTGATGCGTGAGTTCGAACGTCAGGTCTTGATGACCGTGCTGGATCGCAAATGGCGTGAGCACCTCTATGAGATGGACTACCTGCGCGAAGGTATCGGGCTGCGTGCGATGGCGCAGCGCGATCCGCTGGTCGAATACCAGCGCGAGGGCGGCGACATGTTCAACGCCATGATGGAAGCCTTCATGGAAGAGGTTGTCGGCTACCTGTTCAACCTCGAAGTCCGGGTGGAACCGACTGCCACCGAGGTCGGGTTGGTGACTAGTGCCGATGGGGCAGCGGTGACCGCAGAGTCGCTGCTGGCCACCGGCCCGGATTCTGGCGGTGGCACTGATGCTCACCAGGTGGCACCGATCGCCGAGCCGGGTCTGACCAGGCGTCCGAACTTGAAGGCGAAGGGTCTTGAGAAGCGCACGGCGGCCACGCCGCTGGCCTATTCAGCTCCCGATGAGTCCGGCGAGGTTGCCCGAAAGGGTGAGGGGACCAGTGAGGATCCCTACGCCGGAGTGGGGCGTAACGCGCCTTGCCCGTGCGGGTCGGGAAAGAAGTTCAAGGTCTGCCACGGGCGTAGCGCCTGAGCCGGAATCGGCTCAGGCTGCACCGGCGACCTGAACGATCCCCTCGGTTTGCAGGGCGATGGCTAGCCCGGTTGCCCGCCACTGGCCACCGCGACAGCTGAGCTGGATTGCTGCTGCTCGGGACCGACCTGCCTGCGTCAGGTGGGCGGAGACCTCGACCACTTCCGCCCGGGGAGCCTGAACGCGGATCGATCGCAATCTGAGCTCGGTGTCCCGATGAGTTCTGGACAGCCTTTCGACCAGTTCAAGCACATCGGTGCTCACCCAGCCGTCGAGTTGCTGGGTCGGGCGCCGTCCAGCGATGGCCTCGACCAGTGCTGCGGTGAGCGCTCCGGCCGCAGCCCTGGCCGGCGCGGCGACTTTGGATTCGGCGAGAGTGTGCTCCGGCAATTGCGCCAGGGGAAGTTCGGGCTGCCCGGTGCAGAGCCGCTGTGGCGGTTCGAGCAGGAGCGGCGAATGAGGCTGAGCCGCCCGGAGTTGGCGGAGCTGGGCGGTCTCTGGTTGCAGCTGGCCAACTGAGGTCGTCGGGGGTGGAGGTTCCATCGCCCTACTGTGCCGCCGATGGCGGTGGCCAGAGCTGATCGGTATGCAGGTTGTGGATAACTAGTCCAGCGGTGCGAATCAGTGTTGATGAGCATCCTGGGGAGATGTTGAGCCGCTTTGAAAGCCGTTCCAGATCACCGAGGCACTATTAGCCGATTTGCACATGGCGCTCTACTCTTGCTGGTGGACTCTTTGGGGAGGGGGTGTTCGCGTGGGCTTCTTTAGTAAGCGGCGGGTAAGCAAGGGATCAAGGGCGATCGAGACCGGTACCGGAATCGATGAGCTTCTGGATTTGCAGGCGCCCCCGTTTGGAGTGGGCTTCGCCCGACAGGCGACGGACATGGTCACCGGCGCCACACCGGCCGGACGGCCCTATCGGAGTTTCCGCTATTCCTACGCCAGCGGCTTGTCACGGTTCGACAGCAGAGTTGTCGTTGTCGGCCTGCCGTTCACGCTGCCCGACGTGTTCTGGACCACTGGCAGCCGTACCCGCACCGGGATGGAAGCTGCTGGACGAATGGGCTGTATGCAGTATCAGAGCCTGCGAGTTTTCTGCATTGACGACCAACTTGCCAAGCAGGTGTTCGAAGCGGTGTTGGGCCCGACACAGGATTTGGCGTTGATCGTCAACGATCCGATCGACCTTTCAGTAGATCGGGACCACCTGGTAGCCGTAGATCCGCCCGTCGAGGAGGAATTTGCGACTTTCTTGGCCGGGCTGGACAAGGTGATTGACGCTTTGGCCCCAGCAGTCCCGCGGCGCCTCGAACTGCCACAGCACTCTCAAAAGTTCGGGTTCTACGGGCACTCGGACTGGTCTTACTCCGCAGAAGGCGATCGCTCGCTGCTGCGTGACTTTGACTTGCCGCTGCGACCCCAGGGGAGGTTGGAGGATGTCCTCACCTGCGATTGCGACGGCGTGCGCATGGTGTCTTTCCGCTACACCTGGCTCAGTGGCATAGCGGCGAAGTCGCGAATCTCTCGCGGCATGGTGCTGGATAACGATCGCGAATCCGAGGCCGTGTGCGCTTTCGTGCTCGATGGGAAATTCCCCGGCATTTCCTTGAATGGCGAAGACCTAGGCGAGCCGGTGAACCTCGGCAATCATCGCTTCAGCGAGGTGTTTGCGCTGCGGTCCACCGATCCTCAACAGGCCTACCAGCTGTTCAACGAGAGAGTGCAGGAATGGCTGTTGGCCACTCGACCCTACGGCTGGACAGTGCGGGGCAACACCATCCGGTTCCACGTACCCGTCCATGATGCGATCGTGGTCGGTGAATGTGAGGCTGCGCTGAATGGCTGGCTGGATCGCATTCCGAAGGAACTTCGGGAGTTGATGGGCCTGCCGCAAATGCCGGCCTTGGCCCGCTAGACACTGATTACCCGACCGGGATCGGCGGCGAGGATGGGGGAGTTCCGTGGTCGGTGAGTGGGTCTGGTGGGTTGGTGGCATCCTCGGCCTGGGCGCTGTGGTGGGTGTCTCCTTGATCGTGCGGCATCAGGTGTATGTGAAGCAGATCAAGGCGCGTGGCTGGAGCTGGAACGGCAGTCCGCAACTCTCGGACTTCTTCAGCTACCAAGTGCCGCCTTTCGGACTCGGAGTGGACCGGGGCGTTGATGACCTCGTCAGCGGGGCCACGTCAGATGGGCGCCGCTTCGACAGCTTCGAATACCGCTTCGACCGTGCCGGCAGGTTCAAACGCCGCGTACTGGGTGTGCAGCTGCCGACAGCCCTGCCAACCGCATTCATGTTCAGCGGGGCAGCGCGGGATGGGATCGGGATGGGGGCGCCGAGCCTCTTCGAGGCGCAAGGCGGTGGGCTCACCGTGGTCGCGGCCAGCGCCGAGTATGCCAGCGAGGTACACGAGCGAGTATCCGCAGCGATCGGCGAGCTGCCTGAAGGGAAGGCGATCGATCTGAGCATCGATGGTGACCGGTTGGTCTTCCTTCCCGCCAGCCGCGACCTGGACGAACTGAATTCGCTATTGGAGGTCCTTTCCCCGGTTGCGACGGCCCTTGCCGAACTGTCCGGTAGTCGAGCGGTACGGCCGCCGGCGCCGCGGTATGCGTTCTACGGACACCCCGACTGGGAGTACCTCGACAGTGATGACACTGTCTTGGGCTACTACCCGGCAACCCAGGGTGGATTCGGACATTCCACTGAAGATCTGATCAGGGGAATGCGCGACGGCATTCGGATGGATGCTTTCATCCATAACTGGAAGACCACCGAGACTCGATCGGTCTCCGATGGGCGAGGAGGCATCAGACTCGAGACCTACACAGAGGATCACAGCGAGCCGATTTGCGGATTCTTGTTGCCCTACGCATTGCCGGCACTGTCGGTGAACGGTGACCGGGTCGGCGCTAAAGTGCAGTTCGAGAGCGAGGATTTCAATGACGCTTTCAAGGTGCGCGCCGCAGACGCCAAGTTTGCCTCAGACGTGATCCATCCAAGAACCATGGAGTGGCTATTGGCTACTCGTCCTTCGGGCTGGTCGATGGCTGGATCAGTAGTGGTCTTCGAGGTCGCCTCGCACGACACCTATGCCGTCGATGCGAACGAAACCACTTTGCGAGGCTTCCTCGGCCGCATTCCCCGGTTCGTCTGGGCTGACCTGGGTCTCCCAGTGCCACCATTCCTTGTTGAGTAGGGTTGATGACGTGAGCGATCCGGTGACAGTTGCTGAAGCCTCTCTGCTTGCCCGCGACCAGAGCGGCGCGCCCTGGCAGCAGGCGCTGGTGCTGGTGGTTGCAGGTGGGCTGACCCGCGACGAATTGTTGGCGCGGATCGCCGAACGGATCAGCTACGCCCCGCGTTTTAGGCGAATAGTGGTCGGATGGCCGCTTCCCGCCTGGGTGGACGACGCGAACTTCAATCTCGGTGGGCACATCGATGAGGCCAGATTGGCACTCGGGCAGCGGTTCGAAGAGTGGTTGGAAACCCAGTTGGCGACCAACCTCCCGCGGGCCCATCCGTTGTGGCAGGCGACCCTTGTCAATGGTCTGGCCGGCGGCGCCCAGGCGGTAGTCGTGAGGGTCCACCCGGCGCTGGTGGATGGCTACGACCACATCCATCTGTTCCAGGAACTGCTGGACGATCAACCCGAAGACATCGGCGAAGCCGTCGCAGATGATTGGCGGCCCGCCGATACCAACGGCCCGGACCTGGTCACCCTGATCGGCAGTTTGAGCGATCCGCTGGCCGCAGCCCAGCGGGTGCGGGCCGGAGTCATGGGGATGTTCGAGAACGGGGTGCGTACCCTGGCTGCCGAGCCAAGGCGACAGTACCTGAGTAGTGCAGAAGTGGATCTGGAAGCCGTCAACCATGTGCGCAGGGCCTTCGGTTGCAGCACCCACGATGTGCTGGTCAGCCTGGCCACGGCAGGCGTGCGTGGCTGGCTGGCTGAGCACGGCCGTCCCCTGAGCGATGAATTGGCCCTGGTTCCGCTGGCGGTGACCGAGCCCGAAGTGCTGGCCTCGGCGATCGGCTGCCGGATAGCTGGGTCCTTCGATCGTTTGCCGGTGACCGCGCTCACACCGGCTGATCGGCTGGAGGCGATTGCCACCATCAGCCGGGCTCGCCGCGACAGTGGCGTGAGCGTTCCCGCTCGCGACCTGATCGACCTGGCCGGCTTCGCGCCGGCCACCCTGCACGCGGTTGCCGCCGGCGCAGTGGGGGCCGGGCGTCCACATTCGGTGACGGTGGTCAACGTTCCTGGACCCGCCGAGCCCCGATACTTGGGCCGGGCTCGGGTGCGGCAGGTGTACGCGGTGACCGCGATCACCGATGACGAACAGCTGAGCGTCTCGATCACCAGCTACCGCAGCCGCGTCAGCTTGGCAGTGGCTGCAGTCGCGCCGCTCACCTCCTGGGCCGGGAGCATCTCCGCTGAACTGACGGCGCTGCGAGCCGAGACGCGATGAGCCTGCTCTTTGTGCCGTTGAGCGCTGACCAGTTGCGGCGTTGGGCCACCACCGGCGCCTTGGATGCATCCTTGCCTGCGCACACGGTCAACGCCGGGCTGCAGGCCGCCTTCGAGGTTGCTGATGCCGAGGACGCTGAGCGAGTCGCGTTGTTGGTGGCTTCGATAGCCGGCTTGGCCGCCACCGGACGGCGGCTGGTTGTGGTGGCCGAAGGTGTTCCGCTGCCGCGTCCGGACGGCGAAGCCGACTTCGGTGAAGTGTCGACCGGTGAGGTCGGCTATGGCGCGGTAGGCGCCATTTTCGCCGACGAACCGGGCCACGATGAGGTCGCCCGGGCGGCAGCAGCGATCGCTGGGCTTCGGCTCGATCAGGCCTGGGACCATCCCGAAGTGGTGGCACTGCTGAGTTCAGCCGACCTGCTTTGGCACGGCGCCGGCGAGTGGGAATCGCTAGTGGCAGGCTGAGGCCAACCTCGCGTCGGCGATGCTGGGCGGAGGTAGAGTCGGGCCGTGGATGCAATCACGGTGGTACCGACTCCGGTGAACGAACCGGCCCGTAGCTATGCCCCTGGCAGCCCGGAGCGCGCGGCCCTTAAACGGGCCCTGATCGAGGTCACCACGGGCGACCCGATCGAGATCACCCCGGTGGTCGCCGGTGCGGCAGCAACTGCGGATGCCGGTGAGGTCCATGAGGTGCGGATGCCCAGTGACCATTCCACGCTGCTGGCGCGAGTGCGGCAGGCGAGCGCTGCCGATGCGTCCGCTGCGATTGAAGCCGCCGGCAAAGCCAAGGCTGGCTGGGCGGCAGCCTCCTTTGATGATCGCGCCGCAGTCTTCCTGCGCGCCGCCGAGCTCCTTGCCGGACCGTGGCGGGATCGGTTGAACGCCGCCACCATGCTCGGGCAAGGCAAGACGCCGCAGCAGGCCGAGATCGATGCGGCCTGTGAACTGATCGACTTCCTGCGCTTCAACGTGGCTTTCGCCCGTGACCTCTACGCCAATCAGCCGATCAGCTCACCACTGGTTTGGAACCGCGCCGACTACCGGCCCCTCGACGGCTTCGTTTACGCGATCACGCCTTTCAACTTCACCGCTATCGCCGGCAATCTGCCGACCGCGCCAGCGCTGATGGGTAACACGGTGATCTGGAAGCCGGCACTGGCCCAAAGCCTCGCCGCGCACTTGTGGATGGACCTCCTGGGCGAGGCCGGACTGCCTGATGGGGTGATCAACATGCTGCCCGGACATGGCCCGGAGGTCTCCGAGGTCGCGCTGGCGCACCCGAACCTGGCCGGCATCCATTTCACCGGCTCCACCCGGGTCTTCCAAGGATTGTGGGCACAGGTGGGTGCCAATATCGCCGGGTACCGGGCCTATCCGCGGCTGGTCGGCGAGACCGGCGGCAAAGACTTCGTGGTGGCTCACCCCTCGGCTGATCCGGACGCGGTGATCGCAGCGTTGATCCGAGGTGCCTTCGAGTACTCCGGCCAGAAGTGCTCGGCGGCATCGCGGGCCTACCTGCCGCGCAGCCTATGGAACAAGATCAAAGACGAGTTGATCGCCCAGACTGATGCGCTGGCGGTCGGCGACGTGCGCGACTTCGCCAACTTCACCTCTGCGGTGATCGATGAGCGGGCATTCAGCAAGCTGTCCGGCGCGATTGAGCGGGCCCGCACCAGTGCGGACGCTCAGATCGTGGCCGGCGGCGGCTACGATCGCTCCGCGGGTTGGTACGTCCGGCCCACTCTGATCGTCTCGGACAATCCGCGCCAGGACATCTTCGCCACAGAGTATTTCGGCCCGATCCTGGGCATTTTCGTCTACGAAGACGCCGATTATGCCGCGGTGCTGAAGATGGTCGATGACACCAGCGTCTATGCGCTGACCGGCGCGATCTTCGCCAATGATCGGGCTGCGGTGACCCAGGCTTCGGTTGCCCTGCGACATGCTGCTGGCAACTTCTACGTCAACGACAAGCCAACCGGGGCAGTCGTCGGCCAGCAGCCGTTCGGCGGCTCGCGTGCCTCCGGCACCAATGACAAGGCCGGCTCATTGTGGAACCTGATGCGTTGGGTCAGCCCGCGCTCGATCAAAGAGAACCTGTTGCCGCCGAAGGGGATCGGCTACCCCCACATGCTGGGCGAGTAGGGGTGGAAGCGGCGGTAACCGTTCGGCTGGCCGGCTCTGCCGATATCGACACGCTCATCCGCGCCCGAGCGGACTTCTTCGCCACGCAGGGCTGGGAACTCGACTCCCGGCAGTTGGTCGAACAACGGGCCCAATGGTCCAGCTACATCAGCGAACAACTCGGCGAATCTCTGGTGGCCGCATTGGTGACCGACACCGCCGACGAGGTGATCTCCGTGGCATTCCTGGCGATCTCCGAGCGCCCGGCCACGTTGACCTGTCCGACGGGAAAGCTCGGCACGATCTTGAACGTGTTCACCTATCCCGAACACCGGCGCCACGGCCATTCTCGGGTTGCACTGGAGCTGCTGATCGCCGAGGCCCGCATCCGCGGATTGAGCAGGCTCGAGCTGTCGGCGTCCCGACTGGGGGAGGGCGTCTACCGGCAACTCGGGTTCGCCGAGGTGTCGAGTGAGTACCTGCCGATGCGGCTGTCACTGCTGGAGTGAGCCAGCCCTCACTGGCTGTCGCAGGATCGTACGCAGCTTCGAGGGCGCTGTTTTGGTGAAGTCGCTGAGATAGATCTCATGGTGGCGTCCGCACATCACCAGATCGTTGGCTGGAATGAACTCCTCGTGCAGCCGGCGCAGAGTCTCGGCCTCATCATCGAAGGATCCCAGGTGAAGGGTCTGGATGCAGTGGCCCTCATCGAGACGCTCCAGACGGAGTCGGTCAAGGCTGGGGGAAACGGCCTTCGCCTTCGCTGCGGCTACCCCGGCGTCGAACAGTTCGGCGGTGATCCAATCTGGCACCATCATCAGCAGCGTCCAGTCCCAGGTGGACTTGTCCAGCGCCGTGGTGAAGGTCATCGGATCGGTTGCCGACCAGAGTCCCTCCAGCGGCATCACCGCATAATCGCGGGCGAGTTCGGCCTTACTGGCGAACTTCACCTTGTAGCCGACGCTGAACAGCGCTGAGACCGCTTCGCTGAACAGGCCGCCGGCGTTCGGATCTCCGTGGCCGTCGATCATCAGGTACTGCAGCTGCGGTACCTCGATCACCTCGGAGCCTCCGCTGGAGGATCGATAGCAGGGCAGAGACTTCTTGAAGTCGATCTTTTCCACGAGCGGCTCAACTGCCGCTGATCGGCAGGCAAACCTCGGTCACCCAGTTGGCGGGGTTCGGATCCTGAGCGGGGCCGACTCGGTAGATATTGAACATCTCCCCGGTGCTCAACCCGTGCTCGGCCACGTAGACGCAGAGAGCGGCGTTCACCTGGTGCATCTGGTCATAGCCGCCCAGCAAGGTGGCGGTGACTACCTGCCGGGCGGGCACCTGCTGGCACTGCACCGGCGCGACGGCCTGGAACCCCTGCTGAACCTGCTGCCAGATCTCGACGTCCACCTCTGATTCGGTGTAGGTCTCGTCGTGGAAAGTGGCCCCGCTGATGTCGCCGAACCCCACCTGAGCAGCGATCAGTTGCGGCATCAGGCGCTGCCAGAGGACTCCTTCGCTGGCGTAGGACTCGATCACGTCGCGCAATGTGGCCACGGTCATTGCTGGAATGGTGGCGAGGTGGGCTTCGATGCTCATGTGCGGTTCCTTCAGTCGATGAATGAGACACTCCAGCGCGGCCACCCGTCCGCCCGCCGTCGCCAGCTCTTTGGCGAGCCGGAGGCGTTGGGCTTGCAGGTGTTCGGCCAGTCGCGATGGATCATCGAAGAACTGCAACAGTGCGGCCATCTCGGCCACGGTGAATCCGGCGTCGCGCAGGTTGCGGATCTTCTCGACAATGTCGAGTTGGTCTGGTCGGTAGTACCGGTAACCGGAATGCGGATCCACCCACGCAGGGTGTAGCAGGCCGTGCTCGTCGTAGTGACGTAGCATCCGCACACTGGTGCGGGCGAGTCGGGAGAACATCCCGATCTGCGCCAGCCCTTCGTTGTCCATACCGGCACCAGACACCCTCACATCGTGGCAGAGTCAAGCCGTCAACGCGCCGCGTCCGGATTCGGCAAGAGTTGGGGTGAGCTGCGGTAATCGAGCCTATGACGACCGGGCTGGGAATAGGCTGCCAGCGTGATGGGCTTGGGACAGACCCGGCGGCGTCCGGTCAGACCGGCGATTAGTCGTCCGGTGCTCGGGTGGGTCCTTGCCGTCGTCGCTCTCGCCTTGGTCGGGTCGTTGGGTTACGTGATCCTGGAGGGCTGGAACTTCCTGGATTCGCTGTATATGGCAGTCACCACGATAACCACTGTCGGTTTTCGGGAAGTGCACGAGCTGGACTGGCCCGGTCGGATCTGGACGATGCTGATGGCGCTGTCCTCGATCGGGGTGATCTTCGGAACCGTCGGAGTGGTGGCCGAGACCGTGATGGCCGACGTGGCCAGCGGCAGGAGAAAGGTCAAGAGGATGAACCGCATGATCGATCGGTTGAGTGGGCACTTCGTGGTGTGCGGCTACGGGCGTGTTGGTTCGATGGTTGCCAAGGAACTGGTTGAGGCGGGTTATCGAGTAGTGGTGATCGATGTCGGTGAGGAATCGCTGCGCCGCGCGGAGGCCGACGGCTATCTGGTGGTGCACGGCGACGGGGCATCGGAGGAAGTGCTGCACCAGGCCGGCGTCGATCGGGCCAAAGGGCTGGTGAGTGCCATCGACTCTGATGCTCACAACGTCTATGTCACTTTGTCGGCGCGGGCGCTGAACCCCGGCCTGTTCATCGTCGGGCGAGCCGGGAACCAGAATGTGATCACCAAGCTGCTCCACGCCGGTGCCGACCGGGCGGTCTCACCGTATGTGATGGCCGGACGGCGAATCGTCAACCTGACTCTGCGCCCGGCAGTGATCGAGTTCATCGATGCCGCCCTGACTAGCGAAAGCGTGGCATTCACGATGGAAGAGGTCGTCGCCGAGGTCGGCGGGCCGCTGGCGGGCAGGACCATCGGTGCACTGCGTGCCGACGGCGTGCTGACCATGGCCGTGGTAGGCGAGGCCGGGGACTACGAGCCGACCCCGCCCGACGCCCGCGAGGTGGCCGTCGGTGAGCGATTGATCGTCTCCGGCGCTACTGAGGCACTAAGTCGGCTTGGTCTGATCTCCCGCGGTGTGGCCTCGGCCGGCGGGGACTACGGCGCCTGAGCTGATCTGCGGACTTCGGTCGTTGATCGGTGGCCTGGTCGGTGACGGTTAGGGTCGGTTCATGGAGTTGTTGGTCACGTCATTTTGGATATTGCACCTGAGCGCCACCGCGGTGATCCTGAGTGGTTGGCTGGTCCATCTCTTCCGCCTCCGGTATGGCCTGACTGTGATGGTGTGGGCTGCCCGGTCCCAGATCATCATTGGGGTGATCTTGGTCAATCTCACTTTCGCTTCTGGACTCAACTACGGCAAGACCGTGGTGAAGCTGAGCTTGGCCATGGCTGTGGTCGCCTGCGCAGAGATCGCCAACGCCCGGGCCAAGCGGGGGCAGTCGTCCGTAGCGCTGGTGACAGTTTCGGCTGCGATCACGGTGCTGATCGCGGTGATCTCGTTCCTGTGGTGACCAGGAATGGACCCAAATGCAACGGAATCGATTCCTGGGAACTCTTTAGGGTGTGACTGGTGACAGGTCAGGGGGATCGATCCTGATGGCGGTGGAGACTGGGCCGACCTTCGATTCCTATGTGCGCTGTAAAGGCGACGGATTGATCCGACTGGCCTGGTTGGTGACCCGCAACTGGGACGATGCCCGCGACTGCGTCCAAGATGCGTTCGTCGGGGTCTATCCCCGTTGGGCCAGCCTGGCTGGGAGCGATCGGTTGGACGGATACGTCAATCGCAGTGTGATCAACGCCAGCATCACCTGCGCCAGGCGCCGACAGCGGGCGACTCCGGTGGCTGACCCGCAGAATCTGCCGGCAGCTCCGGTTGGCGTCGACCCGGCAGTCGAGGTGGTCGGTGCGGATGCCGCCTGGCGACTGTGTGCCGAGTTGCCGCCCAAGCAGCGGGCTGCGGTGGTACTGCGCTTCTACCAGGACTTGAGCTTCGCCGAGATCGGTGAAGCGCTTGGCTGCCCGGAGGCGACTGCCAGATCGCATGTGCATCGAGCGCTGACTTCGCTGCGGAGCCAACTGGGGGAAGGGAACAACGATGACTGATCTTGAGCAGGCCTTCTCTGCGGCGCTGCATCAGGTTGATTTGATCGATCCGCCGGTGGCTCCGCTGGACCCTGATGAGCTATCGGCAAGAGCTGGTGGTGCCGGTGGTGGCCGAGGCTGGACTGGGCCGGCTCGCTGGTTGGCTGCCGCTGCTGCGGTGGTGCTGGTGGGCGGGATCGGGGTCGTTGGCTGGGTCGGTTCCAACCCCACCCCATCCTCGGCACCGGCCGGTGGCAGCGCCACGGTGGCTTCGGCGAATCTGGTTGGCCCGGTGTGGCAGGTTACCGAGATCGACACTCAGCCGGTGGAACGAGCTGGCGGGCAGGTGCCGTGGTTGCAATTCCTGGCCAATGGCGAGGTGGTTGGTGCCGATCAGTGCGCTGAGTTGCAGGGAACCTATCGTCTCGATGGCGATGCGCTCAGCTTCGCCACCTCATCCCTGTCCTCGACCAACGCCAACTGCGCGGCGAAACAGCGGCAGTTCCTGGCTGCGCTCGCCGACACTCGGCGGGTGGCGCTCGGCGGCGACCAGCTGCAGCTGTTCGATGCCCGTGGGCAGATGCGAGTGGTGCTGCAGGCCTCAGCCTCAGTTGCCGGACAAGCCTCCCCGATGATGTCCGCCCCCGGGCAGCCAGTGCCCTCGCCGAATGCGTCGGCCAGTTGACGTAATCGAACGCCTGTTCGATCATTGATGAGTGAAGGCCGCACTCAAGCTACCCGGCGCCGATTCCTCCGCAGCGCAGCTGCTGGAGCGGTTGCGGGCGCAGGTGGCCAACGCTGAGGCCAGAATCCATCAACAGCCGTTCGGGGTGCATCCAGCACTCGCTCCGGCGCTGCCCGAACCAGGGCTGAAACCGGGGGCGGCCTATTCGCTGGACAACGGTGGAGCGCTGTTGCATGCCCTACTGGCCGAGCCGTCCCAGGAAGGCCATTGGTGTGGAGTGGTCGGCCTGCCGACCTTCGCCGCCGAGGCTGCCGAGCTGGCCGGGGTGCGACTGGAGCGGTTGGTGCTGGTGCCCGAACCTGGCGAGCAGTGGCTGGCGGTGACGGCCGCTCTGGCTGAGGTGGTGCCGGTGCTGGCCGTCCGTCCGCCTGGGCGGGTGCGGGAAGCAGACGCATCCCGATTGGCGTCCCGGATGCGGGATCGCGGCGCAGTGTTGCTGGTGGTCGGTGAATGGCCAAGGGCAGAAGCCAGATTGGTGGTGGGTGAGCAGCAGTGGCTAGGGCTGGGCGACGGCTACGGCTGTCTGACCAGCCGCGAGGTGCAGGTTGCGGTGACCTCCCGCCGGTATCCGGCAGGCCGGAGCGTCCGGCTGGTTCTCCCCGCTGCCGATGGACGCCTGGCCGCGGTGGGGCAGCCGACGGCGCCGCTGCTGCGAGTGGCCGGTTGAGTTATGGCTGGAAGGTCTGGGCCGGGAGTTCCGGCCACGGTTCGCATCCCTGAGAGCAGGGCAGCTGAGCGTTGCCTGGCATTGTGGTTCCCCGGCTGGCCGGTAACCGCCTGGGCGCTGGCCGCCGGTGGGGACGAAACCCTGGCGGTGGCGGTGGTGGCTGCCAACCGGGTGGTTGCCTGCTCCGTAGCGGCGGTTGCCGAAGGGGTGGGTATCGGGCAGCGGCGCAGAGAGGCCCAGTCCAGATGCCCGGAGCTGAAAGTGCTCGCCGCCGACGAAACCAGGGATGCCAGAGAGTTCGAGCCGGTGCTGGTCTGCGTCGAGAGACTTTCCCCGGGCGTCCAGCTGATCCGTCCAGGGTTGTGCGTGGTGCGCTCCCAGGGACTGTCCGGCTATTTGGGTGACGAAGCGCTGGCTGCCGAAACCCTGCTCGAAGCCGTGGTGGTCGACCTCGGGATCGATTCGGGACGTGCCGGGATCGCCGATGGGGTTTTTGCCGCGATCCAGGCCGCCCGGCAGACCGATTCGGTACGGGTGATCGAACCGGGGGGCTCGGCCGGGTTCCTGGCACCGCTACCGATCTCCCGGCTGGGTGATCAGGGGCTTAGCGAACTATTGCCACGGCTCGGGGTGCACACCCTTGGTGACTTCGCCGCACTGGGAGTGGAGCGGGTGCGGGAGCGGTTCGGTGGCCAGGGGTTGCGACTGCATACGCTGGCCGGTGGGCTGGACCCGCGCCAGGTATCGCCGCGAGAGCCGCCGCCGGAACTGATCGCCAAGATCGAGTTCGACCCAGCACTGACCCTGGTGGATCAGGTGGCGTTCGCCTCCCGAGCTGGGGTGGCGAAGTTCATCGAAGGACTGGCTGTGGCTGGGCTTGCCTGTACCGAGGTGCGGCTGGAGTTTTGTGGGGAACGCGACGAGTTCTGTGCTCGGACCTGGCTGACCCCCGCGGTGTTCGACGCCGCAGCGGTGACCGACCGAATCCGTTGGCAGCTGCAGGCCGGCGCCGGTAAGGAGATCTTTTCCGGCATCGTCAGCCTGGAGTTGGAGCCGGTGGCCGTTGACGAACTGGTCAATCATGTTCCGGGGCTGTTCGGATTGGGCCCGGATGAACGGGTGCATCACGCGATGTCTCGGGTGCAGGCGATGTTGGGGCACGTCGGGGTTCTGACCCCGCGGATCGGCGGTGGCCGCTGGCTGGCTGAGCGCCAGGTACTGGTGCCCTGGGGGGATCGGCCCACTGACTCCGCCCCGGCTGATCGTCCCTGGCCAGGACGGATACCCAACCCACTACCGGCGACGGTTTTTCCTGATCTGCTGCCGGTGAAGCTGGACGCCGCGAGCGGTGCCCCGGTCAGCGTCGATGAGCGGGGGCAGCTGGACGGCGTTCCAGCGACTTTGAACACCGGTGCGATCCGACGTCGGGTGCTGGGCTGGGCTGGCCCTTGGCCGATCGCCGAGCGGGCTTGGGACGCCCAGCGTCAGCGGCAAGCGAACCGCTTTCAGGTGGTTGATGAGACTGGCACTGCTTGGCTGCTGCTGTTGGATGCGCAGGGTTGGTGGGCGGAGGCCTGCTATGACTGAGCTGAACCACTGATGGGCTTCAACAATCCGCCGATAACCTGGCGCGCTTTGGAGCGGACTCTGAGTGCGTCCAAGCGGGCTGCAGCGGTGGCCGAGGTGCCGACCTCCCGAAAGCGGGGGCCGTATCAGTCCCCGAGGATCCAGCGTCCGGCTGACGGGAGGCCTTATGCGGAGCTGCACGCGCATTCGTCCTTCTCCTTCCTCGACGGAGCTTCCGGTCCGGCCGAGTTGGCAGAAGAAGCCGAACGGCTGGGCTTGCATGCTTTGGCCATCACCGATCATGACGGGCTCTACGGCATCGTCCGGTTCGCTGAGGCTGCCGAGCAGTTGGAGGTGCGCACCGTGTTCGGCGCCGAACTTTCCCTCGACTTGCCCGCGCCGCAGCTCGGTCAGCCCGATCCGAGCGGCTCTCACCTGCTGGTGCTGGCCAGGGGAGAGGAGGGCTATCACCGGTTGGCCGGGGCAATCACCACCGCCCAGTTGGCCGGCGGGGAGAAAGGGCGTCCGGATTACGACCTGGAGGAGTTGTCAGCTCAGGGCCGCGGGCATTGGGCGATCCTCACCGGCTGCCGGAAAGGTGCGGTGCGCCAGGCATTGCTCGGGGAGGGGGCTGACGGCGCTCGGCGCGAGCTGACTGAGCTGGTGCGCCTCTTCGGTGCCGACCAGGTGTTCGTTGAACTCATCGACCATGGCTTCCCGACCGATTCTGCTCACAACGACGCCCTAGCCGCCCTGGCCGCCGACGCCGGTCTGGCGACCATCGCCACCGGCAATGTGCATTACGCCACTCCGTCCCAGCATCGGCTGGCTCAGGCAGTGGCTGCCGTGCGGGCCAATCGCAGCCTGGATGCCCTGGACGGCTGGCTGCCCGCGGCCGGTTCGGCTTTTCTGCACTCGGGGGCTGAGATGGAGCAGAAGTTCGCTCGCTACCCCGGGGCGGTGGCGCGCACGGTGCCGTTGGCTGAGGATCTGGCCTTCCCGCTGCGCCGGGCCAAGCCTGCGCTGCCCAAACAGGAGGTGCCATCCGGCCACACCCCGATGAGCTGGCTGCGGCACCTGGTCTGGGCAGCAGTGCCGGTGCGCTACCCGAACCTGACTGAGGCCAACCGGGCTCGCATCGAGCGCGAATTGGCGGTGATCGAGGCCAAGGACTTTCCCGGCTACTTCCTGATCGTCCATGACATCGTGGCCGAGGCCAGGCGACGCGGCATCCTGTGCCAGGGTCGCGGCTCGGCGGCGAACTCGGCGGTCTGCTACCTGCTCAACATCACTGCGGTCGATTCGATCGCCTACGAGCTGCCCTTCGAACGGTTCCTTTCCGCGTTGCGCGAGGAGGAGCCCGACATCGATGTGGATTTCGACTCCGATCGACGCGAGGAGATCATCCAGTGGGTCTTCGACCGCTACGGACGTGAACGCGCCGCCCAGGTGTGCAATGTGATCCAGTACCGGCCCAAGAACGCGATCCGTGACATCACCAGGGCGCTGGGCTACAGCCCGGGCCAGGCTGATGCCTACGCCCGTCAGGTGGAGCGTTGGGGGTCCTCACTGGCCGCTGGATCCGACACCATTCCGCCAGCGGTGATCGAGTTGGCCACCCAATTACTGAAGGCACCACGTCACTTGGGCATTCACTCCGGCGGCATGGTGCTGACTGAGCGTCCGGTCGGTGAGGTGGTGCCGATCGAGCATGCTCGGATGGACGCTCGCACGGTGATCCAGTGGGACAAGGACGATGCGGCCTGGATGGGTCTGGTGAAGTTCGACCTGCTCGGCCTGGGCATGCTGGCCGCCCTGCAGCACAGCTTCGATCTGATCCGGGAATCGACCGGGGAACACTGGGAGTTGGCCACGATCCCGAAGGAGGAACCCGGGGTCTACGACATGCTGTGCCGGGCCGATTCGATCGGGGTCTTCCAGGTGGAATCTCGCGCGCAGATGGGGTTGTTGCCCAGATTGCAGCCCCGACGCTTCTACGACCTGGTGATTCAGATCGCGCTGATCCGTCCCGGGCCGATCCAGGGCGGGGCGGTGCATCCGTTCGTCCGGCGCAAACTGGGGCAGGAGCCGATCACTTACGCCCACCCCAAGTTGGAGCCGGTGCTGCGCCGCACCTTGGGCATTCCGGTGTTCCAGGAGCAGCTGATGCAGATGGCAATGGCGGTGGGGGATTGCGGCGGCGAGGATGCCGACCTGCTGCGCCGCGCGATGGGCTCCAAGCGCGGGGTGGAGCGGATCGAATCGCTGAAGGCCAAGCTTTTCGAGGGGATGGCGCGCAACGGGCTGGTCGGTGATGCCGCCGATCGGATCTATGCCCAGATTCAAGCCTTCGCCAACTTCGGCTTCGCCGAGTCGCATTCGCTGAGCTTCGCCTTGTTGGTCTACGCCTCATCGTGGTTGAAGCTGCATTACCCGGCCGCTTTCCTGGCCGGGCTGCTGCGGGCCCAGCCGATGGGCTTCTACTCCCCGTCCACTTTGGTCTCGGATGCTCGGCGGCACGGAGTTCAGGTGCTGCGGCCTGATCTGGCCTTCTCCGGCGTGGACGCGGTACTGGAACCAGTCGCCCCCCAGCTCCCTGAGCCTGTCGAAGGGTCTTCCAGTCCCACCTCTCGAACCCCGACAGGAGAGCCTTCCTGCCTTGACCACCAGCCCCCCGTAGCAAAGTTCGATCCGTCCGCTCCAGACGATTCGGCCGCGCACCGTCGTGACGGCGCCTTTGCCGTCCGGCTCGGTCTGGCCGGCGTGCGGGGGATCGGACGTGACGTGGCCACCCGGATCGTCGCCGAACGGGCTACTGGCGGCGGTTATGCGTCCATGGAGAATCTGGTGCGGCGTACCGGGTTGGTCGCCGAGCAGTTGGAGGTGCTGGCCACCGCAGGTGCTTTCGACAGCTTCGGGCTGAGTCGGCGGGCCGCGTTGTGGCGCTCCGGAAGTGCCGCTCTGGATCAGCCCGACTCGTTGCCCGGCACTCTGCTGCCGGTTCAGGCCCCCCTGTTCGGCGACCCGTCACCGGCCGAGGCGCTGGCTGAGGAGTTGTGGGTCACTGGAGTGAGCACCGGGGAGCACCCGATCGGGCAGCTACGAGCTGAGCTGAGGGCCCGCGGGGTGCTCAGCAGCGCCGAGTTGCGTCTTGCTGAGCCTGATCGCCGGGTGGAGGTTGGCGGGTTGGTCACTCACCGGCAGCGTCCGGCCACCGCCTCGGGCATCACCTTCCTTAGCCTGGAGGACGAGTTCGGCCTGCTGAACGTGGTCTGCTCGATGGGGGTCTGGCAGCGTTATCGGTCGGTGGCCCGAAACTCACCGGCGGTCGTGGTGCGCGGCAGGCTGGAACGCTCACCTGAAGGGGTGATCAACGTGTTGGCTGACCGCATTGAGCCCTTGCCCATTCTGGTGCCACATCGGTCGCGGGATTTTCACTGACTATCATCGGGGCACGCAACGGCGGAAGGTTCAGAAATGGTGAGCGGGTTTGAATGGGTGGCCATTGCTGTGGCATTCCTCATAATGCTGGTAGGCGTCACTGTCCTTGGAGTGATCGCCTTGGCCCGCAGCCTCGGCCGGAACAAGCAAATCCAGGCCACGGACCAACCGGCTGCGCTCCCCGTCGGCAGCGCGGCGACGGCGGCCATCTTGGCTCAAGTGGACGAACTCCTCGGCGAGGGAAAAATCAGCCAAGCCGATCATGCGTTGGCGCGGAGCCGGATCCTGAACGTCGAGCCTCCCTCCGCCCGGTGATCGAAGCGTCCAGAGAAGACTGAGTAGTCCAAAGGCACGCGACGAAACGCCCCCGATCTGCGTCCGGGAACTGCGACACGCGCAGCAGCCGGACGCGTCGAGGGCGTTTCGTTGCAGAACCGGATTACAGGCTGTCGCCCAAATCGCGACGGAAGGCCTGAGTCAGCTGCTCGACCCAATCGCCGATCGGGGCAAGGCGACCGTAGAAGAAGCGCAGAATCTCTGGCTCCTCGACGAACTTCAGTCCGCCGATCAGCTTGCGGTTCTGGTAGAGCCAGTCGATCCGGTCGATGGCGTAGTTGACCTGGCTGAGGGTGAACACCCGGCGCGGCAAGGCCAGCCGCACCAACTCCATGTTGGCCATCGGCTCGGTGCCATCAGGCTCGCGCTGCTCGCTCAGAGTGCCGCGCTCCATGCCACGCACTCCCGAGGCGATGTACAACGCCGAGGCGAGCGCTCCAGCCGGGTACTGGTCTTGGGGGACATGGGGCAGGAAGCGCATCGCGTCCACGTGCGCCCCCAGGCCGCCGGCCGGGGTGATCACCGGGATGCCCCGGGCATCGAGCTCATTGACCATGTGTTCGATGAAGAGCGGACCCTGGTTGATCATGTCCTCATCCATGGTCTCGTCCAGGCCGACGGTGATGGCCTCCATCTCCCGCACCGACATGCCGCCGTAGGTGAGGAAGCCTTCGAACATCGGCACCAGTGCACGCATCTGCTTGTAGATGGCCTCGTCGCGAATGCAGATGCCACCGCCGCGTCCGAAACCGAGCTTGCGAGCGGAGAAGTAGATGACGTCGAAGCAGTCTGCGATCGCCCGGGTTATTTCGGGGATGCTCATGTCAGCGCACTGCGGTTCGCGGGTCTTGTTGAAGTACAGGTTGTCGGCCAGCAGCGAGGCATCCAGGACGGTGAGAATGCTGTGGGCATGGCAGATCTCGGTGGTCTGGCGGATATTGGCCAGACTCAGCGGCTGACCGCCGATCAGGTTGGTGCCAGCCTCGATACGGACGTAGGAGATTGCCTGGGCACCCTTGTCCTCGATCAGCGCCTTGAGCGCGGCGATGTCGAAGTTGCCCTTGAACAACTCGGTGGAGGTGACCTCCAGCCCGGCCTCGGTGATCAACTCCAGCACCTGGCCACCGACTTCGGTGATGTGGGCTTTGGAAGTGGTGAAGTGGTAGTTCATCGGCACGTAGGTGCCCGGCTTGACCAGCGATTTGGCCAGGATGTGCTCTGCGGCCCGTCCCTGGTGGGCTGGGAGGAAGTAGTCCATTCCGAACAACTCGACCAGCTTGTTGTACAACCGGGTGTAGGTGGCTGAACCGGCGTACGCGTCGTCGGCGATCAGCATCGCCGCCTGCTGTTGGTCGCTCATCGCGTTCACACCGGAGTCGGTGAGCATGTCGAGGAAGACGTCGACGTTCTGCAGCAAGAAGGTGTTGTAGCCAGCATCGGCCATCGCCTTGCGACGCGCCTCGATGGGCAGCAGGTTGAGTTTTTGGATGATTCGTACCTTGTGCATCTCCAGCGGGAGCTGTTGCCCGGAGAAGAACGTCACCTTCGCCATTGAGTATTCCTTCGCAGATCGGGTTCGCGAGCGCTCAAAGGCTAGCCCCCAGCGTGCCCGGAAGCTTCAGATTTCCCAGATGTCGGCGTAAGTGGCGAACCGGGATTCCGACGCCGTCGTGATGCGCGATTGCCGATCTTCCATTGAGTTCAACCGGCGCCGACCAGCACGAATCGGAGTTCACTACGTACCTTCGGTGATACCGGGGCCGGCCCAGGCGAGTTTTCGGCTAGCCTCACCTCGATCCGGCTAGGAGAGGACCCAGATGGGCGAGTTGGGCGAGCGGTTGGCTGTGGAGGCGGCCGAATTGCGTTTCGTCGACTTTGATCTGGCGGACGCCTGGCGGCTTGGTACCCAGATGCGGGCGGCTGCGATGGCGGAATCGCTGCCCGTGGTGATCGGGATCCGGTTGGGCGAGCAGCGAGTCTTTCACGCTGCGTTGCCCGGTTCGAGTGCCGACAACGACGACTGGCTGGAGCGAAAGACCAGGGTTGTGCTGCGCTACGCAGAGGCGTCCTTGGCCGTGGGAGAGAGGTTTCGTGAGGCGGGAAAGGACTTCGATGCCGATTCTCGGCGCGACCCAGCCCGCTACGCCGCTCATGGCGGAGTGGTGCCGATCCGGCTGCTCGGCGGCACGGTGATTGGAGCTGTCGGTGTCTCGGGATTACCCCAGCTCGACGACCACGCATTCGTGGTTCGGATGCTGGGTGAGTATCTGGCCGAGGACCCTGGCCTCCCAGCGGTGTCATCGCCACTCGGCAAGCGGTTCGACAGCGAGTAGCGCCTAGGGGCGGCGCGGTGGGCGCTGCTTTGAGTGAGACGATTGCTGGGCCATGAGACTCACCGATTTGTTGCCCGACGGCGATTCGCCAGATCCCGACGCCCTCTACGCCGTCTTCGTGAAATGGGCCGAAGCCGACGGTCTGCACCTGTACCCGCACCAGGATGCGGCGATCGTCGACATCCTTACCGGAGCCAACGCGATCGTCACCACCCCGACCGGTTCGGGAAAGTCGCTGATCGCGGTCGCCGCGCATTTCGCCACCTTGGCAGCAGGCGGTCGCAGCTACTACACCGCACCGATCAAAGCCCTGGTCAGCGAAAAATTCTTCGCGTTGTGCGACACCTTCGGCGCGCATCTGGTTGGCATGGTCACCGGGGACGCCTCGGTGAACCCGGACGCGCCGATTGTGTGTTGCACCGCTGAGATCTTGGCCAACATCGCGCTGCGGGAAGGCCGCGGCGCGAAGGTCGATCAGGTCGTCATGGACGAGTTCCACTTCATCGCCGAGCGCGACCGGGGTTGGGCCTGGCAGGTGCCTCTGGTTGAACTGCCGCAGGCCCAGTTCGTGATCATGTCGGCCACCCTTGGCGACGTCACCGATCTCGCCGCTGGGTTGGAGAAACGCACTGGGCGGCCGTCTTCGATCATCGGTGGCGCGGTGCGTCCAGTGCCGCTGGTGTACTCCTGGGCGCTGACCCCGATCCACGAAACGATCATCGAACTGATCAGCTCCCAGCAGGCCCCGATCTATGTGGTTCACGCCACCCAGGGAGGCGCGGTGGATCGGGCCCAGGCACTGCTCAGCTCCGGCATCATCGACCGGAGTCATCGCCGCGAATTGGTGGAGGCGCTGAGCGGTTTCCGGTTCGCCGGCGGCTTTGGCAAGACGCTGTCGAAGCTGCTTCATGCCGGGATCGCGGTGCATCACGCAGGCATGTTGCCCCGCTACCGCCGCCTGGTTGAAACCCTGGCCCAGCGGGGTCTGCTCACCGTGATCTGCGGCACCGACACCCTCGGGGTGGGCATCAACGTACCCATCCGGACGGTGTTGTTCGCGGCGCTGAGCAAATTCGACGGGCACCGCTCCCGCCTGTTGCGCAGCCGCGAGTTTCACCAGATCGCCGGCCGCGCCGGGCGTCCCGGCTTCGACACCGTTGGCTATGTGGTGGCCCAGGCGCCAGAGCATGAGGTGGAGAACACTCGCGTGCTGGCCAAGTTTGCCGATGATGCGAAGAAGCTGAAAAGCGTGCGGCGCAAGAAGCCGCCCGAAGGTGAGGTGAACTTCACCGAGGCTTCCTTCACCAAACTGATCGAATCGACTCCCGAGCTCTTGCGCGCCCGGCTTCGGGTGACTCACGCGATGCTGCTCAATTTGCTGCAGCGCGACGAGGACACCGGTGCGGCTTTCGTTGCCCTGATCGATGCCAGCACCAGCGAGCGCAAGGTGCGCCAGCGGCTGATCCGTCGCGCCGCGGCAATGGGGCGCTCGCTGATCAGCTCTGGGGTGGTGGTCAGGCTGGATACGCCCACCGCTGGCGGTCGGCGCTACCAGTTGGCCCTGGATTTGCAGGACAACTTCGCCCTCAACCAGCCGCTCAGTGCGCTGTCGCTGGCAGCGGTGGCCGAGCTCGATGAGGAATCTGAGGGCTACGCCCTCGATGTGGTCAGCGTGATCGAATCGACCCTGGAAAACCCGAAGGTGATCCTGGGCGCCCAGCAGTTCAAAGCCCGTGGCGAAGCCGTCGCCGAGCTGAAGGCGGACGGCTACGACTACGACGAGCGCATGGAATTGCTGGATCAGGTGAGTTGGCCCACCCCGCTTGCCGAACTGTTGGAGCAGGTCTACCTGCGTGAGTTGGCCAGCCATCCCTGGTTGGCTGAGACCCCGATCAGTCCCAAGTCGATCGTGCGCGACCAGTTCGAGCGGGCCATGACCTTCTCCGAATATGTGGCGTTCTACAAGCTGCAACGCAGCGAGGGCCTACTGCTGCGCTACCTGTCGGATGCCTACCGGGCGCTGCGGCAGACCGTCCCGGAGTCGGCTCGCAGCGAAGAGCTGGGCGACCTGATCGAGTGGCTCGGCGAGGTGACCCGACTGACCGACAGTTCGTTGCTTGACGAGTGGGCATCGTTGACCAGCCTTTCGGGGGCAACCGCAGATCTCGGGGACGTACCACCACCTACCAGAACGGTCACTGGCAACACCCGAGCCTTCAAGGTGTTGGTGCGTAACGCGATGTTCCGCCGCCTCGAGTTGGCCGCAGCCGATGATGTCGAAGCCTTGGCCGAACTCGAATCCGGCCCTGGAACCGAGATGACCAGAGCTGTCTGGGATGCGGCGCTGGGGGAGTACTGGGACGAGCACGAAGAACTGCCCACCGATGCTGACGCTCGCGGCCCCGGATTTCTGGTGGTCGAGGAGGCGGGACGGACCTGGCAGGTGCGCCAGATCGTCGATGATCCACAGGCGAACCACGACTGGTCTATCACTGCCCGCATCGATCTGGACGAGTGCGACGAAGCCGGCGAACTGATCGTGCACACCCTCAGCTTCGCCCGCTTGGACGGCTGAACCCAGCCTGCCTGCGGCCCGGCTCGGGTTGGTTTCGCAAACTCCGATCGGCTAGGAGGAAGCGCCGTCGGCGGCGAGGTATTCATCGCCGACCCGCTGCTGAAGCTCCAACGCCTCAAGCAGCAGCGGGGCAGCCTGGGTTGCCAGTCTCGCTCCGATGATCGGAACGCTGACCCTTAGTTCACCGTCATAGTCGAGCACCGAACCGCGTCCGCCGGGAGCCAACCGGACGGTGCCGACCAGCTCGGCCGGCAGGCCTTCAACCGAAATCAGGGTGGTGCCGGTACGCACCGGGCCGTCGGCCCGGTCCCAGGTGACCTGGTCGATGATCGCCAACTTGGGGCCAGCCAAGGCAGCCACCGCCGAGGGGCTCGGCAGCACCCGACGGGTCCGAGTCACCAGGCCTTCGCTGCTCACCTCGTGCTGAAGCGGATCGGTGGCTAGGCACGTGGCCCGAAGGAACACCCGACTGACCAGCATTTCGTATACCCGATCAGTTGAAGCTGCGAAGTCGTTGCTGGCGTGGATCTGCATGAGGACAATGCTGGCTGGATACGCTGTTGAAGTCCTAATCGGCGAAGGAGTCTTGTCTTGTCCACTTTGGCTTCGCGGGCCCTGCACGGCCTGCGAGAAGCGCTGCTGGCACAGGCCACGGCGAACGTTTCGCCCTCGCAAGTCGAATTGATCAAGCTGTACCTATCCCAGATCGCCGATTCCGAACTGGAGGACCTCGATCCGGGGGCGCTGGCTGCCACTGCGGCGGCCCACCTCGAGCTCGGCGCGCGGCGACTTCCCGGCGAGTCGTTGTTGCGGGTGTTCACCCCGCAGGACTGGGACGCCCGGGGCTCGACCGTCGCCTTGCTGGTTACTGATGATCAGCCATTCCTGGTCGACACCGCGGTCATGGAACTCACCGCTCAGGACTGGAGTCTGCGTGGGCTCTACCACCCGACTCCGGCCGTCCAGCGCGACGAGGAGGGACGGCTCACCGCTCTCGGCAGCGGTCCGGCGCCAGAAGCTTGGATCGTGTTGGAGATCTACCCGCCGCTGGGGCACGCGGCCACTGAGCTGTCGGGTCCGTTGGTCGAAGGCCTGGAGCGCTCGCTGGCCACCGTGGCGGTCACCGTCGCCGACTGGCAGCCGATGCTGGCCCGCTGTCGTGAGGCAGCTGAGGAGATGCGGGGCGAGGTGGGAACCGAAGCGGCCGAAGCGGTCGAACTACTCGACTGGCTCGCCGACGGGCATTTCGTCTTCATCGGCTACGCCCACTACACCGGTGACACCACAGCGTTGACCCCTGACGCCGGCAGTCAGTTGGGCATCCTGCGTGAGGACAACGAGGTGGATCGGATCAACCTGCCTGCCCCCGGCGAGCGCGATCCGCTGGTGCTGGTGCGCGACCGTCGCCGTTCCCCGGTGCACCGCCGGGCCTACCTCACCCATTTGGCCGTCCGACGATATGCGGGAGACGGAGCCCTGCTCGGTGAGCACCGCTTCCTCGGATTGCCGGCCGCCGGGGCTTACACCGAGTCGATCTCGAACGTCCCGATTCTTGCGGGCAAGACCGCCCGGTTGTTGGCGATCAGCGGATTCGAACCTGACTCCTATGGGTGGAATGCCTTGCGCCAGGTGATCGCCAGCTATCCGCGCGATGAGCTGTTCGAGGCCAGTGTGGAAGAGCTGGCGCCCACGATGGCTGCCATCGCCGGTATTCGGGAACGACGCCAGGTACGGGTGTTCCTGCGGCGCAGCCGCTTCGGCGGATTCGTCACCGCCCTGGTGTTCTTGCCAAGAGACCGCTACGACACCGCGACCCGGTTGCGAATCCAGCAGATCCTGCTGGAGGGACTCGGCGGGGTCGAGGTGGAGTATCGGACGCTGGTCAGCGAATCGGTGCTCACCAGGTTGTTCTTCGTGATCAGGCTGGGTGCCGAGGCGCCGGAATCTCCAGATGTGCACGCGATCACCGCCGCAGTCGGGAAGGCGGCTCTCAGCTGGGAGGACGAATTCTCCGAGCGGGTAGCCACCCTGCCCAGCGAACAGCGCGGGGTGGAGTTCTGCGAATCCTACGAGGCCGACTTCCCGCCGGCGGTGGCGGTGGCTGACCTGATTCAGGCCAATCGACTGACCGATAGCGATGACTTGCGCCTGGTGATCACTGCCGTGAGTGAGGAGGACGATCCGGCCGACCTTCGACTCAAGGTCCTCACCCAACGCGAGATGAGTCTTGCCAAGGTGATGCCGCATCTGAGCGTGCTGGGTGCGGAGGTGATCGACGAGTATCCCTACTCCTGGGACCTGCGTGGAACCCGGATCGAGATCTACGAGTTCGGACTGCGCCTGGCTGCCGGAGAATCGTGGGACGCCGCGGCCCGGCAGCGGTTCGCCGATGCCTTCGAAGCGTCTTGGACCGGTCGTTGCGAGGCCGACAGCCTCAACGAGTTGGTCGTGCCGGCTGGACTGACCTGGCGGCAGGTGAGCTACTTGCGTGGCATTTCCCGCTACTTGCAGCAGGCCGGGGTGCCATTCAGCCAGAGCTATCTGGCCGCTGCCCTCAACGCCAATCCGGAGATCGCCGCTGATCTGGTGGCCGCGTTTGAGACCAAGTTCGACCCGGACGCTTTTGCCGACGATACGGCGCGCGCGGAGGCTTTGGCGACAGTGTGGACCCGGCTCGACCAAGGCCTGGACGCGGTCGCAAGCCTGGATCACGACCGAATCCTGCGAGCAATGGAAGCGGTGATCCGGGCCAGCGTGCGCACCAACGCCTTCATCGAATACGAGGTGTTGGCCTTCAAGCTTCGCCCAGGAGAATTGCACCTGCTGCCGCAGCCCCGGCCGGCCTTCGAGATCTTCGCCTACTCTCCGCGGGTACAGGGCGTCCATCTTCGCTTCGGTGCGGTGGCCCGCGGCGGGCTGCGCTGGTCGGACCGGTTGGAGGACTTCCGCACTGAGGTGCTTGGCCTGGTCAAGGCGCAGATGGTGAAGAACACCGTGATCGTGCCGGTCGGAGCCAAGGGCGGGTTCGTGCCACTGCAGCTGCCGCCTGCCAGTGACCGGGCGGCCCGGCTGGCAGAAGGCCAGGCCTGCTACAAGCTGTTCGTGGACGCCCTCCTCAGCGTCACTGACAACATTGTTGACGGCGTGGTGCAGGCGCCCGAGCGGGTGCTGCGCTACGACGGGGATGATCCCTACCTGGTGGTCGCAGCTGACAAGGGCACCGCAACCTTCTCCGACCTGGCCAACGAGATTTCGGTGCGCCGCGGCTTCTGGCTGGGCGACGCCTTCGCATCGGGGGGATCCTCCGGCTATGACCACAAGGTGATGGGCATCACCGCCCGGGGCGCCTGGGAGTCGGTCAAGCGGCACTTCGCCGAGATGGGCCTGGATCCGGCCGTGGACGAGTTCAGCTGTGTTGGCATTGGTGACATGGCCGGAGACGTGTTCGGAAACGCCATGTTGTGTTCGGACAAGATCAAGTTGGTGGCCGCGTTCAACCACGTCCACATCTTCCTCGATCCTGATCCTGATCCTTCGCTCTCCTTCGCGGAGCGGCAGCGGCTGTTCGTCCAGCCAGGCTCGGGTTGGACCGATTACCAACCGGTTTCCGAAGGTGGCGGGGTGTATCCCCGGGATGCCAAGTCGATCCCGATCACCGCGCAGGTGCGCGCTGTGCTCGGCCTGCCGGAATCGGTTGAGCACCTCACCCCCAATGAAGTGATCAATGCGATCATGCGAGCGCCGGTGGATCTGATCTTCAACGGCGGTGTCGGCACCTTCGTCAAGGCGACCAACGAAAGCCACGCCGATGCCGGTGACAAATCCAATGACGCTGTGCGGGTTGACGGGTCTCAGCTGCGGGCGCGCTGTGTGGCCGAAGGCGGAAACCTGGGTCTGACTCAGCTGGGGCGGATCGAATATGCCAAGGCCGGCGGCCGGGTCAACACCGACTTCATCGACAACTCCGCCGGGGTGGACACCTCTGACCACGAGGTGAACATCAAGATCCTGCTTTCTGACCAGGTGGCAGGCGGCAAACTCACCCTGGCTGAACGCGACGAGCTGCTGGCCTCGATGACCGACGAGGTCGCCCTGCTGGTGTTGGCCCACAACTTCGATCAGAACCTGGCCCTGGCCAATGCCGAGTTCCGTGCGGAACGACTCACGGGGCAGTTCGAGTCGTGGATGAGCACCTTGGTCAGCGCCGGAATCCTGGATCGCGATTTGGAGTTCCTGCCAAGCAGCGCGGAGATGGCCGCCCGGATCGCGGCCGGCGCCGGCCTGACCCGTCCGGAGTTGTCCACGCTGTTGGCCTACACCAAGATCGCGATGAAGAACTGGGTGCTGGCCTCCGACCTGCCCGAGGATCCCTACTTGGCCGATCGGCTGATGCAGTACTTCCCCGAGCCGCTGCGCGAACGCTTCGCCGAAGCGATTCCGGGCCATCGGCTGGGTCGGGAGATCATCACCACCGTTGCGGTGAACCGGTTCGTGAACTCCCAGGGCATCACCGCCTACCACCGACTGTCCACCGAGACCGGCGCCGAGGTGGCCGATATCGTCCGCGCTCAGTTGGCGTCCCGGGCCATCTTCAATGTCGGACTGGATGAGGTGCGGCTGCGTCGCAGCGTGCTGCCCGCGGAGTTGACCACTGAGCTTCGGGTGGCCTTGCTCCGGATGGTCGAGCGGGGCACCCGCTGGCTGCTGCATCACACGCGGGGGCCGCTGGATGTGGCTGCAGTGGTGGCTGAGTATGGGCCGGCGGTGGCCGAGTTGCGTCCGCTGTTGGCCAGTCTGCTCGCCGGTGCCGATGCACACGCCCAGGTCGCTCACGCTCGAGGATGGATCGAGTCTGGGGTCGGACTGGAGTTGGCCGAAAATCTGAGCACCGCTGGCCAGGCTCACACCCTGCTCAGTGTGGTTGAGGTGGCTCATCGTCTTGATGAGAGTGCGCTTCGCGTGGCCGAGGTGCATTTCCGCCTGGCTGATGCCCTGGGCCTGGATCTGCTCTTCGGTGGCGTCGACAATCTGCCCCGCCAGGTGCGGTGGGACGCGATGGCTCGGGCAGCGTTGCGCGACGAGTTGCTGGCGACCCACGCCGAGCTGACCGCCAAGGCCCTCGCCACCGCGAACCCCAGCGCCCGTGCCGGAGCAGTGGTCGCATCCTGGGTGTCGGCGAACCCGACAGTGGCGGCCAGGGTGGCGACGATCCGCCAGGTGTGCGACGGTCGGGCCGATGTGGCTCGGATGAATGTTGGGTTGAGTCAGCTTCGGGCGATGCTTGCCGAATGAGCTTGCGCATCGACCTGCATACCCACAGCTCGGTTTCCGACGGCACCGATAGCCCGGCCGAGCTGGTGGCCAATGCTGCCCGCGCCGGCTTGTCGGTGATCGGCCTGTGCGATCACGACACCACCGCAGGCTGGGACGCCGCGATCGGGGCCGGAGCCGAACAGGGGGTTCGGGTGCTGCGTGGCATCGAAATCTCGTGCGAGTTGGCCGGGGTATCGATTCACGTGCTCGGCTATGGCTGCCGTGCCAACGATTCGGGGCTGGCCGAAGAGTTGGCCCGTAACCGGGCCGGACGCACCGACCGGGTGCCGACCATGCTGGCCAAGCTCGCCGAGAATGGCCAGCCGGTGCCCACCGAGGTGCTCTACCGTCACGTCGGTGACAGCCCCTCGGTTGGGCGCCCACACTTCGCTGATGCGATGGTTGAACTGGGTTACGTCGCTGACCGGCGCCAAGCCTTCGATGAGTGGCTCGGTGATGACCAACCGATCTATGTGCCGCGTTACTCCACTGAGCTGGTGACCGCACTCGAACTGGTACAGGCCGCTGGGGGAGCGAGTGTGATCGCCCATCCTTGGGGACGCTCCAGCCGGGACTGGCTACCGCCGGCCTATCTGACTTCGCTGGTCGCCTCGCGACGCTTGGACGGTATCGAGGTAGACCACCAGGATCACGACCCGGCCACCCGCTCGGAGTTGCGGGGCCTGGCGGAGTCGATCGGCGCGCTGGTCACCGGTTCCTCGGATTACCACGGGGCCGGCAAAGTCGATCACGGCCTGGGCTGTAATCTCACCGCTGCCACGGTGTTGACAGAGCTAGAGAATCGGGTCGCCGAGCGCGGCGGGCAGCTGTAGGCCGCCCCACCTGAGGTGACGGCCGAGGGTCGGTCCGGCGGTGATAGATTTGGGAGGGTGCAAACGAGGATCTGTTGGTGGCGGCCGTAACAACGGCCCCAACGCTTTGATCCATGCCCGCGGCCGTCGTTTTCAGGCGGCCGTTTCGCATGCCTGAACCGGGCGGCGCTAACGCAAGGAGAGCCCATGTCCGACCAGTCCACCACGGTCGTGGCCGACGACTTCGGCGACGACCTCGCCCAGTCCACCTCGGATGCCTCGCTGCGCCGGAGTGAGGCGCGCAGCGTTGAGATCGAGGCGCAGATCGCCAAGGACCCGTCCGGCTTCCGGGTGATGACCGGCGACCGACCTACCGGGAACCTGCACCTTGGCCACTACTTCGGTTCGCTGGCCAACCGAGTGCGGATCCAGGACGCCGGAGTGGACACTTTCATCCTGATTGCCGATTACCAGGTGATCACCGACCGTGATGGCACCGGCCCGATCCATGAGCGGGTGCTGAGCATGATGGCCGACTACCTGGCTATCGGGCTCGACCCGGCCAAGACCACCTTCTACGCCCACTCGGCCGTGCCCGCACTGAACCAGTTGTTACTGCCCTTCCTCTCGCTGGTCACTGATGCCGAACTGCGCCGCAACCCGACGGTGAAGGCCGAACTGGAAGCCACCGGGGATCGGCCGATGTCGGGCCTGTTGCTGACCTACCCGGTACACCAGGCAGCCGACATCCTGTTCTGCAAGGCGAATCTGGTGCCGGTAGGCAAGGACCAACTGCCGCATCTTGAACAGACTCGGGTGGTAGCTCGCCGCTTCGACGAGCGCTATGGCCGGGTCGATCCGGCGCGTCCGATCTTCCCCCAGGCTGAGGCATTGCTGTCGAAGGCGGCCAGCGTGCTGGGCCTGGACGGCACCAAGATGAGCAAGTCCAAGGGCAATGTGATCGAGATCGGCATGGACGCCGACACCACCGCCAAGCTGATCAAGAAGGCGGTCACCGACTCCGACCGGCACATCACCTACGACCCGACCAACCGTCCTGAGGTCTCCAACCTGGTGATGCTGGTGGCGCTGTGCACTGGTGGTGACCCGGTGCAGATCGCCGCTGAGATCGGTGACGGTGGGGGCGGTGGCCTGAAGAAGCTGGTCACCGAGGCGGTCAACGAGTTCTTCGCCCCGATCCGGGCCCGGCGGGTCGAATTGGCCTCCGACCCCGGCCACCTGATCGATGTCCTGCGCCAGGGCAACGCCCGCGCCAACCAAGTTGGTGACGCCACCCTTGCCGAGGTTCGCCAAGCGATGAACATGGTCTACTGACCCGAGGCCGCGCGGGCGACCACGAGGTGCCGAGCTTGTCGAAGGGCATTGTTGAGGCTTCGACAAACTCAGCCAACTGTGGGCACTCAGTCAACTGTGGGGATTCGGCCAACGTCGAGAAAGCGAGAGGGCCAGCCGTATCGGCTGGCCCTTCGTTGTTATTGCGCAGTTTCGGTGGGAGCCGAACCGCTGCCGCCACGGCGGCGGCGACGCCGGCGAGCCGGCTGGTCGGGAGACTCGCCATCAGCAATCACTACTGTTTCGGAAGCATTCGGGCCGGCTTCGGTGGCAGCGTTCTCTGCTACCGGCTGGCCGTTGCGCAACCGGCGGCGGTCGTGCTGCGGGCGGTCGCGCTGCGGGCGGTCGCGGTTGCGGTCTTCGTGGTCCTTGTGGCCCTTGTGGTGGTGTTCCTTGGACTCGCGGGGTTCCCGGGGTGCTGCGGCCTTGATCCGACCCTTGGTGCCCTCGGGAATACCGAGGTCGGCGGCCAGATTCGCAGAATTCGAATAGGTCTCGACCAGTTCGGGGAAACTGAGATCGAGAGTCTTGTTGATCAGCTTCCACCGGGTCACGTCGGCCCAGTCGACCAGCGTTACGGCTACGCCCTTGGCGCCGGCGCGGCCGGTGCGGCCGATCCGGTGTACATAGGTCATCTCCGAGTCGGGGCATTCGTAGTTGACCACATGGCTGACATCAGTGATGTCGATGCCGCGGGCGGCCACATCGGTGGCCACCAGAACGTCCACCTTGCCTTCGCGGAACTTCCGCAACGCCTTCTCCCGGGCCACCTGATTCAGGTCGCCGTGGATCGAGGTGGCCGAAAAGCCTCGATCTTCCAGTTCATCGGAAAGCCGTTGGGCGGCCCTCTTGGTGCGGGTGAACACGATCGTCCGGGTGCACTCCGGCGACTGCAACAGCTTGCCGATGATCTCCGGCTTGTCCAGGTCGTGAGCCTGGTACACGAACTGGGTGGTGTCGGGGACGGTGAGTTGGGAGTCCTTGGTCTCGGCACGCACGTTCACCGGCTGGTTCAGGTGCATCCGAGACAGAGCCACTATGGCTGAGGGCATGGTGGCCGAGAACAGCATTGTCTGGCGCGACTTCGGGGTCTTGCTGATCAGTCGCTCAACATCGGGCAGGAAGCCCAGGTCGAGCATTTCGTCGGCCTCGTCCAGCACCAGCACCTTGACGTGGGAAAGATTCAGTGACCGACGGTTGGCCAGGTCGAGCAGGCGACCAGGAGTTCCGACGACCACATCGACACCGGCAGTCAGCGCGTCGAGTTGCGGCTCGTAGCCCACGCCGCCGTAGACGGTGAGCACTCGAGCCAGCCGGACGGAGGCAGCGACCGCGAGGTCACCAGCCACCTGGAGGGCGAGTTCACGAGTCGGGCACATCACCAGGGCCTGCGGCATGCCCGGGTGTTCCATTTCTGCGTAGCCGGGGTCGGTGGGAACCGTGATTCGCTGCAACAAAGTGATGCCGAAAGCAAGGGTCTTACCGGTGCCGGTGCGGGCCTGGCCGATCATGTCGGTGCCATTGATGGCGATCGGAATGGCCAGGGATTGAATCGGGAATGGATGTTCGATACCCAGCTTTGCCAACGCTTCGCTGATCTCGGGAATTACTCCGAGATCGGCAAAGGTCTGCTGGGCTTCGGCCGCGGGAGCGACCTCAAGAGCGTTTTCAGTCAGCGTCTTGCCTAATCTTCAACTGCGCGTCGGCGCAGACCGGGCTGCCGGCGGCAACGGGGCCGCTCCAGGCAGGCTCACACTTGAAGTGAGCGTTGTTAGTCTAGCGCTCAGACTGCGGACGCCTTGCGCGGCAGGGCCATGAGGCCTCGCCAGCCGGAATCAGATGGCTCCGAAACCAACCGGACGGGCCTTCTCCTGGCCCAAGTCGAGGTAGGCGATCTTGGCAACTGGCACCAACACTCTGCGCCCCTTTTCGTCTTCCAAGGTCAGCAGGCCGCCCTCATGGAGTGCCTCCTTGAGGCCCTTCTCTACCTCAGCGGCGGTGGCTTCGGTTTCCACGGTTAGTTCCCGGGCGATGTCTTGGATGCCGATCTTGATCTCCACCATTTCTCCTTCTGATCGCTGGTCAATCTACCTTCGGAAAGCGCGAATCGGGGCGGCCGTACGCCCACAGCGCAACCGGATCGACTCACCGACCGGTCTGCGCCGAACCCACAGAGTAGGAATCAGCCGGCAAGTGCTTCGCGTTCGTCGTCGGTGGCCCTGCGGATCACGATCCGGGTCCAGGCACCGACGTAAATGCGCTGGCCATCGGTCAGCTCGACCCTTCCCTGAGGGATCGGCATCGCCGGTAACGCGCCGGCCGGTGACCCGACGAAGGTGCCGTTGGCGGAGTTCAGATCTTCGATCCACCAGCGCGTCCAGTCGGTGGTCAGCATGGCGTGGCGACGGCTACAGCCTGAATCGAGCTCGCAATCGATGTCGGGGAAGATGCCTCGACTGTGCGAGACCCGCCCGATCAGATTGGCCGGCTTGACCAAGCCGACGATGTCGGGCAAGCCGATAGAGGGCATCGGATCGGTGGATCCTTGCGCGGCGTACCAGTCGGGGTCGATCCACAACTCGGCAACCCATTCCACGCTGCGGCGGGCAGCAACCGGGCCAGCCGCAGCAGCTGGACCTGCAGCAGGTTCAGCAGGCGGAGCTGCGGCAGGCGCTTCGGCCTGGCTCATGGCGGCCGGGACCGCAGCTACGGGCTCGGGGGCACCGGTCGGCGCTGCCTGGTCGGGGAGCGGGGCAGCCACTGGAGCTGACGGCATCGGGTCTTTGGACGGCACCGGCGCCAGCGTCGGCCAGATCGGGGATTCGGTGGCAGGTGGCATCGAGGCGGTGGTGAAGTCGTAGCCGCACGATTCGCAGAACAATGCCTCGGTGACGTTGGTTGCCCCGCAATTGGGGCAGCTGAGCGCCAGTTGCGGCATCGGCGGCGCCGCGGCCACCGCAGGTTGGCCTTCGGCGGCAACCGGCAGTCCGCAGACATCGCAGAAGTCGGTCTGGTTGGTCTGGTGTCCGGCTGGACAATTTGCCATCTCAGCCCCTGATTCGCGTGGTCTTGGTTGATGCAGTGTCCAGTGCCATTTCGTCGGCCTTGTCCACTGCTTGCTTCAGTCGAACCGTGCCGGTTCGAGCATCGCCGATGTCGACCACCTTACGGAGTTTCGCGGCAGCTTCGGCATTTCCGCTTTCCGTGGCGAGTTGCACCGCACGTCCGAGCTTGGTGGTGGCCGTGGCCGTGTCGCCGGCATCCTTGGCTGCCAGTCCCTCCTGGATGGCCTGGGCCAACTCGGCCTGGCCGGTGTAGTGGGCCACCTCGGGGTTGATCTGGGCCGTCAGGTTGGTATCGGCCGACCATTTCGCCTTGACCAGCCCTTGGGTGAGGAGCTCGGCGCCGACCGCCAGCTGGGCTCGGGCAGCCAGTTGCTCCTGGCCGACGGTCTTGGCTGCCAACCGGATCGCCACGTGGTAGTCGCGCTCCTCGTCGGCCCAGGAACCGGTCGGGTAGCTCATGGTGAGCTGGTTCACCGGAGTGCCGCGGTGGGTCAAATCCTCGACAGTGGGGGAGACCTGACGAATGAACAACACCTCGGCGCCCTGCGGAATCCACACTCGCAGCTCGGCATTGGCCACTCCGCGCGCCATCGACTTGCGCATCAGCTCAGCGAAGACCGCGCCGAGCTGGGACGGATCGCCGATGATGTCGACGCTACCCAGCAGGGTCTGGGCGATTTTGCGGATCTCGGGTACTTTCCAGTCCACGCCGACGCCGCGCGCGTCCACCTGGAAATGTCCGGCGCAGTTGGCCAGGGACAGTTCGAGCTGTTGGACGGTCTCGTTGTGATTCTCCCCGTCGGTGAGCATCACCACATGTTTATTGGCCAAGTTGTTGATCGAGTCGAAGAGCGACTTGCACAAGTTCAGCCAGGTGCCCATTGCGGTGCCGCCGCCAGCCTGGAGATAGGTGATCATCCGCTTGGCTTCGGCCCTGGTCGGCGCACTCATCGGCACCATGCCCGGTCCGTTCTGCACCGGAGGGTAGGCCAGGTAAGCCTTGTGATTACCCGAGACCACGGCGAAGTAGGTGCCGTCGAGGATGTTGTCCAAGGCAACCATGGCCGCCTGCTTGGCGGCCTGCATGTTGGTCACCCCCATCGAACCGGAGGTATCCACGACGATGATCTCGCCCGCATCGCCGCTGCCGGTGCGCCCGGCTGCACCGGCCCCGGAGCAGCGAATGGTCACGATGGCGTTGACATCGGTTCCACCATCGGGCAGAAACTCGTTCTGATAGACCGCAGAACTGAACTCAGCCATGCTTCGCAGGCTCCTCGACATCGGGTAGGGACGGTGTGGCGGGATCCAGATTAGTGGCCCGCGATACTGCGGGGTATCTGGCCAGAGCCACCGTGATGTTGTCGCGTCCGCCACGGGAATTTGCCCATTCGACCAGACGATTGGCAACGGCGACCGGTTCAGCAGCAGTGGTGCTGGCGGCAGCCAGCTGGGCGGCCAGTTCTGCTGGAGTCGAGGCGTAGTTCCACAAGCCGTCGGAGCAGACCACGACCCAACCAGGTTCGGTGAGGGTGCACGAGCCGATGGTGGGCACGATGTTGGTGGAATCTCGCCCCAACCACTTGGTGATCGCGTGAGCTCGGGGCAGCGCTTCTGCCTCGGCCCGCTCCATGCCTTGGACGATGAAGGCCTGGGCCAGGGAGTCGTCAACGCTGAGCAGCGATCCACTGGTTCGTCCGAGGAAATACACCCTGGAATCACCCAGATTGGCGAAATACATCTGGTCACCCAGCACCACTGCGGCGGCCAGAGTGGCCGAGGCTGCATTGGTCGAATCCGGCGAGGTGCCGGCGATCACTGCAGAATTCGCGGCCGCAGCAGCCTCGACGAAAGCGGTGGCCAACGTGGCCACCGGATCGATGCTCTCGTCGAGTTGGCCGATCCGGACCGTCAGCACCTCCCGGATCGCCGCGGCTGCGGCCGTGGCCGCGGCATCGGAATCGATGCTGGTCGACACTCCGTCGCAGACCACCAAAACGGCCCGGTCGGCCTCAGCCCACAGTGCCATGGCGTCTTCATTGCGGGAATGCTGAACGCCACGATCGCAGACTCCGCCCACCCAGTCGGCCGGTGACTCGGTGTAATGATCCCGGGCGCTGGGGGCCTTGGTGCCGCAGGTTTGGCAATACCCGTCGGCATCGATCGTGCCGCCACAGGAGGCGCAGGTGGCCGCCTGGCTCTGCCGAATTCCCAGCCGCCGGGTCTGAGCGGAGCCCTCGGTAGCAACGGCCTGCGGGCTTGGCGTCTCAGTGGGGTTGAGCGTGGCGCCGCAGGCCTCACAGAAGGCGGCAGTTGGGGTAACCGGCTGCCCGCAGCCGGGACAGACCGACGTCGGGGGCGCCACAGCGACCTCGGGATGCTCGGCCGACCACAGCGGCCACTCAGGTTCAGTCATACCAAGCTCCAAGGTCGCAGCGAGTTGGCCAGATCGACATAGCCGGCGCGCACCGCCGGGTCCTCGTGCAGGCGGCCGAGCGTACGGTAGGTCTCGGCCAGCCGGTCGAGTAGCACCACCGGGCTGAGCGCCCGGCCGTTTTCGGCGATCGATTCGCCCTGGTCGATCAGCAGGATCGCGCGGCGATAGAGCATCGCTCGGTAGCCGGCATCGGTAGCCTCATCCAACTTCGCCTGGGACAACAGGCGCAAGGCTGCCTCCAAGCCGGCCGGGTCCTTGGCATTGAGACTCAGTTGCTGCGCGCGCACCCGCAGCGACTCGGGATAGCCCCGGGACGTGCTGGGCACCAGCGCCAATGCGGCCAGTGATCCGTCCACGTCTTCGCTGGCGCTGCGGATTCGGGACAGCCCGAACGCCGCTGGGGTCACATAGGCGGCGTCGGTGGAGGCGCAGATCCGGAAGAGCACCTCGGACAGGTCGTATTCGCCGCCGAGTTCGCAGGCCAGAGCCAGCGCCAGTTTCGGCGCGAGCTCGCCGGGAAGCTGGCCGTAGACGGCGTTGAATGAGCTTTGGGCGGTGGGATAGTCCTTGGCGGCGAGTGCGCTCAAGCCGGCCAACCAGACCGCCCGCCACTCCCAGGGGTCCTCATCGAGTAGCTGGCGGACGCATCTGGTGACCACGTCGAACTGTCCGACTTCCAGGGCTGCTTGGCCGCGTGCCAGCAGCACGCCTTTGGACCACTCGGGCGGGTTGCGCAGCGCGGCGAGCCGGGCCGGGGCGAGCTCGGCCGCGATCCGTTCCAGGAAGTCGGCCTGGGGATCGGCGGCGTCGGCACGTAGATGGGGCAGGGAATCGAACTGAGAGCTGTGGCCCGAAACCGTGGGCGCTTCGAAAAGCGCAGAGGTCGCTGAAGCCGAACCGACGCCGGGGCGTTGGCTGGCCACCACTTCGCGGAGCACCCCGAGCATCTGCTGGCGAAGTTCGTCGGCGGAGCTGAATCGATCACTGGGATTGGGCGCACAACACTTCAGCAATAGCCGGTACAACGAATCCTGCGCGGCGAAGGCCGGCAGGACGTCGGCAGGCGGAATGGTGAACTCGTAGTCGGACTGGAAGCCGGCGACATCGGCCGACAGCATCAGCAGGGTGCGTCCGACGGTGAAGATGTCTGCGGCCACTGATGGTCCAAGGGTGGCCACTTCGGGGGCTTGGAACCCCAGGGTTCCATAGATGGGGGAATCATCGTCACCGCTATGGCGGACCCCACCCAGATCGATCAGCTTCAGCGAGTCTCCAACCTGAATGACGTTGTCAGGCTTGAAATCGCAGAACAGCAGACCGAGTGAGTGCAGGTAGCCCAGAGCCGGGAGGATCTCGATCAGGAACGCCAGCGATTGGTCTACAGGTAGCGGATCGGGCTCACCGTTGTTGGCTTGCATGCGCTGCTTGAGCAATTGCTTCAGCGAGCGTCCGCCGACGTACTCCATCACGATGTAGCCGGCACCTTCGTGGGTGACGAAGTTGTAGATCTCCACGATCAGCGGATGCTGCACCCTGGCCAAGAACCGCTGCTCGCCGATGGCTGCGGCCATCGCGTCGCCGTCGCCAGCGTTGAGCAGGCCTTTGAGCACCACCCAGCGGCCGGAGACGTTGCGGTCATTGGCGAGGTAGATCCAGCCCATGCCGCCGTGGGCGAGGGCGCCGGCAACCTCGTACTGGCCAGCAACCAAATCGCCCTTGGCCAGCTTCACGGTGAACGAGTACGGGGCTCCACAGGATGGGCAGAACCCTTCTGAGCGGCTGGAGACACTCTCCGCGCCCTGGCCAACCTTGGCCCCGCAACGGGCGCACACCCGCTGGTTGAGGGGCACCTCCGGGTTGCGGAGCACCGCCTTGGCCGGATCGATCGCCGGGGCCGGCGGCACCTGGGTCAAGCCATCGCCGATCTTGCCGCCGGCGTTGGCCGAAGTGGACGGTCGGCGCACCGGACGGCCGCCGAACGAGATTGCTCGGGCCGAGCCAAAGGCTGTGCTGCCCAGATGCACCGAGGTGCGCGCCCTGCTGGTAACCAACGGCGCTGCAGCCCTCTGCTGGGGCGGCGCGCCGCACACGTCGCAGTAGCCGTCGACGATTTTTCCCGAGCACCCCGGCTGGCGGCAGGGACCGCTGGCAGAGGTGGCCGGCTTGCTGCCCTCGGTGCCGGCACCGACCGGCATCACCTGGCCAGGCATCCCGCAGACATCGCAGTAGCCGTCGACGATGTTGCCGGCGCAACCTGGCTGGCGGCACTTCATCGCTTGCCAGCCTGGGTGCGGAAGTCGATCTCGGCGATGAAGGCGCTCAACAATTGCTGGACTGCCGGCAGTACCACCGGGGTGGCCGCCAGTCGGGCGCCGATCAAGGTGCCGAGGTCGCTCAGCGTCGGGTCGGTGCCCAGGCCGGCGGCTTTGACTTGCAGGCCCGCCAGCTGTGCGGTTGCCGCGTCGCGATCGGCCAGGCGCTGGTTCAAGCCGGCCTGAACGGCGCTGAGCTGACCGTCCAAGGCAGCGAGTCTGGCCAGGTAACCGGTGAGGGCTTGGGCGGTGTTGGGGATGGGGCCGAGATCGGCAACCTTGGGCATTTGCTCGGCCGGGACCGGCCACACCGCGGCAGCGACCTGCTGGGCCAAGGTGCGTACGGCGAACTCTCGGGCGCTGACTGCGGTGCGTTCCTCGCGAACCTTGGTGAGGAGATCGCGCCCCTCGCGACGGCGGGCAGCACCGACGATCAAATCACGCTCGAGCTTGGCAGCATCGATTTCCAAGGCGCTGAGCAGACCGGCGATGTCGCCGCCCCTGGCCTGTTTGTCGGCGAGTTCGGTGATCCGATTCGAGACTGCGGCCAGTTTCGCCTCGCCGGCCGGGGCCAGGACCGGTGGCTCAAGCTTGAGTTGATCGCGGATCCGCTCGGCTTGGGCCCGCAGGTCGGCCAGGCGCATCTGCATGGCGGTGGCGTTCGGGTCGGTGTTCAGCCGGGTGCGAAGCTGGGCGACCAGGGCGTCGCATAGCCGTCCAGCCTCGGGCAGCGAGACCGCCATCGACTGCAACTGGGCGACCTGAGAGCTGGCGGTGTCCAGCCGTCCCCAGATCAACGCGGAGAGGCGTTCCAGTTCTTGATGGCCGACCCGACCGGAATCCCAAGTGGCCAACAGCAGGTTCTGCCGGGTCTTGGCCGCCTGCCAAAGGGCCAGTGCCAAGGACATGTCAGCGGTGAGTTCGGCCTGCCGGTTGGTGGCGATGACTTGCGCATCGAGGGTGTCCAGTTCGGCGCGACGTTCGGCCAGCCACGTATCGAGGCGACCTAGGTAGTCCAGCATTGCGTTGGCGCTTGCTGCACTACCGAGCTGGCCGGGTGCCTGAGGGGCAGTAATCATCGGTACTCCTTGAGGCGCACACCTAGGCCGAGATAGGCCGCGCCGGCTCCCAGCACGGCGAGAGTCAGGATTGTCACCGCCAAAGCGGTCAACCCGCCGGTGGCCGACCCCGGTTTGCTGGCTGCGGCCTTGACCGCCGCCGCGGTCGCCGTACGAGTGTCCAAGATGAAGGCGGTCTCGGCGTTGGCCGTCTGTTCGGCGAGCAACCCGGTGATGGCCGCAGCCCAGCTCGACTTGGTCAGGGCTTGGGTGATCGGCTTGTGCTGTGCGGCGACGTTGGCGCCGGACGCACCCTTGGGTACCTTGGCGGTGGCCAACTGCTGGGTCAGCTCTCCCAGCCGGGATGCCGAATCGGTACTGATGGTCTTCGTCCAGGCTGCCCTGACTTGGCCGCCGCGAAGGTCGGCCAAGGCCAGACTTCCGCTGGTCAGCGAAGTGACCTTCTGGAATTCGGTCACCCGGCTGCTCTGATCAGCCGAGCTGGCGGTCGAAATCGCTGCCACACCGAGCACCGCGATGAGCAGCGCGCCGGCGGCGGCGCCGACCAAACCGAGGTTGATGATCCGATGGGATCGCCTGGCCACCGGCACCGAGATCGCGCACAGCGCACCGAGGACCAAGGTGGCCGCCAGCCAGACCGGCCAACTGCTGAACGCCCAGGATCGGGTTTGCGCCTCGGTGGTCAGGTTCGTGCGCAACGCCGCCAGTCCCGGCCGGATGTCGGAGTTGAGTAGCTTGTCGGCCTGAGCCAATAGCGTGCTCGCCTGGGGGCTACCGACCCCCTGGTGCAGCAAGGCGCCGTAGGTCAGGGTGGCAGAGTTCAAGGCAGCCAGGGCATCGCTGTCGGCTGGGCGTTCGGCCGCTGCCACGATCAGCGCCCTGGACGCGCTGTCGATCCGCTTGGTCACGTCGGTGTTGGGTGACCCGACAGCTGCGAAGGCGACGATGTTGCCGGCCTCGACCAGATCAGTTTCTACACCGCCGAGCCGGGCGTACTGGTCGGCCAGGTTGGGTGCCGAGGACAGCTGGGTGCGCAGATCGAGCACCTGGACGACACCGACCACACCCAGCAGCAGCATCGCCACCACCGCGATCACCTGGAACTGACGGAGTCGCCGCGGAGTGTGGCTGGGTGGCGGCGCCGATGGAAGGTGCCCGGCCGGCCCGGCGGCACCGGCGTGGCTGAGCACCCCTGCCGTGCGCGGTCCGACTTTGCGCAGCGGCGCCGTAGGCGTGGTCATTGCTGTGCCTCGGCCGGCCCGAACTCCACGGCTGTCGGCGGATCGTGATCCGCAGGAGGAGTGAGTCCGCTGTGTTGGTCGAGCTCGATCAGGTCGGTGGCCACCAGGGTGCGCAGGTCGGCCAGCGTCGGCTCAGCGATGTCGCGCAGTCGCCAGGCGTGGCGTCCGATCGCGGCCTCGAGCAGGTTGCGGGCGAAACGTCCGTTGCCGAAGTTCTCGTCCCGGGCCTGGACGGCCAACTGGCGGCTGAACTCATTGGTGCAACCCTCGCCCAGGTCGAAGTCGGACTTGGCGGCCATCGAAGCGAAGATCTCCCGAAGCTCGTCGTCGGTGTAGTTCTCGAATTCGATCGTGGTTCGGAAACGGCTGGCAAGGCCCGGATTGTTGGAGATGAACTCCTCCATCGGTGCGGGGTAGCCGGCCACGATCACCACCAGATCGTCGCGGTGATCCTCCATTTCCTTGACCAGAGTGTTGATCGCCTCTTCCCCGTACTGATCGCCGTTGAGGGAGTAGGCCTCGTCGATGAACAGCACTCCGCCGTAGGCCTTGGCGGTCACCTCTGCGGTCTTGATCGCAGTCTGGCCCAAGTAGCCGGCCACCAATTCGGAGCGATCCACTTCGACCAACTGGCCCTTACTGAGCAGCCCGATTGCGCGGTAGATCCCGGCCACCAGGCGGGCCACGGTGGTCTTGCCGGTGCCCGGGTTACCGGTGAAGATCAGGTGACGGGTGATCGTGGGACTCTTCAAGCCAGCCTTGGTGCGCAGGGCGTCCACCCGCAGGATCGCAGTCTGGCGGCGGAGTTCGGACTTCACTGTGGCCAGGCCGACCAGCTCATCGAGTTCGGCAAGCCATTCCTCAACGGTCTTGGCCGGCTCTTCAGGCTCCGCCTCGGGCTCGGTGGCAGCCGGGGGTGCGACCGTCGGGGTCGCCGGCGCAACGGGGGACGCTGTGGGCGCCTCGCTCGGTGCAAGGACGCCCGGTTGGCCCGGAACCGGCATCGGAACTCCGCCCAAGCCGGGGAAGGCGCCGGGCGCCTGCGGATCGAGTCTGCTGAGGTCCAGCAGCTTGGACTGATTGGTCGAGATTCGGCTGAGCACGTCATTGAGGATGGCCGGAGCCTGCCGAAGGAACTCTTGCTGAATCGGATCGGTGTCTGGGGTCGGCGGTGTCGAAGGAGTCGGAATCGACGGTGTTGAGGACTTGGCTTTGGTGTCCGGGGTCAGGCCGGGAAGCTGAGCAGCAGCGGCCATGGTGGCTGCGCCGATCGCCTCCGGGGTCGGTTCGCCGAGCGTTGCGGCGGCTTGGCACACCGCAACCAGCGCCTTGGTGTAGCCGAGGCCGTTGATGGTCGCAGCCGCCTGGCTGGCCAATGGAGTTGGCGCGCCGCGATATCGACGCCCGGCGACTGCTGCGTCCATGAATTCTTGGGCCGAGGCTGGCCGGTCAAAGGCGGTGCACCACTCAAGGTAGGCGCCGCGGTTGGCTTCGGCGACGGCCGCAGCCAACAACTTGGCCTCGGCGGCAGCAGCGTCGGGAGAAAACCCGACCGCGACCGCTGCCTCGGCCAAAGTGGCCAAGGCACCCTTCAGTCCGGCGGCGCTCATCAGGCCTGCCCAAGATTGAGTTCGGTGGCTTGGGCATGGCCGAACTTCTCGGTGAGGAAGCGGCCGTGGCTGATCAACGCGGCAGCGTCGGTGGTGTTGGCGGCGTTGTAGATCGAATCCATGGTGGCGCCCAACAGGTCGAGCTGGTCGATCAGCAGCAACAAGGCGGACTTGCCGCCCTCAACCGGACGTGAATCGGCCCAGTCCCTTGGGAGGCGTAGGTAGCTGCCGATCGCTTCGGGCAGATAGTCGGTGGCGGTAGCCACCACTGAATATGCGTCGTAGCTGCCCAGCCCCAGCAGGCCGAGCCGTGGCAGGGTGTCGCGCACCAGCGTGACCACCTTCAGTGCGCGGGCCCGGACCACCGTGGGCACGGCCGGATCGGTGACCAGCGTTTCCACGCCGGCCAGTGAAGCCGCGATATCGTCCGCGGTCGGCGCCTTGGCCACCTCCACATCCTCTACGGCGCCGACGGGGGCATCTTCGCCGCCGGTCAGCCAGTCCCAGAGACCCATTCGCCAGCCTCAGCTGTCGATACTAAGACTCGGCATTGATTGCGCTCGCGAATCCTGCTGAGAGACCCGCTCAAGGTATTGCTTGCTCTTGGTCACTTCGGTCTCCAAGGTGCCGATCGTCGCTGACATGGCGTCCAAAGCCTTCAGCTTGAACTCGTCGATGGAATCCATAGTCGCGTAGATGTTGGCGAAGGCCGCCTGCAACTGCTCCAAGCCGATAGTGGAGGCAGCGGCCTGCTCCTGGATCTTGGCCGAGTTCTCCTTCAGCATCTCCGAGGTGCGCTGGATCATCTCCGAAGTCGTGGTGTTCAGTGCCGTGATTTGATCGAGCACCAACTTCTGGTTGCCCAGGGCCTGGGCAACGATGACTGCGGTACGCAGTGCCGAGATCGTGGTGGTCGAGGCCCGGTCGACGCCCTTGATCAGTTCGATGTTGTTCTTGATGATGATGTCGATGGCCAGATAGGACTGGATCGAGACCGCCAGCTGGGTGAGCAAGTCCTGGTGCTTCTGGCGGACGTAGAACAGCACGTCCTGATTGAGCATTTTGGCCTTGTCGGGGTCACTGATCTGCAGTTCGGCGATTGACGCGCTGAGTCGGGCGTCCAGCCGCTCGGAGATGTAGACGTACTGGTTCAAACGGCCCATCACCGTCCACAGGTTCTGCTTCTCCATGTTGAGCGCAGAATTGTCCTTGGTGAGCTCGTCCTGGCCAGACCGGAGCGCATGCAGGATGCCGTTCAGGTGGTCCTGGGAGGACTGGTACTTGCGGAAGTAGTCGCCGACCTGTTTGCCGACACCCAACTTGGCGAAGAAGCCCTTGGACTTGCGGGCCTGAGCCGGATCGAGATCCTCGACCGTGCGGCGCAACTCCAGCAGGGTGCGGCCGACCTTGGAGGTGTCGGCAAGGCCGCCGGTCTCGATCGAACGGACCGGTGTTTGCAGTAGCCGGTTGGAGGTCTCGGCCGCCTTGCGAATGTCGGCGTCGCCCATGCTGCGCACCGCATCGGCTTGGGCGCTGAAGGTCGGCGAGTTGGTCTCTGCTGTCGACAGTGCCGTCAGGAAGTCAGTCACTTTGGCGTCCAACACCGGAACCTGCGCGGCGTCCACCTGAGGGGCCATTGCGGGTGCTTGGGTGGCCGAAACCGTCGGCGAAGCGGCAGCTGGAGTGAGATTGAGCATGTCAGGGGGAGCCAGCTGGACTGCTTGACCCTGGCTGGCCGGCTGTGCGGGAGTGCTCATCGAAGGGACCTCTCGATCGGGATGACGGGCTCCAATCTAGTCGTCCCGGAGCACGAAATGCCCGTGGGCCGTGGTGGTGTGGGCCTTCGCCGGGGACCGACCGGGGGCAACCCTGAGCCCACTGGGGTGAGAACTGAATCTCGGAGTCGGCAGATGAGGTGTCGACGCGCGGAGGCGAACCCGTGCCGATGTCTGAGCGGGGTGATTGCATGGACGCCGTGAACCCAGAACAAGCCAGCCTCGGACTGGCGCCGCTATCTGCCGAGCAGGCCGCGGTGCTGGCCGATTGGGCGGCACCGACTTTGGTGTTTGGTGGACCGGGAACCGGCAAGACGACGTTGATTGGTCACGCCGCACTGGCGCGCATCCGTTCCGGTGTCGCACCGGTGGTGTTGACCACCAGCCGCGCCGGCGCCAGTCGATTGCGCAATGCCATCACCGCGGAGCTGGGTGGGGGTTCGTGGCGGCCGGTGGTAACCACAGTGCACGCCCTGAGCCGATCCCTGTGGCAGCGGTTCTCCGGCCGGGCTGAGGTGAGGCTGCTGGCTGCCCCGGAGCAGGAATTCCGGGTGCGCGAGCTGCTCGCCGGTGCCGGAGTCTCGGCCTGGCCGGCTGAGCTGGGCCCTGCGGCTCGCACCCGGGGATTCGCCGCCCAGGTGCGGACGGCGATCGCCAGAGCGCGCCAGCTCGGGCTGGAGCCCGAAGACTTGGTGGGATTCGGCGAGGCGGCTGAACGTCCGGCATGGTCGGCGCTGGGACGGTTCTTCGCCGAATACCTCGACGTGCTTGATGCCGAAGGTGTGCTCGACTACGCCGAGCTGGTGCATCGGGTGCGGCTGCTGCTCGCCGAACCGGAGGTGTCCTCCCTGGTCGCCGCCGAAATCGGCGCGGTGCTGGTGGATGACTATGCCGAGTTGGATGCCTCCCAGCTGGGCTTGATCGCCGCCTTGGCTCCGGACGCCCCGCTGCTGGCCACCGCCGATCCCGACAGTGTCTCGGCGACCTTCCGCGGGGCTGATCCGCGTGCCGTGCGGGATTTCGAGCTGCTCCTGGCCCGACCTGATCGGCCCGTTCGCCTGGCACGACTCGAACAGGGCCATCGGTACGGCGATCAGATCGCTGCGGCGCTGGTCGGGGTGCGTCACCGGCTGCCGCGCCCGGCCGGTGGCGGTGGACGAAGCAGCGTGGAGCCCGTCGGACCCTCCGGTGAGGTGTTGGTGCTGACTTGCGCCGATGAGGCTGACCAGGCGCGGTCGATCGCCACCGAACTGCGCCGCGCCCGCCTTGAGCGCGGCGTGGACTACGCCGAGATGGCGGTGCTGGTGCGCTCGGGGCGTCGCCAGCTCGGACCGATCGCACGCGCCCTGGTCGGCGCTGGGATCCCGGTGGAGGTGGCCGCAGAGGAGATCCCGCTGGCCCAGGCGCCGGCAGTGCGGCCGTTGCTGCTGGGCGTGGCCGTGGCCTCGGCTGGGCAGGTTCAGCCCGAAGAGGCGGTGCGTCTACTGACCAGTCCGTTGGGTGGCTTCGATGCGGTCAGCTTGCGGGCATTGACTCGCCAGTGGCGAGCCGACTCGGCCGCGGCCGCGGCTCACCTGCCGATGCCGGTTCAACTTGCTGCGGCGCTGAACGATCCGGCCTGGGCAGCCGCGGGGGGACAGCGGCCTGAGGCCGCCCGGCTGGCAAAACTTGCCGGGCTGCTGGCCGGGGCCAGGGACTTGCTGGCCAAGGGCGCACCGGTGGATTCGGTGCTTTGGCACCTCTGGCGCGGCACCTCATGGCCTACCCAGCTGGCCGCCGAATCAGCTCAAGGTGGGGCGAGCGCAGGCCGGGCCGATGCCGACCTGGACGCCTTGTGCGCCCTGTTCGAGAGCGCTGCTGAAGCTGACCGCCGGGGTGGGGTGGCCGGCGTTCGGGCATTTCTGGCCGAGTTGGAGGCCCAGCAGATCCCGGCCGACCGGGAACGCGAATCCCGGTTGCGTCAACGTGGCGTCCAGGTGCTGACTGCGCACCGCTCCCGTGGGCAGGAATGGGATCTGGTGGTGGTGGCCGGGGTGCAGGAAGGCAGCTGGCCGGCCGGGCGCCGATTGAGTGTTGTGCTGGACTCGGCCGAACTGGCCGCAGATGGCCTGGTGGGCGCCGCCGACGCGCGTGAGACTCTCGCCGCCGAACGGCGGCTGTTCCACTTGGCTTGTTCTCGGGCCAGACGGCGGCTGGTGGTGACGGCTTCGACCGGAACTGAGGGCGAGGGGGATGCCCCGTCCAGATTCCTGGCTGAGTTGGGGGTCGAACCGCAGCGGAGTTCTGTGGTGAGCACCCCGGTGACCCTGACCGGGTTGGTTGCCGAATTGCGCCGCGCCTCGGTGGACCCGATCGCTGGTGCTGCACTGCGGGCGGCCGCTGCGGTCGAGTTGTCCCGGCTGACCGAGCTGACCGATGAAACTGGACGCCCGCTGGTGCCAGCGGCCAGGCCGGAGAACTGGTGGGGAGTTCGGGAGCTGTCCAGCCTTCCAACCGCCAGTGACCAGGTGATTCGACTCAGCCCGAGCCAGGTGAATGCTGTGCTCACCTGCCCACGCAGCTACTTCCTTTCCCGGCAGGCCGCCGGCGATGGCGAAGTCTCCCTGGCAGCCACCCTCGGCTCGCTGATCCACCGCCTGGTGCAACTGGCGGTCGACCAGGGGTGGGGGCTGAGCCAGCTTCGCGAGCAACTCGATCAGGTTTGGGATCAGTTGCCCTTTGAGGCGTCCTGGTTCTCAGCCAGTGAACGAGTCGAGGTCGAAAAGGGGTTGGCCCGGTTCCTGAATTGGCGAACTGGGCGCGTTGGCGAACTGCTTGCGGTGGAGGCGCCGTTCGAGTTCGAACTCAGCCTCGGCGGTCTGCGGGTCGTCCTCTCCGGACAGGTGGACTGGCTGGAGCGCACCGAAGCCGGGCTGCGGGTTGCCGACTTCAAGACCTCTCGCCGCCAGCCGACCAAGGAGGAGGTGGCAGGCATGGAGCAGTTGGGGATCTACCAGCTTGCTATTGCCGAAGGCGCCTTCGCCTCCTTGGCCGGCGCTGCGGACGCTGTGCCGGTGGGAGCGTCCGCTGTCTATCTGCGCCAAGGTGGGCGTCCCGACGATGTGCCTAAGGAGTTCTGGCAGGCCTCGCTGGTCGAGCGTCCACAGCTGGGCGAGGATGCGGCTGAGCTGGCCTATCCCAGTTGGGTGCACCAACGGGTGGCGGCCGCGGCTCGAGTCGTCGCTGATGGCCGCTACCCGGCCACCCCGGGCGCCCATTGCCTGCGCTGCGCGTTCGCGACCAGTTGCCCGGCCAGCGAGCGTGGAGGACAGGTGCTGCGATGAGACTCACCGAACCGGCGCAGCTGAACGAACTGCTGGGCATTCCATTCTCCGAACAACAGCTCGCCGCGATCGCCGCACCGCTGGAACCGGCGGTGATCATCGCCGGGGCCGGCTCCGGCAAGACCACAGTGATGGCCGCCAGGGTGGTCTGGCTGGTTGGCTCGGCACAGGTGCGGGCCGACCAGGTGCTTGGCCTGACTTTCACCCGGAAGGCCGCCGGGGAACTGGGCGCGCGGGTGCGTCGGGCACTGACTGAGGCCGGAATCGCGGAGCCTGATGGCGCCGAGGAACTGATCGGTACCTACGATTCGTTCGCCGGACGCCTGGTCGCCGAGCACGGGCTCCTGCTCGGGATCGAGTCCGGGTCTCGGATGATCACCGGCGCGGCCCGGTACCGACTGGCCGCCACAGTTGTGGCCAATGCGTCGGGTCCGCTGCATCACCTGTCCCGGCTGCGCCCGGTGACCCTCACCGAGCGGGTGCTGGAGTTGTCCGGCGAGATGCGTTCCCATCTGGTTGTCCCAGCGGCGCTGGCCAGTCACGCAGAACTCTTCGCTGCAGCGTTGGACGCCGCACCCCGGCGTAGCGGGACCATGGAGTACAAGGCGGTTCAGGATGCCCGAGACGCCGAGGCTGAGCGGTTGGAGCTGGCCGGGCTGGTTCTGGCCTACGAGCAGCTCAAGGTCGAGTTGGGCTATGTGGAATTCGCTGACCAGATGGCTGCGGCTGCCCGGCTGGCCACCGAAGTGCCCAGCGTTGCGACCGCGCTCCGCAACGAGTTCGCCGTGGTGCTGCTGGATGAGTACCAAGACACCTCGGCAGCCCAGGCCACCTTGCTGCGGGGACTGTTCTCCGGGGTGGACGCAGCGGCGGGACGCGGTCATCCGGTGACCGCGGTCGGGGATCCCTGCCAGGCGATCTACGGTTGGCGCGGGGCGGCGGCCTCCAACATCCTCGATTTCGCTCGGCACTTTCCGCAGGCTGATGGGCGACCGGCCGCTGGCTACGCGCTCACGGTCAACCGTCGCAGTGGCCAGCGGGTGTTGGACGCTGCCAACGAGTTGGCTGCCGGGGTGCGCAGCGACCCGGCGCTGGCTGCCCATGGGCTGGACCTTGATCTGGTTGCGCCGTCGGCGACCCCACCGGGAAAGGTGGAGGTCCTCGCGTATGTCACCTGGCCCGAAGAAGTCGCCGAGGTCGCCGACCGGGCCGCCGATCTGCATGCCAGCGCCGGCGTGGCAACCTGGTCCGACATTGCGGTCCTTTGTCGGCGCAACTCCCAGGTTGCGGCGGTCTATGCGGCTCTGGTGGAGCAGGATGTGCCCGCCGAAATCGTCGGGCTCGGCGGGCTGCTCGATGTGCCGCCGATCGCCGATGTGGTGGCCACCTTGACCCTGCTGGCCGATCCGACCGCCAACCCTGCCGCGCTGCGGTTGTTGACCTCACCGCGGTGGGCAATCGGCATTCCCGACCTGGCGCTGCTCGGGCGCCGGGCCAAGGAACTGTCCCAGATCGGAACTGCGGACCCCGCTGAGGGAACCGCGGCTGCAGTTCTTGGTGGCGATTCCGCCGTACCGAGTTTGCTGGAGGCTGTCGCCACTCCGGGACGGCTGCAGTTCAGTGGCGAGGCCAGATCCAGATTCGCCGCTTTCACCGGCGAGATCGCCACGTTGCGTCGCCACGCAGGGGGCAACATCAACGAGTTGGTGGCTCGGGTGATCGCCGTGCTGGGGTTGGCGGTGGAGACCGAGTCGTTGTCCCCGGGTGGGTCGGCGCCGTTGGCCGCCTTCGTCCAGGCGGTGGCCAGCTACACCGATATCGACTCGGAGGCATCCTTGGCCGGCCTGCTTGCCTGGTTCGAGGCTGAGCGCAGCTATGGGATCGGGCTTGATCAGGGGGTGGTCTCGGCAGCTGATTCGGTCAAGGTGCTCACCGTTCACAAGGCCAAAGGACTGGAATGGGAGGTGGTCTTCCTGCCCGGGTTGGCTGCCGGAGTGTTTCCCGCTGATCGGGTCAGTGGTAACTGGTTGCGGAATGCCTCGTCGTTGCCCTACCCGTTGCGCGGTGATGCCGAAGCGCTGCCTCAACTGGGCAAGGTGGATCACCAGCAGTTGGCGGCCTTCGGTGACGACCTGACCACTCAGCAACGACTCAGCGAGGATCGCCTCGCCTACGTTGCGGTGACCAGGGCCAAACAGTTACTGGTGGCCAGCAGCCACACCTGGGCACCGACCTTGGCTCGGCCGCGGCGACCCTCAAAATACTTCGAGGTGCTCAGCACTCACGCCGGCGTGCTCCGTCTTCCCGATGAGGTGCCCGAGACGAACCCGCTGGTGCTGGCTGCGGCGCAGGCCGAGTGGCCGGCGGTGGGCGGCACCGAAGCCTTCGAGTTGCGCCGCGCGGCGGCCAGGGCAGTGACTGCGGCTCAGCAGGCTCGGGTCGAAACCGGGGAGTATCCGCAGGTCGGCGGCCTCGATCTGGACGGCACCGAACAGGTCCGCGGGTGGCGCCAAGCCGGCGAGGCACTGGTCGCGGCCGAACTTGCCGATCGAGGCTTCCGAGCGCGGGGGCTACCCGATTACCTATCGGTGACCGCTGTCGGGCAGTTGAATCGCGATCCGTCGGCTTTCGCGGCAGGCATGCGTCGGCCGATGCCGCGCCTGGTCAGCGAGGCGCAGCGGTGGGGGATCGGCTTCCATCGTTGGTTGGAGAACAGATTCGCCCAGCAGTCTCCACTGCTTGCCGAGGAGCCTGACATTGAGCTTGCCGGCGCTGAGTACGAGTTGCTGAAGGCTGGCTTCGAATCCAGTCCCTATGCCACCGCCGTGCCGCTGGCAGTCGAGGCCCCCTTCACTCTGGTGTTGGCCGGGCACCTGGTCCGCGGCCGGATCGACGCCGTATTTGCCACCCCTGACGGGCGGGCCCAGGTGGTGGATTGGAAGACCGGCAACGTGGCCGCCGCGGATCCGCTGCAGTTGGCCTGCTATCGATTGGCCTGGGCCGAGCTCAATGGAGTGGATCCGGCCGAAGTGGAGGCGGTCTTCTATGACTTGCATACCGCGCAGATCGTGCGTCCGCAACGGTTGGCCGACCGGGCTGAACTGGAGGCGTTACTGCGTGGTCGGCTCGGTTAATCTGGCTAGGTGAGTCATTGGCAGCGTCGGCAAGTGTTGAACCGTTGTGAAGGATTGCGGAACGATCCTGATTGGGTGGCCGGCGCCTGGCAACACCGGCAGGCCCAAGTGATCGAGGTGGACGGCGAAGGTCGGGTGGACGCCACCGGAGCCGGCCTGGAGTGGGCGCGAGCCGAAGGGCCCTACGACTCTCAGCGCCATTATTTGATCGGCCTGTTGGGTGAGATTGCGGTGTTCACGACCGCGGTCGAGGCGGCCGGTGTGCCGCTGCGAGCTGTGTTGGACGCCCTCTCTGAGGAGGATCTCGAAATCGCCTTCGCCGCAGTCGGGTTGATCGGCTGGCACCGCCGCTCCGGCTACTGCCCGGCCTGTGGTTCGGTCACCGTTGCTATCAATGGGGGTGCCGCGCGGGCGTGCACCGCCTGCGGCATCGAGGACTATCCGCGCAGTGATCCGGCAGTGATCGTGGCCGTGACCGACGTCGATGGCCGGCTGTTGTTGGCTCGGCAACCGTTCTGGCCGCCGCGCCGGTATTCGGTGCTGGCCGGGTTCGCCGAGGTTGGGGAATCCCTTGAGCAGACGGTGCATCGCGAGATCGCTGAAGAGTCTGGCCTCGAAGTGGGCGAGATCAGCTACCTGGGCTCGCAGCCCTGGCCTTTTCCGCGGTCGTTGATGGTTGCCTATCAGGCGGTCGCTGTCGGCACGGCGTTGCGTTCGGCGCCCGGCGAGATCGAGGATGCGACCTGGTTCAGTGTCGCCGAACTGCAGGCGGCCCTGGCCGATGGACGGGTCGAGCTTCCGGCTGCGGCGTCCATCTCGCGGCGGATGATCCAGGCGTGGTTGGCTGGACGGTTGGACGCCGAGACCGTCGGCTGAGCCGGTTCGGCTAATGGGGCAGGTCGTTGGGCGGTTCGAGAACAGCCCAGTCGCCCATCGCGCCCTGAAGGGCGCCGAGAGCCGCCTCCACCAGCGGATGGCGCAGGTCGGCGGGGCAACCGGCCTCAGTCCAGTCCTGTGCGGCGGCGCCGAGGAAGCCGAGGAAGCCGATGATGGCGATCCGGCCGCGCGTCCAGCCAGGGTTGCGGAGCCTGGCCAGGAGATCCTCGGCCAGTCGGGCGCGATAGCCCAGCCGCAGTGCACCGACTTCGGCCGGCTCGTGGTCGCCGGAGAAGAACGGTGATGCCGAGGTGCGAGCCGAGGCGACCTGATCGAGGGTCGCCTCGATGATCACCCGAACCAGGTCGCGGGCAGAGGAGTTCGGTGGTAAAGCGTCCACAGCGACGCGTTGGTGTTGGGTGAGTTGTTCGAGCTGAGCCTTGACGACCGCGGCGTACAGCGCTGGCTTGCTGTCGAAGTATTTGTAGACCAGGGCCTCGGAGGCTCCGGCCACCCGGCCCACTGCGGCCACCGATACCTGCTCGTAGGGGTTGACGGCGAAGGCTTCGGTGGCTGCACTGAGAATGGCCTCAGTTCGAACGGCGGGGGAGAGCCGTTGCCGGGCAGGCTGTGCTGAAGTCGTCATGGCTAGACACCTTACTCCTATTGAGTTAGGCTCAATAGCCTATTGAGGGATACTCACTAAGGATTGCGATGACCTGGACCGACACCGTCATTTGGTGGCACTGCTACCCGCTCGGCTTCACTGGCGCCGAGCGCTACGGCAGTGAAGCGATCGAGCATCGGCTGCCACAACTGGGCAACTGGCTCGACTACGTGATCCGTCTGGGCGCCAACGGTCTGCTGTTGGGCCCGATCTTCGCGTCCCGCTCCCATGGCTACGACACCGTGGACCATTTCCGCATCGATTCACGGCTGGGCGATCGGGCCGACTTCGACGCGCTGCTCAATCAAGCTCACGAGTTGGGCATCAAGGTGGTGTTGGACGGGGTCTTCAACCATGTCTGCGTGGATCACGAGATCGTTCGCCGCGCCAAGGCCGGCGGCCCGAATTCGGTCGATGGTGCGTGGGTGCGCTGGGTCGGCGAATACGTCCGGGGCTTCGAAGGCAACCTTGATCTGGTCGAACTCAATCTGGCCAATCCCGCGGTTCAGGATTACGTGGTCGAGGTGATGAACCATTGGCTGGAGGCCGGCATCGACGGCTGGCGTTTGGATGCTGCCTACGCCCCTGGCGCTGAAGCCTGGGCGCCGATCGTAGCCAGGGTGAAGGCTGACCACCCCGACGTTTGGATCCTGGCTGAGGTGATTCACGGCGACTACTGCGAGTTCCAGACGATTTCTGGAGTGGATTCGATCACCCAGTACGAGTTGTGGAAGGCGATCTGGAGCTCACTGCTGGATCGCAATCCGCACGAGCTTGCCTGGACGCTACAGCGGCACGCCGAGTTCAGTGCGCGATTCCGCACGCAAACCTTCATCGGCAATCACGACGTGACCAGGATCGCCACCAAGCTGGACGACGCGGATCGGCTGCGGCTGGCTATCGCGTTGCTGTTTCTGCTGCCCGGAGTGCCATCGATCTATGCCGGCGACGAGCAGGGCTTCACCGGCGAGAAGACCGACGGCAGCTTCGGCGACGACGCTGTCCGGCCGGCCTTCCCCAACGAACCCAGCGGCCTGGCCGAATTCGGCAGGCCGGTGTTCGAGGAGTATCAACGGTTGATCCACCTGCGACGTACGCACCCCTGGCTGGTTGACGCTGAAGTGAGCGTGGCCGGTTTGGACGATCACGGGATCGGCATCGAGCTGACCGGTGCCGGCGCTCGCCTCGGCGCGGCGCTCAACTTCTCTGAGGAGCCCGCGACTGTGCGGGTATTCGATCAGGAAGTGCGCCTGGCCCCCAACGATTGGGCGTTGGTGGAGTAGGTCAAACCGGTTCAGCGCGGAACACGGCGCAGGTCAGGTCGTAGTAGTCCTCACTCAGCCCCAAAGAGGTCATGCCCAAACGCAGGCAGACCGCTTGCGAGGCCAAGTTCTGTGGGTAGGTGAGGGCGAAGACCTCGCTGAGGCCGTTCGACCAGGCGTGCTCCAGCAGCCGCCGGCCAGCCTCGGTGGCCTACCCCTGGCCCCACGCGCTGGGGTGTAGGTGCCAGCCCACCTCGCTCACCCCCGACGGTGCTGCACCACCGCTGGTGGGTAGCGGCTTCAACAAGGCGGTGCCAACCAGCAGTCGCCGGTCCGGTCGCGACGATGGCCCAGATCCCGTGCAGCGGGCCCTCATACGCTGCCCAAGTGGCGATCCGGGCTTGGGCCTGGGCCAGTTAAGTGAGCACTGCTGGCTGGCGACCGAGGAAGCGGGCCACTTCGGAGCGGGAGTACATGTTCCAGACGAACTCGGCATCATCGGCGCGCCAGGGACGCAGCGTCAATCGCTGGGTGCGCAGAATCGGCAGCATGTGACCAACCCTGGTCAATCGTGGTTTCGGCGTCGCAAGAGGGTAGGTGCGGGTCCCGTTACAACCTGGCCAGCAAACCGGAAGCGCGCCGGGCCCGGTTGAGGACGGCCTGGCTCAACGATTCGGGCGAACCGATCAGGTTCACTCGGCTCTCGGCTCGGGTTATGGCGGTGTAGAGCAGTTCGCGGGTGAGCAGCGGTGAATCCGGATCAGGCAGGATCAGGCTGACTTCGGCGAACTGGCTGCCCTGGGCCTTGTGCACCGTCATCGCGTGGATCGTTTGAACCGCTTCCAGCAGGAAAGGCGAAACCGCTTTCACCTGGCCGCCGCGGGCGAAGTAGGCGCGCAACTGGCCGTCAACTTTGACCACAACTGCGGTATCTCCGTTGAACAGTCCAAGCTCTGGGGAGTTCTGGGTGACCAGGACCGGACGTCCGGCATACCACTGTGGCGTCGGATCGAAGTCGGGCAGCGCCTGCGCCAGCCAGTCCTCGACGGTGCGTGACCATTGGGCAACCCCGAACGGGCCTCGCCGGTGCGCGCAGAGCAGCCGATGGGTTTCCAGCTGGGCGAGTGCGGTTTTGACATCGCCGACCCGTGCTGCGCGGATCATCGCCACTCCGATAGTGGTGACCCGCTGTTGAAGCTGCGAGGTGTCCACCGTCGCGGCGAAACTCACCTGATCACTGCCGGCACTGGCCAGCTCAAGCACCGTGTCAGCGCGGCCGGCCAGGACCGCCGCGGCCAGCTCGGCGATCGCCTGGCCGGAGCGGTGGTTGTTTTCTAGCACCGCCACCGGGCCTCCGGAGCCGCTGAGCCCCAGCTCTTTCAACCCGGCCACCAACCCCGCAATGGCCGGGACCGGGGCGTCGACGATGTCGGCCAACACTGCGCCGGCTTCGACCGGTGCCAACTGGTTGGGATCCCCGACCAACACCAGCCGCGCGGTGGGGCGCAGCGCTTCAAGCAGGCGTGCCATCAACGTGACCGACACCATGGACGCTTCGTCGACCACGACGACATCGTGCGGGAGCGGGTTGCCGCGATGGTGACGGAACCGGTTGCGCGAATCGGGCACCCAGCCCAACAGGCGGTGGATCGTGGTGGCTCGCAGCCCGGAAAGTTCGGCAACCAGATCGGTGGGCATCCCGGTCAAAGCGCTGGCCATGGCCTCATCCATTCGCACCGCGGCCTTGCCAGTGGGTGCGGCCAGGGCAATCAGCGGCGGACGCTGTTGGGTGCGGGCCAGCATGCCCAGCACGCGGGCCAGGGTGTAGGTCTTACCGGTGCCCGGGCCGCCCGCGATCACGCTGACCCCGGTATAGAGCGGCACCACCGCGGCAGCGGACTGATCAGGATCTTCGGTGACGCTGAGCAGTTCGTGTGCTGCAGCACTCAGTTGGGCATGGGCGGGCGGGTCGGCCACGGCAGCCCGGCGAGCGATGAGCTCGGTGGCCACGGTCGTCTCTTCTTGCCAATACCGCTCGAGGTAGAGCCGCTCACCGACCAGTCGAAGGGGACGATCCCCAGCCGGCTGTGAGCCGAGATTCACCAAGGGGCTGGCCTGGATCGCCGCTCGCCAGCTCACCTGTTCTGGCCAAAGCCCCGCAGGAATCTGAGCGGTGGCTTCGGCATCGGTTTCGAAGCGAGCCTGGTCGACGTGATCGAGCTCAAGGCAGGTGGAGCCCTCACGAAGGGCGCGCACCGTCAGAGCCAGCGCCAACTGAACACGTTGGTCGGCCTCGCCGAACAAGTGCGCCACTTTTTGGGCCACGTGCACATCCCCCCAGTTGAGCACGCCGGTGGCGTGCACGTCCTGGAGCAGACCTGGGCCAAGGCTCACCGCCAGATCGGTCATCGGTTCCCCCGATCAGCCAGCAGTTTGGAAAGTGCCACCACCAGGCCCGCCGGAGGCTGCCAAGCAAACACGCCGGTGTCCGGGCCGGCCTGCGGCCCGCCCAAGCCGCGGACGAAAAGGTAGCCGACGCCACCGAGATGGCGCTGCGGGTCGTAGTCGTGCAGTCGATCGCGCAGGAAACGGTGCAGCGCGACGCAGTAAAGCAGTGCCTGCAAGGGGTAATGCGTTCGGCGCATCTCAGTGGTCATCGCCGCATGGTTGTAGTGCTCCAGCAGAAGTTGGGCCGGACCGAGCCGGTTGGTCTTGTAGTCGATCACCACGAACCGTGGCCCATCAGCGCCTTGTACCCGCAGCACCGAGTCGATGCTGCCGGTCAGGAAACCGCGCAATACCTGGCCGGCCAATGGCTCGGCGGCCAGGTCGTCGGGATAGTCGATGAGGGGGTCATCGGCGGGCAACCAGCGGCGCAGCAGGTCGGCGACCTGACCAAGGTTGGTGGTCGAATCGGCGGTGCCCAGCGGCAGTTCGAAGTCGAGCTCGCTGAGCCGGTCGCCGATCTCGATGTCGGCCAACGCCTGGCCATCGGTGAGCGGGCCGAGTGGAGTCAACAGGCTGGGGTGCAGTGCTTCGGCCAGAGCCTGCGAGGTCAGCCCGTTGATCGCGAATCGCTTGGCCGCAGCCGCGGCGGCCACCAGCAGCCGCTCGTGCAGGATCTCGGGAGTCGGGGCATGCCAGTCCAGGTTCTCCAACACTTGGTGCACCAGGCTGCCGAAGGAGGTGCCACCGGGCAGGTCGGCCATCGGGGAGGCGGGTCCCACCGCGGCGACCGATGGCGTCAGCGTCCCGGTGGTCGGCGGCTCGTCGGCGAGTACCGGTTCTGCGGTGAGTGCCTCCGGCGGCCTGGCGTGGACGGCCTCGGTCAGCCCGGAGTAAGACGTGCGCCGCCAAAGCTGGTCGATCCGGCGCTGCCAGGATGGCTCGACCAGCGGGGGAGAATCGTGCTCTTGATGCTCCAGTCGGACTCCATCGCTGGCAGCGTCTTCGACGCTGATTCCGGCAGCAGCCAGCCAGCTCAGCTCGGTGGGCGGCTGCCAGCCCGCCCCGGCGTCGAGGGGGTAGGACGGAGCAGGGGTTCCGGCTTTGTTCGGGTCCCGGTAGAGCAGCCGGTGCAGCGGGGAAGATTCGGTGTTGCGCAGCGTTGGAGCCCACCACATGGTCAGCTGCGATTGGGCGCGGGTGGTGGCCACGTAGAGCCCGCGCAGCCGATCCTCGGCCTGTTCCAAGGCCTGAAGTTGCCAGCGCTGCTGTCGCCCGGGAGCATCCTTGCCACCCAGATCGAGTACCCGGCGTCCGTCCGACTCGTGGTAGTCAAGCTTGCCGCCGCCGTCTTCGTCCGACAGGTACAGGTCAGCGGCTTGGGGCAGTAGCACCACCGGGAACTGGAGGCCTTTGGCCTTGTGAATCGTCATCAGCTGGACGGCCTGCCGGTCGGTTTCTAGCCGACGAGTGCGGTCGGTGGAGCCGTCTTGGCGTTCAATCTGTTCGGCTAACCAGGCCACCAGCGCCGGTCCACGAACCCCCGCGATGTAGTGGGCGTGCAGGATCTCAGCGAGCTGGCGATGGTCGGTCAGGTCGCGTTCGCCGCGGCGGCGCCGTAACAGGCGCTCGGCCAGTCCGCCGTCCACCTCGGGGGCATCGGCCTGCACCGCAGTGAACAGGGCGGCCACGCCCTGGGTGGCCAGCAGCCGTGCCCAGCGTTGCAGCAGTCCTGACCACGCATTGAGCCGGTCGTCGTCGGCGGTGGTCAGGTCGGTGAGGTCTGCGCCGACGAAATCGGTGAGGATCGCCTCGCGGGTGACTGAGCGGCGAGGCTGCTCCAGTGCGCGTAGCAAGGCCAACCAGTCCTGGGCTGCCGGTGAAGCCAGGATCGAATCCGATCCGGAAAAGGCCACTGCCACCCCAGCTGCGGACAACGCCTCGGCGAGGTCGCGGCCGCGACGGTTGGTATTCACCAGCACCGCGATGTCCTGCTCAGCCAAGGGGCGAGTGCCCCCGGCGGTGACTAGTTGTACCCCGGTGTTGAGCAGCCCAATGACCTCGGCAACCACGTCAGCATCGACCTTTGACCGGGCGGTGGCCGCGTCGAGTGGTCGCTCGGCCCGGACGCAGCGCAGCCGCACCGGTGCCGGTGCGGCTCCGGCCAGCCGGGAGCCGCGATGCTCGGCGGCGACTGGTTCGGGCATCACGCCGGGACCAAGGGCCACGCCCTTGAACAGCGCGCTGACCCCTCGCACCAGCGGTTCATCGGCGCGGTGGTTCACATTCAGCGAGAAGCGGTCGGTGGAGGCGGCAACCGCCTCGGTGTAGGCGGTCACGTCGGCGCCGCGGAAGGCGTAAATGGCCTGTTTCGGATCGCCGATCAGCACCAGTGGGACGTGACCGGCGAAGGTGTCGCGCAGAATTTCCCACTGCACCGGGTCAGTGTCTTGGAACTCGTCGACCAGCACCACTTGGCAGCGCCGCCGCAGTCGCTCGGCGCCGGCCGCCCCGATCGGGCTGCGCAACGATTCCCGCAGCCGGATCAGCTGGTCGTCATAGGAGTACACGCCGAGCTGACGCTTGCGGCGGCTCATTTCGGCGCGGACGTCCTCGGCGAACTCCAGGCGCTGTGCGGCTGGGCCGTCGGCCACTGACGGCACCAGCGGGGTGTCGGACAGCGAGACCGCTGCGGCGCCCAAGCGGCGAGCCGTGGCCAGGTCGAACGGACGCTCAGTTGCGGTGGCGTAGCGGGCCAGGTAGCGGTCGGTGACGACCTGCTCCAGTAACTGGGTGAGGTCCTCAACCAGTTTCGCCTGGGGATCCTCGCTGGCCAGCACTCCCAATTCATCGAACATCGCCTGGCAGAACTGGTGAATGGTCATGATCCCGGCGGCGTCCAGCCCGGCGATGGCCGATCGCAGTCGGTCGCGGCGCGCGAGCAGCTCGTCCGGTTCGCCGGTGAGTAGCAGGGCATCGGTAGCATCCAGCCCGGCCGGGGCGGACGCCCGGTCCAGGGCGCCGGCCAGCAGTGCCGAGGTGTCACGCAGTCGTTGGCGGACTCGACTGCGGAGCTCGTCGGAAGCGACTCGGCTGAAGCTGATCACGGCCAACCGATCCACCTCAACCTGACCCTCGGCCAGGTAGCGGGTGGCCAGTGCTGCGATCGCGTGGGTCTTGCCGGTGCCGGCGCTGGCTTCGAGCAGCACCGTTGAAGTCGGCAGTGGGCCGGCCGGATCGAAGGCGGTCATGGGGCCACCTCCGCAGCCAAGAGCGGAGTCCAGATGCTGCTGGCCAGCGCACCGAGCTGGGTGCGCTCGACCGGGTCGGCGCCAGGCACGATCAACTCGTTGAGTTCGAGTCCCAACACTGAGGGGTAGTCGAAGAACTTGCTCCAGGTGGCGTCAGACTCCCAATCCCAACATCGACGCAGCGCCTTGGCGACGTACGGATCGCCGGGATCACGTCCGGTGGCGCGGCAGTTCGCCCACTCAGCGGTGAGCCGGGGGAGCGCCGGCAGCGGACGGCTCAGGCCCACCGAGTAGATCCCCAGATAGCGACCGAGTAGTTCGAGGGCCTGGGCCGGTGCCGGGGACGTATAACGCACCCGGTAGCCCTTGCCGATCACGCGCGCGTCCCACTGGCCTGGCACTGCCGCGGCGAGCGCCAGCAGCCGCAGCCAGGCGGTGATCTTCTGCCTGGGCTGCAGGCTGGAGTACTCCACCTGCCACAAGGTGTTGTCCCTGGTGGCGACCCGTCCCACCAGCGAGACCTCACCGATGCCCGGCACCAGAACCTGCAGGTTCAGGTCATGATGGCGCGCTGGGCCCGGCGGTGGTGCATTGGCCAGGGTGCGCCGGGCGTCGGTGAGAATGCCGCCCATGACCTGGCGCCCGAGCTCGAACGGCGGCACTTGACCGCGCAGCCATTCGGCGCGTTCGACCAAGTCAGGTTGCAGGCCATCCTGCAGCCGCCGCAGTACCCGATTGCCGATCTGCCAACGATCCAGTCCGTCGGGTTCGATCGGAATCTCATCGGTGGAATCGCGATCTTCGCCGAGGTTGAGGCCAGCCCGGGTCTTGAGTAGTGCCCGTGCCGGATGCCGGAAGAAGTCGGTGAGTTCATCGAGGTTGACCCCTTGGCTGAGGTCGAGGGCCCGGAGTTGGTCGAGGTGGAAGCGATCGCGCGCAGGGGCGGGGTGATCTCGGGCCTCGAGCCAGGCGCGAGCGGCGCGGTAGGCGAGTGGATCGACACTGGCTTTACCGCTGCCAGGGGTGAAGTATTCCGCGGCGAACGGCTGCAGTGGGTGCTGCACGCTCACCGCTCTACCTGCCGGCAGTCCTTCGGCGGTGGCGGCGGAATCGTTGAGGGCGTCGAGGAACTCCGCGATGGGGGTCGCCGGTGGCACCTCTTCGTTGGTGGATTCGCTTCGTCCACGGCAAATCACGATCAGCTGTTCCTGGGCGGCATGGATGGCATCGAGCAACGCCTGCCGGTCGCTGAGCGAGCCTGAAGGAGTGCCGAGGGGTGGGTTGGCGCCGAGGAGGTCGTCGCCGTGGCGCCGGGACGAGCGTGGGTAGCGGTCGGCATCCCAGCCGAGCAGGACGATCACCCGATGGGGCACGTTGCGTAGTGAATTCAGTCCGGCCACCACCGTCGAGCCGTTACCGAAAGCACCGCGGGCCAGTGAAGTACGGAATTCGGCTTCGATTGCGGTCAAGGCTGCATGTCGGCCGATCCGTGGGCCACCGGATTCTTCAGCGGCCTCGGCGAGCCGGGAGAGACCGGCAAAGAGATCACCGAGCTGCCATTCCTGAGCCGAGGGCAGCGTTGTCAAGGCGGCCAGACCATCTCGGCAGCGCTGCACCCATTCGCCGAGGGTGGCCGGTTCGGCGATTTCGACCAGCCAGCGGGAAAGCCGTCCGATCAACTCGGTGAGGCCGCCAACCAGTTGTACGTCGGAAGAGTCGATGTCGTCCAAAGGCAGCACGGTGCCGACTGACACCAGATCCTGCTCCGACATGGTGACGCCGAGGAGCATCCGCTGCAGCCCGGACTGCCAGGTGTTGTGGGCCAGACCCCGCAGACCGTATTCGGAGCGTTGGGAGGCGTTCAGACCCCAGCGGATGCCGGAGGATTCGACCAGTTCGGTGAGCCGCTCGCGGGCATCGGGGGTGAAACCGAATTTGGCGGCGACCGGTTCGTTCGCGCAGAACTCGAGCAGGGTGGTCGATTCCAACCGCGAATCGGGCATCCGTAGTAGCTCCAGCAACAACCCGACCAGGGGATTGACCTGAGCCAGGGTGCGGTCGGCCAGCCGCAACCGGAACTGCTGCGCCGGATGCCCCAGCCCGCCCGGCTGCGGCACGAAGGCGGCATCGAGTAGCCCTGCGAAGCCATCAACATCGGGGGTGAGGACGGCGATGTGACGCGGCTCCAAGCTCGGATCGGCGGCATACAACCCGGCCAGCACCTCGCGGAGCACTTCGACCTGGCGGGCCGGTCCGTGGGAGAAATGCACTTGCACCGAATGGTCGGCGGGCTTCAGCAGCCGCCGGGACGGCACCTGGTCGTTGAATAGATCCTCAGCCAACCAGCCGAGCAGGTTGGCACCCCGTGCGGGCGCCGGCGACTCCGGAGCCGGTGCGAGCAGCGCATTCTCATCAGCCACCGCGGCCAGTGCCTGATTGAGTGGATGGCCGGTGGCGCGGACGACTTCGGCTCGCCGGGTGCCCGCCGCCCCGATCGGACGCCGTGACGGTGCCTGGCTGAGTAGCAGCAGATCCACCTGGTGGTGGGCCGACAAGGCTTCGTACAACTCCAACGCTCCTGGATCCAGCTGCGGCGGAGCCAGCACGGCGATCTGTTTCGGCACGTCAGCCGCCGGTCCGCTGCGTAACTTGGCGAGCACCGCTGCGCGTTGTTGCACCGGATCGGTGCCTGTCTGTTCCACCAAGAGTCGCCACAACATCGGTTGCCACGCGTTGTCGGCCAGCGGCTGCCCGGCGCCGTTCACGTCTATTCCGGCCGCCCAGTGGCGCAACATGTCGGGCAGATGCGCGGCGTAACCGGCGAAGTGGGCAGCGATCCGTCCGCTTGTCGAATAGCTCTCCCGGGAAGCCTCCAGGTGGCGCCGCAGCACGTCCAACTCAGTAGACCCGGGCTGATCGAGCACGACGCGTTGGATCAGCCAGGCGAGTCGCTCGGGTCGCCACGGGTCCTGCGCACCGGCCAGCCTCATCCACAGCTTTGCCGGCGAGTTGAACTCCACTCCGGCGCAGATGCCATCTGGGCCTTCGGCCAGGGCCAACTGCTGGGAGATCCAACGCTGGAAGCCCGCGCTGGGCACTACCGCCAGGTCGAAACTGAACGGATCCTGTCTCGGACCGGTCCACAACGTGACCAGTTTGGCGGCGAGTTGGGCCGCGCTGGTGGCGTGCTGGATATCCATGGTGGTCTCACCCTAAAGCTGACTGCGGACAGTTTTGTCCCAGGTGTTGCCTAAGGTGGCCATCGTGGATTCTGCAACCGAGGCGCTGCTGGCCGGGCTGGACGCGCAACAGCGCCAGGTGGCCACCACCTTCGGCACCCCTGTGGTGGTGATCGCAGGGGCGGGCACGGGCAAGACCAGGGCGTTGACCCACCGAATCGCCTACGGGGCTGCCAGCGGGGCTTATCAGCCCAATGCTGTGCTGGCGCTCACCTTCACCACCAGGGCGGCAGGGGAATTGCGCACCAGGTTGCGCACTCTGGGCTTGCCCGGGGTGCAGGCGCGGACGTTTCACTCCGCGGCGCTGCGGCAGGCTCAGTTCTTCTGGCCGCGCGCGTTCGGGCGTGAATTGCCGCCGGTGAGCGAGGATCGGGTTGCCTTGGTTGCCGCCGCTGCCCGAAAGCTGGCGCTGGCACCTGACTCGGGCCAACTTCGCGATCTGCTCACCGAGGTTTCCTGGGCGAAGGTCAGCAATGTCGCCCCGGCCGATTACGCCGCGCTCGCTCAGAGCGCCGGACGTGAAGTGGCAGGGGTCTCTTCGGCTGATGTTGGCAAGGTGTTGGGCGGCTACGAGCGGGTGAAGTCGGAACGTGGCGTGATCGACTTCGACGACATCTTGCTGTGCGCGGTGGCGCTGCTGGGGGAGCACGACGACATCGCCGAGGAGGTGCGCAATACCTACCGTCATTTGCTGGTGGACGAGTATCAGGACGTCAGCCCGATTCAGCAGACCCTGCTCGATCTATGGTGGACCAAGGGTGGGGATCATTGCGTGGTCGGCGATCCGGCCCAGACCATTCACTCCTTCGCCGGGGCGACTCCAGAGTTCCTGAACACCTTCCAGGGTCGCCATCGGGGCTCGGAACTGATTCGCCTGGTGCGTGACTATCGCTCCACGCCGCAGGTTGTGGCCTTCGCGAACCGGGTTTCGCACAATGCGGGCATCGGTGCGGTGACTCTGGAATCGCAGCGACCCGATGGCCCCGAGCCCAGCATCAGGGGTTGTGCCAACGAGTTGGACGAGGCTGCGCTGGCGGCCAACTGGCTGGTCGAGCAGCATGAGGCCGGCATCACCTGGCGGGAGTTGGCGGTGCTCTACCGGGTGCACTCCCAATCACCGCTGTTCGAAGCTGCCCTGGCCGAGGCCGGCATTCCGTTCACCGTCCGTGGCACCGACGGTTTCTATCAGCGCGGCGAGGTGCGCCAGGTGATCGCCGAGCTGGCCGCCCGGGCCCAATCCGACGGCACGCCAGGGGCGGTGCCGGCTTGTCGGTCGGTGCTGGCCAAGTCCGGTTGGAGCGAGACCGCGCCGTCCGGCCAGGGACGGGTGCGTGAGCGCTGGGAGTCGCTGTCGGCGGTCCTTGCACTGGCAGAAGACCTGGTCGAGTCACGTCCGGGCGCAGACTTGGCAGCCTTGGTCGCCGAGTTGGAGCAGCGGTCGGCCGCCGAGCACCCGCTGAATGCTGACGGGGTGACCCTTTCCACGCTGCACGCCGCCAAGGGTTTGGAGTGGTCCGGAGTGGTGATGGTGGGAGTGCAGGAGGGCACCCTGCCATTCTCTTTGGCCTCGACCCCCACGCAGGTGGCTGAGGAGGCGCGGCTGTTCTACGTCGGGGTCACTCGTGCCAAGCAGGCCCTGCTGATCACCTGGTCTCGGGCTCGTCGCTCTGGGGCCGGCAATCGCCAACCGTCCCGGTTCCTCGACGGATTGACCGCCCGCAGCGCCGGTGAGCCGGTACGCCCTCGCCGCCCGACCAAACCTCGCACCGCGCTCACCCAGACCTGCCGAGTCTGCGGTCGGCCACTGAATACCGGAGCCGAGCACAAACTTTCGCGGCACCTCGATTGCCCGGCCAGCTACAACGAACAGACCTACGCCGAGTTGATTTTCTGGCGGGCTGGTGAGGCTAAACAGCGCTCGCTGCCGGCATTTTGCATCTTCACCGACGCCACCATGATGGCGATCGCAGAGACCAAACCTGCTGATGTTGACGGCCTCCTGGCCATCCCCGGAGTGGGACGGGCGAAGCTGGAGCAATACGGCGAAGCTGTGCTGGCGATCTTGAGGTCGGCCGGCTGAGGGTGCCCGGGTGGCAGGGGCTGGGCCGGCCGGCAGCGCGGTAGATCCGGACGGGTCGGCGCCGCCGGGTCCCGGTGTTGGTTTGGGCGTAGCCTGCCTTGAAGGCGACTCCTTGCATTCGGCGAGGACGCCGACAAGTTCAAGGTGGAGGCATGGTGGCCGACAACCCGCGCACCGATCGTGAGCGTGACGGGCGACGGGTAGTGCTTTACGCGGCCGGACTGGTTCTCGTCTATGCCGCAGCGGTGGTGTTCGTAATCGCCACCCACACAGAACAATCGCCCGAGCTTGGCATCCTTTTCATCATGCTCGCTCCGACGGTCGGTGCACTGCTCGCCCGCTTCGCCGGACCCGGTGAGATCCGGTGGGGCCGACCGTCCTGGTGGATCCTGGCTGGAGTGTTGCCCACGGCCGCGGTGCTGGTGGCCTACCTGCTCGGCTCCTCCTTCGGACTCGCCGTTGCCAACTATCCGGTGCTCGGCAGGGCGCTCATTTTCGCGCCGTTGTCTATCCTGATCGGCTCAATCACCGCAACAGGTGAGGAGATCGGGTGGCGCGGATTCCTCTGGCCACTGTTGCGTCAGCGCTGGTCGTTCCTGGTCTCGGCGCTCGTGCTGTTCGTTGTGTGGTGGGCCCACCACGTGCCGCTCATCCTCATCGGTTGGTACGGCTCCGTGGCCGGGCTGGCTGCGTTCACGGTCGCCATCGCCGGGTTCACGCTCTTCATCGGCGTCATTACTGATCGGGCGCGGGCCATTTGGCCAAGCGTCATCGCTCATGGTGCCTGGAACGCGCTGGCGGCTACGGGATTCGCGATGGCCGGCAGCAGTGCTGTGACCGGCTTCGCCGGCACAGCCTTCTGGGTTGGCGAGTTCGGCTGGCTGGCCGCGTTCGCCTCGCTGGCGGCTGGTCTGATCGCTACTTGGTGGCATCTCAGCCGCCCAGCGCCGGTCGCTGAGACGTCCCCGGATTCGTCGAGGTAAGGCCCGGGAGCGCGCCGGTCGCTGAAGGAAGCCGGGTCCGAACGATCAAGTTCAGGATTGGCTGCCGTTCCCCGTGTGCGCGTCCATCAGTTGATTCGCGACTGGGGTCTCGCAGGGCACTGAGCCGGTGATGTCGGTGTAGCTGCCTTGGCCGACCGCGAGGAGTCCGTTGGTGGCGGCATTCTTGCCGCGTTTACTCACTTGTCGGCCACGGTGGCCGCATCGGCCGATGTCAGGCGAACGCGCAGAGCGCGATGCCGATGGCCACTGCTCCGCTGAGATAGATGGCACCACGCCACGGGGTCTCCACCGAGGCGCCGATGTGCAGCCGGTGGTTGATCACCGCCAGCCCGACGCAGAACACCAATCCGAGACCGGCCAGGCAGTAGGTCGCCACCGTTGGGTGGATCAGGGCGGTCGCAGCAGCGCCGAACAGGGCCAGGGCTGCAACCAGGAAGCCAAGTCCCAGCGAGCGGGTCAGCGCCTGGGCAACAGCCTGCTCCCCGGAGCTGAGTTCTGCCCACGAGCGGCCGATCGGGTGCTGATGGAAGGGGAGCAGCCGGTTGGCGCCGAGGCAGCGCCAGGTCATCACGGCCGCCACCGCGCCGACCGCAGTGAAAAGGACCGATGCGAACACTGGGAGCACGTGCAGCCTCTTTCCTCGGACCCGGACTGGGAGTGGTGCCGGGACGACCCAACGCTAGCGCCCCAGGTACCGCCGCCTCAGGTCTTGGCGGCCCTGGCAGGTATTCCCGCAGGACCGCGGCGGAGCCGGCCTTACTTCCAAGCCGGTGCACATCGCGATGCCGCCGGCTTCAGAACTGGAGGTACATGCCCTTCATCGAGTCGATGGTGAGCTTGGCAGCGGCCGTGCCATCCTCGCCGGATCCTGTCACGCTGACTGTGAAATAGACGGTGTAGGAGTGGCCCGGTAATGCCTTGAAGGAGAAGTACTTCGGTGGTCGCCAGTCGGCGGTGGTCGCCTTGTTGTTCTCCACATCGGTAGACCAGCTGCTGGGTGCACTCACGATCTTGTTCGACGTGGAGTCCCAAACCCCCATGGTGGCGGCGGCTTTGGCGTAGGCCGAACCGGGGTCATCCAGGTTCATATCGATCTTGGTGTCGAGGGTGCCGTAGGCATGTGCAGCGCTGGGGATCTTCACCTGTGCCGGTTGCGAACCGCTGTAAACGAAGCGGTAGTCGACTTGGAATTCGCCGGAGAACTCGCCATTGGTCTGGTTGCCCGAGACCGAGATATTGTCCGACTTCAAGTTGCCGCTGAAGCTGACGTGTGAGTCTCCGCCATGAACCCAGGTGCGACCGGCGCCAGCACCAGCACCATCGGCGAAGGCCTCCACGGCCCCGACGCGGGTGTCGTCGACCCCGTAACCGTACACAATCTTGCCGTCCGCAGCGAGGGTGTAGTCGGGGGTGTAGCGCTGCACCTGAACTGCTTTGGCGGTAAAACCAGCCGCCCCGGTCACCGTGTAGGTACCGGCAGGCACGGCGCCAAAGTCGAAGGTGAGGATCTGGTAGTCGGTTGACGCCACTACATTCTTGCCCTTCCAAGAGTCGTAGATGGGCCCGGTCACGGTGGCGGTGGTGGTGGTTTTGGCCGGGTACACCGCGCCGTCGGCGGAGGTCGCGGTGGCGGTGGTGAGTTCGCCGCTGTGGTTGCTGGTGACCACGGCGTTGGCCCGCAGCCCGAAGTGGTCCATTCCGAGGGTTTGGGTGCGCAGGAACTCTGCTCGCGCTGCCACACCGTTGGCCTCAGACGGCAAGAACTCACCGGTGTGGGTCAGCGAGGCGCGAGCGAGGATCAGCCGCCAGGTGTTGTCCATGAAGTTCTGAACCTCCGGCACCAGCTGGTGGGTCTTGAAGTGTGCGTAGTAGGTGGCGGCATCGGTGCCCACCGGGGTGGCCCCACTCTTGGCCTCGGCTGTCTTGGCCTCGACCACCAGGGTTACTCCCTGCAACTGGTAGTACACCAGCTGCGAGAAATAGGTCTCGAGGGCGAAATAGGCGCTGGCAAGGTCTACTCCCTGGCTACTCATTCGGTCGATCAGCAGGGAAGCGTAGTTGTCGAGAACGGGGCTTTTCGCGGAGCTTGGCGGGATCACCGCGCTGCCGATGAGGTTGACGTCGTTCTCAATCCGGTATTCACTTTCGACCTTGTCAGCGAACGCGAGAATGTTTGGACGGCTGCCCTTGCCGGGGACGCCTGCCTCGCTGAACCCCTGTAGCTCATCGTCGTAGGTGGTTATCTCGGTCATCGCGGCCGTCGGATCGTTGGTGTTGGCGATGATCTCTTCCTCGGTGATCTTCAGCTGGGTCTTCATTGCCGACAGCTCAGCCTTTATCTCAATGAGGTCGGTCTCGACAGCGGTGAGGGTCTTCGTCATGGCGTCGTAGCGTTTGCTGTCGGAGTCGGTGCCCCAACCGAGAAGGGAGAGGATGTTGCCGTAGGCATCGCTGCCCGCCTCCTGGGAAGCACCGGTTGCCAGCCCTTCAACGACGAACTGGATGAGCTTGCCATCGAAGCTGCTCTCCTCGTTGCTGAGGACTTGCGGGTTCTCCTGCCGCTCTAGCGGCGGGTTTGCGGTCGTGGCCTCTGGGCTCGCGGTGCAGCCCGCGAGCGCCGAAGAGAGAACCAGCGTGGCTATCGTCGCGAGCGATACGACCGTCTTCATGCCTCGATGTTGACGACGCACGATTCCCCCTCAGTTGGCAGTCATCAGTGAGGGTAGCGGTAGGCCTGGTGAACACTGCGGATTCGTGCGGCCGGCCGCCGACGCCATGCCGTGGGGTGATCACCGAATCCGGTTACCGGGTCAACCGGCCGGGCCGAGGCGAGCCGTATTCGAAGCTTCAGTCCTTGGCGAAACCGGGCAGATATTCCCGCAGAACGGCGGAGAAGTTGGCCTTCACATCCAGCTGGGAGAGCACCGAGATGCCGCCCAACCAGGAGCGCCAGATCAGGGTGTAAAGGGGGGGAATGTTGAGCCGGGTGGCCACTCCTCCTGGTTGCATGGAGTTTTGGACGCGAATGAACTGGGCACGGGCCCATTCCCGGTTGAAGGAAAACTCCTCAACGCTGGCCGGTTGCACGAAGGGCGAGAGGTAGTCCAGCAATTCGTTCGAATCCACATCTGCGCCGATGAAGCCTTCCGCGGCCAGGCCGGCCAACATCGCTTCGGAGTCCTGGTCGACGGCGTTGCGGATCAGTGTGCCCATCGGCCGGGGCAGGCCGTCTGGCAGGCGCGAGACCAGCCCGAAGTCCACCACACCAAGCTTGCCCTCATCGGTGATCAGGTAGTTGCCGGGATGTGGATCGCCGTGCAGGATTCCGGCCAGCTGTGGACCGGAGAACAAAAAGGTGACGTAGTCCAGCGCAACCCGGTTGCGAACCTCGGGCGGGTCATCGATCACGGTGGTTAACCGGCGTCCGTCGATCCAGTCGCTGACCAGGACCTTCTGGCTGAACATGCGCACCTTCGGCACCAGGAACCGGGGATGGCCCTCCAAGGCCGCGGCCACCTGCTGCTGGGCGGCTGCTTCGAGGGTGTAGTCGACCTCCTCGGTGACCCGTGCGGCCATCTCTTTTGCGATTGCGGTCAGGTCCACCCCACCGGTGAGGGGGGCGATCACCGAAGTCAGCCGACGAATCTGACGCAGATCGCTGGCTATGGCCGCATCCGCGCCAGGGTATTGGATCTTGATCGCCACCTCGGTGCCATCGGTGAGCCGGCCCCGATGCACCTGGCCGATGGACGCCGCTGCGGCCGGTCGCAGATCGATCTCGGCGAAGTGGCTGCGCCAATCCGTCCCAAGTTCGGCGCGCAGCACCGCCTGGGCCTTGGAGGATGGCATCGGGGGAGCTGAGTCTTGAAGTTGGCGCAGCCGATCCCGGAAAGGACCGGCCAGATCCTCAGGCAGCATCGCCTCGAACATGCTCATCATTTGGCCGAACTTCATCGCGCCGCCCTTGAGCTCGCCCAGCACAGCGAACATCTGCTCGGCAGCAGCGTCCTTCAGATCTGCCTCGATCTGCTCGGAGTCACCGCCGAAGAGCCGCCGGCCAGCGCCGACGCCGGCTCGCGCGGCGACTCCCAGCGGGAGGCTGAGCAGTCGCGCGCCGCGTCCTAAGGTGCTTTCGGGAAGGACGCGGCCATCCCGATTGCCGGGTTGCTCGTTGCTCATCAGGCCAGTCTGCCAAGCGTGGCCAACCAAACCCGCATTGTGGGTGCAGATGTGCCAAGCCCATCGGCGGGTCCGCCGGCCCGCGCGATCGAAATCGGGACGACCTCAGGCCGCCGCGATCTCAGCCGGCCGTGTGACCTGACAGCCGCAGGCGGGTTGTGCCGACCAGGTGCGCGAACGTAGCCGGAAGTCGGCAAGGCCGAGCTCCAGGCATCGGCCGAGGGACTCCGGCTCCGCCCTGGCCAGCCAAGCCCTCACCTGAGTCACAGCGGTGGCCACCGCCCAGCTCAACAGGCCCGAATCAGGAGCTGTGGAAGTGCTGCACAGCTGGGCCAAAACCATCGGCCACTGGGAATCCCGGTGACAGCGGCCCAGATCATCGCAACGCACGCAGGGGGTCTGCCCCGGTACCACCAGCGGACCAACCACTGCCCGAGACGGTTCCAGGCGTACCACCAAATGGGGCGTTGCCGAACTGGTCAGCTGCGTGGTGAGTGCCCGATCAGGCTCCACTCGAGCGTCGGCCAGAATCACCAGGTGTTGGCCGAAGTGGCCAACCGTGGGGTCGGGCGGTCGGCGTTGGGTCACAATGCCGACCTCACTCAAGGACGCGGCCAGGCTCCTGGCGAGCCGGCCTTGGCCCAGGACCACCACTTCGGCCGGCGGTGGTGGGGGAGTGTCGGTGAGAAGTCCAGTGCTACTCAGATGTGCGCATAGCCAGTCGATCCAGGCCGGTTGTAGGTCAGGCAACCGGCGGGCCAGCTCAGCTTTGGTGTGTGGCTCGGCGAGCAGGGCGAGCGCGTCCGCGATCTTGGCCGGAACCCCCTCCAGGACAGTCACTGGTGCTTGCAGGCCCATTTGCAGGGTGTGCGGGTCGCGCCAGGTGAGGACCGGTGGTTGCAGGAGTCGCCAGGCCGGATCGCGAAGTTGATTCACGTCAGGCAGCCTGCGCCCCTCAGTCGTGGCCAGGCAATGCCTGGGTGAGTATCGACAACACCGACCAAATAACGCCAACACCGGCCCGGCGGCAGCTCGTCGGGCCTGTGGAATCAACCGAGGCTGGCTAGGTCGTTAGCCAACAACTGCCACCCAAATGCACAGGAAGCCGACCCCGGCGAGGGGTCGGCTTCCTGAAGATGGGTGGTTCAGGCCTTCGGCAGGAACCGGGTGAGGTTGGTTCCGCATACGGGGCACTTCGCCTTTGCGATCCGCGTCCCCTTCTCGTTGACCGTGACGTCACCCTCGGCGTCGCGATGGTCCTTGCACTTGACGCAGTAGAAGGAGCCCTTGTAGGTGTCCTTGGCCACGTAATCCTCCTGTTGGTCGGCGTTGCCCTCGGGTGGGCTCGGCTACGAATGCCAGGGTCAGTCTATGCCCAGGGGAAGTTGGTTGGGCTTAACCCGGCGATTGGGGGGGCGAGAACCCCCGGGATCCAGTTCGCTTGCCTTCCCCTGCTAGCGGACGGGGCCGGGGGCCTCGTCATGAAAGTTAGTGCCCGTGGGCGTGAGGGTCAACCGGAGCGAACCCGGCGTGTCGTAGGGTTCGGCGCATGGCAGGCAATCCGGAGATCGAGGTCCGACGCAGTGCCCGGCGCCGACGCACTCTCACCGTCCAACGCGAACGCGGACGCCTGGTCGCGCTGGTTCCCCAGCGGCTGACCCGTGCCCAGGAGGCCGAGCTGCTGCCACCACTGGTGGAACGATTCCTGCGCCGAGAGGCCAAAGTCGGGGCCAGGCTCGGCGACGACGACCTCGCCGTGCGGGCGCGGCGGCTCTATCGCAGCTACCTGGCTCCGATTTCCGGGTTGCCGCTGCCGTTGGTCCAGGTCAGTTGGGTGGACAACCAGCGGCGCCGCTGGGGATCGTGCAGTTCGGCAACCGGGCAAATCAGGCTCTCCTCACGGCTGCGCAACATGCCGAGTTGGGTGCTTGATTACGTGCTTCTGCATGAACTGGCGCATCTGCTGGAGCCGAACCACTCCCCAGCCTTCCACCATCTGCTGACCGGCTACCCGCGGCTGGACGCGGCCAAGGCCTACCTGGCCGGCTATCAGCACGCAGTCAACTCCGGCGCAACCGGTGACCTGGGAGATCTGGATCAGGACGGCTGCGAAGGCGCCTGATCCGGCATCACTGGTCTTCGGAGCGGCCTTCCTCATCCAGTAGGCGGGCCAGCTCAGCATCGAGGGCGTCGGGAGCCGAGCGTTGATCGGGATTAGCGAAGCCCAACGGGTCGTCCAGAGCTGCGGCATCGGGCAGCAGGTCGGGATGGGCCCAAACCGCATCGCGTCCATCGCTGCCGCGGGCTGCCCTGGTGGCGGCCCACAAGTTAGTGGCGTCGCGGGTTCGGCGAGGGCGTAGTTCCAGACCAACCAGGTTGCGCAGGGCAACCTCGGCCGGGCCGCCAGAGGCTCGGCGACGCCGTAACATCTCGGTCAGCGGGGTTGCTGCCGGCATTCGCGGCTCGGTGACCTGGGTGGTCACCTCGTCCACCCAGCCTTCCACGAGGGCCAACAAGGTCTCCAGTCGGGCCAGCACTTCCTTCTGTTCAGCGGTCTGTTGCGGCGCGAAAAGCGAGTGCGCTACCGCGTTGCCGGCCTTCTCCAGATCGGCAGTGGTCATCACCGCGCTGAGCTGGCCTTCGATCGCTTGGGCAAGCGCATCGGGGTCGATGGTGATCTCGCGGGCGTAATGCTCGATCAGGGCCAGCAGTTGCGGGCCCAGCCAGGCGATCGCGGCGAACAATCGCTGGCGGGCGGCCTCGCGGATGGCCAGATACAGCACCAAGTCGTCCTTGTCGACACTGAGGCCGTCGGCGAAGGCCTCGATATTCACCGGCAGCAGCGCGACCCGCGCTTGGTCGGTGATCGGCAGGCTGATGTCGGAGCCGCTGAGCACATTGGTCGCCAGGTTGGACAGCGTCTGACTCACCTGAGCGCCGAACATGCTGGCCACCGCCAGGCGCATCATCGGTTCCACGCCGCTCGCCTGCTCGTCCTCGCCCAGTGATTGCAGGGCCACCGAAAGTTGGGTGATCACCGGACGAATCAGCTGCTGCCAGGTCGCAAAGGTGTGATCGACCCAGTCTTCCCGCCGCCAGGCAGACGCTTGGACGCTCAGCCGATCGAAGCTGACTTCTTCGTCCAGCCACAGGTCGGCCAACGCGACTGCATCGCGAATCTTTGCCTGCTGTGCTGAGGTCGGCACCGGGTCAGGGCCACCGGCGGCGGTGGCTCGGCGGACCAGGTCGCGGGTGAAGCCCCAGTTCATTCCGCTGGTGGCGTCGGCCTCCCCGAACCCGGCCAGCTGAGTGTTGAAGGCCGACAGCATCGCCTGCATCCGGTTCATCAGCTGTGCTGAATCCATCCGTCCGCTGGCGTCCGGGGTGATCCCGAATTGCTCCAGGAACCGCAGCAGTGCGGCCTCCTCGTCCCCGGGATCAGGAATCTGGTCGGGGCTACCCGGTTCGGCCATGAACGCTCCTTGCTCGTCTGGCTTTCCATTGTCGCGCACCCGCCAAGGTTCGTGCTGCTGCGAACCGGTAGGGTTCTTTGCGCATGCATCTAGCGGAGGTGGGAATGACGCGGCAAACCTGGACGGCGGCGCTGTCGGCGGTGCTATTCGTGGTGCTCGCAGCTGTGATTGCGCTGGTGTCAGTGCCCTATGTCACCTGGGCGCCGGGCGACACCTACGACCTGTTGGGTCAGGTAGGTGGCCAGGACGCGATCGGTATTTCGGGGACGCCGACTTTCCCGTCGGCGGGGCAACTGCGGATGACCACGATTTCGGTAACCGCACCGGACAGCAACCTCAGCCTGCCCGAGGTGCTGATTTCCTACTGGATGCGGGATCGCGAGGTTCTGCCGCGGGCTGCGGTCTACCGCCCTGGCGCATCGGCAAACGACATCAATGACCAGGAATCGGAGTTGATGGCCCAGTCCCAGACCAGCGCGGTGGTGGCGGCGCTGCGCGCGGCCCAACTGAAGGTCACCGAGTTGCCGATGGTGTATTCGGTGCAGACTGCAGGTCCGGCGGCTTCGGTGCTGCTGCCCGGTGATTTGATCTCTGCGGTGGACGGCGTGCAGGTGACCACCCAGCAAGAAGTTAACCAGGCGGTGCAGAACCGGCACGTGGGTCAGAAGGTGATGTTCACCATCAGTCGTGACCGGGTGACCATGCAAAAAACCGTCACCACCAGGGCCAGCAGCACGACCCCGGACGTTCCAGACGTCGGGGTGAGATTAGCCACTGGCTACACCTATGACCCGAAAGTGACCTTCGCGGTGGACCAGTCAGTGGGTGGGTCCAGCGCCGGGCTGATGTTCGCACTGGCGATCTATGACCGCCTCACCCCTGGCGATCTGGTCGCGGGGCAGGTGGTTGCCGGTACCGGGACGATGTCCGCTGATGGAAAGGTCGGCCAGATCGGTGGGGTGGCAGAGAAGTTGGCTGCTGCCGAACGTGACAAGGCCACGGTCTTCCTCATACCCAAGCTCAACTGTGCAGATCTGGGGACGGTGCCGGCTGGCATTCGTCTGGTCGCGGTCAATGGCCTCAGTGATGCGATCGGCAGCCTGCAGGCACTGGCTGATCCCAACGCCGCCGACTCTGTGCCCGGGTGTTCATGAGCGAGCAACTGTTGGTGGCGCTGGTTGAGGTGGAGCGTCACGTCGGGAAGCTTGGCTGGGATCAGCCGGCGAGACTGTTCGCGCTGGTCAAAACGGCGGACCTGATCGTGGCCGAACCGCACTTGGCCGATAAGCTCAAGGCGGCCACTACCGACGGCTTCACGTCGGTGGAGCAGGACGAATTTCAAGGTGGCGCTGACCTGGGCGAAACCCTGGCGCAGCTCACCTGGCCGCCAGCGGTGGCCGGCTGCGCCCTGTGCGTGGAGCGGGCGTTTCTGCCGGCCGACGCGGACGCTGAGCTTCCCGATGATCCCGAGCGGGCCGCCCGGGTAGTGGCTGAGCATTCGCGTCGAATGGATCTGCGGTTGGTCGTCGGGGTCACCAGGGACGGTGAACGACACGGCGTGGCCAGGGTGCGCGGTGCCGAGGGCGATCTGTTGGGCGGATCTGACCTGGTTCCCGTGCTCGCCGACGCGCTGGCGCATACATTTGAGTGATCGGTTCTCGATCGCCTGACAAGGAGTGATTAGTGAACAACGCTGAGACTGCCGGTGGCTGGCGCCGACTGACAGTGCCGAGCTTGCTCGGCCTCGCCGGACTGACGGTGTTGTGGGTGGTTTTCGCCGAGATCTGGACTGAGAAACTCTGGTTCGATTCGGTCGCCTACGCTGCGGTCTTCAACATTCAGTTGCTGGCCAAGGTGTTGCTGTTCGTCGGCTTCTTCGCCGTCATGGCGCTGGTTTTCGGCGCCAACATGTGGCTCGCGTTTCGGCTGCGTCCCCGGGTTCGGGTTGGTGGGCAGAGCGTGATTCTGGATCGCTACCGCGAGTTGATGGAGCGCCGACCCTGGCTGACGATCCTGGTGCCGTCCCTGGTTTTGGGCTTGATGTCCGGAATGAGCGCCGCCGCCCAGTCGACGAAGTATTTGGCCTGGTGGAATCGGGTTCCGTTCGGCAAGGTCGATCCTTACTTCGGTCTGGATGTCGGCTTCTATGTGTTCGAGTACCCGGTGTTGACCGACCTGCTGTCCTTCCTCATTTCGACAACCATGCTGGCGCTGATCGCTGCTTCGGCAGTGCACTTCACTGTCGGTGGCCTGGGCTTCGGACGGGCTCGCGCCGGCGTCGAGCGCCGACCGGCGAGGCTGCATTTGTCGATCTTGGCCGGCGTGCTGTTGGTGTTCTACGGCTTGAACCAGCTGTTGGGTCGTTACGGCATCTTGCTGGAGCAGGGCACCTTGTTCACTGGCATGCAATACACCGATGACCATGCCCGAGTGACGGCGAAGCTGGTGATTGCGGGGATCGCCTTCCTTTGCGCTGGACTGTTCTTCGCCAACGGCTTCCTGAGGCGTTCGACCCTTGCGATGTCCAGCATGGTTCTGCTGGTGATCTCCGGGATCATCGTGGGCATGATCTACCCGGCGGTGGTGCGGTCCTTCCAAGTGCTGCCGAACGAGCCGGACAAGGAGCGGCCCTACATCCAGGCCAACATCGATGCCACCAGGGACGCCTACGGTGTGGCCGATACCGAGGTGACCGACTACACCGCAGTCTCGGAGGTGCGTCCGGGGCAATTGAAGGCCGACGCTGAGGCGCTGCCCGGGATTCGACTGATCGATCCGGCCGTGGTGGCCACCACCTTCGACCAGTTGCAGCAGGTGAAGGGCTACTACTCCTTCCCCGACACTTTGGACGTCGATCGATACGTACTCAAGGGTGTGGAGACCGATGCCGTGGTCGCCGCCCGAGAGTTGGATTTGACCAAGCTTCCCGACAAGAGCTGGAACAACCTGCACACCGTCTACACCCACGGCTATGGATTGGTGGCCGCCTACGGCAACCGGCGCAGCTCGGCCGGCGACCCGGTATGGATTGATGGCGATCTGCCGCCCAACGGCGATCTTGGTTCCTATGAGGGCCGGATCTACTTCGGCGAGGACAGTTCCACCTACGCCTTGGTCGGACGCGAAGCGGGCCAGTCGCCGATTGAGCTGGACACTCCCGGCGGCAGCCAGAGCGGCTCTGAGACCTACAACACCTACACCGGCAGCGGGGGTGTGCCGATCGGTGACTGGTTTACCAGGCTGCTCTACGCCACCCATTTCGCGGATCTGAATCTGCTCCTGTCCGATCGGGTCAACTCGGCCTCAAAGGTCCTGTATGACCGCACCCCCAAGGAGCGGGTGGCGCAGGTGGCGCCGTGGCTGACTCTGGATTCCAACATCTATCCGGCGGTGGTCAACTCCCGGTTGGTTTGGATCGTGGACGGCTACACCACCTCCGACAGCTACCCGAACAGCCAGACCGAGGCTCTGCGGGACGCCACCACCGACGCCCAGTCTTCGCAGGGAGACGCGCAGGCTGATATCAACGTGAACTACCTGCGCAACTCGGTCAAGGCAGTGGTGGATGCCACCGACGGCAGCGTCAAGCTGTATGCCTGGACTCCGGACGACCCGATTCTGCAAAGCTACGAGAAGGCGTTCCCTGGCACCGTCTCTCCCAAGGAAGAGATCAGCCCGGAGTTGATGGCGCACCTCCGCTATCCCGAGGACATGTTCAAGGTGCAGCGTGAGGTGCTGGCCCGCTACCACATGACCGACGCGAACGCGTGGTACCAGCAGTCAGACCTGTGGCAGGTGCCCGGGGACCCGACGAAGTCCACCGGCACGACCGGTTCGGGCGCCGCCGCCGAACCGCCCTACTATCTGTCGATCAAGTGGCCCGGCGACAAGAACGCTGTCTTCAGCCAGACTGCGGTGTTCGTGCCGAAGGGACGCTCCAACCTGGCGTCCTACTTGTCGGTGGTGGCTGAGGCGACCAGTCCTGACTACGGCAAGTTGCGGGTGCTTCGAATGTCGGCGACCCATCAGGTCGACGGTCCAGGGCAGACCTTCAACGCCATGACCACCGATAGCACCGTCGCGAATCTGCTGCGCAACTACACCAACCAGGGGTCGGCCGAGGCCAGATACGGCAACTTGCTGACCCTCCCGATGGGCAATGGCCTGCTTTATGTGATGCCGATCTACACCTCGCGCCAGGGCAGTACCGGTTCGTATCCGGCGCTGCGGCTGGTGGCGGTTCGGTTCGGTCAGAACGTTGGCATCGGCGAAACCCTGCAGGCAGCGCTGGATCAGGTGTTCTCCGGCGACGCCGGTGCTTCGACGGGGGAGGGCGGCAGCCCTACCACGTCGCCTACCACGTCGCCCACGACGTCGCCTACCACGTCGCCCACGACGTCGCCTACCACGTCGCCCACGACGACGCCCACCGGAACTGACCCCAGTGGTGCCGCTGCAGATCTGGCGAAGGCCCAGTCAGCTTTCACCGCTGCTGACGCTGCGCTGCGCAACGGCAACCTGGCCGAATACCAAAAGCAGGTCGGTGTGGCCAAGCAGGCGATCGCCTCAGCGTTGAAGAAGCTGGGCCACTAGAACCGGTTTTCGGTGGCCGGCCAACCGGCCTCGGCTAGCGGTCCCCGCAGGGCCGCGGCATCGCCGACGACGACCAGGCTGAGCCGATCCGCAGGCAGTAACTCGGCCAGCGCGCCAGTTGCTGAGGTGGGGGTCACCTGAGTCAGGGCGAGAGCGTTGGCGTCGATGAACTCCGCAGTCAACCCGGCCGCCTTGAGCGCGGCCAGGTGTTGGGTGACCCCTTGGGCAGTGGAATACCGCAGCGGAGCGCTACCCAAGTGGTAGCTGACCGCTTCGGCGACTTCAGCCTCGGTAATGGGGGCCTCAGTGAGGTTGATCAAATTCGCGGCAATGCTGATCGCCTCAGCCACCACTTCGGTGCGGAAGGACCCTTGGACGGCCAGCAGCCCACCGTCGCGCATCGGCTGATTGACCAAATGGACCCCATAGGTGAAGCCGCGCTCTTCGCGCAGCACCCGGTTCAGTCGGCTGAGGAAGGCACCGCCCACCACGTGGGTGGCTACTTGGACGTCTGCCCAGCGTGCATCGGTGCGGTCGATGCCGAACGCGCCCAGCCGTACGTCGGCCTGGACCGCACCGGGGCGGTCGATCAGCCAGCGGTGCGGGAGTCGGCGAGTCGGGCTCCGGTGCACCTCGGCGAGGGTGCCGGGCACCACCCAGTCACCGAAAGCGGCCTCGGCGGCCGCGAACACGCCGTGGTCGAGATCTCCGGTGATGATCAGCGTGGCGCCCTCGGGCCGATAGTGGCGCTCGTGAAAAGCGTGCACGGCGGCTGGGGTGATTGCCGACACCGAGTCCTCGGTGCCACCGGCCATCCTGGAGGCGCGGAAGCGGCTGGGAATGCAGGCTCGACGGAAGGCAAGCTGGGCGGTGCGCGCCGAACTGGCCTTCGTCTGCTCGATCTCGGCCAGCCGCAGTTCGCAGTGGCGCTCGATCTCGGTGGCGTCGAGTTGCGGGGAACGGATCGCCTCGGCAATCAAGGCCAGCGCCTGCGCAAGCTTGGCTACTGGCACGTCGGCATAGAGCTGGCTGGCTGAATAGCTCACTGAGCCGTCCAGGACAGCGCCGATGTCCTCCAGCGCCTCGGCGAAGCTCGAACCCGGATGCTGGAGAGTGCCTTCGTCCAGGCATCGCTGGGTGATGGTGGCAACCCCTTCCAGACCGTCGGGTTCGCCGTCCAGCGGGATGTCCAGCGAAAGGCACAGCGAAGCCACATATTGGCCCCGGCGGTGACAGACAAGCACCTGTAAGCCGTTGTCCAGCCAAACGCGATCGGGCTCGCCGAACCGCCAGCGAGGTGGTGCACCAACTTCGGGACGCTGATCAGGCCGCCGCATGGTCGTCCTCCTTGTGGTAGTCGAGTTGGGCGCGTTGGCCGGGCTGGAGGAACCCTGAGGTGGCGGCGGCCACCTGTTCTGTGGTGATCGCGAAGACCTCCTCGAGTCGCCGATTGATTCGACCGGGGTCGTCATGGAGCGTTGCGTAGGCGCTGATCAGATCGGCTCGGGTGTCGAAGCGCGCCAGATCGGTCAGCCATTCCCGGGAGAACTGGGCCTTGGCTCTGGCCAATTCCGGTTCGGTGGGTCCGGAGGCGGAGAGCCGGTCGATCTCGGCCAAGGCGGCTTCGACGGCCGGGGCGACCTGACGTTGCGGAAGCGAGCGCAGGTGCACCAAGCCGATGGAGTTGCCGCCGATCAATGGCAATGCCTGGGCGCCCACCGAGGCGGCTATCCGCTGTTCCCGCACGAGTTGCTGGTGCAGGCGTGAGGTCTGACCTGCGCCGAGAATGGCCATGGCCAGGTCGGCGGCGTCGAACTCGGCGCTGTCGCGAGCCGGGAGCCGCCAGGCTAGATAACTGGCCTGGGACGGCACCTTGCCTGTGCGGGTGGTCTGGGGCACCGTGCCCAACGGCGGCAGCACTATTGGTGCGGGCCGGCGGCGATGGTTCCACGCCGGCAGGTGGCCGAAGGCGCGTTCGACCTTGCGGAAGCCATCCTTGGGGCTGATGTCGCCGACCAGGGTGAGGACGGCGTTGTCAGGCCGGTAGTGGCTGCGGAAAAAGTCGGCCGCCGATGACGCGGTGGCCAGATCCAGATCGGCCATCGAGCCGATGGTGGTATGCGCATACGGGTGGTCGGCGCCGAACACCATTGCGACCAGGGCGTCCATCGCGTCGCCGTAGGGCACGTTGTCGTAGCGCTGGCGCTTCTCTTCTTTGACCACGTCACGTTGGGTATCCACGTTTTCGACGCTGAGGTGGTCGGCGAGGCTGCCGAGACGATCGGCCTCGAGCCACAAGGCGAGATCCAGGGCACCGACCGGCATAGTTTCGAAGTAGTTGGTGCGATCGAACCAGGTGGTCGCGTTCACCGACCCGCCCAAACTCTGCAGCAGGTGAAGGTGTTCCCCGCTGGCTACATGGGCCGAGCCGGAAAACATCAGGTGTTCGAACAGATGAGCCCAGCCGAACTGCCCGGGCTGTTCATCGCGGGACCCGACGTCGTACCAAAGATTCACTGCGACGATCGGCACGCTGCGATCCGGACTGACCAACACCCGCATCCCGTTGCCGAGAATGCGTTGGTGAATGGGGTAGTTGAGTACGTCGGCGGCCACTACACCATCTCACCACACCGACCCGCCCCTGTTGCGCCTTTGCAGCAGGGGCGGGCCGGATCGCGGTTCGGACAGGTGCGGCACCACCGGTCGCGAACCATTTGAGGGGGGTGTTCGTAGGTTGTTGGGCCAATGATGTCGGCGACGCCCAGCCGGGGAAATGCGCAATCCTTGGAGGGGCGGGCATTACCTACTGTGCTGGTCGGGCGAGCCGGGAGTCTCGCCTAGCATGGGCAGTCGAACCAGTTGTAGGAGAAACCATGATTCTGATGACCCCGGTAACCCTGGAGGGGCACTCCGATGCCCGCTTCGGTCGCGCCCACTGGGTTGCCGTTGCTGAGGTGAGCGAGGGCGAGATCGGTTCCTGGCAGGTGCACGAGGTTGCCTGGGACGTCCTGCACGACGAGGGCACTCATGGCGCTCACCATGCCCGGGTGATGACTTTCCTGAAGGAGAATGCCATCGAGGCGGTGGTGTCGGCCGAAATGGGGCCGGGTATGGCAAAGATGCTGCAGTCGGCGAAGTTGCCGATTCTGCAGGCAAGCCCTGGCGACGCGAAGGCTTCGGTGTTGGCTGCCCTCTCAGCTCCCGAACGCCAGCCCTGGAAGCCGCAGAACGTGATTCAGCTCGGCTGAACTGGTACTGATGGCAAGGCGAAGGCCCGTTGGTGATCTCTCACCAACGGGCCTTTCCTCCTGGCCGGGCGAGATTGCAGGCGGGCTCGACCAAGGAGGCAGGCGGCTCGCAGGAGATGGACTCGCGAAAGGGCTCGGGTCCGAAGACACCCAACCCGGACCGGCGGTGGCCCACTCGAGGGGGCCAGACCCATTGCAGTTCGGGCCTGGGAACGGCCGAAGCCGAACAAGGCAGTCATCAGCGCGTCCGCCACTGGCCGGTTGGAACCCGGAGTTCGTCCATCAGGGAGCTGTGGCTGATTGGATCGGCGATGGTTGCACCCGAAATCAATCGTGCGGACATGAAAAAACCCGCTTCCGACTTGGCTGTTACGCCTAGCCGGAAGCGGGTTCCCATTCGTAGCGGGGACAGGATTTGAACCTGTGACCTCTGGGTTATGAGCCCAGCGAGCTACCGAGCTGCTCCACCCCGCGTCGCGAAGGCAGAGCTTACGTGAGAGTTGCCCGTAACCCAAATCGGCGGCGCGCCCAGGCGACAGCAATCGCCATTGAAACGATCTCACTGAGCTGCCCGATCTGCTCCGGTAGACTCTGGCCGCTTCCTCGCGCAGGTGGGGGACGGAATTCGTGGAGGGCACATGATCCTGGCCGACTCACTCCGGCGTTCGAAGTCCGCTGTAGCCAAGGGTGTCGCGGTGGTTCTCGGATTGGTCCTTGCGGTCGGCGTCGCCGGGTGCAATGTCGCCAGCCCGGTTTCGTCGGGAGCCCCGGAGCGCACGCTGAGCGTCGGCGCCACCCTGGAGCCGGCTTCGATGGATCCCTGGCACGACACCTCAGCTTCCATTCCGCAGGTGCTGCTCTACAACGTCTACGAGACTCTGGTTAAGATCGACTCCGACGGCCAGCTCAAACCGCTGCTCGCCCAGGCCTGGGAAGTCAGCGCCGACCGCCTCACCTACAGCTTTCACCTCAACCCTGCCGCCAGGTTTGCCTCGGGCAATCCGGTGAACGCCGCAGCGGTGGTGGCCAATATTCAGCGAATGCAGGCCGACCCCAAGTTGACTGAAACCCTTCGGGCCCAGTTGTCGGTGGTGGTCAGTGCTTCGGCGGTGGACGAGCATGTGGTGCAGATCAAGCTCAGCCGGCCTTCGCTGATGTGGCTCTACGACATGACAACCACGGTCGGCATGATCCTCGACCCGTCCTATACCGGAGCGCTGGCCACCGCCAGCGCCGGCTCGGGACCCTACTTGTTCAAGGCGCACGACCTCGGGCAGAGCGTCACTTTGGCGGCGAACACCAACTACTGGGGTACCCCGGCCCGGTTCGACGAGGTGACCTTCCGTTACTTCAGCGACCCGAACGCGATGAACGCTGCGATGCTTTCCGGTGACCTGGACGTCATCTCCAATCTGCAGGCACCGGACGCGCTGAGTCAGTTCTCCGACACCAGCCGGTTCACCACCATCAACGGCACCACCAACGGCGAGGTGGTGCTCGGGTTCAACTTCAAGAGCAAGCCGTTGACCAATTTGAAGGTGCGACAGGCGCTCACCATGGCGATCAACCGCAAGGAGCTGCTCGATACTGTTTGGAACGGTCAGGGCACCCTGATCGGTTCGATGGCCGTACCGACCGATCCCTGGTTTCAGGATCTGAGTGGGGTGAATCCCTACGACCCGAACAAGGCCAAGGCGCTGCTCAAGGAGGCCGGCTACGCGAGCGGGCTCACCCTGCGGCTGCGGGTGCCGGCGATTCCTTACGCCGTCAAGTCAGCTCAGTTCGTGGCCAGTCAGCTGCGCGACGTCGGGGTGACAGTGAAGGTCGAGGAGCTCGATTTCACTCGTTGGCTTTCGGAGGTCTTCACCAACGGCGACTACGACCTGACCATCGTCGGCCACACTGAGCCGCGAGATTTCCCCAAGTTCGCCAACCCCAAGTACTACTGGCACTACGACTCGAAGAAGTTCCAGCAGCTCTACCAGACCGCAGACGCCACTCTTGATCAGGACGAGGCGATCACTGGCATGAAGACTGCGGTGCGCTACTTAGCCGATGACTGTGCGGCCATCTGGCTGTTCGCGCTACCGAATCTGGTGATCGCCAAGAACACCATCAGCGGTCTGCCGCAGAACGCCAGTTCGCTCAGCTTCGACCTGACCACTATCGCCAGCCGGTAGGCCGGCGTCGGAGCCATGCAACTCGGCCTGCGAATCGCCAAGCGCTTCGGCGTGTTCGCGGTGAGCCTGGTGGGTGCCTCGCTGCTGATCTTCATCATCACCGAGGCGTTGCCAGGCGACGTGGCTCAGGTGCTGCTGGGTACCGATGCCACCCCCGAGGCGGTGTCCCAGTTGCGAGCGCAACTGGGACTCGATCGGCCCCTGCTGGTGCAGTACCTCGACTGGGCAGGGGGCCTGTTGGTCGGCAACTTCGGGGTGTCCCACCTCAGCGGCAATTCCGTGATTTCTCTGCTGCTGCCTCGGGTTGCGGTCACGCTGTGGTTGGTTGGCTTCGCGATGGTCGGCTCGCTGTTGTTGGCGATTCCGGCCGGCATGATCGCTGCCCTCAAACGGCGCTCCTGGCAGGGCATGGTCGTGAGCGCGTCGGCACAGGTCGGCATGGCGATCCCGGTGTTCTGGGGCGGCATCCTGGCGGTGGTGGTGTTCGCGGTCTGGCTGCGCTGGCTTCCGGCCAACGGCTATGTACCACTCACCCGGAATCCGGCCTCCTGGGCGGCTCACTTGGTGCTGCCAGTGCTCACCTTGTCGGTTGTGCAGGCTGCGGTGCTGATCCGCTATGTGCGTTCAGCCTTCGTCGAGGTGTTGAACGAGGACTATTACCGCACAGCCCGCTCGATCGGTTGGACGCCGATGCGCGCGCTGCTGCGGCATGGCCTGAGGAACGCGGCCATCTCGCTGGTCACGGTGCTTGGCCTGCAGGTTTCCTCGGTGTTGGTCGGGGCAATCGTGGTGGAATCGGTCTTCAGCTTGCCCGGCCTCGGTTCGCTGCTGATGACCGCAGTTGCCCAGCGTGACCTGCTGGTGGTTCAGGGTGCGGTGATGTTCTTGGTGTTAGCGGTGCTGGTGATCAGTGCCGTGGTCGACTTCTCGTATCTACTGATTGATCCCCGCCAGCGCGCCAGCCAGGAGGATCGATGAGGAGGGCTCAGCTGGTGGTCGGCCTGGTGCTGGTGGGCCTGGTGGTGTTGGCCGCGGCAGTTTCGCTGTTCTGGACTCCGTTCGACCCGATCCGAGTGGTGCCCGGCGAACGCCTACTGGCGCCTGGATGGCCACATCTGCTGGGCACCGATGGCTTCGGCATCGACATCTTCTCTCGACTGTTGATCGGTGCCCGGACCACTTTGGCGGTCGGGATCATCTCGGTCAGCGTCGCCGCAGTGGTCGGGGTCCCCTTGGGGATGGTGGCCGGACAGGCCGGACGGCTGATCGACGACATCGTGATGCGGATCGCCGACGTTGTCTATGCCCTGCCTGCCTTGTTGCTGGCCATGTTGCTGGCATCGGTCTTCGGCGCCTCGACTGTGACCGCGATGGTGGCGATCGGAGTGGCGAGCATCCCGGCCTTCGCCAGGGTGTCGCGAGCCGGCACAGTGCAGGTGATGGCTGCCGACTTCGTGCTGGCCGCCAGAGCCTCGGGAACCTCGCGCTGGGGGATAGCCGGCAGGCATGTGGCGCCGAACATCGCGCCTGTGGTCGGGGTGCAGGCCTCGGTAGGTTTCGCGATGGCGATACTGGCCGAGGCTGCGTTGTCCTACCTCGGCCTTGGTACTCCTCCTCCGACCCCGACTTGGGGCAACATGCTGCGCGATGCCCAGCAGTACCTCTTCATCGCCCCGCTTCAGGCGGTCTGGCCGGGTCTGGCGATCGCGGTGGCAGTGCTCGGGTTCAATTTGCTGGGTGACGGTCTGCGCGACTACTTGGATCCCCGACTGCGGGAGGTGCCATGAGCCTGCTGGAAGTACGTGACCTGAGGGTTCGGTTCGGGCACCGCCGTGGGTATGCAGTGGACGGCATTTCGTTCAGCCTGGACGCCGGCAAGCGGCTGGGGGTGATCGGCGAATCCGGATCAGGCAAGACCGTCGCCGCGCTCGCGGTGCTGGGGCTGCTGCCGCACAACGCCCGGGTGTCGGGTTCGGTGGAGCTTTGCGGGCATCGGATCACCGAATTGGCAGAAGTGGCGCTGGCGAGGCTGCGAGGCGATGTGGTCTCGATGGTCTTTCAAGAGCCGATGACTGCCTTGGATCCGACCATGCGCGCCGGCCGGCAAGTGGCCGAGGTCTTGCGGCTGCACACGGGGGCCGAATCCGGTCCGGCCAGACAGCGGGTGATCGCGATGCTGGCCGCGGTGGGTTTGGACGACCCAGAACGAGTGTGCGACGCCTTCCCGCACCAGCTTTCCGGTGGGCAGCGGCAGCGGGTGATTCTGGCGATGGCGTTGATCAACGCCCCCGATCTGGTGATCTGCGACGAGCCCACCACGGCCCTGGATGTGACGGTGCAGGCCAAAGTGCTGGAGAAACTGGACGAAGTGCTGGACGCCTCCGGCGCGGCCTGCCTGTTCATCAGCCATGATCTGGCGGTGGTCTCTCAGGTCTGCGACCAAGTGCTGGTGATGCTGGATGGGCGCATCGTGGAGGCCGGCTCAGTGGCGGAGTTGTTCACCAATCCCCAGCATCCCTACACCGTGGGTCTGGTGAACACCGCCAGTCTGGATCAGGTTGAGCCGGGCCAGCGGCTGCCCGTGGTGGAGGACTTCTACACAGCCGAGCCGACCCCAAGGGGACGGCGATGATCGAACCGCTATTCCGTGCCGAAGGGTTGACCCGCTGCTACGCCAACGGCGGCCGGGAGATCCTCGGGATTGACTCGATCGACCTCACTTTGGCCAAGGGCTCACGGTTGGGCATCGTTGGAGAGTCGGGCTCGGGCAAGTCGACCTTGGTGCGACTACTGGCCGGACTGGACCGTCCGACTTCGGGACGGGTGTGGTTCGAGGGCACCGAGATCACCAGAGCGCCGGAACGCCAGTTGGGCTTTCTGCGGGCAGCGGTGCAAATGGTGTTCCAAGATCCGATGTCATCATTGAATCCGCGAATGAGGGTCGGTGACATCATCACCGAGCCGCTGCGGTCCCGGCTGGTGCGCCGGCAACTGGGGGCGAGCGTCGATCATGCTGCCCGGCTGGCTGAAGTGTTGGCAGCGGTCGATCTGCCCGAGGACGCGGCCGGTCGGTTCCCCCACGAGTTTTCCGGTGGGCAGCGCCAGCGGATCGCGATCGCTAGGGCGTTGGCCCCAAAGCCGGAGGTGTTGATCGCTGACGAACCGGTGTCGGCACTGGACGTCTCGGTGCGGGCGCAGGTGCTCAATCTGCTCACCGCGCTGGTCGCCGACCAGGGAATGAGCCTGATCGTGGTCAGCCATGACCTGATGGTGGTCCGCCATCTGTGTGACCAACTGGCAGTAATGCAGGCCGGTCGGATCGTCGAGCGGGGGAGTACCCGAGGCGTCTATGCCGACCCGTCCACCGAATATGCGAAGGCATTGCTCGCAGCCATCCCGAAGATCCGGACCGGACCAGGCCGTGATGTGCCGTGATCACCGGGTAGTTTTGGAGCATGGCTTCGGGGCGTAAGGGGGTGAAGCAGTGAGCGTAGCGGGCTGGTATCCCGATCCTGCGGGCGTCCCCAACCGGTTGCGCTACTGGGACGGGCAGGCATGGACCACTCAGGTGACCGATCAGGATCCCACGGGATCCGACGGCGGCGGCAAACCCGACAAGCTCGCCAGGAACTGGCTGTGGGCGGGGCTGGCCGGTGTGGTCGTCGTCGCGCTGATTGTCGCGATGGTGATCTGGAATCCATTGAAATCTGCAGACACTGCCGGTCCGGCGGCGACCTATTCACCGACGATCTCAGCTTGGAACGAATCGGAGTCACCCAGCCCCACCCCGACCCCGACTCCGACGCCGTCCCAGCCGCACCCGAGCCTGACCAATCTGAGGTGTGATCAGGAATCCCCGGTGCGCGTCGTCGACGTCTCGCTCACCTCGACCCGGCTCACGGTCGGGCGGATCTCAATGCCGGCACCCTCCTCAGATTGGCTCGGGCCCGACCAGCAGGCGATGATCACCTACGGCGAAGGCGCCTACGGCTACACCACCCAGATTGAGACAGGCTGGGACAACACGATGCTGATCGGGCCAACCAACTTCACCGGGAAGGTCAGCCTGGAGACCCAAGCCCGCTCCATCATCGCCTGCTTGGCCGGCACCGACGTGATGGACCGTTACAAGGCGCCGGTGAAGCTGGAGCTGAAGTCGGTGACGATTTCCGGTCATGCCGCGATTCAGGCTGACGCGTCGTACTCCTGGAACTACTCCGATCTTCAGACCAAAGGATCCTTGATTCGGGTCGTGGTGGTGGACACCTCCGACGGGCCCTACTACTTCCTGGGTGAGGCCACCAAAGAGCGCGCCGACATGATCGCGGTGTTGAAGGATCTCAGCGCCGGCCTGGCCGTCAGCTGAGGCCCAGGGTCAGCGCGCCAGCCGGCTGACGATCTCGTCCTGCAGCGGGCCGTTGGTAGCAATCGCTCCGGGGCCGCCGACGCCGGGTTTGCCGTCGAGGTTGGTGAACTTGCCGCCAGCTTCGGTGACCACGACCGACACCGCGGCCATGTCGTGCAGGGCCAGTTCCGGCTCGGTGGCCAGGTCGACCGCACCTTCGGCCAGCAGCATGTAGCTCCAGAAATCACCGAACGCGCGGGTGCGCCAACATTCCCGCAGCAGGTCGACGAATTGCTGGCCGCGGCCACACTCCACCCAGCCGTCGATGGAGGCGTAGGACAAGCTGGCGTCGCCCACCTGCGCCACCCGCGAAACTCGGCAGCGAGAACCCTGCAGCAGGCTACGGCCGGTGAAGGCACCACCACCCTTGGAGGCCCACCAGCGCCGGGAGAGGGCAGGCGCCGAAACCACGCCAACAACCACCTCGTCGCCGTCCATCAGCGCGATCAGCGTGGCCCAGACTGGCACCCCTCGGACGTAGTTCGCGGTGCCGTCGATCGGATCGATCACCCAACGCCTCGGGCCCCAGCCGGAATCTTCGCGTTCTTCCCCGTGCACGGCATCGCGTGGACGGGTTCGGGAAAGACTGGTCCTGATCGCATCTTCGACCGCCGTGTCGGCATCGGTCACCGGGGTCAGGTCGGGTTTGGAAGTGACCTGAAGATCGGAGGCCTTGAACCGGCTCATGGTGATCGCATCAGCCTGATCGGCCAGAACATGGGCCAAGCGCAGGTCGTCCATCCAAGATTGATCAGCCATGCGGATCAATCTATCCGAACGCGCGTTCCATCCTCCTAAACGACTCCAACCGTTCGAGGGTCAAACGCCCCTGCGACACTGCGTCATCCAGTGCGCACTCGACTGCAGTGGAGTCGTGGCGGCAGCCCCGCGGGCACTGCTCGACGATCTCGGCGAGGTCGGCGAAGGTTGCGATGAACGAGTCGGGGGTGATGTGGCTCAGACCGAATGATCTGATGCCGGGAGTGTCGATCACCCAGCCGCCCGGCGGGGGCAGTTCCAAGGCGACGGCGCTGGTTGAGGTGTGTCGGCCGCGCCCGGTGACCTCGTTGACCACCCCGGTGGTTCGCTCCACCCCCGGGATCAGCGCGTTCACCAGGGTTGACTTACCCACTCCGGAGTGGCCCACCAAGACGCTGCGCCGCCCATTCAGGGCCGCACGAAGTTCGCTCAGGTCGGCGCCGGGCTCGATCGCGACGACTTTCACCCCCAGCGGACGGTAGGTGGCCATCAGCCCGTCTGGGGCGGCCAGATCTGACTTGGTCAGCACCAGCAGAGGCTCCAGCCCCGCATCGAAAGCTGCCACCAGGATGCGGTCGATCATGCCGACCCGCGGTGGTGGGTCGGCCAGTGCGGCAACGATGACCAGTTGGTCGGCATTGGCCACGATTGGACGCTCGTAGGGATCGTCGTCATCGGCGGTGCGGCGCAACACGGTTTCCCGCTCAGTCACCTCTACGATCCTGGCCAGGGAGCCCTCGGACCCACCGGTATCGCCCACCAACCGCACCCGGTCGCCCACGATCACCGACAGGCGAGGCAGGCTGCGGGCCTTGATCGCGCTGACCTTTTCGAGCTGATTCTCGATCAGGCAGCGGTAGCGGCCACGATCGACGGCCACCACGATTGCATCGACGGCTTCGGCGTAGGTGGGTCGATCCTTGGTGCGTGGACGGCTACGCCGACCGGCTCGCTCAAAGCCGTCATGGGGATCGCTGGTGATGTCGTCGCGACCGTGGCGGCTCACCGTCCCCCCTCCAACAGTTGGGCCCACAGGCCAGGGAAGTCGGGCAGGGTCTTGGTGGTACAGGCCACATCGTCCAGCTCGATCCCGGGGGTGACTAAGCCGATCAGGGCGCCGGCATGGGCCATCCGATGATCGGCGTAGGTGTGGAAGACCCCACCACGACGAGGTCTGGGCTCGATTCGCAGGCCATCCTCGGTCAGGGTCACGGCAACACCGATGGCGCCGAGTTCAGCTGCCAGCGCGGCCAGTCGATCGGTCTCGTGCCCGCGAATGTGGGCCACCCCGCTGATCGTGCTGGGGCCGTCGGCGACCGCAGCCAAGGCTGCAGCCACCGGGGTGAGCTCACTGACGGTGTGCAGATCAACTTCGGCGCCGTGGACGCCGTCGCCGCGCACCGTAAGCTCACGCCCCTGGGCGGTCTGGGCGTAGCTCAGCGAGGCGCCGAAGGCGGCCAGGACGCCAGCCAGATCGTCAGCGGCCTGCACCGAATCCTCGGGCCAGGCTGTGCTCAGTTCACCGCCGGTGATCAGCGCTGCGGCCAGCATGGTGGTCGCATTGGTCAGATCGGGTTCAACCCGGGCATCCAAACCTCGAATCGGGCCGGGGGAGACCACCCAGGTGTTCTGGTCAGGTTGGGAAACGCTGACTCCCCGGCTGCGCAGCATCGTGGCGGTCATGTCGATGTGCGGTCTGGAGGGCAGCGAAGCGCCCACGTGTCGCACCCGCAGGCCGTTGCTGTAGCGCGCGCCGGCCAGCAATAGTGCCGAAATGAACTGGCTGGACGAGCTGGCATCAATCTCGGTGGTTCCGCCGGCGAAATCGACGGCCCCAGCAACGCTGAACGGCAAGGCGTAGGGCTGGCTCACCTCGGCGCCGAGCTCAGCCAGCGCGGTGAGCAATGGCGCTACCGGCCGGGCGGCAGCAGCAGGATCGCCGGTGAAAGTCGTTGGCTCGCCGGCCAGTGCCGCTACCGGCGGCAAGAACCTCAACACCGTCCCCGCCAGGCCGATGTTGATCGTGGTGCCTCCGTTGACTTCTGCGATCGGTTGCACCTGGAGGCGTCGCTGGGGCAGTTCGATGAAACCGGCTCCCAATGCCTCCAGCCCGGCCCGCATCAAAGCGGTATCGCGGGAATCGAGGACTCCGGTGAGGGCGGCCGGACGGTCCGCCAGCGCCGAGAGCAGCAGGGCGCGCGCCGATGCCGATTTCGAACCGGGCACAGACACCTGTCCAGTAATCGGCCCGGGGGCGAGCGGCGCAGCCCAAATGCTCAAGAAAGGACGTCCTCAATCTGCTTGCGGGCGGCAGCCGCGCGGTGCGCGGCACCTGCAGTGATCGCTTGGGTGGTGCGAGTCACTGCGGCCTTGCGGCGCGCAGCCTCCTTGGCGGCAAGTTGCCGACGGGCCCGCAGTTGCCAGAGCAGGCCAGGCTCACCCTCGGTGTCCAGAGCGGCCAACACCACCCCGCCGAGCACGGCGACTTCGGCGCCGAGTTTGGCCCGATCGTCGGAGGCGGCTCTCAGCGGGTTGCTGGTCAGGATCTGCGGCAGCATCGTGGAGGCCAACATCGCGGCACCCATCCGCCGTCCGATGCCGGTGGCCAGGCTGAGGCCGCCGATGATCTGAAGGGCGCCGCAGGTGCGGGCCACGCCGGTGGCATCGGTGGGCAAGAAGTTGCTGGCCTCGGCCGGCAGCGCTGACTTCAACGGCGGCAGCACCTTCTCGACGATCGGCAGAGCAGATTCGGTGAAGTCGTCTGGGTGTCGCACCGCCTTGACGCCGTTGATCACGAAATAGCTCGCCAGCAGGGTGCGGGCGGCGAAGCGCAAGAGACTCATGGGTCATTCCTACCCCGTGGGCCAGCCCCTGCCAAGCCAATCGGTTCTCGCCGTGCCAACAGGTGTATCCAATTCGACCCCAAATGCGTCAATGGGGGAGAACCGATGAGGAAGGAACTTCAATGACCAAAAATGTTGGTAACACCGACAAGGTGGTCCGCGTGGTGCTTGGCGTGGTCGCTGCGGCGCTGGCTTTTGTGGTGGGCATCACCAGTGTGTGGGGCATCGTCCTTGCCGTGGTCGCGGTGATCGCGCTGGGGACCGCTGCAGTTGGCTTCTGCCCGCTCTACCGGCTGTTCGGTGTGAACACCTGCCAGACCAAGTAATGCCGCCCGGTGGTGGCTGCGCGCTAGATTCAGCACGTGGCCATCACCGAGGAATCGCTTGCGGCAGAGCTTCCGGGACTGCTGCGCTACGCCCGTGCGCTGACCCGGGATGAGGATGCGGCTGCGGATTTGGTGCAGGAGACCGCGTTGCGGGCGCTGGAGCGATCCGAGCAATTCCGTGGTGAGTCCAGCCCAGGCACCTGGTTGCACCGGATCATGTATCACCGGTTCATCGATCTCGCGCGCCGCCAGCAGCCGGTACCGCTGGCCGAGGAAGAACTGGTGGAGGCCAATGATCGCAACTGGGCTGATGATGCCTACACGGTTTCCTCCGAGGTTGTGATGGAGCGAGCTGAGGACCGTGACGCACTGCTGGACGCACTGATCCGGCTGCCGGCGAGTTACCGCTCCGCGGTGTTGCTGCACGACCTGGAGGGGCTCACCGCCGCCGAGGTCGCCGAGGTGCAAGAGGTCTCTTTGCCCGCGGCTAAGCAGCGATTGCGCCGCGGCCGGCAGCTACTGGTCAGTGCCCTAGCTCACGGTGCCGAACGTCGGGCAGCGCTGGGTGGGGTGCCGCTGAACTGCTGGACGGCGCGTAGTCGAATCGGGGACTACTTGGACGATGAACTCTCCGCAGCCGATCGGAGTCGGCTCGAGAAGCACCTGGCCGGCTGCCCGACCTGCCCGGCGCTGTACGCCAGCATCGTCGGTGTGACTGGCGTACTGGCTGCTATGCGCGATCCCGACTCGGTGATTCCGCCGGCGTTGGCGCATCGCGTACGCGGAGTCGTCCTCGGGCGCCAGTCCTAGGGGAGTGAGCATGTGCGGACGCTTCGCGGCCTCGGCGGCTGCCGAGGAGCTCCTCGACTTCTTCGAGATCGACGAGGTCGCCTCTGCGTTGCCAGCCCCGTCGTACAACATCGCTCCCACCGATCCGATCGCTGCGGTAATGGAGCGGTCGCGTCCTGAGGGCACGCGCCGGTTGTTGACCGAAGTCCGTTGGGGACTGGTGCCGTCGTGGGCCAAGGATTCCCACGGCGCTGCCCGGCTGATCAATGCCCGAGTCGAGACCGTGGCCGAAAAGCCATCCTTCCGAAAGGCCTTCCGCAGCCGGCGCTGTCTGGTGCCGGCCGACGGCTACTACGAGTGGTACGTCCAGCCGTCGACAATCAGCGCCAAGGCGACCAAACAGCCCTACTTCATCCGTCCGCTCGACGGTGGTCGGCTGGCAATGGCCGGTCTGTATGAGTTCTGGAAGGCTCCGGACGGCAGTTGGCTGACCACCGCAGTGATCATCACCGCTGCGGCAACCGATGCGGTCGGACGCCTGCACGACAGGATGCCGATGGTGGTGGACCGGGCCAATTGGGACGCCTGGTTGGATCCGGGGTTCGGCGCTGATCCCAGCGGGCTGCTTCGGGCGCCCGCCCTGGACGTGGAGTTCTACCCGGTGTCGACTGCGGTGAACCGAGTTGGCAACGACGGACCCGAATTGCTGAGGCCATTGCCCCCACTCCCGGAATAGGGAAGCAGTCACTAGTGGTTCCACAGATGTGATTGCAACCCTTCCGGCGCCCGCAGATGCCCTGCCTCTTGTTGGGAACCGGCTAGGCTCGTTCCTGATGAACCTGACTTCTCCTAATGCCACCGAGACTGATCCGCGTCCGGTGGAGACTGAGGCTGAGCGCTCGGCCCGCTTTGAGGCCGATGCGTTGACCTACCTGGATCAGCTCTACGGGGCTGCCCTGCGGATGACTCGCAATCCGCCTGACGCCGAGGATCTGGTGCAAGAGACCTTCGCGAAGGCCTATGCCTCCTTCGCCCAGTTCACCCCGGGTACCAATCTGAAGGCGTGGCTCTACCGCATTCTTACCAACACCTTCATCAACTCCTACCGCAAGAAGCAGCGTCAGCCGCTTTCGAGCGGCTCCGAGGTGGAGGACTGGCAGCTGGCCAGGGCGGAATCGCACACCTCGACGGGGTTGCGCTCGGCGGAAATGGAAGCTCTCGATCGGATGCCCCATTCGACGGTGACCCAGGCGATGAACGAACTGCCGGCTGACTTCAGGTTGGCGGTCTACTTGGCTGATGTCGAAGGATTCGCCTACAAGGAGATCGCCGAGATCATGGGTACCCCGATCGGCACAGTGATGTCGAGGTTGAATCGGGGTCGCAACCAGCTGCGGCTGAAGCTGGCTGACTTCGCTCGCGAACAGGGCCTGATCGGAAGTGGGGCCAGCGATGACTGAGCCGCATTTCGAAGACTGTCACGAGGTGCTGGAGCACCTTTATGCCTTCCACGATCACGAGCTGACCGAGGAAGAGGCCGATCACATCCGCGAGCACCTGCTCGCGTGCGAGCCCTGCCTGGACAGTTTCCAGGTGGAGGATGCCCTCCGCACGCTGATTCGCAAGTGCTGCAACTCCGAGGCGATCGCTTCAGCAAATCTTCACCTGCGGGTGCGAGCCACCTTGTCCCGCACCGAAATCGTCACCGAGTCCGAATAGTCCGCAAACAGCAAGACCCCCGCCGTGGGCGGGGGTCAACTGCTGGTGAACGAACCTCAGGCGTTGGGGCGCTTGCCGTGGTTCGCGGCGTTCTTCCTGCGGGAACGGCGCTTGCGACCACCTTTACCCATTTCGATCTCCTCCGGTGTGGCTTGAGTGGCGTCGGGTGACGCGAAGGTTCATTCTGCCAGCGCAAGGCGCTAGGACCAACTCGGGTGGCCTAGGGTTGGGGCATGAAGAACCGGGAGCAGTTGCCGGCATCACCATCGGGCCTCAGCGCCGAGGACCGGAGCTGGCTGAACAGCTTGGTCGACGAATGGTCCCTGCTGGCCGATCTGGCATTTGCCGATCTGATCTTGTGGGTGCCCGACGGAGACGAGGTATTCCGGGTATTGGCCCAGGTACGTCCCAACACTGGGCCCACTGCGCTGGAAGATGATGTTGTCGGCGCCGAAATCTCCCACGACCCGGAGCATTTGGTCACTGAAGCCTATCTTTCGGGCAAAATCTGCCACTCCAGCAAACACCAGGCCGATGCTGGGCTGCCTGTCGACATCACCGCAATTCCGATGATGAAGGCTGGGCGTTGCATCGCGGTGCTGGAGATGCATTCCAATCGGATGGGGTTGCGCAACCCGGGGGTCCTGGAGGACGCCTATTTGGAGGCCGCCCAGCTGCTGGTCGGCATGGTTCATCGGCACCAATTCCCTCAACCCGGTGAGCGACGGGTTCCCTGGGTGTCGCCCAGAGTCGGCGACGGGATGCTGCGGGTCGGTCGGGACGGCACCGTTGCCTATGCCAGTCCGAATGCCGTCAGTGCGTTTCGGCGCCTGGGCTTGGCCACCGACCTCTTTGGCGAAGACTTTGTGGCGGTGAGCCGCTCGTTGCTACCGGGGCGGGCGCCCGTGGAGCGTTCGGCAACCGACTTGCTGACCGGCGGTGGCGCAGCCGAGGTTGATCTGGAAACCGACCGCGCCAATGTTCGGGTGCGCGTGCTGCCTTTGCTGGACGGCACTCAACGGGCCGGGTATGTGGTGCTGTGCCGCGACACCACCGAATTGCGTTCCCGGGAACGTCAACTGGTCACCAAGGACGCGACGATTCGCGAGATTCACCATCGAGTGAAGAACAACCTGCAGACCGTCGCGGCATTGTTGCGCCTGCAATCGCGTCGAATCTCCTCCGCAGAGGCCAAAGGTGCTCTCGACGACGCAATGCAGAGGGTCTCTGCGATCGCTGTGGTTCACGAGATGCTCAGCCAGGGTTTCGATGCCGAGGTGATGTTCGATGATGTTGCCGACCGGCTGCTGCGCATGGTCAGCGATGTGGCTTCGACCGGTGGCTACGTCCGGATGGTACGAGAGGGGTCCTTCGGGTCAGTGCCCGCCGACGTGGCCACCAGCCTCTCGCTGGTTCTGACTGAACTGTGCCAGAACGCGATCGAGCACGGCCTGCGCTCGGCGTCCGGGCAGGTGCTGGTGAAGCCGAATCAGGCCAATGGTCAGCTTGTAGTCGAGGTGGAGAACTTCGGCGAACCACTGCCGCCCGATTTCGACTTGAGGACTTCGACCAGCCTGGGGTTGTCGATCGTCAGCACCCTGGTCGCTGATCTTGGTGGTGAGTTCAGCCTCAGTTCGAGCGAGGAGTCGACCGTGGCCAAAGTAAGCCTGCCGCTGGCTCAGGCGGGACGGGTGAGGTAGGGCGAAAGCACGTCCAGAGGGTTCAGCTACCGGAATTGGCGCGAACCCGCATGCGGGCCGCGCGTCGCTTCATTGCTCGACGTTCGTCTTCACTCAAGCCGCCCCAGACTCCGTGATCTTGGCCGGCGTCCAAGGCCCACTGAAGGCACGCTTCACGAACGTCGCAGCGGCGGCAGACCTTCTTTGCCTCCGCAATTTGCATCAGAGCCGGACCAGTATTGCCGATCGGGAAGAACAGCTCTGGATCCTCGGTCAAGCAGGCAGACCGATGGCGCCAGTCCATGAAAAAACCACTCCCTAAAGGTCGATGGGGCCGCATTGCACTCGGCCGTCGGGCGGCCAGCGCGGGCATCGGCTCACTCCGCAGTACAGCGTGATAACTCTAGCTTGTGAGCACAAGAGGGGACACCCCAAAACGCACATCTGGGGAGATACCGGCCCCCAAAGTGCTTGAAGTTGCTCATATCAGGAGGGGTCTGGGCCCGGCTTGCCGTGCCGCGACGGCGAAGCCGGGACCCTCCCAGACGTTGATCCGCTTCAGTCGGACAGCGCCGATTGAAGCAGTTCGGCCTCTTGGGCCAGGTGGGCCTTCATCGAACCGACGGAGGGCGCCGAGCCGGCCGGACGGGTGATGCCGGTCAACTTCAGCTCGTAGCCAGGCAGCTGCACAGCGATGGCTTTGGGCAGATGGAGTTGCAGGAACCACCAGGCGCCCTGGTTCTCGGGCTCGTCCTGGACCCAGCGGATATCGGTGACCTGTGGGTACTTGGCGAGTTCGGCGGCCAACTCAGGTGCCGGAATCGGGTAGAGGCGCTCCAGCGAGAGGATCGCCACCTCACCGTCAAGCCCGGCCTTGGCGCGGGCTTCGACCAGCTCCCAGCGGACCTTGCCCGAACAGATCAGGATCCGCTTCACCTTGGTCGGATCGGTGATGGTCGGGTCGCCCTGGGCTGGGCGCCAACGGCCGTTGGTGAACTCCTCCACCGGGGAAGCCGCTGCCCGGCTGCGCAGCATCGACTTCGGCGTAGCCACCACCACCGGACGGTGCCAGTTCACGTAGGCGTGAGTGCGCAGCAGGTGGAAGTAGCTGGCCGGGCTGGACGGCTGGCTGACTGCGAGCGCGCCTTCAGAGCACATCGTCAACCAGCGCTCCAGGCGAGCTGAGGAGTGGTCGGGGCCTTGACCCTCGAAGCCGTGGGGCAGTAGCAGCACCACTCCGGACTTCTGGGTCCACTTGGCATTGCCGGAGGAGATGAACTCATCAGCGATGGTCTGGGCGCCGTTCGCGAAGTCGCCGAACTGGGCCTCCCACAGCACGAGGGCGTCCGGAGCGGCCACCGAGTAGCCGTACTCGAAGCCCATGCTGGCGTACTCGCTGAGCAGGGAGTCGAACACGTGGAAGTTGCCCTGATCGGGAGTGAGGTGTTTCAGCGGTACGTAGGCCCGATTGGTGACCCGGTCGACCACTGCGGCGAATCGCTGGCTGAAGGTGCCCCGACGGCTGTCCTGACCCACGAGTCGAACCGGGCGGCCCTCCATGAGCAGGGAGCCGAAGGCGAGCAACTCAGCGGTGGCCCAGTCGATGGGGCCGGTGCGGATGCTCTCGGCGCGGCGCTCCAACTGGCTGAGCACTTTGGGATGCACCGAGAACCCTTCGGGGAAGGTGAGGTGCGCTCGGGCGACGGCTTCCATCTGCTCGGCGGTGATCGCAGTGCCCTTGTCCTCACCCAGCTTCGCCGGGTAGTAGGCGGTCTTGGGCTCCTCGGCCGGCACATCGACGGCTTCGCGGACTTCCTTGAAAACTCCCTCAAGACGCTCCCGGAAGCGTGCCAGCACCTTCTCGGCATCGTCTGTGGTGATGTCGCCGCGTCCGATCAGAGCCTGGGTGTACAGCTTGCGGGTGCTGCGCTTCTGCTCGATCAGGTCGTACATCAGCGGCTGGGTGAAGCTGGGGTCGTCGCCCTCGTTGTGGCCACGGCGGCGGTAGCAGACCAGATCGACAACCACGTCGCGGTTGAACCGCTGCCGGTAGGCGAAAGCCAACTGGGCGACCCTGGCCACGGCTTCGGGATCATCGCCGTTGACGTGGAAGATCGGCGCCTGAATGGTCTTGGCCACATCGGTGCAATAAGCCGAGGACCGCGATTCCACCGGAGAGGTGGTGAAGCCGACCTGATTGTTGACCACCAGGTGGATGGTGCCACCGGTCTTGAAGGCGCGCAGCTGGCTCATCTGGAGGGTCTCGTAAACCACGCCCTGGCCGGAGAAGGCAGCGTCACCGTGCATGAGGATGGCCATGACAGGCCAGTCCGGGCGCTTGCCGATCTGGTCGATCTTTGCCCGGGTGATGCCCTCGACCACCGGGTTCACCGCCTCCAAATGGGACGGGTTGGCCGCAACCGAGGTCTTGATGGTGCGTCCGCTGGCGGCGGTGAACTGGCCCTCGGCGCCCAAGTGGTACTTCACGTCGCCGGTCCCTTGGGTCAGGCGCGGGTCGTAGTTGCCCTGGAATTCGCGGAAGATCTGGCCGTAGGACTTGCCGACGATATTGGCCAACACATTCAGGCGTCCGCGGTGCGGCATCCCGATGATGACCTCGTCCACATCGCCGTCGGCGGCTTGCTCGCAGACCTCGTCGATGAACACGATCGCCGACTCGCCACCCTCAAGGGAAAAGCGCTTCTGGCCGACGAATTTAGTCTGAAGGAAGGTCTCGAAGACCTCGGCCTCGTTCAGCTTGTCCAAGATCCGCAGGTGCTCCTCGCGGGGCAGTGCCACGAACGGGCGCTCGAAGAGTCCTTGGACCCAGGCGCGCTGTTCCTCGTCGTCAATGTGGGTGTACTCGACACCAACGGTGCGGCAGTAGGAATCCCGCAGCATCGCCAGGATCTCGCGCAGAGGACGCACCTGGCCGCCGAGGCCGCCGAAGTTGCCAACCGGGAACTCCCGGTCAAGGTCCCACAGGGTGAGGCCGTGGTGCTCAAGTTCGAGCTCGGGATGGCTGCGCTGGCGATACTCCAGCGGATCGATGTCGGCCAGGTAATGGCCCAGGTTGCGGTAGGCGTCGATCAGCGAGAGGACTCGGGCGCTGCGCGGGATCGAGCCGTCGCGGTCGTCATTGGTGTCCGCGGTCCAGCGGATGGGCGTGTAGGGGACTCGCAGCGAGTCGAAGATGGCGTCGTAGAAGTCGTGCTTGCCGATAAGCAACTCGTGGATGTACTTCAGGAACTCCCCGGACTGGGCACCCTGAATGACCCGGTGGTCGTAGGTGGAGGTCAGCGTGGTCACCTTGGAGACGCCGAGCTGGTTGATCCGGGAAGCGCTGGCGCCCTGGAATTCCGGCGGGTAGTCGATCGAGCCGACACCGAGGATTACGCCCTGTCCGGCCATCAGGCGCGGCACGGAGTGGTTGGTTCCAATACCGCCAGGGTTGGTCAGGGACGCGGTCGAGCCGGCGAAGTCGGAGACCTCGAGTTTGCCTTGGCGGGCCTTGGAGATGAGCGCCTCGTAGGCACTCCAGAATCCGGAGAAGTCGAGATCCTCACAGTGCTTGATGTTCGGCACCAGAAGCTGGCGGGTTCCGTCGGACTTCTTCATGTCGATGGCCAGGCCGAGGTTCACCGAAGGTGGGGTGACCAGCACCGGCTTGCCTTCGACGACCTCGTAGAAGTTGTTCATCTGGGGTACGGCCTTGAGGGCCTGCACCATGGCCCAACCGATCAGGTGGGTGAAAGACACCTTGCCGCCGGTGGTGCGCGCGAGGTGAGTGTTGATCAGTGCGCGCTGGTCGATGACCAGCTTCATCGGTATTTCGCGGACGCTGGTGGCCGTCGGCATGGCCAGGGATGCATCCATGTTCTGTGCCGTGCGGGCAGCGGCGCCACGCAGGGGAGTGCGCACCGGCTCGGTAGTCTCCTTGACCGCCTGCGGTTGTGGACGAGGCCGGTCCGCCGACACGCCGCGGCCCGAACCGGGGCTCTGGGGCCCACCTTTACCTGCGAAGGGGCTCGGCTCTGCTGTGGGGTCCACTCCGGCTGCAGCAGTCGCGGCCGGCGCGCCCGGCGCTGCTGTCTGGGTGGGCGCGGGAGCCGCTGCCTGAGTGGCGACCGCAGCCGGCTGCTGGGTGGGCGCGGACTGCTTGGTGGCGGCGGTGCGCTGGAAGAAGGCCACCCAGGTCGGGTCCACGGAGTTCGGATCTGCCAGGTATCGCTCACGCATCTCGTCGATGAGCCAGTCGTTCGCTCCGAACTGGCCTTCGCCGCTGTTTGGTCCTTGGTTCTGGTCCGACTCAGCCACGGTCTTCTTCTTCCCTGCCCAGGGCAGCTCGCTTATTGTCAGCATCGATGTTACATATGCCGGTAGTTGGATTGAACCACCGTGGCAGCGAGTTTCAAAATGCGTTGTCAGAAGGGGTAATGTCGGCACAAGCCCTTGTAATCACAATCTTTCATGCGTGTCTACGCAGGTATTCGCGGCGACCATTTGGCGACGGCTTGCCGAAATGCCTCGGTGGGCAGGGGAGATGGTGCCGAACGGGGTAACCCGAGGCGAGGTGTGCGCAACAGTGTGCATACGCGAAAGTGAGTAACTTGCGCCCCCGGCGCGATTCGAACGCGCGCTCCCGCCTCCGGAGGGCGGTGCTCTATCCCCTGAGCTACGGGGGCACGGCCCGATGTGGGCCGTATCGCACTTTAGCAAAGACTGGCGGCACCAGTCGCATCGGCGGCTCCGGCTCGGGCAGAGGCGGGCACATAGGGCGCGGTTCGGTGCCGGACCGGTTGGGTCCCCGCGTCCAGATCGAGGCGCCGCGCGAGCCCGCATGCGGCGGTTCTGGCACAGTTGCGGTCATGACCCATATGCACGTGGCCGGCGAGATCCACGCCGAGGCCACCTCACCGGCTCCGGTGTGGTTGACCCGGCCCGACGATGCCAACGTGCTCGCCGACAAGCTGTGGAGTTGCACGACCAAACGGGCCGCTGACGGCGTGATAGAGGTGGGCGGACTCCGGATCACCGATCTGGTCGACCAGGTTGGCAGCCCGGTGTATGTACTTGACGAAGTCGACTTCAGGGCACGTGCCAGGGCCTGGAAGGAAGCTTTCACAGGTTGGACGGTCTACTACGCGGGCAAGGCATTCCTCAGCGGCACCGTTGCCCGCTGGATCCGCGAAGAGGGGCTGAGCCTTGATGTGTGTTCGATCGGCGAACTCACCGTCGCCCTGCGTGCTGGCGTCGATCCGGCCCTGATCGGCCACCACGGCAACAACAAGTCCGATGAGGAGCTCCGCTTGGCGCTGGCCAGCGGTGTCGGACGGATCATCGTCGACTCCTCCGACGAAATCACCCGGCTTGATGGTCTGTGTGCCGAACTCGGGGTTCGAGCACGGGTGATGTTGCGGGTGACCACCGGTGTTGAGGCCCACACCCACGAGTACATAGCGACCGCACATGAGGACCAGAAGTTCGGTTTCTCGATTTCGTCGGGACAGGCGTTGGTTGGGCTGTTTCGCTGCCATCACAGCCCGCATCTGGATGTCCTCGGCATTCACTCCCACATCGGTAGCCAGATCTTCGACACTCTCGGCTTCGAAGTCGCCGCCCGCCGCACGTTGAAACTCTTCGCGCAGTTCAAGGAGGCCACCGGTCAGGAACTGCCCCAACTGGACCTCGGCGGCGGGTTCGGTATCGCCTACACCAGGCAGGACGATCCGGCCACCCCGGAGAACCTGGCGGCGAGCCTGCGCGACATCGTCGACCACGAGTGCCGGGCTTACGGCCTCAGCGTCCCCGAGGTCTCCTTGGAGCCCGGGCGGGCGATCGTCGGTCCCGCCGGGATGGCGGTCTACCGGGTCGGCACGGTCAAGCCGGTAGACATCGGCGGCGGGATGACCCGGCGCTATCTTTCAGTCGATGGCGGGATGAGCGACAACATCCGTCCCGCGCTCTACGCAGCCGAGTACTCCGTGGCCCTGGCCAATCGCACCTCCACCGCCGAGGTGGTCGAGTCTCGTGTGGTCGGGGTTCATTGTGAGGGCGGCGACATTCTGGTGCGCGATGAGTTCCTGCCCGGTGACGTGGCGATCGGTGACCTGCTGGCGGTGCCGGCAGCCGGGGCCTACAGCCGATCGATGGCGAGCAACTACAATCACACCCCTCGGCCGCCGGTGGTGGCCGTCCGCGACGGGCAGATCACCACGGTGGTGCGCCGCGAAACCTTGGACGACATCCTCGCCCTTGACGCTGGGCTCGCCTGAGAGGACTGAGATGGGAAAGTCGACGCCGCTGAAAGTGGCGCTACTGGGGTGCGGCGTGGTCGGCTCACAGGTGGCTCGTTTGCTGATTGAGCAGGCAGAAGACCTGAAAGCCAGGATCGGTCGTCCCTTGGAACTGGTTGGTATCGCGGTGCGCCGTCTCAACATCGAGCGACCCGGGATCGACCCCAGCCTGCTCACCGACGACGCGATTGGCCTGGCCGGTCGAGCCGATGTCGATCTGGTGATCGAACTGCTCGGCGGGATCGAGCCGGCGCGCACCTTGATCCTGACCGCCATCGGCGCTGGATCCGCGGTGATCACCGCCAACAAGGCATTGCTGGCCGAGGATGGCCCGACGATCTACTCTGCGGCCGAGGCTGCAGGGGTCGACGTCTACTACGAGGCTGCGGTTGCCGGGGCCATTCCGATTGTGCGGCCGTTGCGCGAGTCTCTGGTGGGCGATGAGGTGACCGCCGTGATGGGCATTGTCAACGGCACCACGAACTTCATCCTGGAGAAGATGCACAACGAGGGTGCTGACTTTGCCAAGGTGCTGGCTGAGGCGCAGAAGTTGGGTTACGCAGAGGCCGATCCCAGCGCCGATGTTGAGGGCTACGACGCCGCAGCGAAGGCAGCGATCCTGGCCAGCCTGGCCTTTCACTCCCGAGTGAAACTGGCCGACGTGGACCGCGAGGGCATCACCGGGGTGACCCTGGACGACATCGCCGCGGCCAAGGAGATGGGCTGTGTGATCAAGCTCCTAGCCCGCTGCGCGCTGAGCGACGACGGGACGATCGCGGTCGGCGTGCACCCGACGATGGTGCCGCTGGCTCACCCGCTGGCCAGCATCCCAGGCCCCTACAACGCCATCTTCATCGAGTCGCGAAATGCTGGGCGGCTGATGTTCATGGGCGCCGGTGCGGGCGGCTCGCCGACTGCCTCGGCGGTGCTGGGCGACCTGGTCACCGCAGCGCGCAACCGGGTGCGTGGCAGCCGTGGCCCGGGGGAGTCCACCTACTCGGGCCGCGGAATCACTGCGGCCAGCGAGGTGCGGTCCAGGTACTACGTTTCGATGACTGTGCATGACGAGCCCGGCGTGCTTTCCGAAGTGGCGGCCAGTTTTGCCAAGAACGCGGTCTCGCTGCAGGCCGTCCGGCAGGAGAGTGAGGGGGAGCAGGCGCGACTCGGCGTGATGACTCATCTCGCGCTGCATCGGCAGGTTGAAGTGGCCATCGCCGAGTTGGATCGAATGCCTGACGTACGACCCGGCATCGCGCTGATGCGGGTGGAGGGAGCCTGAAGTGAACCTGGCGTGCCTGGATCTTGAGGGGGTGCTGGTTCCGGAAATCTGGATCCGGGTCGCCGAGGCCACCGGTGTGGCGAAGTTGCGGGTGACCACTCGGGATATCGCCGACTACGACGAACTGATGACCTATCGGCTGAAGGTGCTGGCCGATGAGGGCATCAAACTCGGCCAGATCCAGGCGGTGATCGCCGAAATGGATCCGACGCCGGGTGCCCGGGAGTTCCTGGACTGGATGCGTGAGCGTTTCCAGGTGGTGATCCTGTCGGACACTTTCTATGAATTCGCGATGCCTTTGATGGCCCAACTCCGATACCCGACGTTGTTGTGTCACAAGCTGGAGATCGCTGATGACCAGATTGTCGGCTACACCCTGCGCCAGCCGAACGCCAAGCGTGCGGCGGTGCAGGCTTTCCACCAACTCAACTTCAAGGTCGCAGCTACCGGGGATTCCTACAACGACACCGCCATGCTTTCCGAGGCCGATGCTGGGATCCTGTTCCGTCCGCCGGCCAATGTGATTGCCGAGTTCGGTCAGTTCCCGGTGGTGACCGACTTCGAGCAGCTGAAGGTTGCCTTCGCGGCCGCGCTTGCCGACTAGCGATCCGGAATACGGTCGCACCTGCGCGCAGTGCTACAGTTGTGACGCGTCATGAACGCAACCGCCCCGCAGATCGGGCAGGACGAGCACGAGTCATCTTGAGTCTCGTCGAGAAATCCCAGTAGCGAACCAGTGATTCCAGCTGGCGTTTCAGATCTGAGTGTTATCAACAAATCGCTGCGTAATGAGCGTGGGCGAGCCTGCCTGGATGGACCGGCAGACCGCCCTTTCCGAAAGGAATTCCGTGACCGACACTGTCGAAGCCACGAGCCCCAAGACCGGGCGCGGCTCTGGCCTCAACGGCATGCTCCTGCCTGAACTGAAGCAACTTGGCGCTTCGCTAGGGCTGAAGGGCACTGGATCGATGCGCAAGTCGGACCTGATCGATGCGATCAAGTCTGCCCAGAGCGGCAGGTCCGAGAAGAAGTCTGAGAAGGCCCCGGCGAAGACCCAAGAGCACACCGGGGAGCAGAACGCCGAGAAGGGCGCAGAGAGTAGCCCTGAGAAGGGCTCCAGGCGCGAAGACCGCGGCCGGCGCGAGCGCAGCCGTGGCGAGGCGCAGGTCGCCAGCGGCGAGCAACCGCCGTTGCCAGCCTCCAACGGCGCCACCGGTGAGGGCGTTGATGGAGTCGCCGCACGCCTGGAAGCCTTGAAGGCCAGCGATGGCTCTCGGGGCCGCAATCGTCGCAGCAACAACGTCGAATCTGAGCCGGAGCCGTCACGGGCTCCCGAGCAGTCGCGTCAGTCCTCCTCCCAGCCTCGCGATGATGACGAATACGGTCCGGGCGGCAGCCGCCGCAGCAGGCGTCGTCGCAACCGCGATCGGCAGAACCGGCGTCGCCCCACCGGGGGAATGAGCCCGATGAGCGGGATGGAACGGCTCGAGGCCGAGCCGGTCTTCGCCGAGGACGATGTGGTGCTGGAGATCTCCGGCATCCTCGATGTGCTGGACAATTACGCGTTCGTCCGGACCTCCGGATACCTGCCCGGCTCCAACGATGCCTATGTCTCCTTATCGATGGTCCGCAAGTGGGGGCTGCGCAAGGGCGACATCGTCACTGGCGCGATCAAGGCCCCCAATGAGGGCGAGCGGCGGGAGAAGTTCAATCCGCTGGTGCGGATCGACACCATCAACGCTGACGCTCCGGAGAAGGCCAAGGATCGCCCGGAGTTCCAGAAGCTGACCCCGCTCTACCCGCAGGAGCGACTGCGGCTGGAGACCACCCCGCTCAACATGACCGGCCGGATCATCGACCTGGTCTCGCCGATCGGCAAGGGACAGCGTGGTTTGATCGTCTCCCCGCCGAAGGCCGGCAAGACCTTCGTGATGCAGGCGATTGCGAATGCGATCACGATCAATAACCCCGAAGTGCACCTGATGGTGGTGCTGGTCGATGAGCGTCCTGAGGAAGTCACCGACTTCCAGCGGACCACTTCCGGCGAGGTAATCGCCTCAACCTTCGACCGTCCCGCCGATGACCACACCACGATCGCAGAGTTGGCGATTGAGCGCGCCAAGCGCCTGGTCGAGATGGGGCGCGACGTGGTCGTGCTGCTCGACGGCATTACCCGGCTGGGTCGCGCCTACAACCTGGCCGCCCCCGCCTCAGGACGCATCTTGTCCGGTGGCGTGGATTCGGCAGCGCTGTACCCGCCGAAGAAGTTCTTCGGTGCGGCACGCAATATCGAGGATGGCGGTTCGCTGACCATTCTGGCCACTGCGCTGATCGAGACCGGTTCGAAGATGGACGAGGTGATCTTCGAGGAGTTCAAGGGCACCGGCAACATGGAGCTGCGGCTGCGTCGTGAGCTCGCTGACAAGCGCATTTTCCCTGCCATCGATCCGGTGGCCTCCGGTACCCGGCGCGAGGAGCTCCTGCTTGGGCGCGATGAACTGGCGATCATCTGGAAGCTGCGTCGAGTGCTCAGCGGCCAAGACGTCCAGCAGGGCCTGGAGATGCTGCTCAATCGGATGCGCAAGACCCAGAGCAACCGCGAGTTCTTGATGGTGATTTCCAAGACCACTCCCAATCCGGAGTAGGCCAACAGCTACGCCGAAGGGCCCGCACTGACATTGTCGGCGCGGGCCCTTCGGCGTAGCTGTGCAGGATTCAGAAGATCCAGCTGCAGCCGGGCGAGCGCGGCCAGCTGAACGCAGCGCTGAGTCGCTGTACCTGCTCAGCCGGTCCGGTGAGCAGGCCGGCTGCGGCCAGTGATGCCGCCGAAGTGCCACCGAGGTACAGCGCCCCGAGATCGCGAACGTCGAGGCTGATTTCGGCGCTCTCGGCCCTGGTCACCTCCACGGCCGTGCTGAACGCCTCGGCCCGGAGCCGCCAGCAGCCAGCGTTGGCGGGGACCAGGTCGTCGGTGACGGCGAAGGTCAGGTCCACCGGTGCGCTGTACTGCCGGGAGGTGAGTGCCTTGGGTAGATCAATCAGGCGAACCCAGAGGTTATCGCTGAGTTTGGGCTCGGCGGCACGGAGGTCGACCAACAGGCCGACCAGCGGGTCGTCGAGGGCCACCAGCGGAACGGTCACTTTGGTAGTGAGGTCGAAATCGAGCAGTCGTGACCACATCGTGTGCACGGTTGCCGGGTCGAGGCCGACTGCTTCGCCAACCCGCACGCTGCCCTCGGCGCCGGTGGCTCCCCAATCGAGTTTGCGCCGAAAGAGCGCGTAGCCAGTCGGGACGCCGCCAGTTCTGGCTACGAGAATGCGGCGAGCCTCAAAGCCATCGCGAAGTGATTCGGGGTCCTCAGTGAACGAGGCAGCCAGCTGTTCGGTCTCTCGGGTGGCCCAGCCCGGACGGTTGGGCTGGGTTGTGCCACAGCGCTCATGGAGCGAGGAGACCAGGTTGAGGTGTTTGGCCGCGTCGAAGATCTCGAAGGTGACTTCGACGTCCGCGCTCCCTGCTACCGGACGCAGTGCGGCCCCGCGCGGCAAGGTGAGACTGAGCACCTGGCTGGCCAGGCCGTAGCCGAAGCGTCCGTAAATCGCCGGCTCGGAAGCAGTCAGCACTGAGATTGCCTCACCGCGCTGACGGCAGTCGGCCAGGTGGGTGGTGATCATCGACCGCAGCAGGCCGTGTCGGCGGTGCTGGGGATGGACTCCCACCCAGCTCAGCCCGGCGGCTGCCGTGGTGGCTCCCGGCACCGGAAAGGACGCGAAGGCGTAGGAACAGTGCATCGCGGCCAAGCCGGTCTGCCCGTCGGCGCGCAGTGCCCGCACGCGCGACCAGTCGAACGGCGAGATCCAGCTGAGTAGTTCCGCAACGCTCTGCGGCGCTGGGAACGCCCAGGTGTCCAGGGTGAGCATGTCGGCGGCCAGCGACTCGTCGACCTCAACTCGGCTGAAGCCGTTGGGAATAGCGGTCTGCGGGAAGTCGTTACACATACCGCTTAGTCTGCCATCACCGGTTTGGACAAGAGCAAAGCCATAGAGGACAATGGTCAGTCGGTGCCGGTTCACGCCAGGGCCAATCCAGCCCGCTTCACCAAGGCGACCCGGTATCAGCGAACAGGAGAAACCATGAAGCAAGGCATCCACCCCGACTACGTGGAGACCCAGGTGTCGTGCACCTGTGGCAACACCTTCACCACCCGCAGCACCGCGAAGAATGGCGTGATCCACGCCGAGGTTTGCGCGGCCTGCCACCCGTTCTACACCGGCAAGCAGAAGATCCTCGATACTGGTGGCCGCGTGGCCCGGTTCGAGCGCCGGTACGCCAAGAAAGGCAAGTAGCTTCACCGACGCCGGGTCCCAGGGTCTCCCTGGGGCCCGGCGTTCGTCATTGTTCAGACCGATTCCACGCAACGCCTGGGGGAGAGATGTTCGAAGCAACTGCCGACTTGCGAGACGAGTTCATCGAGTTGGAGCGCAAGCTCTCCGACCCGTCCATCCATGGCGACCCAGTGGCCTCACGCAAGATCGGGCGTCGGTACGCCGAACTCACCCCGATCGTGAAGAACCTCGACGCCCACGCCCAGCTGAGTGCCGACCTGGCCGCATCGTTGGAACTCGGCGATGAGGATCCAGAATTCGCTGCCGAAGCTGAACGAATCGCCGTCAAGCTGGCCCAGGTGGAGGACAAGCTGACCAAGCTGCTGGCGCCGCGCGACCACAACGACTCTGCCGATGCCCTGATTGAGATCAAGTCGGGGGAGGGCGGGGAGGAGTCTGCCCTCTTTGCCGGAGACCTGTTCAGGATGTACGCCAAGTACGCCGAGACTCGCGGCTGGAAGACTGAAGTGTTGGACTCCCAGGAGACCGACTTGGGCGGCTACAAGTCGATCACTGTCGCGGTGAAAGCTACCGGCGCCCCCGATCCGGAGAACGCGCCCTACGGCGTGCTGAAGTTCGAAGGTGGGGTGCATCGGGTACAGCGGGTCCCGGTCACTGAATCTCAAGGCCGGGTGCACACGTCGGCGGCCGGCGTCCTGGTGATGCCGGAGGTCGAAGCCACCGAAGTGGCGATCAACGACGACGATCTGCGCATCGACGTGTACCGCTCCTCTGGCCCTGGCGGGCAGGGCGTGAACACCACCGACTCAGCCGTGCGAATCACCCATTTGCCCAGCGGCATCGTGGTGTCCTGCCAGAACGAGCGCTCCCAGCTGCAGAACAAGGAATCCGCGATGAGGATGCTGCGCTCGCGGGTGGCGGCTCGGGCCCATGAAGAAGCGGCTTCGGCTGCCTCGGCGGCACGGAAGTCGCAGGTGCGCACGGTCGATCGGTCCGAACGGATCCGCACCTACAACTTCCCGGAGAACCGGATCGCGGATCACCGGATCGGCTTCAAGGCCCACAATCTGGATCAGGTACTGGCCGGAGACCTCTCGGCGGTGATTGAAGCGCTTCAAGCCGCAGACCTGGCAGAGCGACTAGGGACGGTGAGCGCGTGACCGGTGTCGCCGCACTGGTCGCCGAGGGCGCGCGGCTGTTGGGCTCGGCCGCCGAGGCCCGTACTCTGTTGGCCCACGCAGCCGGAGTGGAGGCGAATCAGCTGCTCCTTCTGGACTCGCTGAGCGAGCCGGCACTGGCCCAATATCGTGATCTGCTAGCCCGCCGGGCCGGCGGGTTTCCGGTGCAGTACCTCACTGGACGGGCTGGCTTCCGTACGGTTGAGGTCGCTGTGGCCCCCGGAGTGTTCATTCCACGGCCGGAGACCGAGGTGATGACCGGCTGGGCGATCGACCGGATCCGCGAACTGCCCGGCACTGTGGTGGTGGTTGAGCTCTGCGCCGGCAGTGGGGCGATCTCGGCCGCAGTTGCAGCGGAAGTTCCGGGATCGGTCCAGTACGCGGTGGAGCTGTCCGAAATCGCCGCGCGGGTTGCGGCGACCAACCTTGTCGGTAGTGGGGTCGACCTGCGCACCGGTGACATGGCTGAGGCCTTCACTGAGCTCGACGGCACCGTGGACGTGGTGATCGCCAATCCGCCTTACATCCCCTTGGACGCCTGGGACGGCGTCGCGGTCGACGTTCGCACCCATGAGCCCGAACTGGCGCTGTTCTCCGGCCCGGACGGGCTGGACGCGCTGAGGGTGGTGGCCAGGGTGGCGTCTCGACTGTTGCGTCCAGGAGGCATGGTGTGTGCCGAGCACGCTGAGGTGCAGGCCAAGTCGGTGGTGAAGGTCTTCGCCGCCCAAGGTAGCTTCGTGCGAATCAGTGATCACCCAGACTTGAATGATCGTCCCCGGTTTGTGACAGCCGTTCGGGCCGCCAACCTGGCAGGATGAACCCCATGCCGCGCATTCTGGACATCAGTCTCGATCCGGAGGCAGCTATCGAGGCAGCCGCCGAAGCGGTGGCCGATGGTAACTGCATCGTGCTGCCTACTGACACTGTCTATGGCATCGGCGCAAATGCCTTCGATCCTGACGCCGTCCAGCGTCTGCTGCATGCCAAGCAACGCGGGCGTGACATGCCTCCGCCGGTGCTGGTGGCCGACCTGTTGGCATTGCGCACGCTGGTCGCCGAGCTGACAGCTGAGATCGAAGCGGTGGCCAAGGCATTCTGGCCGGGTGCTTTGACTGTCATCGTGGTGGCCCAGCCCAATTTGCGGCTCGACCTGGGGGAGCGCGGCCAAACCGTCGCGGTGCGCATCCCCGACCATGACTTCACCCGAGCGCTACTGCGGGCCACCGGGCCGCTGGCGGTGAGCAGCGCAAACGTCTCCGGTGAGCCGGCCGCCACTACTGCTGCCGAAGCTGAAGCACAGCTGGGCCGCGCAGTGGAGATCTACCTGGACGGTGGTCCGGCCGGGGACCAGGTACCAAGCACGATCCTGGATCTGACAGGCCCGGCACGGATTCTTCGCGAGGGCCGGATCTCTCGCGCCGAGTTGGCCAAGGTGCTCCCAGAGTTGGCCGAGGGCTGAGCATGCGCGTCTACCTGATGGTTCTGCTGGTCGCAGCCGCCGTGACCTATTTGCTCAGCGGCCTGGCTCGGCGGCTGGCCTTCCGGTACAACGCGGTGGCTTTGGTGCGCGACCGAGACGTGCATACCCGCCCGATTCCCTACTTCGGTGGCATTTCGATGTGGTTCGGGCTGACAGCCTCGCTGTTGGTGGCCTCAACCCTGCCCTGGCTGGGCGGCTTTCCCCAGGTGAGCCATGATGCCCAAGCAATCTTGTTGGCCGGTGGCCTGATCTGCGCGGTCGGCGTACTCGACGACATGTTCGAGCTCAACGCGCTGGCCAAGGTCGCTGGGCAGCTGCTGGCTGCCGGTGTGGTCGTGCTGAACGGGGTGAAGGTCTATTGGATCCCGCTGCCGGATGCCATCATCTCCCTCGACGACGGCAGCTCGATGGTGGTCACCTTGGTGATCATCTTCGTCGCGGTGAACGCCATCAATCTGATCGATGGACTGGATGGACTGGCCGCCGGGGTGGTGGCCATCGGCGCCGGGGCCTTCTTCTGGTACGCCTACATGCTCGCCTACGACCAGGAACTGGTGCGGGCGACCGCGTCCAGCCTGATCACTGTTGCGACTGTGGGGATTTGCCTCGGCTTCCTGCCTTACAACATTCATCCAGCGCGGATGTTCATGGGCGATTCAGGTTCGATGTTGTTGGGCTTCCTGCTGGCCACCTCGATGATCAGCCTCACCGGCCAGCTGGACCCCTCTCGGCTCAGCACTTTCGGGATCGGTGCGTGGGGCGCCTACCTGCCCTTGCTGCTTCCACTGGCAGCGATGGCGCTGCCGTTCGGTGATCTGGTGCTGGCCTACGTCCGCCGGACGCTGGCAGGAAAGCTGTGGTACCAGGCCGACAAGCAGCACCTGCACCATCGAATGCTGAATCTTGGACACAGCCACCGGCGCGCCGTTGGGTTGTTGTGGTTGTGGTCTGCGGTGATCGCTTTCGGGGTGGTGCTGATCGGCATTCTTCCGTCCTGGATCACCGTCGGCGTGATCGTGGCCGGCTTGGGCCTGGCCGCATTCCTGACGTGGGGGAGACGCCCGCTGGCACACAAGGCAGCCAATGGTTGAGCAACACCCCACCACAAACAGGGGTCGAGCACTGAGACTTCTGGCTGGCGGCGCAGCCGGTGGCGTGGTTGCGTGGGTGGTCGCAGTCGCAGCGTTCTGGACCGTGCGGGGCCCGGGGACATTTGCGGCGGTCGCGCTTGCGGGCGCGGCGACCATCGTGTTCTTCGCTGGAGGGCAACTGGTTCAGGTGGCCTTCGCCGAATCGGAGCCGGTGTCTTTGATGGTGGCGACGTTGGCTTCCTACGCTGTCAGGGTTGCCGGTCTCGCCGCTTTTGCGATCCTCGTGAACGCCCGGATGCCGGAGGTGGACCCGATCGTCATGGCCATCACCATGATCGCGGTGGTCGGCGGCTGGGTGGGCGCTGAGATTTGGTCTTTTGTACGCCTGCGCATCCCGGCGTTCGACCCGCCACAAGGCGGAATGGACTAGGTAACATCATGGCCGAGGTTGCGAGTTTGGACTGATATGGTTCTGCCAACATGGATGAGCGCAGTGGTTCAAGCGACGGCTATCGAGTCTTGAGCATGCTGATCTCGGGTCCCCTGTTCTACGGGGTGGCCGGTTGGTTGCTCGACCACTGGTTGCGCACTTCATGGTTGCTACCGCTGGGAATCGTCGTCGGCATGGTCGCAGGCGTTTACCTGGTGATTGCACGTTACGGACGTCCCGAATGATCGGCCCGACAGAGGAGGTTGCATGCCCGGCCTGATCAGCCTTTTGATCCCGTTGGAGTGGACGGTGTGCGAAGGCGGTCACACCGCTGAGGGCTTCGCCCCCGGACAAGTAAGCTTCTGCTCGCGTGCGCTGTGGGAGGGTGCCCCGGTCTGGGCCAACAATCAGACCGTTCAAGCGGTGTTAGGTGCCGCTTTGGTCATCGGTTTTTGGTTGTGGATGGCTCACGGGCACAAGGTGGTTCCCGGGAAGCGGCAGTTCCTCGGTGAAAGCTTCTACAACATCCTCCGCAACGGCATTGCCCGCGACATACTTGGCCACGACTACCGCAAGTACCTGCCCTATGTTGTGGCGTTGTTCACCTTCATCTTGGTGAACAACCTGTTTGGTGAGTTTTTCTTGTTCATGTTTCCGACCTTTTCGAAAATCGGGTACGCATGGATTCTGGCGCTACTAACCTTCCTGCTTTATAATGGCGCAGGCATCTACAAGCATGGCTTTTTCAAGTACGTGAAGAACAATGTGCTGCCCGCCGGTGTTCCGAAATGGCTCTGGGTTCTCATCATCCCGCTCGAGTTCTTGTCGAACTTCGTGGTGCGGCCGATCACTCTCGCGCTGCGACTCTTCGCCAACTTGTTTGCCGGCCATCTGGTCGTGCTGGTTTTCGTCGTTGGTGGCACCCTGTTGCTCACCGCCACCGAGCCGGCCGCAGGCAAGCCGGTGTGGATGCTGAACGCCGCCGGCGGGCTATCGCTGGTGTTTAGCTTCGCGATTTTCGCGCTAGAACTGTTCGTCGGTGTCCTGCAGGCCTATATCTTTACCGTCTTGACCGCGCAATACGTCGCTTCGGCAATCGCCGATGAGCACTGAGCATTAAATAAGTAACCCTCGAAAGGAAAGCAAGAATGCTCCCCTTGGAAACCATCCTCAACGGCTCGCTCAACATGCTCGGCTACGGCCTAGCGACGATCGGCCCCGGTATCGGTGTCGCTCTGATCTTCGCCGCCGTGATTCAGGGCACAGCCCGTCAGCCTGAGGCTCGTGGCGCCATGATGAGTACCGCCTGGATCGGCTTTGCCGTGGTAGAGGCGCTTGCCATCATCGGTATCGCCTTGGCCTTTGCTATCCAGTGAGGCTTGGGGGCATGTTCCCGCTTCAATCAGGAGGCGTTGACCTCGGTCCGTTGCTGCCAGAGCATCCTGAGGAACTGATCGTCGGCTTCATCTTATTCGTGATCGTCTATTTGGTGATCTGGAAGAAGGTAGTGCCCGCGTTCGAGAAGACCTATGAAGAGCGCACCGCTGAGATTGCTGGTGGTATTGAAAAGGCGGAGGCCGCGCAGGCTGAGGCTGCAGCCGCACTTGCTCAATACCGTGAACAGTTGGCCCAAGCTCGATCGGAGGCCGCCAAGATCCGTGAGGACGCCAAGGCTCAGGCCGTCGTGGTGTCGGCCGAGATTCGCGAGCACGCGCAGGCAGATGCCGAACGGCTCGTCGCCAATGCGCGGGCGCAGATTCGGGCCGAGCGCGTTCAGGTGATCCACGAAATGCGCGCCGAAATTGGGGGCCTGGCCACTCAACTTGCTGGTCGCATCGTGGGTGAGTCATTGACTGACGATGAACTGGCTGGACGCACGGTGGATCGTTTCTTGGCTGAACTTGAGGCAGAACCAGCGGAGAAGGCATGAGCGCGGCCACCGACGCTCGGCAATCAGAGCTGGACTGGGTGACGGATGCCCAACAGGTCAGCGTCGAGATGGCTGAGGAGTTGTTCGCGGTAGCCGACTTGTTGATGGCGCGCGCGTCCCTGCGTAACGGATTAGCGGATCCGACCGCGCAGGAGGGTCGACGCGCCGGCATGGCGCAGGCGGTGTTGGCTGGTCGAATCTCGCCCGCTGCGATGGCTGTGGTCTCCGAAGCTGCGGCTCGGCGATGGGGCTCAGGTTCTCGGCTGGCCAGTGCTATTGACCGCCAAGGTCTGCGGACGATGTTCGCAGCGGCCCAGGCTGCGGGTCGGTTGGACACCGTGGAGGAGGAGCTGTTTCGCTTCTCTCGCCTGGTGATCGCCGATTCGGGCCTTCGGCTCGCGCTCCATGATCGCAACGCGCCAGTGGCAGTTCGCCAGCAGTTGGTGGCCGATTTGATCGCGGGCAAGGCCGAAGGTTTCACCGTCCGGCTGGCCCAGCGAGCGGTAGCTTTCACCCACCGATCCTTCGAGACCTCGATTGAGGATTACTTGCGGTTGGCCGCGGCCGTCCGGCAGCGTGCAATCGCAGTGGTAACGGTCGCTCGTCCGCTGACCGCGACGCAGGAGCAAAAACTACAAAAGGTCTTGATCGGCAAACTCAACCGACAAGTGAACCTTCAGGTAGTGGTGGACCCGAGTGTGCTCGGCGGCGCGCGGGTCAGGGTTGGCGACGAGGTAATTGAGGGCACGGTCGCCAGCAAGTTGGACGCCGCAGAACAGCAACTCACCCAGTAGAAATCGAAAGCAGAAGGTGCACAAATGGCCGATCTGACCATCAGCCCCGAGGAAATCCGCGACGCGCTGGACAAGTTCGTCGCGAACTTCAACCCGGAGGCTGCCAGCAGCGACGAGGTTGGTGTCGTGGTGACCTCTGGCGACGGTATCGCCCGGGTGGAGGGCCTGCCTTCGGCAATGGCCAACGAACTACTGAAATTCGAGAATGGCACGCTGGGCATCGCCCTCAACCTCGATGTACGCGAGATCGGCGTCGTGGTCCTGGGTGATTCCGAAGGCATCGAGGAGGGCGGCGTCGTCCGGCGCACCGGCGAGGTGCTGAGCGTTCCGGTTGGCGATGGGTACCTGGGTCGCGTCGTGGACGCGATGGGCAACCCGATCGATGGCCTCGGTGAGCTGACCGATGTTCCCGAGCGTCGCGAACTGGAACTCCAAGCGGCCGGCGTGATGGACCGCCAGAGCGTCAATGAGCCGCTGCAGACCGGTATCAAGGCCATCGACTCGATGACCCCGATCGGTCGTGGCCAGCGTCAGCTGATCATCGGTGATCGCAAGACGGGCAAGACCGCGATCGCGATCGACACGATCATCAACCAAAAGGCGGCCTGGGCCACCGGCGACCCGAAGAAGCAGGTTCGCTGCATCTACGTGGCGATCGGCCAGAAGGGTTCGACCATTGCGGCGTTGCGCACCACCCTTGAGGCGGCGGGCGCGCTCGAATACACCACGATCGTGCACGCCCCGGCCTCCGATCCGGCCGGGTACAAGTACATCGCTCCGTACTCTGGCTCGGCGATCGGCCAACACTGGATGTACCAGGGCAAACACGTGCTGATTGTCTTTGACGATCTGACCAAGCAGGCTGAGGCCTACCGAGCTATGTCGCTGCTGCTGCGTCGCCCACCAGGCCGCGAGGCCTACCCCGGCGACGTCTTCTACCTACACAGCCGGCTGCTCGAGCGCTGCGCAAAGCTATCCGCAGCTCTCGGCGGCGGTTCGATGACTGGTCTGCCGATCATCGAGACCAAGGCCAACGACGTCTCGGCCTACATTCCGACCAACGTGATTTCGATCACCGACGGCCAGATATTCCTGCAGTCCGACTTGTTCAACGCCAATCAGCGTCCGGCCATCGATGTGGGTATCTCGGTATCCCGCGTTGGCGGTGCCGCTCAGATCAAGGCGATGAAGGGCGTGGCCGGTACCTTGAAGATCGGCCTGGCGCAGTACCGCGACATGGAAGCATTCGCCATGTTTGCCTCTGACCTGGACGCTGCATCGCGCCGGCAACTGGAGCGTGGCGCCCGCCTCGTTGAGCTGCTGCGTCAGCCGCAGTACAGCCCATACCCGATCGCCGACCAGGTGATCAGCGTTTGGGCCGGCACCACCGGCAAGTTCGACCAGGTCCCGGTCAAGGAGGTGTTGACCTTCGAGCAGGAATACCTGTCCTACCTCAAACACAACACCAAGGTGCTTGACGTGATCGCCGAGACAGGGCAATTCGGCGCAGATACCCAGAAGGCCGCTGAGGATGCCTTGGAGGCCTTCCGTACGGAGTACATGGGCAGCGGCGAGGTGTCGTTGGTGACTGGAGACCAGGCCGCCAAGGCGATCGCTGATGAGGACCTGAGTCACGAGCAGATCGTGGTTCAGAAGAAGCGGGGCTGATCAATGGGAGCCAGTCTCCGTGAGCTGCGTCAACGACGAAAGTCAGTGACGGCCACGAAGAAGATCACCCGGGCGATGGAGCTGATCGCTTCCTCGCGCGTGGTGAAGGCGAAGCAGGTGGCCGCACGCGCGCTGCCCTATACCCGGGAACTGAACCGGGCAGTGTCGGCGGTAGCCAACTACTCCCGCCTGGACCACCCGCTGACCCGGGCGTCAGAGAATCCGCGTCGTGTCGCTGTGCTGTTCATCACCTCCGATCGGGGCATGAATGGCGCCTACTCCTCGAACGTGCTGAAGGCGGTCTCGCAGATGCGGCAGCGCCTCGACGAACAGGGCATCGAGACGGTTCGTTACGGCGTGGGCCGCAAGGGCATCGCTTACATGGGCTATCGCGGTCTCAAACTGGCGGCTCACTGGGAGGGATTCTCGGATCTACCTACCTATGACCGTGCGGTTGACATCTCCGACCGGTTGGTGGAGGACTTCCTCAAGCCGTACGAGGAGGGTGGTGTCGACGAGATCTGGGCGGTTTACACCCGGATGGAGTCGATGCTTTCCCAGACGCCCAGGGTACGCAGGGTGTTGCCCTTGGAAGTCGTGGAGGGCGTGCAGGAGGTGGGTCCTGGCGAGTTGCTGCCCCTGTACGAATTCGAGCCGAGCCCTGAGGCTGTGCTCGACTCACTGCTACCGCTCTACGTGCGCAGCCGAATCTGGTTCTACCTGCTCCAGGCAGCAGCGTCGCAGTTGGCCAGCCAGCAGAAGGCGATGAAGTCTGCCACCGATAACGCTCAGACCCTGATCGAGCGACTCACCCGGCAAGCCAACCAGGCGCGGCAGTCCGAGATCACCCAAGAAATCAGCGAAATCGTCGGCGGTGCCAGCGCACTGGCCGACCTCACCAAAGACGACGACTAGGCAAAGGCAGACCTCGAATGACCGTGACTACCGAAAAGACTGCCGCCCAGGCCACTGGGCGGGTTGCCCGGGTGATCGGCCCGGTGGTGGATGTGGAGTTCGCCGCCGACCAGATGCCCGACATCTACAATGCGCTGCTGATCGACATCGAGGACGGTGAGCACACCCGCACCATCACCGCTGAGGTTGCGTTGCATGTTGGCGACAACATTGTGCGTGCGATCTCGTTGAAGCCGACCGACGGTATGCGCCGCGGCTCCAAGGTGACCGATACCGGTGGCCAGATTTCCGTCCCCGTTGGCGATATCACCAAGGGGCGAGTTTGGAACGTGACCGGTGAGTGCCTCAATGAAGACCTGGTTGCCAACGGTGTTGAGATCAAGGAACGTTGGCCGATCCATCGCGAGCCGCCGAAGTTCGACGCACTGGAGCCGAAGACTGAGATGCTGCAGACCGGTATCAAGGTGCTCGACCTGCTCACCCCGTACGTCAAGGGTGGCAAAATCGGCCTGTTCGGTGGCGCAGGCGTGGGCAAGACCGTGCTCATTCAGGAAATGATCTACCGCATTGCGCACAACTTCGGTGGCACCTCGGTGTTCGCCGGTGTGGGGGAGCGGACTCGTGAGGGCAACGACCTGATCGAGGAAATGATCGAGGCCGGCGTCATGAAGGACACCGCCTTGGTCTTCGGCCAGATGGATGAGCCGCCGGGCACGCGTCTGCGGGTGGCGCTGAGTGCGCTGACCATGGCGGAATACTTCCGTGATGTGCAGAACCAGGACGTGTTGCTGTTCATCGACAACATCTTCCGGTTTACCCAGGCGGGTTCGGAGGTTTCCACCCTGCTGGGCCGGATGCCTTCGGCCGTGGGTTACCAGCCCAACCTGGCTGACGAAATGGGCCAGCTTCAGGAGCGGATCACCTCGACTCGCGGCCACTCGATCACCTCCATGCAGGCGATCTACGTGCCAGCCGACGACTACACCGACCCGGCTCCCGCGACCACCTTCGCCCACCTGGACGCCACTACCGAGCTGAGCCGCGAGATTGCCTCCCGTGGCCTCTACCCGGCTGTCGATCCTCTGTCCAGCTCCTCGCGAATCATGGATCCCCAGTACATCGGCCAGGAGCACTACGACACCGCGACGCAGGTGAAGCAGATCCTGCAGCGCAACAAGGAGCTTCAAGACATCATCGCCATTCTCGGCGTCGACGAGTTGAGCGAAGAGGACAAGATCATCGTGTCCCGCGCCCGGCGGCTGCAGCAGTTCCTGAGCCAGAACACCTACATGGCCGAGAAGTTCACCAACGTCCCGGGTTCGACCGTGCCGCTGGCCGATACCATCGAGTCGTTCAAGATGATCTGCAACGGCGAGGTCGACCACATCGCCGAGCAGGCCTTCTTCAACGTTGGCGGCCTGGACATGGTCTATGCCAACTGGGATCGTATCCAGAAGGAAGGCTGAGGTGTCGGTACTTCGGGTTGAGGTCGTCGCGGCTGAGGGTATCGCCTGGGAGGGCGACGCTCTCAGCGTGAGCGCCCGCACTACCGAGGGCGACATCGGCGTGCTGCCGAACCATGAGCCGATGCTCGCCTCGCTGGTGCCGTGTGCTTGCGAGGTGCTCAGCGCCGATGGCAACCGCGAGGTTGTGGTCGTCGATGGCGGGTTCATCTCGGTCGCTGACAACCGGGTCTCTTTGCTCAGTCCGTTCGCCAGAATCGCCAGGGAGATCGATCTGAAAGCTGCCGAGCACGAATTGGCTGCTGCTGAGAAGCGTCTGAACGCTGGCGAGATCGACGAGGAAACCAGGCATCACTATCTGCGCGCGCAGGCTCAAGTGAAGGCCGCCAGGTTGGCTCAGGGCAACTGAGCCCAGGGCAGCGCCAGTGGAAATCTTGGGAATCGCAGAATGGGCTGCGCTGGTCATAGCAGTTGTGTTGCTGGTTCCCATGGTCTTCCTGGCCGTCCGGCGGCGTTGGCTGTCTCGCCAGGGCGGACTATTCGACTGTAGTTTGCGACTTTCCACAAAGACGCCCGGGGCCGGTTGGGCCCTGGGCGTCGCGCGCTATTCCGGGGACAATCTGGAGTGGTTCCGGGTGTTCTCGCCCTCGCTGAGGCCGCGGCTGATTTTTCCGCGCTCAGTGTCCCACGCCGGCGCTCAACGCGACCCGGACGCGATCGAGTCGGTGGCGCTGACTTTCGAGCAGCGGATTCTCATGATGGAAGTCGACGATGGCCAATCATGGGAGTTGGCGATGTCGACGGCATCGCTGACTGGTCTGCTCAGCTGGTTGGAATCCTCGCCTCCCGGGGCCCGTTACCGCTGAGGCCGCCGTCAGTCCTGATCGGTGTTCTCCGGATCAGCGGCGGCGCTCTGCTGGTCGGCTGTACCAGGAGTCGGGCCGTCTGCGGCATTAGCGGTCTCGGTCTGGGGTTTGCCCGGCTCGATCGGCTCAGCGGCGGCTGGTGGCTCCGCAGGGCGCTCCTGAGAAGCACCGTCGGGCTGCTCGGTGGCGGTCACCTTAGCCCGCAACCGGGCCGCTTTGGCATTGGGGGCCAGCCGGTCCTTGCCAGGCACCCAAAGAACCTCTGCGGCGCCCTGGCCGGCCGCCCGAGCCAGGATGAACAGCAGGTCGGAGAGCCGGTTCAGGTAGGCAAGCGCCAACAGGTTTACCCCGCCGGGACGCTCAGCGGTGGCCGGCCTGTTGCCGAAAACGCTGGCGGCGGCCCAACCCGTCCTCTCGGCACGGCGAACCACGGTGCGGGCCAACTGAAGCCAGGCCGAAGCCGGTGATCCGCCGGGCAGGATGAACGACTGCAGGGGTGCCAGGGGTTCGGAATACTCGTCGCACCAGCGCTCGAGGCGGTCAACATAGGTCTGAATGATGCGCAGCGACTGGTCCTCGTCCTCCTCCTTGAGGGGATTGGAAAGGTCCGCGCCGCAGTCGAACAGCTCGTTTTGGATGTGCCGCAATACCGCGGCGATGTCGGCGGGGAGGTCCGGCTGAGTGAGCGCCAGGCCGATGATCGAGTTGGCCTCGTCCACATGCCCGTACGCCTGGACCCGGGGGTCGGTTTTGGGCGTCTCGGAGAAGTCGGACAACCTGGTGGTGCCGGCGTCTCCGGTACGGGTGTAGATGCGAGTGAGATTGACCATGTGAGCCACACAACACCGGCAGCGGGAACAGTGTCAAACCTGGCGCCGGTGGTGGAGCCTCGGGTTGGGGACCGGGCCGCACGACACTCCACGCAGTGGCGCGGCGACCCCGTCTTGGTGTGGCAACCTAAACGCCGTGAAGATCTTCGAGCTCTCTGTTCTGATTGCCTCTGCCGCGGTGCTGGTCGGGTGTTCCGCGGCGGCTCCGACCGCGGCGACTCCAGCCGTCCCCGCATCAACGCCGACATCGGCTGCCCCGGCGACGGCGGGGAGCGGGACGACTTGCACCTATGAGGCCGGGGGCACGTCGGTGAAGAAGGTGAACCTACCGCCGACGACGGGGGTGCCGAATACCGGCACAGTCCCCTACGAGATGTTGCTCAACGGGAAGTCGGTGGGACTGACGCTGTACCGCGACAAGACCCCATGCACGGTCAACTCCTTTGAATCGCTGGCCAAGCAGGGCTTCTTCGACAATGTCGCGTGTCACCGTTTGGTTAGTGATCCCAGTTTTGGAGTCCTGCAATGCGGCGACCCGACCGGCACTGGCAGTGGGGGTCCCGGCTACCAGTTCGCCGACGAGTTGAGCGGCACCGAGACCTATCCTGCTGGAACCCTGGCCATGGCGAATTCCGGGGCGAACACGAACGGTTCGCAGTTCTTCATGGTGTTCAACGACGCGACTTTGGATGCCAACTACACCGTGTTCGGCAAGGTAGACGCTGCGGGGTTGAAGATATTGAAGGCGATCGGCGCTGGCGGGGACGATGGCAGCTTCGGTTCAAGCGGAGGCGGCAAACCCAATCTGCCAGCGCTGATCAACTCGGTGAAGCCGCGCTGATCTCGGCCAGGGCTGCGATAACTGCGCTGGGATTGTCTGCGTGCACCCAATGCCCAGCGCCGGGGATCACCACTTCCTCGGCTGCGGGGAAGTAGCGTCGCATCAGTGCCAGATCCGCCGGATGGTAGTAGACAGAGCGCTCGCCGACGATCCAGGAAGTCGGACCTGGATAGGTGAGGGAGCCGACCTCTGGCCACGCGGCCAACTCCGGGAGCGATGCGCGCAGCAACTCCAGATTGGGCTGCCAGTGCCAACCGGAGCGCTCGCGCAGATTGGTCAGCAAGAACTTGCGAACCGCTGAGTTGGGCACCCGCTCGACGAGCTGCTGTTCGGCATCCGCCTTGCTATGCAGCGAGGCGAGGTCGATGCTACGCATCGCTTCGATGTAAGGCCCGAAACTGCTCACCTGGGCCGAATCGGTGGGAGCGATGTCGACCACCGCCAGCCCGGCAAGTAGCTGCGGACGGGTGAGCGCGGTGAGCATCGCCACCTTTCCGCCCATTGAGTGGCCGACCAGCACCAGGGGAGCGGCGCCGATCCGGTGCTCGATGTCGCGGGCGACCGCCGCGGCCATCTGGGCGTAGCTGAAGGTTTCGGTCCAGGCGCTGGCGCCGTGGTTGGGCAGATCGAACAACACTGAGGCGTGGCCCTGCGCGGCCAGACCCTGAGCGATCTGGGTCCAGTTGCGACCGCGACCGAACAGCCCGTGCAGGAAGGCGAAACGGGGTCGCCCGGGCCCAACGACGGTAAACGACAGGCTGGCCATCAGCTCCTCCTGGCCCAGCAAGCGTTGTGCCAATGGCGGCGTTCCTCGACGGCAGAGGTGAATCCGATGCTGGCCTGGCGCGGCCACACGACCACGTGGGCAACCCCCGGTCCGAAGCTGCGATTGCAGCCGGGGCAGTGGTAGGTCTTGGTGGCCGCGTCGGCAGTCATGGCCTGCACCATCCAGTCGCCGTCCTGCTTGCTCTCCAGACGCGCGAAAGCGCCCACCGTGAGCGGTCTCGGCGGGCGCAGGTGTTTGGATGGTCGCTTGGCCATGTCCCTGTCCTATGCCATCAACCGGCGATGGGCAAGTCGCCGCGCGTCCGTGTAGGTTGTCGGCGTGCGTTTGCTGATTGCCCGTTGCCAGGTCGACTATGCCGGACGCCTCACCGCACATCTGCCGATGGCTACCAGGCTGATCATGGTGAAGGCGGACGGTTCGGTGTCCATCCATGCAGATGATCGTGCCTACAAACCGCTGAACTGGATGAGTGCGCCTTGCACGCTCAAGGTCAGCCCGCCGCCGGCCGATGTGGAAGCCGTCCTGGCCGAGGACGAGAGTGGATTGACTGAGCTCTGGGAGGTTCGCAACAACGACGGGGACACCCTGCAGATTGCCATTGGTGCGGTGTTCCATGATTCGGCCCATGAACTCGGCTTTGACCCCGGGCTTCAGAAGGATGGTGTGGAGGCGCATCTGCAGGCGTTGTTGGCGGAGAATCCGGCGACCTTCGGGCAGGGCTGGAGCCTGGTGCAGCGTGAATACCTCACCCCGATCGGTCCGGTGGACCTGCTCTTCCGGGACAACCACGGCACTTATGTGGCGGTGGAAGTGAAACGGCGCGGTGAGATCGACGGTGTGGAGCAGCTCACCCGCTACCTGGAACTGATGAACGCCGACCCGTTGATGAACCCGGTGCGGGGGGTCTTCGCAGCACAGCAGATCAAGCCGCAGGCGCGGACGCTGGCGGGCACGCGCGACATTGACTGCCTGTTGGTTGACTACAACGCGCTGCGTGGGCTTGATCACGCCGACGACCGGTTGTTCTGACTCGTCGGTGCCGGTGGCAGCCGCAGGAGGCGACCAGGCGCTGCGACTATTTGCGATTGAGGTGGGGAATCAGTACCTCGCGGTAGAGCAGCATCAGGGCTGCGGTTACCGGAATCGCCAGGATCGCGCCGAGGATGCCCAACAGCAACCCGCCGGAGATGGCGGCGAGCATCACCACCACCGCCGGAATCTGCACCGAGCGGGCGAAGACCCGTGGCTGAATGAAGTACGCATCCACCTGCTGGTAGACCACGAAGAAGATCAGCGTGATCAGACCCGTCGTGGGAGTCGAGGCGAACGCGACGATCGAGATGATAATCGTCGAGATGGTCGGACCGACCAACGGCACCAGAGCGAACACCCCCAAGACAACAGTCAGCGCCAACGCGTACTGGCTGAGGCCGACGATGTTGAGGAAGGTGAAGGCGACCGTCATCGCAATCAACACCACGGTGAACAGGCCGGACACATAGCCGCCGACTCGTTTGAACATCTCGTTGGCCAGGTACTTCACCCGGGGTCGACCCGAGGCCGGAGCGAGTTGGTAGATGAGTTCCTTGATGGTCGGTAGGACAGTCAGGAAGTAGAGCGTCAGGACGGTGGTCACGGCGACGCTGAAGATGATGTTTGCGACTGCTTGGCTGGCGCCAACCAGGCCACCGAAGAGCCCGCTGATCAGCTCACCGGAAGTGAGGAACGCGATGGCGCGGTCGATCACCTGGAATTGGCCGTCGAAGGAACTGATCTGTGGGTTTTGGCGAAGATTCTCCAGATAGCCAGGAGCCTGAGTCATCAGCACGCTGACCTGCTCGGTTACCAGTGGCACCAGAGCCCAGCCAGCGAGCACCAACACGACGATCACGCTCAGGGCCACCATGAGAACGGCGACGCCGCGGCGAATTCCGTGATTGTGAAGCCAGCTGACTGTGGGGTTAAGGCCCAAGGCGATCGCTAGGGATAGCAGGATCAGTACCACGATCGTCCGCAGGGAAACCAGCGCCATCACCACGCCGAAGGCCGCCAGCGCCCCGATCGTGAGGAAAAACCCGATCTGGAAGGGGTTTCGCTCCAGCAGACTGGTTCTGGCTTGCTCTCGACCCGAGGCGCCCGGATTGAAGTCGGGTGGGGTGGGTTGAGTTATCCGCCGCCATCGACGCAGCCAGCTACGGCTGGCTGCCGATGGCGCCGAGATGCCCGCCGGCACCGATCCGTTGGAATCGGCGCGCGGCGGTTCCACCGCTTCCGGCCCCTCCGGAGTTGCGGCCACTGCTGTTACTCAGCCTTTTCGCCGCTGCTGAGGACCACGGTCTCCTCGCTGACGGGCAGATCGGCTTCAGGCTCAGTTGATTCCTCTGGCTCGGCAACCTCAAGCTCGTCGATCTCCGCGTCAGCATCCTTGTCGGTGTCGCCGTACTCCACCACGCTCTTGCCAGCCAGCGCGGAAAGCTCGTTGAGTTGAGACAAGATCGCCTTGTGACGCCCGGTGAGCAGTTCAACGCGCGACTCGAGTTTGGCCTTCTTCTCTTCGGCGGCCCTGATGGCATCTGCGTGGACAGTCTTGGCTTCCTGTCGGGCAGAAGCCAGGATGCTGTCGCCCTCAGCCTCAGCGGCCTGGCGAATTCGCTCGGCCTCGGCCAACACCGCTTCGCGGCGCTCATCCCAGGTCTGCGCGTCGGACTCGATCTTGGCCTGGAAACCGGACGCCTGGGTGCGAGCAGCTTCTACCAGTGCGGACAGCTTGCTGGCAGCGTCCTCCTGGGCCAGCTTGAGGGAAGCAAGGTCGGCCTCCTTCTGTTGGGCCAAGGCGACCTGCTGTTCGGCGTAGTGGCGCTCGGCTTCGGCGAGCTTGGACTCGCACTCGGTTGTGTTCTTCTCAGCGATGAGCTGGGCTTGGGCCTGAGCCTCGGTGACGAGCTGCTCAGCTTCACGCTGGGCGGCTTCGCGGATCATTCCGGCCTGGTCCTTGACACCGGAAAGATCGGCAGCATTCTGGTCGCTGAGTTGCTTGCGGAGTTCGGCGAAACTTTCAGCCGACTTTGCCCGGCTGGCCTCAACGGTGGCGACTGCCTCTTCGGACTTGCGATCAGCCTCTGCCGCAGCCTGGGACAGAATCTCCTTGGCCTTGCTCTGGGCGGTGGTCAGCAGTTCGTTGGCCTGAGCTTCGGCCGACCGCAGCATTCCGCGAGCGTGAGCGCCGAGCTTGGAGAAGTCGGTGTCGTCGGACTTGGCCGCGGCGGCCGCCAACTGCTTCTGCTGTTGGCGGATTTGTGCTTTTGCCCTGGACAGTTGCGCCTCGACATCGCGTACGTAGGCGTCGACAGCCCCTTTGTCGTAGCCGCGTAGTGCCTGCGGGAAGTTCCCTACCGCCGTCGCGGTCTCATCGAATAGGTCCAAACCCGAAGTATCGTCGTAAGTCACGCTGTCCTCCCTTTCGTCGGCCAAAATGTTACCGGCCCAATCCCCTTCTTGAGGATTGGGCCTTGGTTGAGTTCGGTCAGTGAGCAGAAGCCGCGGGCTCGACGATTTCGAGCAGAACGCCACCAACATCCTTGGGGTGGGCGAAGTTGATCCGTGATCCGCCGGTGCCGATCTTCGGCTCGGGATAGAGCAGGCGAACGCCACGCTCGCGGAGAGTGGCGCTCACCTTGTCCAAGTCCTTGACGCGGTAGCAAAGCTGCTGCATGCCGGGTCCGTTCTTGACCAGGAACTTCGCGATGGTGGAGTTCTCATTCAGCGGGGCCAGTAGCTGGATTTGGGCATTTTCGGCGCCCTGGGTGCCCGTGCCGATCATGGCCTCGGCAACACCTTGTTCCTCGTTGGTCTCGCGGTGCAGCACGCGCCAACCCATAACCTCGGTGTGGAACTTGATGGCCTCGTCCAGATCGGGGACTGCCAACCCCACGTGGTCGATGCAAACAAAGAGATCGTCGTTGTTCATGGCTCCAGCTTGGCACAATTGTTCAGGCAAGGACGCCGTCGACCACCTGCTTGGCCTCGGCCTGAACCTGGGCAAGGTGTGATGGTCCGCGCAGCGATTCGGCGTAAATCTTGTAGACGTTCTCAGTGCCGGAAGGTCGGGCGGCGAACCATGCCGAGGCGGTGGTCACCTTCAGCCCGCCGATCGCCGCACCGTTGCCCGGTGCGTGGGTGAGCGTTGCGGTGATCGGTTCTCCGGCCAACTCGGTGGCGGTCACGTCGCTCGCACTGAGCTTGGCCAGCTTGGCCTTCTGTTCGCGGGTTGCCGGCGCGTCTACACGGGCATAGCTGGAGGCGCCGTGACGAGCCTCCAATTCGGCATACAGCTGGCTGGGGGAGGAACCGGTGACCGCCTGGATCTCGCTGGCCAGTAGCGCGAGCAGGATTCCGTCCTTGTCGGTGGTCCAGGTGGAGCCGTCCTTGGCCAGGAACGAAGCACCAGCTGACTCCTCGCCGCCGAAGCCCAACTCGCCGCTGATCAGGCCGGGGACGAACCACTTGAAGCCCACCGGCACCTCAACCAGTCTGCGGCCCAGGTCGGCTGCGACCTTGTCGATGAGAGAGGACGAAACCAGGGTCTTGCCGATGCCTGCTTCCGAGCTCCAATTGGGGCGATGGCCAAACAGGTATTGGATGGCCACGGCCAGGTAGGCATTCGGGTTCATCAATCCTGCGTCCGGGGTGACGATGCCATGCCGATCAGAGTCGGCGTCATTGCCGGTGGAGATGGCATAGGAGTCGCGGTTGGCGATCAGGCTGGCCATGGCATAGGGGCTGGAACAGTCCATCCGGATCTTGCCGTCCCAGTCCAAAGTCATGAAAGCCCAGGTGGGATCCACGGTGGGGTTTATCACCGTCAAGTCCAAGCCCAACCGGTCAGCGATGTAGCCCCAGTACTGCACCGAGGCTCCGCCAAGCGGGTCGGCGCCGATGTGCACTCCGGCGTCGGCGATCGCGTCGAGGTTGAGTGCGTTGGCGAGATCGGAGCAGTAGGCGCCCAGATAGTCGAAGCGAGTCACCTCAGCTGCGGCACGCTCGTAAGGGGTGCGCCGGATCGCGGAGGGGTTGCGGAGGAGCTGGTTGGCCCTGGCCGCGATCCAGCCGGTCGCGTCGGTGTCTGCCGGACCGCCGTTGGGCGGGTTGTATTTGAAACCGCCGTCGCGGGGTGGGTTGTGCGACGGAGTCACCACGATGCCGTCGGCCCGCGGTCCGCTGTGATCGCGGTTGTAAACGATGATCGCCCGGGATACCGATGGGGTGGGGGTGAAATCTTGGTCACGCTCGGCGCGAATGCTGACGCCATTGGCGTGGAGCACCTCGATCGCGGTTCGCCACGCCGGTCCGGACAGCACATGAGTGTCTTTGCCGATGTAGAGCGGCCCGGTGATGCCCTGGCCGGCGCGATACTCCACGATCGCCTGGGTGGTGGCGGCGATGTGCGCGTCATTGAAGGCGGCGTCCAGGCTGGAGCCACGGTGCCCGGAGGTGCCGAACACGACCTGCTGGTCGGGGTTGTCCGGGTCTGGGGCGAGGTCGTAGAAGGCGGCAACCACCGCAGCGGGGTCGATCAGATCTTCTGGGCGGGCAACCTGCCCGGCGCGTGGATGAACCATGGATCCATTTTGCCCTGATCGCGGCAAGTTTGTAGGACATGCCAGAATGCCCACATGAGCTTCAACCCAGCAGGTGCGATGGATCTGTCCGGCATAGTCGCCGCAGCCAAGGCCCCGCCGCCCCCACCCGGGGCGAGCTATGTGATCGAGACTGACGCCCGCAGCCTGGAGGCGCTGCTGGCTGAGTCGGCGAAGTATCCGATCGTCTTGGAACTGAATTCCCCGCGAGCCAATGCCGCGGAGCTGTCCACGGTCCTGATCGAACTCGCCAACGAGGCCGGCGGCGCGTACCTGCTGGCCCGGGTCGATGTGGATGCAGAACCGCAGGTCGCTACGGCTCTGGGCATTCAGGCGGTTCCCACGGTGATCGCCGTGATCGCTGGTCAGTTGGCCCCGCTGTGGCAAGGCACCAGGTCGAAGGAGGATGCCAAGGCCTACCTGGACCAACTGCTGCAGGTAGCCGCAGCCAACGGGGTCGTCGGGCGAGCCGAGCCGGCCAGCGTGGACGCCGATGCCGGTCCCGACCCGCGTTTCGCCGCAGCTGATGCCGCACTCGCCACTGGCGATTTCGAGGTGGCGGTGGCGGAATTCGACAAGCTGCTCAACATCACCCCCAACGACCCTGAAGCCAAGGCTGGGCGGTCGCAGGCGGCACTGCTGGCTCGGGTGAGCAAGATCGATCCAGCACAGGTGCTCGCTGCGGCGGATGCCGTCGGTGCGGACGCAGAGGTTCAACTCGCCGCTGCCGACATCCAGCTCAGCCGGGGTATGGCCGATGCGGCTTTTGCTCGGCTGATCGAGTTGATCCGCCTGACCGCCGGTGATACCCGAGATCAGGCGCGGCTGCGTCTTCTGGAGTTGTTCGAGACCGTTGGTCCGGCCGATCCGGCAGTGCTGAAGGCTCGTCGCGACCTGATGAGCGCGCTTTTCTGACCTTTCCGCTGGGGTCGGACGATCAAGTCCGCGCGCCCGGGAATGGTTTCGGATTCACTGCCGGGCAAGGCGATTCACGCCACCGGTGCCGCGGACGTTTCGTCGGCGGGGGCAGTAGCGGCTTTGGCTGTGCTGGTCGGTCTTCGGTAACCGAGCAACAGCAGTACGGCCAGCAACCCAGAAACCATGGTGGAGCCGAAGATCCCCCGAAAGCCGTTGTTGAGGGTGTCAACGAAGGTCTGCTGCAACTGTGGCTCGCGGGCGTCGATCTGGGCCAGGTAGTCGTTCTTGGCGGTCTCGAAAACGCCGGGAACCGCATCGCGGAGCACAGTTAGCTTGCGGGAGGTATCGGCGAGATCAGTTTGGGCGGTGGCCAGGTCGTTGCGAGCAGTGATCAGGTCGGCGCGTGAAGTGATGGCCTTGTCGCGTTTGGTCTCGATGGTGATCATTTGCTGGCGCAGCTTGATGCGCTGGCGCAGTAGTTGATTGCGTTGGCCGGCCAGTCGGGTGTGTTGCGCCTTCAGTGCAGCGAGCTTGCTGGCCGCACGGTCGCGGCCGGCCGCCAGCCCGGCGCGCTGGCCTTGGAGGCCGGCGATCATGCCCCGCTGCTGCCCGATCTGCGCTTGCAATGCCGCGATCTCGGCCGGGGTGTGGCCACCGGCGGCGAGTTCGTCGGTGAGGTCTTGGAGGTGCCGCTCGGCGGCGGCGATGTCGGCGTCCATTGCGGTGATCTGCTTGTCGAGGGCCTTGATTCCCAGTTGAGCCCCGGCGATGCCATTGGTCATGCCGGCCAGCCCGGAATCCATGCCTTTGATGGCCGTGGACATTCCGGTGATGGCAGTGCGCATGCCGCTGGCCGCCTTGGTCATGCCTTCGATGCCAGAAGTGGCGCCGTTGACGGCCTTGACGAGCTTGTCGTGGGCCTTCGCCAGATCCAGCTCAGCTTTGACGAGGCTCTTCAGACCGGTGTTGACTCCATCGGTGATGTCGGCGACCACAGACGGGGTCTGTTCGGCGAACTGGCGCTCGGCGACGATCTTGGAGCGTTGCACGATGTTGGTGACGTCGGAAGTCTTCAGTAGTTCGAGCAGATCGTCGGGGAGGGTGGCACTGCCGCCAGAGGTATTGATATCGATCTGGGTCTTGCTCTTCAGGTCGGGAAAGGTGACGCTCTTCAGCTTCGGCCCGATGTTGGGATCGGACTTCAGCTGATTGAACTTGGTTTGCAACTCGTCGGCGTAGGGCAGCGCAGGGGCGCTCACCGTGCTCGGCAGTTGGGCGGTCAGCGCGTCGGGGAGTTGGGTTCCGGCATGAGCCAGGAAGCCGACCAGGAAAGCGGGGGCGATGGTGGTGCCGATCGAGCGCACCAACGAGAGTGTGGCCAGCGCCGAGTTGGACTCCGCGTCCGGGGTGTGGGAGAGCATCATGTAGTTGATCGGCGAGCCGACCACGAAGCCCAGGCCCAGGCCCATCAGGGCCAAGGTGGTCAACACGCTGGCCCAAGACGGCGCCGGGATCGCCCACCACACGCCCGTTGCGGCAGCGATGGCCGAGATCGCCAAGCCGGTGCCGATCACCAGCTTCGGGCCGAACCGGTCGGTCAACTGTCCCGACAGCGGAGCACCGATGCCGGAGAACAAGCCGAGCACGATGACGAAATAGCCGCCGTCGCCGGTGGGTATTCGCAGGGAGTTCTCGGCGAACTGCGGGACGAACACCACCCCCATCAGGATCACCCCGGAAATGAAGGACAGGACCAGCGTGATCAGGATCGGGCGCCTGGTGAAGTAGCTGAGGTTGAGCACCGGGTCTTGTGCCCGACGCTCGGCCAGGATCAACAACGGCAGCAGTACCGCGAAGCCGATCAGGAAGGGATATACCTCCGCGGAGGCAAGGCTGTTCTCGAGATCGAAGTAGTCGATGTTGCGCAGGCCGTAGAGCAGGCTCAGGATCATGGCCACCACCAAGGTGGTACCGAGCAGGTCGATCTTGGCCACACTCTCGGCCTTGTGGTTGGGCAGTATCAGGAACCCGGCGACGATGATCGCGATGCTGATCGGCACGTTGACGTAGAAGATGAACTGCCAGTTGTGGGTGCCGAAGATGTCCAGGATCAGGCTGCCGGCGCTGGAGCCGAAGATGTTGGCGATGCCGTAGACGCCGCCGACCATGCCAAGGGCGAGTCCGCGCTTCTCCTGGGGTACGGAGGTGCCGAATTCGGCAGTGGCGATCGGGACGATGCCCCCGCCACCGATGGCCTGGACGGCGCGAGCGATGATCAGCATCTCGAAGCTGCCGAAGCCCTGGCTGAGGCCGCAGGTCAGCGAGCCGAGACCGAACACGGTGATGCTCATCAGGTAGATCGGTTTGCGCCCGTAGCGGTCGGCCAGCTTGCCCATCACCGGGATAGAGGCGGCATAGGCAAGGGTGTAGATGGTGATCATCCAGATGCCGGTGGCGTCGTTGACGCCGAGGTCGTTCTGGACGATGGTGCGCGCAGGAGTGATGATGCCGGTGTCGATAGCACCCATGAAGATGCCCAGGAGATACACCGTCAACAGGGCGCCGAGGCGTTTGGGCCGAGAGGTAACCAGATCGGTCACAGGGCACTCCTTCGCAGACTATTAGCGTAAGGCTAACAATGAACCTGTGCCTGAGTATTCCAAACGCACCGAAAGCGTGCTGATCGCGGCACCGCGGTCAACTGATCCGTTGACCGGCCTCCAAATACAGAGTGCGGTCGAGTTTGCGCGCCTCAATGGCTGCGCGCAACCGTCCCTGGGCGAAGGGCGCCATTGTGGCGATCGCAGCGGTTGGCTCCAGCCAGTGCACCGCCCGAATCTCGTGACCGTCGGGATGTAAGAGGTGCGGGGAGAAGAACTGGCCACCATCGAAGATCAACTCAACCGCGTCATCCCAACCCAGGAACGGCGCCAACCAGTCGACCACCAGCAGTCGCCCAACGCTCACCTGGTGATCGAGTTCCTCGATCGCCTCGCGAATCAGCCCCACCCGCGGGCTCTCGCCGGGTTCGAGAATGCCGCCGGGCAACTCAAAATCCGGCTTGAAGGTGGTTTCCAGGACGCACACTCGGCCGGCGGCGTCAGTGAGGAGCAGGTGGGAGATCACTCGCTTGCGGGCAGTGACGGTGTTCATCACCGCAGTGAAGGACACCCGCCCGTCCAGAGAGTCGCTGCGAAGTAGGGCGTAGTGGCATTCGTCCACCGCAGTCTCGGCGCCTGGCAGGCGTTCGCGCAGGATGCCCTCAAGGCGAAAGCCCGCCCGATGCAAGGCCCGGCGCCGGGGGTCATCGTTGGCGGCTACCAGAATCTCGAGGCGGCGGACTTGCGGGTCGGCGAAGGCCAGTCGGCGCGTGGTGGTGAGCAGCAGGTCATAGCGCTGCGGTTCGTCGTCGCCGGAGAAGTCGGCGGTGGCTACGCCATCGCGACCACTGATCGGCAGCGAATCGCGAATCAAGACTGCTCCGGCTGATAGCTGAAGTAGACCGCGCCCAAGGGCGGCACCACCACGGTGGCACTGGCCGGCAGGTCGTTCCACGGCTCGGCGACCGCAGTGACCTGGCCCAGATTGCCGAAGTTGTCGGTACCGTCATAAACCCCGGCATCGGAGTTGAAAATCTCCGTCCATACACCGGCTTCCGGTAGCCCGATCCGGTAAGCGGTCCACGGCTCGGAGGAGAAGTTCACCACTGCGGCGAGGTGGCGCCCGGAGGCGTCGGTGCGCACCCAGGAGTAAGTGTTGGCTCCGGCATCGTTGGCATTGATCCAGCGGAAGCCGGTCGGTGCGCAGTCCAACTCCCACAAGGTCGGATTGGCCCGATAGACCTGGTTGAGGTCCTTGAACATCCGCTGCAGGCCGTGATGGCCCCACAGGTCGCAGACCCACCACTCCAGGCTCACCGCCTCGTTGAATTCGCTGCGTTGGCCGAACTCGCAGCCAGCGAAAATCAGCTTCTTGCCCGGGAAGGCCCACATGAAGGAGTAGAAGGCCCGCAGCGTTGCGAACTGGCGCCAGGTGTCCTGGGGCACCTTGTTGATCATCGAACCCTTGCCGTGCACGACCTCGTCGTGGGAGATCGGCAGCACGAAGTTCTCCGAATAGGCGTAGACCATCGCAAAGGTCATCTCGTTGTGGTGGTATTGCCGATGGATCGGCTCCTGGGCCAGGTAACGCAGTGAGTCGTTCATCCAGCCCATGTTCCATTTGAAGCCGAAGCCGAGCCCTCCTTCGTGAACCGGCTTGGTCACTCCGGCGAAGGAAGTCGACTCTTCGGCGATCATCACTACGCCGGGTACCCGCTCGTAAAGGTGTTTGTTCACGTAGCGCAGGAAGTCAATGGCTTCCAGGTTCTCCCGGCCGCCGTAGACATTCGGCACCCATTCGCCCTCTTCGCGGGAGTAGTCCAGATAGAGCATGGACGCGACCGCGTCGACCCGCAGCGCATCGATGTGGAACTCGGCGACCCAATACAGCGCATTCGAAACCAGGAACGACTTCACCTCGTTGCGCCCGTAGTTGAAAATGTAGGTGCCCCACTCCTTGTGCTCACCTTGACGGGGATCGGCGTGCTCGTACAAGGCGGAGCCGTCGAACCGGCCCAGCGCCCACTCGTCCTTGGGGAAGTGCCCGGGCACCCAATCCAGGATCACGCCGATCCCGGCCTGATGCAGGCGATCAACCAGGTAGCGGAACTCGTCGGGGCGCCCGAGGCGAGATTGCGGTGCGTAGTAGTTGGTGACCTGGTAGCCCCAACTCGGTTCGAAGGGATGCTCGGTGACCGGCATGAACTCCACATGGGTGAAGCCCTGCCAGGTGACGTACTCGACCAACTCGTCGGCCAGTTGAAGATAGGTCTTGCCCTTGCGCCAAGAACCGAGATGCAACTCGTAGATGCTCATCGGCTCGGCATGCGGCTTGGCCTTGGCCCGCGTGGTCAGCCACTCCTCATCGCCCCACCCGAACTTGCTGGTGTAGACGATGGAGGAGTTGGCTGGCGCCTCCTCGGCGAAGAAAGCCATCGGATCGACCTTCTCCCGCCAGACACCGCCGCCGCCGAGGATATTGAACTTGTAAAGTGCGCCCTCGCCGACGCCCTCGACGAACAGCCCCCAAACCCCGGAGCCGGGGATGAGGTGCATCGCGTCCCCGGTCCACCAGTTGAAGTCGGCATTGAGCCGGACGTCTTTCGCGTTGGGTGCCCAGACCGCGAAGCGAGTGCCGTGCACCTCGCCGCGCTCGTCATCGAAGATGGTGATCTCATGGGCGCCAAGGCGGCGCCAGCATTCGGTGTCGCCGCCGCTGTGGAAACCTTCCAGATCCCAACCGGTCAGGCCGCCTACAGGGTCATGTGCCATTGCTACTCCTTATGCCAGAACCGGGGGCTCGCCGGAAACCCCGGTGAGTTCATCTTGGACCGAACCGAGGGGGATGTGTGCCCATTCGGGACGGTTTCGAAGCTCGTAACGCACCTCATAGACAGCCTTGTCCAGCTCGTAGGCGCGCAGCACGGCCGGCGGCGCCGAAACAGAGTCGAGGTAGCCGGCCAGGAATGCCTGTCGAGTCGCGGCCACCCAGGCGCGGGCTGAGGCTGAGTCCGGAGCGGGATGAGCGCTGCGGGCATAGTCGAAACTGCGCAGGGCTCCGGCGACATCGCGCCAGACCGAGTCGAGTTCGCGGCGCTGCGTCGAACTGGTCAGCGGTTCACCCTCGAAGTCGATGATCGCCCAGCCGGCTGAATCGCTTCGGTGCAAAGCCTGGCCGAGGTGGAAGTCCCGGTGGATCCGTTGAACGGGAATCTCCTGGTTGTCCAGCGCGGCGAAGGCCGCAGTCAGTGACCGGGCGAACGGAGCCAGGGCCGGTGCTTCGTTCACCCCTACCGCGAGCCGCTGGCACATCTGGACCGCGATCTCGGCACCTGGCCTGATCCCGGTGGGGTAGGCCTGTGCCAGCCACTGATGAAGGCGGCTCAGGGTTCGACCCAGCTCAGTGGCCGCCGGAGTGAAATCCGCCCCGGTGGCACAGGCTTGGGTGGCCAAAGCCCAGCCGTCCCCAGTGGCGGCGACCAGTTCGCAAACCATGGCCAAATCGGTGCCGGCATGGCTGAGCACTCCGTACAGTGCGGGGGTGAAGTCGCTGCCGTTGAGAGCGGTGAGGATCTCCGCGTCCAGGTTCGGGCCGGGCTCCAGCCGGCGAAATACCTTGATCAGCGCCGAGCGCCCGACCAGGAGACTGGTATTGCTCTGTTCGCCGCCGAACACAGCCACGTTATCGCCAGGGTTGAACCAGGAACGATCCAACCAAGACATGCCCGCCTGGGCGCGTCCAACCAGGCCGGCGGCCAGTGCCGTGCGGGCTTGGCCATCGTTGGCGGCGTCGAACATCTCAACCTGACCGAACCCGTCCAGAGTCACTCGGGCCAAGGGCGGCTCGTCGGCGGCCGCGCCTTCAGGGCGGTAGCCGACCAGCAGCTGGTAGGTCTCAACCTCGCCTTCGGCGTAGGCGATCTCGGCGAGCTCACTTCGTACCGCCGGCCACTGACCGGGCGCGGTGTACCAGGGCAGCGGGGTCAGCGATGCGACGCGGTAACGCCGCCCCTTCCCACCGAACCAGCGGGTCCGGGGAAGGTAGTCGCCCCACACGGCTTCAGCGGACAGGAGATCACCGGCCCAGGACGTGCAGAATGTGCGCCGGGTTGGCGGGGGTCAGCCGGACGAAGTTGTGTTCCCCCCAAGTGAAGGTGACACCGGTCAGCTCGTCGCGCAGTTCGACCTGGCCGGTCTGGATGCCGAGACCGGGCAGGTCGAGGGAAACCTCGGTCTCGACGGTCTGATCGTGGTTGAGACTGCAGATCACGATCACTATGTCGTTCGCGTCAGCCTTGGCGAAGGCCAATACCGCGTCGTTGGGGGCGGCGAGGAACCGGATCTGGCGAAGTTGCTGCAACGCGGGGTGGGCCTTGCGGATCTCATTGAGTCGCCCGATCAGAAGGTTGAGATTGGGTTCCACGGTGAAGTCGCGGGGCCGGTACTCGAACTTTTCGGAATTGAGGTACTCCTCGCCGCCGGCGTGAAGTACGTCGTGCTCGAAGAGCTCGAAGCCGGAGTAGACGCCCCATGCCGGCGACAGAGTCGCGGCGAGCACCGCCCGAATGGCAAAGGCTGCCGGATTGCCCGACTGCAGGAGGGCAGGGTTGATATCGGGGGTATTCACGAAAAAGTTCGGACGGAAGAACGAGTCGGTCTGGCTGGACAGCTCGGTGAGGTACTCCTCAAACTCCCATTTGGTGTTGCGCCAGGTGAAGTAGGTGTAGCTGGAGTGGAAGCCGATCCGACCCAGCGCACGCATCATCTCCGGCTTGGTGAAGGCCTCGGCCAGGAAGATGACTTCAGGATCGAACTGGCGCACCTGCTTCAACAGCCAGGCCCAGAACTGCACTGGCTTGGTGTGGGGATTGTCGACGCGGAAGATCTTCACGCCGTGGGAAATCCAAAGCTTCAGGAGGCGCAGCGCCTCGTGGTAGATCCCGGCCGGGTCGTTGTCGAAGTTGATCGGGTAGATGTCCTGGTATTTCTTCGGCGGGTTCTCGGCGTAGGCGATGGTGCCGTCCAGCCGGGTGGTGAACCACTCAGGGTGCTCTTTGACCCAGGGGTGATCTGGCGACGCCTGGAGCGCGAAGTCCAAAGCCACCTCCATGCCGAGTTCGCCGGCCTTGGCCACGAACCGATCGAAAGCGGCCCAGTCGCCCAGGTCGGGGTGGATCGCGTCGTGACCGCCGGCGGCCGAGCCGATCGCCCAGGGCGAGCCCGGGTCGCTGGATTTCGGAGTGAGGCTGTTGTTGCGTCCCTTGCGGAAGGCCTTGCCGATGGGGTGGATCGGCGGCAGATAGATCACGTCGAAGCCCATCGCGGCCACTTCGGCCAGCCGGATGTGACAGGAATCGAAGGTGCCGGAGGTCCACTTCCTGCTGCGGGCGTCATAGCTGGCCCCGATCGAACGCGGGAAGAACTCGTACCAGCTGGCGAAGAGAGCCTGCTTGCGATCAACGAACAACTCGAAATCGGCCGACGGCGAGACCATCTCCCGTGGTCCGTAGGCCTTGATAGCTGCGGCGATCCCACCGGCTGTAGCGACTTCGAGCAGGTCAGGTGCTGGACGTTCGGGCAGCAGCAACATCGCGGTGGCTCGCAAGATCGCGGCCTGGACGGCCCCGCCGTCGGCTTCAGCAGCCGCAGCAGTGCGTTCCAGCAGGTCGCGTCCCTCTAGGCACACCAGTTCCAGATCGATGCCAGCTGGCAGCTTCACGCCGGCGTTGTGCAGCCAGGTCGCCCAGGGGTCCGACCAGCCCTCAACCCGGAACCGCCAGGCACCAGGGGCGTCCGGACGAATCCAGGCTTCCCACGGATCCAGGCCGCGCGGCTCCAAAGGGGTCATGTCGATGCGCTGCTCACCTCCGGTGGGGTCGGTGAGGATCACCGAGGCGTTGACTGCGTCGTGACCCTCCCGGAACACCTTGGCGCGCACCGGGATGAGTTCGCCGACTACGGCTTTGGCCGGATACGCACCACCTTCGACCACCGGGCTGACGTCGCGGACGGGGATCCGTCCGAAGCCTGCGGCAAGAACTGAAACAGGCTGAAGATCCAGCGTCGGAGCCACAACTGCCGACGTGGTTGGGGCCGCAGCAGGCTCACTGGCAGAAGTGGTGGCGGCAGCGGTGGGTCTGGCCGCAGCTGCGGGGGCTTTGGGCGCCGCCGAGGGTCCGGGCCTCCGACCACCTTTGGCCGGTGCTGGACGCTTGCGGGGCGGACTGGGATTCGCGCTCACAATCCCAAACCTAGCGTGTACAGCAGCTCAGTGGGGCGGGTGCGCCTACGTGGCTACCGGGTCGGCGTCGTCCTCGTCCAGGTCGGGGGACGCTGGCGAGACCGCCACCGGAATCGCTTTGGTGCGGACTCCGGCGGACAACACCACGATGGTGTGGGCAGGAATCAGGACGGTCGCGCCAGCGGCGAGGGGTTTGCGCGGCAGCTCGCTCGGCTCCCCGGTGTGGACCCGCACCTGGTAGCTGTCAGCCCAGGGCGCCCCAGGCAGAGAGCACTCGACCGCCTCAGCGCCGGAATGCACATAGATCAGGAAGGCTTCGCTGGCATCGGACAGATACAGGCCGAGAGTCTTGCGACCGCCGTCGTGCCACTGGTCAGTGGTCATTTCTACCCCGGTCTCGGTGAACCAGGTGACCGGCGAACGGCCCAGGCGGCGACCGCCCGCGTCGAGCAGCTCACTGTGGCGACGCCACCGGTCGGGACGCAATAGCGGATGCTCAGCACGCAGTTTCAACAGGGTTCGGGTCAGGTCGAGCTGGGCCTGCCACCCTTCGGAAATGTGCCAGTTCAGCCAGGAGACCGGAGAATCCTGGCAGTAGGCGTTGTTATTTCCGCCCTGGGTGCGCCCGAACTCGTCGCCGGCGGTGATCATCGGCACCCCGGCACTCAGTAGCAAGGTGGCCATCATGTTGCGGGCGGTGCGTTGCCGGGCAGCCAGGATCGCGGCGTCGTCGGTTTCGCCCTCGTAGCCGTGGTTCCAGGAGCGGTTGTCGTCGGCCCCGTCTCGGTTGTGCTCGGCGTTGGCATCATTGTGCTTCAGGTCGTAGGTGACCAGGTCGCGCATGGTGAAGCCATCGTGGGAAGTGACGAAGTTCACCGAGGCCGTCGCCGGACGGCCGCCGTGGTCGTAGATGTCTGAGGAACCCGACAGCCGCGTAGCCAATTCTTGGACGCCGTCGATCGCGCCCCGCCAGAAGTCGCGGGTGAAGCCGCGGAAGCGGTCGTTCCACTCGCTCCACCGCGGGCCCCAACGGCCTACCTGATAGCCGAAAGGTCCCATGTCCCACGGCTCGGCGATCATTACCTTGCCGGCCAGTACGGGGTCGGCGTCGATGAGCTCCTTGAATTTGTGCTGCTGGTCGACATGGTGGTGGGCGTCGCGGATCAGGGTGGTGGCCAGGTCGAAGCGGAAGCCGTCCACACCCATATCGGTGACCCAGTACCGCAGTGAATCCAAAACCAGCTTCAACACTCCGGGAGTGGAGGTGTCGACGGCGTTGCCGCAGCCAGTTACGTCGTAGTCATTGCGCTGATCGTCGGTGAGTCGGTAGTAGGCGGCGTGATCGATGCCGCGGAAACACAGCGTCGGGCCTTCGTGGCCGCCCTCTCCGGTGTGGTTGTAGACCACGTCCAGGATCACCGCGATGCCTGCCTCGTGGAGCGCGGAGACCATGGCTTTGAACTCGGCGACCTGCTCTCCATTCGAGCCCGAGGAGGAATAGTGGGCGTGCGGAGCGAAAAAGCCCAAGGTGTTGTATCCCCAGTAATTCACCAAACCGCGTCCGACGATGAATGGTTCAGAGACAAAATGCTGCACCGGCAGCAGTTCGATCGCGTTTACGCCGAGGTCGTGCAGATACTCGATCACCGCGGGATAGGCCAGACCGAGATAGCTGCCGCGCAGGTGCTCAGGGACCGAAGGGTGCATCCGGGTGAAGCCGCGCAAATGAGTCTCATAGACCACCAGATCGGCGAGCGCAGGGGGCTCGGCCAGTGGCGTGGGTGCGGCCGAATCGGCGACCACGACGCTGAACGGCACCGATCCGGAGGAGTCCGTCGGGTCGGGGGCGAAGTTCGACTCCGCAGTGTGATCGGTGATCGGACCGGCATAGTCGACACCGCCGGTGATCGCGCGGGCGTAGGGATCGAGCAGCAGTCGGGCTGGGTTGAACCGCTCGCCTGTCGGGGGACTCCACGGCCCGTCCACCCGGTAGCCGTAGCGCTGCCCGGTGCCGACGCCGGGAACGTGGACCTCCCAGACGCCTTCCTCGCTTCGAGTGAGGTCGATGTTGGATTGATGTCCGGCCTCATCCACCAGCGCGAGCTCGACCCGGTTGGCCCGGGGGGCCCACAGCGAGAACGAGGTGCCGCTGGCGTCGACGCGGGCGCCGAGTGCGGTGTCGTCTGCCGGATGTGGCTCGACGGGCGAATTCATAGGTGGCCTTCAGTCAGGGAGCGTCATCTAGTGTGGACTATGGGGCGGTAAGCCTGAAACTTGATGAGCGGATTGGCAAGACGCTCGCCGCGATGGGGAGTCGCTGAAATTATGACCACCAGGAGTTATCTGGACCATGCGGCGAGTTCGCCGCTCTCGGTAGCGGTTGTCGCGGCGATGGCCGAGGCATTCGGACAGGTGGGCAATCCGAGCTCCCTGCATCAGGCCGGACGCACTGCCCGGCGGTTGCTCGAAGAGGCCCGCGAATCGGTGGCCGCCGATCTGGGAGCGCGAGCCGGTGAAGTGGTGTTCACCTCCGGGGGCACTGAGGCCAACAATCTGGCCTTGCTGGGTGCGCGCGGTGAGCAGCGCCGGGAGCTGGCGATCTCAGCGATCGAGCATGCATCAGTTGCCGGCGTCGACAGAGCGGGCGGCGGGGTAGTGGTATTGCCAGTGGACGGGGCGGGCCAGCTGCTACTGGAACGGGTTCCCGGCCTGATCGGAACCGACACCGCATTGGTTTCGGTGATGTGGGTGAACAACGAGACCGGCGTGCGTCAGCCCGTTGCCGAAATTGGTGAGCTGGCCCACCGGGTGGGCGCCTTGGCGCACAGCGACGCTGTGCAGGCCTTCGGCCACCTTGAGCTGGACTTCGCCGCCAGCGGTCTGGACCTGCTCACCGTCAGTGCGCACAAGCTCGGCGGTCCGGTTGGGATCGGCGCGCTGCTGGTGCGCCGTGGGGTGGAATTGCGCCCGTCCGGCTTCGGTGGCGGGCAGGAGGCGAGGCTGCGTTCGGGCACGGTGCCGGTGGCGTTGGCGGTTGGCTTCGCAGTCGCGTCCCGGGTGGCCAGCGATCAGCGGGAGGCCGAAGCTCACCGGTTGGCGCAGCTGCGTGATCGGCTGGTCGCTGCGGTGAATGGCGTAGTGCCGCAAGTGCGGTTGAACTCGTCGGCCCAGGGCAGTCCGGCCATCGTGAATCTGACCTTTCCCGGAGCCCGCGCCGACGACTTGTTGCTGCTGCTGGACGCCGCTGGGATCGAGGCGTCCACTGGTTCGGCGTGTACCGCCGGACTGCACCAACCCAGCGAAGTGCTGTTGGCAATGGGGCGCACCTTGGCTGATGCCGGATCGAGTCTCCGGTTCTCCTTCGGGCCGAGCACAGCCGAGCCTGACATCGATCGCTTGATCGCGGTGTTGCCGCAAGCCGTGGCTCGTGCCAGGGCCGCCGGGTGAAGTGCCACTCCGGGTAGACTCCCAGGGTTGACTAGGAGGTTCGATGCGGATTTTGGCGGCCATGTCGGGCGGGGTCGACTCCGCCGTCGCTGCTGCCCGCATGGTAGATGCTGGGCACGAGGTGACCGGAGTTCATCTCGCGCTGTCGCGCAACCCCGAGTTGTACCGCAGCGGCTCTCGAGGCTGTTGCTCGATCGCCGACGCCAATGATGCCCGCAGGGCGGCCGATGTTCTCGGCATCCCGTTCTACGTTTGGGACTTCTCCGAGCGGTTCGCGCAGGACGTGGTCGCCGACTTCGTTGCCGAATACGCCGCTGGACGGACGCCGAACCCGTGTCTGCGTTGCAACGAGAAGATCAAGTTCGCCGCGTTGCTGGAGCGCGGGGTCGGATTGGGCTTCGACGCCGTCGCCACTGGGCATTACGCCCGGCTGGAGCACCGCGAAGACGGTGTGGGGCTGTACCGAGCAGCCGAACCGGCCAAGGATCAGTCCTATGTCTTGGGCGTGCTGAACGCCGATCAGCTGAGTCGCTGTGAGTTCCCGCTGGGCCAGGTGCGCGCCAAGGCGGAGTTGCGGGTCGAAGCCGCCGAGCGCGGGTTACTGGTGGCCGACAAGCCTGACAGCCACGACATCTGTTTCATTCCCACCGGGGACACCGCCGGTTTTCTCAATGATCGCCTTGGCCGGCAGGGCGGGGACATTCTTGACCAGGATGGTGAAGTGGTCGGCGCTCACCTTGGCTTCCACCAGTTCACCGTAGGGCAGCGCCACGGACTGCATCTTTCGGTGCCTGCCGGTGATGGTCGGCCGCGTTATGTGCAGCGGCTGGATCCGGCCGCCAATACGGTCACCGTCGGTCCGAAGGCCTCGCTCAAGGTGCGTCGGATCAGTGGCATCCGTCCGACCTGGGCCGAGGTACCGATCGCTGGGTCTTGGCGCGCTCTGGTGCAGGTGCGGGCCCACGGCGAGGCGATGCCAGCCACGATCACGGCTGATGCTGAGCGGGTCGAGATCGAACTCGACCAGCCGGCCTACGGCATCGCCCCTGGCCAGGCGGCAGTTCACTATGACGGCGAGCGAGTGGTTGGCAGTGCCACCATTGCCGGAACCAGCCTGTGATGGTTGCGTTCACCGGCCTTGGGTCGCTGCCTGGCACTGACTTCGCAGCTGCGGTGCGGATGACCTTCGACAAGGTGGCTGACTTTCCCTACCTGCCTGAACTTCCGGCGCGCGGGCCTTGGGCTGGCGTGATCGGACGTGGCCTGGGGCTGCCGTCTGGGCTTCCGGCCGAACTTTCCGGCCAGGAGTGGCGGTTGGCCGACGCCGTCGGCTCCGACCAACGGCGCGCCCGCATCACCTGGCGCGATGACCTGGATCGGCTTGAGGAGAACACCCAAGGATTCGTGGGGCGGTTCAAAGTGGCCGTCGCCGGTCCCTGGACGCTCGCCGCAGCTCTCGGCGTAGCTCACACCGGACGAGTGGTGGCTGATCAGGGAGCGCGCCGCGACTTGGCCCAGTCGCTGGCAGACAGTGTCGCCGAACTGCTGGCGGATCTAGGCAAGCGGTTACCCGGTGCCGAGGTGGTGGTTCAGATCGACGAGCCGTCGCTGGCTGCGGTGGCCGCTGGCGCCGTGCCGACCCCGGGTGGCTTCTTCCGGCATCGGGCGATCGATCTGCCCGAAATATTGGCAGCGTTGGCCTGGGTGGGCCAGGGGGCCGTCCGTGGCGGGGCGGTGGAGGTGGTGCTACACAGTTGTGCTGCCTGGGCCGGACCAGGTCCGGGCTGGCCGTTGGTGAGCCTGCTCAGTAGCAGCGGTGCCGGTTTGGCCGCGGTGAGCCTGGACATCGATACCTTGAGCGGCGTTGATCTGGATGCGCTCGGCGAGGCCGCCGATGCCGGTCACCGGGTGCATCTCGGGGTGTTGCCGACCAGTCGGCCGCTGCTGAGTGCTGATGCGCTCACCGTCCGTACGTTGCGGGTGCTGGAGCGGATTGGGAGCCCCAAGCCGGAGGCGATCGTCCTCACCCCGGCCTGTGGCTTGGCGGGGTTCAGCCCAGCCGAAGTGAGCGCAGCAATCGCGGCGCTCCATACCGTCACCACACGGGTTGCCGACGAACTTGGTGCCGGTTAGGGGCACTCGGTGGTGGCGCTGGGCTGCACCGCCCAGCTGGTGGGCACCGGCAGGTACTGGTAGCGGGGGCTGACTCGACCTGTCGGCTCGGCGCGCTAGATTTCGGCCATGGACCAGCAGGACGCCCGGACTCGCCATGCGGAGTTGAGTGCCGAGATCAGCGAGCATCGGCAGCGCTATTACGTGCGGGACGCTCCGGTGATCTCCGATGCCGAGTTCGACGCTCTGATGGCGGAGTTGATCGCCCTGGAAAAGGCCCACCCCGAATTCCGGACCCCCGACAGCCCGACCCAGCAGGTCGGCGGCGCGGCCAGTGCGACTTTTGCACCAGTGACCCACCTGGTGCCGCTGATGAGCCTCGACAACGTGTTTTCGGGCGAAGAGCTCGACCGCTGGTTGGTTCGTGCCGAAGGCCTGGCCGGAACCGAAATCGGTGCTGGCGGCTACCTGTGCGAGTTGAAAATCGATGGCCTCGCTCTCGACCTGGTCTACCGCAACGGTCGGTTGGCCAGCGCGGCCACTCGCGGTGACGGTGTCACCGGTGAGGATGTCAGCGTCAACGTCGCCACCATCGAAGCGATCCCGGCGACTCTGGTCGGCTCGGAGGTGCCCGAGGTGGTGGAGGTTCGCGGCGAGGTGTTCATGCGCACCGACGACTTCGCCGCCCTCAATGAAGGGCTGGTTGCGGCCGGAAAGCCAACTTTTGCGAACCCGCGCAACTCAGCTGCCGGCTCGTTGCGCCAGAAGGATCCGCGGGTCACCGCACAGCGCCGCCTGCATTTCTTGGTGCACGGCATCGGCGAGTTCTCCGGGCCGCCGCTGCCGAGCCAGTCGGCCGGCTATGAACTGCTGAAGTCCTGGGGCCTGCCCACCTCCGAGCACTACCGGATCTGCCACAGCACCGCAGAGGTGCGAGAATTCGTGGCCTATTTCGGTGAGCATCGCCATTCTGTGGACCACGACATCGACGGTGTGGTGATCAAAGTCGATGATCGGCAGTTGCAGGCCAAACTAGGCAACACCTCCCGTGCCCCACGCTGGGCGATCGCCTACAAATATCCTCCCGAAGAGGTCACCACCAAGTTGCTCGACATTCGGGTGAACGTTGGCCGTACCGGACGAGTGACGCCGTACGCCGTGATGGAGCCGGTAGTGGTGGCCGGTTCGACGGTGGAAATGGCCACCCTGCACAACGCCTCTGAGGTCAAGCGAAAGGGAGTGCTGATCGGCGACACCGTGGTGCTTCGCAAGGCCGGCGATGTGATCCCCGAGGTGCTCGGGCCGGTCTTGGAGCTGCGAGACAAGGCCACCACACGGGAGTTCATGATGCCCACCCAGTGCCCAGATTGCGGCAGCACGTTGCGGGCGGAGAAGGAAGGCGATGCCGACATTCGTTGTCCCAATCGTCGGTCCTGCCCGGCTCAGCTGCGCGAAAGGCTGTTCCACCTGGCCTCACGTCAAGGGCTCGACATCGAAGTATTGGGAGAGAAGGCTGCCGACGCGCTGCTTGGTGGTGGATTGCTGGTTGATGAGGGTGACCTGTTCGACCTGACTGCGGAGAAATTGGTTGCCGCGGGAGTGTTCACCACCAAAGACGGACGGTTCTCCGCAAACGGCACCAAGCTGCTGGCCAACCTCGAGTCGGCCAAGACCAGGCCTTTCGCCAAGTTCTTGGTGGCGCTGTCGATTCGCCACGTCGGCAAAGGCGTGGCCCCAGATGTGGCCCGAGCTTTCCCCAGCATCGAGGCGCTGGCCGCAGCCGGCGTGGCCGAACTGAGCGCTGTGGAAGGCATCGGCCCGATTCTGGCCGCCTCGATCACAGAATGGTTCGGTGTCGACTGGCATAAGGCCATCGTGGCGAAGTGGCGTTCGGCCGGCTGCGTGATGGCCGACGAGCCGGCCGCTCCCGTAGCTGAAGTGCTGGCGCAGACCCTGATTGGGCTGACCGTGGTGGTTACCGGCTCGGTGCCTGGATACACCCGCGACGGCGCCACTGCTGCTGTCGAGGCTCGTGGGGCCAAGGCCGTCGGCTCGGTGTCGAAGCGCACTGACTATGTGGTGGTAGGTGAGGGCGCCGGGTCAAAGCAGGCCAAGGCGGTGGCCCTCGGTGTCCCCGTCATCGAGGCGGCCGGCTTCGCAGCCTTCCTTGAATCCGGGCCGCTCACGGTGGCCGGGTAGGATCTGATCGTGCCCGAAGGCCTGAATTCCAACCTCAACCTCAACCAGGGCGCGCCCCCGCGGGTGCGTCCGGCGATGGGCGAGTGGGGTCCCAACGAGGTTCCCAGCACTCGAGTGAAGCGGCGCCAGCGCTGGTTCGCGATCGCCGCGATCGTGATCGTGCTGGCCGTGGTGGTTACCTACGGCTACTTCATGTGGGAGGCGCTGCGCTGAGCTTGGCTCAGCCGGCAAGGGCCGCCAGGTGACGCAATCGGGCCAGTTCGGACTTGATGAACTCCGGACCGCCCCGGCGGGCCAGCACGATGGCGGCGTCCCGGCGCAGCGGGGCAACCGCAATCAGGGTCTCTCCCCAGCCTGGAATCCAGCCGTCAGGCAGCTCGGCTGCGCGTAGCTCGTCCAGAGGGCCAAGTGCGTCGATGCCCGTCGAATCGAGGTCGGGGGCCGTCTCGGAGCAGGCCAGAACCGTGCCGGCACTGAGATCAACCAGGACCGCCCAGGACACTCGAAAGACCGCCGGCGCCTGGGAAGTCAGAATTTCCTCGGCATGCTCGGGGTCTTCGGTCATCGCGTTGAGCACGTCCACATCGGCTTGCAGGCCCCAGGCTTCGGGGTAGTGCGAAACCCACACCACCTCGACATCGGGCTCGGATTCGCAGGCGGTGATCAACGCGTCTGCGGCGACACCGGTGGGCAGTTCGACCATGAAGTCGTCGATGGCGTAGCCCTCGTACTTCTCCACGATCTCCACGGCCATGATGTCAGCCTGCGCTTGGCCCATTGCAGTGGCCACCGCGCCCAGGGAACCGGGTCGGTCGGGGAGGAGCACTCGCACGAGGAACACCCCGACAGTGTGACGTATCGGTGTTACAAGTGCGTCAAAGCGCACCGGTAGAGTGAGACACCGGCCCGGGCAGACGCCCGCGCGCATGGGTATTTTCCTCAGGAGTTCACCTTGGCTTTGACGGCGAAAGAGGTAGCCAGACTGGGCGAGTTGGCCCGGATTCGGTTGACCGAGGCGGAGTTGAACCAGCTTGCCCCGCAGTTGGAAGTGATCCTGGCGGCGGTGGCGAGCGTGTCCGAAGTGGCTGGCGCCGACGTGCCGCTCACCTCTCATGCCCTGCCGCTGACCAATGTCTTTCGCGCCGATGAGGTGCAGCCGTCGCTGGCGCCCCAGGACGTGCTCGCTGCGGCCCCGGCTGTGGAGGACGGTCGCTTCCGGGTCCCGCGGATCCTTGGGGAGGAAGCGTGAGTGACTTGCTGCGAACCGATGCCGCCGAGCTCAGTGGCCTGCTGGCCACGAAGCAGCTCAGCTCGCGGGAGCTGACCGCTGCCTGCCTGGACCAGATTGATCGGGTTGATCCCACGGTGCGCGCCTTTTTGCATGTTGATGGCGATCGTGCGCTGGCCGCCGCCGATGCGGTGGACGAGCGCCGCTCGACTGGTGCAGAGCTGGGTCCGCTGGCTGGCATTCCGCTGGCGATGAAGGACATCTTCACCATGACCGGGGCGCCGACCACCTGCGGATCCAGGATCTTGGAGGGCTGGGTGCCGCCGTACAACTCGACCATCACCGACAAGGTGTTGGACGCCGGCATCGTCGTGCTTGGCAAGACCAACATGGACGAGTTCGCGATGGGCTCATCCACTGAGAATTCCGGATTCTTCACAACTCACAATCCCTGGGACACCACTCGGATCCCTGGTGGGTCCGGTGGGGGATCGGCTGCCGCGTTGGCATCCTTTGAGGCGCCGCTAGCGCTGGGCACCGATACTGGCGGCTCTATCCGCCAGCCTGCCTCGGTCACCGGGACGGTCGGGGTCAAACCTACCTACGGCGCCACCTCGCGTTATGGCGTGGTGGCGATGGCCTCCAGCTTGGACACCCCAGGGCCTTGCGCCCGCACTGTCTTGGACGCTGCGCTCCTTCACCAGGTGATCGCCGGCTGGGATCCTCGGGATTCCACCTCGATCAATGCTGCGGTCCCCGATGTGGTCGGCGCAGCCAAGGCGGCCGAGGTGAAGGGCATGCGGATCGCGGTGGTGCGCGAACTCGGCGGTGAGGGCTACCAGCCGGGGGTAGAGCAGCGGTTCAACGAGGCGTTGGAGGTCTTGGCCGGGCTTGGGGCCGAAATTGTTGAGGTCTCCTGCCCGAGTTTCGAATATGCGCTCAGCGCCTACTACCTGATCATGCCCAGCGAAGTCAGCTCCAACCTGGCTCGTTTCGACGCGATGCGTTACGGCCTGCGGATCGGCGACGATGGGATGAACAGCACCGAAGAGGTGATGAACCTCACCCGTGGCGCTGGCTTCGGGGCCGAGGCCAAACGCCGCATCATCATTGGCACCTACGCGCTGTCCTCGGGTTACTACGACGCCTATTACGGCTCGGCCCAGAAAGTACGCACCCTGATCACCCGAGACTTCGACGCGGCCTTCGCCACCGCCGATGTGCTGGTTTCGCCGACTACACCCACCACGGCCTTCAAGATCGGCGAGCGGGTTGACGACCCGTTGGCGATGTACAAGGCCGACTTGTGCACGATCCCGTCCAATCTGGCGGGGAACTGCGCGATGTCGGTGCCCGTGGGGCTCAGCCCGGCCGACGGCCTGCCGGTCGGCCTGCAGATCATGGCACCCGCACTCGCCGACGATCGGTTGTACCGCGTGGGTGCGGCCCTGGAGCGTGCATTGAAGGACCGCTGGGGAGGCAGGCTGCTCGATCAGCTGGCTGACTCCCCGGCCGGTGCCTACCTGGGTGGAGGCGAGCGGTGAGTGTTGAACTGATGGAATTCGATGAGGCGCTGGAGCGTTTCGACCCGGTGCTCGGCTTGGAGGTGCACGTCGAGCTGAACACGGCCACCAAGATGTTCTGCGGCTGCGCCAACCAGTTCGGCTCAGTGCCGAACTCCAACACCTGCCCTGTCTGCTTAGGGCTGCCCGGTTCGCTGCCGGTGGTCAATGGAAAGGCCATCGAGTCCGCGATCCGGATCGGCCTGGCCTTGGGCTGCGAGATCGCCGATTGGTGCCGATTCGCGCGGAAGAACTACTTCTATCCCGACATGACCAAGGACTTCCAGACCTCCCAGTACGACGAGCCGATTGCGTTCAATGGACAAGTCGATCTTGAAGTTGACGGTGAAATCTTCACCATCGAGATCGAGCGAGCCCACATGGAGGAGGACGCCGGGAAACTCGTTCATGCCGGTGGCCTGACCGGACGGATCGGTGACGCCGAGTATTCGCTGGTGGACTACAACCGGGCCGGCACGCCGCTCATCGAGATTGTCACCAGACCAATCACCGGTACCGGCGCGAAGGCGCCTGCGGTGGCCAAGGCCTACGTTTCCTACCTGCGTGACTTGATCCGGGCGTTAGGGGTATCCGACGTCCGGATGGAGCAAGGATCGTTGCGCTGTGACGCCAACATTTCGCTGATGGCCAAGGGTGCGACGGTGTTCGGGTTGCGCACCGAGACCAAGAACGTGAATTCGTTGCGCAGCATCGAGAGCGCTCTGTACTACGAAATCCGCCGCCAGGCCGCGGTGCTGGCCTGCGGTGGGAAAGTGCATCAGGAGACTCGTCACTGGCATGAGGAGGGTTACACCACCCCCGGCCGGTCGAAGGAACAGGCCGAGGACTACCGCTATTTCCCTGAACCCGACCTGGTGCCGGTGGCACCGAGCCGGGAGTGGGTGGAACAACTGCGGGCGACCCTGCCGGAGTTGCCAAACCTGCGACAGGCCAGGTTGCAGGCTGAGTGGGGTTTCACCGACCTGGAGTTGCAGGACGTGGTCAATGCGCGCGCCCTGGACGTGATCGAAGCAACCGTGGCCGCTGGCGCAGCACCGGCAGCGGCGCGAAAGTGGTGGCTCACCGAGCTGGCCAGGCGGGCGAACGAGACGGGCCTCGAACTGGAGGAGTTGGCGATCACGCCAGCACAAGTGGCAGCCGTTCAGGCGCTGGTGGATGCAGGCACGGTCAATGACAAGCTGGCGCGCCAGGTGATCGACGCGGTGTTGGCCGGCGAAGGCGAGCCGGCCGCTGTGGTGGCCGCCCGCGGACTGGCTGTGGTCTCCGATGATGGTGCGCTCTCGGCCGCGGTGGAGCGAGCGATCCAGGCAAATCCTGGGGTGGCTGCCAAGATCCGCGAGGGCAAGGTGCAAGCTGCGGGGGCGCTGATCGGTGCGGTGATGCAGGAAATGCGGGGGCAGGCTGACGCGGCCCGCGTCCGCGAGTTGATTCTGGCTCGACTTGGCTGATCGCGGCGGCGTTGAAGACGGCATCGACGAGACTCCGGGCGGCACGGTGTTGCCCGCCGAGCGGGTGGATTCTGCGACCCGCAAAGCCTTGTGGTGGTTGGTGGCGCCGGTGCTGGCCGGGCATCTCCTGGCTCTCTATCTGCCCGGGACCTCGGGTGCCCCTGAGCCTCGCTATGTAGACAAGGTGGTGCACGCGGCCTTGTTCGGCGTCCCGGTCTGGCTGCTGGGGCGGCTGATCGGGCGGATCTGGCTGCTTGGGGCAGTGTTCGCCGTCCATGCGGTGGTCAGCGAGTTGGTCCAGCTGTGGTGGGTGCCGGGCCGCGATGGTGACGTCTTCGACGCCGCCGCCGACTTGTTGGGCATCTCGATCGCGGTGTGGTGGTTGCTGCGAACCCGCAAGGAGGGGTGAGCGGTTGCCGAACAGCTCCGCGCTCGACCAGCTTTCACCTGCCTTCCCCGGCCGTGCCGCGTGGGGAACGGCGGCGCGCCTGCGCGCTTGGCAGGTGGCTGCACTGGCCCGCTACCGAGAGCTCGATCAGCAAGACTTCCTGGCGGTGGCCACGCCAGGTGCGGGCAAGACCACCTTCGCGTTGCGGGTGGCCACCGAGTCGATCGCTGCCCGTCAGATCGAGCAGGTGATCGTGGTCACCCCGACCGAGCATCTCAAGGTGCAGTGGGCTGAGGCTGCCGCGAAGGTGGGCCTGCATCTGGACCCCGGACTTGGTGGACGCAAACGTGGACGCTCCCGGCAATACCAGGGCCAGGCGGTTACCTATGCCGGGGTGGCGGCGGCCGTTTACGCTTACGAGGCACGCACCGTCGCGGCCAAGACCTTGGTGATCTTCGACGAGGTCCATCATGCCGGGGACGCGTTGAGTTGGGGCGAGGCGGTACAGCAGGCGTTCGAGCTGGCCACCCGGCGCCTCTCGCTGACCGGCACGCCGTTTCGTTCCGACACCAACCCGATTCCGTTCGTGAGATACCGCACCGAGGCCGACGGGACTCGCCACTCCGAGGCTGACTACGTCTACGGCTACACCGAGGCGTTGCGGGATCAAGTGGTGCGTCCGGTGGTGTTTCTGGCCTACGGCGGTGGCATGCGCTGGCGCACCCGAGCCGGGGATGAACTGGCGGCCAACCTTGGCGAGCCGCTGACCAAGGACCTCACCGCTCAGGCCTGGCGCACGGCTCTGGACCCGGCCGGGGAATGGATGCCGGCGGTGCTGAGCGCGGCAGATCGGCGGTTGAGCGAGGTGCGCCGGCATATACCCGACGCCGGGGGGTTGGTGATCGCCAGCAACCAAAGACAGGCCCGCGCATATGCGCGGGCGCTGGAGCAGATCTGCAATGAGAAGCCCACGGTGGTGCTGAGCGACGATGTCGGCGCCAGCCGGAAGATCGAACGATTCGCCGAATCCGAGGATCGTTGGATGGTAGCTGTCCGAATGGTTTCCGAGGGGGTGGATGTTCCCCGGTTGGCCGTCGGGGTCTATGCCACCGCCACCTCAACCCCACTCTTCTTCGCCCAGGCGGTCGGACGCTTTGTGCGTAGCCGGCGTAGAGGAGAGTTGGCCAGCGTCTTTCTGCCAACCGTGCCGATCCTGTTGGCCCACGCCAGCACCTTGGAGAAGCAGCGAGACCACGTCCTGGGTACACCCAAGAACTCAGCGGAAGACTTGTGGGCGCCGGAGGAGGCACTGTTGGCGCAGGCCAACCAGACCCGCAGACTCGCCGATTTTGAGGGCGAGCAGGAGGTGTTGGAGTCGATCGCGGTCTTCGACCACGTGCTGTTCGACGCGCGGGCGTATGGCCTTCAGGCTGATCCGTCCAGTGTCGAGGAGGCGGAATACCTCGGGCTGCCCGGTCTGCTCGAACCCGACCAGGTGAGCTCGTTGCTGGCTGAGCGGCAGCGCCGTCAGCTGGCTCGCCGCGATCGGCAGTCGCGCCGGGATAAGGAGACCGCGGAGGTGAGCCTCTTTAGGGCGCTGGAAGGCCGTCGCAAGGAGCTGAATGGCTTGGTTTCCCAAGTCGCGCGGGTACGTGGCATACCGCACAGCCATGTCCATGCCGGCCTGCGCCGGGAAGTCGGCGGACCTCCGCTGGCCCAGGCCACCACCGAACAGGTTGAGGCCCGGATCAAACTGGCCCGCCAGTGGCTGGCCAGCGCCTGAGCCGGGGAATCGCGCCGGGCTCGGCGCCGGCAGGATCCATCGCTGAGGCACAGACGTCTGGCCGGGGTCGAGGAGCGCAAAACCTGCGTTCTCAACCCCGGCCAGACGATGACCGGAGGAAAGCTCAGATGACCCGAGCCGACAGCACCCCGCTGATCCCGCGAATCTTCGACATCAATGCCGGGGTCACTTCGCCGTCCACGTCCACCAAGGTGTAGGCCAACTCGCCACGCGACTTGTTCAGCAGGTCGGAGATGTTGAGCCCGGCGTCGGCCACCAGGGTGGAGATCTGGCCGACCATGTTGGGCACATTGCTGTTGGCGATCGCCATCCGCTGGGTGCCCTCCACTCGGGCCAGTTCAGCCTCGGGGAAGTTGACTGAGTTCTTGATGGTGCCGTCTTCCAAGTAGGCCTTGAGCTCCTCGGCGGCCATGTAGGCGCAGTTCTCCTCGGCCTCGTTGGTCGAGGCGCCGAGGTGCGGCAGGGTCACAACGTTGGCGTGTTTGTTGAGCTCCGGTGTCGGGAAGTCGCAGACGTAGCCGCGAAGACGCCCGCCGTCTAGTGCGCTCACCACAGCATCGACGTCGACAATCGGTCCACGGGCGAAGTTCACCAGCACCGCGGACTTGCGCATCACCGCAAGCTTGTCGGCGCTGATCAGTCCACGGGTGCCGTCAACCAGCGGCACGTGGACGGTGACGATGTCGGCCCGCTTCAGCATGGCCTCCAGGTTGGTCACGCGCTCCACTTTGGACGAAAGGTTCCAGGCGTGTTCGACGGTGATCGCTGGATCGAATCCCATCACCTTCATACCCAGGCCAATCGCGGCATTGGCAACTTCGACGCCGATCGCACCCAGCCCCACGACGCCGAGAGTGCGGCCGGGCAGCTCGAAACCGACGAACTGCTTCTTTCCGGCTTCCACGGCCTTGTCCATGCCCGCGGCGTCGCCGTCGAGGTGGTGGGCGAAGGAGGCCGCCGGAATGATGTTGCGAGCTGCCAAGAAGATGGCTGCCACCACGAGTTCCTTCACGGCGTTCGCGTTGGCTCCTGGGGTGTTGAACACCGGAATGCCCAACGCGCTGTATTCGGCGATCGGAATGTTGTTGGTGCCGGCGCCGGCGCGCGCCACCGCGAGCACCGAATCCGGGATCTCGGCGCCGTGCAGACTGGCCGACCGGAGCAGGAGGGCGTGGGGCGACTCGAAGTCGTTACCGACCACGAAGGCACCTTCGGGCAGGCGGTTAAGCCCGACCTTGCTGATTGCGTTGAGAGTCTTGATCTGAAAAGTCATTTTCTTCCTCACCCGTTGCGGCGTTCGAAGTCGTTCATGAAGTCGATCAGCGCCTGCACGCCCGCTAGCGGCATGGCGTTGTAAATGCTGGCCCGCATCCCGCCGACGGAACGGTGCCCGGCCAGGTTGGTCAATCCGGCGGCAGTTGCCTCGGCGACGAAGGTCTTGTCGAGATCGCCGTTGGCTTGCAGGAAGGGCACGTTCATCCACGAGCGGGAGTCGGGTGCAACCGGGTTGCGGTAGTAGTCGGAGGTGTCGATGAAGCCGTAGAGGGTTTCGGCCTTGGCGCGGTTCCGCTCGGCCATCGCCGACATCCCGCCAGTCTCGGTCACCCACTTCAGGATCAGCCCAAGCAGGTAAATGCCGAAAGTGGGCGGGGTGTTCAGCATCGAGTCAGCTTCAGCCATTGCCTGGTAGTTCCAGATCGACGGCGTTCCCGGACGAGCGTGACCGATGAGGTCATCCCGCACGATCGTCACACAAAGGCCAGACGGCCCCATGTTTTTCTGAGCACCGGCATAGATCAAGCCGAACTCAGAGACATCGATCGGTCGAGAAAGAATGGTCGAGCTCATGTCGGCGACCAGCGGCACATCGCCGGCGTTGGGAACATAACCGAACTCCACGCCGCCAATGGTCTCGTTCGGCGTGTAGTGCAGATAGGTGGCATCGGGATCGACGGTGAAGCTGCCCTCAGCTGGGGCTTCGGTGTAGTTCGACGCCGCCTGATCAGCGATCACTGCAACCTCGAGCTGTTGAGCCTTCGCCGCTTTGATGGCCTTGGCTGACCACTGGCCGGTGTTGAGGAAGTTGACTTTTGCACCCGGCGCAGTGAGGTTCATCGGGATGGCGTCGAACTGGCCGCTGGCCCCACCCTGGAGGAAAAGCACCTTGTAGTTGTCGGGAATGCCCATCACCTGACGAAGCAGTGCCTCGGTCTCGGCCGCGCAGGCGACGAAATCCTTACCGCGGTGAGACACCTCCAGCACAGACATCCCAGAACTCTTCCAGTCGGTCAGCTCGGACTGAGCGACGTTGAGGGCGTCGATGGGGAGCATGGCGGGACCGGCGGAAAAGTTGTATACGCGCATGCCGCACATTGTTTCAGTAACGTGACGCCGGTTGGGTACCACGGGCCAAGTTTGGACGGATGCCTACCCACTCAGTACGGCCGGATGTGGCTATCTGGCGCGACGCTGACTATTCGCAGGGGTGCCGGTGTTCGATTCAGCGCGGCGGGAAACAGGTGGCGAAGCAGCCGCAGCGTCGGCGGCGATTGAATGTGCGGACTGCCGGTCTCGCTGGAGGGTTACGGCGAAGCGGTCGAGATTCATGATTGCTGCCTTCGGGGGGTGGTGGCGATTGGGGTGCTGATCGAGTGGGGAGCCGGTTGGAGGGTACGGGGGGCCGGAACCCCACTCGATCAGTTAAGGAGGTGCCCGAGGTGGTCGGCTACTTGGAGCGGGTCTTCATTGGCCCACACCCAAGTACTTGGGCAGTGGTCTCCTGGGTGGAGTTCACGTATAGGTAACCTCGCGTTCGGTTGGCGGTATCGCTCGCTGGACTACAACTGAAGTGTCCGCCTGCTTGGCGAAGTTGGTGGGAAATCAAGCGGATTCCCTCATTCGCAGCGCGCGTTGAGTGCGAAATCCCGGCCGTATCCGCAACTGGATGGAAAACTGGCAGACACCATCGAATCAGGAGTCACATGTCGTCAACGCAGACCTCGGGGCCGCCGCAGAACTCACCGCCGCGGCGGGTGCTGGTGGTGGAGGATGAGCCGCTGATTCGATCCTTGGTCATTTCGCTGCTTCAGAGCGCCGGTTTCGATGGGCTCGGTGTGGATTCCGCAACCGAGGCGATCGCTGGATTACGTGACTTCGATCCTGACGCGCTGCTGGTTGACCTTGATCTTGGGGAGGGGCCGGGCGGCGCCGAGGTGCTGGCCTACGCCGACCGCTACGCGCCTTGGGCAGCGCTTGTGGTGCTGACCAACGCGCCCTCGCCGGAGGTCGCCGGCGTGGATCGGCGACTGATTCCGACCAGGGCGGCCTATTTGAACAAGCGCTCGTTGGCGAACGCCTCGCTGTTGCTGGAGACCCTGGAGGGGGTGTTGCGTGATCAGGACCCGCGGCGTGACGACACCAGCGACAGTGGCCCCTTGAGCGCGTTGAGTCGTGATCAGCTCGAGGTGCTGAGGCTCATCGCCGCAGGCTTTTCGAACGCCGAGATCGCCGCGCGGCGGGGAACGTCCAGCCACGGGGTGGAACAGATCGTCCAGCGGCTGATCCTGCGGCTCAAGGTGGAGAAGGGTTCCACGATCAACCCCCGGGTACAACTGGCCAAGCTCTATTACGCCCACGGCCCGAATGCGACGTGACCGTTCCGCTTGGCCGCCTGAATCCGCGGTCGGTGCTCGGCGAGCTCAGGTTGGCATCCTGGGAAGGGCCGATAGGTTGGCCGGTATTGCTGATCCCAACCCCATGGCTGCTGGGAAATCAGATGTTCTACGCCGCGCAGCACGGAATGGTGCCCGAATTGGCTGTGGAGCTGTCCGTGCTGGCGTTGGTGGTTCACCTCTCGGTGCTGGCAGTGCTGTTGTGGGCCGTGGTACCGCTGTTGGAGCGGGTCTTCAAAATGGGTTCGGTGCTGGGAATCGAGCTGATCTGCTTCGCTTTCGGTGGGGTGGCCCGAGCCACCGTGATGGTCGTAGGTGTCGATTCAGCTGAGCCCTTCTGGTCACGCTGGGGCTGGCTTTCGGCGTCCTGGGCGCTGGACACCGGCATCTGGACCGCTGCGGCGGCGATCCTGGTCAGCTGGTGGCACCAGGTTCGTGAGCAACGTATCCAACTCCAGGCCGAGTATGAGCGCCAGATTCTCACTCGTGCCAAGGACGCGCGGGCGTTGGCCGAGGCCGACGTCCAGCTTGTGGCTGTTCGGGAGTTGACCCACGCTGCGCTGGCCGAGATTCGCTCGCGGCTCAAGGCGAATATGGACGCGGCCGAACTCAGCGAGTCCGTTGAACTGATAGATGAGGTGGTTGCCGGCCTGGTGCGTCCGGCCAGTCACAACCTGGCCCGGATGGCCACATCGGTGGAGTCGATCGCCAGCGGGTCGCTGTGGCGCGGCTGGCGGGACGTGATTCCTGCGGTGATTCGCAGTTGGCCAACGGCTCGTCCATTCCAACCGGGGCTGGTGGGTCTGCTGTGCCTGCCAATGGTGATGGTCGCCGAGTTGGTACCTCCTCCCCACTCCCTGCACAGCAGCAGCCTGTTCTCCATGGCAATCCTCACCTCGCACCTGTTGCTGCTGGTTGCCCTTCGCCGGTTTCTGGCTCCCAAGATTGCCAGGCTTGCTGCCCCGGTCGGCGTTTCGGTGGTGATCACCACCTACCTGCTGCTCTATCTGCTCGGGCTGAACGCTTTGATTTTGGCGTCTTGGACGGGCGCTCCTGCGCCCCTGGAGGCTTTCCTGGCGCCGCCGCTCTTGGCGAGCGTTAGTGGAGGCATCGCGGCCTTCTCCAAGATTCGGGCCGAGGAGAGCGCTGCTGCTCGGGCGTTGATCCGCCGGACCAATTGGGAGCTACGTCGCACCCGGCAGCGATTGTGGGCGCAACGTCGGCGACTGGCCATGGCTTTGCATGGACGGGTGCAGGCCAACTTGACCGCGTCCGCGTTGATGTTGGGGATGGCGCGAGACCGCTTGGTCGCCGGGGAGGCTTTGGATCAAGACGTGGTTGAGCGGGTGCGTAGCACCCTGGCCTTGGCCGACCTGATCGACCAGAGCCCTGTGGGTAGCCCCGCCGCCCAGCTGGACACGGTGACCCGAGTTTGGGAAGGCGTTCTGTCGGTGGCGTTGGATCTGCGCCCAGGCGCCGTGCGTCTGCTGGACGCGGGAAGGGACCTAGCCGATGCCTGCATTGAAGTGGTCAGGGAGATATTGCTGAACGCGGTCCGGCATAGCGGCGCCACCCACGCCGAGGTGGTCATCGGCGCTGATCGCCAGGCCCTGCTGTGCATCCGGGTGATCGAGCTGTCGGCGGCAAGGGAGCCGCTTGGCAGCATCGGTGGTCCAGGGCTTGGGCGGACGCTGATCGATTCTTTGGCGGTCGATTGGGCCGAGTCCGACAGTGCGGGGGGGCGAACGACGGTGGCGATGTTGGCAGCCGGCAAGGCCAACACATCACGGACCAACGCCCGCTCACGGTTGCTCGATGTTTCGATGCTCACCTGAGCCACTGCAACAATGAACTGGTGAGCGAGCTGGATTCATCGATAACGGCCCTGTTGAAACGCAACGTCGACGGGCTGGTGCCCGCCGTCGTCCAGGACGCGGGCAGCGGTGCGGTGCTGATGTTGGCTTGGATGGACCTCGAAGCGTTGCGGCGTACGTTGGCGACCCGCCGCGGCACCTATTGGTCGCGAAGTCGGCAGTGCTACTGGGTCAAAGGGGAGACCAGCGGAAACGTCCAAATGGTCCGGGAGGTCCGGCTGGACTGTGACGGAGACACTTTGCTGGTGAAAGTCGACCAGACCGGACCTGCCTGCCACACCGGGACCCCGACCTGCTTCGACTCGCGGGTGCTGCTGGAAGACGTCGAATGAGCATTCACGCTTCTCCAGACCTTGAAGGCTTCATGGCCGCCGGTGCGCAGCATCGGGTGGTCAGCGTCTACGCACGCCTGTTGGCCGACGATCTGACCGCTGTGGCGCTATTCGACCGTCTCTGTGGTGATCGGCCCAACACCTTCCTGTTGGAATCGGCCGAGGCCGGCGCCTGGTCTCGCTACTCCTTCATCGGAGTGAACGCGGCCGCGACGCTGACCGAGGTGGATGGGGTGGCGCGGTGGCGCTGGAGCGGCCGTCCGATCGCCGGGCTACCCTCGGATGGGGACCCGCTGAAGGTGCTGGCCCAGACCCTGGAAATGCTACATACGCCTCGGGATCCCGAACTGCCGCCGCTGGTGTCAGGCATGGTCGGCTACCTGGGCTATGACGTGGTGCGTCGCCTCGAGCGACTGCCGGATGCCAATCCCGACGATCTGCAGATTCCGGAGTTGGCCATGATGTTGGCCTGGGACGTGGCCGTCCTGGATCATCACACCGGCGAGGTTTGGCTGGTGGCGAATGCGATCAACTTCGACGACTCGCCTCAGCGGATTACCCAGGCTTATGCCGACGCCACCTCCCGGATAGCGGCGATGGTGACTGATCTGAGGCGTCCGGCGGCTCCGCTGCTCGCCTTGAAACAGGTCGTCGAGGCTCCGCCTGAGATACGCCGCCAGCGCACCTCAGCGGAGTATGAGGCTGTGGTGTCGGCTGCGGTCGAGGAGATCAGGGCGGGGGAGGCCTTCCAGATCGTGCCGAGTCAGCGTTTCGAGCTCGACTGTGCCGCCGAGGCTCTGGACGTCTACCGGGTGTTGCGGCGCAACAATCCCAGCCCGTATCTCTTCCTGCTGCGGCTGGACGGGTTCGCCGTGGTGGGTGCCAGCCCCGAAGCGTTGGTGACGGTAACCGATCAGCGTGCCACGACCCACCCGATCGCCGGGACGAGGCCCCGAGGTGCCGATCCGGCCTCCGACGTCGCTTTGGAGGCCGAACTGCTGGCCGACCCGAAGGAGGCCGCCGAGCACCTGATGCTGGTGGATCTGGGACGAAACGATCTGGGGCGGGTCTGCAAGCCGGGGTCGGTGACGGTGGTTGAGTTCATGAAGGTGCGCCGCTACAGCCACGTGATGCATCTGGAGGCCTCGGTGACCGGGACCCTGACTGATGGTCGGACGGCCTTGGAGGCGACGCTGAGCTGCTTTCCGGCCGGCACCCTCACCGGAGCTCCGAAGGTGAGGGCGATGGAAATCATCGATTCCCTTGAGGTCTCCCGGCGGGGCCTGTACGGCGGACTGGTCGGCTACTTCGACTTTGCCGGCGACTCCGACACCGCCATCGCCATTCGGACGGCGGTGCTGCGAGATGGCGTTGCCTATGTGCAGGCCGGCGCCGGCGTGGTGGCCGATTCGGTTCCGGCCAGCGAGGATCTGGAGAGTCGCAACAAAGCAGCCGCTGTGCTGGCAGCGGTGGCCGAGGCTTCGGCTCTGCGGCGCCTTGATTAGGGGCGAAAATGGCGGGGCAAATGGTGGTTGGCTAGGCGGAGTGATGTTGCCGATGGTCTCGGATCGAAGCGAAAGCCCTAGTGAGAACGTTGTTCACGAGATTGGAAACTTCACGGTTCTTTTCGTTATCTGACTGGCACTTTCGGGCGGAGAGGGCCAATATGGTCCCGATTATGAGTGCGGATAATTCCAGGAGCGGTCGATGATCGAAAGCGCTGAGCAAGTGGCGACTGTCCCTGTTGAGTACGCGCACGGGCGTCAGCCTGCGGCCTGGGCGGGCAGCATTATGGCGGTAGTCGCGTTGGTGGTCGGGACCGCAGCTTTCTGGCTCGGCCCCAACTGGACCCTCATGTGGGCGGCACTGGTGCTGCTGGTACTCGCGCTGGCGACTGGCTCGGTGCTTCGCCGGCTGGGGTACGGGCAGCCCTGATGACTGTGCTTGACGAGATCATCGCCGGGGTGGTGGAGGATCTCGCCGACCGCCAGGCGCTGCACGGTTTGGATGACCTGATCAAGGCCGCCGCCGCCGCGCCCGCTCCGCTGGATCCGATGCCGGCCCTTCGCGCTGAGGGCCTTTCGGTGATTGCGGAAGTGAAGCGGGCCAGCCCCAGCAAGGGACCGTTGGCCGCGATCGAAGATCCTGCCGCACTGGCGCTGGCATATCAGGCTGGCGGGGCTGCCGCGATCTCGGTGCTGACTGAGCGCCGGCGCTTCGGTGGCAGCCTGGAGGATTTACGGGCGGTGCGCTCCGCAGTGCACACCCCGGTGCTGCGCAAGGACTTCGTGGTTGGCGGCTATCAGTTGTGGGAGGCGCGCGCGGCTGGCGCTGATCTGGTGCTGCTGATCGTGGCCGCGTTGACCGGGCAGGAGTTGACCCAACTGCTGCAACTGGCCGGCGAACTCGGGCTGGTGGCGCTGGTGGAGGCTCATACCCCCGACGAAGTGAGTCGTGCCCTTGATGCCGGTGCGGCGCTGGTCGGAGTGAACAATCGCGACCTGAAGACCCTCGAGGTGGATTTGGCGCATTTCGAGCAGATGGCCTCCTTGGTCGGGGATCGGGCGGTAAAGGTGGCCGAGTCCGGAATCCTGTCGGCTCAGGACGCAGCGCGGATGCGCAACGCTGGTGCGGACGCCATCCTGGTCGGAGAACTGCTGGTGCGGCACGGCGATCCTCGCGCAGCGGTGGCCGCGCTGCGGTCGCTGGCGTGACCACTACCTCGGTTTGTGAGTGAATAGACGCGTGAGTCAGGTTCCTTTGCCGGATGCAGCCGGCCATTTCGACATCTTCGGCGGGCGCTACGTGCCCGAAGCCTTGATCGCGGCGCTTGATCAGTTGGCCGCCGAGTTTGCTGCCGCCAATGCTGATCCGTCGTTCTGGGCCGAGTTGAACCGGCTGCGCCGCGACTACTCCGGGCGTCCGACGCCGCTCACCGAGGTGCCGCGGTTCGCCGAACATTGCGGACGGGCGCGCGTCCTGTTGAAGCGCGAAGACCTGAACCACACGGGGTCGCACAAGATCAACAACGTGCTTGGCCAGGCGCTGCTGACCAAGCGAATGGGCAAGACCCGAGTGATTGCCGAGACCGGTGCCGGACAGCACGGGGTGGCCACCGCCACTGCGGCAGCACTGCTGGGCATGGATTGTCGGGTCTACATGGGCAAGGTCGATACGGATCGGCAAGCGCTCAATGTGGCCCGGATGCAACTGCTGGGCGCTGAAGTCGTGGCCGTCGAATCTGGCAGTCAGACCTTGAAGGACGCCATGAATGAGGCGATGCGCGACTGGGTCGCCAGCGTCGAGGACACCCATTACTTGATCGGGACCGTGGCCGGCCCGCACCCCTTCCCGATGTTGGTGCGCGAGTTCCAGCGGGTGATCAGCACCGAAATCCGTGAGCAGATGGCCGAACGGTTCCACCGCCTGCCTGGCGCGGTGGCTGCTTGCGTGGGTGGAGGATCGAACGCTCTGGGCACGTTCGCCGACTTCATCGATACTCCGGAGGTGGCCTTGTTCGGCTTCGAGGCTGGGGGAGATGGCGTCGAGACCGGCCGCCACGCGGCCTCGATCGAGGGCGGCTCGGTGGGCGTCCTGCACGGGATGCGTACCTATGTCCTCCAGGATCAGGACGGTCAGACCAAGGAATCCCACTCGATTTCGGCCGGTTTGGACTACCCAGGGGTCGGCCCGGAGCATGCCTGGCTGGCGGCCACCGGAAGGGCCAACTACGAAGCGGTGACCGACGCCGAGGCGATGGCAGCATTCAAGCTGCTGTGTCGCACCGAAGGCATCATGCCCGCGATCGAGTCGGCACACGCCCTGGCCGGGGTAATCAGGCTGGGCCAACGGCTGGCCGTGGAACAGCCCGATGCGGAGCCGCTGATCGTGGTCTGCCTTTCCGGTCGCGGCGACAAGGATGTCGACACGGCCATTTCCTATTTCGGCCTGCCTGGCCATCCTGATCTGTACACCGGGGGGATCGCATGAGCGTGGTCAGTTCTGCGAGTGCATTCGCTGCGGCCAAGGCTGAGGGGCGCGGTGCCCTCATCGGCTATCTGCCAGTCGGCTTTCCGAGCGTGCCGGGATCCTTGGCCGCGTTGCGAGCGTTGTGCGGCGAAGGCGTCGATGGACCTGGTGTCGACCTTGTCGAGATCGGTCTGCCGTACTCCGACCCGGTGATGGACGGACCAGTGATTCAGCGCGCGGGCACCCGGGCGCTCAACCGAGGGGTGCGCACCACTGACGTGTTCGCTGCAGTGGAGGCCGTCCGCGAAGCTGGCAAGCCGGCAGTGGTGATGACCTATTGGAATTTGGTGGACCACTACGGAGTTGAGGCCTTCGCCCGTGACTTGGCCAACGCCGGTGGATCCGGGCTGATCACCCCTGATCTCATTCCCGACGAAGCCGCAGAATGGTTAGCGGCCAGCGACAGTTATGGACTTGACCGGATCTTCCTGGTGGCCCCTTCCTCGACCCAGGAGAGGATCCTGGCCACCGCGGAGGCGGCTCGCGGTTGGCTCTACGCGACCGCAGTGATGGGGGTAACTGGTACCAGGGCACGTTCATCGGATGCGGCGCCGCGCCTGGTGGAACGCATTCGACGGCTTTCGCCACAGACTCTGGTTGGCGTCGGACTGGGTGTTTCCAACGGCGATCAGGCCGCGGAGGTGGTCAAATTCGCTGATGCGGCGATCGTCGGTTCGGCGTTCATCAAGCCACTGCTGGCTGCCGATGACGCCGGCAACCCTGACGACCTCTCCGAGCTTCGGGCAGTAGTGGCCGATCTTGCTGCCGGGGTGCGCCGATGATTCCGCTGTTCATTCCAAGCCCTTCGATCAGTAGCTTCTCTCTCGGCCCGCTGACCCTCCACATCTATGCGCTGTGCCTGATCACCGGGATAATTGCGGCTTGGATACTCGGCGTGAAGCGCTGGCGGGCTCGCGGTGGCGGTACCGAGACCTTCGAGACCGTGCTGCTGTGGGCGATTCCGATCGGCATCGTCGGCGCCCGGTTCTACCACGTCATGACCCATCTGGGCGACTACTTCGGCGCGGGTGCGAACCAGCACTGGTGGGCTATCTGGGAGGGCGGCATCGCCATCTACGGCGCCATCGGTTTCGGTGCGCTGGCCGCGTGGATCGTCGCCAGAAGGCATCAGATCGCCTTCGCGGCACTGGCAGACTCACTGGCACCGGGGATCGCGATCGGTCAGGCCTTCGGACGGTTCGGCAACTGGTTCAACCAGGAGCTGTACGGGCTGCCGACCACACTCCCGTGGGGGTTGGAAATCGACGCGGCACACCGGGTGCCCGGGTATGAGCAATATGCCACCTTCCAGCCGACCTTCGCCTACGAATCGCTGTGGGACCTGGCGGTGGCCGGGGTGCTGCTGTGGGCCGATCGTAGGTTCCGCCTCGGCCGGGGCAAGGTGTTCGCGCTGTACATCGCGCTATATGGCTTGGGTAGGACCTTTACCGAGTCGATCCGTCTTGACTACTCCTACGACTTCTTCGGACCGGTTCGGTTCAATGAGGCCGTGGCGATGCTGATCTGCCTGGTCGGTGTCGGGTTGCTGGTGTGGCTCGTCCGGCGCCGTCCGGGCCGGGAGGAGCAGGTCGAATTCGGTGTCTCCACACCTGCAGAGCCGACCGATCCGGTCCAGGACGCGGCGGCCGAGGCTGAGCCGTTCCAGACCGACGAGGTGGCTGCAGGGCAGTCTGAAGACCTGCCGGGAAAGCGCCCAGCCGAGGAGTAGCTGACCGTCCTTGAAGACTGGGCGGCTTCGGGCATTAATGGACAACTCGGGTCGGGTTCACCCTGAGGGTCCATGATGCAAGTCCTTGGCTAGGCGTGGCGGCGGGTTCAGGTAGGCTCACCCGGCGAGTGTGCAGCATCGGCTCGATGTCGATTTGTTCAGCACCCCCCGCGCCTTGTGCGCAGATGGGAGATATCTATGGCGGTGATGTCAATGCCTCAACGGCCGGCACAAGGTCTGTACGACCCGGCTTTCGAACACGACGCTTGCGGTGTCGCCTTCGTGGCCCATCTGAGTGGGAAGGCTGATCACGACATCATCGCCAAGGGCCTGACCGCCCTTGAGAATCTTGACCATCGAGGCGCCACCGGCGCCGATGCCGCAGCTGGAGACGGCGCAGGCATGTTGATGCAGGTGCCTGATCGGTTCCTGCGCGAGGAGGTCGCCTTCGACCTTCCTCCAGCCGGTCACTATGCCACCGGGATGGCTTTCCTGCCGACCGACCCGGCCAAGCGAGCCACCGCCAAGCGCACCATCGAGTACCTGGCTACCGAAGAGGGTTTGACCGTCCACGGCTGGCGGATCGTGCCGACCAACGCCTCGACGCTCAGCCCGATCTCCGTGGCCAATATGCCCTTCTTTGAGCAGATCTTCGTCTCCACCGAGGATTCCGCCAGCGGAATCGAACTGGATCGGGCGGTCTACCCGCTGCGCCAGCGCGCCCGCAACAGCGCCGGGGTCTACTTCGCGTCACTGTCGGGACGAACCACCGTCTACAAGGGCATGCTGACCACTCAGCAGCTCGCCGAGGTCTTCCCTGACCTGCTGGACGAGCGGATGGAAAGCGCGTTGGCGCTGGTGCACTCGCGTTTCTCGACCAACACCTTCCCGGCATGGGAGCTGGCACACCCCTATCGGCTGATGGCCCACAACGGCGAAATCAACACGGTCAAGGGCAACCGGAACTGGATGCGGGCCCGCGAGGCACTGCTGTGCACTGAGACCATTCCCGGCGACCTGGAGCGGGTGTTCCCGATCTGCACCCCAGGTGGGTCAGACTCGGCCTCCTTCGATGAAGTCCTTGAGCTGCTGCATCTGGGCGGTCGTTCGCTGCCACATGCCGTGCTGATGATGATTCCGGAGGCGTGGGAGAACCACACCGAGATGGATGCTGATCGGCGGGCGTTCTACTCCTTCCACTCCTCTGTGATGGAGCCGTGGGACGGCCCGGCGTCGGTCACCTTTACCGACGGCTCGCTGATCGGGGCCGTCCTGGACCGCAACGGGCTCCGTCCGGGCCGGTATTGGGTAACCGAGGACGGTCTGGTGGTGTTCGCCTCCGAGGCCGGCGTGCTCGACCTCGATCCGGCCACGGTGATCACGAAGGGCCGGATGAAGCCCGGCCGGATGCTGCTGGTGGACCTCGATGAGCACCGACTGATCAATGACGACGAGATCAAGGCGCAGCTCGCCGCTGAGCATCCCTATGCGGAATGGCTGGAGCAGGGTCGAATCGATCTCGACGATCTGCCCGAGCAGCAGCACGTGGTGCACAGCCATGCTTCGGTGACCCGTCGCCAGCAGATCTTCGGCTACACCCACGAGGAACTGCGACTGCTGGTCACTCCGATGGCCAACACAGGGGCAGAGCCGATCGGTTCGATGGGCTCGGACACCCCGGTGGCCGTGCTCAGTGACCGGCCGCGGCTGTTGTTCGACTATTTCGCCCAGCTCTTCGCTCAGGTGACCAACCCGCCGTTGGACTCGATCCGCGAGGAATTGGTCACTTCGTTGACGGCAACCTTCGGCCCGGAAGGCAACCTGTTGCAGCCCGGCCCCGAATCGTGCCGCCAGATCGTGATCGGGTATCCGATCCTTGACTCCGATCAGCTGGCCAAGCTGGTGCGGATCAACCGGAACGGCTCCATGCCGTCCTATGACACTCACGTGGTGCGCGGGCTGTATCCGGTCGGTGGCGGGGGTGCGGCGTTGAAAGCTGCCCTGGACGTGCTGTGTGAGCAGGTCAGCGAGGCAATCGCCCGCGGCGCACGCACGCTGATCCTGTCTGATCGGCACTCTTCGGCTGATCTGGCGCCGATCCCATCGCTGCTGTTGACTGCTGCGATTCACCATCATCTGGTGCGCGAGAAGACCCGTACCCAGGTGGGTCTGATCGTTGAGGCCGGCGACGTCCGCGAGGTGCACCACGTCGCACTGCTGATCGGTTACGGCGCTGCCGCGGTCAACCCTTATCTGGCCTTCGAATCCGCCGAGGACCTGGCCCGACGCGAGTGGCTGGTCAGCGTCGATCCGGACAGGGCGCTGTACAACGTCCGCAAGGCGTTGGGCAAGGGTGTGCTGAAGGTGATGAGCAAGATGGGGGTTTCTACCATCGCGTCCTACACCGGAGCTCAGATCTTCGAAGCCTTGGGTCTCTCCAGTGAGCTGGTTGACGCCTACTTTGCTGGCACCGCCAGCCGGATCGAGGGCATCGGCCTGGACGAAATCGCCGAGGAGGTGGCCAAGCGGCATTCGGTGGCCTACCCGCCGCTGGGCATCACACTGCCGCACCGCACGCTTGGCGTGGGTGGGGAATACAAATGGCGCCGCGAAGGCCCGCCGCACCTTTTCGATCCGGAGACGGTCTTCAGGTTGCAGCACGCCACCCGCGAGGGCCGCTACGACCTTTTCAAGGGCTACACCGATCGGGTCAACGACCAGTCAAAGCAACTGATGACGCTGCGCGGACTCCTTGAATTCGACCCCGATCGCACGCCCGTGCCGATCGAAGAGGTGGAGCCGATCAGCGAAATCGTCAAGCGGTTCTCCACCGGAGCGATGAGCTACGGTTCGATCTCGCTGGAGGCGCACCAAACCCTGGCGATCGCGATGAACCGCCTGGGCGGTAAGTCCAACACCGGTGAGGGTGGAGAGGACGCCGGGCGGCTCTACGACCCGCAGCGTCGCAGCGCAATCAAGCAGGTCGCATCGGGTCGCTTCGGGGTGACAAGCGACTACCTGACCAACGCTGACGATATTCAGATCAAGATGGCCCAGGGCGCCAAGCCCGGCGAGGGCGGCCAGCTGCCCGGCCAAAAGGTGTACCCGTGGGTAGCCAAGACCCGGCACTCGACGCCGGGTGTGGGCCTGATCTCCCCGCCGCCGCACCACGACATCTACTCCATCGAAGATCTCAAGCAGTTGATCCACGATCTCAAGTGCGCCAACCCGAGCGCTCGGATCCATGTGAAGCTGGTTGCCGAGGTCGGTGTCGGCACCGTTGCTGCCGGCGTATGCAAGGCCAAGGCGGACGTGGTGCTGATCTCAGGCCACGATGGTGGCACCGGCGCGGCACCGCTGACATCGCTCAAGCACGCCGGCGGCCCGTGGGAGCTCGGCCTGGCCGAAACGCAGCAGACCCTGTTGCTGAACGGGCTGCGCGACCGGATCACCGTCCAGGTCGACGGTCAGCTCAAGACGGGTCGCGATGTGGTGATCGGCGCGCTGCTCGGCGCCGAGGAGTTTGGTTTTGCCACCGCTCCGCTGGTGGTCTCTGGCTGCGTGATGATGCGGGTCTGTCACCTGGACACCTGTCCGGTGGGGGTGGCCACCCAGAATCCGCAGCTGCGCGAGAAATACGCCGGTCATGCCGACTACGTGGTCAACTTCTTCGAGTTCATCGCGACGGAGGTTCGCGAAATGCTGGCCCAGCTCGGGTTCCGCTCCATCGAGGAGGCTGTCGGTCACGTCGAGGCGCTGCGAACTCGTTCCGCACAGGCCTACTGGAAGGCTCAAGGACTGGACCTGGCGCCGATCCTGCATCGCGCTGAGGTTCCGGAGGGCACGTCGCTTCATCGGGTCACCGCCCAGGATCACGGACTGGCCGACAAGCTGGACGTCCGCCTGATGGAGCTGGCCAAGCCTGCGCTGGAGGCCGGCGAGTTGGTTCGTGGCGATCTGCGCGTCCGCAATGTCGATCGGACGGTGGGCACCTTGCTCGGCCACCAGGTGACCAAGGTCACCTTGGGAGCTGGGCTTCCCGAGAACACCATCGACTTCACCTTGCGCGGTACTGCCGGGCAGAGTTTCGGTGCCTTCCTGCCGAAGGGCATCACCTTGAGATTGGTCGGCGACTCCAACGATTACCTCGGCAAGGGCCTCTCCGGTGGCCGGTTGATCGTGCGTCCGCATGAGAGTGCGCCGTTCGTGGCCGAGGAACAGATCATCGCCGGAAACGTGATCGCCTACGGCGCCACCAGCGGTGAGCTGTTCATTCGGGGCCAGGTTGGCGAGCGCTTCTGCGTTCGCAACTCCGGCGCCACCGCAGTTGTGGAGGGGGTCGGTGACCATGCTTGCGAGTACATGACTGGTGGCGAGGCCCTGATCCTTGGTGCGACCGGACGCAACATCGCCGCCGGCATGTCGGGTGGCGTGGCCTGGGTGTTGGATCTGGTGATGGCTCGGTTGAACACCGAGCTGGTCGATGCTCAAACGCCCACGCCAGCGGAGCTGCTCCGAATTCGGGAGTTGCTCGGCAAACACTTGGAGGAGACCGGTTCTGCGGTCGCCGCAGTGCTATTGGCGGCTGAGGATGATGAGCTCGGTAGGCGATTCACCACGCTAATGCCGCGCGACTACGCCCGAGTGCTCAAGGCTCGGGCTCAAGCCGAGGCCGCAGGTCTTGATTCGGAGACCACGGTCAAGCTCATGATGGAGGCGACCCATGGCTGATCCGAAGGGCTTCATGACCACCGGGCGGCAAGTCGCCGACCGTCGTCCGGTCGAGCAGCGGGTGCAGGACTGGCAAGAGGTATATCCCGGGACGCCGGGAAGGGCGCTGTTGCCGATCATCGCCAAGCAGGCCGGACGTTGCATGGATTGCGGCATTCCGTTCTGTCACTCCGGCTGCCCGCTGGGCAACCTGATCCCGGAGTGGAACGACATGACCTGGCGTGACGACTGGGCCGGGGCATTGGAGCGGCTGCACGCAACCAACAACTTCCCCGAGTTCACCGGGCGGCTCTGCCCGGCGCCGTGCGAAACAGCGTGTGTGGTTGGCATTCACCGTGAGCCGGTGACGATCAAGAACATTGAGGTGGCGATCATCGATCGGGCTTGGGATGATCGTCGAGTCATTGCACAGCCAGCGGCTTGGCACACCGGCAAGACCGTGGCTGTGGTGGGTTCGGGTCCGGCCGGGCTCGCGGTCTCCCAGCAGCTGACCCGCGCCGGTTACACCGCGGTGGTTTATGAGCGTGCTGATGCTATCGGCGGCCTGCTGCGCTACGGGATCCCGGAGTTCAAGATGCAGAAAGCCGTACTGGATCGTCGGCTGAAGCAGATGCGCTTGGAAGGCACCGCATTCAAGACCGGGGTGAACATCGGCGTCGACATCACCGGTGAGCAGCTGTTGGAGCGCTTTGACGCCGTGGTGCTGGCGATCGGCTCGACGGTTGCCCGTGATTTGCCGGTTCCGGGACGCCAATTCGGCGGTATCCATCAGGCGATGGAGTTCTTGCCGCAGGCGAACCGGGTCGCGGTCGGCTATGAGGTTTCCGACCAGATTCTGGCCAGTGGCAAGGACGTCGTGATCATCGGCGGTGGCGACACCGGGGCGGACTGCCTGGGCACGTCGCTGCGTCAGGGTGCCAAGTCGGTGACCCAGTTGGAAATCCTGCCGATGCCGCCGGAGTCCCGTCCGACGAACCAACCCTGGCCCACCTACCCGATGACCTACAAGGTCACCTCGGCACATGAGGAGGGCGGCGACCGGGTGTACTCGGTCTCGACCGCTGAGTTCGTCGGCGACGCCGATGGCAACGTCTCGGGTTTGGTGGTCAACGACGTGCAGTTCGTCGGCGGAAAGCTGGAGACGATCCCTGGAACCACTCGGACGATCCCGGCGCAGTTGGTGCTGCTGGCGATGGGTTTCACCGGTCCGCAGCGCGCCGGGCTGGTGGATCAGTTGGGCCTCGAGCTCGATCAGCGGGGCAACATCGCTCGTGATGAGAACTTCGCCACCAGCGCCGATCGGGTATTCGTCTGTGGCGACGCCGGCCGGGGTCAGTCGCTGATCGTGTGGGCGATCGCTGAAGGTCGCTCCTGCGCGAACGGTGTAGACGCCTTGCTGGCCAAGCGCGAGTCCAGGCTGCCCAAGCCGATTTTGCCGACGGATCGTCCGCTCACTGCGTGAGCGTCGTGGCGCTGAGGGATCAGATTCGGGCGCCGTTAGACTGGCGCCGATTCTGGCGACGGGGGAGGCGATGGCGCAGCGGCTGAAACGGCTGGCCGCGGCAGTGCGAGCCCCCAGCTTCGATCGGGTGCTGGTTCCGGCCGTCCTGGTGGCTTTCGCGATAGCGCGGGCCGGCCGGTTCGAGGAGCGCGATCCGTACTGGCAGACCAGGGCTGGCTTGGAGAATCTGGCTGGTTGGCCACTGGCCCGCCCCGACACCTGGAGCTGGTCTGGGGTGGCAGGGCTCTGGTACCAGAACTCGCCGCTGTGGGACACCCTGCTCGGGATCAGCTATCAGGCCGGTGGCTTCTGGGGCTTCTTCGCCTTCACATCGGTAGTCCTGGTTGCCTACTTCGGATTGGCCTACGTGTTGGCCCTGCGACTCGGTGCGCGCCGACTGCCGGCTTTGGTGGGGATCCTGGCCGCTGTGTCTCCGGCGCTGGCCATGCTCAGTCCGCGCGGGACGTTGCTGGTCGAGATTGTGATGCTGGCTTCGGTGCTGGTGGTTGTCGAGTGGAGTCGGCGCGACACCGCAGGGTTGGCGAACTGGCAGCTGGGTGTGCTGGTCGCACTGGCTGCGGCTGGACTGTCCACCCTCGGCAATTGGCTGCATCTTTCATTTCTGCTGCTCGGACCGGCCATGGCCGGGGTTTGGGCAGTGGTCTGGCTGCTCAGCCCGTTGCGCTGGTCCCGACGAGTCGTGGCGAGCGTCGCCGGGGGTTTTGGCTGGGTGTTCGGTGTGTTCGTTTCGCCCTACGGTCTGACTCTGGGTTTGGAGCGCACTGGGGTGGTGCAGGAAGTCTGCGCTGGGCTGATCCTGGAGTGGACTACCCCGTTTTCCCTGACGATTTCGAAAGTCTTCTGGCTGATGGTCCTTGCCGCCACTCTGGTTGCCGTCGCTGTTTCGGCCTGGCTGATCCGGAGGTTCGGTTCGCGGCAATGGGGGAGTAACGAGACCGGCTTGCTCGCTCTGGCTCTGATCGGGGTGCCTGCGGCGATCGCCGGCTGGTTTGCGATCCGGTTTCTGGGAATCGCCTTGTTGATGCTTGCGCCAGCACTGGCCGTGGTGGCCACCCGAGCTCTGGATCTCCTGCGTGGTCTCCTTCGTGAGCGTCCGGCCACCAGGTGGCGTGAATACTCCACCGGCCCCTTCTGGCGGGTGGTCGGCGCGATCACGCTGGTGGTGTTGTCGCCGGGGCTGGGTTTCCTGATCGCCCTTCATTCGGTGCCCGCCGAAGCCGGACTACTGAAGCAGTTGCCGACTGGTTGCCGGTTGTTCAGCACCGGTGCAATCGGTGGCGCCTCGGTACTGCTCCGACCTGACGTGCTGGTCTGGATGGACGGACGCGCGGACTTCTACGGGCGCGACCATCTGCTGGCCGCCTATGCCTATTTCGGTCAGAGGGCGCCGACGCTGGTTCCGCCCGGCGCCACTTGCGTGGTGCTGGATTCGGCAGCGGCTGATTCGCGGGCCTTGTCAGCTTCTATCGACGCTTCGACGCAATGGAAGCTGGCCGGCAGCGATGGCAGTTACCGGCTCTGGTTGCCCGCTGGTTGAGGTCGTTGGCTACTCCGATTCTGGGCGCACCCGCTCAAGAGTCGACTTGCCGAACAACGATTCGGCGAGGTCAACGGTGAGCTCTGCGGTGAGGTTGTGCTCATCTAGTGCCGGGTTCACTTCCACAAGGTCGATCGAGCCGAGTCGTCCAGTATCGGCGATCATTTCCATGCACAACTGGACTTCGCGATAGGTGGCTCCGCCGCGAACCGGGGTGCCGACTCCGGGGGCGACCGTTGGATCGACGAAGTCGAGATCCAGGCTCAGGTGCAGGTGGGTGTTGGCATCGACGCCGGCCAAAGCCCGCACCATGGCACGGCGCATCCCGATTTCGTCGATGAGGCGCATGTCGAACACTTCCACGCCTTCGGCCCGCAGGAACGACTTCTCGCCGGCGTCGACGCTACGTAGTCCGACCTGGCGGAGCTGATCGGTGTTGAGTGCTGGGGAGGTTCCGGCAAGTTCGGTGAGTTCTCGCGGACCGTGACCGGCCAGGCAGGCTACTGGCATTCCGTGAATGTTTCCAGAGGGGGTGAGCTCGGCGGTGTTGAAGTCGGCATGAGCGTCCACCCAGATCACCCGGAGCTTGCGCCCGTCTCGACGGCATTGCGCGGCAACTGCACTGATCGAGCCGATGGCAAGGCTGTGGTCACCGCCCAGCAGAATCGGCAGCCGACCGTCGGCCAGCTCGGCCGCCGTGGCATCGAAGACCGCGCGATTCCAGGCGGTGACTTCGGCGAGATGGCGGTATCCGTTTGCCGGAGGAAGGCAGGGGTTGTCGGGTCCAAAGAGATCTCCGACGTCACGCACATCGCAGCCGAAGGACTCCAGCGCCGGTCCGATTCCGGCCACCCGCATGGCCTGGGGCCCGAGCCGACAACCCAGCCGGGACGCGCCGATGTCGGTTGGCGCACCGATCAGGCTCACCTGTTGCAACACTGCCATTGTCCTTTGCTCGACGCTACGGCGATCATTCAGCTATGACGGTAGCCGACTCCGGAATCGCAGCACCACCACGGCTGCGCGTGGCGCTGCTGCGGGGGATCAATCTAGGGCGGGCGCGGTCGGTGCCGATGGCCGAACTGGCTGAGTTGGCCCGGGGGTTGGGCTGGCAGAAAGTGCGGACCCATCTTCGATCAGGGAACCTGGTTTTCGCTGCCGACGGGAGTGCGGCTCAGGTGGGTTCGGACTTGAAATCGGTGCTGGCTGGCGAACTGGGACTCGAGGTGGACGTGATCGTTCGTTCAGGTCCTGAGGTCGCAGAGCTGATCGCCGCGAATCCCTTTGGTCCGTCGAACCCGTCGCGGCAGGTGATCGCCTGTTGCGACCGGCCGATCGATCCGCAGGCGGAGGCCCGGCTGATCGCGTTGGCCACCCGGGCCGAGCAGGTCCTGGTGCGTGGCGCCGATGTCTTCGCCTACTTTCCCGACGGCCAGGCGTCCTCGAAACTGGCTACCGGCCTGTTGGCCGCGCTCCGCCCGGCGACCGGCACGGCTCGAAACCTCAACACCATGGCCAAACTGGCCGGTCTACTCGGCTCTGCTTAGCGGCCACAGGTGAGTCGAGGGTCGGGATGGTCGGTGGGCGGAGTTAGAGTGATTACCCGCTGACTTCCCCCAGCGTCTTGCCAGTTGTTGCCATCCTGCTCGGAGGTCTCAGGTCAGCGTGTCGGCCGAATTCGTCCATCTTCACTGCCACTCGGAATACTCGATGCTGGACGGTGCCGCGCGCCTCAAAGACCTGGTTGCCACCACCGAGCAGCTGGGCATGAAGGCGCTGGCGATCACCGACCACGGCAATCTGTTCGGTGCCTACGAGTTCTACAAGGCGGCCAAGGGCTCGGCGGTGAAGCCGATCATCGGCCTAGAGGCCTACCTGACCCCGAAGACCCATCGCAGCGAACGTAAGCGGGTGCAGTTCGGCGATGGGACCGGCGACGATGTGGCGTCCAAGGGCGCCTACACCCACATGACCATCTGGGCGGAGAACCGCGACGGGATGCATAACCTCTTCCGGCTGAGCTCGCTGAGCTCGCTGGAGGGGTTCTTCTACAAGCCGCGCGCAGACCGGGAGTTGCTGCATCGATATGCCAACGGGTTGATCGCGACCACTGGGTGCCCCTCTGGTGAGGTGCAAACCCACCTGCGACTGGGACAGTACAAGGAGGCGGTCGCCTCGGCTGCGGAGTTCCGCGACATCTTCGGCGCGGGCAACTTCTACGTTGAGTTGATGGATCACGGCCTCGACATCGAGAATCAAGTACGTAGTGACCTGCTGCGACTGGCCAAGGAGTTGGCGCTGCCGCTGGTGGCCAGCAACGATCTCCACTACGTGCGGGCCAGCGACGCTGACGACCATGACACCTTGTTGTGTGTCTCGGCCGGGGCGAACAAGGACACTCCCAACCGGTTCAGGTTCAACGGCAGCGGCTATTACCTGAAGTCGCCAGAAGAGATGCGCGCGCTCTTCAGCAACCTGCCCGAGGCCTGCGACAACACTCTTGCGATCGCCGAACGCTGTGAGACCAGTTTCGATGAAGGCACTGGCACCTACATGCCGCAGTTCCCGGTTCCTGCCGGGGAGAACGAGTCCAGTTGGTTTGCCAAGGAGGTCTCCAGCGGGCTGGAGGTTCGCTACCCCGAAGGGGTGCCGGACTATGCCACAAAGCAGGCCGACTACGAAGAGAACGTGATCATCGGCAAGGGGTACGCTGGATACTTCCTGGTGGTTGCTGACTTCATCAACTGGGCCAAGAAGAATGGCATCAGGGTGGGTCCGGGACGCGGCTCCGGTGCCGGTTCGATGTGTGCCTACGCGATGGGAATCACCGATCTTGATCCAGTGCCGCACGGTCTGATTTTCGAGCGCTTCCTCAACCCCGAACGTCCGTCGATGCCCGACTTCGACGTGGACTTCGACGAGCGCCGGCGTGGCGAGGTGATCCGCTATGTAACCGAGAAGTACGGCGACGACCGGGTGTGCCAGATCGTCACCTACGGAACCATCAAGGCCAAGCAGGCGATCAAGGATGCTGGCCGGGTGTTGGGCATGCCCTACTCGCTGGGGGAGCGGGCGACCAAGGCCTACACCCCGCCAGCGCAGGGCAAGGACGTCGCGCTGGCGGATGTTTTCGATCCTCAGCACCCGCGTTACGGCGAAGGCACCGAGTTCCGCGAGCTGTATAACTCCGATCCGGACGTGAAGCTGGTGGTTGACACCGCGCGTGGAATCGAAGGGTTGAAGCGGCAATGGGGGGTTCACGCTGCCGGTGTGATCATGTCCAGTGCGCCGCTGATGGATGTGATCCCGGTGATGAAGCGTGAGCAGGACGGGCAGATCATCACCCAGTTCGACTACCCGAGTTGTGAGAGCCTCGGTCTGGTCAAGATGGACTTCCTCGGTCTGCGCAACTTGACCATCCTCGATGACGCGGTGGCCAACGTGAAGGTGAATCGCGGCATAGATCTGGACCTCGACGCGCTGCGCCGGGACATGAACGATCCGGCGGCTTATGAGTTGCTCGCCTCCGGCGAAACCCTAGGGGTCTTTCAGTTGGACGGTGGTGGCCTTCGGTCGCTGCTGAAGATGATGCGTCCGGACAACTTCGAGGACATCTCGGCCACGATCGCGCTTTACCGGCCTGGTCCGATGGGTGCGGACAGCCACACCAACTATGCCCTGCGCAAGACCGGGCGCCAGAAGGTGGAGCCGATCCATCCCGAGCTCGCCGAGTCGCTGTCCGACATTCTGGGTACCACCTACGGTCTGATCGTCTACCAGGAGCAGATCCAGCAGATCGCCCAGCGAGTAGCCGGCTACAGCCTTGGCCAAGCCGATCTGCTGCGCCGCGCGATGGGCAAGAAGAAGAAGGAAGTACTGGAGGCCGAGTTCAAGCCGTTCAGCTCCGGCATGCGAGTAAACGGTTACTCCGACGCAGCGATCAACACGCTGTGGGAGATCATGGTCCCATTCGCCGCCTACGCCTTCAACAAGGCGCACTCGGCTGCCTACGGGGTGGTGTCGTATTGGACGGCCTACCTGAAGGCCAACTATCCGGCCGAGTTCATGGCAGCCCTGCTGGAGTCGGTGAAGGCCGACAAGGACAAGACCGCGCTCTACCTGGGGGAGTGCCGACGAATGGGCATCCGGGTGTTGCCTCCGGACGTGAATGAGTCCGAGGGCCGATTCACCCCGGTTGGCTCCGACGTGCGTTACGGCCTGGCCGCGGTCCGCAATGTTGGCGAGAACGTGGTGCGCGGCATCGTCGAGGCACGGACGGAACAGGGAAAGGCGGGCGACTTCAACACCTTCCTCGATCAGATCCCGTTGGTGGCCTGCAACAAACGCGTAATCGAGTCGCTGATCAAGGCCGGCGCCTTCGACTCGATGGGCCACACCCGCAGATCACTAATGGAGTGCTTCGAGCGGCGGGTCGACGAAGTGATCGACCTCAAACGAAACCAGGCCAACGGCCAAGACGATCTGTTCGGCGACTTCGGTTCGGCCGAGCAGGTGGTGACCACCCCGGTGCCCGACCTGCCCGAATGGGACAAGCGGGTTCGGCTGGCCTTCGAGCGCGAAATGCTCGGACTCTATGTCAGTGACCACCCCTTGCAGGGACTGGAGCACATCCTGGTGGCCCAGCGGGACCTCAGCATCGGCGAACTTCGCGCCGACAGCGGGCCCCGCGACGGCATGGTGACCATCGCCGGAATGATCACCCAGGTGGTGCGCAAGCAGACCAAGAACGGTGACCTGTGGGCGATCGTCACTGTGGAGGACCTTGAGTCAGGGGTCGAGGTGCTGCTCTTCCCGAAGGTCTACGCGAGCGTGGCTGTGTCCTTGGCGACCGACACCGTGGTTCGGATCAAGGGTCGCGTGCGCACTAAGGACGATTCGCTGGAGGTGACGGGCCAGGAAGTGGCATTCCCCGACGTCTCCGAGGGCGCCTCAGGTCCCTTGGTCATTCAGCTACCTGCGGTTCGCTGTACGCCGGCAGTGGTCGAACAGTTACGGCAGGTGTTGCGTGCCCACCCTGGGCCGACCGAGGTTCGGGTGAAGTTGGTTTCGGCGACCAGCGGCGCCAAGGTGTGGAAGTTGGATGAAGGACTTCGGGTGGCGCCCTCTCGGCCGCTGATGGCCGACCTGAAGGCGCTGCTCGGGCCGTCGTGCGTAAACGTCTGATCCCTGAGCAGGATGGCTGGGTGCTGGTCGGAATCGGAGGATCCTCCGATATCCTGCCCAGGTGAGTACCACTGTCGCCGAGGATCTGGAATCCACGACCGACCGCCCGGCGTCGTCCTCGGTGGTTGCCTGGATCGCGCTGTTGGCTGGGCTGGCAGTGGTGGTGGGTGCGCTGGCCGCAGTGTTCTGGTCGGGAGTAGTTGATCTGCCTGCTTACGAAATTCAGTCCGACGGACATGCGGTGATCGGTGAGGACGGGCTCGGGCAGGTCGTCTCTGCCGATGTCTGGTATTGCATTACTGGAGCGTTGGTTGGTGCCGGGCTGGGCCTGGTGGTCTGGAAGTGGTTCCGCACAACGGGCTGGCTCTCAGCAGTGCTCGCGGTGGCCGCGGGGCTGTTGGCCGGGCTGGTGTGTTGGAAGCTCGGCGAGGTAATCGGTCCTGGCTCCTTCGACGAGCGTTTGGCCAAGGCTCAGCCCGGCGACCTCGTGCCGCTGGCATTGCAGCTGCGGTCTTGGTCTGCTCTGGCGGTGTGGGGATTCGCGGCGGTCACTCCGGTGTTGCTGGCGTCCTCCCTGGGCCCAGACGAAGAAGACCCTGGTCCGCGCAGGCGAACCAAGAAGGCCGAGCCATCAGCGGAATCCAAGGCCGAAGTCGACGAAATCGGTGTGCTGACCACCGAGGAGGGCTGAAGCTCAGATGGCGACCGGCATCGAGACCGAACGGAAGTTCGCTCTGGCCAAAGGACAGAGCCTTCCAGGACTTGGTGCCATCGGCGTCGAGGGTCCGCTGGTGCAGCGGGAGTTGGTTTCGACCTACTACGACACCCCTGACTACCGGCTGAACGCCGCCAAACAGATCATTCGTCGGCGCTGCGGAGGGCCGGACGCCGGTTGGCAGGCAAAGCTGCCAACCGGGAATCCAGACGAACGTGTCGAGGTGCAGCTGCCGCCCGGTGGTGACCGGCTGCCCAGGGAGCTTCGCGACTTGGTGGCCGCGACGGTGGCCGAACAACCGCTGTTTCCGGTGGCGGAGTTGCGCAGTCATCGCCGCCTGCGCGAGCTGAGGGCTGCCGACGGCACCGTGCTCGCTGTGGTCAGTGCCGACCAGGTGGTCTCCTCGGTGGCCGGCCGGACGCAGGAGTGGACCGAGGCTGAAGTGGAGTTGATCGACGGCGACCTGGCGTTGCTGGACCGGATCGAGTCCGAGTTCCGCGCCGCAGGGGTGCTGCGCTCACCGAGCCCATCGAAGCTGGCTCAGGCCCTGGCCGAGGAGGTGGCCCGCCTGGAGGAGCCGGCGGAGGTCCCCGACGTGGCCCATGTCCTTCGTGACTACCTCGGCATCCAGGTTGGGGTGCTTCAGGCCTTGGAAGTCGAGGTCCTGCGCGACGACTTTGACGCGGTGCATCGTTGCCGCGTGGCTACTCGACGGTTGCGCTCCACTTTGCGTACTTTCGACTCCGCCTTTCGCAGCTCATCAGTGCGGGCGCTGCGGGAGGAACTGCGCTGGCACGCTGAGCAGTTGGGCGCGCCGCGAGATGCTGAAGTCCTCCAGGCGCGGTTGTCGGCAGCCTTGGACGAACTCCCGCACCGTCTGTCCAAACCAATAGCGGGGACGGTTCGCAAGCACTTGGCCGCTCAACATTCGGCTGCTCACCACGCACTGGTGGCCGGGATGGTCACTGACCGGTATCGCCGACTGCAACTGAACTTGGAAGACCTTCTGGCTGATCCACCATTGGATCGCATGGCCGCCGAGCCGGCAGCATTGTTGTTGCCAAAGATGTTGGCCACGGCAGTAGAACGCGCCGAAGCTGCCGCTGAGCGCGCCGAGGCACGTCCCTCGGATCTGACTCGATGGCATGGGCTGCGTAGGGCGGCGAAGGCGGTCCGGTATGGCGCGGAGGCACTGATCTGCGTGGGCGGCGATGAGGCCGCCGAACAGGCTGAGAGATGGGCAGCGGTCACCACAGCATTCGGTGAGGTTCAGGATGCGGTGATCGAATCGCAGGTGATCTCCGACTTGGCCTGGGAAGCGGTGGAGGCGGGCAAACCGCGCGAGGGCTTCGACGAACTGCGCAGCCGAGAAGACATCGCGCTGCGTAAGTCGTTGGCGCGGGGCCGCCACGCGTTGCGCCTGGCGCTGCGCTCCTGATCAGCGAGCGATATCGGCGAAAGTTGCCCCGGTCAGTCGGGCGAGGTCGTCGGGAGACAACTCGATGTCCACCCCACGCCGCCCCCCGGAGACGAAGATCGTTTGCCAAAGCTGCGCGGTTTCATCGATCAGGGTGGGTAGAGCCACCTTCTGGCCCAGTGGTGAAACCCCACCGAGCACATATCCGGTGCTGCGCGCGACCAGGGCCGGGTCGGCGAGCGCGGCTCGCTTTGCCCCCAGCGCCGAAGCGAACTGCTTCAGGCCGAGTTGGCCGGCCACTGGCACCACCGCTACCGTCAACTCCGGTCGGGACGTGCCGATGTCGACGACCAGGGTCTTGAACATTTGCAGAGGGTCGATTCCCAGGGCCTGCGCGGCCTCGGCGCCGTAGTTGGTGTTGGCCGGGTCATGCTCGTAGGTGTGCATGCGGTAGCTGACGTTGGCAGCGTCCAGGACGATTGCTGCCGGGGTGGACGCCATGGGATCAACCGCCTAGACGAAAGCTGCCACGGCGCTGACCAACAGCGGTGCGGCGGCCAGCGCGGGCAGGAAATCGCCGATCGGAACCTGCTTTATCCCCATCAGCCGGAATCCCAGGCCGAGCAGGATGACGCCGCCGGTAGTGGTCAGCGCGTCCAGATTTGCGGTCGGCAATACCGCGCCAAGCCACAGCCCGAGAAGAGTGATGCTGCCCTGGTAGAGGGCCAGGGGGATCGCAGCAAAGGCCACTCCGATGCCGAGGCTTGAGGCGAAGGCCATTGCGGCGAAACCGTCCATGACGGCTTTGATGATCAGCTGCTCGGCGCCGTGGCCCATCCCGTCGGATAGTGAACCGAGGATCGCCAGCGGTCCGACGCAGAAGATCAGGGTTGAGGTGACGCTTGCTTCGATGAAAGTGCTCGAATCGGCCTTCCTCGCGAATCTTCCGCGCAACCAGTCGGCCGCACCGTCCAAGCGTTCCTCGAGACGAATCAATGAGCCGAGGACGCCGCCGATCAGCAGGGCGCCCAAGACAATGAGCAGGCGGGCGTTCGGCCCTACGGCTTCGGCGAAGGCTGCGGACATGCCCGAAGCGATCGACAGACCGCCAATGGTCAGCGAGACCAGTCCGAGGATTTGGGTGACTACCTGTCTGGTCCGCTCGGGGAACCGTTGACCGACAGCCAAGCCGAGAAGACTGCCGACGATCACCGTCGCGACATTGATGAGGGTGCCGGCACCGATGAACATGGCTCACATTCAATCACTGCTCGACGCCCGCATCGATCACCGCAGATTCCCCGGATGCCCTCGGTCCGCACCGCGTCCGCTTCACAGCCTGGGCGCCTGCCGTCGGGGTGGAATTGTCGCCCGTAGAATATGGCCCGTGCTGCGAACCATTGACCTGCGAGGCTGCGTCGTGCCCGACTACCGCAAGGTGGTGCCCAGGGCCGACTTCGACGTGGAGGCTGCCATCGATACGGTGCGACCGATTGTTGCCGCCGTGGCCGAACGGGGCGAGGCGGCGCTGGCTGAGTTTTCCGAGCGCTTCGACAAGGTGCGTCCGGCCAGTTTCCGGGTGCCGGCCGAGGCTCTGGCCCGGGCCGAGGCCGGCCTGGCACCGCAGGTGCGGGCCGCTTTTGAGGAGTCGATCAGGCGTCGTCGGTTGGTGGCCGAGGCTGAGGCTCGCATCGTTCCTGCACGGGTGGAGTTCGGCCCCGGTGCCGTGGTGGAGCAGAAGCTGGTCCCGGTGGAGCGAGTGGGCCTGTATGTCCCCGGTGGCTTGGCGCCGCTGGCTTCGAGTGTGTTGATGAACGTGATTCCGGCGCAGGTCGCCGGGGTCGGTTCGATCGCGGTGGCCAGCCCGCCGCAGGCCGAGTTCGACGGCTTGCCGCATCCCAACATTCTGGCGGTTTGCAGCCTGCTGGGAGTCGATGAGGTTTACGCCGTCGGTGGTGCACAGGCGATCGCGATGTTCGCCTACGGGGTGGACGGGCTTTGCCCTGCGGTGGATCTGGTCACCGGCCCGGGCAACATCTACGTTGTGGCCGCCAAGAGGTTGTTACGTGGGCGGATCGGCATCGACTCCGAGGCCGGGCCGACCGAAATAGCGATCCTGGCCGACGATTCGGCCAACCCGGCCTTCGTTGCCGCCGATCTGATTTCTCAGGCCGAGCACGACCCGATGGCCGGATCGGTGCTGGTCACTGACTCTGCGGCGTTGGCGGAGGCTGTTCGGGCCGCGCTGGAACCACAGATCACGGCCACCAAGCACGGCGAGCGCATTCGGACCGCCCTGAATGGTCCCCAATCTGCGGTGGTGCTGGTCGATGATCTGGAACAGGGATTGGTAGTGGTGGACGCTTACGCGGCCGAACACCTGGAGATTCAGACCCGCAACGCTGCCGACGTGGCCGCGCGGGTGCGCAATGCTGGCGCGATCTTCGTTGGCTCCTACTCGCCGGTCTCCCTCGGCGACTATTCGGCCGGCTCCACGCACGTCTTGCCCACAGCCGGGGCAGCTCATCACTCCTCGGGCTTGAATGTGCACAGCTTCCGCAAGCAGGTGCACGTGATCAACTACTCCCAGCCTGCGCTGTTGGAGTTGGCCGGTGTGGTGGAGACCTTCGCCGCAGCCGAGGACCTGCCGGCCCACGGCGCAGCGGTCACGGTTCGGCGTCCGGCATGAGGCCGGACGTAACCCTGGCCGGGTTGCCTCTGCGGCCAGAATTGGTGGGGGAAAAGCCCTACGGTGCGCCTCAGCTGGACGTGCCGGTGCGGCTTAACGTCAACGAGAACCCCTATCCACCAAACCCGGAGATCGTGGCCGAGATGGCTGCGGCCGTGGCAACTGCGGCAGCCGAAATTGATCGCTACCCCGACCGGGAAGCATTGGCGCTGCGCGCCGATCTGGCCGCCTATCTGGGGCATGGCTTGAGCGCGGTCGACATCTGGGCTGCCAACGGCTCCAACGAAGTGATGACCCATCTGTTGGGGGCATTCGCTGGACCGGGCCGAAAGGTGCTGACTTTCGCGCCGACCTATTCGATGTATCCCGAGTACGCCCGCAACACCCACAGCGCCTACGTGGTGGCCCCTCGGCGCCCGGACTTCTCCTTGGAAGCGGGGGAGGTGCTGGCCGCGATCGCTGAGCACGATCCGAGCGTCGTGCTGATCACCACCCCGAACAACCCCACCGGTACGACCACTCCGCTGAGCGTGATCAGGCAGGTGCTGGCCGGCACCGAGGCCATCGTGATCGTGGATGAGGCCTATCAGGAGTTTGCGCGGCATCCCGAGCAGACCGCGCTGAGCCTGCTGGCCGAGTTCGGCAATCTGGTGGTCTCCCGCACCATGAGCAAGGCATTCGCCCTGGCCGGGGGGCGACTGGGCTACTTTGCCGCGAACCCCGCCATTGTTGATGCCTGCCGGATCATCAGGCTGCCTTATCACCTGTCTGCGCAGACGCAAGCGATCGCCCGGGTGGCGCTGGCTCACGCCGACGAAATGCTGGCGAGAGTGGATGAACTTCGCCAGACCCGGGACGAAATGCTGGTGCGGCTGCCTCAACTGGGGGTAGAGGTGATCGACTCCGACGCCAACTTCTGTTTGTTCGGCAGCTTCGCCGACCGTCATGATGTCTTTGTTCGGCTGCTCGACCGCGGCGTACTCGTGCGCGAAACCGGCCCTGCCGGCTTCTTGCGAGTCTCGGTCGGGACGCCGAAAGAGACTGAGGCGTTTTATGCCGCCCTGGCGCAAGTGTTGGAGGAGATCAGATGAGCCCGCGCACGGCCATTCGCGAGCGGAGCACCAGCGAGTCCCAGGTTCGGGTTGCCCTGAACCTGGATGGCACTGGGGAATCCCAGATCAGCACCGGGGTCGGCTTTTACGACCACATGCTGACTGCGCTGGCCAAGCACTCCCTGATCGACCTGGAAATCACCACCACCGGGGACCTGCACATCGATGCCCACCACAGCGTTGAGGACACCGCGATCGTGCTGGGCCAGGCCTTCGCCGAGGCTTTGGGCGACAAGGCCGGGATCCGTCGCTACGCCGATGCGACGGTGCCGTTGGACGAAGCGCTGGCCCAGGCTGTGGTCGATTTGGCCGGTCGCCCCTACGTGGTGTTCAGCGGTGAGCCCGAAGGTCAGGCGTATGCGCGAATTGGTGGCAGTGGGGTCGGCTACCCGGGTTCGATGACCCAGCATGTCTTCGAGTCGTTCGCGATGAACGCCGGCATCACATTGCATCTGCGGTTGCTGGCCGGCCGGGATCCGCACCACATCGTCGAGGCGGAGTTCAAGGCACTGGCGCGGGCACTTCGCGACGCAGTCGCCTTGGATCCACGGATTCCCGGGATTGTGCCGTCCACCAAGGGGAGCTTGTGACCGCTGTTCGGGTGGCGGTCCTCGACTACGGGTCTGGGAACCTCCACTCTGCTACCCGCGCCCTGGCCGCGGCCGGGGCTGACGTAGTGCTGACCGCCGATCCGCGGGTATGCCTGGACGCCGACGGTTTGGTCGTTCCCGGGGTCGGCGCTTTCGCCGCCTGTATGGACGGACTGCTCGGCGTGGGCGGCCCCGAAATCATCGGGCAGCGGCTGGCGGCCGGTGGTCCGGTGCTGGGCATCTGTGTGGGGCATCAGGTGATGTTCGCCGGCGGGGTGGAGCACGGCACCGCGGCGGCTGGACTGGGCCTGCTGCCCGGCGTGGTCGCGGAACTGTCGGCCAAGCCGCTGCCGCACATGGGCTGGAACACCGTCGAGGCCGCAGCCGGCTCGCGGATGTTCGCCGGCGTCGAGCACGAACGGTTCTACTTCGTCCACTCCTACGGTGTGCATCCTGACGCGGACTGGCCCGCAGACGCGCTGGCGAGCTACGCCGAGCACGGTGGTGATCGCTTCCTGGCCGCGGTTGAACGAGGTCGGTTATGGAGCACCCAGTTTCACCCGGAAAAGTCCGGTGCGGCCGGTGCACGATTGTTGGCCAACTGGTTGGCCACCCTGGGGAAGGACGCATGAACACACTCGAACTGTTACCTGCTGTCGACGTCCAGGGCGGTCAGGCCGTCCAACTGGTTCAGGGGGTGGCCGGCAGTGAGAAGGTGTTTGGCGAGCCTTTGGCGGCTGCGTTGCGCTGGCAGGAGGCCGGCGCGCAGTGGCTGCACCTGGTCGATCTGGATGCGGCTTTCGGGCGTGGTAGCAATGCCGAGATCCTGGCCGGGATCGTCGGGCAACTTGACCTCAAGGTGGAGATGTCGGGCGGTATCCGCGATGACGCATCGCTGACCAGGGCCTTGTCGACGGGCTGCCGGCGCGTCAATATCGGCACAGCTGCTTTGGAGCACCCTCAGTGGTGTGACCGGATCATCGCCGAGTACGGCGATCGAGTGGCGATCGGACTGGACGTGCGTGGCACCAGGCTGGCCGCCCGTGGCTGGACCAGCGAGGGTGGGGATCTCTACGAAACCCTCGATCGGCTCAATGCGGCCGGTTGTTCGCGTTATGTGGTTACCGACGTTGCCAGCGATGGCATGCTCAGCGGGCCCAACCTGGCCCTGTTGCGGGAGGTGTGTTCGCGCACCGATGCCTCGGTGGTGGCCAGCGGCGGTATCTCCACCCTGGACGACTTGCGTGCGTTGCGAGAACTGGTGCCGCTGGGAGTTGAGGGGGCGATCATCGGTACCGCGCTTTATGTCGGCAACTTCACCCTCACCGAGGCGCTCGAGGTAGCCGGACACTGAGCCGGGTTTGTGGGCCCGCCACAGCCGCATCGCCTGACTATGCTGGCGGCTATGAGCGCGACCAACCACCCCGAACCGACTAACGAAGCGCTGTGGTTGCAGCCCCCACCGGCCGGGCCAGGCGTTTTGCCGGTGCCGGGTCAGCAGGTGGTTCCGCTGGGCGGGGCTACGGTGCCGACTGTTGCGACAAATCCTTCGCGGAGCGGCGACAAGACCAGCTTCACACTGGCGATCGTTTCGCTGGGGGTGGGCATCCCATTGACCGGAATCGCAGCCGGGGCCAGTGGCTCGTTGGGCTTGGTGATTTCCTGGGCCGGCATTGTCGGCGTGAACTTTGTCTATGCCTGGAGCCGGCGCCGCTAGGGCGCTGGTCGTGGCGCCCGGTCTGGATCGGCACTCATTAATCCTGTCCGACCGATTGCGCCGCAAAGGAGAAAAGCGTCAGCAACGCTGGTAGCGGTATTGCTACAAAGGGAAATCTGGTGTGGGGCGGTCGTGGCGTGAGGCCATTCACGAGCGTTCCTCGAATGAGTGGTGTTCGATCCGGCCGGTAGTGGTGCCCGAGGGGCAGTCCGCGCCTTTCGAAACTGTTGTTGCAGGCAAATAGCCTTGCCAGAACCATCTTCGGTGGCCACAGCGACCGTTGGGTCGTCCACGGTTGGGGCGGGACAAGCTTCGGGAATCGAGTCGGAATTCCTTGGCCGAAAAGGGATCCCGCAAGGCAAGCAGTCGCTGACCACCATTACCTCAGAGCGGCTTGCCTGGCCGACACAATTGAAATGGCCACTCCCGCCAGGTGGTGGCGGCCAATGGCTTGGCTGTTGCCGGGTCACGGCACTCGTGCCGTCCAATCGGGGGTGCCAAACTTGGTGTGCACCAACTCGGCGGACATTGCCAACTCCGCTTCGCTGAGCTGGCCGTCGACGACCTTGTGCAGTTTTCGGAAGGTGTTGAGGAAGGAGGCCATCACTTCCTCGCGCGCCAGGTGGGTCTGGGATCGCACTGGATCGACGCGCTTGTTGGCGCTCTTGGTGCCTTTGTCGCTGAGTTTCTCTCGGCCGATTCGAAGCACTTGCAGCATCTTGTCGGCGTCGATGTCGTAGGCCATCGTCACGTGGTGCAGCACCGCACCGCCGACGAAGCGCTTCTGGGCGGCACCGGCGATCTTGCCCGCAGGCGAGGCGATGTCGTTCAGGCCTGCGTAGTGCGCCGATACTCCGACTTCGGCAAGCGCGGTGAGCACCCAATCATCGAGGAAGGCGTAGGAGGCCTCATAGCTCATGCCGTCGACCAGGGACTCGGGCACCACCAAGGAGAACGTGATGCAGTTACCCGCCTCCATGAACATCGCGCCGCCGCCAGAGACCCGACGGACCACCTGGACGCCGTAGTGGTCGGCCGCTTCAGCGTCGACCTCGTTGCGCAGTGACTGGAACGAGCCGATCACCACCGCCGGGTTCTCCCACTCCCAGAAGCGGAAGGTGGGCCCGCGGCGCCCGGCGGCAAGTTCACGGCCGAGGACCTCGTCCAAGGCGGCGTGGATCGCCGGGTCCAGCGGCCCGGGATCGAGATAGGTGAACTCCTGATCGGCCCAGCTGGTGGATCGGCCCAGGGCCCGGCGAACTGCCATCGCGATGGCGTGGGTGTCGAATCCGGCCATGGTTACTGGGATACCCAAGGTGCCATCGCTGCGGGCGCGGGTTAGGCCTTCGTCGATCCGGGTGGCCAGTTCACCAACGGTGGTGTCGGCACTGAGGCCGTTCAGAGAACTGTCGATGATGCTGAGAGCTTCGTCAGGATCGAGGAAGAAGTCACCGCTAACCTGGACGTGGTGAAGGCGGTTGTCGTCTACGGCTAGATCTGCCGCTACCAACTTGCCGCCAGGCACCTTGTACTCACCGTGAAGACGCTCGCTCATGTCAGCCAGGCTAGGTGTCCTAGACTGAGCGGCGCAAAATGCACCAGCGATATGGACGGGGCTTAAATGAGCGGTCACTCCAAGTGGGCCACCACCAAGCACAAGAAGGCAGTCATCGATGCCAAGCGCGGCAAGTTGTTTGCCAAGCTGGTCAAGAACATCGAGGTTGCCGCCCGCGTCGGTGGTGCCGACACCTCGGGTAACCCCACCCTGTACGACGCGATCCAGAAGGCTCGCAAGAACTCGGTGCCGGTAGACAACATCGACCGCGCGGTGAAGCGCGGCGGTGGCCTCGGCGGGGAATCAGTCGACTACATCGAGATCATGTACGAGGCGTACGGTCCGGCAGGCGTGTCGATTTTGATCGAGTGTCTGACCGACAACCGCAACCGTTCGGCCGCTGATGTGAAGGTTGCCGTCACCCGCAACGGTGGCACCCTGGCCGACGTCGGCTCGGTGTCGCGGATCTTCGACCGCAAGGGTGTGGTCGAAGTGGCCAAGGTCCAGGGCGGACGCACTCTCAGCGAGGACGATCTGCTGGAAGCCACTTTGGACGCCGATCCCGAAGACGTCACCGATGACGGGGAGACCTTCAAGGTGATCAGCGATCCCAGCCAAGTGGTGGAAGTGCGTAAGGCGGTGCAGGCGGCCGGCCTGGACTACGAATCGGCCGAAGTGCAGTTCGTTGCGCAGTACACCCAGGCGGTAGCCACCGCCGAAGCGGCAGAAAAGCTGTTCAAGCTGCTGGATGCCATCGAGGATCTCGACGATGTACAGAACGTCTTCACCAACGAGGACGTGCCTGATGAGATCGGCGAGCAACTAGCCGACTGAACCCCGGCGTGGCACCGGGCGGCGACGTCCGGGCGCCGGTTAATATCCGAACATCTGTTCGGAAGGCGGCGTGATGCGCGTACTCGGGGTCGATCCAGGCCTGACCCGTTGTGGGGTCGGTGTCGTGGACGGCGGCCCTGGGCGAGCTCCGAAGCTGATTGCGGTCGGGGTGATCACCACCCCCAGCGACTTGGCCTTGCCGCTGCGGTTGCTGCGCATCGAGGAGGGGCTGACCGAGTGGGTCGCCGAGCATCGTCCCGACGTTGTAGCGGTGGAGCGGGTCTTCGCCGAACACAACCTGCATTCGGTGATCGGCACTGCCCAAGCCTCAGGCCTGGCGATGTTGGTGGCGGCCAAGGCTGGCCTGCCGGCCTATTCGCACACCCCGACCGAGGTCAAGGCTGCGATTACCGGGTCGGGACGGGCTGACAAGGCGCAGGTGGGCAAGATGGTCGCGCGGTTGTTGAAACTGGACGCGGCGCCGAAGCCGGCCGACGCAGCCGACGCTGTCGCGCTGGCGATCTGCCATCTGTGGCGGGGTGCGGCCAGCGACCGGATCGCCGAGGCTGTTGCTCGGCAGAGTGGAAAGGCGAGCGCGTGATTGCTCGGTTGCGTGGCGACCTGATAGCAGCCGGTGGCACCTGGTTGGTGGTGGATTTGTCGGGGTTTGGCGTGCGGGTTCTGTGTACTCCCGGCACCGCGAGCTCGGTGCGACTCGGCGAAAAGGTGGATCTCCATACTTCCCTGGTGGTTCGGGAGGATTCGCTGACCCTGTACGGCTTCCTCGCTTCGGCGGAGCGGGATCTGTTCGAGTTGGTTCAGACCGCCTCCGGCATCGGTCCGCGAATCGCCTTGGCGGTGGTCTCGGTCTTCAGCCCTGGCGAGTTCGGCGCTGCGGTGCGATCGGAGAACACCGCAGCGATCACCCGGGTTCCTGGCATTGGTGCCAAGGGCGCGGCCAAGCTGGTGCTTGAGTTGAAGGACAAGGTGCTGGGAATCGCTGTCGGGGATGCCGGCTCCTCAACGGCAACACCTGCTGCGGTGGAGTGGCGTGAGCAGGTGCGCGGCGGCCTTGAGGGCCTGGGCTATTCGAGCCGGGACGCCGAGGCTGCGTGTGATCGGGTGGCCGAGTTGGCCGACAATGACCCGGACATCTCGGTGGCGGTCCTGTTGCGTGCTGCACTGCGCAGCCTGGCAAAGTAGCCGTACGTGAGCGACGTTGCAGAAAGCGATCCGCTGGATCCCCACGTCCAGTTCGACGAGCAGGCAGCCGAATCGGCACTGCGGCCGGCCAGCCTTGCCGAGTTTGGCGGGCAGCCGCGGGTCAGCGATCAGCTCGGGCTGGTCTTGGCTGCTGCCCGGCACCGCGGTACCGTCCCAGATCACGTGCTGCTTTCCGGACCTCCTGGGCTTGGTAAGACCACCTTGGCGATGATTATCGCTGCGGAGATGGCCGCGCCGATCCGGATTTCCTCCGGTCCGGCGATTCAGCATGCCGGTGACCTGGCCGCGATCCTTTCGGGGCTGACCGAGGGTGAGGTGTTCTTCCTCGACGAGATCCACCGGATGTCGCGTCCGGCCGAGGAGATGCTCTACCTGGCCATGGAGGATTTCCGGGTGGACGTAGTCGTCGGAAAAGGCCCTGGTGCCACCGCGATCCCCCTGGAGATCCCGCGCTTCACTCTGGTGGGCGCGACCACCAGATCTGGCCTACTGCCTGGTCCGCTGCGCGACCGTTTCGGCTTCACCGCTCAACTCGACTTCTATGCCAGCACCGACCTGGAGAAGCTGCTGGTCAGGTCCGCGAAGCTGCTGGGCATTCAACTGGACGCCGATGCCGGTGCCGAAATCGCTTCGCGGTCTCGCGGCACACCCCGAATCGCCAATCGGCTGCTGCGGCGGGTGCGCGACTTTGCGTTGGTTCGCGCCGATGGGGTGTTGACTCGCAAGGTCGCCCGCGACGCGCTAGAGCTCTATGAGGTCGACCCGTTGGGCCTGGATCGCCTTGACCGGGCAGTGCTGGATGCATTGTGCCGCTCCTTCGCTGGTGGACCGGTCGGGTTGGGCACCTTAGCCCTTGCTGTGGCTGAGGAGACCGAGACTGTCGAAGAGGTCGCTGAGCCCTTCCTGGTGCGTGAAGGGTTCATGATGCGCACTCCTCGTGGGCGGGTGGCGACCCGGCGCGCCTGGGAGCATCTCGGCCTGCAACCACCCCAACAGGCAGACTCGAGCTCGCCAACCAGGCCGGATCTGTTTTCCGATAACTGAAACCGGTGTCCGGCGAATGGGGTTTGCCAGGTAGGGGCGCTAGGCTCTTGGGTCGGCGACCAGGTCGCCGGTCCACGTATTTGATAGGAGCCAGTGATGCCCAACGGAATTGATTGGTCGACAATCCTGCTGTTGGTCGGTGTGGTTGCGGTGTTCTACTTCATGCTGGTTCGCCCGCAACAGAAGCGGTCCAAGGAGCAGCAGAAGGCAATGTCCGCGCTGGCGGTCGGCGACCGGGTGATGACCATCTCCGGCATCGTCGGCACGATCCGCTACCTCGGCGAGAAGCAGGCGATTCTCGAGATCTCTCCTGGAGTGGAGATGACTGTGGTGAAGGGTGCGATCAGCTCCCAGAAGGTCGAGGACGAGTTCGAGTACGCCGGAGACGGCACCGCCAGCGCGGTGACCGAGCCGGTGACCGAGGCCGAGTCCGCCGAAGCCGAAGCCGAAGCCGTAGAGTCTGCCGGCGATGCTCCGGCGAAAGATTCCAAGTAACCAGTAAAGGCAGTTGTGGCCACTAGCAAGCAACACGCGCATCCGCTGCGCACCCTGGTGATCCTCTTCGTAGTGATCGCGGGGTTGTTCACCATCATGGCGGTGTCGAACTCCTGGACTCCTAAGTTGGGCCTCGACCTCCGTGGCGGCACCACCATCACCTTGACCGCTGCAAACAGCACCGGTTCTGGCACGGTTGACGCCAAGAGCCTTGAACTGGCGCGGACGATCATTCAACAGCGGGTCGACGCCTATGGTGTCGGCGAGACCGAGGTGACCACTTCCGGTGATCGTCAGATCGTGGTTTCGGCACCGAACGTCCAGAAGGACGATCTGGTGAAGCTGGTCGGTCAGACCGCTCAGTTGAACTTCCGTAAGGTGTTCGACGTTCAGGCGGTGACTGATACCACGACCAGCCCGAGTTCGAGCGCGAGCTCTGAACCGAGCGCCAGTGCGAGCTCGTCCCAGAGCAACCCCCGCCTGCTGCCCAAATTGCCGACCCCGGTGCCCAGCCCCAGGCCCACGACCCCCGCCGCGAAGCAGTCATCGGTGGCTGACTTGTTGAACTGGACCCCGAGCGACCGCGACAAGTCGGATTTTGCCGCGTACAAGTGCGGTGACACGTTCCCCGATGTGGTCGACCAGCCGCTGATCACTTGCGATCGTGACAACACCTACAAATACCTGTTGGGGCCAGCACTGATTCGCGGTGAAGCAGTGACCCGCGCGGTCGCCGGCGTTCCCGACAAGGGCGTGAACTGGGTGGTCAACCTGGAGTTCAACGCCGCGGGCACCGCCGACTTCACCACTGTCACAGGGCACCTGGCGCAGCAGACATCGCCGCTGAATCAGTTCGCGATTGTGTTGGACAGCAGGGTGGTTTCGGCCCCACGGGTTTCGAGCACCATCGCGGGTGGTAAGGCCGAGATCTCCGGCGACTTCACCCAGAAGACCGCCTCTGATCTGGCGAACGTGCTTACCTTCGGTGCGCTACCGCTGGCCTTCGAAGTGTCCAGCGTCGACAACGTTTCGGCCAAGCTCGGTGCCGATCAGTTGCAGGCAGGCATCATCGCCGGCCTGATCGGGCTCTTGCTGGTTGTCGGCTACTCGGTGCTCTACTACCGCGGGTTGGCGATCGTGGTGACGATGTCGCTGGTGGTGGCCGGTTCTCTGGCCTGGTCGCTGATGGTTCTATTGGGGACCGCAGTCGGTTTCGCGCTCAACTTACCCGGCATTGCCGGCGCGATTGTGGCGATCGGTGTCACCGCAGACTCCTTCATCATCTACTTCGAACGAATCCGAGACGAAGTCCGCGACGGACGAAGCCTGCGCACCGCGATCGAGACTGGCTGGGTGCGTTCGCGCAAGACTATTTTGGCCGCTGACTCGGTGTCGCTGCTGTCGGCAGTGGTGCTGTTCGTGCTGGCGATGGGTGCGGTAAAGGGCTTCGCCTTCACTCTGGGCCTCACCACTGCGATCGACCTGCTTGTGGTGTTCTTCTTCACCAAGCCGCTGATGACTCTGCTGGGACGAACCAAGTTCTACGGGCAAGGTCGGCGTTTCTCTGGCTTTGAGGCCGAGCACATGGGTACCACCAAGGCACCCCTGCACAATTCCAGACGCAAGTCCGCTGCGGTAGCCGGAGGTGAGGCCTGATGGTCACCAAGCAGACCGAGTCCACTGAACCGGTCGAGGAGTTAGAGGTGTCCTCAGGGACTCAGGAGCAAGCAGCCGGCACTGCCAAGCGATCCAGCCTGGCCCACCGGCTGTACACCGGGCAGATCTCCTACGATTTCGTTGGCAAGCGCAACCGCTGGTATCTGATCTCCGGAACTGCCCTGGCGATCTCGATCCTGGCCCTGATCGTCTTCAACCTGAATATGGGCATCGAGTTCCGTGGCGGGGTGGAGTTCCAAGCGCCGGTCAAGGTGGCCAGCCAAACGGTGGAACAGGTGCGCCAGTCGGTTGTGGCCCTGGGCCTGGCCGGCCAGGACGACATCAGCGTGACCACCATCGGTGATAATCAAGTACGCGTCCAAACCAAGCCGCTTGCCCCTGATCAGGTCACTTTGGTCAAGCAGGCCATCGCCACCACCGTCGGCTCGACTCCTGAGGACGTGGCCTACTCCCAGATTGGCGCCTCGTGGGGGCAGCAGATCACTACGCAAGCCCTGATCGCGCTGGCGGTCTTCCTGGCTTTGGTGATGGTGCTGATTTGGATCTACTTCCGCGACTTCAAGATGAGCATCTCCGCGATCGTGGCACTGGTGCACGACCTGGTGATCACCATCGGTGTGTACGCGTTGGTGCGTTTCACCGTGACTCCGGCCACGCTGATCGGCGTGCTGACGATCCTCGGTTACTCCCTCTACGACACTGTGGTGGTGTTCGACCGGATCCGGGAGAACACCAAGGACCTGACCAACACCAGATTCACCTATTCCCAAGCCGCAAACACTGCGGTGAACCAGGTGTTGGTGCGGTCGTTGAACACCACTTTGATTGGCGTGCTGCCGGTGGCAGCGTTGTTGTTCACCGGCTGGTTCATCCTGGGCACTGGGCCGCTTAAAGACCTCGGTCTGGCGCTTTTCGTCGGCATGATCGCCGGCGCCTACTCCTCGATCTTCATCGCGACGCCGCTGCTGACCCAGATGCGCGAGGCCGATCCTGACATGAAGGAGCACCGGGAGCGGTTGAACCGGCGCAAGGTGCGCAGTGAAGCGCGCGGCGGGGAATCGGCGAAAAAGACGGTCACTCTCGCGGTGGGCACCTTCAGCGAAACCGACGTCGCCACCCCCGGCCTGGTTCGTGCCGATAAGGTCCAGCCTGGCGGTGGACGCAAGCAGCCTGCCAAGCAGAGCCGCACCAGACGAAAGAACTGAGGTGGCCAGCAGCGAGCAGAATCGGGCGCTGATCGCGTCCCTGATTCGTGATGTTCCTGACTTTCCCAAGCCGGGAATCATCTTCAAGGACATCACTCCGCTGTTGGCCTCGGCTACCGGTTATCACGCTGCCATTGCTGAGCTGGCCGCCGGTGCGCCCGATGGCATCGACGTGGTGGTGGGGATGGAGGCCCGCGGCTTCATCTTCGCCGGGCCGGTGGCGTTGGAGTTGGGTGCGGGGTTCGTGCCGGTTCGCAAGCCTGGGAAGTTGCCTGGCGATGTCTATACCCAGACCTTTTCCCTCGAATACGGCAACGAAACCCTTGCCGTCCACACCGATGCGATTGCGCCAGGGGCGAGAGTGCTGGTGATCGACGATGTACTGGCTACCGGTGGCACTGTCGGTGCCACTGCTGCCTTGATTCGACGCCTCGGCGCCGAGTTGGTGCACGTGTCGGTCCTGATGGAACTGAGCTTCCTTGGTGGGCGTGAGCATCTGGCTGGTCTGGGCATCGAGGCGCCGAGCGCAGTAATCACCGTCTGACTTTTCGAATCCGGCCCGCAAACTGATTGTGGCCCGATTGCTGACCAGCCGATGACTCGTTACCAGGCCACGCCCGGATTCTACGATTAGGGCGTGAAGGTGGCCCATACTGGCGAGCAGGTTGTGATGTCCAGGCAGGCGCCGGACAACCAGGCCCCACGGGTAGAGTGAGGGTTCACTTCTAGACCTGCGGAGGCGGTACGTGTCGGAGGACGTTTACGGTCCCTACGGTAAACCGAACGGCGCACCCGACCCCACGCGCGCACGGGTGGCCGCGACTGACCAGCCCCGGATCAGGATGCGGCAGGTGCTGGCGCGCCTCGGTGCCCAACGCAACCAACCTGACGCCGTCCTCGACCCGCTGATTCGAACTGTTCACGGCCACAATCCCAAGGCCGATACCAGCCTGATTGAGCGCGCCTACCGCACCGCTGAGCATTACCACACCGGTCAGCTGCGCAAGAGCGGTGACGCCTACATCACCCATCCGCTGGCGGTGGCCACGATTCTGGCTGAACTGGGCATGAGCGAGACGACCCTGTGTGCAGCGCTTCTCCACGACACCGTCGAAGACACCTCCTACACAGTCGAGCAGCTGACCGCCGACTTCGGGCCCGAGATCGCCGCTATGGTCGATGGCGTCACGAAACTGGACAAGATCCAGTACGGCGAATCGGCGAAGGCCGAAACCATCCGCAAGATGGTGCTGGCGATGAGCAAGGACATCAGGGTGCTGGTGATCAAGCTTGCCGACCGCCTGCACAATATGCGCACCATTGGCTATCTGCGCCAGGACAAACAGGCTGCGATCGCCCGCGACACTCTGGAGATTTTCGCCCCCTTGGCGCATCGGCTGGGCATGAACGCCATCAAATGGGAGCTGGAGGACCTTTCGTTCGCCACCCTGCAGCCCAAGGTCTATGACGAGATCGTCAAGCTGGTCGCAGCTCGTGCGCCGTTGCGGGAGGACTACTTGCGTCTGGTAATCGATCAGGTGCGTAGCGACCTGGCCGGTGCGGGGATCAAGGCAACGGTCTATGGGCGCCCGAAGCACTACTACTCGATCTACCAGAAGATGGTGGTGCGCGGACGCGACTTCACCGACATCTACGACCTGGTAGGCCTGCGCATCCTGGTGGAGGACCAACGAGATTGTTACGCGGCCCTCGGCGCACTGCACGCCCGCTGGAACCCGCTTCCTGGCCGGTTCAAGGACTACATCGCGATGCCCAAGTTCAACCTCTACCAGTCGCTGCACACGACTGTGCTGGGGCCCGGTGGTAAGCCGGTGGAACTGCAGATCCGCACCCACGAGATGCACCGGCAGGCTGAGTACGGCGTGGCGGCCCACTGGAAGTACAAAGAGGGCAAGGTCGACGGCACTGAGCTGAAGTGGGTGCAACAGATCAGCCAGTGGCAACGTGAGACCGAGGACCCCGCCGAGTTCCTCGACACCCTGCGCTTCGAGATATCCACCGACGAAGTATTCGTCTTCACACCAAAGGGAGATGTGGTCAGTCTTCCGACCGGTTCCACACCGGTCGACTTCGCCTATTCGGTGCATACCGAGGTCGGCCACCGGACGATTGGGGCCCGAGTGAATGGGCGGCTGGTGTCGCTGGAGTCCGCTTTGGCAAGTGGCGATGTGGTCGAGGTACTCACCTCGAAGGCGACCAATGCCGGGCCTAGCCGGGACTGGCTGAAGTTCGTCCAGAGCCCACGGGCCCGCAGCAAGATCCGACACTACTTCATGCGGGAACGCCTGGAGGAGTCGGCCGAGTCCGGCAAGGACGTTCTTACCAAGCAGTTGCGTCGAGCCGGTCTGCCGCTCCAGCGCTTACTCACCCCTGAGCACATGACCGGGCTGGTCGAGCATTTCCGGGTGCGCGACATCAACGCGCTCTACGCCGCGATCGGCGAGGGCTCGGTGAGTGCCAATGCAGTGGTTCAGCGGCTGATCGCCGGGGCCGGTGGCGCTGAAGAAGTCGCTGAGATCGGCGGCGAGGACACCTCGGTAATCTCCCGCACCAGGCGCGCGCGCCCCTCTGGCAATGAAGCCGGCGTGGTCGTCCAGGGTGACGCGGATGTCTGGGTGAAACTGGCCCGGTGCTGCCGTCCGGTTCCTGGGGACGAGATTCTCGGGTTCGTGACCAGGGAGAGTGGAGTATCGGTTCATCGCATTGACTGCACCAATGTCCAGTCGCTGCGCGAAGAGCCCGAACGCCTGGTAGAGGTCAGTTGGGCGCCGACGTCAGGCAGTTCTTTCCTGGTGGCACTGCACGCCGAGGGCCTGGACCGCACCGGCATCTTGTCTGAGGTGACAAACGTCATGGGCGAGCATCACATCTCGATCCAGTCGGCGACACTGAACACCACCAAGGATCACAAGTTCAAGTTCCGATTCACCTTCGAAACCACCGACCTGACGCACCTGGATCACCTGATCGCGGCGATCAAGAAGGTGCCCGGCGTCTATGACGCCTATCGCCTGAAGAACTGAGCGTAGCGACAGGTGAATGGGCTGGGTCGGCTGTGCCCAACCGAGCCGACTCGGCAGCGATCAGCGGTTGAAATCCGCCAGAGTCTCTTTGGCCTGAGCCAACCAAGCCGAGTAGGTGTCGATCGATTCCTGCGCCTTGGCGGCCGCTGAACTGTCGCCGCGAGCGGTCGCCTTGGTGATCTTTTCGGCGAGCTTGTCGATCTCAGTGGACAGCATTGCCACTGTCTCCTCGGCCCGAGCCCGGGCTTCGGGATCGGTGCGGCGCCACTCATCCTCTTCGGCCGAGCGGACGGCGGTCTCCAGAGCCTTCACTCGCGAATCGAGACTGCGCAGTTGTTCGCGCGGCACCCGGCCCAGCGCGTTGAACTTCTCCAGGAACGTCCGGAAAGCAGCGCGGGCTGTGTTCAGATCACTAACCGGGAGGATGCTGGCTTCGGCCTGATCCAGCAGCGCCAGTTTGGCATCGAGATTGGTGGTGAACTCCGCGTCCTGCGCGCTCAAAATGGCAGAGCGAGCCGAGAAGAACCCGTCCTGGATGGCGCGGAACTCCGCCCACAACGCGTCGTCGACTTCGCGCGGAGCCGGGCCGGCGGCCTTCCAGCGGGTCATCAAATCACGGAACGCAGAGGCGGTAGCGCCCCATTCGGTCGACTCGGCCAGATCCCTGGCCTCGGCGATGATCTGCTCCTTGGCTGCGCGAGCGCTGTCGCGACGCGCGGATTGTTCGGCGAACTGGGCCTTGCGGCGGCGGGTGTAGGTGGTGCGAGCCGCAGAGAACCGGTGCCACAACGCGTCGTCGGTGGCCCGATCGATGCGGGGGAGCGCCTTCCAGTCGTCCAGCAAGCTACGGAAGCGGTTGACTCCGCCACGCCAGTCATTGCCGGCAGCCAGGGTCTCTGCTTCGGCGACCATGGATTCCTTGGACTGCCTAGTAGCGTCGAGCTGCTTGGCGCGTTCAGCCTTGCGAGCGGCAGATTGTTCCTCCAGCAATGGGGCCAGTGCGTCCAACCGGGAGGCAAGTGAGGGGAGGTCGCCAACAGCATTCGCCGAAGCCACAGCGGTTCTGACGGTGCTGATGCTGTGCCGCGCCTCGTCGGGGGTCAGCGCCCGGCTACGCACCCGCGTTTCCAATAGGCCCACCTCGACTTCCAGGGCCTCGAAGCGGCGGACGTAGAAGGCCAAAGCCTCGTCCGCAGTGGCATCTGGAATTTGACCGACGCTACGCTCGCCGTCCTCAGTACGCACATAAACAGTGCCATCGGAGGCGACACGACCGAAGGCGTGCGGACCTGTGCTGGAAGTCATGGGTCTCATCTTGCCCGATCCGGCACGCTTTTTGACAACGGGCCCGTCCAGCAAGCTCCGATAGGCTGTCTATGTGTTTCTGGCATCCTTCGCAACCGGCTACTGGCAGGCGAACTGTTACGTGGCCGCCGCCCCAGGGCTGGACCAGTGCGTCGTCATCGATCCGGGTCAGGATTCTGCGGCGTCGATTCGCTCGGTGATCACGGAGAACCGGCTCGAACCCCGGGCCGTCCTGCTCACTCACGGGCACTTCGACCACGTTGCTGATGCCGCCAATCTGGCCGACGAATACAACATCGCGGTGTACATCCATTCCGCCGACCGGCACCTGTTGAGCAACCCCGGCGCCGGGCTGAACGCTGACGGTGCCGCGATGGTGCGCAAGCTGGTCGGCGATTCGATCACCGTGCCGGCCCGAATGGAGGCCTATATGCTCGACCGCCCGCTCAATTTGGCGGGGTTGCAGTTCAGCGTTACGGCTGCGCCTGGCCATACCGCCGGCAGCGTGCTGCTGGGGCTGGACTACACCGGGCATCCATCGGTGCGGCGGGTGGTGTTCAGCGGTGACGTGGTTTTCGCCGGCTCGGTTGGCCGTACTGACCTGCCCGGCGGCAACGTCGAGGTGATGCGCCACACCCTCAGCGAGGTCGTCCTGGCGCTTGCCGATACCACCGCCCTCCTGCCCGGCCACGGTGAGCAGACCACGATGGCGCGCGAACGTGTGGAGAACCCCTACCTTCAACAAAGCTTCCTGAGGAACTGATGGCCCGTCCCAAGCCCCTGTCCGGTTTTCCAGAATTTGCGCCTGCCGGGCGGATCATTGAACAGCGCGTCCTTGCCAGTCTTACCGAAACCTTCGAGCTGCACGGTTTCGGCTCTATCCAAACCCGCGCGGTGGAGCCGCTGAGCGAGCTCACTCGCAAGGGTGAGATCGACAAAGAGGTGTTCGTGGTGCGCCGGCTGCACGCTGAAGCCGACGCCGCCGACGAACTGGGCCTGCACTTCGACCTGACCGTTCCCTTCGCCCGGTACGTGTTGGAGAACTCCGGGCAGCTGAACTTCCCGTTCCGGCGGTATCAGATCCAGAAGGCCTGGCGCGGCGAGCGTCCTCAGGAGGGCCGCTACCGCGAGTTCACCCAGGCCGACATCGACATCGTCGGCTCGGAGAGTCTGGCGGCTCATCACGACGCCGAGTTGCCGCTGGTCACCTTGGAGGCGCTCGAGCGTTTGCACGTCGACTTTGGCGTTCCACCGGCGACGATGAGCGTCAACAATCGTCAACTTTCGGAGGGTTTCTATCGCGGGCTGGGCGTCGAAGACCATCTGGCGGTGCTGCAGCGGGTGGACAAGCTGGACAAGATCGGTCCCGAAGCCGTCGCCGCACTGCTGGTGGCTGAAGTCGGCCTGTCGAAGGTCGAGGCCGCCAAGTGTCTGCAGCTCGCCCGAATCCGCACCTTGGATGCCTCCTTCGTTGATCAAGTCATCGCGCTGGGGGTGGAGCATCCGCTACTCACCGACGGCTTGGAGTTGCTCGCCGACGTCATGGACACCGCTTCCGCAGTGGTGCCCGGACGACTGGTGGCAGATTTGAAGATCGCTCGCGGGCTGGACTACTACACCGGCACCGTCTACGAGACCACGATGGCCGGCTATGAGTCGATGGGGTCGATCTCCTCAGGCGGTCGCTACGACTCGTTGGCCAGCGACGGACGCGCTACCTATCCCGGCGTCGGCCTGAGTATCGGGGTCAGCAGGATCTTGGTGCCGCTGATCGGGCGCGGCGTGCTTACCGCCACCCGCTCGGTGCCTACCTGTGTGTTGGTGGCCCTGGACTCGGAGGAGACTCGCGGCGAAGCGTTGGCGACCGCGGCCAAGTTGCGAGCGCGGGGCATCGCCACCGAAGTCGCGCCAAAAGCGGACAAGTTCGGCAAGCAGATCCGCTACGCCGATCGTCGCGGGATTCCCTACGTCTGGTTCTCTACTGGCGAGGTCAAGGACATCCGTACTGGTGAGCAGGTGGCCGCGGACGCCACCTCATGGTTGCCCCCGGCAGCCGACCTGAAGCCGTCCGTCGTAAGATCTTCGCTGGCTGAGTAACGGCCCGGAAAGGAATTCCTCTCGTGATTCGCACCCATAACGCAGGTTCGCTGCGTCTGGAGCATGTCGGCACCACGGTCACCTTGACCGGTTGGGTTGCCAAGCGTCGAGACCTGGGTGGGGTGGCTTTCCTGGATCTGCGGGACGCCAGCGGCATCGTCCAGGTGGTGGTACGTGACTCGGTGCTGGAAAGCTCCGGAGCGCACGCGCTGCGCAACGAATACTGCATTGCGGTGACTGGCGCGGTGGAGGCCCGATCGGCCGACACCGTCAACCCATCGCTGGCCACCGGCCAGGTAGAAGTGGCCATCCAGACCCTTGTGGTGCTGAATCCGTCCGCTCCGCTGCCGTTCCAGATCGATGAACGGGTCAGTGTTGGTGAGGAGGCGCGGCTGAAGTACCGCTACCTCGACTTGCGCCGGCCCGCCCCGGCCGCGGCGCTGCGACTGCGCTCTGCGGTGAGCAAGGCGGCCCGCGACGTCCTGGCCGATCGCGATTTCGTTGAGATCGAGACTCCCACGTTGACCCACTCCACCCCTGAGGGCGCCCGCGACTTCGTGGTGCCGGCTCGGCTCTCGCCGGGCTCCTGGTATGCCCTGCCGCAGAGCCCGCAGCTGTTCAAGCAGTTGCTGATGGTGGCGGGTATGGAGCGCTATTACCAGATCGCCCGCTGCTACCGAGACGAGGACTTCCGCGCTGATCGGCAGCCGGAGTTCACCCAGCTCGACATCGAGATGAGCTTCGTCGACCAGGAAGACGTGATCGAGGTCGGCGAGGCGGTGGTGGAGGCCCTGTGGGCACTGAAGGGTCACAAGCTGAGCCTGCCGCTGCCCAGGTTGACCTACGCGGAGGCAATGGACACTTACGGTTCGGACAAGCCTGACTTGCGGTTCGACCTGCCGCTGACCGAACTGACCGACTTCTTTGCCGACACCACCTTCCGGGTGTTCCAGGCGCCCTACGTCGGCGCTGTGGTGATGCCCGGCGGCGCGTCCCAGCCGCGGCGAACCTTCGATGCCTGGCAGGAATGGGCGAAGCAGCGTGGTGCGAAGGGGCTGGCCTACGTCACGATCGGTGCGGACGGCGAACTGGGCGGCCCGGTCGCGAAGAACATCACCGATGCCGAACGCTCGGGCCTGGCCGACCGGGTGGGTGCCCGGCCGGGTGACTGCATATTTTTCGCCGCGGGTGCCCGCAAGTCATCCCAGCAGTTGTTGGGGGCGACCCGCAACGAGATCGCCAAGCGCCTTGAGCTGATCGACCAGGACGCCTGGTCGTTCCTTTGGGTGGTCGACGCGCCCCTGTTCGAACCAAGTTCGGATGCGGTGGCTGCTGGCGATGTGGCCGTGGGTGAAGGTGCCTGGACCGCAGTGCATCACGCCTTCACCTCGCCCAAGCCAGAGTCGATGGACAGCTTCGATACCGACCCCGGATCGGCGCTGGCCTACGCCTACGACATGGTCTGCAACGGCAACGAGATCGGCGGCGGGTCGATCCGTATACACCGCCGAGACGTTCAGGAGCGGGTCTTCAAGGTGATGGGCATGACAGCTGAGCAGGCAGAGGCGCAGTTCGGCTGGTTCCTGGAGGCCTTCACCTTCGGCGCACCTCCGCACGGCGGCATCGCCTTCGGCTGGGACCGAATCGTCGCCCTGCTGTCTGGCTCGGAGTCGATTCGCGACGTGATCGCCTTCCCGAAGACCGGCGGTGGTTTCGATCCACTCACCGGCGCTCCGGCACCGATCAGTGCCAGGCAACGCAAGGAGGCCGGCGTGGACTTTGTCCCACCGGCCCCCAAGACCGCCCAGTAGACGGTTCAGCGCTTACCGCAGGTCGTCGGAGTTGGGTAATCCATCTTCGGCGGCCAGCAGCGCGTAGATCGCGCGGCGGGTCTGCGCCAGGAGTTTGGTCGCCTCCTCCAACTGTTCGGCGCTACCGCCGCGACTGAGCTCTTTAAGCGCGCTGGCAAGGCGGGGAAACTCGGCCCACAGCTCGCGAAGCTGGTCCGGGCCGAGCCCGGCGACGGCCTCGTTGACCGCTTCCCAGGGCTTTTCCACCTCGGCGGCGGCGACAGCCCCGGACTCAGTGAGTCGGAACGCCTTCTGCCCGTTGTTGTCGAAGGCCTCGATCAGGCCTTCATCCTCGAGTTGGGCCAGGGCGGGGTAGACCGCGCCCGGGCTCGGCTTCCAGGCGCCATCGGTGCGCTCGGCCAGGGTCTGCATGATCTGATAGCCGTTCAGCGGCTCTTCAGCCAGCAGCGCGACGATCGCGTTGCGAACATGGCCACGACGACCGCGTCCGCGCCCACGCGGTCCCATCGGTCCGCCCGGGCCGAAAGGGCCACCGGGCCCGAAGGGGCCGAAAGGGTGCCCGAAGGCGCCGGGCCCGAAGCCGGGCGGACCGCCATGGTGGAGATGGCCGTGGCCGCGTCCGCGTCCTGGGCCCTCCCAAGTTTGGTTCGAATCATTCATGGTGTTTCTCCTGAAGTAGTGTGTCGGCATAGCGCCGATATATCGAGAATAGCTCGGGTGTTCTACGCACGCAAGTGACACCGGCGAGGTGTAGCGTCTGGCCGGTGGACACCGATCTGTTCGGCAACCTGGTGGGGGAGCCAGCCGCGCCAAGTGGCTCTCTTGGCGGGGCTGGCCACGCCCAGTTGCCATTGGCCGTGCGGATGCGGCCACGCAATCTGGACGAAATCGTCGGCCAGGACCACCTGCTGGGCCAGGGTTCGCCGCTTCGTCGGTTGGCCGAGGACTCTGCCACCATGTCGGTCTTCCTGTGGGGTCCGCCAGGGGTGGGCAAGACCACCATCGCCTCGGTGGTGTCGACAACTGGTGAGCGGCGATTCGTAGAGTTGTCCGCGGTGACCGCAGGTGTCAAAGAAGTGCGCGCCGTTCTTGCTGAGGCTAACCGGCAACTGGCCAGGGGCATCGGCACGGTGCTGTTTGTCGATGAGGTGCATCGCTTTTCCAAGACCCAGCAGGATGTGTTGCTGCCAGCGGTGGAGAACCGGCTGGTCACTCTGATCGCCGCCACCACCGAAAACCCGTCCTTCTCAGTGATCTCACCGTTGCTGAGCCGGTCACTGCTTCTGACTCTGAAGTCGCTCACCGACTTTGACATTGGGCTGCTGATCGACCGTGCGCTCAGCGATCAACGCGGCTTGGGCGGCAGCTTCGTGTTGGCACCCGACGCGCGCAGCGCGCTGCTGCGCTTCGCCGGAGGCGACGCGCGGCGCGCGCTGACCTATCTGGAGGAGTCCGCCGCCGGGGTGGCGGCCCAAGGCGGCAACAAGATCTCGGTTGAAGCTGTGGCGGCGGCGGTCGACAAAGCATCGGTGCGTTACGACCGCTCCGGCGATCAGCACTACGACGTGATCAGCGCTTTCATCAAAAGCCTGCGCGGCTCTGACGTCCAGGCCGGGATGCATTACCTTGCGCGGATGCTCGAGGCTGGGGAAGATCCGCGCTTCATCGCCCGGCGCCTGATCATCCTGGCCAGTGAGGACATTGGCATGGCTGCGCCTTCGGTGCTGCAAACCTGCGTAGCTGCCGCCCAGGCTGTCCAACTGATCGGTATGCCGGAGGCTCGAATCAACCTGGCCCAGGCAGTGATCGCCTGCGCCATGGCGCCGAAGTCGAACTCGGTGATCACGGCGGTGGACGCCGCCATCGCTGACGTGCGGGCCGGCCGGATCGGCGCAGTGCCGGCCCATCTGCGCGACGCTCACTACCCCGGAGCCAAGGATCTCGGCCATGGTTCGGGTTATCAGTACGCCCATGACGCCGAGCACGCAGTGGCTGCTCAGCAGTATCTGCCCGACGCCCTGGCCAATACCCGGTACTACCAGCCGACTGACCACGGCAACGAGGCTGCACTGACTGAGCGCCTTGCCCTACTCGAGGAGCTCCTCGGGCGCAACAAGGCCGAAGCCTGAGCTTGGCGGCAGTTGCTGTGGCCGGGCGGTCTAGGCTGGCCCGGCATTGGTGGAATGAAGACCAGCCCTGGGAGGTTTGCGATGGTCGTGCAGGCTGGGTACAAGCCGTGGCCGGCCCTGTGGGCGCTGGTGGTGGGATTCTTCATGATCCTGGTCGACACGACCATCGTGTCGGTGGCCAACCCGCGGATCATGGCCGGCCTGCATACCGACATCAGCCAGGTCATCTGGGTAACCAGCGCATACCTGCTCACCTATGCCGTTCCGCTGCTGGTCACTGGCCGCCTGGGTGACCGTTTTGGACCGCGACGCATCTACCTGGTCGGATTGGTGGTCTTCACCTTGTCCTCGGCATGGTGCGGGTGGTCGGGCTCGATCGAGATGTTGATCGTGGCCAGAGCCGTCCAGGGTTTTGGCGCTTCGTTGCTGACGCCGCAGACCATGTCGGTGATCACCAGGACCTTCCCGCCACAATCGCGCGGACGGGCGATGAGCCTGTGGGGCGCCACCGCTGCCGTCGCCACCTTGGTCGGCCCGATCCTGGGTGGCTTCCTGGTCGACGGGCTCGGCTGGGAGTGGATCTTCTTCGTCAACGTTCCTATTGGAGTCCTCGCTTTCGTGCTGGCTTGGCGATTGGTGCCGAGACTGGAGACGCATTCGCACCACTTCGATCTGCCCGGGGTATTGCTGTGGTCGATCGGGATGTTCTGCCTGGTCTTCGCATTGCAGGAGGGCGGGGGCCATGCCTGGGGCCAGCTCTGGGGGCCGATCAGCATCTGGGGTCTGATGACCTTCGGGTTGGTGGTGCTGGTGGGCTTTGTCGGCTGGCAACACCTGGGCCGCGGCGAACCGCTGCTGCCGCTGCGGCTGTTCAGCGATCGCAACTTCAGCCTCGCCAACGGCGCCATCTCTATGGTGGGTCTGGCGGTCACCTCTTCCTCGCTGCCGTTGGTCTTCTATTACCAGCTCGTGCTCGGGTTCAGTCCGACCCGGGCGGCGCTGCAACTCGTCCCCACCGCAGTGCTCTCCGGTGCGCTGGCGCCTTGGGTCGGCAGACTGGTCGACCAAGTGCATCCGCGGATTCTGGCCACCGGCGGGCTGCTGCTGATGGCAACCTCCTTCGCCTGGTACGCAGCCTGGATGGTGCCCGACGAAAGTCTGTGGTGGCGGATGCTGTTCCCGGCGGCGTTGAACGGGTTGGCCAGTGGCTTCACCTGGTCGCCGATCGGTACCACAGCCACCTACAACCTGACATCCACCGATGCCGGCGCGGGTTCGGGAATCTACAACTCGACCCGCCAGGCTGGCGCCGTGTTGGGCAGTGCGGCGATCGCCGCACTGATGGAGGCCCAGGTGGCAATGCGACTGCCCGCAGGCAGCGCTTCTGGTGGCGGCGCCGAAAGCACCGGGCGTCTACCCGCGGGCTTGCAGGCCGGATTCAGCGCGGCCATGGCGGTCAGCCTGCTGCTCCCGGCTGGGGCGGCACTGGTGGGTGCTGTGCTGACGATGTTCTTCGGCCTACGTAAGAACTCAACCGGTTGGCGGGCCAGCGCGGCGGCCTCCGAACCCGTGACGAACCAGGACGTGCACTAGGCTGCACCCGTACATCCGTCCTTCTTGCAGCGAGGTAGCCAATGTCCGTCGGAGAGATTGCTGGCCTGATCGCAGCCATTGCCGCAGTGGCCCTGGTCGGCTTCAGCGCGGTTCCGTTGTTGAAGCTTGGACGAGTGCTGGAGGAGACTCGGCTGGCGGTGCGGGATCTCGGCCACAACGCCGTCCCGATCCTGGTCGAGCTCAAAGGCACTGTGAGCGCGACCAATGATGAGCTGGGCAAGCTGAGCCTGGTCACCAACGACCTGGCCAAGGTCAGCGCCAACGCCTCGGTGGTGTCGGAAAACGCCGCGCAACTCTCAACGGTGTTCTCCGCGACACTGGGTGGTCCGTTGATCAAGACCGCAGCCTTCACCTATGGCCTCCGCCAAGCGGTCACCGCCAAGCGGAAGGCGAAGTGATGAGCAAGCGACTGTTCTGGTTCGTGGTGGGCATCGGGCTGGCAGCGCTGGTCATCTTGAAGGGCCGCCAGTATTACGAACGGTTCACGCCGAAGGGCGTAGCCGATCAGATCGCCCGCACCCAGCAGGGTGCGACAGCGTGGTTGGGTGACTTCTTCAAGAACGTCACCGAATCGATGGCTGAGCGTGAAGTGGAGCTGCGGGAGGCTACCGGCCTGGACGGGTGAACCCGATCCCGTTCAGGAGAGATCAGCCCCGCAACACCCGAAAACAGGAGATAACCACAATGCAAACCGCCGAGATCCGGCGTCGATTCCTCGACTTCTTCGCCGAGCGCGGCCACACGATCGTTCCGTCCGCGCCGTTGGTCTACAACGACCCCACCCTGCTGTTCGTAAATGCCGGCATGGTGCCGTTCAAGCCGTACTTCACCGGCGCTGAGGACGCACCGTTCAAGCGCGCCGCGAGCGTGCAAAAGTGTGTGCGCACCCTCGACATCGAGGAGGTCGGCAAGACCACCCGCCACGGCACCTTCTTCCAGATGAACGGCAACTTTTCCTTTGGTGACTACTTCAAACAAGGCGCCATCGAATATGCCTGGGAGCTGATCACCGGCAGCGTCGAGGCCGGCAACTATGGCTTCGATCCCGAACGGATCTGGGTCACCGTTTACTACGACGATGACGAAGGCGCCGATCTGTGGAAGCAGGTAGGTGTGCCGACCGAACGCATCCAGCGCCGCGGCCTCAAGGACAACTACTGGCACATGGGTGTGCCCGGCCCCGGCGGGCCCTGCTCGGAGATCTACGTCGACCGCGGTGCGGAGTTCGGCTCTGACGGCGGTCCGGAGGCCGATGAGGACCGGTTCCTGGAGATCTGGAATCTGGTGTTCCAGACCGAGGAGCTTTCCGCGGTTCGAGCCAAGGACGACTTCGATGTGGCCCGACCGCTGCCGAGCAAGAACATCGACACCGGCATGGGACTTGAGCGGGTGGCCTACCTGCTCCAAGGCGTGGACAACATGTATGAGATCGATGAGGTTCGCCCGGTCCTGGACGTGGCTTCGCAGCTGTCGGGAAAGGCCTACGGGGCCCGTGTCGACGACGACGTCCGGATGCGGGTGGTTGCTGACCACGTACGTTCATCGTTGATGTTGATGACCGATGGCGTCACCCCTGGCAATGAGGGACGCGGCTACGTGTTGCGCCGGTTGTTGCGGCGCAGCATCCGGGCCATGCGGCTGATGGGTGTCAATGATCCGGTGTTGCCCGAGTTGCTTCCGGTGAGCCGCCAGGTGATGCAAACTTCCTACCCCGAAATCGTGACCGAGTGGGAGCGGGTCTCCCAGATCGCCTATGGCGAGGAGGAGGCGTTCCGGCGCACCCTGGCTGCCGGCACCCAGATCTTCGACCTGGCCGCAACCCAGGCCAAGGCTGAGAAGGCCGAACTGATCAGCGGTGAGCGGGCGTTCCAGTTGCATGACACCTACGGCTTCCCGATCGATTTGACCTTGGAGATGGCTGCTGAGCAGGGTCTGGAGGTGGACCGCGAGGGCTTCCGCAAGCTGATGACTGAGCAGCGTGAGCGCGCGAAGGCCGACGCCAAGGCCAAGAAGGGCATCACGGTCGCCAGCGAGGCCTACCGATCGCTGCGCTCCTTTGGCGAGGTGCCGTTCCTCGGCTTCACCGATCTGAGCGCGGAGACAACGGTGCGCGGGATCGTTGCTGATGGGCAGTTGGTGGAGCGGGCGCAGCCTGGCGCGGTTGTCGAGGTTGTCCTTGACCAGACTCCGTTCTACGCCGAGGCAGGCGGCCAGGATGCCGACTCCGGGCTGATAACGGCTGCCGGGTTGAGCCTTGAGGTGCTCGACGTTCAGCGTCCGGTGCAGGGCTTGGTGGTACACAAGGTGCGCGTGGCCGACGGCGAGCTCGCCACCGGAGCGAAGGTGCTGGCCGAGGTCGATTCCGCTGCTCGGCTCGGCGCCTGCCAGGCTCACACTGCTACCCATATCGTCAACGCCGCGCTTCGGCAGTTGCTTGGACACGGCACCCATCAGGCAGGCTCCTACAACAAGCCGGGCTACCTGCGGTTCGACTTCAATGCCTCTGCTGCGCTCAGTCCGGCGATGAAGGAGGAGTTGGAAGGAGTTGCCAATGAGGCGATTCGAGCCGACTACGAAGTGAGCGCCACCCAGATGCCGATCGACCAGGCCAAGGCCCTTGGTGCTCAGGCCATGTTCGGTGAGAAGTACGGCAATGTCGTGCGGATGGTCGAGCTGGGCGGGCCCTGGTCGCGCGAACTGTGCGGCGGCACCCACGTGGCCAGTACGTCCCAGATCGGCCTGCTGTCGCTGATGACCGAGTCCTCAGTCGGGTCCGGGCTGCGGCGGGTGGAAGCCTTCGTTTCCGCCGATGCCTTCGCCGCCTTGGCTAAGGAGCGAGCGTTGGTTTCTGGTCTGTCTGACCTGCTGAAGGTCCAGCCCGATCAGCTCTCCGAACGGGTCGCCAGGTTGGTGGCCCAGGTGAAGACGGCTGAGAAGGAGATCGCCTCCCTGCGGGCCAAGCAGTTACTCAGCGAGGTTCCCAGCCTGGTAGCGGCTGCTGAGGCAGTCGGCGCGTACAGCTACGTGACCAAGCAATTGCCTGGCACAGACGGTGATGACCTGCGCACCTTGGCGATGCAGGTGCGCGACGCCTTTGGGACTCGACCCGGGGTGGTGGCACTGGTCGGTGGATCGGAAAAGCCGGTGCTGATCGTTGCAACCAGTCCAGCGGCTCGCGCCTTGGGGGTCAAAGCTGGTGCCCTGGTTGCCGCTGGCGCACCGGCCCTCGGCGGCCGTGGCGGCGGCCGTGACGATCTAGCCCAGGGCGGGGGCACCCTCGTCGGAGGTGCTGCTGACGCGCTGCTCGCCATCCGAACCGCGCTCGGCGGCTGAGCCGGTGCGCACTGGGGTCCGCTTGGCGCTGGACTGGGGCAAGTCCAGGATCGGAGTCGCGGCGAGTGATCGCGATGGGCTCCTGGCCTTCCCCGTCGAAACCGTGCCCGCCGGACCAGCGGCGATCTCTCGAGTTGTGGCTCTGGTGGGCGAGTACGAACCGATCGAGCTGATCCTTGGCTGGCCCCGAAATCTTGCAGGTGAGGATGGGCCGGCAGCTCAGGCCATGTTGGTGGTCGCTGGAGCGCTGGCCACCGCCCTTCCACAGTTGCCGCTGCGCCTGGTTGATGAACGCCTGACCACTGCCACGGCTTCGCGGCAATTGGCAGGCGCCGGACGCAATACCCGCAAGCAGCGCCAAGTGATCGACCAAGCAGCGGCTGTGGCACTCTTGGACACGGCACTGCAGCAGGAACGAAACACCGGGCAACCGGCTGGTGAGCAGTTCGACGGCGATGGAGTTCAGGAAGGGCGGAACCGGAATGAGTAGCTCGAATCCGGGGGAGTGGCGAGATCCCGAAACCGGCCAGGTTGACTACAAGGAAGTCGGTTACCGGGCACGTTCGGCCTTCGCCGTAGTGCTGTCCTTCGTTGTCCTGTTGGGCGGCGGCTGGTTCGTCTTCAGCAAGGCTCAAGCCGCCTGGAACGATTACCGCTACGCCGAGGATTACGGAGGCTCCGGGGTCGCCCCGGTAGTGGTAGTGATCCCCAAGGGTGCCAATACCAACCAGATCGGCACGATCCTTGTGCAGGCTGACGTGGTGAAGTCGACCAAGGGCTTCAACCGTGCCGCTGCTGCTGACCCGAGTTCGAAGTCGATCCAGGCCGGAAAGTATAATTTGAAGACCCAGCTTCCCGCCTCGGTAGCGCTGACGATGTTGCTGGACAAGGCCAACATGGTGCGAAACTGGCTGACCTTGAAGGAAGGCAAGTGGATTTCCCAGCAGGCTTCTGTCATGGCAAAGGCCAGTGGGGTTCCCCAAGCCGATTTCACGGCTGCCTTCAAGGACTGGAAGAAATTGGGCCTGCCGACCTGGGCCAAGAACGGCCTTGAGGGATTCCTTTTCCCAGAGACCTACGAACTTCCCGATCAGCCAACCGCACAGTCGGTGATCCAGGTGGCGACCAAGCAGTTCAACACCGTTGCCACCAGCCTGGACCTGACCAATGCAGCGGCGCAGCAGCATCTCAGTCCATATCAGGCGGTGGTGCTGGCCAGCATTATTGAGAAGGAAGCTGGCCCGAACAGCGAAGATCGCGCCAAGATCGCACGGGTGTTCTACAACCGTTTGAAGATCGGCATGAAGCTTCAGTCCGATGCAACCGTTGCGTATGCCAACAAGACCACCGGCAAGGTAGCCACTACCGCTGCTGAGCGCGCGCTCGCATCGCCGTGGAACACCTATTACGTGAAGGGTCTGCCGAAGGGCCCGATCACATCGCCGTCCAAGAAATCCCTTGACGCTGCTGTGCACCCAGTCGACGGCAAGTGGCTTTACTTCATGGTGGTGAACCTGGACACCGGCGAAACCGTGTTTTCCAATGACGCGGCCGGCCAGGCTGCGGCCAGCCAGCAGTACCAGCAGTGGTGCATGGCGGCTCAAGCCAATCGCGACAAGTGCAACGGGAAGTGACGGTCTGATCCGAATGCTCCGTTACCTGACCGCTGGCGAGTCTCACGGGCCGGCGCTGGTGGCCACGATCGAGGGAATCCCTGCGCACGTGTCGCTGCGGACCAGCGATCTTGGTGAGGCTTTGGCGCGCCGCCGGCTTGGCGTCGGGCGTGGCGCCCGAATGAAGTTTGAGGCCGACGAGGTGAGCGTGCTGACCGGGGTTCGACACGGCGAGACCCTTGGCTCGCCGATCGCGATCCTGATCGGCAACTCCGAATGGGCCAAGTGGAAGACCGTGATGGCCGCTGACCCGGTCGACGGCGCCGAGTTGGCTGATCAGGCCCGCAACGCCGCACTGACCAGGCCACGTCCAGGCCATGCCGACCTTGCCGGTATGCAGAAGTACGACTGGGACGAAGCCCGCCCGATCCTGGAGCGTGCCTCCGCTCGGGAGACTGCCGCCCGGGTGGCGCTCGGCCGGGTTGCCGCCAACTTCTTGGAGCAGGCCTTCGGCATTCAGATTTTGAGCCACGTGGTCCGAATCGGCGCTGCAGCCTCGATCAGCACGATATTGCCGTTGCCGGTCGATCTTGTCGCTATCGATGCTGACCCGGTGCGCTGCGCGGACGCTGCGGCCAGCGCAGCGATGCTGGCAGAGATTGAGGCGGCCAAGGCTGCCGGAGACACCTTGGGCGGTGTGGTGGAGATATTGGCCTACGGAGTGCCGGCCGGGCTTGGCTCCCATATCCAAGGAGATCGGCGACTAGACGCCAAGCTGGCCGGAGCGCTGATGGGGATTCAGGCGATCAAGGGCGTTGAGGTCGGCGACGGCTTCGCGCTGGCCGGGGTCCGCGGCAGCCAGGCCCACGACGAAATCGAGCGGGGGAGTGAGCGGATCCAGAGGTTGTCCAACCGTTCTGGCGGCACCGAGGGTGGCATGAGCAACGGCGAGGTGCTGCGGGTTCGGGCCGCGATGAAGCCCATCGCCACTGTGCCCAATGCACTGCGGACCATCGACGTGGCCACAGGACAGTCAGCCAAGGCGCACCACCAGCGCTCCGACGTGTGCGCCGTTCCGGCAGCAGCAGTCGTGGCGGAGGCGATGGTGGCCCTGGTGCTGGCAGAAGTTGCGTTGGAGAAGTTCGGTGGGGATTCCCTGGCCGAAACCCGGCGGAACTTTGCCGGTTACTCCGCCCGGCTCGCTGAACGGCGCCTGGTTTGAGGCGACCGGTGGTGGTGTTGGTCGGCATTCCGGCTTCTGGAAAGTCCACAGTTGCCGCGCTGGTTGCCGAGGCGAGCGGCCTTGAGGTGTTGGAGACCGACATAGCAGTCGAGGCGAATCTGGACGCCACTGCGACCGAGACCTTTGCTGAGCCAGGAGGCGAAGGGAAGTTCCGCCAAGCCGAAGAGACAGCGGCGTTGGCCGCGCTGGCAACCGACGGGGTGCTTGCCCTGGGTAGCGGCGCGGTCGAGTCAGCGAAGGTGCGTCACGCCCTGGTTGGTCATCGGGTGATCTGGCTGCGCACCACGGTAGCTACCGCCACTCGTCGACTGGGCATGACTCGACTGGGCATGGAGGCCCTGGTCGCCATCCGGACCAAGCTGGATGCCGGTTTGGCCGAGCGGGCACGCTGGTATGAGGCGGTGGCTTCGGAAGTGATCGACACTGATCGGCTCAGTGCGGCCGAGATTGCTGCTTTGATTCTTGCTGAACAGGAGGCCTGATGACCTGGGAAACTGTGGACGTCACTGCGGCCCAGCCCTACCAGGTGCTGATCGGCCGGGGTGCACCAACGCTGCTGCCGCAGTTCCTCGAGGGAGTGGCCAGGATCGCAGTCCTCCATCCGCCGTCCCTGGCATCCTGGGTCAGCGAGCTGATCGCTGGGCTGGATCAGCAGGTGATGATCATCGAAGTGCCCGAATCCGAGGCGGCTAAGACTCCCGAAGTGCTCAGCCAATGCTGGGATCGGCTCGCTGATGCCGGGTTCACCAGGTCGGACGCGATCGTCGGTTTCGGCGGAGGTACCACCACCGACCTGGCTGGCTTCGTGGCAGCCACCTGGCTACGCGGGGTGCGCTACATCGCGTTGCCGACCACGCTGTTGGGCATGGTGGACGCCGCAGTCGGTGGCAAGACTGGGATCAATCTCAGCGCCGGTAAGAACCTGGCTGGTGCTTTCTTCGAGCCGTTCACCGTGATCTGCGACCTCGGCTACCTGACTACCCTTCCTGAGGTCGACGTCCGTGCTGGCCTTGGCGAAGTGTTGAAATGCGGATTCGTCGCTGATCCGCAGATCCTTCGCGCTTTCCTGGAAGACCCGCAGTCGGCGGTACAGGCCGGTAGCGACTTGCAGTGGGAGTTGATTCGACGGGCGATCTCGGTGAAGGCGCACGTGGTCTCCGCAGACCTCACTGAGCGAACCTCGCATGCGGCTTCGGTCGGCAGGGAACTGCTCAACTACGGACACACCTTTGGCCACGCGGTCGAGGCCCTCGAGCATTTCTCCCGCCGACACGGTGAAGCGGTGGCGATCGGGATGGTTTTCGCCGCCGAGCTCAGCCACCGGATGGGCCTGATCGATGCCGAGTTGTTGGCCGAGCATCGACGGGTTCTCGCCTTGGCCGGGCTGCCAATCAGCTATCCGAAAGGAAACTGGCCAGCCCTTCGCGAGGCGATGAACCTGGACAAGAAGACCCGGGGCAGCACCCTGCGATTCGTAGTATTGACCGGTCTGGCGCAGGCGAAGATCCTGGCCGATCCGCCCGCGGACATCCTTGCCGATTCCTACAACGCTCTGGTGGAGGCCTGATGTACGTTCCCGAGCATTTCGCCTTGTCGACTGGACAGTCCGTCGCCCTGCTGAGCCCGGTCAGCGCCGGCGACCTGATCACTACCGGCCCGCAGGGCTTGGCCGCCACCTTCGTGCCCATGCTCTATCAGAGCGGTGGCGAGTTCGGCACCTTGATCGGGCACCTGTCGAAGGTGAATCCGCAGTGGCGCGACGCCGGCGAGGCGCTTTTCATCCTCAACGGGCCCCAGGACTACATCGACGCCGAATGGCTCAGCCTGCCCGAGGCCGTGAGTGTGCCGACCTGGAACTACGTCACTGTGCATGCTCACGGTGAGCTGGTCGCTCACCCTGAACCCGAGTGGTCTTTGGACGTGGTTCGGCGGATGAGCGCTGCTCGCGGCGATGACACGGTATCCACGATGCCGGAGGCCGACGTCGAGATTCTGTTGCGCTCGATCATCGGCGTTGAACTGCGGATCACGGACTTGGTCGGTAAGGCCAAGATGAACCAGAACAAGTCTCCGGAGGTGATCAAGCAGGTGATCACCGGGCTCGAAGAGGCCGGCAACCCCGAAGCCGCCGAATGGATGCGCACCAACTCCCTGCCGCGCGCGGTGGCCAAGGCCGAGCTGCTGGCCGGGATCAGGGAGCAGTCCGGTACCACTAGCTGACCAGCCACGGTTCGCTGCGATCGCCGTCTGGTCGCTAGACTGAGCGGTCGCGATTATCTTTCATCTCGAGAGCGGGCAACCTGTGGCAACGGTATCCACCAATGATCTGAAGAACGGCATGGTCTTGGACCTCGACGGTCAACTGTGGACCGTCACCTGGTTCCAGCACCACAAGCCCGGCAAGGGCAACACCGTGGTGCGCTCCAAGCTGAAGCACGTACTCACCGGCAAGGTCATCGAGCGCACCTTCAACTCCGACACCAAGGTTGAGTCAGCCAGCGTCGATCGCCGCGAGATGCAGTACCTCTACCACGACGGCGAGTCGTATGTGTTTATGGACACCGACACTTACGAGCAGCTCAATTTGAGCGCAGAGGTGGTCGGCGAGGCGAAGAACTACCTTCTGGAAAACCAGGTCGCCACTGTTGCACTGCACCAGGACAACCCGTTGTTCATCGACATGCCGACCTCGGTCGAGTTGGAGATCACCTACACCGAGCCTGGCTTGCAGGGTGATCGCTCCACCGGAGGTACCAAGCCGGCCACCGTGGAGACCGGACTGCAGATCCAGGTGCCGCTGTTCATCATCAACGGCGAAAAGGTCAAGGTGGACACCCGAGACGGCAGTTACCTCGGTCGGGTCTGAGGGTGTCCGACACTCAGCCGACCAAACGAGGCTCCAGCCGGACCAAAGCCCGCAAACGGGCCTTGGATCTGTTGTTCGAAGCTGAGCTGCGTGAGCTCGTCGTCGCCGACGTGCTGGCGGCCCACACCGAGCTTGCCGAACCTCCGGTACGTCCGTTCACCGCATCCTTGGTAACTGGGGTTGCGGAGAACCGCGAGGAACTCGACGCCATGATCAGCGCGCATCTCCCCAGCGGTTGGACCCTTGAGCGAATGCCCAGAGTTGATCGCAACCTGGCCCGGTTGGCGATCTACGAACTGACCCGAACCGATACCGACACCGCCGTGGTGCTGGCCGAGGCCATCGCGTTGGCCGGCGATCTGTCGACCGATGAATCGCCGGCCTTTCTCAACGGCGTGCTGGGCTCGATTGCCCGATCTTTGGCGAGCACCGCCGGCTAGCTGGTCGTTGGGTCAACCTGGGCACAGGATTTGCTAGTCTCGTGGGGGTCCCTCGGCCCCACCTGTTCTCCTACCCGAAGGACGCGCATGCCAAGTAACCACCCAGGCGCAGGGCAGATCCCGGCATTACTCGTGCTCGAAGACGGACGAGCGTTTCGAGGGGTCTCCTTCGGTGCGACGGGTGAGACCTTTGGTGAAGCCGTCTTTTCCACCGGAATGTCGGGGTATCAGGAAACCCTTACCGATCCCAGTTACCACCGGCAGGTCGTGGTGGCCACTGCGCCGCACATCGGCAACACCGGTTGGAATGACCAAGACGATGAGTCCGACAAGATCTGGGTGGCCGGCTATGTCGTCCGCGATGTGTCGCGAGTGCGCTCGAACTGGCGCTCCAACCGCACGTTGGACGAAGAGTTGCGCAATCAGGGGGTGGTTGGGATCGCAGAACTCGACACCAGGGCACTGACGCGGCACCTGCGTGAGCGGGGAGCGATGCGCGTGGGCATCTCTACGGTGGAGACCGACGTCGACAAGCTGTTGGCCAAGGTGCTCGCCTCGCCAAAAATGGCCGGCGCGAACCTGGTGGGCGATGTGACGGTGAGCGCGCCGGAGCTGATTCCCGCCGTGGGGGAGAAACGGTTCACCGTTGCCGCTATCGACTTGGGCATCAAAGATATGACCCCGACCCGGATGGCCGAACGCGGCATCGAGGTGCACCTTCTACCGGCTTCGACCACCATGACAGACCTTGCCGCGCTCGCCCCCGACGGCGTCTTCTTCTCCAACGGTCCCGGCGATCCGGCCACTGCCGATGATGCCGTGGCGCTGCTCGTGGAGGTGTTGAATGCCGGGCTGCCCTTTTTCGGGATCTGCTTCGGCAACCAGATCTTCGGTCGTGCCCTGGGTTTCGGCACCTACAAGCTCAAATATGGCCATCGCGGGATCAACCAACCCGTGATGGACTTGGCCAGCCGCAAGGTGGAAATCACCGCGCACAACCACGGCTTTGCGGTGGACGCGCCCACCGGTACCGCAACGACGACGACGTGGGGTCAAGCACGGGTCTCGCATGTGAATCTCAACGACCAAGTCGTGGAGGGGCTTGAGTTGCGAGACCCGAATGGTGTTCTGGTGGGCTTCTCGGTGCAGTATCACCCGGAGGCGGCTGCCGGTCCACACGATGCTGCCTACCTGTTCGATCGGTTCACCGAAATGATGGCCCAGCAACGGTCAATCTCTGCCAATCAGGAAGGGAACGCCTGATGCCACGGCGCACTGACATCAAGTCGATCCTGGTAATCGGCTCCGGTCCGATCGTGATCGGCCAGGCCTGTGAGTTCGACTACTCCGGAACGCAAGCCTGTCGGGTCCTGCGGGAAGAGGGCTTCCGGGTGATCCTGGTCAACTCGAACCCGGCGACCATCATGACCGACCCCGAATTCGCTGATGCCACCTACATCGAGCCGATCATGCCGGAATACCTGGAGAAGGTAATCGCCAAGGAGCGCCCCGACGCGCTGCTGCCCACCCTTGGCGGGCAGACTGCCCTCAACGCTGCGGTGGCCCTGCATGAGGCAGGCATTCTGGAGAAATACGGGGTCGAGCTCATCGGTGCCTCGATCGACGCGATTCAATCCGGAGAAGACCGGGAGAAGTTCAAGGGGATCGTCAACTCCCTCGACGTGCCTGGTGCCAATCCGGAAGTGGCCCGTTCAGCCATTTGCCACACCATGGAAGAAGTGGTGGCCGCGGTTGCCGAACTCGGCTATCCCGTGGTGGTTCGGCCGAGCTTCACCATGGGAGGAGTGGGCTCTGGCTTCGCCCACGATGAAGCAGAGCTGCGTCGGATCGCTGGCTTCGGGTTGTCAGCATCCCCGGTCACCGAGGTGCTCATCGAGGAGTCTGTGCTCGGTTGGAAGGAGTACGAGCTCGAAGTCATGCGGGACAAGGCCGACAATGTCGTGATCGTGTGTTCCATCGAAAACCTCGACCCGATGGGCGTCCACACCGGCGACTCGATCACCGTTGCGCCGGCGATGACGTTGACTGACCGCGAGTACCAGGCAATGCGTGATGTCGGGATCGCCGTCATTCGCGCAGTCGGCGTGGACACCGGTGGCTGCAACATCCAGTTCGCGATCAACCCGGAAAACGGCCGGATGATCGTGATCGAGATGAATCCTCGGGTTTCGCGCTCCTCTGCTCTGGCCAGCAAAGCAACCGGATTTCCGATCGCCAAGATCGCCGCTCGGGTGGCCGTCGGCTACACCCTGGACGAAATCCCCAACGACATCACCGAGGAAACCCCGGCCTCCTTTGAGCCGAGTCTGGACTACGTGGTGGTGAAGGCTCCACGGTTTGCCTTCGAGAAGTTCCCCGGTGCCGACACCACGCTGACCACTCATATGAAGAGCGTGGGCGAGGCCATGGCGATCGGGCGGAACTTCACCGAGGCGCTGGGCAAGGCACTGCGCTCCTTGGAGGACGCCAAGGCCGGCTTCGACTTCACTACGCCGATCACCGCAGCGCTCGCCGACCTGCTGGCCGAGATGAGCCGGCCCCACGATGGTCGACTCAACTTGGTGATGCAGGGCTTCCGGATCGGGGCAACACGCGAGCAGATCTTCGAGGCGACCAAGATCGACCCGTGGTTCGTCGACCAACTGCACTTGATCTTCGAGATCGCCGAGGAGGTTCGCCACGCCCCCGAGCTCACCGCCGACCTGCTGCGTAAGGCGAAGCGGCACGGCTTGGCCGACACTCAAATCGCCAAGCTGCGCAACCTCAGCACTGACGTGGTGCGCGGAGTGCGCTGGGCGTTGGGCGTTCGTCCGGTCTACAAGACAGTCGACACCTGCGCTGCCGAGTTCGCGGCTTCGACGCCCTACCACTACTCCTCCTATGACGAGGAGAACGAAGTGGCACCGCGCACCAAGCCGGCGGTGCTGATCCTTGGATCTGGGCCCAACCGGATCGGTCAAGGCATTGAGTTCGACTACTCATGCGTGCATGCCGCCATGGCGCTGCGGGAAGCCGGCTACGAGTCGGTGATGGTCAACTGCAACCCGGAGACTGTCTCCACCGACTACGACACCTCCGATCGGCTCTACTTCGAGCCGCTCACTTTGGAGGATGTGCTCGAGGTCTACCACGCCGAAGCCGCGGCCGGCCCGGTCGCCGGAGTGATCGTCCAGTTGGGCGGGCAGACCCCGCTGAAGTTGGCCCAGGCGCTCAAGGATGCCGGGGTGCCGATCGTCGGCACGCCACCAGAGGCGATCAACCTGGCCGAGGAACGCGGCGCTTTCGGCAAGGTGCTGGCCGACGCAGGACTGCCGGCCCCGGCCTATGGGATGGCCGAATCTGCCGAGCAGGCCTTGGCAATCGCCCACGAGATCAGCTACCCGGTGTTGGTGCGCCCTTCCTACGTGCTGGGCGGACGTGGCATGGAGATCGTCTACGACGATGCGTCGCTGGTCGGCTACATCGAGCGTGCCACCGACATCACTCCCTCGCGGCCGGTACTGGTGGACCGCTTCCTCGACGACGCCATCGAGATCGATGTGGATGCTCTCTACGACGGCACCGAGCTGTACCTCGGCGGCGTGATGGAGCACATCGAGGAAGCCGGCATCCACTCCGGGGATTCGGCGTGCTCGCTGCCGCCGATCACTCTCGGCAACGAGGTTATCGACCAGATCCGTATCTCGACCGAGGCGATCGCCGCTGGAGTTGGCGTGCGTGGCCTGCTGAACATTCAGTTCGCGCTGCTCTCCGACGTGCTGTATGTCCTGGAAGCCAACCCGAGGGCTTCGCGAACCGTCCCGTTCGTGTCCAAGGCGACCGACACCTCGCTGGCCAAGGCCGCCACCCTCATCTCGGTAGGTTCAACTATCGCCGAGCTACGCGCCAATGGCCTGCTGCGTCCGGTCGGAATGGACGGCACCACGATTCTGGAATCGGCCCCGATCGCGGTGAAGGAAGCTGTGATGCCGTTCAACCGGTTCCGCACCGCCGACGGCTCCTGGGTCGACACCCTGCTCGGACCTGAGATGAAGTCCACCGGCGAGGTGATGGGACTGGACGTCACCTTCGGAACCGCCTTCGCCAAGAGCCAGGCGGCCTCCTACGGCAACGTGCCCACCTCCGGCACGGTGTTCGTCTCCGTGGCCAACCGCGACAAGCGGCACGCGATCTTCCCGGTGAAACGTCTCTCCGACCTGGGCTTCAAGGTGTTGGCCACCGAGGGCACCGCACAGGTGTTGCGGCGTCAGGACGTCGAGGTCACCCGGATCCGCAAGGCCACCCAGGGCCCTGGCCCCGATGGGGAAAAGACGATCGTGCAGGCCATCCTGGATGGCGAGGTGGACCTGATCTTCAACACTCCGCACGGCCAGTCCAGGGACGGCAGCCCCCGCCGAGACGGCTGGCAGATTCGCTCGGCCGCCATTCTGGCCGACGTACCTTGCGTGACCACGGTGCAGGGGCTGAGTGCCTGCGTCCAGGGGATCGAGGCACTGCGCCGCGGCGGAGTCGGCGTCAGGTCGCTGCAGGAATGGAGCGCCGCAGTGCGCGCCGAGATCGCCGAACGGAGCTGACGTGGGCCTGCCGGTGCCGGTGCTGCGATTTGGCTACGAGCGACTGATCCGGCCGGCTCTGTTCGCCAGCTGCGGTGGTGATCCCGAGCGAATCCACGAGCAGATGATCGCGCTGCTCTCCGGGCCCGGATCATCTGGACCTGTGCGCGCACTCACCAGTTTGTTGGCCGCAAGCCATGGGCAGCCGGCTCGAATTGCCGGGGTCGACTTTCCGTCGCGAGTGGGCTTGGCCGCCGGCATGGACAAGGATGCTTCGGCTGTGTTGGCCTGGCGCGGGCTCGGTTTCGGATTTGCCGAGGTGGGCACTGTTACTGGACAAGGGCAGCCCGGCAACGATCGGCCACGGGTGTTTCGGCTGCCGTCTTCCCACGCGTTGATCAACCGGATGGGTTTCAACAATCCTGGCGCGGCGGTGGTTGCCGAAACCCTGGCCGGTCGCGGGGTCTATCGGGGCAATGGGGTTGCTGGTCTGCCGGTCGGGATCTCGATCGGGAAGACCAAAGTGGTCGCGGTAGAGGACGCGGTGAGCGACTACCTGAGTTCCTTGCGCATCTTGGCACCGCACGCTGACTACATCGCAGTGAACGTTTCCAGCCCGAACACCCCCGGTCTGCGCAGTCTGCAGGATGGCGGCGCGCTCGCCGGCCTGGTGCGCGCACTGGTGGAAGAGGCGAGGGTGTTGGCGGGGAAGTCCGCAAACCCAGTGCCGATCCTGGTGAAAATGGCCCCGGACCTGACCAACGATCAGCTGGACGAGGTTGTCGAAGTCTGCCAGCGCGCTGGTGCAGCGGGACTGATCGCTACCAACACCACCTTGGCGCGCGGGGGGCTCGCTCCGGTCGACCAGTCGATGGCTGAGGAGGCTGGGGGGCTGTCTGGGGCCCCGCTGACCCGACGGGCCTTGGAAGTGGTGAACCACGTGGCCAAACAGAGCGACCTTCCGGTGATCGGGTGCGGCGGGATCATGTCGGCAGACCACGCCAAAGCGATGTTCGATGCCGGAGCTGCGCTGGTCCAGCTGTACACAGGTTTTCTCTATCACGGACCCGCGTTGGCGGCAGCTCTCAACCAGCAGGATCTGGATAGGCTGCGCTCGTGAGTGGATATTGGCGCAGGCTTCAAGATGTGGTGGCTGATCGCGGCCCGCTGTGTGTCGGGATCGATCCGCATCCCGCATTGCTGCGGGCTTGGGGTTTGAGCGAGAACGCCAACGGCGTGGAGCGCTTCAGCCGAGCGTTGGTGGAAGCCTTGGGCGACCAGGTCGCTGCCTTCAAGCCGCAGTCGGCGTTCTTCGAAGCATACGGATCTGGCGGAGTTGCGGTGTTGGAGCGGCTGCTGGCCGACATTGCCGGCACCGGAGCCTTGAGCATCGTTGACGCCAAACGTGGCGACATCGGCTCGACGATGGAGGCCTACGCCGACGCCTATCTGGCTGACGGGTCACCCTTGGCAGGTGATGCCGTGACGCTTTCGCCCTACCTCGGTTTCGGGTCCTTGGCCCCGGCCTTTGAGCGTGCCCAGCGGTACGAGCGTGGCGTCTATGTGTTGGCGCGCACCTCGAATCCGGAGGGCGGGGCAGTGCAGTTGGCGCTTACTCATGACAGCTCGGTAGTGCAGTCGATCATCGATGCGGCGACTGAGACGAATCGGAACTCCAGGTTGCGGGCAATCGGTCTGGTGGTCGGTGGTACTCATGAAAGCCTTGGCTGTGACCTAAGCGAGTTCAACGGCTCGATCCTGGTTCCAGGAATCGGTTTCCAAGGTGGCCGGATGAGCGATTTGGCCGCGCTATTCGGCGATGCCACAGATCAGGTTTTGGCCGTAGTGGGGCGGGGAGTGATCGGTGCCGGACCTGATGCGCAGTCGATGCGCAGCAAGGTCAGTGCACTGTTGGCAGAGGTCGGTCGATGACCAGGATGGTTCATCAGTTGAATTTCCTTTTCGGGGACGTGGCGCACAGGCACCAGAAACGCTAGGTTATGCCCGTAAAAGATCCACTTGACAACGCGACGAAGGCATTGAAGTGACAATTCCGCAGCTCACCACTGAACAGCTTGAAGCCGCACGTGCGGCAGCCACCGAGGCACGGCGCCGTCGCGCCGACCTGAAGGGGCAGGTTCGCTCCGGCGAGCTCAGCCTGGCCGCGGCCCTGGAGACCGCAGCCGGAGACGACGTGCTGGCCCATGTGAAGGTGGTAGACCTGCTCAAGTCCCTGCCCCGGGTTGGGGAGAAGCGCGCCGGATTGGTCATGGAAAGGCTTGACATCGCTCCGAATCGGCGGATTCGTGGGCTGGGCCGGCATCAGGTTGCCGGCCTGAAGGCCGAGTTTCAGTGACAGGTGACGTAACTGTCATCTCAGGTCCGTCCGGAGTCGGCAAGGGCACGGTGGTTCACGCGCTGGCGGCTGCTTATCCCGAAGTCTGGATCTCAATTTCGGCCACGACTAGGCCGCCGCGTCCGGGCGAAGTCGATGGCGTGGACTATTTCTTCGTAGACGATGCCGCCTTTGACGAACTGATTGCTACCGATGGGTTGCTCGAGTGGGCCCTGGTGCATGGCAGCGCCCGGTACGGCACGCCGACCGCGGCGGTGATCGAAGCGGTTGAGGCGGGTCGACGGGTGATTCTGGAGATTGAGCTCCAAGGAGCACGTCAGGTGCGGGGGCGGCTGCCGGGGGCCCGTTACGTATTCCTGGCACCGCCGGACGAGGGGACCTTGGTTGATCGGCTGCGGGGGCGCGGCACTGAGACTGAAGTCCAAGTGCAACGACGGCTGCAGACCGCCAAGGACGAGTTGGCGGCCGCAGGGGAGTTCGACCACGTCCTGATCAATGATGATTTAGGCCAAGCGGTGGCTGAGTTGGTAGAGTTGTTAGGTCTGCGACGGCCGCTGCGTTGAGCGCGGCCGGCCAACCCATCTGATCAGGAAGCCGAACTTGAGCATTCACACTCCCGAGGGGATCACCAACCCGCCGATCGACGAACTGCTGACCAAGGTAGATTCGAAGTACCGGCTGGTGCTCTTTGCCGCCAAGCGGGCCCGCCAGATCAACGCCTACTATTCTCAGCTCGGCGAAGGCCTGCTGGAAAACGTCGGGCCGCTGGTGGACATCGGCATCCAGGAGAAGCCGCTCACCATCGCCTTGCGCGAAGTGAATGCTGGCGTACTGGAATGCACTCAGTTCGACCCCGAGGCCGAAGCCGCTGCGCGCGCCGAGGCTGTCGCTGATCCGGACTTCTCCCTCGATCCCTTCGGCACTGACGACCTGAGCTGAGCGCGGCTGGCATGAGCCGCATAGTGCTCGGCGTTTCCGCAGGCATCGCCGCTTACAAGGCGTGCTACCTGTTGCGCCGATTTGTCGAGGCCGGCCATGAGGTCGAGGTGGTGCCAACTCGCAACGCCCTCAACTTCGTCGGTGAGACGACCTGGGCTGCGCTTTCTGGCCGGCCGGTGCACAGTGAAGTCTTTGCTGACGCTGACCAGGTCAACCACGTGCGGATCGGACAGAGTGCTGATCTGGTGATCGTTGCACCGGCTACCGCCGACCTGCTTGCCCAAGCTGCAGCCGGTCGGGCCGAAGACCTGCTCACGAATGTGCTTCTCACGGCGCATTGCCCGGTGGTCTTCGCTCCGGCAATGCATACCGAAATGTGGCTGCATCCGGCGACCCGGGCCAATGTGGCCACGCTGCGTTCGCGGGGTGCGGTGGTGCTCGAGCCGGCCGCCGGTCGCCTCACCGGGCCCGACAGCGGGCCGGGACGGCTCCCCGAACCCGAAGACCTTGAGGCCACCGTGGTGGCGCTGCTGGCCGAGCCCGGCCGCACTGCCCACCTGGCCGGTCAGGATCTCGCCGGGCTGCACGTAGTGATCAGCGCCGGTGGCACCCGCGAGCCGCTTGATCCGGTGCGCTATTTGGGCAACGAATCGTCGGGCTTGATGGGGTTTTCGCTGGCGAGGGCTGCTGCAACCCGCGGAGCCAAGGTGCGGTTGGTGGCAGCGAATGTCACCTTGCCTGCCCCGGCCGGGGTCGAGGTCGAACCGGTCGTTTCAACTGCCGACTTGGCACAGGCCATGCGGGCTGCTGCGCGGGAGGCCGACGTGGTGGTGATGGCGGCGGCTGTGGCCGACTTCACCCCAGCGCGCCTCAGCGATTCAAAGATCAAGAAGACCGACGGTCAAGGCCTGGGCCTTGACCTGGTGCAGACCACCGACGTTTTGGCTGAACTGTCGGCGGCTCGGCCCAGCGGCCAGGTAGTGGTCGGCTTTGCCGCCGAGACTGTCGGCGCAACCGACGTCCTGGTCGAACTGGGGGCTGCCAAGCTCGCCAAAAAGGGCTGCCAACTGCTCGTCCTCAACGATGTTTCGGCTGGCGCGGTCTTCGGGTCCGCTGACAACGACGTGATTGTGTTGTCTGCGGCCGGGATCGAAGGCAGAGCGTCGGGCAACAAGACATCGGTGGCCCATGCGATCCTGGATGCCGCCATGAACATTCGCGAAAGGAAGCCACAGTGAGCCGCCTATTCACCTCGGAGTCAGTGACCGAGGGTCATCCGGACAAGGTGGCCGACGCCATCTCCGACGCGGTTCTTGATCGGCTGCTGAAGAAGGATCCAACCTCACGGGTGGCGGTGGAGACCTTGGTCACCACCGGATTGGTAGTGGTGGCCGGTGAGGTCACCACCAAGGCCTACGCCGACATCTCCAGACTGGCCCGGAAGAGGATCCTGGAGATCGGCTACGACTCCTCCGACAAGAGCTTCGATGGCAACTCCTGCGGCGTGCTGGTTTCGCTGGGCAGCCAATCGGTCGATATCGCTCAAGGCGTCGATCACGCCGAGGAACAACGTGCCGAGGGATCAGCGGACTCTTTGGACGCCCAGGGTGCCGGTGATCAGGGTTTGATGTTCGGCTACGCCTGCACCGATACCGCGACCCTGATGCCACTGCCGATCGACATCGCCCATCGGATGGCTGAGCGCCTCGCGGAGGTGCGCAGGAATGGTGAGCTCGATTTCCTGCTCCCCGACGGCAAGACCCAGGTAACAGTGGAGTACGCCGGAACCACTCCGGTACGGGTGGACGCCGTGGTCGTGTCCAGCCAGCATGTTGCCTCCGTCAGCCACGAGCGGCTCTCGGCAGAGTTGCGCGCCAGGGTGATCGATCCGGTGTTGGCTCGCTACCAGATTTCGGCGGCTGGGCTGAAGGCGTACGTGAACCCCACTGGCAAGTTCGTCATCGGCGGGCCGATGGGCGACGCCGGGGTCACCGGACGCAAGATCATCGTCGACACCTACGGCGGGATGGCCCGCCACGGCGGTGGTGCCTTCTCCGGCAAGGATCCGTCCAAGGTGGACCGGTCGGCGGCTTACGCAATGCGTTGGGTGGCCAAGAATGTGGTTGCCGCCGGTTTGGCCGAGCGCTGTGAGGTGCAGGTGGCCTACGCGATCGGTCGCGCCCATCCGGTCGGCTTCTACACCGAATGCTTCGGCACCGAAAAGGTGCCGGTGGCTCAGATCACCGATGCCGTGCTCGGGGTGTTCGATTTGCGCCCGGCCGCGATCATCCGCGACCTGGACCTGATTCGGCCGATCTACTCCCAGGTCACCAACTACGGCCATTTCGGCCGCGAACTGGACGTGATGACCTGGGAACGAACCGATCGAGCCGAGGCGCTCGCGAACGCAGTGAAGGGCTGACCGTCAGCGCCGCGAGCTAGATTGGCGACCATGGATCGGTCGGTGGCGCGAGTGGCGGTTGACCTGCCGCTGACCAACCTGGATCGCCCTTTCGACTATGCCGTGCCCGCAGCCCTTGATGAGGACGCCCAACCCGGGGTTCGGGTGAAGGTGCGCTTCGCTGGACGCCTACGTGACGGTTTCGTCCTGGAGCGTGCCGAACCTGGCGAGCGCACCGGATTGGCCGACCTGGTCAAAGTGGTTTCGCCGGAGCCGGTTCTCAGCTCTGCGGTGGCTGGCCTGATCCGCGATGTGGCCGACCATTACGCAGGTAGCTTCGCCGACGTGGTGCGCACCGCCGTACCGCCCCGCCACGCAGCCACCGAGAAGGCCACTGCTTCACCACGACCAGCGCCCGTAACCGAGGGCGGCGAACCGGTGCTTCGGGCGTACCCCGGAGCGGAGCGTTTTCTGGCCGCCCTCGCTGATGGCGGACGCCCTCGGGCTGCTTGGACGGTGCTGCCCACGCCAGCCGCCGCCGGGGATTGGGCTGCCGGTTTCGCCCAGGCCGCTGCAGCGGCGCTGCGGTCAGGGCGTGGCGTGGCGTTGATCGTGCCTGATGCGCATCACCTGGAACTTCTTTCCGCGCAATGCGAGCAGCAGTTCGGGGCCGGCAGTTTCGCGGTGCTCAGCGCCGATGCCGGGCCGTCGGCTCGTTATCGGAACTTCCTGGCGGTTTCCCGTGGCCAGACCCGCTTGGTGCTGGGCACCAGGGCCGCAGTGTTCGCCCCGGTCACCGACCTCGGTTTGGTGGCGGTGTGGGACGACGGCAACGACTCCTACGCCGAGCCGCATGCGCCCTACTGGCATGCGCGCGAGGTGGCCGCCCTGCGTGCACACCGGGAGGGCTGCGCGCTGCTGCTGGCCGCCCACAATCGCACGGCCGAGGTTCAACAGCTGGTTTCTCGTAACTGGCTGGCACCGCTGCAACTGACCCCCAACCAGACGCGGCGGGAATCCGCTGCGATTCGTCCGCTGGCCCCAACCAGCGCCCGCGATCCGCTGGCTGAAATGACCCGCCTACCGAAGGAGGCCTTCGAGGTCATTCGGATCGGGCTAGCGGCGGGCCCGGTGCTGGTGCAAGTGCCTCGCTCTGGCTACCTGCCGATTCTGGTGTGCGCCGAATGCCGCTCCTCAGCTCGCTGTCCGCGTTGCGGGCAGGCGCTGTCGGATCGGAGCGGCCACGGTGTCAGTTGCCGCTGGTGTGGCCCGCTGGCGTCGGCGTGGCGTTGCCCTGACTGCGGGGGAGAGCGGCTGCGCAGCCCGGTGATCGGGGTGACCCGGACCGCTGAGGAACTCGGCAGGGCATTTCCGGGGACCATGGTTGTCCAGTCCAGCGCTGAACATCGGGTGGCACAGGTAACTGAACGCCCGGCGTTGGTGCTGGCGACTCCAGGAGCTGCCCCTGATGCGGCTGCAGGCTATTCGGCCGCAGTGCTGCTGGACGCCGATCTCATGCTTGCCCGCGCCGAGCTACGAGCGGGAGAGGAGGCACTGCGTCGCTGGCTGGCAGTAGTCGCCAAGGTCCGTCCGGCCTCGGCGGGAGGCACGGTGCTGGTGGTTGGGCAAGCCGGGTTGCGGGAAGTGCAGGCTCTGGTACGCCTGGATCCGGTGGGTTACGCCGACACTGAACTGGCCCAGCGGGCCGAGGCCGGGTTCCCGCCGTCGATCAAACTGGTGACCATCGAAGGCGCACCCGACGCCATCGCCGGGGCCGTTGCTGCCCTGGAGGTTCCCGGAGGGGTTGCAGTGCTTGGACCATTCGGTGTTAATGAGCAAGAACCTGTCCAGATGCATCGACTCACCCTGCGCTGCCCGCTGCCTCTGGGTGCCCAACTCGTGGCACAAGTGAAGGCGATGACTGCGGTGCGGGCAGCCCGCAAGGACGCGCCGGTCCGAGTGCGGGTGGATCCACAAGTCGTCGACTGAGCCCTGCGCAAGCCATCTAGGCTGCTGGCGTGCTCAAAATCGCGTTGGCCAACCTTGCCTTCCCGACCAGTCCGGACGCGGCCGTGGAAGCTTGCCGTCAAGCCATCGGCGTCGCAGCTACGGCAGGCGCGGACCTGATCTGCTTTCCGGAGTGCTTCGTACCTGGTTACCGCGCTTTGGGGGCACCGGTTCCTCCCGCTGATCCGGACTGGTTGGCATCCGCGCACCAAACCGTGGCCGCTGCGGCGCGACGCCACCAGATCACCGTGGTGCTCGGCACCGAACGGTTCGTCGAAGCCAAACTGCGAATCACCGCACTGGTCGTTGGTCCGGACGGCACCATCTTGGGATGGCAGGACAAGGTCCAGCTGGATCCCAGCGAGGATCATCTCTACCAGGCAGGCGCGGGCCGGGAAGTCTTCACCGTTGCTGGTGTGAACTTCGCGGTGGTGATCTGTCACGAAGGCTTTCGCTACCCCGAGACCGTGCGAAAAGCGGTGTTGAAGGGCGCCCAGCTGGTGCTGCACCCGCATTACAGCCGGTCCGAGCCCGGCGGCTGGCAGCCTGCTGGCTACGCGGAGCCGGGTAACAGCTTTCACGAGGCCGCGGCCCGCTGCCGCGCTGCCGAGAACACCTGTTGGTACGCCACGGTGAACTGTGCCGGTCCTGATTCGCCGACGACGTCGGCGGTGATCGAGCCGGACGGTACGGTGCTCGCCTGGCAGCCGCACGGCCAATCCGGCCTGCTGATCGCGAGTATCGACGCGACAGTGGCCACTCGTGCGCTTGCCTTTCGCCTGCGCGCCTGCTCAGCTGACTAGAATCAGACGCATGCGCCTGGTCTTCGCTGGAACTCCGCAGGTCGCCGCCGATACTCTCGCGCAACTACTTCAACACCCCGCGCACGAGGTGGTGGCCGTGCTCACCCGCCCCGATGCGCCACAAGGCCGCAGTTCGCGTCCGGTGCCTAGTCCAGTGGCCCAGCTCGGGATCGCCAACGGCATCGAGGTGTTGCGACCAGTGCGAGCCGGAGACCCCGAACTCGCCTCGCGGCTGAGCGAGTTGGCCCCGGATTGCTGCCCGGTGGTCGCCTACGGCGGGCTCATCCCGCAGCCGCTGCTGGAGATTCCCAGACATGGCTGGGTGAACGTGCACTTTTCATTGCTGCCTCGCTGGCGGGGGGCTGCCCCAGTACAGCACGCGATCCTTGCCGGAGATGAGGTCACCGGCATCACCGTGTTCGAATTGGTGGCCGAACTCGACGCCGGTCCGGTGCTGGCCACGGCCGACTATCGCCTGGGTGCTCAGGAGAGCGCAGGGGAGGCGCTGGGCGCCTTGCAGAAGGTCGGTGCGCAGTTATTGATCCAAACCCTCGACGGCATTTCGGCTGGCACCATCACCCCTACCGCCCAAGCTGAGACCGGGGTGCGGCCGGCTCCGAAACTGAGCGTCGAAGCTGCTCGAATCGACTGGACCGCCGCAGCTTCGGTGATCCAACGCCAGGTGCTGGCCAACAATCCCTCGCCGATGGCTTGGACCGAACTGGACGGGCAGCGCTTCCGAATACTGACCGCCGTCGCCCGGGATTCCTCCGGGCTGGCCCCAGGGCAGTTTCGTCCGGGTAAGCGCACCGTGGTCGTCGGCACCGGCGCCGGTGATCTGGAGTTGCTCACTGTCCAACCGGCCGGCCGCAAGGCTTCACCCGGTGCCGATTGGGCGCGCGGCGTCCGTGAACCGGGAAGCTTTCGATGAGTCGTAAAGGGCGCCGGCACGATCCGGCCCGCAGTGCCGCTTTCAAAGTGATGCGCGCGGTGACCAGCAACGGCGCCTATGCCAACCTTGAGCTAGCCCGGCGACGGGGTTCGTTATCTACTCAGGACGCAGCTTTTGCCACCGAGTTGGTCTCGGGTACCTGTCGGGCACTGGGCAGCTATGACCGCGTATTGGTGGCCGCATCCGGGCGAGAGCTGCGCACTTTGCAGCCCGCAGTGGTCGACATCCTCCGCCTGGGCACCCACCAGCTTCTCGGGATGCGGGTTCCCGCGCACGCGGCGATCTCGACCACCGTCGATCTGGCAGCCCTGGAGGTGGGGGAGCGATTGATCGGGGTGGTGAACGCGATCCTGCACAAGGTGGCCAAACACGACTGGCTTGGCTGGTTGGAGGTCCTCGGTAGGGGTGAGGACAACCTGGGTCGAGTCGCCTTGGCCAACCATCATCCACGCTGGATCGCCGAGGCCTTTCTGGACGTGCTTCCGGTAGCCGAACTGATTCAGACTCTGGATGCCAACAACACCCCGGCCGCTCCGACACTGGTGGTGCGACCTGGGCTGGCCGAGTTGGCCGAGCTCGCTGGGGAACCCGCCCCCTATTCGCCCTTCGGGGCCTATGCCTTTGGCGATCCGGCCGCCGTCCCGGCGGTGATGGAGGGCCGAGCCGGCGTGCAGGACGAAGGCTCCCAGCTGGTGACTTTGGCCCTGACCCGCGTAGAGGCTCCACAAGGCACGTGGCTGGACCTGTGTGCCGGCCCAGGCGGTAAGACCGCCCTGCTGGCCGGACTGGCCGCGCAACAGGGCAGCAGGGTGCTGGCCGCCGAGCGGCATCCGCACCGCGCCGAGTTGGTGGCGGCGAATGTGCGCGCCTACCCGGCCAGTGCCAGGCCGCTGGTGATTGCTGCGGACAGCACCCAGCCACCGTGGGCCCCGGAGAGCTTCACCCGCGTGTTGGCCGACGTGCCGTGTACCGGATTGGGGGCCCTGCGGCGACGCCCGGAGAGCCGCTGGCGGCATCAGGCCTCCGATATCGCTGATCTGAACGTGCTTCAGCAGCAGTTGCTTTCCGCGGCGATCGACTCGGTCACGCCTGGTGGGGTGGTGGCCTATGTCACCTGCTCACCGCACCTTCGCGAGACCTCCGAAGTGGTGGCAACGGTCACCGACCGGGTGGAGGTGCTGCATGCCGCAGATTTCCTGCCCGAGGTGCCCGACGCTGCCAGTGGCGACTTCGTTCAGCTGTGGCCGCACCGACACGGCACCGATGCAATGTTTCTGGCTCTGCTGCGACGGCGATAGGGTTTTGACGTGGGAATGCGGATCACTCCAAGCATCTTGAATGCTGACCTGGCCAATCTGAACTCCGAAATCGCCCGCATCCCCAGTTGCGATGCGGTGCATCTGGACGTCATGGACAACCGGTTCGTCCCAAATCTGACCTTTGGGCTGCCGGTGGTGGAGTGCGTCCGGGCCGGCACCGACAAGATGCTCGACATTCACCTGATGATCGCCGAGGTGGACCGGTGGGCCCCGAGCTACGCCGAAGCCGGTGCCGAATCGGTCACCTTCCACATCGAGGCCTCCGACGCGCCGATCAAACTGGCGCGGGAACTGCGCGCGCTGGGTTCGCGCGCCTCGATGGGACTACGTCCGGCCACCCCGATCGAGCCGTATGAGGACCTGCTGGGCGAGCTCGACATGATCTTGCTGATGACCGTCGAGCCAGGCTTTGGCGGTCAACCCTTCCTCGACCTGGTGGTGCCGAAGATCCGGCGTACCCGGGCATTGCTCAACAAGCACGGTGGCGACCTCTGGCTACAGGTGGACGGCGGAGTGTCCCTTGAGACCATTGAGCGCTGCGCAGAGGCCGGTGCGGATACTTTCGTGGCTGGTTCTGCGGTCTATCGCGCAGACAATCCTGACGCAATGGTCACCGAGCTCAGGGCCAAGGCCGAAGCCGGCCGGCGGCACTGACCGGGCTCGGGAACGTCGGTTTCCCTAGCCGCGGCGGCGGTCCCGGCGACGCAGATAGCGCTCGAATTCGGCGGCGATCGAATCACCGTTGGGATCCGGCGTCGCTTCGTCTCGGCGCTCTTCGAGCGCACTGATGTAGCCGACAATGTCGGGGTCCTCGGCCACCAACTCGTCAACCTGCGTCATCCAAGCAGTCGCATCCTCGACCAGCTCCCCACTATCGAGGGCGATATTGAGCACGTCCTCCAGCCGGGCCAGCAGAGCAAGAGTGGCCTTGGGGTTGGGCGGCTCGGCCACATAGTGCGGTACGGAGGCCCACAGCGAAACCACCGGGATTTTGGCGCGCTCGCACTCATTGCCCAATACCCCGATGATGCCGGTTGGACCCTCATAGGTCGACAATTCGAGGCCGAGCTCTTCAGCAAGGGCCTGGGAGCTGACCGTGCCGACGACCGGCACGGGACGGCTGTGTGGTGCGTCGGTGAGCATGGCTCCCAGCAGCACCACAGACTCGGGGGAAATGCTGCGCAGCATCGACAGCAGCCGGGAAATGTAGGACTGCCAGTGGTAATTCGGCTCCGGCCCGCCGATCAGCACCAGGTCGCGTTCCTCGTGGTGGGCCACCAACACCTCGGTAGTTGGCCATTCCAGCACCCGGTGGCCATCGACGAGCTTCATCGCCGGACGGTTCACCTGAAAGTCGTAGTACTCCTCGGGGTCGATGGCGAAGATCAGCTCGGCGTCGTAACGCTCGACGAGATGATCGATCACGCCACTGGCCGCGTCGGCGGCATCATTCCACCCGCCGAACGCGGCGATTACTGCCGGATTGCGCAATCCGACAAGCCCACGAGCCTCTGCCATGGTCTCCACCTTAGGCGGACTCGCCTATTCTGCTGCCCATGACCCACGATCTGCGCTCCGCCCTAGCCGCCCGGGTATTGGTGGCAGATGGGGGCATGGGCACGATGCTTCAGGGCTACGACCTAACCCTTGCCGACTTCGCCGGGCTCGAGGGCTGCAACGAGATTCTCAACGTGACCAGGCCGGACGTAGTCACCGCGATTCATGCCGCCTACTTCGAGGCCGGCGCCGACTGCGTGGAGACCAACACCTTCGGCGCCAACCTGGCGGCGCTGGGCGAATACGACGCCGCTGATCGGATCAGCGAGCTGTCCTTGGCCGCAGCCAGGCTGGCTCGCCAGGCCGCGGATGCCGCGGCCAGCGCGGACCGTCCACGGTTCGTCCTGGGCAGCATGGGACCAGGGACGAAACTGCCAAGCCTGGGTCACATCGGCTACGCAGCGCTCGCCTCGGCCTATCAGATGCAGGCCGAGGCGATGATCGCCGGCGGCATCGACGGCTTCCAGGTGGAAACCTGTCAGGACCTTCTTCAGGCCAAATCGGCGATCAACGGCGCCCGGGCTGCGCTACGGGCACTGGGCGCGGATCTGCCGATCTTCGTCAACGTCACCGTTGAAACCTCCGGCACCATGCTGCTGGGCACAGAGATCGGAGCGGCCCTGAGCGCGTTGGGCAAGCTCGAGATCGAGGCCATCGGCCTGAACTGCGGTACTGGCCCGACTGAGATGAGCGAGCACCTGCGGCACCTCAGCAGGCATGCCCCGATCACCATCTCGTGTATGCCGAACGCCGGTCTGCCCGAGCTCACCTCCGAAGGGGCGCGCTACCCGATGGGGCCGCAGGAGTTTGTCAGCTACCTGGGCCAGTTCACCTCCGAGTTCGGGCTGGGTCTGGTCGGCGGCTGCTGTGGCACCACTCCCGCGCACATCCGCAAGCTCGCCGATGCCGTGGCCGGCATGACGACGCCGCAGCGTCAGCCCGAGGTGGTCAGTTCGGTCTCCTCGCTCTACGCCGATGTGCCCCTTCACCAGGACACCAGCTATCTGTCGATCGGTGAGCGCACCAACGCCAACGGCTCGAGGGCGTTCCGCGAGGCGATGCTGGAGGGTAACTGGGCCGAATGTGTCGAGATTGCCAAGCAGCAGAGTCGTGGTGGCGCTCACCTGCTTGATCTGTGCGTCGACTATGTGGGACGTGACGGCGTGGCGGATATGCGCGAACTGTCGTCCAGGCTGGGCACTGCTGTGTCACTGCCGATCATGTTGGATTCCACCGAGCCGGCGGTTCTGAAAGCCGGGCTTGAGAATCTGGGTGGTCGGTGTGCGATCAACTCGGTCAATTTCGAGGACGGAGATGGCCCCGAATCCCGCTTCACCAAGGTGATGGAGTTGGTGGCCGAACATGGGGCTGCCGTGGTTGCGCTCACCATCGACGAACAGGGCCAGGCCCGCACCGCCGAGTGGAAGGTGAGAGTGGCAGACCGGCTGGTTGCCAAGCTGACCGGCGAGTGGGGGCTGAGTGTTGGCGACATCATTTTGGACTGTCTGACCTTTCCGATCGCCACTGGCCAGGAGGAGACGCGCCGCGACGCGATCGAAACCATCGAAGCCATCCGCCAAGTGAGCATCAAATACCCGGGCATCCACACCACTTTGGGCGTCTCGAATGTGTCCTTCGGGCTGAACCCTGCCGCCCGACAGGTGCTGAACTCGGTCTTCCTGCATGAGTGTGTGTTGGCCGGCCTGGATTCGGGCATTGTGCCGGCGTCCCGGATCTTGCCGATCGCCCGGATCCCCGAAGAACAGCGACAAGTGGCCGAGGATCTCATCTACGACCGACGCAGGCAGGGTTACGACCCGCTGACCCGTTTCCTCGACCTCTTCGAAGGCGTGTCCGCCGCCGACACCAGGCTGGCCAGGGCCGCCGAGTTGGCCGCGCTGCCGTTGGCAGAGCGCCTGCAACGACGAATTATCGACGGCGACGCGAAGGGACTGGACGCCGACCTGGACGAGGCGCTGCAGACCAAGACCGGTTTGGCGATCATCAACGAGGATCTGCTCGCCGGCATGAAGACCGTGGGGGAGCTGTTCGGCTCCGGACAGATGCAACTGCCATTCGTGCTGACCTCGGCAGAGGTGATGAAGAAGGCCGTGGCCTATCTGGAACCCCATCTGGACAAGTCCGAAGCTGCAGGCAAGGGCACCTTGGTGATCGCCACGGTGAAGGGCGATGTGCACGACATCGGCAAGAACCTGGTCGACATCATCCTCACCAACAACGGCTATACCGTGATCAACCTGGGCATCAAGCAACCGGTGAGCGCGATCATCGAGGCAGCATTGGCCCACAACGCTGATGCAATCGGCATGTCGGGGCTACTGGTCAAGTCCACCGTGGTGATGCGGGACAACCTTGAGGAGCTGAACCGCCGCGGCCTAGGGGACTTCCCTGTCCTTCTCGGTGGTGCGGCGCTGACCAGAGTCTTCGTCGAGGAAGATCTGAACGATCTGTACGCCGGAGAGGTTCGCTATGCCCGCGACGCGTTCGAGGGCCTTGCCTTGATGGAGAAGGCGGTGGCGGTGAAGCGGGGTCTTCCTGGTGCCAGCCTCCCCGAACCCCGGCGCCGTCGGGTGGCCACCGCGGCAAAGGCCAATCCCAGGCAGTCCGCGGCTGAATCGTTGGGGCGGTCGGCGGTGGCTCGCGGGATCGACGTTCCCACGCCGCCGTTCTGGGGCAGTCGGGTGGTCAAGGGCGTCAGCTTGGCCGAAATCTCCGAATGGCTCGATTTGCGGGCGACCTTCATGGGGCAGTGGGGCTTGAAGCCAGCTCCTGGCGGCCCCAGCTACGACGAGCTGGTGCAGACCGAAGGCCTACCAAGGCTGCGTCGGTGGCTGGATCGGCTGCGTACCGAGAACCTGGTCACCCCAGCTGTGGTTTACGGCTATTGGCCCTGCTACTCCCAAGACGAAACCCTGGTGCTGCTCGATCCACTCGACCAGGCCAAGGAGATCACGCGTTTCACCTGGCCGCGTCAGCACCGCGACCGGGGGCTGTGTCTTGCCGACTTCTTCCGCGACCAGGGTGAAGCAGCCGAGTTCGGTCCGGACGTAATCGGACTGCAGTTGGTGACGATGGGTCCGGTCACCGAGGCGACCGCCGAGCTGTTCGCCGCTGACGCCTATCGGGACTATCTGGAATTGCACGGGCTCAGCGTCCAATTGGCTGAGGCGCTGGCCGAGTATTGGCATGCCCGGGTCCGTGACGAACTCGGACTGGCCACCCAGGGCTCGATCGAGTCGATGATCAGGGATCAGGCCTATCGTGGTGGAAGGTTCTCCTTCGGTTACCCGGCCTGTCCCGACCTTGCCGACCGGAGCAAACTGGTCTCGTTGCTGCGGCCCGAACGAATCGACGTCACATTGTCCGAAGAGCTTCAGTTGCACCCGGAACAATCGACCGACGCCATCATCGTCCATCACCCGGAAGCCAAGTACTTCAATGCGCGCTGAGCCATCCACCCGCCGTCAGTCAGTAGTGCTGGCCGTGGCCGTGGCCTTGACCCTGATCGCCGGCTGCGCCCAGACCACGTCGACGGTGACGCCCTCGGGCACCGCCGCGGCCCGTCCGTTCACGGTCATTGCCACCGGCGCGATCACCACCGTGGATCCGGCAGTAGCGGTCGGCAGGACTGAATCAATCCTGGTGACCAGCGTCTACCAGCGGCTGATGGAGGTTGCCGCCGATACGGGCGACCTCAAGCCGGACGCGGCCACCGACTGCGCCTTCACCTCTCGGCTGGTCTATGAATGCACGCTTCCCGATGCGCTGTACTTCCACAACGGTGATGCCCTGACCTCGGCCGACGTGCGCTTTTCGATCTTGCGAGCGTTGCGACTCGACGTCACCGGTACTTCCATCGGATTGCTCTCCTCCCTGAGCAGCATCGAGACCCCCAATCCGCGTACGGTGCGGTTCGTCCTGTCCAAGGAGGACAACCAGTTCGGCTACGCGCTTGCCGGTCAGGCTGCCTCGATCGTCGACCACAACAGCTTCGATCCCGACACCGCTTTGCCGTTGTCCACCACACCGGTCGGGTCGGGGCCGTACAGCATCACCGAAGTCAACGGGTCGCAGGCGATGCTGGCCAAGTTCGCCAGGTACCTCGGCCCGACCAGCGGACAGTTGAATCAGTTGAAGGTGCTCGTAGTCGCCGATTCGGTGGCCGCAGAAGCTGCGATCGCAGCCGGCAGCGTGGATGTCGCGTGGTCCTGCCTGGACAGTGCCGCCCAGGATCGGATCGACAACGAGATGGCCGGAAATGATGGCAGCACGGCCAGCGGTTTCACCCGTATCGGACTTCCCGGAGTCACGGTCACGCGGCTGTACTGGAACCCGCAAAGCCACTTGCGCAGCGACACCAAACTGCGCAGCGGGGTGGCGAAGGCTTTGCAGCCTGACCGCTCCCTGGATTCGGTGGTGCCCTTGGGTGTCACAGATCGGGTGAAGGCCTTCGCCCTCGGGGGGCGTCCGAAACTCCCTAAGCTCACCGGCCAGCGAACCAATCTCACTCTCGGCTATGACGTGACTGATCCGGGCCGGTTGGACGTCGCTCGGCTGCTCCGGGATCGGCTCGAGGAACTCGGCGGCGTCAGTGTCCGGGTCACCTCCAGCGACAAGGCGGATCTCCTTCTCACCACCGATCCCGCCTGGATCAACAACTCCCTGGGCTGGCTTCAGCTGTACTTGTCGGCACCGTTAGGTTCGAGCAAGGCGAAACTGACCGCGCTGGAGGCCCACGCACGTGCGGCCACCGGCACCTCGAGGGGGGCCGATCTGAGTGAGCTACAGCAGCAGGCGGCCGCCGACAACACGGTCCTACCAGTAAGCCAGGGCAGCGGGCTCCTACTGGTCGGGCGTGGGGTGAAGCTGGCCGCGGGCAGCTTCGGAAGCGGGCAGCAGCTGGGTCTTTGGGGGTTTTCTCGTGGCTGAACTGAATGGAGTGAAGACCGGACTGCTTCAGGTCGGTGAACGCGTCACCCTTGCCGACTCCAAGGGACGGCGACACTCGGTGGTCCTCAGCCCAGGAGCCAACTTTCACACCACCAAAGGCGCGATCAGCCACGACGACCTGATTGGCCGCCCCGAAGGCATCGTGGTTCGCTCGGCCGGGGGAGCGCAGTACCTGGCCTTTCGTCCGCTGCTGGAAGAGTTCACCGTGACGATGCCCCGTGGTGCGGCGGTCATCTATCCCAAGGATGCGGCCCACATTCTGGTGCAGACCGATATCTTCCCCGGTGCCAGGGTCCTGGAGGCTGGTGCGGGGTCTGGGGCGCTGAGCATGTTCCTGCTGCGTGCGGTTGGCAGCGGTGGCCGGGTCTACTCCTACGAGCGGCGCGAGGATTTCGCCAAGATTGCCCAGCGCAATGTCGAGACCTTCTTCGGTGCCCCCCATCCAGCGTGGACGTTGCGCGTCGGTGATCTGGTAGCCGACATCGGGCCAGAGCCGGTTGATCGGGCGATCTTGGACATGCTGGCGCCTTGGGAATGCATCGATGTCCTCGGTGAGGTGCTCGAGCCGGGCGGATTGCTGTGCTGTTATGTGGCCACCACCACTCAATTGGGGCGCACGATGGACACCTTGCGAGTGCATGGCGGGTTTACCGAGCCGGTGGCCAGGGAGTATTCGGCAAGGGAATGGCATGCCGAAGGCCTGGCTATTCGTCCCGGGCATGGCACCAGTGGCCACACCGGGTTCCTGATCTTCACCCGCCGGTTGGCCCCAGGAGTCACCGCGCCGTTGCGCAAACGGCGACCGGCTCCGGGCGCTTATGGGTCCGACTACACCGGACCGCGTCCGGCTGGAGTGGAGGGTCCTGCCTGAAGGCGGGCGTTGGCAGGCGCGGCAGGTCGGTAGGCTGTGCGGGGCCAGTTGGATTGTGGAGGACGAGTGGGCGAGCGCGAACTGTCGCCGGTGCTGATTATCGGCGCCGGGCTGGTTGGCGCCTCCGTCGCTCATGCTTTGACCCGTGCCGGCCTCCAGGTGCATCTGCAGGACAAGGTTTCCAGCCATGCCCGGGTGGCTGCTTCGCGCGGCGCCGGCACCACTGCCAAACCCAACCCGGACGAGGTGCGACTGGTGGTGGTCGCGGTGCCTCCGGCAGCACTGGCGGCCCAGATCGGCAAGGCGCTGGGCAGCTACCCGCACGCCACCATCACCGATGTGGGTTCGGTGAAGGGCACAGTGCTTGCGAACCTTCGCGCCAGCGGGATGGATCTTTCCCGCTACGTCGGATCCCACCCGATGGCAGGGTCACAGCACGTCGGGCCGCTGACTGCCAATCCCGACCTGTTTATCGACCGCACCTGGGTGGTCACCCCGCATGACACCTCAGCAGCGCACGCCGTCCTCGACGTGAACGAGTTGGCCCGCCTATGCGGCGCCCGCCTGGTGAGCATGGGTGCCGCCCACCACGACGAGGCCGTTGCTCAGGTTTCGCACCTGCCGCATCTGGTTTCGGTGCTGGTGGCCGGACGCCTGACCGAGGTTCCTGCCGAACACCTGCGCCTGGCTGGCCAAGGGCTTCGGGATGTGACCAGGATCGCCGGGTCCGATCCGCAGCTGTGGCGCCAAATCATCGGCGCCAATTCTGTAGCAGTACGCGACGAACTCGCAGAGTTGCGCACCGATCTGGACGCACTGATCGCCACCCTTGACGCCGGGAACGACATTGCACCGGTGCTTCAGCGCGGTCTCGACGGAACCCGCGCCCTGCCTGGCAAGCATGGGCTCAGTGCGGTCAACTACGCTCACGTGGTCGTGGAAATTCCAGACGCGCCCGGTGCGCTCGGTCGACTGTTCCGTGACATCGAGGCCGCCGGGGTGAACGTCGAAGACTTGCGGATCGAGCACGATAGCGAGCTTGAGCGTGGCTGGCTGTCGGTGCAGGTGGCCCCGGAGCGAGCCGACGATCTGGCCGCAGTGCTGGCCAGTTCCGGCTGGACTGTACGCGACCGCGAACCCTTAGTCTGACGAGGAGAGTAATGAGTTCTGACCACTTGGTGATCGCCATCGATGGCCCTTCGGGTTCCGGCAAATCGAGCACCTCCAAAGGCGTGGCCAAGGCATTGGGCCTGGCCTACCTCGACACTGGTGCGATGTATCGCGCGATCGCCTGCGCCTATCTGGACGCCGGCGTCGACCCCGCCGACACCGACGGCGTGATTGCGGCCACCTTGGGTGCTGAGTTGGTGATCAGCACCGACCCTGAACTGGAGCAGGTCCTGGTCAACGGAGTTGAGGTGACCCAGCGAATCCGCGAGCCGGAGATCTCGGCCAAGGTGAGTGCGGTTTCGACCATCCCCGAATGCCGGGCGAACCTGGTTGCCCGCCAGCGCGCCATCATCGACGCTGCACCGAACGGAATCATCGCCGAGGGCCGCGACATCACTACTGTGGTCGCACCGGACGCCGATGTCCGGCTGCTGCTAACCGCCGATCCACAGATTCGGATGGCTCGTCGCAAGGCTGATCTCGGCGGCAATATCGACGCCGATCAGCTCGCCGACCAGATTCTGCGGCGGGATCGGGACGACTCCAAACTGGTGAATTTCACCACCGCCGCCGACGGTGTCACCCACCTCGATTGCACCTATTTGAGCTTGCCGGAGACGATCGACGCCGTTCTGGGGCTCGTCTCGGCCAAGCGCGGCTGACTCGCAGCGTCCCTGCCTGCACCGGGGGTGCGCTAGCCTGGTTGGTCGCACGTAGCACGACAGGAGCGTCCATGTCCGAAACCGAGGCCACCAACACGGTCAAGCCGGTGGTTGCCGTGGTCGGCCGCCCCAATGTCGGCAAATCGATGCTGGTCAACCGCATCATCGGCCGTCGCGAGGCAGTCGTCCAGGATCTGCCTGGGGTAACCCGGGACCGAGTCAGTTACGACGCGGAATGGGCCGGTCGCGACTTTGTGATCGTCGACACCGGAGGTTGGGCCCCGGACGCCAAGGGGATGGCTGCGCAGATCGCCGAGCAGGCCGAACTCGCCATCGCCGCTGCGGACGTGGTGCTGTTCGTCGTCGATGCCACCGTTGGCAGCCAGGACATCGATCAGGCAGTTGTCGGCGTGCTGCGTCGCAGCAAGAAGCCGGTGGTGCTGGCCGCGAACAAGGTCGATGACGCCCGCACTGAGGCTGATGCCGCAGCGATGTGGAATCTCGGACTTGGCCAGCCGCATCCGGTTTCGGCGATGCACGGGCGCGGCACCGGTGACCTTTTGGATGCCCTGCTGGAGGCAATGCCCGAGGCTCCCGCCGCAGCTGAGGAGACTCTTGGTGGACCTCGCCGGGTAGCCATCATCGGTCGCCCGAACGTCGGCAAGTCTTCGCTGCTGAACAAGGTGGCCAAGGCCAACCGCGCGGTCGTTGACAACGTCGCGGGCACCACTGTTGATCCGGTTGATGAATTGGTCGCCGTGGGTGGAATCATCTATCGCTTCATCGACACCGCCGGGCTTCGGCGCCGGGTGAAGGAGGCCAGCGGGCATGAGTATTACGCCTCGTTGCGCACCCAGGGTGCGATCGAGCGTGCTGAAGTGTGCGTGGTGGTGCTGGACGCTTCCGAAACTATCTCCGATCAGGATCTGCGCATCTTGACCATGGTCGAGGAGGCCGGCAAGGCGCTGGTGATCGCCTACAACAAGTGGGATCTCACCGACGAAGAGCGTCGCCATTACCTCAGCCGGGAGATCGAACAGGACATTCGAGCCTTCGCCTGGGCGCCGAGTGTGAACATCTCCGCGCTTACGGGCCGCAATGTTGATCGGCTCTCGGTGGCCATCGAGGAAGCCCTGGAAGGTTGGGAGACGCGGGTATCGACCGGCAAGCTCAACGCCTTCCTCGGACGGCTGGCCGCAGCCCATCCCCATCCGGTGCGCAGCGGCAAGCAGCCGCGCATCTTGTTCGGTACTCAGGCACACAACTGCCCGCCGACCTTCGCTCTGTTCACTTCAGGACAGCTCGATCCGCAGTACGTGCGGTTCGTCGAGCGCCGGCTTCGCGAGGATTTCGGTTTCCGCGGCGCGCCCGTGCAGGTGGAAGTCCGCGCCAGGGAGAAGCGCAAGAACCGCGCCTAGCTCGGTGGTGGCGTCCGTCGCCACCAAGTGAGGTTCACACCGTCTTCGGCACGCTGCCGGTGAGCTTCAGGACGGCGCACATCACCTTGTGGAAGCCGTCTGCGGCACCTGCGAACATCAGCGGGCAACCGCCGTCGATCACCGTGAGGCCATGTTCACGTCCGTAGGCGACTGCATCGGGGGAGACGCTGCCCGCGTCGAGCGAGCGATGCATCCAGACCTTCTGGACGCCGAGTTCTACCGCCTCTTTGACTGTGTCGAGAGCGCGAGATGGGCTGGTGCCGATCACCACGGCTTCGACCCCGCCAGGCACGGCAGCCAGGTTGGCGTATGCCTGGTGTTCGCCGATCAGTTCGGTGTTTGGATTGATCGCGAACACCTCATAGCCGCGTTCGAGGAGACGATCGAACACCGCGTTGCTGCCATGGCCGGCAGGGTTGCGCGAGACGCCGGTGACCGCTATTCGGCGACAGGCCAGGAACTGGTCAGCGGCTTCGGAAATCTTCATCATTGGCTCCTTCATTTCAGGCGATAGACACGTACTGCGTCGGTATCGATGAACATCATCCACGGGTGGGTGCCGCCCTTGCCGATGCCCAGGTTGTTGCCGTGGGCGCGAGCGGGAGGACGACGAAACGGCATCTGAATTTCGTGACGAGCCTCCTTACGTTCCCGCCAGCCTAGGCCGGGGCCAGCACGTCCGACAGAGGTCGAGGATTGATGAACTCCCGCTGCGCAACCATCCGCGGGTGCCTACGCCTGCGCAGCGGTGACCAGGGCTGCTCGGACTGCTTGCTATCCCTGGGGTGGGACTGGCGGCTGCGATGGGAACGGCGGCTGCGGTGGCGAAGTGGGCGCCTGCCAGCCGGTTGTCGGCTGCGGCGGGGCGGGGGGCTGATAGTAGCCGGGGGCGTAACCAGCGCCTGGCATTGACCCGGGGGCGGCGTAGGGCATGGAGGGCATCTCGCTGCGACGCACCTGATCGATGAACATGAAGGTGAGATAGGCGTACAGGAAGGGCGCGGCAAAGAGCTGCACGGCGATCTGCAGGATCGAACTAGCCGCAATCACCGGAATCATCGCGGTCAGTGCGTCGATCGCTTCGGCGCTGGAGGTCGTCCGACTCATTCCGGCGCTCAACGGCATGGTGAAGATTTGGGTGATCATGCTGGCCAGGAAGGAGAGCGCCGAGACAGCAAGCGCGGCGAGCAGGTAGTAGCCCAGCGTCCGCCAGAAAGCTCCCTTGGTGAGTCGCCACGAGCGTCCCAGCGACTCGATGCCGCCAGCTTGCTCGATCGTCATGGCAGGCAGGACGTAGAGCAGCTTGGTGCTCAGGTAGATCGACAAGGGCACCAGGATTACGAAGCCGAAGAAGAAAATCGCGAGGATCCCGGCGACGGCCGCGGCCACGTTGCCGCTGTCGCTACCGATGCGAATACCGCTGAACACGCCGAAAATGATCCATCCCAGCACTGCGTAGATGGCGGCAATCACCACGATGATGATCGCGAGCAGCGGTGCGAACCTCGGCAGAAAGCCCTTGGTGCGAGCCAACACGCCCCGGAAGTCGGGCTGCTGGCCTTGGGCGATCTCGTAGCTGGCCAGCACCATCATCGAGTAGGCCTTCATCTGTACCAGCGGCAGGCCAATCGCGATCAGCAATACCGCCGCGATGCCCAAGGCGATGCCGAGGGCGCTGCCGTTCCAGCCTTGGACAATCGCTGCAGCACCAACGCCTACCAAGGCAATGACCGCCACGATTACCACCATCGTGAGGACCGCCGGAAACATCGAGATGAGCAAGAACAGACCAAGGCGTCGTTTCAGCACGGTGAAGGCTCCCGCGAACAGTCCGGAGATGTCCATGGGGCTCGGTTGGAGCAGGGGAGTGGGTGCCAGCATGAATCAAACATATGGTGAGCGCTCCGGTCGGCGCGCCAGGCCGGCGGCGCGTTGGGCGCACCGTGCCCAAACGTGTAAAGTGACGCGTCGGGGTTCGCCCCGCGACAACAGAAAAGCGGGCTGTAGCGCAGCTTGGTAGCGCACCTGACTGGGGGTCAGGGGGTCGCAGGTTCAAATCCTGTCAGCCCGACCGATGAAATGGCTTGTCAGAGGCACATTGGTGCCTCGGTTGGCTCCGTTTGCATCTCCTATGCATCTCAAGGGTTCTCGAGGCGACCGCACAAGGCCCGGAATCGGCGATCTTGTCAGCCTGGCCGGCCGCGCAGGTCGAAACAGCTTGTGGGCCGCCCGTTACCGTCGGATCTGGCGCTGTCTGAGCCTCGCGCGATGATCGAGAGACCGCGCGGGATTTGCCGATATCGCGCACAGGAGGGCACCTGTGGCGGCACCATTTGGGTTAGGTGCTGGGTGTGACGTGAGGGGGTGTGCCGTGGAGGAGCTCGCAGCGGGTCGGCTTCGGCTGACTCTCGATGGTGCTCCCGGAGAGATCGCGGCCCGAGGCCTACAAGACGCGCTGTCGCACTTGATGGTGTTGGTGCGCGACGCGGGAAAGCTTCTGAATGCCACGGCGGGGGTGTGGACGGTTTCGCGGCTTGAGTTGGGTTCGGTGCTGTTGGAGATCGAGAACCCGGCCGCGGTGGCGGTCCCGGTAATGATTGACCACGGCTTTGAGGTGCTTTCTCAGCAGGCGGTGCGCCCGGATGGGTGGAGCTTGCAGATGCTCAAGGCCGGTCGGGATTTGGGCCGGCTTGCGGGCCGTCACGGGATCCGCCAGGTACGGCTCGCTACTTCGTCGCGTGAGCATGATCTGGGCGGCCCGATCGCGTCGAATGCGGACCTGGCCCTGACCACGAAGCACCAGGCGTTGGGTAGCGTTCGCGGCCATCTGGACAAGTGGTCTGAGCGTGGCGGCCGCCGTGACCTGGGCATGATCCTTGAGGGCGGCGAGCCGCTCTCGGTGACCTACCCGGACGATCTCGGGCCGCAGGTGTTGGCTCTGCTGGCGCACGATGTCGAGGCGTGGGGCATGGTCGATCGCAACGCCGCCGGGCAGCGGATCCGGCTGCAGCTGGAGGGCATCGAAGCTGCACAGCCGCGCGGCCGTGTGGTGCCTGTGCATGAGGTGAGCGGTCTGTACTCGGGTCTGTGGCCGGCGGATATGACCGTGGCTGACATCCTGCGAGAGGTGCGCGGCGAGTGAGCGTTGAGCGGATCTATCTGGACACGTCGGTGCTGCTGTCGGTGTTCCTTGGCAACGCCCAGCCGTACTACGACGGTGCAATGGCCGCAGTCTCCGGGGCGCAGGCTGGCGACTTCACGCCGGTAATCTCGGCCCTGGTCGTCGCCGAGGCTGTCGGCGCCCCGAACGTGCGCGCCGTGCAGGGCGTGAGCCGGTCCGGGTGCAAAGCCAAGCAGCGCAAGGCGCACGAGTTCATGGACGGGCTCGGCGCGCTGTACGTCGAACTTGGGGAGCGCCACGGCCGGCGAGCTGCGGAGCTGTCGCAGAGGTGGGACCTCAAGGGCAAGGACGCGCTACACCTGGCCGCGGCGATCGAGGCAGGCTGCCAGCGGATGTTCAGCTGTGACACCGACCTACTCAAGGTGGCCGGGGAGATCCCGGATATCAAGGTGGTGCTGCCCGACTGGACTCGGGCCACGCTCCCACTCGAAGGTGAGGGCTAGAACGTGTTCGGGTTGTTCAAGTCGAAACGGGTGGCTGCTCCGGCGCCGGTCGAGGTGCGGCTGGGTGGCCGAACCGATTGGCGGGAGATCGTCCACATGCGAGACCACTCCCGGGAGATCCTCGCGATCTTGAAGGAGCAGGGCCGGCCAAGTGACCGCGACCCGGACGAGATTGCCGCAAGCGGCCCCGTCGCCCTGGTGCGTGAGCCTGGCGCCGGCGGTGACCTGGTAGCGGTGGTGTTCGCGGGGCGCCGCGTCGGCTACCTATCGAAGCGTGACGCTGCAAAGGTTGCGCCAGGCCTCGCGCAGCTGATCCCTGCCGGCCATGTTGCTATCACCGGTGCCAGGATCGCGCGGCATCTAGACCACCACCCCGAACGGCTCAAGGCTGGCAGCCAGAACCTTCTTGAGTCCGCGGTGCCCGAGTTCTCCGGCGTGGTTACGGTCGCCCCACCAGCCGAGTGGTTCCCCTCGGGTCACTGACCCCGGGGTTCACCTGGCCTCGGCTGTCGCCGGCTGCCCAAGTATCCGTTTCGCGTCGGCGAGGTAGTACAGGGATCGGCCTTTGCGGTCGCGGCCGTGGCTGGCGATCAGGGAGCGGTGCTTCCAGACTCGGATCGTGCCGGGGCTGACCTGCAGAACGGCGGCGATCTCGCGCGCCGGCATGGGTGGTTGGCGTCGGCCAAGGTCACCGAGCCCGGTTGTGGGCGTGTAGTCGCGGCCACAGTTTGGGCACTTCCACCAGGACGCCCCGTCTTGCGGTTCGAGGTGGACGCCGCGGCAGTCAAGGCAGCGGGGCCGGAATGGCTGTTTCCCGGTGACGGTCGCGGTTAGCCGTTCGTGGATAGTGAACAGGTCACGGGCCAGGACCGGCGCCCAAGGCTGGGCCAGGATGAACGGCAGCACACCGGCCAGCCACGCGGTTTCGTCGTCGATCGTGGCACTGCCCGGTCCGGCGGGCGGGTCGAGCCTGGCTGCGGTCATCTTGTCGTAGACCTTTCGGCACCACCACAGCAGCGCCGGCACCACACCTAGGCGGGTGATGATCGGCGCCCGGGTCGGGTCGAGGTCGCGCCACCCGGTCTTGAGCTCCTGGTCTCGCAGGTGATGCACGGCCAGGTTGATCAGGGCGCGGGATCCGGGCGTGCCGCGGTCCGGAATGTCGTTGGGTTCGCCCCGGTCTGGCGTGGCCGGCTCGGTCGCTTGGGGAAGATGGCTGTACAGGCTCGCGATCGTGTCGGGGCCGTCACCGTCGAGGATGCCCCGCAGCGTGCGGATCTCCTCAACGGTGAGCGGCTTCACGATCACTAGGCGGTGGTGTCGGCGAGTCTGCGGCCAGCCAACTGCAGCAGCTCGGCGAGGCTGGCAAGGTCATCCCCGGTCAGGGTCGGATGCTCATCGAGCCCCACCCAAACCTTGACTGGCCCGGGAGTGATGGTGCCGTCCTCGTCGAGGTCATCGACGCGGGACAGTTCAGCGGTGACCGGTCGGCCGTCTGTGCGGTGCTCGCACCAGGCAGGACAGATGATGACGGGAGTGTTCATGGCGACATGGTGCACCACCCACCCACCGGCACGGTAGGGCACCCGAGTGCATCACGCCTAGTGGGGCGACGTTTCGATCTGACGGCCCCACCGCCCGACCCGCTGTCCAAACACCAGGCAGCCACCGACCGGCGCGCTACACCCCCACCACGGGCCGCGCGCGCGAAACAGCGGCGGCCAGGGGAACCAATAACCCCTGACCGCCGCCGCGGATAGACCCGCCAGCCACCAACCGGCCGGCCTACCTTTTCGTAGGTGACGCCGCCAACCCCGAGGAGGACGACAGCAGCGCCACCATCAGCAGGACGAAACCTGCCGAGCCATCAACACAACCACCCAACACACCACACCCGAACCCCCACCCCCAATAAAATCCAGCGATTCCGGCCCGGTCACTTCCCGCACGCGACCGGCGTCTCCCCCCGGACCGAAAAAACCGGTAGGGGGGTCGCGCACGCGCGCACAAGGCCCGCATTCCCTCGAAAACCTCGCAAAATCGAAATCACGCCCGAACCCCCACGGGGAGCGCGCCCGTTAGCCAGTCGATGGCGAGCGAGGCGGCCTCGGCGAGACACCAGGCCGCCTCTTCGTCGACTTCGTCGCGGCCGGGCCGGGCGGCGTCGAACGCTGTGAGTGCGCTTGCGAGCTCTTCGTATGAGGCGGCGATCGCCTCCGGGGCGGCGGCCATCTGCTCGCGGTTCGCCTTCATTCGGCCCCGAAGCGTTGACCGGCGCGCGATCCGCGGCGGCTCACCCGGTCGGGCCGAGTGGCCGAGAACGAGCGTGGCGAAACCCACCGACCGGCGCAGCGCCTCCGCGGAAGCGACCGTTAGCGGCGTCGCCATGAACGCGTCCGCCGCAAGATCCAGCGTGCCAATGCACCGGCCCGCGAGACGGCCCCGCCACACGTCGCCCGCCGGCTTCGGTTGTTCGCGTCGAACAATGCCCACGAGATCAGCGCCGTAGCCAGGCCGTGGGGTAGCCCTCCGCCGGGGTGGGTGCGACGGGCGCGAGCGCCTCGTTCAAGGCGTCGAAGGCGGCGACGACGCTGGAGTGAAAAGCCGCCACGTCGTCGGCAGTGACCCCTGCCGGCTCGGCGGCCTTCTGGTCGAACAGGTCGAGTGCCGCGGCAAGAAGGCCGCGGGCGTAGCCGGCGGCGGCCGACAGCGGGTCGGCTTCGGCGCGCGGCGCGACTGGCTTCGTGCCGGCGCGTCGCTCGAGCTTCGCCGCGATCGGGAGCCGGCGCGTTGGGAACTTATTCATACTCATGATTGATTTCCTCTCATCACATTTCCGGGAACGGTTTGCCGGGTTCGAAGATGCCGCCAGCCGCCATGAGCCGGTCGGGGTCGCCGGGAGCGCCGAAGCCCCCAGCGCCCGCTTGGGCGTAGGTGGCCACCACCGCGCGCGCGGTCGCAAGGTCGTTAAGACGAGCATCGCCGAGGGATCGTCGGTTGCCCACCGGGTCGTCCGTTGTGACCTTGGGGGCGATGAGGGTCTGGGCCGCGTCGGCGAGCGGAGCGCCCGGCGGGACCAGGAATGCGGCCACCTGCGCGGGCAAGGGAACCTCGGTCACGGCGGCGAACGGCTGAACGACCATAACGATCTCCTGGAACCACCTCGCCAGCTCGTTGATCGTCGCGGCGACGCGCTTGCCCGATCGCCACGCCGCCGCCACGTCGGGGCCGAGCTCGAGGAGCTCGGCCGCTGTGGCGCCCTCCGGCACAAGCTTCCGATAGGCGGCGAATGCCTTGAGTGCGTCGGCGAGGACCGGGCGGAGCGAATCAAGAATCTCGTCCAGCCCGCCGCCGGACCGCAGCCTGGCGAGGACGCGCACGCCCGCCTCACGCTCGGCGAGCCGGACAACCTCGCCGGCGCTTTCGGCGCGAATCTTCGCGTCTAGAACGTCATCAATCAAGGCGATCGCGTCCGCCCGGCTCGTGACCGTGTCTAGGCCTTTGCGAGCGACCTGGCCCGGCTCGGGTAGCTCGGCGGACGCGCGGCGAAGATGAGCCGCAGCGGCCAGCAGGTCGGTGATGTCAACGGGGATGGACGCGCCCAACTTCTCGGCGCCGGACAGCATGGTTTTGATCCGCGGCAGGGTTTGCCAAGGGGTGGTCATTTCAGCCTTTCGTTCGCAAGATCGCGAGCTCGCGCACCGCGTCGGCGTCGAGCAGTAGCACACCGGCGACCATTTCGCCGCCGAGTTCGGATGCGCGCCGGCGGACGTTGCGGGGCGACATGCCCAAATCCCGCGCGGCGTCTTGAGTGCTCATGCGCACAGCGTGCCCCGTGTGGGGTTTTGGGGTGTCCCCACCGGGACGCGGGGCGGGTGGATCGAGCAGTTCGGCGGCCTCGAGCAGGGCGCGCGGCGGCGTATCACCCCTTGCCCGCAGCGCTTTGATCGTCGCCTGAACTGCGAACTGAACCGCCTCCAAATGTGGCCCCGTGAGGACGGCGGACGGGCCCTCGATGCGATACCCGCTCACGCGATCACCTCGGCCGCGCGCGCCGGAAGCGGTCGACCCCGCCCCAAACGCCCCACTTCGCGCCGAACTCGTCGGCGGCCTCTTGGCAGGCATTCACCGCCGGGCAGGGTGCGGAAATGCAGTACATCGCGGCCCAGAGTCGGTCTTCCGGGCCGTCCGATGTCCACTCGTCGGCCCCGGAGCACGGGACGCGCTCGGGCTGGGTGGCGATCGCGGTGAACAGGTCGGCGTGGGCCGGTCCGGCCGGCGGCCAGTTCGGCAATGCGCCGCTCACGCGATCACCTTCGGCCGTCTCGGTTTGCGCGTGATCCACGTACTGCCGGCCTCATCGGCGAGTCGGCAGTGATCGCCTGCGAGCGCGAGCTGGAACGCGAGTCCCGCGAGCTCGCGCGGGTGCTCGAAACCCACCAGCAACGCGAACAACTCTGCCTCCTCCACGGCCGCGTTCGTGGTGTGTTGGTCGTGCTTTCGCGCGAGCTCGGCCGCTCGCAGCCAGGCTCGATCGGGCAGCAGCAGGAGCGTGGTCAAGATGCCGGGCGGCATCTCGTAACCCGGGTCGGCCAACACCTGCGCACCGAGCCCAACAAGGTGATCGAGGAGCAGGGGCACTCGACGGTGACGGCCGGTGGGTGCCTCGCATCCAACTACGAAGTCGTGAAGCGCTTCGACGCGGTCGCGGCTGGGGCTGCTGGTGCTCATCGGCTGCCCCGCTCGGCATTGATGAAGCTGTGGCTCGCGTTCGTCGGAACCTTGGCGTTAGCGGCACGGCAGGCGGTTTCGGGGCGGCCGCAGGTTGCGCACCGCGGCTCGGCTGGCCCTGCCGGTGCGGTCGGCCTTGCTCGCCGCCGGATGGTGGATGGCGCCGCGGCGGTTGGGTCGGTGGCGACCGCGAAGCCGCTCGCCAGCAGATCCTCGACACTTGCACCGCCGGCACCGATCGCGGCGCGCAATACGCCTTCGACCGCTGGCGCTGGCCAGTCTTTGCCGGACGCCGACGCCTTCGCGCTGATGAGGTAGGCGGCCGCTGCGACTGCTCGCGGATCCTCCGCCAGGGCGCTCACAGCAACACCCCGGCGATGAACGGGCTTTGAGCTGCCGCATCGATCGCCTCGGCACGGTCCGTCGCGTCGAGACGCTTCGCCCGCTCCATCGCCGCGGCGAACAGATCCTCCGTTTCCTGCGCCTGCCGGCTGATGGCGGGCGGTGCGATCGCGTCGACGTCGTCTTCCCAACGCTCGGCCGCCAACCACGTGCTCGCGTGTGGGCAATACTTCGCGCCGCCGCGGACGAGATGGGCCTTCTGCGCCTCCAAGGCAGTCAAGAGCAGCTCGGCGCTGACCTTCTTCCGCGCCAGGTCGTAGGCCTTGCGGGCTGCGCCCTTGCCCACTTTTCGCGGATACGTCGACCAGAACAGATCGAACTCGCTCACGATCGTTCCAACGAGCACGTCAGCAGCTACGGCGATCGTCGACGTCGTTGGGGGACGGCGCGTCAGCGCCGGGGTATGTATTACGCCCTTGGTAAGACAACCTTTAGGTTGTCTACTGCTCTTGGTAGTGCTGTGGCTGCCGGTTGGGGTGCCGGTTGGGAACTGGTCCCAAGTGGCGCTGTCGGCCGGGTTGGATGGGTTCCCTACCGGCGGGGTCGAACGTGTTGGGACGGGCTCCCTACCGGCATTCTCGACCGGGTTGGGGTCGAGTTCCGAACCGGCAACGTCAGCAGGGTTGGGAGTGATCAGGCGGTAGGTGCTCGCTTCGTCGCGGGTTCCCCGTCGCCCGCCACGGCGCACGCGGATGAGCAGCCCGGCATCAGTGAGTGCCGTGAGCGCGTCGCGTACGGTGCGTTCGCCGCAGCCGGTCAGGCGGGACAGAGTTTCGACGCTCGCGAAGAAATCGAACGCCTCGCCAGCCGGGCGGCGTGGCTGGGCTCGTCCGGGCGAAAGCGTCACCAGAACCGCCGCGACGGCGATCGTTGATGCGCTGTGCTGGCCGAGCCGCACAACGCTGCGCAGCCACGTCAGCGGCGGGGCCGGTGGGTTGGCCATCGCCTTACCGCCTACGCGTGCTGCGGGCGTTGGGTACGGCCTTCGACCTCATCCAACTGTCGAGCTCGCCCTGGTCGAAGCGAAGAACCGAGCCGACTTTGTACGCGGGGAGTTCGCCCGCCGAAACAGCGCGCCGCAGGGTTCTAGTGCAGAGCGCGACGTGCTCGGCGGCAGCGGTCAGGGGTAGATACGGGCCGGCCACGTCAGTTCGCCTCAGGATCGAGGCCGAGCCAGGCGGCCAGTTCCGCGCGTGGGATGAGGATCCGGGCGCCGGCGCGAACGGTCCGCAGCTGGCCGTTCCGGATCGCGCGGCGGACGGTGTGAACCGAGACGCGAGTTAGTTCGGCGACCTCGGGAATGATCAAGAATTCGGGCATGGGTTGCTCCACGGAAAAGGAGTGCTCGCCGCCTGATGAGGCGACCTGGCTGCTCAACCAATTACGTCAACCCGTGAGCGAGGAGGGCCGGCCCGGGCATCCTTAGCCCGTCCGCAAATACAGAATATCGGTGGTCACTGATGGTCGCCGGGACGTATTGGTGCACCGAGGTAGCAGGTGTGTCGCCTAAGCGAGCCCGCTGACATCGAGATCAACGCCCCGCTCGGCAATCGAGAGGAGGGCTGCGGTTAGCCGGAATGGCGCCACCCGGTATGGCCTGGCGGCACCCTTGCGCGTACGGCAGCGTTCACAAGTGAAGATGTAGGCCGTGCGCGACACAGGCGCGCCGGGTGGGGCGTCGGGATCTGGTGCGGTCCAGCGGTTGGCGCTTCGGTTGGCGTGGTCTAGACGCACCTCAGGTGGGCGTTCGTCGGGCCAGATTCGCAAGACCGCACGGCCGAATGTGTAGGCCGAATGCTTGCCGCCTCGGGTGCAGATTAGGAGCGCCGTGTTGATCCTGAGTGGAGAACGTGTTGCAGGTGTCATCTCCGCGGCGGCCTCGCGAACCCGTTCGGGATCTTCGCCAGCGAGGATCATGGCACCGAGCCGCCCGGCGTGTTCAGGGTTCATTCGGTGCCCTCCGCGATGCGGGACAGCCGACGCGCGATCTCGGCGTCCCGGTTGGCCGCGGCGTGCTGATAGATCAGGGCGGCGCCCACGGTCGAGTGGCCGAGCCTGCTCATCAGTTCGGCGAGGGTGGCGCCGCTCTGCGCCGCGAGGGTGGCCCCGGTGTGGCGCAGATCGTGCCAGCGGAGATCCGGCCGGTTGGCGAGCTTCCGGGCTCGGCCGAACACCTTGTAGAGCGAGCCGTGGTGCAGGTGCCCGCCGTCTGTGTTCGGGAAGATCAGGCCGTCGTCACCCGGGGCGGCGAACCTTTCGAGGTGGTCGACAAGGGCGGGCAGGATGTGGGGCGGGATGGCCACGTCTCGGATTCCCGCATCGGATTTGGGGGTGCCGATTACTGCCGTGTGCGGGTCGGGCCAGGTGACAGCACGGCGGACGCGAATAACGCCGGTGGCTAGGTCGAGGTCGTGCCGCCGTAGCTCGGTGATCTCTCCGAAACGCAGCGCGCACCAGGACGCAAGCCAGACCATCGCCCGATACTTCTCCGGCATGGCCTCGGCGATCGCGGCGAGCTCGGGCAGGGTTGCGGGCCGAATGGCCTTCTTCCGTTTCGCGGTTGATGCACCGCGGAGGCGGCACGGGTTTGCGTCGATCAGCTCGTCAGCGGCTGCCGTGGTGAAGATCGCCCGCAGCAGGGCATAGGCGTGCGCTCTGGCTGTCCGCTTCTCCGGGTCGAGGGTCGAGTACCACGCCTTCACGTCGGCGCTGGTGATCTCGCGTAGCTGGGCCGGGCCGAACTGGTCGACCAGACCTGGTGCCCGCCGCTGAGCCCGACCCGCAGACGTCGGGCGAGGCTCAACCAGGCCGAGCATCTTCGTATACTCCGCCCGGGTTCGCGGTTTGAGTTCGCGCTCGGCGATCCATCGTCGGGCGTACTCGGCGAAGGTCAAGGCCTCGGGTTCGGCTGGGGGAGCGGGTCGCCACCGGTATTCGAGGAGCTCGGCGTGCCTCATGTCGAGCCAGGCGCCGGCGTCGCCCCTGGTGAGGAAAGTCACGGGCGCCAGGTGCCGCTCGCCGGCCGCCACGTAGGACGCCTGAAAGCGCCCCGATCGCAGTTTCATGATCTTCCCGAAGCTGCGCCGCTGCCGATCAGTCGCGACGTCTGGGGCCGGGGCCGGCAGGGGGTGCAGACGTACGACGTTGTCCGGTGTTGCATCTCTGGACGTTTGCGGCATTTCGGGCACCTGTCAGTCCTTCTGTTGCATCTCTAGCGCATCTCTAGCGCTGTCAGACAGAGTACCTGTCAGTCCTCGCAAGTCACAGTAGGCCGGATCGGCCCGTTTCTAATAGGCCTAGTCAGAGGGGCGAAAGCCGCAGTCAGCCCGCGTTTCGCGATGTGCGGCGCAGACACTTTCAAATCCTGTCAGCCCGACCATTGAATTGCCTTGTGAGAGGCACATTGGTTGTCTCGGAGTGGCCCGCGTGGAACATGTGTGGAACAACGTCCAACTTGGGCCCACGACTCGTCCTGCTAGCGGTGCTCAACGGTGAAGGGGGCGCAGCCGGCCGTCACCATCGGCAAAGCGAACAGCGCGGTCGTCATGGAGTGAGCAGCACTGCTTCGTTTGCCCGGACCACCTGCGCCGCGCGCTGGCGGGTCGTTCCCCAGAGGTCTGCCAGGCGGTCGACCGCGTCTGTCACGTCCCACGGTTGGAGCGGGCGGTGGTCCTTCTGCGCGAATGGCCCGTCCGTCTCCACGAGCAGCCGATCGGTGGCGATCTCGGATACCAGCGAAGAACCTCGCGCACCGGCGAGCATCGCTGGGCCAACACTGAACCAGCATCCGCGCTCGAGTGCTCGATGCAGTTCGGGTTTCGTCCCCGAGAACCAGTGAAGGATGATCTTGTCCAGTCCAGGGTGGCGGTCCAGACAGTCCAGGACCTGCGACGCTGCTCGACGGCTGTGGACGGACAGGATCTTGCCGCCCGCCTGTTCGCAAGAGGTCAGGACGTGGTCGAACACCAAGATCTGCGAGTCCCAACTACTGAGTTGCTGCGGCGAGCCATCCAGGCCGACCTCGCCCACGAACCGAGTCTCCGGGAGCAGGCGGTCGAACAACTCAAGCTCGCGGTACCGCGCGCCGGCGAGTTCGGGGTGGAAACCAAGCGCGGTGCGGATCATGGAACGCCCCTTGGCCAGCCGAGTGGTCCCAGCCCAGGCGGCGGGCGTGGTCGTCACCGACAAGACACCGACCCGGCGCCGCTCGAGCTCTTCGGCAACCGCTTCGGGGTCTGGGAACAGATCGAGGTGGCAGTGGAAGTCGATCACGCCACACCGTAGTGGTCGAGCAGACCGCTGAGCTCCTCAAGCCCACGCTTGAGCATGGCCCGCAGCGCGTCGGCGTTTCGGATGTGCGGGGAGTTCAAGGCATTTCCGATCCAACGATCGAGACCCTGATCCTGAACCTGGATTCGTGCCCTGGCGATCGCACGCAGATCCTCCAGGTCGGCGCCGACGTACTTCCTGAGGTCTTCGTACTTGTATGAGGTCGTGTCCGCTAAGCCTGCCGCCAGGAACGCTGCCCGCCGCACGCTGCACGGCAGACACCTCCCGCAGTGCTGTAGCCCGTAGCGCTGGTATCGACCGCAGCTCGTCGACTCGATCGCGAGCTCGGCCAGGAGCAGCGGATCGGCACTTTCCCGAATCATCTGGCCCTTGGTTTTCTCCGCGTACGGGTTCCGTAGCTCCACCCGAAGATCGAGTGCGTCCAGGATTGCCTGAAGCTCTCCCAGGTAATGCGGATGGGCAGTGCGGGTGCTCAGGCTACCGACCCGTCCGGGCGTGAGCGCAGGGTTGATCGCGATGAACCCGTTCTCGCAGATGTACACCGGCACCACGTCCCCGTCCGCGTACCGCTGAGTTGTGGTTGCTGCGAGAACGGCGAAGGCCAGGAAGAGCACCGAACGTGCACGCTGAGAAGTTTCGCTGGCCGCCCACGGCGTGCTCACGTTGTGGTTCACCTGCAGGTGGTCGGGTGCCGCGACCCTCTCAGCGAAGCGGGCCTGGTTGGCCCGGTCACCGCGCACTATGTGGCTGACCGCGAAGATCGAGGCCCCAGCAGCGTGGAGGTCGATCACCCCGATGAGGCTGTCGAGGCCGCCCGACAGAAGCACCGCCGAGTCGGCCGCGGATAGGCGGGGCTTCGCTGGCGCCTCGGGCAGGCTAGCGCCGCCGGAGATTCCGACCCGCCACCGGTCGGTGGTGAGAAACGCCAGGGTTGACGCAATCTGGTCGTCGAGGCCATCCCACCGCGACGGGTCACTGACCGCGACCTCAAGGTCGATCTCGCGGGTCCACCCGTCGACGCTCGCGTCTCGGCGGACGGTGAAGTCCGCTGCGACCGCACTCAACGCGAACGAGAGGAGGTCCCACGCCTCCGGGGCGGGCACTAGGCCCTTGCGCCGGATCGAAGTGGCGGCCGCACCACCGGCTGACACGCCACCCGCAGGCGTCGACTTGCTGTACAGCGCCACCGGCGTCGTCCCAACCGCGGACCTTCCGTTGATGAACTCCTGCGGACCGCACACGAACTTCATTGCACGTACTCCTCGAACACCCTGAAGGTCTCCCTCAGCGCGCCTTGCGTGACTCGGGCCAGGTCGGGGCTCGCGGGTGTCACACCCGACGCCCAGAGCTTGTCAAACTCAGCCGCGACGGTCGCGGCGATGTACTCCCGCACTTCCGCGAACCGCGCGGCCGCGACGGAGGCTGACGACGCGTGCTCATCGAGCTTCTGGCCGAGGTCGAGACAGAACCGGTTGAAGACATCTAGCCCGACGAACCGTTCGACGACGAACTGCCGCTGGCCATCGTCCAAGTCGAGGAGGTCTGCCTCGGGGTAGCGCTCCAGCACGTCCGACAGTGCGTCGCGGACCGCGCGACGCGACGACTCCGCGTCCTGGGTGCCGTCGATTGGTCTGATCGCTTCGACGATGGCGTCCAGCACCGACTGGGCGTTCTTGCCGCCCGCGATGGCGGCGTCGCGAGCAGCGGCAAGGTCTGGTCGCGTGCCCGGCTGCAACACCGCGCCCAGCCGGGCGGCGGTGCGGGAGGTGCCACTCAGCCGCCGGGCCATCGTGGCGCCGCCGCCATACCCGCTGCGAACATAGTGCCCGAGGGCACGGCGCATGTGCCCGGCCTCCCCGGAACGCGCGTATCTCCCGACGCTGGTGCGCGCATCGCGGAACCGCGCTGGTGCCGCGATCGGGATCGGGAGGTCCTGTGTGGGCTCGTCGAGCGGCAGTTCACTTGCGGGCGGGTCCATCGGGATGTCCTCGACCCACGGCGGGACCAGGGGGACTGATGCCGAAGGTCCGCTGCTACTTTGCGAGGTTCCCACTGCTATTCCGCTCCGCGATGGCCTTCTTGACGGGCGCCGTGATGTCCGTAGCGTTTCTCCATGTGTCGAACACCATGGACGACCACTCGAGCCCGGCGACCTTGGGGACGATGCTGGCACTGATTTGGCTGTGCGGACGATCGATCAGGAACCGGGCCAGCTTTTGGCCCCATGCCGCGTCGATGCTCGCCATCGTCAGGCATGCTTCCAGGATCTCCGGGTTGCCCCAAGACTGAACGGGCCGGGCCAGGGCGAGCAGGCGGTCGAGGATGAACGCCTGCTCGGTAGCGGGCAAGTCCGCCAGCCTGTCCTTGAGTCGTACGGACTCGCGCGGGTGCCCGATAAGCGCGGTGAGCAGCTCCACGGCGGCCGCGGACAGCTTGTCCGACCCGGTAACGAGCGGTGCCTGCTCACGACCAACGTAAAGCGCGCCGCGCAGGTCGATGCTCGCGAGCTCCGGCTCCAGCCCCAGCCAGTCCCGCACGAACTCCGTGTTCCATCCCTTCGGAAGCTCGGGTTCTGCACCCGACTTCACCGCCGCTTCCCACGGCCCGAGGAACACTGGACGACCCTCGGTGTCCTCGTTCACCTTGGTTGCGAGCCCGACGAACACGGCCGGTTCAACGACCCGTTCGAACAGCAGCAGCTTGGCCAGCACCGCCTCGTCCACGTCGACGCCCTGCGCGCGAGCGATGGACATCCGGATCGACAGCGCGTTCAGGAAGCGCTTGATCAGCCGCGGGTTCCCGACGATGTGGGTGGCGCCTGTCATCAGCGGTGCCAGGCGCTGCGCTGTCTCAAGCCTCGTCAGGAGAGCGTCCGGCAGCGAGTCGTCGACCTGGGTCACGAACGCGTAGTCAACCCTCACTCCCTTCCAGGACTCCCGCAGGCCCGAAGCGATCGACATTCGCAGTGCGTCCTTGCGCACAGCGTCGAGTTCCGCGCTGTCGTCAATGAACAGCATCATCATGTAGGCGCGCACCTCCTGAATCCCGAGCGCCGGCACCCGGATAGGCACCTGAATCAGCTTGTCGAAGTAGTTCGTCACAAGCTCGTCGTCATCGAGGCCACCGAAGTGAATCTTCACCGCCCGCTTGATCATCTCGTCGTCGGCCGCGATCACGAAAGCGGTGTTCTTCAAGAAGAGCAGCAGTCGGATCGCCTCGAGCGTGGAGATCGCCGTCGTGGGGAGGCAGCGGTCCAGGTCGTCGATCAGGACAACGAGCGTGACGCCGATCGCCTTGAGAGTCTCCTCGAAGCTCTCCCGCAGGGCCTGGATCTCCTTCGGCGGAGAAGCCGCCAACACCGGCTTGAGCAGCCCCGCGCCCGCCGCGGCGAGAGCGCTCCCGACGCCCTCGAGCTGCTCACCGTCGGCCGTGCCCTCGCGAACGTCGCGCACCACGTCGGCGATCTCGCCGCCGAGGCCCGCCGGCGGGATCCCCAGCGCCAAGGCTGCTGCAGGCAGGGCAACGAGTTTCGCCAGGCGCAGCCATCTGACCCGGCCCATGAACTCCTTGACCTTGTCGATCCCGGACTTCCGTTCCTCAGCAACGACCTCCAGCTTGGCGCCAATCACGTCGAGCAGCGCCGCGCGAGCATCGTCATACCCTTGGTAGAGCCACGCGTTGAATTCGACGAACACGAACTCCGCCGGACCATCCGCGGGGCGCTTCTCACTAAGCGCCGCCCGCGTCAACTGGATCATGGTCGACTTGCCCACGCCCCAGGCCCCTGACACGCCAACGGAGATCGGGGCCCCATGCGCCTGAAGAATGAACTCGGCGACGGTATCCGCGACCCCCTGAAAATTGAGGAGATCGCGATCGGTTTCGTTGTCGGACCACACGACTCGTGCACCTCGATCCTTATGCCTGCTCGCAAGTCCTGGGCACGAGACTAGCTTTGACCGCGTCGCCGCGGAGAGCGTTTCCGAGACCCAGTTCGGTGGAGGTTGGCGCGCAAGGCGTCCTCCGTGCAGCTCGCTGGACGGGACTGACACAAGAATGGTGATGGCCTCCGCGCCACGGCATGGCGAGGCCCGGCTGACCGAGGCGCTCCCACCCTGGGGTCGGGTGGGAGCTCGACGCTCCTCAGGGCGGTCCTCAGTGAGTCGAGTCGCAGAAGAGACCGCACATGTCGCGAGTGGTGTGTGCGATTCCCTGCTCATCGTCGCCGCGGTTCGGGGCTGGGATGATGCTGCTGTGGAGATTGTCGTTGTCGGTGAGCGCCGGTTCGCGGTGACCCGAGCAAGTGTGAGTGACGTGCCCGCATTGGTGGAACTGCTGACCGATGATGTGCTGGGGAAGGATCGCGAGTTCTCAGATCTGAGCGCGTATTTCGCTGCGTTCACCGAGATTGATGAGGATCCGCACCAGTTGCTGGTGGCTGTACGTGACGACGCCGGCGTCGTGGTGGGAACGATGCAGTTGACCTTGCTGCCCGGTTTGGCTCGCGGAGGCGCGAAGCGGCTGCAGATTGAGGCCGTTCGCCTTGCGTCGAGTGTTCGCGGCGGCGGGCTGGGGACTGCCCTGTTCGAGTGGGCGCACGAGTACGGTCGCCAGCACGGCGCGATTGTTGCTCAACTCACCTCCGACAAATCTCGAACCGGTGCCCATCGCTTCTACGGAAGGCTTGGCTACACCGCCAGCCATGAAGGATTCAAGCGTTCCCTGTGAACGCGCGCGATGTGCCGGGTGGCGCGTCGTTGGGGTTCGGGGCGCCCTCGAAGTGGCCTGTTCCGCGCCTGTCTTGTTGCTGCAGAATTCGATGCGCTTACACTGAACGTGTTCAGTGAACGCGTTCAGGAGGTTTGGTGGGCAGGGCTGAGTCGAAGGTTGAGTCTTCGCGCCGAGTCTTGGTGGCTGCTGGCGACTTGTTCACTCGGCAGGGGTATGCGGCGACGACGGTGCCGCAGATCGCGTCGGTGGCCGGGGTGTCGGTGGGCACGGTGGCGAGCGTGGGGTCGAAGGATGCGCTGTTCTTGCGGGTGTGGGAGGAGTCCTCGACCGCCGCCTCGCTGGACATGCTGGCTGAGGCGGGTTCGGTGTCTGGGTCGTTGACCGATCGGGTGTGGCGCTTTGTCGGCGGCTTGGTTGAGTCGTCGATCGCAATGCCGGACGGTTTGCGGGACTACTTCGTCGCTTACCTGCGCGAGCGTGATCACGTCGAGAACCAGGCACGGCTGGCCGAGGTCGTGGACGCGATCTGCGGTCTGTTCCCTCACGATGAGCATCCTCGGGGGGAGTCGCCGGCCATGTTGGCTGCCTGGACGATCTGGCTGTCCTTCTCATCGGTCTGTTTCGGGCTGGCGGCCACGTCGATTCCGCCGGAGGAGGCGCGTCGGCTGATGCGGGCGGTTGTCGAGGCGCAGTGCGCACCGTTCGAGGGTTGAGGGAGACGCAGTGAAGGTCACGCTGGTCAGTTACGGCAGTCTCGGCGACGACATCCCGCTGGTCGCCTTGGCGCTCGGGTTGCGGAACGCGGGCCATCGGCCGGTGATCGTGGCGGAGCAGGCCGCGGGCGTCCTGACGGCAGAACACGGGCTGGCGTTCCATGCCCTGGCCGGGGACATCGCCGAGTTGATGCGGCCCGGGGCGCCGATGGCCCAGCTCGTCGAGGCCGGTCACCTGACGGTCGGATCGTTCCGGGACTATCGGCGGGCCGACCGGGAATGGCTGGAGACCATCGGCACTGCGGCGTCCGGATCGGACGTCGTGCTAGGCATGCCCGTGGCCGGTTACCACGCTCTCACCGTCGCTGCCGATGTCGGCGCGCGTCCGGTGATCGCCGAGTTGCAGCCACTCGCGCCGACCCGCGAGTTCGCACCTTCTGGGCTGGGGGACGTGCGCGTGCCCCGGGTCCTCAACCGGATGCTCGGACGGGTTGTGGATATCGCCGGCTGGGCGACGATCGCGTCGTCGGTCAATCGTGCCCGGCGGGAGTTGGGCCAACCGCGGATCGGGAACCCGACGCGCGGCGTCAGTCGGCTCGGCGCCTGGTCACCGACTCTGGTGCCCCGGCCTGACGACTGGCCCTCGACCGTGTCGGTCACCGGGGCATGGCAGCTCCCCACCCCGACCGGCTGGTGTCCCGACCCGGCACTTCAGGCGTTCCTGGACGCGGGCGAGCCCCCCGTCTACGTCGGGTTTGGCTCGATGCCGACCTTCTCCGGAACAGACGCGCTGATGGATGCCCTGCTGACCGGGCTGGCCGGTCAGCGGGTCATCCTTGCGCGAGGCTCAACCGGCCACGAGTTGGCATCCGAGGATGTGTTCGTCGCCGGGTTTGTCCCCCATGACTGGCTGTTCCCTCGCTGCGCCGCGATCGTCCATCATTGCGGCGCAGGCACCACACATGCCGCGCTTGCGTCCGGGACGCCCTCGATCCCGGTTCCGTTCACCCTCGACCAGCCCTTCTGGGCCCGCCGACTGCACAGCCTCGGCGTCGCGTCCCCGCCCTTGGACCCCCGACGTTCCGATCCGGAAGCTGTCCGCGCCGCACTGGGACATGTCCAGACCAAACCCGTCCGCGAACGAGCGGCGGACCTCGCACAACAAGTGGGCACCGAAGACGGCGTCCGGGCGGCGGTAACCGCCATCGAAGACCTACCGGGCTGATCTACCGCGAACGGACGCACGCACACCGAGCGTAAGGCGTGGGCCAGATCTACCGAGGTGTCGCCGATCGACTCCCAGAACCGGCGCTCGACCAGGCCATCCATCGCGGCGACTTGTGCCAGAGGAGCAAACCGATAGCCAGGCGCTAAGTCGCGCGTCCGTTGGCCCAGTCCGCCTGCCACCTCAACATCCAGGACTGGGGCGTCGGTGCACGTCGTCGAGGGTGTTGCGACGGCCCTAACGCTCCCGCTGCACGGGGGAGGGCCAGGTCCCAGGGCACGGCCGTGCCGCCACCCCCCCGGGGCTACTTCTTGCGCGCGAGCAGGGCGAACGAGTTCGGCAACCGGCCCGCCCAGGCCGCCGCCTCGACGTCGTCGGGCTGCCAGAAGGGCTCGGGGTACTCGGCCACGTGCCGGATCTCGAGCTCAGCCGAGATGACGGCATTGGGAATCTCCCCGAGCGTGCGCTGCCACTCCACCGACCCCCGGGCGGGGAACGTGTCGTTGACGTGAGACCGCGCGAAGTAGCTACGGTCGGGCCGGATGCGGGGCTCGTCCTCGTCCCAGGCCCACAGCGGCACCGCCGGATGGGCCTCGTAGATAAACAGGTGGCCCCCCGGCCGCAACAAGCGGGCGGCGTCGCGCGCCCACGCGTCCAGATCCGGCGCCCAGATCAGCGCGCCCTTGCCCGTGTACACCAGGTCGGCGCAGGCGTCGCGCAGCGGGGCGCCGGGCAGCTCGGCGACCAGGTAGTGGCAGGCGACGCCCAGCTCGTCCGCCCGGCGCTGGGCGGACGTGGCCGCGACCGCGCTGAAGTCGACGCCAACCACGCACCTTGCACCTGCGGCCACCAGGGCCACGTCATCGAGCCCGTGGCCGCTCATCAGGTGCACGACGTCGGGTGCCGGCGCAAGCAGGGGGGCTAGCAGGTCGAGCTCGCGCTCGAGCAGCGATGAGTGGTCCATGGCCTGATGGAGGAGATCGTCGTACTCGCGGACGTGCTTCTCCGATGCCGACTCCCACGCCAGTCGGTTGTTCCTGACCGTGTCCATCGATCCACTATCGCAGCCGATGGGTCGGGGTGTGGGGTGCATTCCGGTGCCGAAGTGTCGCAATACTGGATGACCCGGGCCGCGGGTGGCATGAGACTGGTGAGTGCGTGGTTCACCAACGGCGGTAGCGGTCGTCCGGACGGGTCGTCGGGATCGCGGGGAAGAGGCGGTCCAAGTCGGAAACGCGCACCCGAATGAGCTTGTAGCCGAGCTTGACGGCGGGTAGGTCGCCGGAGGCGATCCGACGGCGCAGGGTGTACGTGCTGATCGCATAGATCTTTGCTGCCTCGCGTAGTGAGACCCACTCGGGCTCGACTCGGGGGTTCTGGTTGATGGCCATATCGGTTCCTTCCTTGGGGTTGGTGCCCGGCGGGCTCGCCGGGCTGATGGGGACTCAGATGCCGATGCCAGGGCTTCGGTGGTGATCGATAGAACGTGCATGGTCGTGACGTGGGTCGTGCTGCGGCATCTGCTTCGCGGTGACGGTCTCCCAGACCGGGTGCAGCCACATCTCCAGGCGGTAGCGGAGAGCGTCGGCCTTGTGGTCGTCGGGAAGAGCCCGGCGCGCCTCACGTAGGACGTGCTCAGGAAGCCAGGAGCCGTCTGGGTCGGCTTCTGCGCACTCGCGGGCGACACGGATCGTGGCAGGGTCTTCGACGGTGGCGGGCACAGCTTGGTGAATCAACCCAAGCCAGGTGACCACGGCTTCGGACTCGCCGGCGATGAGCGCATCCAGACGGTGCTGGGCTCGTGCCTCCATGATGTGGTGCTGCACTGGCCCGGTCGGTCGGAGGTCGTTGTCGGGGATCTGGTGGGCAGCACGCCAGAGTTCGATCTGCGTGATCACCGCCGGCGATGGCGGGTGGATGAGTGCCCCAGCCCAGCCTGGAATGGTCTCGATCTTCGCGGCCTTGCTCCTCACCTCGGCGGCAAGGCGCGTGACCAGCTCGAACCTCGCGTCGAGGTAGGTGCGCCACTCCGGGTTGTCGGCGAGCTTCTCGGGTATCGCGGGCAGCCAGGGGAGTGGGCGTCGCTCGGGTGCTTCGCGGAGACCAACGATGTCCAGGCGGTGATCGATGGCGGCCGCGGGATCGCGGGCGTCCTCAACGCCTTCCGCGCTCGCGAAGTCGACCAGCGCCCTGACCGCGTCGTAGCCATTGGCGTTGATGACCAGCAGACGCGAGAGCAGGACTGGCCAGGCGTCCGCATCGGCCAGGCCGAGTCCGGTGGCGGCCTCCTCAAGCCTCTGGATCAGCTCAGGCCCGGCGCACTCTTCGGCAGCGACGATGATCGAGTCCTGGTAGCAGGAGACGGCAGCGCCCAGCAGCGTCCGCGGGTCGCGCAGAGCGGCGACCTGAGTGGTGGCCGAAGCAGGCACGTCCGACCGGGTGAGGATGGATTCCAAGCGTTCGGTCGGGGTCGGCGGTGCGATCGTGTCCGGGGCGAACTGTGTGTGCGGGTCACCGTCTCCGGTGACCTGGACGTAGGCGTGGTTCGCGTGCCGGCCGCGGCTGAGCATCGTGTAGAGCTGCTGGCGTGACTCCCGTCCGGTGACCAAGCCGTGGCAGGTGTCAGCCGTCAGACCTTGGGCGCCGTGGATGGTCGTGGCGTACCCGAGTTCGACGTGGTCGCTGACGTAGCCGGCGGGAAGGGTGAGCCTGCGATGCGTGCCCGGGTCGTGGACGTCGATGCGGCCGTCGCGATGGACGTCGAGGACCTGCCAGCGGTCTCCGTTCTTGACCCAGCCGACGCCGGCGCGGAGTCGGCGGTCGTTGCGGCGGGTCACCACCAAGTCGCCGATGGAGGCGCGGTTGCCGTCGGAGAGCGCGGCTTCGCGTCCGGGCCGATGGTCGCCGAGCCGGTGGTCGCGCGCCTGCTGATTGAGCGACGCCACCTGTTCACGGGTCGGGGCGAGCATGATGGCGTCGAGTCCTGCGCGCTTGTCGGCGAGCCAGGCGTCGAAGACCTGTTGGGCCGCGGTGGTGGCGTCGCCGGCGTGGACGCGGTCGTGGTCGAGATAGAAGCCGAGCGCTGCCGGGTCGCCGTCGCGAAGCGCGAGGGACGCGTACGCCTCGGCCGGGTCCGCGAACCGCATCACCTCGTCGAGCCGGACGGCACCGTGGGCGGCGGTGATGTCGCGCAGAATGCCGCCGGCTGAGATCGCGCCAAGCTGTTGGTCGTCGCCGATGAGCCGGATGCTCGCGCCCTGATCGATCGCCCAGCCGATCACGTAGTCGAGGCGGAGGGTGTCGGCCATGCCGGCCTCGTCGATGATCAGCAACGTGTTCGCACCGACCGCTCGCACCCACTCGGCGGGTTGGGCTCTGCCGATCTCGTAGGCGAGCTTGTGCAGGGTATCGGCGTGGATCCCGTCACCGAGTTCTTCGGCGAGCTGGGATGCGGCCGCCGCTGAGGGCGCAAGCGCGAGGACGTCCCCGCCGCTGTATCTCCAGGCTGCGCCGAGCGCCCGCATGGCGGTCGTCTTGCCGGTGCCTGCCGGCGCGAGGGCGAGCTGGACGCGGCGCCCGCACGTGGCCATGTCGCGAACGAGCTGGGTCTGCCCAGCGTTGAGTGTGGTGCCGTTGGCCACCTCGGCGAGCAGGGCGGCGTCCACCGAGTTGTGGTCGGCCGTGCGTCCGCCGGAGCGGCCGGCGGCGTCGATGATCCGCCGTTCGGCGAGAAGGATGCGCTGCGATGTGTACCGCGTCGATCCGGTCACCCGGTACACCGAGGTCCCGTCCGCGCGGCGCAGGACCGCGGGCTCGCTGATGCCGTCATCAGGGGGAGCCAGGCTGACGCACATGCGGATCGCGGTCGTCACCAGCCGAGTGGTCGCGTCCTCCAGTTGGTCCCACTTCACGCCGGTCCCGCGGACGACGCGTAACGCTTCGGCGCGAAGGTGAACGTCCTGCCATTCACCGCGGTGCTCTTCGACGCTGCTGATCACCTTGGCGGCTGTCGTCCGGAGCCAATCGTTGTCGAGGTTCGGTCTCGCCGGCCTCTCGTGACTCATCACCTCGCGAAGCATCCCGTCGATTCCGCGCTGACCCAGGAGGGCGACGGACTGGGCGTGCCAAGTTGCACGCTGCTCATTGCGCGAACGAGGTTCGTGCTTGGCCTCCCGGGTCTCGAGGGTCGCCACTTGGTACAGCTCCTGGCGTTCCGCTGGCGTCGGCGCTCGGCCGTGTTCGTCCTGGAAGGTGCGCGCCAGTTCTCCGGCGCGATGGGTGATCTCCTTGCGCCGCGCGGACCACAGCTCGATGAGCCGGCGGTCAACCCCGTCAACCTCGCGGACGGGCCGCCGTCCGTCCGTGCGTGGGATGTCGACGAACCGCAGACCGAGGACAGCATTGAGGTGCGCCTCGAGAGCGGTGTTGTAGGTCTCCGAGGCGGCCGTGATCGCCTTGTGCATCGCCCGGCCGTCGATCGCCCGCCACTGTCCGTCTACCACGGCCTGCACCTTGTTCGCCACGGCGACGTGGGTGTGCAGGTCCGGGTCGCCAGCACGGTTGTCGCGATGAGTGAACGCAGCCGCGACCAGACCGCGCACGTCGATCTGCTCGACCCCGGCATGACCCCTGCGGGTCTTGAGCACCTCAGACTCGAGGAACCTCAGCGCATCCTCGACCGCGGCCCAGTGGGCGGCTTCGATCAGCGCGGCAGTCTGCCGGTCGGAGATCGCCCACAGCGAGGACACCGACTTCACCGGCGAGAATGTGAGGTCGTAACCCGACACCGGTGTGGCCGGCGGCCGCGACATCCGCGCGATGAAGCCCGACAGCTCTCGCGGGTTCGGCGCCCGGTGCTCCATGGCGATGAACCAATCGGTGGCGAGTTCGGTGCGCAGCTTCGCCCGTACCTCGGCGGGGAGCTTCGCGGTGGCCTTGATGCCGTGAGCCTTGTTCCAGGTGGCGTAGCGCTGACCGAGTTCGTGGCGAAACCTGCTGGTGCTCGTGTCAGGCTCGCGGTAGGGCCTGCCGAGCCGGACGGCGTCGCGTCGCTGCTGCGTGGTCGCGTCCGGCCCCAGCGCGGCGAGCCGTTCGGCGGCGAGCGGGTGGAGCCCCTTACCGAACAGAGAGTCCATCTGGGCTGCGGTCACCATGTCGCCGGCGTTGAGTCCGTCGATGCCGGCCAGGCCCGAGCCGAGCCAGACCCCCGGCGCCTCGCCCTTCTCGTCGTAGTAGTCGGCCAGGGGAGTGCTCGCCGGACGGGCAGAGTCGTTGCGGGCCACCTGTCGGGCCAAGTAGTCGTAGCCCGACCCCGCCGTCAGCTTGTGCATGCCCATCACGGTGATCACCCCTTTCTCGAGTACAGGCAGATGGCCGAGCCTTGCGTGGCCACGGCCGATGTCCGCTGTTGTTCCTTAAGCCGAGCGATCGGGCGTATTCGGTCAAGATGGGTGCCGAAGTAAGCCCTTCTACCTACCCCTAGGCCCGAAAAGTCGTCGATCCGGACGATTTGGAGGTAAATCTGCGCAAGAATTCCGCGCCACTGTCCGGATCGGGCACGAGCGGATCCGTGGGCCGGGCGCAAGGCGTCTGACTAGGTTCGGAGCACCTGAGCGCGGTCGGATGCTGGTCACACGATCTGCACGACCGGACCTGCATACCTTCAGGCTCTATTCATTGCGGACGTGGGCAGATATGTGCGCGAATAGGCAGTTGTGGGCTATTCCGTGGTGCAGTAGGTGTGTTCTGGAAGTTTGCGGCTGTTCGGGGTTATGGAATTCTGCGGCGGGGGGAGGTCGGGAAGAGGTGCGAAGGTGAGCGAGAAGGGAGTGGTTCGGGAACGGCTAGAGGTGGTCTGTGTGCGAGGTGTGGATAGGGAGACTTCGGCGAGCCGAAACGTGTTGGCGAGAGGCTCTCGCCTCAGGGCGCAGTCGCGCGACAGGGTGACCCGGGTGAGCGCGCGGTCGATCTCGTACTGATGGATGAGCCAGGGTCGGTTGGCGATCGCATCGTCCAAGCCATTCCCGACGGCGGCTCGACTTCAGCCCGCGCAAGGCGGCCGGCCGCTTCGCCGAGCTTCATCATCAACGAGTCGCCGGCTTCTTGCAGGAGCCCGTCAGCGGCGTACGCGTCCCGTCCGCGCATGACGAGGTCATCTGCCAGGGACAGCCACTCACGGATGTGCAGCAGCTCCTTGGCTACCCTCCGGCTCATCACAGCATCACCGCTTCGAACCGAATGTCGTCGTCGATCACGGCCTTGAGGCCGCCGTAGGTGATGAGGTCGACCGGTCGACCGAGGATCTCTCGAAAGATGTCACGAAGCCCAACAAGATCCTTGATGGCAGAGCCTGCAGGGGCCTCCACCACCAGGTCGATATCGGAATCGGGACGCGCGTGGCCACGAGCCACCGATCCGAACACAGCCAATCGATCAAAGCCCTTGGACCGCGCGACGTCGACCAAGATGGGAGAAGCGGCCTCCAGAAGGAGTTCCGAATGCACGTCGGCGAAGTCGCGCGCAGCCTTCAGCTGCTGGCTCACCGCGGACTGGCTGACGCCCAAGGCGGTGGCGATCTCGCGTTGGCTGGAACCGGTCGCAGAGAGCGCGCGCAACGCCAAGAGGCGGCGCAGCCGCGCAGACTCCTCCCGGAACCGCGCGTCTCGATACTCCGCAACCAGGCTCATAAGGCAACCTTATCGGAGCGGTCATGGAGTGGCCGGTTCCGCACCTACATCGCAAATGAGGCCTTCGTCACCGGAGCAGTTCAAGCGAGTCCAGGTCCGAATCGGAGCGCGGCGCGAGTGATCGTGCGCATGTCAGTGCGCGAGTTCTTCCCGGTCGCAACTTCTGCGAAGTGTTCCCTGCATCTGTCGATCGGCCCCGGAGCCGACCTGAGATAGTTGGACCGTGCAAGCCGTTGATCGCCCGAACTTCAGGGCAGGACTGCGCCTGGAGGGATGGACGCTCATCCCTGATGGCAAGTTCACTGACTGTGTGTGGCAAGTGGAGCACAACGATGGACGGATCGGTGTTATCAAGACTGCGCGGGGCAAGAGGCCCGTCTTTCTCAAGCGGTTTGAGTGGGAAGTGTCCACGCTCGTGCGACTGCAGTCCTCGCCCGGCGTTCTTCGCCTTCTTGACAGGGACACCTCTTCATCCCCCCGATGGATGGTGACCGAGATCGCCGAGTCTCTCGCGGGCCACCTCGGTTCCACACCGCGGCTCGGCGACGTCGTTTCGGCCTTCGCTGACATAGCTGACACGCTGGTTGACGCCAAGGCGAGAGGTGTCTCGCACAGAGACATCAAGCCCGACAACCTGTTCTTCACCCGAGGTAGGTCCGTGGTTGGAGACTTCGGCCTCGCAACTGGACATGATTCTCCTGGCCTAACCGGACACGGAGAAAGAGTTGGCCCTGCTAACTTCTGCGCTCCTGAAGCACTTGAAGCGCATGAGGCCATCGACTGGTCACGCGCCGACCTGTACGCCTTAGCTAAATCCTTTTGGGCCGTCCTTGCGGGGGCCAAGTACCCGCCGCAGGGACCAATGTTTGCACACCGCCCAGAATGCGGCCTCGAAAGATTTGGTGGTTCCTCAGCTGAAGGCTTGGCCAGGCTACTCGAGATCGCGACCGAGGAATCCCCATCCGATCGACCCACCCTCTCCGAGTTCCGGGACGAACTGCGCACGTGGCTTCGGGTGAATCCGGCCACCAGTGTTCCCGAACCTGGGTCGATTTCCCCGAGCGCCGCCGAAGTGGACGCTCGCGGCCCGCTCGGGATCGTCGATGACGCGGTGCATAAGGTGCTTCTCGGGTGCCGGAGGGCGGGGCCGACTCCCGGCCAGATTCTCGATGACCCCACGGCAAGGGTCGCGCTTGTGAACGACCCACGAGCAACGGCGATGCAGGATTCGACGTCAGGTCACATCGCTGTGAAGAAGCTGTCTTGGAGCGAAGCGGGCAACGTCCGTTTGGTAGCAGCCGGCGTTCTGGAGCGCCGCGATGACCTGCTGTACTCGCTCTCGTGGCAGCGGCGTGCAACTGGGGGGACGTCCTGGGAAGTCACATGGCAGGCGGAAGGGCGAGTCAGGGCGCGGCTCCCGAGCGACATCGCCGAGCGCGCCCGGCTCGCCGATGAGGCGATACGCCACCGACCGGCGCTCCTCGCTGATCCCCCGCGATTAGCAAGCAGCGACACCGAAGACCTACTCCGCGGCGTCACGGCGAGGATTCGACATCGAGAGGACCTCCGCCATCGCGACCTTGAGGACACAAGGCGACGCACTGAAACTCGCGAGCAGATGGTTCGGAAGGCTCGGGAGGGTTTCGCGACGTTCTGGGGCAAGCTGGCGGAGTTCGTCTCGGTGGCTCAGGGTGACATCGGAATTCGCCTGAAGGAGCGCGATGACACATGGTTTCTCACCATGGGGGATCGACGCGTTGTCGCGTGGGTTGGCTATGACGCCACCCCATCGGGGCCGGGCCTGCTCTTGGGCACGGTCACGGTCGAGACTGAGGGTGAGGACGACTCCCGACTCAAGTGTGACGTCGCCAACGTATGTGCCGTGGTTGACTCCAGCGGCGAGCCGATCTGGCAGCTCTTGCGATTCCAAAGGAATGACTTCGTAAAGCCAGCCGTTCCAGTGGCTGAGTCCTGCTTCGATGGATGTGGCGCGGTGCTGCACGCGACGCTGGACCAACTCCTGCAAACCGGCTTCGAAGGCCAGCCCTATCCAGCGGCAACTCTCGTGAGCCGTGACCCGCTCACCGTCGACACGATGATGCGCGTAGTGCTCGCCGAAATGAATGCGGTCGACCGACGCTTTACGGCCGCTCCCTAGGTTCTGGTCAGTAATCGGCGCTGCTTCGTACCTAGCTACAAGTGGCGCCAGTCCGTGGGGTACTGCACGTGTTGCGCTGATGTCTCAGGGGTGGGCGACGTCGCTGCTTGGGCCGTATAGAGAGGCATCGAGGAAACACACCACGTTATACCAGTACGGACGGCCACGACCCCGGTAGTCCTCCAGGAAGCGCTCAAGCCAACTCTTCCCCTCGCGCCTAGCTAGGGCGCGAACTGCCTCGATACGGACCCGCTCGTCCTCGTCGTAGCACGCTTCGACCAGTTCATCTCGGGTTCGCTCTGCCTGCTGAAGGAACCACACCGACAAACTCCTCCGCACGGATCTTTCTTGCGTGTTCAACATCAGCTCGTAGAACACCGCCGCGCTCGGCGACCTAAGCAAATTGTCGAGTTCGTCGGTGCTGATCCATTGATCCACCTTTGCCAGAGAACCGGCAGGTAGCGAGGAGTCCGGACCCATCACCTCCACCAACGCCTCGAGTGCCCCTCGGCGAGAGAAGAAATCATCACGATCAACCTCAGCTGCGATCAGCGCCGCGTCTCCTGGAAGCCGCGCATCGCTACTAGCCAGCATCCGACACGCCAACAGGCGGTACTGAGTCAAGGTCCAGCGAAGCAGATCAGGGTGGCCCTCGAGGGTGCGATCAAGCACGCCATCCAGCCAAGTCCCCCCGTCAAGGAACGCGCGAACTGCTTGGTAAAGCTTCTCGTCCTTGTCCACTGCCGCTTCAAATTGGGCTACCTCCCAAGGGCTGCCCGTGAATGATTCGAGCAGCTCTTCCTCGGGTCGCGTGGCTCGAAGGAGTTGGGCGCGGAACTGATCATCCAGGGTCACCTTGTCCTGCGTGGAGAGTTCGAGCACAAGACTTGCGAGTTCGGTGTCGACTGTGGCGGCTACGACAAGTAGCTCTGTGGACTTACGGTCGCGCCAGCTCAGGACCTGACGCACGACGTCTGCATCGGCCGCTTCTCTAGCGATCAAGACGGAGAGTCCGTGTCGCCGAAGGCTAACGTTTCCAGTCTTTAGGAGATCTATAAGCATGGCTGCCGGAGCAGCTTCCATCATCCCCTTGATGAACTTCGAGGTCTCTGGATACTTTGAGTCGCTCGACGGCGCAATGGCAACAAGGTCGGCAGCATTTCCCATGAGTAGATCCGCGAGCGCCCCCAGCGCTCCCGAGGACACCGCAGACAATCCTTCTAGTCGGCTGAGCGAGCTAATCAGGCCCGCATCTGCGGACGTTGCGACAGTGACCAAGTACTCAACGGTGAGGTCCACTCCAGGGCTGGCGACGAAGAGCTTGAGCCATGCTCCATCTCGAGCGTCGCTGCTCTGACCTACAGCAGAATCCGTGGCGGTCTCGTCACCGCTGGTGGATGTCGGCTCAAGGTCCGGAGCCCACAGAATGTCCGGACGGATGCGCATTGCAGTCAGCCGCTTTAAGGCTCCGCACAAGACGGTGGCGTCGTCGCTTGAGGGACGTGCGCCAGCAATCCGTATCGCGTGCTCGAAGGCGCTCTCAGTCTCCCGCGCAAGGTTGCCGGCGATGACCTTCCAACCCGGTACTGTTTCCATCTCAGGTGAGGTCGCCTGCGCTAGATCGTGAAAGACCGCTCGCATCCAGACGTCAACCTCTCCGGGTGCCAGGGCAAGGTCGTCGAGGCGCGAATAGAGCCGATTCACAAGGTGTGTCCCCAGTATTGGCTCATCACGCGCCAGTATGGCGGTCACCAACTCAAGTCGGTCAACGTCGAGCGGGTCGTCGTGCTCCTCACCGCGCATGAACTTTACGAGGTTTTCCACCACGCCGATGACTTGTCGGCGCGGCTCCGCGAGGTCGTCGTGCTCAGAGATGCTCGGAAGCGCATCTTCCTCATCCTGAGCCGTGGAGGCCGTGCCAAGTTCTGCACGCTCACTTAGCGGGGGCTCTGCGCGCAGGTGCTCGAGGATCTGAGAGGTGAGATAGTCCTTGACGAGGCCGACAAGTTGGTCGGGGCCCGTATAGGTCTTGTAGAGGAGAAGGCGTTCCTCACGGACCCGCTGTTGGAATGCGAGCACACTAAGCAACTGTGGCCCTGGATCGGCTACATCTTCAGCTGATAGCTCAGCGAAGAACATTCCGATAGCCGGCGATCCGGTCCTTGTGCAGCACTCGAGGGCAAGCTCGAACTCTTCCTCGAAGCCGGAGCGGTGGGTTCCTGTCGGCGTTCCCCATCGGCGGTGGAGCAGGCCCACGAAGACATCACAACCGTTCACTAAAGGGTTGATTGTGGCTTGTGGGCGGCCGACCTCAGGCTGGACATGCTCCCATCCGACGACCCGCAGCCGGATGCCGAACGAGTCGAACGCCGAGTTCAGGTCGCCTTCGAGATCCCGGATTCGTCGTCGTTCTGTCGCCAAATCGCCGGGTGAAGCGATGAAGACCAATAGTTCCCGGACTGATGAAGGCATCGTCGCCGCGCCTCCTCTGCCATCCACGCTCGATCCCGCTAACACGCCGACCTTAAGCCCATCGAGGCAGTAGATGTCGGCGACGCGGTCCAAACGATCTTCTTCTGATTGGGGCGCACGGGGGCCGGGGGTCGGCACAAATGCACTTGTGGAAGCAAGGAGGCGAAGGCTGCGTCCATGCTTGGGTCAACCGACGACAACGATCGACCCCTCAGCCCACCCTTTTCGGCACCGGGGGCAGCCACTGCCGCGGAAGATTCATGGCACAACCCGATCGCCAGGATCATTTCTGATGCGCTTCCCAGGCTCGACTAACGGCGCGCACGGTCCGATGGTCTCGCGTGCATAGCTGGCGTGGCACACGGACGCCCGGGGTGGCGCAGCGCGTTAACCTTCGCTCGTCCTCGTTTGGCGAGGCGGCCTTTGTAGGTCTGAATCGAGCAAGACGACCCCGCCGAGGTTGTGGGTTGAACGTGGAATTGCGACGCGTTGTCAGGCGACCTGGAAGGCGTCCTTCATCTCGGTGGGGACTCGCTCGGGGAAGGACAACACCAAGTGGCGTCCAAGGGCGACCGCCACACGGGCGAGACTGTCAATGCGGTTGCGTGCTCCGCCGCCTTCCTCGAGGCGGGAGATCACCGACTGCGTCGTGCCCATGCGCGCTGCCAGCTCGCGTTGGCTGAGGCCGGCTTCGGTGCGCAGATCGTAGATCAGCTGTCCGAGCGCGAGGCCTTGTTCGATGTCGGCGCGACGCTCCGCGGCCACGGGAGCACGCGTCTTCTTCTCGTCGTCCCAGCGGGAGTAGCCCATCTCGTCCTCCATCACGGTTACTCAACAGCGCACTCGCCGGCCGCGCGGCGTGCAAGAGCATGATCGCACAAGAGCGATCATTCCACTCTGGCGTCAATGAAGCTCGCCCGCCGCCATCGCAGAGAGACGGACAGCAAGATCGGCCTGACGATCCGCCGCGGCGTGCTGGTAGATCAGGGCTGCCTGCGGCGTCGAGTGGCCGAGGCGGTCCATCAGTTCGCGCATGGTGGCTCCGGCCTGGGCAGCCATGGTGGCGCCGGTGTGACGGAGGTCATGGAAGCGCAGGTCGGATCGGCCGATCGCCTTGCGCGCTCGCCTGAACACCTTGTACATGCTGCCGTGGTGCATGTGACTGCCCTCAGTGTTGGGGAACACCAGACCTTCGGGACCAGGCACCGCGTAGCGCTCGATGTGAACCCGGATCAGCGGCACGAGGTGGGGCGGGATTGCCACGTCCCGGATGCCGGCGTCCGACTTCGGTGTCGACACCACCGGAGTGTGCGCCGTGGGCCAGGTGACAGCTCGGCGTACGTGCAGCCAGGCCGCGCCGTCGTCGCCAGCCAGCTCGATGTCATGCCGTCGGAGTTCAGTGAGTTCTCCGAAGCGCAGCGCGCACCAGGCTGCAGTGAGGACGAGAACGCGATAGCGGTCCGGCAGTTCAGCGACGAGGTTCGCGAGCTGCGCCAGAGTCGCGGGCTGGATCTTGCGCAGGCGCTTCGTGGCTCCGGCTGCCCGGATGCGGCACGGGTTGACGTCGATGAGTTCGTCCTCCACGGCACCGTTCAAGACGTTGTGTAGGAGCGCGTACAGATGCGCTCTCGCTGCCGGCTTCGACCGGTCCAGGGTGGCGTACCACTCTCGGATGTCGGCTCCGGCGATCTCGTCGACGTATCGGCTGCCGAACGCCGCAACCAGGTGCTTCATCATGCCGGTGTACTCGCGGATGGTGGACGGCTTCAGTTCGCGTCCGGCGAGCCAGCGGGCCGAGTAGTCGGCGAAGGTCTGGGCCGGTCGCGCGGGTGGGGGAGCGGGTCGCCAACGGTGCTCGATGATCTCGGCTTCACGTGCGGACACCCACCCGTTGGCGTCGCCCTTCGTCAGGAAGGTGGTCGGAGCGTTGATCCATGGGGCGCGGTCAGGGCCGCGGTAGGAGGGGTCCGGATAGCGGGCCCGCCATCTGCCTGACGGGAGCTTCGACACGTTGCCGAAGATTCGGCGACTGTGCGATCGTGCGGGCCGTGCTCGAGGAGCCTCGACGGCCCTGAGCTGGACAACATTCTCAGTCCTCCTGGCGGCGCCCTGTGGTGTCATCCCCTGTTCATCTCCCCTTGTCAGCAGGAATTGCGTGGAACAACGATCTGCCAGGACTGACAGGTTGCGGTGGCCGGGATCCACGCTCGGACGATGGTCTATGGGTGGCCCACGCCCCGGTGGGTCGAGGGCTGCCATAGCAGAATTCTGTCTGTCGAAAACCCGAGAATAGACGTGGAACGTGCATGTTACAAGGCGCGTGAAAAACAGCCATAAATAGCCCACTCCTGCACACGTCAGCACAAATAGAACCGCTGGTCAGAGGCATGTTAGCCCTAGTCAGACCGCGTTTTGGCTCTTATTCAAATCCTGTCAGCCCGACCATTGTTTGGCCTTGTCAGAGGCCACTGGCGGAGTTCATTTCGCGGAATGCATGCCCCATGCATGCCTAGCAATTCGGCAGAGTGTCTCAAATCGCCTGCAGAACGGGCGTCTTCGCGCCAGCTCGGGTGCGGCGATCGGTACCTACAAACGGCGTGAAGCCACCGTTCGAACCCCAATCGGGTAGTTGGCGAAGGTGATCGACCCGTGGCCCTGCCGCCCATAATCGCCGGTTCTTGAATCGCGCACCGGCCAGCCAGCGTCAGTGTCTATCGCTCGCCGCATGGCCCGTCCGGTAGGTCAGTGGCTGTCAACTGCGGATCCGCACCCATCGACAGCTCTCGTGCAGGTGCCTCAACTCGCCCAAGGGCGTGGATCTCGAGCCTGCACGTCAAGTGCAGAGCCGCCACAACATCGCGTCGCCTTTGGGTCTCGACCCTTCTGCGCACGACTGCCGGTGTGAGCCTTCCCCGCCACGAGGTTTGCGAAGTCGCCCGTTCGGCCTTCTGTTTCAGGCCGGTGATTCAGCCGCGTGCCGTCCGAGGAGGATGCTGCCGGCAAGGGCGAGGCAGAAGCCCAGGACGGCTGCGATCTCCAAACCGGGTCGCACCCGGTCGCCAAGCCAGACGAGCCCGATGACGGCCGGCACTACGGTTTCCACCGCAAAGGTGACGGCTGTGACGGTCGTGACAGATCCACGCTGGAGGGCCAGGCCGAATGCGATGAGAGCGATGGCTGCATAGATCACCAGGGCCCAGGGCAGTGGGTCGAGCACGAGGCGCCACAGTTCGTCTGGAATGGTGAGGACTCGCGCGGCCACTCCCACGCCCGCGAAGCCGAGTCCTGCGGTGAGGGCCAGCAACGTGGGCGCAAGTGAGCTGTGAAGGCGACTCGCGAGTACTCCTAGCGCCAGCACAGGCGCGACCAGCCCGATCAGGACCCAGGCTGACCACCCCTGCAGAGCCGCCCCAGGTCCTTCTGCGCCGCTGACGGCCAGGAGGGCCAGGCCAGCGGCGACGGCGGCGAGGGCGACGATCTCGGTGCGGGTGAGTCGAACCCCGAGGAAGAGAACGGCGAGGACTGCCGTTACGGCGACGCTGGACGCGATGACCGATTCCACGACAAAGAGAGGGAGACCACGCAAGGCGAGAATGGAAGCAACAAATCCCAGCCCGTCCAGCGCCAGCCCCACCAGGTAGAGCCGAGCGGCCCAGAGACGTGCCCGACGCGTCACAGCATCGGAGTCGGTGGCTCGACGGAGACCGACCGCTTGCAGCACGGTGCCGACTCCGTACAACAAGGCAGCCGCGAGTGCGCTGATGAGGCTCAGGATCATGAACCCACCCTGACACGGAAAGGAGCCAGATGCGCGTCGATGAGCTCTATGCCGGGGTGGCCGCGATGTTGGCCGCGACGATGGCTCGAACTCCCGCGGCGTTGGGGTGATCGCCATCGTCGGCCAGCAACGGTGTCGGGTCCTCATCGCCACCGTTCTTGAACGGCTTTACCAGATCAACGGTCAGGTCGCCGCTGCTGTTTGCTGCTTTTGCGATGGCAACATTGGCTGCCTGGGTGACTTCCACACTCCAGTCGATCCGCTCCTGGCCACCATCAGCCCGTGCCACGGCGCCGTCGGTGAAGACGTTCCAGTAGTTATCCACCAACACCGTCATCGGCTGCCCTGCCCGCAGCGACGTTACCAGCCGGAGGATTGAGGCAAGACGCGTTCCCATGGCATCGACTTGCGGTTGGTAGCACGAGGCGCTGCAACCGCCCTGATTCCACGAATCTAGTGCCCCACCCAGGTCATTGGCCCCGATGATCACAATCAGGATGTCGGCATTGGCAACTTCCTTGCGCGCGTTGGCGTCCTGGCGGAGCTGGTCGCGCAAGTCGCTGGTGGTATAGCCCGCGACCCCCAGGTTCGTTGCCGTGACGGTCCGGCCGGTCCGGTCCGCTAGGGCGTGGGCAAAGCCGGTGGTGATGGTCGCACAGTTGCAGTTGGTGCCTGCCATCACCGAATCCCCGATTCCCACCACGTGCAGCGGCGACACCGGGGACGGGCGCTGCCCAATCCGCGTGGACGATGCTGCCGGTAGAAGTGTGGGAGAAACCTCGATCTGGGAGCCTGCGGTCGGCCGGATAGCCGTGACTGCGAAGACGGCGACGAGAATCGCCACCAGCACCGCGACGCCGGTGGCCCACGCGAGGATGGTTGTGCTCCTCGACCGACGCCGGCTCATCAGGCGACCGCGCCGGACGTCGCCAACCATTCCAGGCCTTGGTGGATGTAGGGCTGGTAGCTGTGGAAGTTGTGGCCACCGGTCGGGAACGAGACCAGGGTCACGTTCGGGTCACCGTTCGTTGCGAGCGACATTTGAGTTGTCGACGTCCATGACCAAGCGTCCTGTTTGCCCGATACCATAAGGAGCTTTCCCCCGCGCATGCCGTATTTCTTATACAACCAGATGGGTGAGTTCTCGTTCTGCAGCTGGGCGTTCCCCCCGAAAAGGTCCCCGGTTGTGTTGTCCAAGTAGGCCTGGAAGGCCCCTCCGAAGCTCACTGCAGCTGAGAAAGTCGCTGGATATTTCAGTAGCAGCTTTGCGGCGCACAGGCCGCCGGCACTCCACCCCAGCAGGGACCAATGCTTGCCAGGCGCCTCCACCCGATACTTGGCCTGGAGCGCGTTGGGTACGTCGCTAGCCAGCCAGGTCTCAGCCTGGGGGCCGTTAGGTACATCGACGCACTCGGTGTCGCGGGGCGGGGCGATCATGATGGGCGGAAATACGGCGACAAAGGGCTTCACCTTTCCTGAGGTAACCGCCTGGCTGGCCACGTTCCCGAAGTCGTACTCGTTGAAGAGCCCTTGCGGTGAGGACGGCTGGCCCGGCAGGAACATCACCACCGGGTACTTGGCCTGCCCGCTGGCCGCGTAGCCCGGCGGAAGCCAAACCAGCGTGTCGGCGGTGACCCCCGACTTCGCATGAACGGTCATCACCTCGACCGACCCCTTACCCGAGATGACATCGGTGGTTCGAACCGGCGGCGGCGGACCGCTACTCACACCGAAAAGGTCGGCCCACGACGAGTAAAACCCGTACTCGTTGTTCACGGCCAGGAAGATCGACATCGTGGCCATCAATTGAGCCAACAGGATCACGCCGATCCGGCCTGCGACCACAAAGACAAAGCGCGGGCCACTTGACGGCCTGGCCCTCCGGCGAGACCACATGACGGTGATGAGGATAGGTAAAGCGACGGCCAGTGAAACGCAGAGAAGAAAAACTGGTTGCCCGGTAATCTCGAACATTCCGGAGCCCCTTTCCCTGCGAGGCTGCGCAGGTCGCTAATTGGCCATTATACCCACGCAACCTAGGCGTTTAGGGTAACCTCCGATTTGCCGTGCTCATGGGGGAGGGTAGCCAGATGCCGAAACGAAGTGGTCGAGCCACCTTTCCTGATCGTGGTGCACGGGTGCTCACTACGGTGTTTGCGCTCTCGACCCTGGTGGCGTTGATCACCTGGCTGCTGGGGCACTGGGGACGTGGCCAGCCCAACTGGCTCGAACTGGTCTTGACGCTTCTCAATGTGCCGGTGTCAAGTTCGATAGCCTCGGTCGCACTCCTTGGCCTGATCACCAGGGCCCTGCTCGGGCGCAAACGGATCGGTCTGGTTGCCGTCGCCGCCTTCCAGCTGTTCGGCATGTACCTCGGGCTTGCGGTGCTTGTGTCCTGGCCCACCAGCCCGCTGTTGCGCGGATGGCGCACCGAACATGCGCTCTACCTGTGGCTCGACATCGCGTCCGTGCCGCTGGGGGCATTGATTCTGGTAGCGCTGTGGCGAATTCGGACAGCTTTCACCGGGCGGGTCCGCAGCGGCTCGTGGTGGCGAGCTGCGCTGGTCGCGATCCTCGGCATCTCCATCACCTTCGTGGTGACGGTTGGGATGCTCACCCTCATCCGCCCGGCAGGAACCGCCATCGGCTGGGATCGTCTCCAGGCGGTCCTGTTCCGCGGGCTGGGCGAGACCGGAAATGACTATCGGGAGGATCTGGCCTCGGTGCCGGCCTGGTTACCGACCCTCACCTCGGCGCTGATCACCGTGACCATGTTGGCCGTCGTTACCGTCTTCCTCCGTTACGCCAAGGACACCACCAGTTGGACTGGTCGGCGAGAACTGGAGATCCGGCGACTCGTCCATCGCTACGGAGCAGCCGACTCGCTGGCATACTTCGCGACCCGAAGGGACAAGTCGTCAGTCTTCTCGCCAGATGGGCAGGCCGTCGTCACCTACCGCGTCTCCTCTGGGGTGTCGCTTGCCTCCGGGGATCCGATCGGGAGGCCGGAATCTTGGCCGCAGGCCATCAAGGCGTGGAAGGAGGATGCCACCCGCTTCGGCTGGATCCCTGCGGTGCTCGCAGCGTCCACGGACGGCGCCCGCAGCTACGCCCAGCAAGGACTGCGTGTGATGGCGTTGGGCGACGAGGCAATCCTTGATGCCCACACCTTCACCCTGGCTGACAAGAGATTGTCGGGGGTGAGGACCTCCGCCCAGCATGCGCGCAAAGCCGGGTTGACCGTGGACATCGCCTACCAAGGGCAGATCCACCCCCAGGAACTAGCGAAGTTGCTGCACGACGCGGACCGGTGGCGGCACGGCGACACCGAGCGCGGATTCTCGATGGCGCTGAATCGGTTGGGTGATCGTGCAGACGGCCGAATGTTGTTCGTCCAGGCCCGCAACGATCGCAGCGAGCTCGTCGGGCTGCTGACCTTCGTTCCGTGGGGTCCCGCCGGGGTGTCCCTTGACGTCATGCGGCGAAGCCCGGATGCGCCCCACGGGGTCACCGAACTCATGGTGAGTCACCTGATGGGCTCGGCCTCGGGGCTGGGGATCCGCTGGGTTTCGCTGAACTTCTGCATGTTCCGCCGGGTCTACAGCCAAGCCGCCGAATTCGGCGCCAGTACCTTCACCAAACTCAACTCCTCCTTCCTTGGACTCCTCGACCGGTTCTGGCAACTCGACCGGCTTTACCGGGCAAACCGGCAATACGACCCGCAATGGGAGCCGCGTTTCATCTGCTACGACGACCGCATCGGCTTGCCTCAGATCGTGGTCGCTGTGGGTTCAGCTGAAGGGTTCCTGCCCCGCTACCCTCTCACCCGACCCGCTGGCGAACAACGACTCACGCCGTCAGAGCTTGCTGAGGTTCACCAGCTGGAAACCCAGCCGCGAGCCGACCCGGCAGAACGTGAGGCGCGCCAGCCCGAGCAGTTCCGCATCCGCCTCGCCCACCTCCGGGCGCTCGCCGACCGACCAGATGGCCTGTACACGCCGGGGCGCAGCACCAGGATGTTGACTGTGGCCCAGGTGTTGTCCGCCCCGTGGGACGAAGCAGTCACAATCGACCTGATCGGCCGCGTAAAGGCTGCCCGGGACCATGGCGGGGTTGTCTTCGCGACCCTCACCGACAGCGGCGCGACCGTTCAGCTCCTCCTGGAGCGCGACCGGCTTGACCAGGCGTCATTTGAGGCGTTCCGCCACCTCGTAGATCGAGGTGACATCGTCGCTGCGAGCGGCAGATTGGGCTTCTCCCGCAACGGCACGCCATCACTGGTTGTGCAGCGATGGAGCGTGTTGGCCAAGGCACTCCACGCGATTCCCTTTGATCAGCTGACGGATCCCGAGACCCGCCTGCGTCACCGCTCCACCGACCTGATCGCCAACCCCCAACAGGCAGAACTCCTGCGCCAGCGGAGCCTGGTGGTGCGGGTGCTGCGCAAGACGCTGGACGAGGCGGGCTACACCGAGGTCGAAACGCCGATCCTGCAGGGCGTCCATGGCGGCGCCAGCGCACGTCCGTTCAGGACCCACATCAACGCCTACGGCCTTGACCTGTCCTTGCGAATCGCGCCAGAGCTCTACCTGAAACGCCTCGTCGTCGGGGGCCTCGGCGCCATCTACGAGATCGGGCGCAACTTCCGCAACGAGGGCGTCGACTCCACCCACAATCCCGAATTCACCGCGCTCGAGGCCTACCAGCCCGGTGGGGACTACAACACCATGCGCGAACTCACCCAGACCCTGATCACCGCGGCGGCCATAGCCGTGCACGGTCGCGCAGTCCTCCCCGGTGCAGGCACCACCCCGAACACGGGAAAGCGGTCCGACGACACAGCATGGGTTCCCTTGTCCGGAGCTTGGCCGGTAATCCCGGTGATCGAGGCAGTGTCGCAAGCCGTGGGAGCCCGGATCGATCTGGACACTGAGATCGCAACGTTGCTTGACATCGCCCACCGCCACGGGGTGGGCGTGCAGAACCGTGGCGGCGGAGCGGGAGCTGTGATCGAAGCCCTGTACGCGAGCCTCGTCGAGCCGGGCACGATCGCGCCCACTTTCTACACGGACTTTCCGCAGGAGACATCGCCACTGGCTGCTGCCCACCGAACCGAGCCGGGTCTGGTCGAACGGTGGGACCTGGTCGTCCGGGGAATGGAGATCGCCACCGGATACTCCGAACTGACCGATCCCCTCGACCAGCGTCGGCGTCTCACAACCCAGTCACTCAAAGCTGCCGCCGGAGACCCAGAAGCGATGGAACTCGACGAGGACTTCCTCTACGCACTCGAAACCGGCATGCCGCCCACTGGAGGGATCGGCCTCGGAGTGGACCGCCTCGTCATGCTGCTCACCAACACCACGATCCGCTCAGTGTTGACCTTCCCGTTCGTGAAGCCGCAGGCGGATCGGCACGGCTGACTCCAACCACGCTGGCGATGGCCTGTGTCCGAGTCGGCCATAGCGAGCCACCACCCGGTATCCCCGGGTGACAAGGTGGTGGACTTCGGCGCCGGTCGGGCCCAAAGGGGCGTCGACTGCTGGGCCCTAGGTGTTGCTGCGGCGGCCTGGGGCTGCTTCATGTTCAGGGGATGTCCGGTGTGCGCGTCGAGCACGGTGAATACGTCGCGCAGCGGTTCGATCCACCGGCTGGCGTCGATGGCGAGGTTGCGGTACGCACTCCACAAGACGACGCCCGTGGCCTCACTGCCTGCGCCCACCGTGACTAGGACGGCGGCAACCCGGTGAGCGGTTACATTAGGTAAGCCGTCGATGCGTGGGAGGACGACCGAACAGGCAGGTGCCCGTTCGCCGCGTGATCGGGAAAATGGGATGCTGCGCATATTGCGCATATTGGGGACGGTTCCAATATGCGCAGCTCTAAAGGGAACCGTCCCCAAACGCGCCGGGCGGAACACTCAGCGAAGGTCTCAACCGGCTGGCTTGGGTGGGGGAGCGGGGCGCCACCGGTGTCCGACGATCTCTGCCTCGTGGGCTGGGTCTGACCCGACCTGATTACGGGAAGCCACAAGCGCGCTGCTCGCAGGCCAGCGGGACGCGGTGCCGGTGTTGCGATCCTGCCTACACGACGCAGCCCAGTTACCCGCGTGCGGGCAGCCCGAGCCTTGCTTGAACTCGGTATCACAGTCACCGCCGACGACCTGGACGAGCGACTAACCGAGCTTGAGGAGGAGGTCCACCGACGGGACGCAATGCAGACCGGGACGCTCAGGCTCGCCTAGCGGCGATCTCGCGAACCGTAACCTTGGACGTTCCAGCGGCCCCACCTTGGCGGAGATGCCACACGGCCACGAAATCGCCCGACAGTTGGCCGTGACCCTAACCCTGCAGAGCGCCACCGACCCGTACGGTGTGGAGCGCCGGATGCTCGACCTGCCTGATGTTGCGAGGCAAGACGGCGGCCAGGGGTCGGGCCCCATCATGCCCGGTTGATACGCGCGATCGTGCCGGGATGCGGGCCCGGTCTGCCACGAGATTGGTGATTGTGGTTCGTTACCAGCGGCGGTGGCGGTCTTCCAGACGGGTCGTCGGGACGGACGGGAAGAGACGATCGAGGTCAGAGATGCGCACCCGGATGAGGGGATTGGTGCATAAGTAGGTGACCCGTCACCAAGACATGCACCATTCCCTATTCCGTGGTGCAGTAGGTGTGTTCTGAGATTCGTGGCTGTGAGGGTGTGGAGTTCGGAGGCGTAGCGGCGGGGAAGAGGCGAGGTCAGGACGAGGCGGGAAGGGGAGTGGCTCGGGGTTGGGCTAGCGGTGGTCGCCGGCGTTGCGAGGTGCGGATAGGGAGACTTCGGCGAGCCGGAAGGTGTTGGCGAGCGCCATTCGCCAACTGGCCAGATCACGCGACAAGGTCACCTAGGCGAGCGCGCGATCGATCTCAGTCGTACTGATGGATGAGCCAGTTGCGGTTGGTGATCGCATCTGTCCAGGCCATCTCCGACGGGGATTCTACGTCTGCCCGCGCGAGTCGCCCGGCCGCTTCGCCGAGCTTCATCATCAACGAGTCGCCAGCTTCCTGCAAGAGCCCGTCAGCGGCGTAAGCGTCCCGACCCCGCATGACGATGTCATCAGCTGGGGACCAGCCAGTCACGGATGTGCAACAGCTCCTTTGCCACCCTCCGCTCCATCACAGCAACACCGCTTCGGACCGAACGTCGTCGTCGATCACAGCTTTGAGGCCGCCGTAGGTGATGAGGTCCATCGGTCGGCCGAGGATCTCGCGAAAGATATCGCGAAGCCCGACAAGTTCCTTGATCGCAGAGCCTGAAGGGGCCTCCACCAGCAGGTCGATGTCGGAGTCGGGACGCGCCTGGCCACGAGCCACCGATCCGAACACAGCCAATCGATCAAAGCCCTTGGACCGGGCGACGTCGACCAAGATGGGAGAGGCGGCCTTTAGAAGGATCTCCGGGTGAACGTTGGAGAGATCGCGTCCTGCCTTCATCGGCTGCTCACCGCAGACTGGCTGACCCCCAAGGCCGCAGCGATCTCGCGTTGCCTGGAACCAGTCGCGGACAGCGCGCGCAACGCAATGAGACTGCGCAGCCGCGCAGACTCCTCCTGGGACCGCGCGCCCCGATGCTCCACCACCAAGCTCGTAAGGCAACCTTGTCCTCGCAGTCAAAGGGGACGCCCCCGAGATTCAGACCGACCGCACCGACCGCGGAAAGTCGGATGAATCGAGCTGAGCTTGGGTCCCAGCAGAGCCCACGTGTGGTTGACGTGGAATGCTGTGGCGGTGACCATGAAGCAGCGCGGCCCGCGCCCGAAACCGGCCTCGCTGACATTCGCTCAACGGCTACAGCGACATACCCAAGCAGGGTCATTTCGCGAGTCGGGCTGGTTCCGCGACCCAGACCTGCTCGCCGAAATGGGCCCCGCGCTCGCTGACCTCGCCAGGAAGGAAGACCCCGACCTCATCGTTGCACCCCAGTCGCGAGGCACCCTCCTCGGAGCGCTTGTCGCGACCAGTCTCGGCATCGGGCTCATCGAACTCCGCAAGGAGGTCTCGCGCTTCGCCACCACCGAGGTCTGGGTGACGGCCAGCACCCCCTTGGACTATCGCGACCGGAACCTGGAACTCGGTGTCCCGGAGGACCTGCTACCAACCGGTGCCAGGGTGGTGTTCGTCGACGACTGGATCGACACCGGCGGTCAGATGCTGGCCGCACACACCATCACGACCCTCGCCCGGGCCAAATGGTGCGGGACCGCCGTGCTGGTAGACGGCCTCGAGGACCCACGCCTGCGTCGCGACTTCGCCGTGCGATCGATACTCCGACGCCAAGAGCTCTAGCAACCGCCCCAAACGCGGCAGATCCGGTCGGTTGTTGACCTGGCGGCTCAGCGATGATCGGGCATGATGTGGGGATGATGGATTTCGGCCTTGACCGGGAAGTGGCGCTGGTTACTGGCGCGTCCAGTGGCATTGGGCAGGCCATCGCGCTTGCGCTGGGACGTGCGGGGGTTGCTGTCGGGTGTGGGGCGCGGGCCGGCGCTAGAGCTGCGGAGACGGTGAGTCGGATCGAGGCTGCCGGCGGTCGGGCGGTGGCCATCGAGTGGGATGTCACCGATTCCGAACAGGCGGGGACGGCGGTCGCTGCGGTGGAGCAGGCGTTCGGGCCGCTCAGCCTTGCGGTGAACAACGCCGGGGTCGGTGGCGGCACGCCTGCGTTGGACATGACCCCCGATCAGTGGCAGGTCGTTTTCGACACCAATGTCAACGGCGTGTTCTACTCCTGTCAGGCCGAGGCGCGCGCCATGAGAGAGCACGGACGTGGCGCGATCGTGAACATCGCTTCGATCTCGGCGACCATCGCCAACCGCAACCTGACCCAGGCCCAGTACAACTCGAGCAAGGCTGCGGTTGTCCACCTCACAAAGTCGTTGGCTGTGGAGTGGGCGGAGTTCGGCATCCGGGTGAACGCTGTCAGCCCCGGCTACACCCTCACTCCGATGAACCTCCGGCCCGAAGTGGCAGAGCTGGTGACGCAGTTCGCCGACACGACGCCGCTGGGACGACTGGCCGAACCGGACGAAATCGCCGGCCCGGTCCTGTTCCTGCTGGGCCCGGCGGCCAGCTACATCACCGGCGTCGACCTGCTCGTCGACGGAGGATACTGCTGTTGGTAGCCCCGACCGCGCCGGACGGGTAACCACCTCGCGGCCAGATGAAGTCGCGGCCGGGCAGCCGAAGGCCATCGTCCGCGGCGCGGCTACTAGTTTCATTGACCTTGGGTCGGGTCTTGGCCGAGGCTCGGTTTAGGTGTCCGGGGTGGTCGCTCTTG